>Ga0210040_10000030_pt1 | contig 412099 bp, 321 predicted proteins | sample CryGeyCG12114_NA_FD_185462 | JGI IMG/M metagenome (GOLD analysis project Ga0210040, IMG submission 185462) | Groundwater microbial communities from aquifer - Crystal Geyser CG19_WC_8/21/14_NA (SPAdes) (version 2) | ecosystem: Environmental > Aquatic > Deep subsurface > Groundwater | place...
CCGAACAAGTTAGAACTTACCAAAGTAACGGTGCCCTTGGGGGTGATCGGGGTTATTTATGAGGCCCGGCCCAACGTTACCTTTGATGTATTTGCGCTTTGTTTAAAAGCCGGGAACGCTTGTATTTCAAAGGGCGGAAGCGATGCCGCGGCTTCTAACCAAGCTATTATGGCCGTTATACACCAGGTACTAAACCAACACCAACTCAATACCAATATGGTGGCTTTGCTGCCGCCCGACCGGTCCGCTACCGAAGCGTTGTTGCAGGCAATTGGGTATGTAGATGTACTTATTCCGCGGGGCAGTCAGGCGCTGATTGACTTTGTGCGGCAAAATGCCAAAGTACCGGTAATCGAAACCGGAGCGGGTATTGTGCATACTTACTTCGACGAAACAGCCGATGTAGAAAAAGGTAAAGTTATTATTCATAACGCCAAAACCCGCCGGGTAAGTGTTTGTAATGCCTTGGATTGCCTGCTTATTCACCAGGACCGGCTAGCCGACTTACCCGCTTTAACTGCTCCTTTGGCCGAAGCACAGGTGCAGCTATTTGCCGATGGGCCGGCTTTGGCGGCTTTAAAAGCAACTTATCCCGCGGCGCTTCTAACAGTTGCTACTGCCGAACATTTTGGCATTGAATTTCTGTCTTTGAAAATGGCCATTAAAACCGTAAATAATTTAGAAGCAGCCCTGGAGCACATTGCTAACCATAGTTCTAAACACAGCGAAGCCATTATTTCGGAAGATGCCGGTAACACCGAAAAATTTCTGAATGGGGTGGATGCGGCGGCCGTTTATGCGAACGCCTCTACCGCCTTTACCGATGGTGCCCAGTTTGGGTTAGGTGCCGAAATAGGCATTAGTACCCAAAAACTGCACGCCCGCGGGCCGATGGGGCTGGAAGAATTAACCAGTTATAAATGGATAGTAAAAGGAACCGGTCAGGTACGATCTGTTTAAACATATTTAAATTATAGAGCTATCCGGAAATATTATTAGTGACTATTTATTAGTAAAGTTGAATAATTACAAATATATATTAACTTTAAGATTAATGCTTTATGTTAAAACTCAAGAAAGCCAAGCAAAAAAAACAATTTAATTGTTAAGAAGATTATTTATTAAAATGAAAATGAATCAAGGTAAAAAATATTGGCTTGAGCTATTTAAATTTTTATCTAAAATTTTTATAGTATGCATTCCTTTCTTTTTTATTATATTTCTATTAGCAGGTGGCCTCGCTGTAATATTAGAAATAATAACAAAAGCTTTTGGTCAAACAGTTTTAGTTATTTTAATGTCTGTATTTTTAATTGCTTTTTACTTTTCGGCTGTCCTCAAAAAGTATTGATTAAGACTACTATAGCTTAATTAAAAACTGAATACTTTCCTAAATATAAATTCCTGATAGTTGTGTCATAACAAAGCCAAGCCATTAGGCAGATCAGGCGCGTAGCTGTTTGGTATTTGCCTCGTGCCACCGCATCCGGTAAGCATTCATGGCGGTACTACCCAGCTTTTTGAGCAAACGGTAATTTACCACGGCACCCACCGGAGCACCTATAACCGGAATAAGCTGCGCCATTTTTGCCAGATCAATGTAGTCGCGGTACTCCTGCTGAAAGGTTTGCCAGTCGAATTGGTGAATATCTGCGGGGAGGTTTTGTTTTTGCACTTCCCAGTTTACCATTTGCAAATACACCTGCCGGCGTTGCTCGTGGCTGCTAAAGGCCAGCTGAAATATATGCAGTAAATAAATGCGCTCCCGGTAATCATCTACCGAATAACCATAAAAAGCCGCAATATCGAAAAGCATTTTCAGCTTTAAACTTAAAAGCAAAGGAAAATCGGCTAATCCCAGCAAAATACCGCCTGCGCCCGTAACGCCGCCTTCGGCTGCCGCCGCTTTCTTGTAAAACGCAATCCGCTCCAAAACCAATGCTTCCTGGGCCGATAATGCTACGTTTACCAACGGTTTCCGGGTGGTTAAGTTGGCCCCAAACAACATGGCCCGAATCATTTGCTTGATGGTAGTGGTAATAGCGAGGTGTACTTTATCCGGAATATAGCTGTTTATTTTTTGCTGCACTTTCCGCGACAGTTTATTCGTAAAAGAAGGTGCCTGCAACATTTGGTGCTGCCAGATATTAAGTTCCTGCAATATGTTTTCTTCGTAACTGGTCATATTATAGCGCTATAAGCAACAAGATACCAGCCAAAATCGAAATAGATAATTAGCCTTCCGTATGTAGCTGGTAATTATACTTATACGTATGTTGGTTATTACCGGGCCTATTTCTTAATACGATAAAAACTTATTTACAGCTAAATTGCCTGAGGATGTTGCTTATAGGTCATGGTTACGATATCGTTTAGCCAACGAAGGCCGCAAAGAAATTAAATTATGGAAAAAATACGTTGGGGAATAATTGGATGCGGCGATGTAACCGAAGTAAAAAGTGGTCCGGCCTTTTCTAAAGTACCGGGTTCAGAACTGGTAGCTGTTATGCGGCGCAACGCCGAAAAAGCCGCTGATTATGCCCGCCGGCACGGGGTGCCCCGTTGGTACGGCGAAGCCGATGCGTTGATAAATGATCCGGAAGTAGATGCCGTTTATATTGCTACGCCACCCGATTCGCACGCCGACTATACCATGCGGGTAGCCGCAGCCGGTAAGCCAGTTTATGTAGAAAAGCCAATGGCCCGTTCGTACGCCGAGTGCCAGGCCATGATTGCGGCTTGCGAACAAGCACAGGTACCGCTTTTTGTGGCCTATTACCGCCGAAGTCAGCCTATTTTTAAAAAGATAAAAGAGTTTCTGGATAATAATGCCATTGGTGAAATCCGGTTGGTGAATATGCGGTTATACCACCAGGTAGCAGCTGAGCTACAGGCAGGTGATTTGCCCTGGCGGGTACAGCCCGAAATTGCCGGGGGCGGTTTGTTTTTTGATTTAGCTTCGCATCAGTTAGATCTGCTCGACTTTTTCTTGGGCCCGATTATTAACGTGCAGGGCCAGGCGGCCAATCAGGCTAATTTATACCCGGCCGAAGATATTGTAAGTGCCCATTTCTCTTTTGCTTCGGGCGTAATGGGTACGGGGCTGTGGTGTTTCACGGTAGGAGCAAGCGCCCGCACTGATCGTACGGAAATAGTAGGCAGTAAAGGCCGGATAACTTTCTCTATTTTCGGCAATGATGAAATAGCATTGGAAAACGAAGCTGGCGCACAAACTTTTAAAATTCCTTACCCGCAGCATGTGCAGCAACCTTTTATAACCGATATGGTGCAGCAGCTTTTAGGCACCGGAACTTGCCCCAGCGATGGTAAATCGGCGGCTCGCACTGCCCGCGTCATGGATCAGATAGTAGGTAGATAATCCGACAGATAAGATTCATTTATATATATTAGTACTGTAGCCGGTTTTCGCCTCGTCGGCAGAACCTTACTTTTCTCGTCAATGAGTAGTCAACCTCAGGAATAATATAACAGGTACAATTTTTGCACTTGCTAAATAAATATTTTTCCATTAAAGCAACCAAATGTGCTGGTTGAGGCTCTTCTATCTGGAATGACTATGCAACAAGTGCTTTTCACTACAAAAACCTATGCAGAAGATATACGACAAAGTTTCTTATTTTTTAATGCTGATACTGGTTACCGTATTTACTTCCTGCGGAGAAGCCGAAGATATAGTGGCGCCGCAGGTTACTTGTGATACGATGGCCAGGGTTCATAATGAGCCGGATAGCGGCATTCAGCTTATTCTGGAAGACGGACGTATTTTAATGCCGGCAAATGCTAAAACGGCAACATCCGGTAAAGGCGAAGTTAAGCTGGAAATAAGTGGTTTCCCGGTAAAAGAAGGTCAGCAAATTATTATGGGCTACGTGCCCGCTGATTATATCAAAACCAATAAAAAAATTGAGGTAAACTGTATTGTTGGAGTAGCGGAAAAAGATACTTTCTGATACTTACTTCTAAGTTTATTAAAGAGAACCTCCGCTGGAAAGCTGAGGTTTTTTTGTGGGTAATGCGTTTAAATAATTTAGCTTTAATATACTAATTACAAGATATATAACGTTGAAAAATAAGTTTAGTAAACGTACTTAAAGATTAAATTTGGCACTTATGTTGCTTTTATAAAAGTATAAAAATTAGCCCTGAAATCATTAAGATCCGGAGCTGATTTTATTTTAAAGAAGAAAGAGAACAGGAAAAATGACAGGTAATAAAATTATGAAAAAAGCAGTGAAACAAGGTGTGGCCTGGTTGGTATTGATGGTTTCTATGTTGCAGATGCCCGTTGTTACCGTAAATGCCGCTTCCGCACCAGTTGCCTCCCAAACAACCGTTGCTACTGCTCCGGGTGCACGGGATATTATAAAAGAAATTATTGATGTAGTAGGTTTAAAACCGCGGTTTGAAGTACGGGAAGGAAACGTGGATAATGCCGCAGCCGTTATTTATAATGGCCAACGGTATATTTTATACAACCGCCAATTTGTGGCCGACGTGAACAATGCTACTAAAACCGACTGGGCGGCAGTTAGTATTTTGGCCCACGAAATTGGCCACCACTTAAACGGACATACTTTATCCAGAAACGGCAGCAACCCGGAAGACGAATTGGAAGCCGATGAATTCTCTGGTTTTGTGTTACGGAAAATGGGCGCCAGCTTAGCCGACGCGCAAGCCGCCATCAACTTATTATCAGAAGAAAGAAGCTCGCATACGCACCCGGGCCGGAGTTACCGTTTGGCTTCCATCAGCAAAGGCTGGAACAATGCCGATAACCAGATTGTAGCCAGTGTGAATGTGAAACCAAGTAACAAACCGGTAGCTGCCGTTAGGCAAACGCCAACCCGGCCGGTAACCCAAACCTCTTCCAGAAGCACAGTTGCTTCCAGAAGTGCAACCGCTTCCAGAAGCACCCAGCAGATGGTAAGTAAAGTAAATTTCCGGGCCCTGCCCAACGAAGATATTTACGTTACCCGCGACTTTAAATTAGTTCGGGTATTAGAAAACGGGCAGAAACAAGTAATTGGTAAAGTGGTACAAACTAACAACCGTAACTATCCGTTTGCCTTTCAAAGCAACTATTTTGGTGCCTTATTTGTGGGTACTGATGGTTATGTGTTAGACGAAGAAGGTCAGCGCGTAGGTTATTTGTCTTAACAAGTATAATAAATAGCTTTTGTATAGAACGGGAGGCCCCGGCAATATTGCCGGGGCTTTTTGTTTTGTAATCCCTGGCATGGCCAATAAAGAGCCGGCATAGCTAAGGCTTAATAATAAGTTTCCCTGGTTTTCAGGATTCGGTATTTGTTTATTTTATAGCTTCGCCGTTGTAGCACTTTGCCCCCGTGGCCTAAGGCATACGCCGATACCCCTGCGCCAGCCGTTATCAATCCGCCTTGCCGGTATTGAGGCAAAGCCAGAAAGTTAACTCCTCCTACAATTGTAAATAACTTACCGGCTTCCCGGAGAAAATTGTTTCCTACCTTAATTACTCTCCGCATAGGCGTATGATTCTCCAAACGTATTTTATCTACCTGCGACAAGGCTATTTCGGCGTCCCAAAAAACAAACGAATTTTTATGAATGGCGGTAATCTTACCGGAGTAGTACTTCCTATCGTGCAACAGCTTAAAAGTAATGTTCTGACCAGCATAAAAAGGTATACGGCTTACCCGGCCGGGTTTATATAAAACCAGGTAGTAGGATTTAATTTGAGAGGCATTAACCGAATCGGTGGCCTGAGCCACGCAATTGGTGACTACGGCCACAAAGAATACTATTCCTGAGAAAATAAACCGGATCATGCACCTAGAGAAGTTTACCAGAAAACGAGTAGGAAGCGGATTTATTCTTTATTGGTAAGTATATATATTCAAGTGCAACTATTTAGATAAGATAAATAGTAGATTAACCTGATTATAATTCGATTAATAGGTGTTTATATAACCATAGAGCTAATTTTCGATATCAGAATCGTCGCCTTCATTGTTTTGGTCTCTGTCCCGATTACCTCGTTTGTTCTGATTGGTTAAGTTACCAAAGCGATAGGAGAAACCAAGAAAAGCAATGCGGCTTTGCCGTTTGCGGTAGTTTTCGGAAGTAAAGTTTTCTCCGAACTGGGTAAAGCGGAATTCCTGGGTATTAAATATATCGTTCAGCCGGAAGGTGATGGTACCTTTCTTATTTAAAACATCTTTCTTTAAGGCCATCTCCGCAAAATATACCGCCAACATGGTGCCTTGGGGTTGTAGAACCGGAGAACGGTAATTAGCCGCCACCTGCAAATCTATATCTTTCCAGAAGGTAATATTGGAGTTTACCCGCACCGACCAACTAAAATTGCGGTTATCAATTACTTCTTCCAGGTAGTTACCGGTTAGTATATTCCGGAAAGCCGATGCGTTACCGTTTATTTTCCAAATGTTGAACAAAGTACGGCTGGCTATTAACTCCAACCCGTACGCCTGCCGGGAAGCCAGGTTGATGGGGGTAGTTAAGTTGGTATAAGAATTTACGGGTATGGTGAAGCGTTGGATAACATCGTTGGTCTGCCGGAAAAATAAGGTGGTGTTAATGGAGCCATTATCGCTGAAATGAATTTGGCTAAGTTCGAAGGAATTGGCAAACTCCGGTCGCAAATACGGATTGCCCTGCCGGATATTCAGCGTGTCTGATACATCAATAAAAGGGTTCAGGTTCCACATGTTGGGCCGGTTAATCCGGCGACTATAACTTACCTGTACCTGGTTATTGTCGTTGAACGTGTGGGTGACAAATACACTCGGGAAAAAGTTGAAGTAACTGGTATCGGGAGCCGTAATATTGTTGGCTTTTTGTAAACCTAATTGCTTGGTACCTTCGAGGCGGCCACCTAACTGGTAACTAAGCTTACCCCACTTGTTGCCGTACGTGGCGTACAACGCGTGTATCTGCTGATCCAGGATAAAGTTATTCGAGATATTAGGATTGTTTATCCAAATCTGATTGAAGTTGTTTAGGTTTTCGAACCGATAATCATCGTCGCGCCGCGATACAATGCTTTTATAGCCAGCATCAAACCGGCCATCTTCCCCAATTGGATCGGTATAATCTACCTGGGCCGTTAGCTGGGCATTTTTTTCGTCCGTCAGGCTCCGCTGCCGGATAGGTAATTCTTCGGCTAAAGGCATTATATTTTCTGATGATATGTGCTGGCTTTCGTCGCCGGTAGCGGTTGTATATATAACATCCGCAGTAAGTTCCCGGCGCTTTTTCGCGAAAGTTTTGCGGTAGCCTAAATTATAGTCAAAGTTCTGATCAAGATCGTTCTCCAGGGTATTGCGGTTAAAGTTACTGGTTAAGGTGCGGCTGCTGTTTAAGAGCCGGTTTGAGGTGGTTTGGTTTTCGGTCGATTGCCGGTTGCGGTACACCACCGAAGCGCTAAAAGTCTGATCGGGGCGGAAAACATAGTCGGCTCCTATTTTAACCGAATGGTTCTGTCCTTGGTCCGTTTCATCTTCGGCTTGCTCAATATACGAATTAGGCACTCCGGCTTCGTTGAAGCTGGTCCGGTTCTGGGTGCCATAATTATTGCGGTTATCCTGCCGGAAATCGTAAGAGCCAAATACGTTTAGCTTTTTGTATTGATAGTTGCCGCTCAAAGACGTATTATACCGGTTATTGGTGCCCACATTTACGGAGGCCAACCCGTTAAAACCTTGCCGGTCTTCTTTCTTTAAAATAATGTTGATGATACCGCCTTCGCCTTCGGCATCGAACTTAGAAGAAGGATTGGTAATAATCTCAACGCTCTCGATGGAACTGGCCGGAATCTGTTCTAATATCTGGGCCTGGTCGGCGGCTACCATACCGGTAGGGCGGCCATCGATTAAAATGCGCAGGTTACTGCTGCCCCGCATGCTAATACCACCATCGGCATCCACACTCACCGAAGGTACATTTTTCATCACGTCGGTGGCGGTGCCCGCAATACTGGTCAGGTCTTGGGCTACATTTACTACTTTCCGGTCCAGGCCATAGGCTACCACCGGGCGCTCGCCCTGCACCTGCACTTCGCCCAAACGCGTGGCATTAATTGAAAACGGAATGGTACCCAGATTGATTGCCGGGTTATTAGCGGTAATGGTAATAGCCGACATACGCCGGCTGGCGTAACCAATTAAGGTAATCCGGGCTAAGTAACTGCCCACCGGCAGGTTGTCTACCACAAATGCACCTTGTTCATTGGTCATGGCGCCATTCGCAATCTTGGTGGTATCGCTTAGCGGGTATAAAACCACATTGGCAAACCCTACTGGTTCGCGCGAAGCCTGATCTACCAAAATACCACTTACCCGGCCGGTAGCCGTAGTTACATTATTTTGCGCTGATAATCCGGCAGAAAATAAGCAGGCAATTACCAACAGAAATAAAGCGTATCTTTTTTTCATAACCCTCACACTTAAAAGGTAATAACGGGCGAGGCGGGCATTTGTTTAAATCGGGAATGTTCTGGCCCGTCAGAAGAGTAGTTCAAAAATATGCCGTTCCTGCTGGTAATTGTACCTGATTTTCAGATTGTTCATGTCGCAGATTTTCTTTACAATGGCCAAACCCAAACCCAGCGATTGCGGTTTATCCGGGTTCTTGCGGAAACGATCAAAAAGCTGATCGGCCGGGAAAAGGAGCGGCTGACCGGTATTGGCAATGTTTAACTGGTGGGGCTGCAATTGAATGGTAATTTCGCCGTTCGTGAAATTATGGCTCAAGGCATTTTTAAGCAGGTTGCTCAGTAATACGTCCAGCAGGTAGCCGTCTATATACATACTGGCCTTTTCCTCCAACTCAGCGCAAACTTTTACATTTTTCAGTTCGGCCAGTTCTTTAAAGTTGTAAAGTATATTCTGAACAAAAGGCTTCAGAATAATTTGTTCTTTATTGGTAAATTCCTGGTTATCAATCTTGCTAATCAGGCCCAGCGTTTTGCTTAATTTGGATAAGCGCGAAGTAGATTGGTATACCGCATTAAGGGCTTTAAGTTGATCGGGAGGCATATTATCCGACTTGAGCAGCATTTCAACTTTTGCTTTTATTACGGCCAGCGGGGTTTGCACTTCGTGCGATATGTTCTCGGTAAATTCTTTTATGTTGCGGTAATCGTGCTCAATGCGGGCAATGGTTTGGGAAAAGAGCCGGTTTAAATCTTTAAATTCCTGCGTAGTAGTAGGGAGCAAAACCAAAGGCTGATTTTGGTTGATGGAATAATGTTTTATCTGCTCCAGCGTATGGTCGAAAGGCCGCCATAAATACCGCGACGATAAATAATTTAAAAGCAGCAGTACCGCCATAAGCGCCAGAAAAATATAGAATGCCGACTGGATGATGAATTTGTTGAGTAGGACAGATTGCTGCATACCCACAAAAATATCAATCCGGTAAACCTTGCCGTTTACTTCCTGGTCGAAGGTACGGGCCCGAAAAGGCTCAATGTCACCGGACATATCGTTGAGCAGCAAGGTATCACGCTCCAGCTTTTGCTGGGCCGGTATTTTTACGCTGGCTACCGGCACCACGCGTTGCGACCGGAAAGAATTAAGCAGTTTTAAATCGGGTACTGGTTCCGACAAACGGGTAATGATACGGTTTTCGCGGTAAGTAAAATACGCCCGGGTTTGGTTCTCCAGAAAAGTATTGGCAATGTGGTACAGCACCCACCCACTACCGGAAATAACCAAAGCCGTAATGAGCATGTACAGCAAAGTAGTTTTGGTAATGAGCTTCATTTATTCGGAAATAAATTTATAGCCCATCCCGTACACCGATTTAATATTAACCCGGCTGCCCTTTACCATTATTTTTTTGCGCAGGTTTTTGATATGGGTATAAATAAAATCGAAAGAATCGGCCATATCAATGTTATCGCCCCACAAATGCTCGGCTATCGATTCTTTGTTTAGTACCCGGTTGCGATTACTGAGAAAATAAAGGAGTAATTCGTATTCTTTCCGGGTAAGGGTAATTTCTTCGTCTTTTACAAATACCTGGCTCGTAGTGGTATTTACCCGCATATCCGGCAAGGTAATTTCGTCCCGGCCCTGAAAACGCCGGCGCCGCATCAGTGACTGCACCCGCGCATTTAATTCAGCTAAATGAAAGGGCTTGGTCAGGTAATCGTCGGCGCCCAGGTGCAGGCCTTCTACTTTATCGTCCAAGGCATTTTTAGCCGACACAATCAATACGCCCGCTTCGGAGTGGTTTTGCTTGAGTTTCTTTAATATATCCAAGCCGTTGCCGTCGGGTAGGGTAATATCCAGCACAATAATATCGTATTCGTATACCGCTATTTTCTCGTCGGCCGTTTTGTAATCACGGGCTGTTTCGCAGATATACCCTTCCTGGCGCAAGTAATTTACTACCGTTTCGGCCAGGTCCGGATTATCTTCCACGAGTAGTATTTTCATGCGTAACGGGTAAATAAATAGCTATTAGATTTAAGTTAAAAGTAGTTTGCCTAGAATTTACCTGATCCGGAGCCATTTCTGCAAAACTACCTCTTGTTCTAGTGTGCTATCGGGTAGTTTTTCCAGGGCAAAGCTTACCGCCGGGTCGTTGGCTAAGGTAACATCCAGGTCCAGCAATTGGCCGACGCGGCTAACTGTTATTTTTACTTTATCCTGCGGCTGGTATAATGCTAATAACGCGTTCAGGTCGGTACCGATTCGGTAACCATTCAGGGAAATCAATTCGTCGCTTACGTTAATGCCATTATTCCAGGCGGGGGAGTCGCGTAGAACGGAGGTTACCAGTAATTTGCCGGTGGCAGCAGAAGTATTGGCCCCCAGGAAAGTTTTGGTTTTACCAGCGTTTTTATCTACTAACCGCAGACCGGCGTAACGAAAGAATTTAGCGTAGTCGAAGGTTTGGGTACCGTATATATTGTTGCGGAAAAAATTTTCTAAAGAATGGCCGGCTATCCTTTCAACAGCTTGCTGAAATTCAACATCGGTGTAGCCGCGCTTACGTTTTTCGTAATATTCGGCCCATAAATACCGGAAAACATCGTCCAGGCTTTTTTGCCCTTGCGTAGCCGCAATAATTTCCAGATCCAGCAAATTACCAATAACGGCACCGCGGCTATAATACGAAATAGTGGCGTTGTTGGAGTTCTCGTTGGGGCGGTAATTTTTAATCCAGGCATCAAAACTAGATTCAGCGGCCGATTGTATTTTATTACCCGGTATATTCTCGATAGTGGAAATACTGGCCGCAGCCACATTTAAAAATTGCTCCGGCGAGTAAATATTGGCTTTCCGCAGCAGTACCGGCGAATAATAACTGGTAATGCCTTCCGATACCCACAGCATGTGCGTATAATTCTCGTTTTCGTAATCAAACGGGCCTAAAGCAATAGGGCGGATACGTTTTACATTCCAGAGGTGAAAATATTCGTGGGCCACTAAACCCAGGAAACTTTTATACCCATTTTCGGTGGCAAAAGCCAAAGGCGAAGCTTGCAGCGTAGTAGAATTTAAGTGTTCTAAACCGCCGCCAGTGTTGGGCGCAAAAAGAACAATAAACGTATAATGTTTATTCGGATTTACCCCCACGATGCTCGTAGCCGCTTCCGTTACTTTTGTCATATCGGCTTTTAAGCGTTCCTGGTCATAAGCTGGCGCATTATACATGGCCACTTCGTGCGGTACACCAGCCGCCTGGAAAGAGAAAATTTCCTGGTTACCAATTTCAATGGGAGAATCGACCAGGATATCGTAATTGGGAACTTGTAAAACCCATTTATCGGTGCCTACGGGCCGTAAGCCGGTCGAAATTTCTTTCCAATCGCGGTAAGGTTTCACGGTTAGCGTAGCGGGCAAGTTTTGTTTTTTATCCAAATACAGAAAAGTGGACGCGCCGTTTATATACCCGTGGGAGGCATCGAGAAAGTTGGTGCGAACCGTAAGCTCATAGGCATACAGCCGGTATTTTACTTTTACCTGGGCCGCTTTATTGGCATAAACCCGCCAGGTATTTTTATTTATTTTCTCGGCCTTTAGCGTTTTGTTCTCACTACTGGCCGACAGGGCATCTATGTTGCGGGCATATTCCCGGATGAGGTAAGAACCCGGTGTCCAGGTAGCCATTTTCAGATCCAGGTAACGCTGTCGCATATCGGTTAAGGTCATTTCCACCTCAAAATAGTGCGTTTGCGGCGCCGCCATGGAAATAGTATATTCCAGTTTTGGCGCTGCCTGAATAGCTAAAGCAGTTTGAAAAAATAAAAAGAGACCTAACCAAATATTTTTCTTGTTAATAAAATAGCGCATGAATGTATATAGCGTAATAAAATGGATAGCCGAACGATTGCACCAACTTAAATAATAACGACTGGGAAATTAGTATTTTATTTTTAAGTATTTTCTTTTTTGGCCCGCGTGCCCAGGTAAAACGCAAGCTACAAAACAGCGGCCAATACTTAAATACCTTTTCAGAAGCGTATCTTTCAGTTTGCTGCCCGCAAGATAGGGCCGAATTCTGTAGTAAAATGGAAGTGAAGTTACTTTTAAGCTATTGAATGTAATCCTGCAGGATAAGCAGCGCTTCGGAGTCAGAGGGTGCTTCCACTACTTCATCCATTACAAACTGAATTTCTTCTTCGCGCCAGTTATCTTTTTCGGCGGCTTTTACAAAAGCGCCCAAGGCAACAAAGCGGGAAGGTGCTTCCACGGGCAATAACATCTTTACTTTTTTCCGGATTCGCATAGAGGCAGATAAAGGCCAATAGGTTTAAAAGTGAATGTAAAATTTATGCTGTGGCTTTACGCATTATTTCGGCTTGCGTTTGGCGCTGCAAAAGTAAAAGATCTGCACATACTTCGTATTCTTCTAGAAAAGAAAATATTACTTCGTAAAACTGCAAGTTAAGTAGCAGTTTTTCCAAATCGGGGAGTAAGGCATAATGCAGCAGGCGGGCAACGGCCGCCTTTTTTTCTGGTAATGAAGAGATGGATTGAGAGGAGAAAACCGTAGAGGAAACATCATCCAGTAAAAAGCATAGCGTTTCCAGGTAAGTTATTTCGTACTGCTGCTGCACGCCATTCTGAAAAAACTGGTGCAATAAATTTAATTTGGCAAAATGGTACTTATCTTCTTCCTGCTGGTAAAGCGGTACAATGTTCTGGGTTACATAATCGGGGTTTAGTAGTAAGTTTCTGCATTCTTGAATGGTCATGATAAAGAGGTGTAATACGAAACGGATTAGTAATATATTTAGATGTAGCATAAAACGCAACCCTGGCACCGAGAATTATATTCTTTTTAAACAAGGAGCGTTTTATAGCCAGATGCGCACTTTATTTAGGTAGATTTCCTAGGTTTATTTATAAAATTGAAAAATACAAAAAGCAGAAGTTAAGATCAGGCAGCCGCCCGGCCTACATAGTTTTGTGGCTTGTTTGTTTTTAGGAATATCAAGGTGCTGTTATCGGAGATAATGATGCAAAAGCAAAAAACGTTATCTGATTAGTAAATACTTCGTAATTTACGAAGTATTTACTAATCAGATTTTGAACAGTCGTTAAGAAGAGACAACATGACAGAATTACAACTTTATACAAAATTAAGTAGCCTGCCTCCGGCTCAAAAAGCAGAAGTAGCAGATTTTGTTGACTTCCTATTAAGTAAAAAGAAAAAAGCTGTTAAGTCTAAGCAACCGAAATTTGGCTGTGCCAAGGGCCAATTCAAAATGGCGGTGGACTTTGATGCCCCTCTCGATGACTTTAAAGAATATATGTAGTAAACCCTGTTGCGTTCAAGTGGCTAGTCACTTTCAACTTTTTATATTATAAGGAATAGGTATAACTAAATTAGAAATTCTCCAATGGCAAATAGCTTCATTTTAGACACTCACACACTGATCTGGTTCCTGAACGGTGATGACCAACTCTCTAAGCCTGCAAGAGAAGCGATTGAACAACAACAAAATGATAAATACGTGAGTGTAGCTAGCTTATGGGAGATTGCAATCAAAATCAGCTTAAGAAAACTCGATTTTGCCGGATTTAGCGGGTTAGCTAATCTGATAGCTGAAAATGGATTCGAAATACTGCCTATTACTTTCGAGCACACATTAAAAGTTGCTGAATTAAAATTTATACATGGTGACCCATTTGATCGAATATTGATTTCTCAAGCTCTCGTTGATCATTTAGCTATTGTAGTAATATGAAGAAATATCCTGTCGAGGTACTTTGGTAATGCAATTTTAACTAAACACATAACTTGTTAATAATCAATCTTGCTCTGTATTTAACATTCTGATTTTTAAGAGTAATATTTTAATTAACAGGGCTAAAATCTGCCGCTTTTGTAATTATAAAGCTAATTTACTTACATCTTTAGCATACATGCCTGTTCCCGAAAATTCTACCTCTTCTAAACTGGAAGCGGCCCGCCGCGAATTACTGGATTTAAGTTTGCGTAATCCTTTGCTCCATTATCGGCCTTTAAAGTCGCGGGGCGTAGAGGTAGTAAACGAGCTGCCCGCCGAAATATACCGGATATTGGTAAAAGAAGGGAAAGCCATGTCGTTTTTGCCCATCGATTCTAAAACAGCGCTTTCGCTAATAGAGCAACCCGCTACTCCCAACACGCCTTTTGTTCCTACCCCGGCCCAAACCGATAACAAACTGCAAACCAAAGAAACCCTGGAAAAACTGCAAAGTCGGCTCTTGGATACTTACCATTCGGCACGCATGTTCGTGGAAGAGCAAGGCGTAAATATATTGTACCTGGCCTTGGGTAGCCTGACCTGGTACGAAACCGAAAACAGTGCCGAAGGTCGGCAAGCGCCTTTAATCCTGGTGCCGGTGGAACTGGAGCGGACTACCGCCCGCGAACAGTTTCAGATGCGTTATACCGGCGGCGAAATTGGCAGTAACCTTTCCTTACAAGCCCGGCTTAAGGCCGATTTTAGTATTTCTTTACCCGATTTGCCTGACCCGGAAGAATTGGATGTTATAAATTATTTTGATGAGGTCTGGCTCCGGGTGGTGGGCCGGAAAGGCTGGGTGATTAACTCCCAAACTATTTCGCTGGGGTTTTTCTCTTTCGGCAAATTTATGATGTACAACGACCTGGATAGCCTGACCTGGCCCAGTACTGCCCAACCTGATCAGCACCCCATTCTGAATGCCTTGCTGCAGGAGCAGGGTTTTCGGGAGCCTGTTTCGCATATACCCGACGAAGCCCACCTGGACGAATACGTGACCCCGGCGGAAACCCGGCAGGTAGTAGATGCCGATTCTTCCCAAACGCTGGCTATTCTGGATGTAAACCAAGGCCGCAATTTGGTTATTCAAGGGCCACCGGGCACCGGTAAATCCCAAACCATTACCAACCTGATTGCCGAGGCAATTGGAAAAGGTAAGACCGTCTTGTTTGTGGCCGAAAAAATGGCGGCTTTGGAAGTAGTAAAACGCCGGCTGGATAAAGTAGGCTTGGGAGAAGCTTGCCTGGAATTGCACAGCCACAAAACCAACAAAAAAGATTTGCTCCGCGAATTGCAGCGTACCCTGGAAATTGGGAAACCGCAAATGCCCGAGTTGGAAGGTGAAGTAAACCTGCTAACGCAAATCCGCGGACGGCTGAACGATTATGCGGCCGCTATTAATACGCCGGTAGGCACCAGCGGCCTGACGATGTATGTTATTTATGGCCAGTTAATTCAGCAGGGGAAAAAATATGCCGGAATAAAATTACCGCGACTGGCTTTGCCTTCTCTACTGGCCTGGTCGCAGCACGAGTTTAAAGAAAAAGAAGCCTTAATAGAAGAAGTACAGGCGCGCCTGTCGCAAATGAATCTGCCCACAAAGCTTTTGTTCTGGGGTAGCCAGCGCCGCAGTTTGTTACCCACGGAGCAAAACCACTTACAAGTCCTGCTATTAACGGCAGACCAGGCCACGCACAAACTACGCTTGGCAACGGAGCAGCTCGCAACGCTGATGCAGGTAACGCCTCCGGCCAATCATAGTGCCGCCGATCAGTTATCCCGCCTTAGTCAGCGGCTACAGCAAAGCCCCGACTACCGCGGCATTCATTTAATATCTACAGTATGGGGCCAAAAGCAAGCCGAATTAAAAGCCTTAATCACTGCCGGAACTACTTTTGCTAAAATACACCAGCAGCACGACTCCCAACTAATTCCCGAAGCCTGGGATTATAATGTGTTAACGATCCGGCAGAACTTGTTGGCGTACGGCGACAAATGGTGGCGTTTTGCAGCGGGCGCTTATCGGCAAAGTAAAAAAGAGCTGACCGGCCTTACCCGCTTGGGTTTACCCAAAGAAAACCAGGCCCAATTAGCTTTGGTAGATGCTATTCTGGAAAGCCAACGCCAGGATCAAATTATAAACCAGGGCCAGGAACCGGGTCAGTCTGCTTTTGGCCGCCAGTGGCGGGGCAAAGATACTGATTGGAGCCATTTGCCTAAGCTACTCAACTGGGCCGTTAACCTGCACCAGGATGTACAAACCGGCCAGCTGCCGGTATCAATTTTAGATTGGCTGGCGCAGGAACCCGATCTAACCAAACTGGCGGCTCCCACCCAAGCTTTAGTAGCGGCTTTAAACGAACAGGAGGAATCATTTACCCACTTAAAGCAGCTGTTACTATGGGCTGTCCAGCGTTTTGGTTTGGGAAATACCTTGTTAAACCTGGATTTTGAGAGACAAGCGGAGTTGCTGCAAGCCTGGCAAAGCCACCCCGAAGAATTGCACCAGGTAGTGGCCTGGAATATCTTGTCAGACCGGTTGCAGGACGCCGGCTTACAGGAAATAATTAACTTGGTGCTGAACTGGCCGGAGGCCGGACAGTACCTGGCGGCCGCTTTCCGGCAAACGTGGTACGAAGCCTTATTGGAAAAAGCCTACGAAGAAAGACCCGCTTTACGGCAATTTGAACGGGCAGGCCACGAAGAAGCCATTCAGAAATTCCATCGGCTAGACCATTTACTTTTAGCTTATAACCGCTTGCGCTTGGCCGCTTACCACTACGAAAAACTTCCCCTGCACCAGGCTGGTGGCCAGTTAGGCGTGCTACGGCGGGAGTTTGAAAAAAAAGCCCGGCACCTGCCCATCCGGCAGCTAATGGGCAAAGCCGGCAAAGCTATTCAGGCCATAAAACCGGTATTTATGATGGGGCCGCTCTCTATTGCTAATTTTCTGCCGCCGGAGGCGCTCCAGTTCGATCTGGTAATTTTTGATGAGGCCAGCCAGGTAAAACCAGTAGATGCTTTTGGCGCCATTTTGCGGGCCAAACAAGTAGTAGTGGTAGGCGATAGCAAACAAATGCCCCCTACCAGTTTCTTCGATGCTCTGGTAAAAGAAGAAGAAGCCTTAGAAGAAGAGAATATAGCGGCCGATGTAGAAAGCGTATTAGGCCTTTTCGCGGCGCAAGGCGCGCCGCAACGCATGTTGCGCTGGCATTACCGTAGCCGCCACGAATCGTTGGTAGCCGTTTCCAACCACGAGTTCTACGATAACCGCCTGGTAATTTTTCCGAGTCCGGATGCTAACCGGGAGAAAATGGGTTTAATTTACCATTACTTACCCCATACTTTTTACGACCGCGGCAAAACCCGGACAAATCAGCAGGAAGCCGAAACCGTAGCCCAGGCCATTATGGTGCACGCCAAAACCAATCCCGAACTTACCTTAGGCGTGGCGGCATTCAGCATGGCCCAGATGCAGGCCATTATCAACCACCTGGAATTGCTGCGCCGCCAGGATCCGGCCGCCGAATCTTTTTTTACGGCTCATCCGAACGAACCTTTTTTTATCAAAAACCTGGAGAATGTACAGGGCGACGAACGAGATGTGATCTTTATCAGCATTGGTTACGGACGTACCCAGGATGGTTATTTATCCATGAGTTTCGGGCCGCTAAACGGCATGGGCGGCGAGCGCCGTTTAAATGTACTGATTACCCGGGCCCGGTTACGCTGTGAGGTGTTTACGAATTTATCGCCCGACGATATTGACTTGGGACGGACGCAGGCGCGGGGGGTGCAGGCTTTTAAAACTTTTTTGAATTATGCTAAAACCGGCCGGTTAGACGTGCCGGTAAATACCGGTCGCGAAACAGAATCGGTGTTTGAGGAAGAAGTACACGATGCTTTGGTGAAAGCTGGTTACCAGGTAGTGCCGCAGGTCGGTTCGGCCGGCTTCTTTATCGATCTGGCTATTGTGCATCCGCAGTGGCCCGGCAAATATGTGTTGGGCATTGAGTGCGATGGCGCCAATTACCACCGGGCCCGCTCCGCCCGCGACCGCGACCGGCTCCGGCAAACGGTACTGGAAAACCTGGGCTGGCAAATATACCGCATCTGGAGCACCGATTGGTTCCGCAATCCGGAGGCGGAGCAAAAGCGCTTATTTGATGCTATTGAAATAGCCTTGCAAAAAGACCAGGCAGCAGTCAGCCAAACTAAACCTGTTACGTCCGCGCCCACCGTGGAAATTGTGCGGGAAGCAGCAGGGCCCTCCGCGAACAAAAAGCCTGGAATACCTGCCTATGAGGTAGCGCAGCTTAACCTAAAATTGGGAGACCGGGAAATAACGGATTTACCGGTGAGTACGGTAGCCAATTGGGTGCAACAGGTGGTAGCAGTAGAAAGTCCGGTACACGAGCAGGAAGTAATCCGGCGAATTGCGGATGCTGCCAGCGTATCCCGGATTGGCCCGCGCCTGCGCCAGACCCTGGAAAGAGCCATTTCTAACGCCGTAGAAACCGGCCGGGTGCGGCAGCAGAAACAATTTCTTTGGGCTCCGGATATACTGCAGCCCACCTTGCATGATCGGAGCCAGTTGCCCGGCGGCAGTAAGAATATCCAGTTAATCGCGCCCGAAGAAATAATGCTGGCCATTCAAAAAGTAGTAGCGGATGCATTTGGTATGGCTTTGGAGGAAGTGCCGGCGGCTGTAGCAAAATTATTAGGCTTTGGCCGCCTGAACGAAGATATCCGGGAACAGGTAGAACTGGTTACGGAAGAGATGGTGCAGAATGGGAAGTTAAAAATTCAGGAAGGGCATATGGTGTTGGTTACGGAGTAAATAAATTTGGCTGAAGTTCGGTAAATGACGTTGGTATTTAATGTGCCGGCAATAACAACATGAATATAGCCCATACGTAAGCACCAAAGATTTACGTTTTATCAACCCCTTTGTACTTTATTGATTTTACACTTCTACTCCTTTAGAATTGAAAATGGAAAAAGACCTGACGAATGCTATTTCGCCTTCGCATGCTCCTAAATTAAAAGAATTACCAGCTACTGCTATTTGCGGCAACGATATTACGTCTTCCTGTTTGTATGTGTCGTCGCTGGCCATTATTTATGCCGGGCAATATGCCTGGATAGCCTTACTGATGGTAGGCGGCGTTTTGTATTTATTCCGGAAAATATACGGGGAAGTAGTAGGGGCCTTGCCTCTGAATGGCGGCGCGTATAATGCCTTGTTAAATACAACCAGTAAACAGACGGCTTCGCTGGCGGCTTGTTTAACCTTGCTGTCTTATATGGCCACAGCCGTAATTTCGGCTACCGAAGCCATGCATTACGTCCATCATTTGTGGGAAGGATTACCGGTTATTTATGCCACAATTGGTTTACTGGCCTTTTTCATGTTTCTTACTATCCTGGGTATTGGGGAATCTTCTATTGTAGCCGTTATCATCTTCGTTACCCATATTACTACCCTTACTTTACTGGTAGTAATAGGCATTGTCTACTTGTTTAACCATGGCTTTGATACCCTTATCCTGAACTACCAGCAACCTATAAAAGGCAGCATTACGCGGGCCTTGTTCTTTGGCTTTGCGGCCGCTATGCTGGGTATTTCGGGTTTTGAAAGTTCGGCTAACTTTGTAGAAGAGCAGGCCCCGGGGGTATTTATAAAAACCCTGCGTAATATGTGGCTGGCCGTCACTATCTTTAATCCGCTAACTGCTTTTCTGGCTTTGGCCATTATCCCAATGGCGGAAGTAGCCGGGCACCAGGAAGCTTTACTGGCGTATTTGGGCGAGATTGCCGGAGGCCCCTGGCTGGCAATCCTTATTTCGATTAATGCCGCCATGGTGTTAAGCGGCGCCGTTTTAACCTCTTATGTGGGTGTTACGGGTTTGGTGCATCGCATGACGCTGGACCGCTGTTTACCGCAGTTTCTTTTAAAAACCAACCGGCGGGGCACCACTTACCTCATTATGATCATGTTCTTTCTGCTGTGCCTGTCTATCCTGCTTATTACCCAGGGCAATTTAGGCGCTTTAGCCGGCGTATACACCATCTCCTTTTTGTCGGTAATGTTCTTGTTTGGTTTTGGCAATGTGCTGTTAAAGGTGCGGCGCGACCGGTTACCGCGCCCGGTGCGGGCTTCGGCTTTGGCGGTGTTTGTAGCTATTGTAGCCGTATTGGCGGCCTTGGTAGGAAATGCTATCTTAAATCCGGCTTATGTATTGGTGTTCCTGAAGTATTTTATTCCCACGGTATCGGTGGTATTTATAATGCTGTACCGCACTACGCTGCTCCGGTTGTTAACCTACGTACTGCAGCAAGTAGAAAAAGCTTTTTCTAATACCCTGCCGATTACATCCTATACGCTAAAACGCCTGATAACCGAAATTCAATCGCAGCAGTTTGTGTTTTTTACAAAAGGCGATAATATTGCCAACATTAACAAGGTAATGCAGTACATTGAAGATAATGAACACACGCACCGCCTGAAAATTGTGAATGTAATCGGGGAAAAAGAGTTGCCCAATAAAAAGCTGATCCACGAAGTAGATGTACTGGACCGGGCTTACCCCGATATAGATGTTGATTTTATTGTTTTAAGAGGCCATTTCAGCCCGGAATTGGTGCAGGAATTATCAACTAAATGGGGCGTTCCTAAAAACTTCATGTTTATTGGTTCGCCCGGAGACCGGTTTGTTTACGGCTTGCAGGAATTAGGCGGCGTACGGCTGGTTATTTAAAGCCAGCGTGCTTCTCCTGCCCTGAGGCACGGACCCGGGAAAGAAAAGCAGGTGCCGGCCCATAAAATGTTTTTTAGCCCGTCTGCAATAACTTTTCAATGTCGGTCATTTTACCGAATAATACCAGAATATCATCTTTTTCGAAGCGGGTTTCCGGGGATACTACACCAATAGCCTTGGGCCGAGCGTGGGTTTTTCCAAACAAGTTGCGTGTTGGGGTTAACTTTAAAATAGTGAGCACATTAATATTGTATTTCTGCCGGAAGTTAGCTTCAGCTACCGACTGGCCAATGTAGCGGTTGGGTACGGTAACTTCTATAATATTATACTCTTCGGTAATATCAAAAGAATCGATAATACCCCGCATTTCCAGGCTGCGGGCCAGCCGCTCCGCCGATTCCTGTTCGGGCCGAATTATTTTATCTACGCCAATGGCTTCCAGTACGGTTTGGTGCAGGGGTGAAATAGCCCGGCCAATCAATCTTTTAACCTGCAATTGTTTAAAGTTGGCCACTGCCATTACCGAAGCACCAAAATCTTCGCCAATGCCAACCAGCACCACATCCGTATCGGCGAGAGGCAGGGTGCTTAAAGCTTGCATATCTTTCGCATCCAGCTGAATAGTATGAGTAACCCGGTCTTTATAAAGATTTACTTTAGCCATGTCGTTATCTACCGCAATTACTTCATGGCCCATTTCGGTTAGTTTTATAGAAAGCGAGGAACCGAAATAACCTAATCCAACAATGATGTATCTCATAACAAAGGCGTAACAAATTTTAGGTAATAATAATACTTTCGGCCGGGTACCGGTACTGATGCGCTTGCACCCGGGTAACCATGGCCGCCACCAGGGTAAAAGTACCAACACGCCCCAAAAACATGGTAAAAATAATAATCAGCCGGCTTATGGCATTTAATTCAGGGGTCAGGTTTAAACTTAAACCAACGGTACTGAAAGCCGAAAATACTTCAAAAGCAACCTGAATTAATTTTTGTTCCGGATCGAAAAATAAAATAAGAAAAATAGCCAGGCCGATTACCAGAAAAGAAAGCAGCATAACCGCAAATGCCTGGCGCACCGACTTATCCGTAATTTCCCGGTGAAATACCTCCAGCCGGTCCTGGCCTTTGGCAATACTAATGGTATTCAGGATAGCCACAGCAAAAGTAGTGGTTTTAATACCGCCGCCCGTGGAGGCCGGAGAAGCCCCGATCCACATGAGCAACAGGTAAATTAAAATAGTAGGCACCGTGAGCTGCGACATATCTACGGTGTTAAAGCCGGCCGTGCGGGGCGTTACCGACCCAAACGTAGCCGCTACCAGTTTGCCTAGGCCCTGGTGTTCCCGCAAAGTGCTGTTGTATTCGGTCAGGAAATAAATGATAGTACCGCCCCCTAACAAGATAGCGGTGGTGGTTAATACAATTTTAGCGTGAATATTTAATCTGCGGGAACTGTGTATATATTTTTCCCGGGAGGTAAGCTGAAGCCAACGTTTCCGGATGGTTTGCTGTCCTAAGCGGTACAGATTCATGATAATAGGAAAGCCAATGCCGCCCAGGATAATGAGCGTCATAATAATGATCTGGAAAGAATAAGCGTACCGGGTATTTATATCGTATAAACCCGCCGAAAGTGTAGAAAAACCAGCGTTACAGAAAGCCGATACGGCATGAAACAAAGCAAATCCAATATGTTCCTGCTCGCTGCTAAAAACAGCCGGGCTGAGGGAAAAATAAATAAAAAAAGCACCAATTAATTCTATCAGCAGTGTAGTGAGAATGATATAAACAATGGTGCGCATGGTTTGCCCCATATTTTCTTCGTTAATCATGTTCTGCATAAAAAGCTGGTTCTGAAAAGAAGATCCCCGCTGAAAAAACATGCCCAGGAAACTGGTAAACGTAATAATGCCCAAGCCGCCAATTTGAATCAGAATCAGGATAATTACCTGACCGGAAGTGGTAAAATAGGTGGCGGTATCAACCACAATCAAACCTGTAACACAAACCGCGCTGGTAGCGGTAAAAAGGGCATCCATAAAACTAATGCCGGCTACCGTAGCCCGGGGCAACATTAACAAACCCGTACCAATAAATATCAGGATAATAAAACTGCCGGCAAATAAAAGGGCAGGGTTGAAACGGTTTTGGTAAAGGGTTAAAGTTCTTTTGGAAAGTTCGATGAGGAAAATGTACCAGATAACACCAAACGTAAAGAAGTTTTGCTTAAAAAACCGGCTAACGTAGTTATAATCAACTATTAGTTGGTCGGAATAAATGGTTAATACCATTCCCAACAGCAAAATCAGGATGAGCAGGTACTCTACCACAAACCAGCCTTTTCTAACCCCAATCCGGTTGACCAGGAATAAGCGCAACGTCAGAATCAGGAAAAGAACAAGCGAGTAAACCTGGTAAAAAATACTTAGCCGGTTTTTAGCCGCTAAGCTCAAAACAAAACCCAGATCGTAAATAAAGATGCCCAAGCCAATGAGGCTAAGATAAAAAAGGGCATTATTTAGATATCCTAAAAACCGGCTTCTTTTCTCAAAAAATGGTACACGAAAGAAGTTACTAAAAGGGTTACCGGACATGCGGAAGCTTGATGTAAGAATACAAAGGTGTTTAAAATATTTTGGTTTAAAAGATAACCAGAACAGCTTTTACTTTAAATAACGAAAAAAACAGGTGTTCTTATAACTTGCAGCCGGTAGTTGTAGCCTGAATGATGCGAAAATAAATCACCTGACGTGTTGGAGAAATTCTTTTCGCAGTAACTGCTTCTCATTACCGGCATAAATGTTTGCTATAATGGGGCTTATATAACTGCCCGCCAGATTATAGCCGGATTTCTTGTATAGCAGTAAGTAGATGCGTTGTATAACCAATTGGATAAGCGGCAGGAACACATTTTTAAAAGTTATAAACAAAAGCGGAAGGCGCTACAATAAATAAGCAGGTCAGGTGCCGGGAGTACGTACTAGCTTACTTTCAACTGTTCAATCTGCTCGTCGTTTAATAAAATGTACCGGTTGTTATACGGATTGGCATAAAATTTTTCTTCTATAATATATTCGCCGGTATGCAGCTTATGTATATTATAACTAAATAAACTGTTCGATTTTTCTATTATTTTTTCTGTGTTCCGGAGATCAAATTTGCGCCCGCAAGTGGTGCTAATGTGGTACATAGTATTCATGTCGGATGTCATGGCTTTTAAGAAGTTATAGGGTATGGTTTAAGTTTTTTTTACGGAAATAGAATAGGAATGGCGAAAGACGGCCGGGAAAAATTTAAAAAGCTCAGTATCTGTACGTACTGTTTATTTCTCTGTGGCACCAATGTTGTTTTAACTATTAAAAATACTAAAAAGTAAACATGAAAAGTTTAGGTACGGCTTTACTGATAATACTGTTTTGCGGGACTTCTGTTGCTGTATTGGCGCAAGCCAAAGGGTACCGCGAAACCTACGAAGGTTATTTATGGAAAAACGGGCAGTTGTTGCAGGTTAAAGCGGGTAAGCCCACGCCGGTAAAAAAGCCGGTAAAACTAAAGAATGGCTACGTGCTGCATCCGGCGGGATACGCGTTATCGCCGCAAGGAGAGCGCAATATGCTGCGTGACGGTGAAAGCCTGGACATAAACGGCGATGTTTTGTACCCCGAATACCGGCAAGACGGAACTATTGCCTTTCTAAGTCACCGACCAGTTAGTGATCAAAAGAATAAAATTATTCCGGTGCCCCAACCACCCGCCAATCTGAAAAGAAAGAAAACTGAAAAGTAAATTTATTTATTATACCGGTTAATTACGATTTACAAGCCTTGTTTTAAACAGGGCTTTTTTATTCTCTTTTACTGCTGAAAAAATTGGCACGGTTTTTCCAAAATACTTAAAAACACTATTTAAAACTTATAACTGATATGAAAAAGATTTTCTTTATTTTAAGCTTAACGCTATTAGGATTTGTTGTTGTGCCGGCTTCCGCGCAAAAAGTAAGCATTGGTATAAAAGGAGGCTACAATAGCGCTACCTGGGAAGGCAACGCGGTACAAATCCTGAATAGCCTGGTAACTTTGACTGATGGCTACGGCAGCACCGCTGCCCGACCGGGTTTCCACGTTGGTGGTTACGTACGCATTCCGGTTAGCCCCCTGTTTTCTATTGAGCCGGGCGCTTATTATTCGCAGAAAGGAATGCAGATTACCGGTGAGTTTTCTTCGGAACAACTGGACTTTTTAAATATGAGAGCTACTATTACGGATAAAGCAGATTACATTGATGTACCCTTGTTAGCGAAAATATTTGTAACCGAAGGACTCCATTTTTACGGTGGGCCACAGGTATCCTTTTTAGTATCAAATAAAGTAAATACCAAAGCCAGCGTGATCGGGTTTAATGTTCTGAACAGAGATTTAAACTACGACAGCCCCTTCCGCAAAACTGATGTGGGGTTAGTGGGTGGCGTAGGTTATCGCTTCCAAAATGGTTTTAACCTGAGTGCCGGCTACGATTATGGCTTAAATACCGTAGATAAAAATGGTAATTTCAATACCTTTAACCACGTAGTAAAAGTATCAGCAGGTTTTGAGTTTTAAGTTAGTTTATAGTCGATGGTCCATAGTCTACAGCCGATAGACCATACGTTGATAATTATAACCAGAAAGCCGCTGATATCAGCGGCTTTCTGGTTATAATTATTATTAAATAACAATCGAAAATTTAAATAAAGCGGCAAATGTGTTCGCCTACTTCAGTCGTACTTTTAAAGTTTTCGGGATTGATGTCTTTCGTTACATAGCCTTCGTTCAGGCATTGTTCAACAGCTTTTCGGACGGCTTTGCCTTCTTCCCACAGATCAAATGACATTTCGAGCAGGGTAGCGGCCGATAAAACGGCGGCCATGGGGTTGGCAATATTTAAGCCGGCGGCCTGCGGGTAAGATCCGTGAATAGGTTCGTACAAAGCTACCTGGCTGCCCACCGAAGCCGAAGGCAACATCCCTAACGAACCCGTAATAACCGATGCTTCGTCGGTTAGAATATCGCCGAACATATTTTCGGTTAGAATTACATCAAACCGTTTTGGATTCTGAATTAAAGCCATAGCGGCATTATCCACGAACATCAATTCCAACTCAATATCCGGGAAATCTTGGGCGTAATTTTGTACTACTTCGCGCCACAACCGGGAAGTTTCCATTACATTGGCTTTATCTACCAGCGTTACTTTTTTACGCCGGTTGCCGGCTGCTTCAAAAGCCAGTTTGGTTATGCGCAAAATTTCGTCGTGGGTATAGGTGCAAGTGTCAAAAGCACTTAAGCGGTCTTCGGAACGGCCCTTTTTACCAAAATAACTGCCGCCGGTTAGTTCCCGGAATACCACAAAATCTACGCCTTCTACTATTTCTCTTTTTAAAGGCGAAGCATCGGCCAAAGCCGAAAAAGTATTTACCGGCCGGATATTAGCGAACAAACCTAAAGCTTTGCGCATGGCTAATAATCCTTGTTCGGGCCGTACCGGGGCAGTAGGGTTGTTGTCGTATTTAGGATGGCCAATAGCGCCAAATAAAATAGCATCCGCCCGCTGGCAAAGCTGTAGCGTTTCGTCCGGAAAAGGGTTGCCGGTTTGGTCGATGGCAATGGCCCCGACCAGCCCTTCTTCAAACTGGAACTGATGATTAAAAACTTCGGCAACTTTCTGCAGCACATTTACGGCTACGGCCGTTACTTCCGGCCCAATACCATCGCCGGGCAATACAGCAATTTGTTTATTCATAGGAGTGTATCTCTTAACTATTGGGCGGTAAAAGTAAGGAGTTTTAAGAAATCAGTTCGGATAATACGCAAGAATTTTAACTCCTTTATAATCTGTTTAGAATTTTTATTAAAGCAATGTATTTTCAAGTGGAGCAGGTTAATGAATCGTCAGGGTTTAGTATTAATATGGAAATATATATTATATATTTAAATAATTATATTCAATTTTTTCATTGATTTGATAATGAATTGGGCGCTTTCACTTGAGGAATTATACTTAGTAAATAGGTATTAATACGTTTAAATGAGCATTCTGTAAGCAAAATCCGTATTTATTCTTTCCGATTTATTTAGTCTAAGGTTAAGCAGGTGCGTAAGAAGAAGCGGTATTAAAGATTGATAACTTTAAATAATTAAATTATGAAAAAAACTTGGCTTTCAATAATGGTGGCTTCTGCGCTGTTTTCTTCAGTAGCAATTACGAGCTGTAATGATGACGATGATGACATTGATAGCACAATTGGCACAACTAGCGGTACAACAACAGGTACTACAACGACAGGTACTACAACAGCTGGAACTACAACAACTGGTACAACAACAACAGGTACTACTGGTACTACAACAACTGGTACTACTGGTACTACAACAACTGGTGGTACAACAGCCGGAACCACAACTGGTGGTACAACAGGAACGACCACTGGTACAACGGCAGGTACTACTGCGGGAACAACCACAGGTACTACCGGTACAACAACTGGTGGAACTACAACCGGTGGTACAACAACCGGAACAACTAGTGGCACAACTACAGGTTCTACAACTAGTGGAACAACCGCTGGTACTACCAGTGGCGATACTACTGGCGGAACAACAGGAACAACAACTGGTGGTACAACAACCGGAACCACAACTGGTGGAACAACTACCGGTGGTACAACTACCGGTGGTACAACTACCGGTGGTACAACTACTGGTGGAACAACTACCGGTGGTACAACTACTGGTGGTACAACTACTTCAGGTGGCGGAACAACCGGAGGTGGCGGTGGTACCACAGGTGGTTAATAATACTAAGTGCTTTGATTTTAAAAAGGGCAGCCAATTGGCTGCCCTTTTTGTAAGTATCGAATTATTAGATTTTTTAACTACTCACCGGTGATTTCATTTTGTTTACGTCTATGGCTTTCATCAACTGCCGGTACGTAGTAAGTTTAAACTTTTGCCGGATTAAAGCTTTAAATTCCGGAGAGGTTACCATGTCTAGTTCGGTTTGGCGGTGCTGGCTCACCAGTAATTCTCCTTTTTGGTTGTAGCTCATTTCTTTATTGTTCATGTCTTCCAGTACATTCATTTCCGGATGTGACTGTGCCACGTGTAATACCAGCAGGTTCGTTTGACCAGTTTCTTAGGAAATTTCGGCTTCTTCGTAAATATCTGATAAGGCTAATGTTAAGTCGGGGTTGGTAAAAGAGAGAATGGCATTTATATCCTTTACTTCGGTAAGCACCCAGTTGCTTTCCGGGTTTTTAGCGTATCTTTCTACGTGGCAGGAGCGGGAATCAACCAGTATATAGTGCTGCAGGGTAGGAATACTGCGGTAAAGCATAAATTTAGTGCCCCGGTCGTAATCAGCAGTTGAAGGGGATAAAACTTCTACTATCAGGAAAGGATTAAGCAAGGTATCTTTCTTATCGTCAAGAAATTGTCTTTCCCCGCATACCGCCATCACATCCGGATAGGTATACAATCCGTTTAACGGTATATGCAACCGCATATCGCTGGGATAGACCCGGCATTTTTTTCCTTTAAATGCATTGCCGAGTGCTATTATAAGGTTAGCAGTAATAATATTGTGATTATTGCCGGCTCCGGACATGGCGAATACTTCGCCCTGGTAATACTCACTTTTAAAGTCAGCTTCTCTTTCGGTAGCCAAGTATTCTTCCGGAGTGATATAGTTTTTCGTCTGAACGGCCATAACTTATTTGGTTTAAGCAAATATAAGAAAATTGCTCTTTTCTGCTTGGAAGTTCTACTTAATTTTAAGCAGTTATCTCACTTCATGTCCCGGTTTTTTCTCTTTAATTCAGTTGTTGAACCCGAAAGCCCAGTATTAATTGCTTCCTGATTTGTAGCCTATAGTAGCCAGAGAGCCGTAGAACTAAGCTGAGTTATTTTCTAAAACTATAAAATTAAAATCTATGAAAAAGAGATGGATTTCGGCCTTAGCCGTTGCTTTATTAACTCCTGCGGCTTTCCTGTTAGCCTCAGGTGAGGAGTATACTGGAAACTCCTTTAAACAAACCGGGCAAACCACCGGCGGTACCACTACCGGAACTACAGCTGGCCAGACAACTGCCGGTCAAACAACCGTTGGAACTACTTCGGGTATTACCGCCGGCCAAACCACTGTTGGAACGACTGCCGGCAGAATCACTTCGGGTACAACCTCTGGACAGACAACCATGGGTACTACTTCCGGAACAACTTCGGGTAGAACGACAACGGGTACCACAGCTGGCAGAACTACAACAGGAACTACTTCGGGTACTACTGCGGGCCGAACTACGGTTGGCACGAGAAGCGGAACAACGGCTGGGCGTACTACCGCCGGTAGAACTACTCCCAGAACCACAAGTGGCACCACCGCCGGCAGAACAACCAGCAGTACTACGGTAGGTACAACCAGTGGCAGAACTACCACCGGCACCACGGCTGGTACTACTACTACCGGAACAACTACCACCGACACCAGAACTACCAGTGGTACTACCGCCGGAGGAATTACATCCGGAACAACCAGTGGAACTACACTTGGTACAACTACTGGAACTATGGGCGGTTCAACTACCGGCGGAACTACTTCGGGTGGAACAACTGGTGGCAAGTAGGGTTAGTAAATAGATTTTATTTAATTACAACAAAAAGGCAGCTAAATTAAATAGCTGCCTTTTTGTTATTGGTTTTGATCTGGCAAAACTAAGTATGGGGCAAAAATAAAGCTGTATATTATTTTATGTAAGCTGTTAAAAACAAAACGTTTAAAACCAATCACTAATACCTTCAGGTTGTTTACTTACTTGTTCCTAATCAACTTGTGAGCTATCCGTGATGATTGGATTAGAAGCGGGCTCTTTTTTAGCTTCTAAAGCCTAATTCATCATAAAAAGCGTGCGGGTTGGATAAGCAAATTCAACGCCTATTCGTGCAAATTCTTCATAAATACGGAGGTTAATGGCCTGCTGAATGTCCATGTACAGGTTATAATCCGGTTGCAGGACATAATATACAATTTCAAAATTCAGGCTGGAATCTCCGTAGGCCAGGAAATGGGCCCGATCGAATTTTACCGGGTTTTGTTCTTCTATAATAGCTTTAATCAGGTCCGGAATGCGTTTAATGTTTTCTAATGAAGTTTGGTAAGTAACCCCGATTTTAAATAAAATGCGGCGCTGCTCCATCCGTTTAAAATTATGAATCCGGGATTTCATTAAATCGCTGTTCGAAAAAACCAATTGTTCTCCCGAAAGGGTTTTCACGCGGGTAGTTTTAATGCCAATGTAGTCTACAATACCGTTTTTATCATCTACCACAATAAAATCGCCGGTTTCAATGGGGCGGTCGAAGAAAATAACAAAGTAGTTAAATAAGTCGCCCAGGATATTCTGTGCCGCCAAGGCAATGGCAATACCGCCAATTCCCAATCCGGCGATAATAGCGGTTATATCAAAACCCATATTATCGAACAGGAACAGCAAGCCAATGCCCCAGATAATAATATTAATAATGAGCATCACCCCGCCCAGTTGCTTTACTTTTTCGGCTCCGTTATCCTGGCGCCGGACATACGACCGGAGCATCAGCAAAATAGCCGAAGAAATAAGCCGGATAATTAAAAAAGTGACGGCAACCGTTAATACATTTCTGGAGATAATGTTCTGCCGGGCCGATAATTTAAGGTAATCTAAGCCGATGTAAACGGCCGTAACGTATAAGGCCGGCACCCCAAACCGATTGATGCTCGTAACGATAAAATCGTCGAGATTAGTCGTGGTGCGGCGCGTCCAATGAATGATTCTGGTTAAAATAAACCGCCTGAAAATACCGATGACCATAAACCCCGCCAATATTAAACCCAGGGCAATGAGGTAATCCTGAACAGTGTTGTTGAAATAAGTTCTTGCTAGCAGTTCGTTCATCATACTTCGGATTTTATTTGGGGTAAATCTTTGTAAGTACGGTTGTGGCGGTGTGCGAGGTTATAGAGTAGATAAAACGGAGAGAAGGAATCCGTAAATATTTTTCTTAAACTAAAAGTCCTCTGCTTAAATAAACAGAGGACTTTTGTTTTTATAAATATTTAGCTAAAATAGCTTTTTTATCCTGACTTAGTGTTTCTAGTTGCTTTTCGAGTTCAGAGATTTGTGTTTCTAAATTTTCAATCTGATTTACAATATCCATTTCTTGACTTTCTGGTGGATATGGCACTTGAAAATTAAGAAAATCTTTGACTTGTAATCTTGGTAAACTTACGCCCTTCATTAAAGAAGATGTAGCATTTACAAAGCTATCACTAAGGAGAATGTATTTCAATATCTTAGCATTTTGAGGTTTAAGCACTAATATATCAGTTGAACAAATACCATCAAATTCAGCTACATAAACTTTGTTCAGATATGGTCTCAATTTACCGTATAATAAATCTCCTTTTTTAAATACATTTTTGGTGCTTTCTAAGCTTATTCCTAAAGTAGTTTTCCTGTCTGTTATACTCCCAGAATTACTTACCAGATTTTCCAGACCTAAATAATTAAATGATGTATCTGGAAAATTTGCTGGTTCTATTTTCTCTTTTCTTAATTCACAAATTGATGAAATTGAAAGAGTATTACCGAAGCTTACAATTAGACTTGATATTTGAGCTTGTCTATTTAGAAGTTCCGCTTTACCTTTTTGTTCCTGCTTTTCAATTAACTCGATTTCTTCTACAATCTGCTGTTGAATGCTTCTAGGTGGAAGCGGAATTTGAATAGCATTAAATGCTTCGATGTCAATATTTTTTTGAGCAGGTCCTCTACCACATAAATAAACTAGCTCTTGCTTTGAATATAAATAATAATTCAAATATTTTTCATCTAAAACATTTGAATCATTGCTATTAAGAGTCATACCTGAATCATTTAAAAAGAATTTTCCTTCAACAAAACGAACACATTCTGGAGACATTCCAAATCTAGAAATTACATAACAGTTTTCTCTATTAAATGAATCTGTCCTAAAAGTTTCATTTCCACCTCCATAAACAGGGTAAATTGTTCCTATATCACTTTTTTTTACGATTCTAGTTCCATAATTAATGATTGAGACTTTACCTAAGACTCTTATTTCCCACTTACTTTCAATCGTTACTTTTTTTTTAACAGCCAGTGAAATTGATTTAATAAAATCTACCCGGTCAAAATGCAGCATATCTACTAATCTTTGATTAGAAATATGGTTTTCTAGGCTTTCCGGTACATTTATTTCTTCACCTAAAAAAGCTTTATGAATATAAGTATTTACTTTTTCCGGGTTAAGCGGCTCATTTTCGTCGTATAATCTAGTAGCTTCCTGAATGCTTCTAGCGCCGTAGGGTCTTATACCTTCGTGGCCGCGGCGATTGCTGAATTCATAACCTAAAAATTCTTTTTCGGTCTCGTTCTTGCCGGTTGGATTGGCTTTTACCAAAAGTGTTTTTTGCGGATAAGCCAGTATAAAATACAGTAGTTTTTCTTTTTCTATCGCCAGTGCTTCCTTATAAAACAATTGGTCAAGTTCCGTCTGCTTGTCTGCTTCCGAAAGCGCTTTAAAAGCTGTTTTCTTTTGCAGGTTTCTTATGTACGTAGCGTTATCGAAGGCTTTGCGGTAATCCTTATAAAGTTCATGCTGCGTTACAGTATCGTTGGGCTTCTGATTAATGAAAGAAATATAATCGGCTAAAGAAATAGTTTTATAAACGTGCGCCACGTATTTGCTGAACGGGGCATCAATGCCATTGCATGCTACATCAACGGTATTGGTAAAGAAGCTATTTACGGTATATTGTATCTTTTGCCAGTCGGTATTGTTTCGGCGTTCCAGAAACAGCGTTACCGTATTGGTGCCAGTAGCCATAAACGTATTAGAACCAAATTCGGTAATAGCTACAATTCGGAAATATTTTAGCAATATTTCGCGGGTGTCGGCATAAATACCGGCGTTGCTTAAAATACTGCTGGGTAAAATAATGCCGGCACAGCCCCCGTCTTTCAGCAACTGTTTGGTTCTTTCAATAAATAAGCACTCTATTTCAGAACTTTCGTCGGTGAAGCGATTATATAATTCAAAGCTTTTATCGCCGTCTTTTAAGGTATTCTTAAACGCCGAAACCGAATACGGTGGATTTGCGATTAAGACTTCAAATTGCTGATTGTCTTTGGGATCAGCTTTGGAAGAAATATTTAACTTGTCTTTATAATCTTCGTCGGTTTTAAAGTTGCCTAAGCCGTCCGCATTAAAGATTCTGGCTAAGCCATCGCCATTTAAAAAGCAGCTTACTTTAGCGGTTTTTACTAAACGGTAATCCTTTTCAATGCCATAAACAAAATCGTAAGCCCAATCGTAATCATCGGCCCATTTACTAAGATTCTTCTTTATTGATGGTCTATAGTTATCTTGTTTATTTAATTTTTTAACAATATTATGAATTTCGTCCATTGCTTCCGTTAAGAAGTGCCCACTTCCTACCGCATAGTCGATTACATAAGGTAGAAATTCGGAATCGCCTTTATTTATTTTATCTAAAATTAACTTTTCGAGTGGCAGCGAATTGATGATAAAACGCGCAATAGGCACAGGCGTAAAAAACTGACCTGCTTCCTGTTTGATACTGGTGTTCAGAAGCAACTCGAAGAAGTCGCCGAGGAATTGCTGTTTTTTATTGTATCGTACCTGGTAAGGTTGTAAGAGTTCAACTACTTCTCTTAAAACTTTGCTGTTTTCTTCGAAAGAAGCATCATTAAATACCTCTTTAAATGCAAATTCGTTATTCTTTTTCAGTCGCAATTCTGTGACTAACCTCTTAATCTCATCGCGCTGCGTTTCATTTAAATTATAAAATTGATTATCAATATCTTGGTCGCTAAAATCAGTTACAACTTTAGTAAGGTATCTTTCCATACCTTCTTTGTATAAGTCGTTTAGTCGTTTTTGCAGAGCAATATCAGTGTCATTCTCGAACCATTGAAAATGCAGTTCTTCATTGTTGCCCTTTTCTTCATCTACTATTTTACAAAGCAGTAGCGTAATTAATTTGTTAAAAGCATTTGGCTTATCGGAAACCACATTGTGCCGTAAAATTTCTGCAAACTGGTTAAAAATTCGGCTGCTGTCGTCTTTGGTAAGTGGGTTTAATCTTGACTTGGTTAAAGCTTTAATTACAATGTCGTAAGGTGCTGAACTACCCTCAAAAATGCCATTGTCTTTTAGGTTTTTATTCCACTTCTCAAAAACTTCGGCGGTATTGGTTGCTGCGGCAAGTTCAGGCTCAACTTTAATTATATCGTTCTTATATTCAATACTATTGTTTTCAATTCTAGAAGCATAAAGGCACAGGTATTTAGCGGCTTTATCCTGCTGAAAATAAGAAAGCAATTGTCCGCCATCGCTCAAGGTCTTTTTAGTTGCCTTCATGTATTCCGTGCCCCAGGTTTTGCATTCAATCATCAGATACGACTTGCCTTCTTCATCAGAAACCAGAATATCTAACTTCCCTTTTGTTTTATGCCCAAGCGGATAGTCTTTTTCTAAGGTAAGACTTTTAGGTTTGTAGCCTTTTTCTAAAAGCCGGTTTACACATTCCAATACCACAAAATTTTCGCTGGCTTTGAAATTGCAAGTTGTTTTATCGCCTAATGTAACTTCAGAGCCATAATCTATTTCCTCTTTATCAATATCAACTCTTATTTTATAGTTATTATGATTGAGATAAGCTTTAAACCACGAGTTAACTAGTCCTTCTTCTAGTTGAAACCCCATAGCTTTTAATAAATCTATAATATAATTTGTAGAAGCCATTCTGGTTAAAACTTTAGGTTTCCCTGCTTTGTATTTCTATTTCGAATATATTTCAATTTCTCCTCTGCAAGAAGTAACGCTTTTTCAGAACATTGCTGCTTGTACATTACTTTAGCAAAATGCTCACTATAATATTCGTCGGCCAGTTTTTCTTTATCTAACTCAAATATTTCGGCCAACTTAGGTAAGTATTTTTCTTTTAAAATCCGCTGATTCGTTTCAATCTTGCTTAACGCCCCAGAGTCCAATCCTAGCCTAGCGCCAAGTTGCGTAAGTGTAAGGTTCTTACTATTCCGTAGTATTCGGATATATTCTCCAAAGGTTTCTTTCATTGGCTTGTCTAAAAAGTCTTGACAAATTTGTCAAATATATTTAAATAGTTCTGCTTGCCAAAATTTTTAGTAAATTTCTTTAAAATTGATGTGAAATATTCTAAAACTAAAGAAGCCCGGTTACTAACCGGGCTTCTTTAGTTATTACTAAAAAAACCTAAGCTTCTACTTCCTGCTCCTGATTTACCAAACTTATGTACTTACTGGTTTTCTCGTAAGTCTCAATTTTATCTTTCAAGGCCAGCAGGTAATCAATATCATCATAACCATTAATTAGGCAGGTCTTTTTATACTGATTAATATCAAACTTCTCGGAAATATTGGTGCCCGAAATACTTACCGTTTGTTTTTCTAAGTCAACAACTAGTTCCGTGTTCTTATCAGCAAATATTTGCTCAAAAACCGTAGCTAAAAACGCCTCGGAAACCTGCACCGGCAGCAAACCATTATTGAGGGCATTGTTTTTGAAAATATCGGCGAAGAAGCTGGAGATAACTACTTTAAAACCATAATCGGCAATAGCCCAGGCGGCGTGCTCGCGGCTGGAACCGCAGCCAAAGTTTTTACCGGCTACTAATATTTGCCCGCTGTAATTCGGATTGTTCAATACGAAATCAGTTTTCGGGTTATTCTGGTTGTCGTAACGCCAGTCGCGGAACAGGTTATCGCCGAAGCCATCGCGGGTAGTTGCTTTCAGGAAACGCGCCGGAATAATTTGGTCGGTATCAATATCTTCGATGGGTAACGGCATCGCCGTTGAGGTTATTTTTACAAACTTTTCCATGTGGTATTATGCGTTAAGAAGTTCGCGAACATCGGTTATTTTACCGGAAATAGCAGTTGCGGCGGCTGTAAGCGGGCTTACCAGCATGGTGCGGGCACCGGGCCCCTGCCGGCCTTCGAAATTGCGGTTAGAAGTAGAAACGCAGTATTCGCCTTTGGGCACTTTATCTTCGTTCATGCCTAAGCAAGCCGAACAACCCGGTTCGCGTAATTCAAAACCAGCTTCTTTTAAAATGGTATCCAAGCCTTCGGCAATAGCTTGTTTTTCTACTTGTTTGGAGCCCGGTACAATCATGGCGTTTACGTGCGGCGCTTTGCGTTTGCCTTTTACAAAGTCAGCTACCAAACGTAAATCTTCGATGCGGGAATTGGTGCAGGAACCAATAAATACATAATTAATTGGCTTGTCGATTAAAACATCGCCCGCGTGCAAGCCCATGTAATCTAAAGATTTCTCGAAGGAAACTTTACCGCTTTCTTCTTTTAAATCATTTATGGTTGGGATTGTTTCGTTTATTTTGATGCCCATGCCGGGATTGGTGCCGTAGGTAATCATGGGCGCAATATCAGCGGCATCGTAGGTGTATTCTACGTCAAAGGTGGCGCCTTCGTCGGTAAATAAAGTGCGCCAGTAAGCCAAGGCTTCTCTAAATTTTTCGCCTTTCGGGGCAAAATCCCGGCCTTTAATATAGTCGAAGGTAATATCATCGGGCGCAATTAAACCGCCGCGGGCACCCATTTCGATGCTCATGTTGCAGATGGTCATACGGGCCTCCATACTCAAGCTGCGAATAGCCGAACCGGCATATTCTACAAAGTAACCGGTAGCGCCGCCCATTGTTAATTTAGAGATAATGTACAGGATAATATCTTTGGAAAGTACGCCATTTGCCAGCTCACCTTCTATGTTAATGCGCATAGTTTTGGGCTTGCTTTGCATCAGGCATTGCGTGGCCATTACCTGTTCTACTTCGGAGGTGCCAATACCAAAAGCAATAGCGCCAAAGGCTCCGTGGGTAGACGTGTGGCTGTCGCCGCACACAATGGTCATGCCGGGTAGGGTAAGCCCTAGTTCCGGACCTATTACGTGTACAATGCCCTGAAACGGATGACCTAAACCGTATAATTCTACTCCGAATTTATCGCAGTTCTCGGTTAATTTATCTACCTGGAAACGCGAAAGCGGCTCCGCTATAGGTAAATGCTGGTCTTTGGTAGGTACGTTGTGGTCGGCGGTAGCCAGGATATTCTGCGGCCGGAATACACCAATGCCCCGTTTTTCTAAGCCCGCAAAAGCCTGCGGACTGGTAACTTCATGAATTAAATGTTTATCAATATACAAAACATCCGGGCCGTCTTCGATGGTTGTAACGACGTGCGCATCCCAGATTTTTTGAAATAATGTTTTCTTATGAGTTGTCATATTTATTAATTAGCCCGGATACCTTCTTTCTCTTTCTTGCTCTCTATTTTTTGGAAAAGTACGGCCAGGTGGTCGTCATTCACCACTTTTACTTCATCCGCTAACACCAGGTACTCCTGATAAATTTCATCCAACTCCTCTTTACTGATGAAATATCCTAAGTTTTCCATGCGGTGCTTTAAGGCCGCCCGGCCGCTACGGGCCGTTAATACAATAGATGAATTATCAACCCCAACATCGTGCGGATCGATTACTTCGTACGTTTCGCGGTGCTTCAGGAAGCCGTCCTGGTGAATACCTGAAGAGTGCGCAAAGGCATTATCGCCCACAATGGCTTTGTTAGGCTGCACCCGCATCCGCATCAGCCGCGATACCAACCGGCTGGTCGGGTAAATACGCTTGCTATTGATGTCGTTGGTTAGGCCCAGTTCTTTGTGACTTTTCATAATCATCACGGTTTCTTCCAGAGACGTATTGCCGGCACGTTCGCCAATACCGTTAATGGTACACTCAATCTGGCGGGCACCATTCATTACGCCGGCAATGGAGTTGGCGGTGGCCAAACCTAAATCGTTGTGACAATGCACCGATATAATGGCCTGATCGATGTTTTTAACGTTTTCTTTCAGGTATTTTATTTTGGCGCCGTAGTCCCAGGGCAAGGTATAACCGGTCGTATCGGGTATATTTACCACGGTAGCACCGGCTGCAATTACGGCTTCAATCATCTGAGCCAGGAAAGGCAAATCGGCGCGGCCGGCATCCTCGGCGTAAAACTCAATATCTTCTACAAACTGCTTGGCGTATTTTACCGCCCACACGCCCCGCTCCAGAACATCTTCGCGGGTGGTATTAAATTTATACTTGATGTGCATGTCCGAAGCGCCAATGCCGGTGTGAATGCGCTTGCGCTTGGCATATTTTAAGGAATCAACCGCCACATCAATATCTTCTTTCCGGGCCCGGGTTAAGGCGCAAATTACCGGCTCCGAAAGGGCTTTAGAAATTTCGACAATAGAAGTAAAATCGCCGGGACTGGAGATAGGAAAGCCAGCCTCTATAATATCAACGCCCAATTCTTCGAGCGCCAAAGCTACTTCTATTTTTTCGCGGGTATTAAGCTGGCAACCGGGAACCTGTTCACCGTCGCGGAGCGTCGTGTCGAAGATATGAACCTTGTTATTCATCATATAAAAGCTAATATTCTATAAATATATCCGAATATGGTAGGGATATTTTTTGAAGTTACTAATTGTTTGGCAGAATAGTAAATATATTTTTTTAAGTTTTTAAATTTAACAATTTAAGAACGGGAAAGCAGGTAGTCTTTTAAATTTTCGTAAGAATTTGGCAGCAATACCGAAACCTTTTCCTGATGAAGCAAGCGCTGCAAATTGGCCGGAATAGCGATGGACTGACCAATGGTACTTTCTACCACATCTATAAATTTGGCCGGATGCGCGGTTTCCAGGAAAATACCTATTTGGTTGGTGGCTGATTGTTCGTTGTTCGGTGTTCGGTTTTGTTCTCCGAAATATTTCTGTAAAGCCCCGTAACCAATAGCGCCGTGCGGGTCGAGCAGGTAGTTATATTGCTGGTACACTTCCAGCATTAGCTGGCGGGTTTCGGTATCAGTAAAGCTGTAACCGGCAATTTCTTCCCGGATATTTTCCAGCGAATTATCGAACATATCCATTAAGCGGGCAAAGTTACTGGGGTTACCAACGTCCATGGCATTGGAAATAGTATGGGTAGAAGGCCGCGGAATAAAATGGCCGGTGTGTAAGTATTCCGGTACCACATCGTTTAAGTTGGTGGCCGCAATAAACTGGTGCACCGGTAAGCCCATGCGTTTGGCTAATAATCCGCCGGTAATATTGCCGTAGTTGCCGCTAGGAGTAGAGAAAACCACGGCTTTGCCCTGCTCTTTTACCTGCGCATAAGCATAATGATAATAAAACGACTGCGGTATAAGCCGGGCAATATTAATAGAGTTAGCCGAGGTGAGTTGTATTTTCTGGTTTAAATCTTTATCCAGGAAAGCTTTTTTCACCAGGAACTGGCAATCGTCGAAGGTGCCGTCAATTTCCAGGGCCGTAATGTTCTGCCCTAAGGTAGTCAGTTGTTTTTCCTGAATATCGCTTACTTTACCGCTGGGGTACAGAATAACTACTTCAATGCCCGGTACGCCCAGGAAACCGGCGGCTACGGCACTGCCGGTATCGCCGGATGTGGCTACCAAAACGGTGAGTTGTTTTTCTACATCTTTGGTGAAATGAGCTAATAGCCGGGCCATAAAACGGGCACCTACATCTTTAAAAGCGTGCGTAGGTCCGTGAAATAACTCTAGGGCGTAGATATTGTCGTGTACCGGTACTACCGGAATATTAAAGTTCAGGCTGTCTTCTACAATGGGCCGCAGCTCTTCTTTCGTCATTTCGTCCTGTAATAGGGTGGCAGCTACTTCCAAAGAAATTTCCGGTAACGAAAGTTTTTCTATATTTTGAAAAAAAGAAGCCGACAACGTGGGGATATGCGAAGGCATAAAAAGGCCATTATCTTCGGCCAATCCTTTTATCACTGCTTCTTGCAGGTTGGCTACCGGTGCTTGTTTATTAGTGCTGTAGAAGGGCATTTTAAGTAGTTAGTTGGTAGTCTTTAGTTGTTAGTTTTAAATGATATAAAACAACTAATAACTGAATGTTGAAAAATGATATAATGCTAATTGGTGAATTATTATCTACGCTATTCTTTATAAGTTTTGTATTAGTCGCAAGTATGTAAAGCTAATGACTAAATGGCCGCGGGTAAAAAGCGTTTATAATGCTTTTAGCTTGTGTTAGTGGTTATTATTTTTTTTTATTTCATTCCATTCTTCAAAAGAAACATATTTTTCTTCTTCCTTATCATTATAGTAAATCCACCCATTTGCTTCATCTGAAAGCCGTTTTAGATTGTCCTGAATTTCTCTATTAATTTCAAGTCGTCCGTACTTTTTTAATTTCCCTTCTAAGGCTTCCCATAATTCAAATTCTAGTCCTTCCGCCCAACCAGCTGAATACGCTTCCTCAGACAAATCACTCATATAATTGGCCAATATTCTTTGAGGTTTATTTAAATCTTTAAACATATTCTTTTGGCAGATTTAAAATTTATTTCTAAGTATCACTAACAACTAAGTACTTAATTCTACAAAACCTTCGGCCCATGTTTATTTATCTTTGAAATATAACTATGGTTTTCAATTTCGAACTGGCTAAACGTCTGGGTCATGGCCTGGGCTACTTTTTGGGCCGTTTCCAGGGAACTACTTAAAGCAAACATAGACGGGCCGGAACCCGAAATGCTGCCACCTAAAGCACCTGCTTCCATGGCGGCATCTTTTACCGCATCGTACCCCGGAATCAGCATGGAGCGCACCGGCTCAATAATTACATCTTTCAGTGACCGGCCAATTAAAGCATAATCGCCTTTCATTAAACCGGCAATTAAACCGGCAATGTTGCCCCACTGCGTAACCGCATCTTTTAACGTAATGCCTTTCTTTAAAATTTTGCGGGCATCTTCGGTTTTTACCTCTATCTGCGGATGAATAATAGTAGCGTATAACTCTTCCGGGTAAGGGATCTCTATTATATCCAAGGGCTCGTAACTGCGGATCAGGACAAAGCCACCCAGCAAAGCCGGCGCCACGTTATCGGCGTGAGCTACTCCGCAAGCCGCTTTTTCGCCCTGCATGGCAAACTGTACTAATTCGGTGCGGGATAAAGGGCCCCCCAGCAGCTCGTTAACGGCAAATACACTGGCGGCCGCGCTCGCCGAACTGGAGCCAATGCCGCTGCCGGGCTTTATTTTAGAATGGAAGGTAATCTCAAACCCTTGGTCCGACTGAATGTGCTGCAAATAAGCCTGTAACGAAACTACCGCCGTATTTTTGCTTATATCGGCCGGGAAAACAGTATCAGGGGTCTCATTAATAACTGTAAAACCCGGCTTGTCCCGTTTGCGCACTTCAATTTCATCGCCGGGGCTTTCCAACGCAAAACCCAGTACATCAAACCCACAAGCCACATTGGCTACCGTTGCCGGCGAAAAAACCCGAATACTTTCTTTCATCTTTTAGTCGATAGTCTATAGTCCGTAGTCCACAGATTATCTTATTAAAATATTTTACATGGCGCGAGCGGCTTCGCTCGTGTCTTTTATTTTCTGGCCTCCGGCCAATTAATCATTTTCTTGATACTCTTAGCGGCCAGAGGCCGGCAGAGTATTAATCACGAGCGAGGACGTTTGCGATGGTTGAAATATATTATATTACAAATTCCACCGTGGACTATTGACGGTCGACCGTGGACTAAAAATTAATTCGCAATCCGGATAATATCGGCAAAAACCCCGGCGGCGGTTACTTCGGCGCCGGCACCGGATCCTTTTATAATGAGCGGTTGCACTTTGTAACGCTCCGTCGTAAATAAAATGATATTATCGCTGCCCGAAACCGAATAAAAAGGATGGCCTTTTTCTATTTCCCGCAGTTCAATCCGGGCTTTGCCGTCTTCCCACGAAGCAATTAACCGGTAACCTTTGCCGGCTTTTTCAACCTCGGCGCGCTGCGCCTCAAAAGAGCTTTCGTACTGTTGCAGGTTCTGCCAGAATTCATCCATCGGGCCATCGGCTAAGCAATCGGCGGGTAAAAACGGTTTAATTTGTACATCTTCCAGTTCCAGGTTTTCGCCGGTTTCACGGGCCAGGATTAGTATTTTCCGGGCCACATCTTTGCCGCTTAAGTCAATGCGCGGGTCCGGCTCGGCGTAACCTAAATCCATGGCTTCCTGCACCACGGTACTTAAATGCTTTTCGGCGCTAACGGTATTAAACAGGTAATTCATGGTGCCGGAGAAAATGCCTTCTATTTTCAAGACTTTGTCGCCGCTCCGGATCAGGTCGTTTAAGGTACTGATAATAGGTAAACCGGCGCCCACATTGGTTTCGTACAGGAATTTAACCCCGCGCCGGAGCGCCGTACTTTTTAGTTCTTTATAAGTATGGTAATTACCGGAAGCCGCTATTTTATTGGGCGTTACCACCGATACACTGCGGTCGAGGAGCGTTTTGTAAACGGCAGCAACCTCGGCACTGGCGGTACAATCCACAAAAACCGCGTTAGATAAATTTAGCTCCAGTATTTTATTTACAAAAGTGTCTATATCCAGCTTCTGATCGGCATTTTGCAAAGCTTCTTTGCAGTTTTCCAAAGAAATACCGGTTTCGTCAAAAAGCGCATTCCGGGTATTAGCCAAACCAATCAATTTTAAATCGATGTTGTGCGCTTTATATAAATGAGCGGCCTGGCTGCTGATTTGATTTAATAAGGTAGCGCCCACCGTGCCGGCTCCTACTACAAACAAGTGCAGGGTTTTGGTTTCGGATAAAAAGAAAGACTCGTGTAGCGTGTTTAGCGCTTTTTCTTCGTCTTTTTTAGAGATTACACACGAGATATTCAGCTCCGAAGTACCCTGGGCAATGGCCCGGATGTTAATACCGTTACGGCCTAAAGAGCTAAACAATTTACCGGCTACGCCGGGCGTGTTGCGCATATTCTGGCCTACTAAAGCCACAATGCACAGGTTACTTTCAATTTGTACCTGATCTACGATGCCGGCCTGTATTTCCAGGGCAAATTCTTCTTCTACCACCAATTGGGCCCGGGTGGCATCTTTCTGGTTGATACCTACGCTAATGGCGTGTTCCGACGAAGCCTGGGTAATTAAGATCACGTTTACGCCTTTGCGTCCCAAAGCCCCAAAAAAGCGCATGGCAATACCCGAAGCGCCCACCATGCCACTGCCCGAAATAGTGAGCAAAGAAATATTTTCGATGGAAGAAATACCCCGTACCGGGGCTTCGCTGCTGCGCGGATTTTGGGAAATAAGCGTACCGGCTGCTTCCGGGGCAAACGTGTTTTTTAACCGGATGGGAATGCGTTTAGACAACGCCGGCTGAATGGTAGGCGGATATATAATCTTAGCGCCGAAGTACGATAACTCCATGGCCTCTTCGTAAGATAATTCTTCGATGGGAATGGCTCTTTTTACCCGTCGCGGATCGGCGGTCATCATGCCACTCACATCCGTCCAGATTTCTAACGACGATGCATCTACAGCCGCCGCAATAATAGCCGCTGTATAATCGGAACCGCCCCGGCCCAGGGTAGTAGTTTCGCCTTGCTCGGTGGTACTAATAAAGCCCGGTACTACCGTTATTTCTTCGGGGTTAGCTAACTGATTCTGAATGTTGGTATTGGTTAATTCAAAGTTTACGCGGGCGTTGTTAAAGTTATAATCGGTAATAATAAAATGCCGGTAGTCCAGGGCGCGGGCGTTCAGGCCATTTTCCTTAAAAGCTTCGGCTACAATATAAGAAGACAAGCGCTCGCCAAAACTCAAAATAAAATCCAAAGTTTTGGGGCTGAGCTCTCTTACCAGGAAAACGCCCTGCATAATATCTTCCAGTTCATTCAGCATAAACTTGATATTCGCCATAATAGAGCTCTGGCGTTTGGCGTGTACCAAGTCTTTTACCGCGTTTAAGTGGCGTTCTTCAATATTCTTCAGTTCCTGCCGAAAGGTATCGTCGCCTTTTTCGGCCAGTTTACTGGTGGCAATTAAATGATCGGTAAGCCCACCAAAGGCCGAAACCACTACCGTTAGCCGGTTAATGGAGCTATGCGACTGAACGATAGCTAATACTTTTAAGATATTCTCGGGTGAGCTTACCGAAGATCCGCCAAACTTTAAAACTACCATGGTTTAATCAGTTTACTTTATAGGTTAAGCGCCTATTGTTATGCGCTCAAAATAATGGTTAATTTATCTGCTGAGTATTTTAACAGTAAAATAGTTATCGGCCTTCTATCTCAAAAACTTAGAAGGTTTTTAATTTTAGTACCGTTTTAATTTTATTTATTGCAATTTTGAAAATATCCGGCTTTGTGGCCGGTAAGAAGATTTAAAGGGCGGCAATATTGAAATTTAATATGAAAATTAAAATTAAAATTTTGATTTGTTTAAAATTCTTAATTAATTAGCGCCCCATAAAAACAAGGTTTATAAAGTTTAACATGAACTTCCGGAACACTATTTTAAGCCGAATTATTTTTAGCGTCATTATCGACGCTAAACGGCTAATGGTGTAACCTGATTTTAATATATTATCCGAGCGCCATTCCCGAAAGAGTGGCGCTTTTTTTTAAAACTTTGCTGAAAGATAAATTATAAGTAAGGCAATAAATTACAAAAAGATATAAAAACTGTTAAATCCAGGTTTAATCAAAGCTTATAAAGCTGGTATTAAAACTTTTAACTCTTAACTTTTAACTATACTACATGAGCACCAAATTGAACCGCTACAGTTACCTGGTTACCCAGGAAGAAACCAATCCGGCTGCCCAGGCTATGCTGCACGCTATTGGCTTATCGGATGCTGATTTACAAAAAGCGCAGGTGGGCGTAGTAAGTACCGGTTTCGATGGTAATCCGTGCAACATGCACCTGAACGATTTGGCTAAGCTGGTAAAAGATGGGGTGAACAGCACCGAAGACGTACTGGGTTTAATGTTCCATACCATTGGGGTAAGTGATGGTATTTCCATGGGTACGCCGGGTATGCGCTACTCTTTGCCTTCGCGCGATATTATTGCCGATTCTATAGAAACCGTGGTAAACGGACAAACTTACGATGGGGTAGTGGCCGTAGTGGGTTGCGATAAAAATATGCCGGGGGCTCTTATTAGTTTTGCCCGGTTAAACCGGCCTGCCATAATGGTGTACGGTGGTTCTATTGCTCCGGGTAATTACTGCGACGCGGCCGGCAAATTCACCGATAAAAAGTTAGACATTGTTTCGGCGTTTGAAGCGCTGGGCGAAAAATATGCCGGTACCATTTCGCCGGAAGATTTTAAAGGCGTAATTGAACATGCTTGTCCGGGGGCCGGCGCCTGCGGCGGTATGTACACGGCTAATACCATGGCCTCGGCGGCGGAAGCCCTGGGTATGGCTTTGCCTTATTCCTCCTCTAACCCAGCCCTCAGCCCGGAGAAATCCGAAGAGTGCGTGCAGGCCGGTATTGCTATTCGCCAGCTTTTAGAAAAAGACATCAAGCCGCTGGATATTATGACCCTAAAGGCTTTTGAAAACGCCATGGTGTTGATTACGATATTAGGCGGATCGACCAATGCGGTGCTGCACTTACTGGCCATTGCCAAAACGGCCGGCCTGGATATTACCATTGATGATTTCCAGCGCATCAGTGATAAAACGCCCTTACTGGCCGATATGAAACCCAGTGGCAAATACCACATGGAGCAAGTGCATAAGATTGGCGGTATTCCGGCCGTTATGAAAATGTTATTAAAAGCAGGCTTACTGCACGGCGATTGCCTAACGGTAACCGGTAAAACCATAGCCGAAAACCTGGAAAATGTGCCCGATATGGCCGCCGGTCAGGATGTTATTATGCCCCTGGATCAGCCTATAAAAGAAACCGGCCACATTCGTATTTTGTACGGCAACCTGGCTGAGCAAGGAGCCGTGGCTAAAATTACCGGCAAAGAAGGTGAAGTTTTTGAAGGTACTGCCCGGGTATTTGACGGTGAATTTGAAGCCAATGATGGTATTCTGGCGGGTAAAGTAAAAGAAGGCGATGTGCTGGTTATCCGTTACGAAGGCCCGAAAGGCGGGCCTGGCATGCCGGAAATGCTGAAACCAACTTCTTTAATAATGGGAGCCGGTTTAGGTAAATCGGTGGCTTTAATTACCGATGGCCGCTTTTCGGGCGGAACGCACGGTTTTGTGGTAGGCCACATTACGCCGGAAGCCCAGGAAGGCGGTATGATAGCCCTGATACAGGATGGTGATAAAATTACGATTGATGCGGTAAACAACCGTTTAGAGGTATCTTTGTCGGAGGAAGAAATAGCGCAACGGCGGGCGGCGTGGCAGCCACGGCCTTTACGCAAAACTTCCGGTATATTATATAAATACGCTAAATCGGTTTCTTCGGCTTCCGAAGGTTGTGTAACGGATAGATAGCTTTTAGTCCACAGTCGATAGTCCATAGTCCACAGTAGGAATTTGTAATTAAATAGTAAAAATATAATTGTTGGCTATCTGGTAAGTCAAAATAGAAATGACCGAAGAAATAAAGGAAGCTTTTCCGCAAGCATATAACAGTATCGACGAAGCTACTAAAGCCTCAGGTTTTACCATGGCCTCGGATGTATTGACCTGTTCTTTACTGCGTACGCTTGCTGCTTCTAAACCTAAAGGTAAATTTCTGGAACTTGGTACCGGCACCGGCTTGTCTACCTCGTGGATATTGGACGGCATGGATAAGGATTCAACTTTAGTATCTGTTGATAATGATGTAGCATTTTTAGGAATTGCCCAAACATTTTTAGGCGATGATAAACGTTTGGAGCTTATTTGCACGGACGGCGGAGAATGGATTGAAAAGAATAAAAGTCAGAAGTTTGATTATATTTTTGCCGATACGTGGCACGGGAAGTATCTTTTTTTAGATGAAGTACTAGGGATGTTAAATACCGGTGGATTTTATATTATTGATGATATGCTGCCGCAACCTAACTGGCCGGACGGGCACGAGCAAAAAGCAACGGATCTTATCAACGTTTTAAATACCAGGGTTGATTTATTGCTCACTAAACAAGTTTGGGCAACCGGGATAATTATCGGCGTTAAAAAATAAAATTGGTTTAAAGTTTAATCTTAAGTTAAACAATTAATCTTATTACGAAATAAAGTTTTTTAGAGGAAGAAAAGTTGATGTAATTACTATTTAGATAAGCTTTTCTTCCGGCTAAAAAGGAACTAAACAAATTAAATAAATGCTGATAGTGAAAGACTAACAGTTAAAAAATATACCTAAATCTAAAGTCTAAAAGTCATGAGTGTAGCAGTAGTACAGACCAAAGAAAAGGAACCGGAAAAGCTTGTATCGCAACGGTTGGTAACCGGAGCGCAAGGATTATTATTAGCGTTGCTGGAAGAAGGCGTAGATACCATTTTCGGTTACCCGGGCGGTGCCATTATGCCGATTTACGATGCCCTATATGACTTTCAGGACCAGCTAAAGCACCACTTAGTACGGCACGAGCAGGGCGGAACGCATGCCGCCCAGGGATATGCCCGTATTACCGGCAAGCCCGGCGTTTGTTTTGCTACTTCCGGCCCGGGTGCTACTAACCTTATTACCGGTATTGCCGATGCCCAAATAGATTCCACACCGTTAATATGTATTACGGGCCAGGTATTTTCGCATTTACTAGGGACCGATGCTTTCCAGGAAACCGATGTGTTAGGTGTAAGCATGCCCGTAACCAAATGGAACTACCAGGTAACGCGCGCCGAAGAAATACCCGAAGCCATTGCCAAAGCTTTTTACATTGCTACTTCCGGCCGTCCCGGCCCGGTCTTAATCGATATCACGAAAGATGCCCAAAACGCTACTTTTGGGTATACTTATAATAAATGCAAGCGCATCAATAGTTACTATCCAGTACCGCGGGTAAATTCAGTGGCTATCGAAGCCGCTGCTGAACTTATAAACGAAGCGAAAAAGCCTTTTGTGCTGTGGGGACAAGGCGTATTACTGAGCCGCGCCGAAAAAGAATTCCAAACCTTTATTGAAAAAGCCGGTATTCCGGCCGCCTGGACTATATTGGGCCTATCGGGCTTACGCACCGATCACCCGCTAAATGTAGGTATGCTGGGCATGCATGGAAATTACGGACCCAACGTTAAAACCAACGAAGCCGATGTTATTATTGCCATTGGCATGCGTTTCGACGACCGCGTTACCGGCGATTTAAAAAGGTACGCCCGCCAGGCCAAGATTATCCACATCGAAATAGATGCGGCCGAAATAAACAAAAACGTGCGGGCCGATGTAGCCATTCACGCGGATGCCAAAGCGGCTTTACAAGCCTTAATTCCGTTGGTAAACCAAAAAGAGCACCCGGCCTGGTTACAGGAATTTAAAGATTGCGCTCAGATAGAGTACGATAAAGTAATGCGACCGGAGATGTTTCCGGAAACCGGCAAAATAAAAATGGCCGAAGCCATGCATCAAATATCCGAATTATCGGCGGGGCAAGCGGTGGTGGTTACGGATGTGGGCCAGCACCAGATGGTTGCCATGCGGTACTACAATTTCAAAGACTTACGCAGTAATATAACTTCGGGTGGTTTAGGTACCATGGGCTTTTGCTTACCGGCCGCTATGGGCGCCAAAGTAGGAGCTCCCGACCGGCAGGTAATTGCGGTTATCGGCGATGGCGGCTTCCAGATGACCATTCAGGAATTAGGTTGTATTTTCCAGTATCAAATAGGCGTGAAGATTGTTATTTTGAATAATAATTTCCTGGGCATGGTGCGCCAATGGCAGCAATTGTTTCACCAGAAGCGCTACTCCTTCACCGAAATGGTAAATCCTGATTTTGTGGGCATTGGTAAAGCGTACGGTATTGCCGGAAATAAAGTAACCGAACGGGAAAATTTAGCCGAGGCGATACAAACCATGCTGGATCACGAAGGCCCTTACCTGTTGGAGATTGTAGTGGAACAAGAAGATAATGTGTTTCCTATGGTGCAGGCCGGCGATTCGGTAGCGAATATTCGCCTGGAGGCGTAGGTTTCAGTCGATAGTCCATGGTTTGGAATTTAATGGATTTTCGATGCGACTAATTATATCTGTCTGTTTAAGAAAATAGAGGATATGTTTTAAGGATTATTTTAGATATAGCTATGGAGTATCGACCATGGACTATCGGCTAAAAACTGTGGACTAAACAAAAATATATGGCAACGGAAGCGTCTAACCCCGACATAGAAGAAGAAAAAACTTATACCATATTTGCTTTCACCGAAAACAAAGTAGGCTTGCTGAACCGGATTACGGTAATTTTTACCCGTCGGCATATCAACATCGAAAGTATCACGGCTTCGGAATCGGAGGTGCCCGGCGTGTACCGGTATACCATTATTATCCAGGGGAGATATTCACAGGTAGAAAAACTGGTGAAGCAAATAGCGAAACAGGTAGACGTGCTGCGGGCTTCTTTTTACCCCGAAGAAGAAACGGTTTACCAGGAAGTGGCCATGTATAAAATCCCTATGTCGTCGATGATAAACGGGAGCAAAGTGGAAAAAATCGTTCGGGACAATAATGCCCGCATCCTCACCGTCGATCCGCAATACATCATTATTGAAAAGACCGGGCATAAAGAAGATACCCGCGAATTATTCGATAAACTAGCGCCTTTCGGTATTTTACAATTTGTGCGTTCGGGCCGGGTAGCCATCACCAAGCACATGAAAGACCTGAGCACTTACCTGCGCGAACAAGAAGAAGCTTTTTTATAACTGTGATCTTAATGATTCTTGGATGGACTAGGATTTTTATAGGTATTAAGTTAAAAGTTACATACTTTATACAATTACTCATCAATTAACAATCAGCAATTAAATTACTAATAAATAAAAAGTCTGTGGACTGTGGTCTACGGACTGTGGACTAACTAAAAACTAAACACAATGGCAAAAATTAACTTCGGCGGAACAGAAGAAAATGTAGTAACCCGTGAAGAATTTCCCCTCGAACAAGCACGTGAGGTATTAAAAAACGAAGTAATCGCGGTTTTGGGCTACGGCGTACAAGGCCCCGGACAAGCTTTAAACTTGCGCGATAACGGTTTTAACGTAATTGTAGGTCAGCGGAAGGATTCCAAAACCTGGGAAAAAGCTTTAAAAGATGGTTGGGTAGAAGGCGAAACCTTGTTTCCGCTGGAAGAAGCCTGCGAGCGGGGTACCATTCTGCAATTCTTACTTTCTGACGCCGGACAAATTGCTGCCTGGCCGATGGTAAAGGACAGTTTAAAGCCCGGTAAAACGCTTTATTTTTCGCACGGTTTCGGGGTTACGTTTAACGAACGGACCGGCATTGTGCCGCCTAAAGAGGTAGACGTTATTTTAGTGGCGCCCAAAGGTTCCGGTACCAGCTTACGCCGCATGTTCCTGGAAGGCAAAGGTTTAAACTCCAGCTACGCTATTTTTCAGGATGCCACTGGTAAAGCCAAAGATAAAGTAATTGCTTTGGGTATTGGCGTTGGTTCTGGTTACTTGTTCGAAACCGATTTTAAGAAAGAAGTTTATTCAGATTTAACCGGCGAACGCGGTACTTTAATGGGCGCTTTAGCGGGCATCCTGGAAGCGCAATACAATTTGCTGCGCAAAAGAGGCCACTCGCCTTCGGAGTCTTTTAACGAAACGGTAGAAGAATTAACCGAAAGCTTAATTTTATTAGTAGCCGAAAACGGTATGGATTGGATGTATGCCAACTGCTCTACAACAGCCCAACGCGGCGCTTTAGACTGGAAAGGAAAATTCCGCGATGCCGTAGCCCCGGTATTTGAAGAATTATACGACAGCGTGGCCTCCGGCGAAGAAGCCCAACGTTCTATTGATACCAACAGCCAACCCGATTACCGCGAAAAATTAGATGCCGAGTTAACCGAGCTGCGGAATTCTGAAATGTGGCAGGCCGGTTCGCAGGTACGTAAACTGCGCCCGCAGAATAATTAATTCGTTGTTCGTTATTCGTTAATCGTTGTTCGATCTATAAAATAGTGATTTAAGTTTGATTTACTCCTTTAGTGGGTTTAAAAATAACTTAAACAGCGCCTTTCGAACAAGGAGCAACGAATAACGAACAACTACTAACGAATAACGAAATATATGTCAGAAGTAGTGATGGAGACTGCCCGACAGCTCATCTCAGTAGCAGGAATAAAAGTAGCGGAAGAAAGGTTAAAAGGAGTAGTATTACATACGCCCTTAATTCGAAGCATTAATTTATCCGAAAGATACGGCGCTAATATTTATCTGAAGCGGGAAGATTTGCAGGTAGTCCGGTCGTATAAACTGCGGGGTGCTTACAATAAGATAAAAAGCTTATCGCAAGCGCAAGTGCAAAATGGTATTGTTTGTGCCAGTGCCGGCAACCATGCTCAGGGCGTGGCCTATGCCTGTAAGCAATTAGGCATCCGGGGCCATATCTTCATGCCCAGCACTACTTCTAACCAAAAAGTAAAACAGGTACAGTTATTCGGCAAAGAGTTCGTAGAAGTAGTTTTAGTAGGCGATACTTTTGATGATTCGTACCACGAAGCTCGGCGGTTTGCCACCAAAAATAACACCGAATTCATCCATCCCTTCGATGACCCGAAAGTAATAGAAGGGCAAGGTACCGTAGGCCTAGAGATATTGCAGGATATACCGGATACTGTAGATTTGTTGTTTTTGCCCGTAGGCGGTGGTGGTTTGGCGGCCGGTGTTTCTAGTTATTTCCGGCAATTGAGTCCGCAAACCCGCATAATTGGTCTGGAGCCCGAAGGCGCACCTTCCATGAAAGCTTCGCTGGATGCCGGTCGTAAAGTAACCCTGGACCATATTGATAAATTTGTAGATGGTGCAGCCGTGAAATCGGTTGGCGATCTAACGTTTTCTATTTGCCGGGGAAATTTAGATGATATGGTTTTAGTGCCGGAAGGAAAGGTTTGCTCTACTATTTTGCAGCTTTACAACGAAGAAGCCATGGTGGTAGAACCGGCCGGAGCTTTGTCTATTGCAGCCCTCGATTTTTTTGCCACCGAAATAAGGGGCAAAAATGTAGTATGCGTGGTTAGCGGCGGCAACAACGATATTACCCGTACCGAAGAAATAAAAGAGCGTTCGCTGCTGTATGAAGGCCTGAAACATTATTTTATAGTTAATTTCCCGCAGCGCGCCGGGGCTTTGAAAGAGTTTGTGAATGATATTCTGGGTCCTACCGACGATATTACGCACTTTGAGTATACCAAGAAGAACAGCCGCGAAAAAGGTCCCGCCTTGGTGGGGATAGAGTTACAAAACCGCTCTGATTTCGACAGCTTGGTTAAACGGATGGCCGACCGTAATTTTAATTGCGAATACATCAACGACCGGCCCGAATTTTATCACTTTATTATCTAAGTGCGCGGAGAGCCCGGAACAGTATAGGCAGATTAAATAATAAATCCGGTTAATCTAAAAGTACAATGGGTGTTCATTTGTTTTGAGCGCCCATTTCTTTTTTCATGCACACACACAACTCTTTACCTGTTCGTATTGCCCGTAATTAAGCATAGCTTTATAACCGCACTTAGTATAAAGCCGGATGGCTTCGGGTTGGGCATTGCTAGTTAGGCGGCTTACAAGTGGTAAAGTTTCTCCCATTCACTACCGTATTTCACCCTTTCCATAATAATCGCTATATCTTCCACGGTTAAAGGTTTGGAAATAAAATCTTCTACTTCTTCTAAACTTTTAGCCTGCACAATATCTTTGGCATCTACGGCCGAGGAGAGCATAAAGAGACGACATTGGGAGATAAAGGCACTGGGCAGCTTTTTGTAAGCTTTAATAAATTCCCAGCCATTCATACCGGGCATATTTAAATCCAGAAAAATTATTTCCGGAAAGGAACTGTTTTCCTGAATCAGGCTTTTAAAATGGGTTAACGCTTGTTCGGCGCTCACAAAACATTGCACTTCCTGGGCAAAGGCTTCCCGCAAGATCAATTTCTCGGTAATAAAGTTGCTGATGCTATCATCATCAATCAAAATAACAGTCTGAAAAGGAGCCATTTGGGTTATTAATTGTAATAATATATAAAGCTTGGTTTGCTGTTATTTAGAAGAGAGCTAGCTGATTTTAGGTTCTGGATAAAAAAACAGAGCCTTAAAATAATTAGCAATACATAAATTAAGCTTTTAAGACCTTACATTAAAAGTTAAATAATAAATAAAAGAGAATTTACAAAATTAAGCAAACATATTAAATATTAGCAATATAACTTTTAATTTGATTAAGTAATATGCTCTAGGGGAATTAATCCTTAATAATAACGAAAATAAAGTATTAATACTTAGGGCAAAGTATGAATGCCGCAGGCAAAGTTGGTTTACGGCGGCCCATTAGTAAAGCTTCTAAAAAAGTAAACACTTTAATTTTCTAAAATACCGGTAATTTACTGTTTGTTTTTAGAGCAGATTATATGCGCTCATGGTTGTGCTTTTAACTAAAATGTTTAAAGTATAAAGAGAGTAAATGCTTAAGCCGGGTTTGAAAATAAACTAACACCAGTTAGTGTCAAGAATTTTCTCTAGCAAACTTAAAGCTTAAAATTAGCACCCTTATCAAACCTAAGTCTGTCCTTCTGTAGAATTTGAAGAATTCCATAAGAATCTTCTGAGTAGGTAAGTCACAATATTCTTGCAAAATGACGGATTTAGGCGATTTGGCTATGGAATCCTTTTTTTTACTATTTGGTATAACTTAGCTCTTTTTCCGGTAATTATGAAGCAGGAAGAACTAGCTGAAACATTTTCCCATAATATAGAATATTACAAAAAATGAGTTAAAGGTAATTTGGGTCAATTTGCAGGTATAGTGCAAAATATATATAGGTATTTGCTTGTATTATAAAGTGTAATATGTATATTTGGGAAGATTTAATAGAAAAAATACTAATTACAAATTAGATGTATTTTTATAAATAATTAATATAATGCATTTTTATTTAAAACGATTATTCTGCTTTCCATCCTTAAGGTACGCACCTCAATGAATCTTTTGAAAATATTATTGGCGGAAGATGATCCTTTTAATCAGCTTCTGATTAGGAAAGTGGTGAAAGATGCCGGTTTTATGCTGGATGTGGTAGATAACGGCCAGGTAGCTATTGATAAATTGCAAGAGCAGGATTATGATTTAGTTTTGATGGATGTAGAAATGCCGGTTATGAATGGTTATGAAGCTACCAGTTATATCCGGGAGCATTTGGGTAATAAGAGTAATATTCCTATTATTATAGTTACGAATATTGCGGGTACGCAGGAAGCCGCTAAATGCATGCTGTTAGGCGCCAATACCTACCTGTCCAAACCTTTTAAATCAGAACAGCTCCTCGACGAAATAGCAACGCTGGTTATTTAACCTGGCCGGAACATTTATTCAGATTATAATGCCTCTGGGTAAAACTACTTTGCCGTCCAGAATATGTAATAATCATGCTGCCTATTAACTTACCTTTCTTTTAAATTTGATTATCCTTCCGATCTGAGGATTTCCAACGGTGACCGGTTTAATATACTCCGGCTGTTAAATAAGCCAATAACTACCGTTAGCGCCGAAACCAGGAAAAAGATAATAAGAATAGGTAAAACCTGGGGGGTAAATGGAGTTTCAAAATCAAAGTGGGCCAAAGCCCAACTGCCGCCTAAGGCAATAATAATACCGGTAGCGGCGGCCAAGCCACCCAAAAAGAAATACTCTAAAGCCGTAATGAGCAATATTTGCCGGCGGTTGGCACCCAGGGTGCGCAGCAACACGCTTTCCTGCATGCGCTGGTACTTGCTGATCAGCACCGAAGAAATAAGCACTACCAGGCCCGTAACAATACTAAAGCCCGCCATAAACTGGATAACAAATGCAATTTTACCTAATATTTCGTCTAAGGTTTGTAAAATCAGGCCCAGATCAATAACCGAAATGGTAGGAAATTGCTGCACCAGGGCCTGTTGAAAATTCGCCGAAGCTTGGTTAGATGGTACCCGCGTCATGAGCACGTGAAACTGCGGCGCTGCTTCTAATACTCCGGCCGGAAAAACCACCAAGAAATTAGTTTGTACCCGGCCCCAGTCTATTTTGCGCAAACTGCTTACCACGGTAGGTACCAAAGCGCCCTGAATGTTAAATAATAATTTATCGCCCAGTTTTATCTTGGTTCTTTCGGCGTAGCCTTCGTCCAGCGATATATAAATGGTGTCGTCGGGGGAGGCTACTTTGCCGTGCCAGGTGCCGGCAATTATCTTTTCGGAGCTGGCTAAGGTGTCGCGGTACGTAACCCGGTACTCACGGGTAAAAGCCCGGTAAGAAAGCTCGGAAGAAGAATCTTTTTTAACGTCGGTGCCCGTAAGGCCGTTTATTTCTTCCAGACGCATGGTTACAATAGGTACCTGCTGTAAAACCGGGAGGTGGTATTGCCGGGTGAGTGCCGCTACCTGGTCTTTCTGATTGGTTTGGATGTCGAATAACACCATATTGGGCTGATTATTACCCGCCGATAAACTTACCTGACTAATTAACAGACTTTGGATAAAATACAAGGTACAGATAAAAGCCGTGCCCAAGCCAATAGAAATAATCAGAATTAAAGTTTGATTGTTGGGCCGGTACAAATTGGCGAAACCCTGGCGCCATAAATAACTCCAGGAACCCGGAAAAAACCGCCGCACCAGCCACATTAAACCGTAAGCAACACCGGCCAGCAAAAGCAAAGCAAAGGTAACGCCCGCCGTAAACCATAGTGCTTGTTGCCAGTTCTGGGTTTGTAATAAAGTAAAGCCAAATATAAACAGGAAAATCAGGCCGTAAACAAACCATTTTAGAGGGTCGCGGCGTAAGCTGGTTTCTTCGTAAGACATGCGCAGGGTATTTAGGGGCGAAATATTACGCACCGATACCAAAGGTAACAACGCAAAAAGCAGGGAGATTAGTAAGCCCAGCGCAATACCTTGTAAAACCGCCGGCCACGAAACGGCCATGGTAATCTGAATCGGTAAAAAGTCTTGCAGCACGGCGGGCAATACCCGTTGCACTAGCGTACCTAAAGCCGAACCAATGATAGAGCCCAATAAACCGATGCCCATGATCTGGATTAAGTATATCAGAAAAGCTTGGGAAGCTTTTACGCCCAGGCAACGCAAAACCGCAATGGTGCTTATTTTTTCGCGAATATAAATATGAATAGCGCTGGCCACGCCAATGCAACCCAACAATAAGGCAATAAAACCTACTAAGGTCAGAAAGCGGGTAAGATTGGCAAACGATTCGCCGGTGTTTTCTTTTTTAGATTCAATGGTCTCGTAAGAAAGGCCGTCTTTTTCCAGGCGGGGTTCAATGCGCTGCGCTAACTTTCCAATATCTGTTGGCTGGTCAAATTTAAAGTAATAGCGATAGTTAATGCGGCTGCCTTTTTGTAATAATCCGGTCTTTTCCAGGTAATTCAGGGGTATATAAACCGATGGTGCCACGCTCGCCGAAATCCCGCTCTGGTCGGGCGCTTTGTTCAGGATACCCGCAATCACGAACGATAATTCTCCAATCCGGACCGAATCTCCAATTTGTGCCCGGTACTGCAGCATGAGGGTTTTATCTACTAAGGCGCGGCGGCCCTGCCGGAAAGTGTTGGTAGCCCGCACGGGCGTGGTTTCGATGGCACCATAATACGGGAAACTTCCGCCTAAGGCCCTTACCTGCACCAGGCGCGTGCCATTGCTGCGGGGAAAGAAAACCATGGAGGCAAAGCTAAGTTCCTGCGACCGGCGGTCGCCCAAAGAATCAATGAGCTTTTGTATTTCGGGTTTAGGCGCCTGGTTGCTGTAAATAGCTAAATCGGCACCTAACAAAGTTTTGGCCTGGTTATCGATATCGTTGCGCAGGTTATCGCCAAAAGAATAAATGGCCACCAGAGCCGCAATACCCAGAATAATAGAAGATATGAACAACAGCAACCGCGACCGGTTCCGGCGGCTGTCGCGCCAGGCCATGCGCAAAAGCCAGGGTAAGTTAAGCGGGGTTTTAAAAATGCTACGATCTATATCCATTGTTATAGTTTCTTGGTCCGCAGACCACAGTTTATAATGTTAATTGCTGATTGTTAATTGTTGATTGTTTTTTTCGAATATCTAACATCTAAAGTTTGAACATCGAATAACGAACAACGATCAACGAATAACAACATCAGTGGTTTCGTCCGATACCAGGGTGCCGCCTTTAATGCGGAGAATGCGTTGGGTTTTGCCGGCTAATTCTAAATCGTGGGTTACCAGTATTAAAGTGGTTTGGGATTCCTGGTTTAAATCAAATAAGAGTTTTACTACTTTTTCACTGGTTTCGGCATCCAGGTTGCCGGTAGGTTCATCGGCAAATAATATTTTAGGTTTATTCGAAAAAGCCCGGGCCAGCGATACGCGTTGCTGCTCGCCGCCCGATAACTGGGTAGGGTAGTGGTGGTGCCGGTGCGCCAAACCTACTTTATCGAGTAACTCCAAAGCCTGGTTTCTGATGTTTTTTTCGCCCCGTAACTCCAGTGGTACCATTACATTTTCCAGGGCCGTAAGCGTAGGCAATAACTGGAAATTCTGAAAAATAAAACCCACGTAATTATTCCGGACCTGGGCCCGTTCATCCTCGGTAAGTTGGTCCAGCCGGATATGATTCAATTCTACCGAGCCGGAACTGGCCCGGTCCAGGCCGGCGCAAAGCCCCAGCAACGTAGTTTTGCCACTGCCCGAAGGCCCTACAATGGCGGCCGTTGATCCGGATGGTATAGAAAAAGAAACGTTGTCGAGCACGGTTAAAGTGCGGCCGGTACTCTGGTAGGTTTTAGTTAAATGGTCAATGGCCAGGATAGTTTCCACGCAAGTCGGGTTTTAGATTAGAAGCAGTTTGCTTTATATTGCTTACCGGTTTAGAAGGTTTGCTCTTTAAACTGGTAAATGGGAAAAATATTTTATAATCTAAACCCAAAACTACTGCCAACTGTTTAAAGAAACTGGTCTTTTACTTAAGTAGTTAAAATTAAATTTATGCTGAAGAATATAATATGGTTTTGGGGCTTTCTCGTATTAGGCCTGCTGGGCTGCGAATCAAAAGGAGGGAAGCAGTCGGCTGACGAAGAGAAAACAACTCAAAAAGAAACGGCAACCTCCCCGCAACAACAAATGAAAACAATTCTTTTTTTTGGCAATAGCCTCACGGCCGGTTACGGCTTAGATCCATCGGAAGCTTTTCCGGCGCTGATTCAGCAAAAAATAGATTCTTTAAATTTGCCTTATAAAGCCATTAATGCCGGTAACAGCGGCGAAACTTCTTCGGGTGGTAAAAACCGTATCGACTGGTTATTGCGCCAGAAAGTAGATGTATTTGTGCTGGAACTGGGCGCCAACGATGGTTTACGCGGTATTCCGGTGCCCGAAACCAAGCGCAACCTGCAAGCCATTATCGATAAAGTAAAAGCCAAATACCCGGAAGCTAAAATGGTATTGCTGGGCATGGAAATTCCGCCTAACATGGGCGGACAGTATGCCGCCGAATTCCGGGTTATTTTCCGGCAACTGGCTACGCAGAACAACATGGCCTTTGTGCCTTTCTTACTCGAAGGCGTAGGTGGCGTGCGCGAACTTAATTTGCCGGATGGGGTGCATCCTACTGCCCAGGGACACAAAATTCTGGCGCGTAATGTTTGGGACATACTGGAAGAGGTTTTATAACTTACTTGAAGTAACCTGTTATGAGCCGCTGGTTAGGAGTTTCTAAACGTAATATATACGAATTTTAAACTTCTACATGCTTTGCGTGTACCAGGTAACGGCAACACCAATACGACTTGCAACCAGCCTTTTTGGGGTGTAAGAATTAAATTAGCGCAATTAATATTAATTTAACTAAATATAGTATATTCGTTAGTCCAGTTCCGGTTATCAGCCCCTAATTGTTCTGTAAACCGGAATAAGATACTATCCAAAGGTATAATAACCGGAACGAACTCCGTTTATCTGGTAGTTGCAAGTAATTTAAAAATGACAACAAAATTCAAATTCAGATATTCTATTTTTATCACCTTAGTGTTTTTTATAGGATTCCTTTCATTTACTGGAATAGCATGTGCAATGATTATTTCTAATATTAATGAAGGTGAAATTATTTCAGTCACAAACAGCTTGGGGAGCTTCTATTTGAAATCAGTATAACAATATTATTACCACTATTTATACTAACACTTGGATTGATAGCTTTCTCGAGATTAAAATATTCTTTTCTAACAATTGAAATTGATACTAAAGAAAGAACTATTTCATGTAGCCAATTGAAGAAGATTAAAAAAATAAGCTTCAACGATAACGTGTTAACGAAAGATTTTCCAAATAAAAGAATACTTGCAGTCAATGATAGTCAATCGTATATAACAATACCAAAGGAGATAAATAATTATCCGTTCTTATATGACCTGTTAACGAATGAAGGTTTAATTGAAGAAACTCGGGAATTTGATAATTTTAAAACTTCAATTGGGTTCTATTCTTATTTCATTTTAGTGCCTCTTTTAGCCTGTGAGTTATTCCTGATCTCACTGGTAACTAATTTGATTAAAGACTTTGACGGCACATTTAATTCAATCTTAGGCTTAATGATTCTTTCTTCATGTGCTGTCGGGAATATTTTTTTTATCATATATCTTACTGCTACTTATAGGTTTATCAAAAGTGGTATAATAATTAATAGATTATTTTACAGGAATTTAATTGAATATTCAAGATTTAATAAATTTGAATATGATCCTGCTCAACGAACCTTAACAATAACATTAATCAACGATAAGCTTAAATGGTTTAGAAAGCTTATCAGAAGTTCAAGTATTTTAATATTGGAGCCAGGAAATATATCAATTGAACAGATGTATTTTGAAATTGAAAAAAGAAAAACTACATGCAACCACACCTAAAAAGCATTAAAGCGCTTTTTAGCCACGTACGTTGGGCGGAATAGGAAAAATCTGGGCTGGAGAGGAGTAGCTAAAAGTCTGGTAATGAGCAATAAATAATAAAAAGAGAAGGAGTTTAAACCAGTCTTTGCCAGAGAGGGCAAAGAAGAAAAACAGGAGAAAAGACCGGATTAAAACCGTTTTTAAGAAAGGTATTTTACCTGTTTTGGTACTTGTTTGAAAAACAATACCTGGTTTAAACGAATGGGATTTTACATTTATTGCCCGCTGCCTGAAAAAAAGTTTAGCTACCGGTTATTTTATTATTTGCCCAGCCCTTTGTTTGTGTTTTATAAAAATAATGGAGCGGGTGACTTCTCTTAGCCCCGCCTAAAAGAAATCAGCCCGCAACTGTTTTTATTCTTGCTCATTTTTATGAAAACCATTGGTTGCAAAGCGGCTAAATACAAAAGCCTTTAACCAACCAATGAAGAAGTTGATTAGGTAAATTTTTCCTACTCTAAAGGGGTAGTTCTTTAGAAATATCAGATATATTACCTAAGAAAAGAACTACACCGCCCAACACTGGCCTATAGTCCATTGATGAACGGCTAATGCACAGCAAAAGCCTACAACGCACTATAGCCTTATTCGTTGTGTGCCATTTTACACACCGACTTAAATGGACAAAATATTAACAAATAAATTCTAAAAAACTATGAGTGACTTTGCAACAAAAAACGAACATGACGACCAGACTTCGGTTTATTTCAATATTGAGGCTGAAGAGGTTTTGGCAATTGGCGAAAAGATGGAAGCCATTAATGAAGAAGCCTACATGAATGGCTACAATTGGGAAGCATTTCTAAATCACTATTTGCAGACTAACCAACCAGAACTGTTAGATGAACTTGATACAGATTCCGAAGCAGGGACTTATGTTGCACTATACAACAAAGCGAACTCCGGTAAAGCGGACAAACTTGTAGCCGTTATAAACGGACTAGTCAATAACCCTGACAAAATTTATAGTTTCCTAAAAGAAAACGGTGAGGACATTGAGTGGGACTAATGTTAATGTCAATAACTGACATTAACAAATATGTGGTTACTGGTTAGTAAGTTTTTGCAACAATCAAAGGAGCCTGTAAGGGAAGTAAAATCGGGAAAAGAGAATAAACGTCCCACAACAACAGCTAAAAACCAATAAATCGCTTTTTAGCAAAGTCCGTTGTGAGTAATCAAATATGAATAAACCTAGCATAGAACAAATAAAGAAAACGTTATTTACTACTCTTATTGAAAGATTTGAGCCATTAGGGTATAAATATGTAAAATCTGAGGACGAAATAAAAAGGACATTGACGGATAGAGTTGAAAAGGTTTTCTTTAACTTTTATTTTTATGACTCTACCCTTATAGTACCCCAGCTTGCCATAGAGAATAAAACAATTTCAAAAATTTATAAAAAGTGTTCTGCTTGGCCTAAAGAATACATTAAGGGTAAGGAAAACTCCTTGGGCAACACATTTATAGAAATATATAAATTAGGTGATTACGCCTCTGATAACATTGAAGATATTAGCTGGACAATCCAAAGAGAAGAAGATGTAAAGCAAATTATACCTCAAATTGTCAAAGCAATCGAAGTAATAGCGTTTCCATATTTTAAGAATTATGGCTCTCTTGAAACTATTGAAGTAGTGTTAAATGATTCTTCAGCCGAAATCTCCAAGCATAGGTGGCCAAATCCTCTTAGGTTCACTCATGGACTGATAGCGGCAAAAATTCTTAAAAAATCAAATATTACCGAATTGGCTGAGAAATACCAGACCTATTTTGAAATTAATGGAATTGATGAACAGTGGGAAAATGACTTTAAAAACGTACTTGAAGAAATGACTTCTCACAACAACACCTATAGTGCATAAACGCACCATAGCCCAGTACGATAGGCACAAGCTAAATAATCTCCCTGTTTTTTGTAAAAACCGTATATTTGACATATGACAAATATCAAAGACTATATAAATATTGACCAGGAAATCCTAAGCGGACAACCTGTTTTCAAAGGAACCCGAGTTCCGATTGAGTCATTGTTTCTTCATTTAGAAAAAGGAGTTACTCTTGATGAATTTTTAGAAGACTTTCCAACTGTAAGCAAAGAACAAGCTATTGGTGTGCTTGGGATTGCCGAAAAGATAATGACCTCTAAAAATATAGAAAAGATATATGAAACTGCTGCTTGACGAAAATCTGCCAAAGCGGCTTAAACTTGACTTTCCGGAACATGAAATCTATACCGTCAGCGACAAAGGCTGGAACGGAAAGAAGAACGGGGAATTGATGAAGCTGTTGATAGCAGAGAACTTTGACGCTTTGTTCACCTTTGATAAGAATTTACAATACCAGCAGAACTTCAAAAAATATTCTATTCCTGTATTAGTTCTAAATGCTACAGACAATACTTATTTGACGTTGAGCAAACTTGTTCCTAAAGTCAAAAAAGTTCTTAACAGAAAATTAATATTAGGGCCGACAATACTAAATGAATAAAAGAAAGCCAGTGCCTAACATTGTATAAACATCATGCTTCGGCCGACGGCCTTGCACGTTGTTTATACGAGACCGTTAGGGTTAATTAATAAATATAATGTCTAAAGAATTATTCGATAGAATTCAAGATTGGTATAGAAACCATTGCGATGGAGAATGGGAACATGATTTCGGAGTAAAAATAAGCAACGTAGATAATCCGGGTTGGAGCGTAGAAATTGACCTTGTAGATACCGCCCTCGAAAATGCACAGTTCAAAAGGCACTTTGTCAATGGCGATAATGATTGGTTATTTGTGGAAGCTAAGGACAAGAAGTTTGACGGAAGCGGCGACACAAGTAAATTAAATGATATACTAAGAATCTTCCTTGATGAAGTACTACCTGCCCAAATTGACCCCGAGTTTACCTACACGATATATATTCCTTTAAAAGAGCGCCATATTCCTGTTTGGCAAGAGGTAAAATCCAGGTTGGTAAGTGAAAATATTTTTGAAATTACAGAAATTGAAGAAATAGCTCTTAATATACTCCAAGTTCGAGATGTAAATGATTTCACGAAAATAGAAATAGAATCCTTAGGAGAACACGGCTATAAGATTGGGGATTGGGTCAATTGTGAACTTGAATTGCTTTATGAAGGAGTAAAACCAGTAGTTTCAGGAAAAGTAATAAAATAACAAACCCTAACATTGTGCATAAGCCATGCTTCGGCCGACGGCCTTGCACACCTCATGCACTAGCCGTTGTGGCAAATTTGAAGAACTGAAAAAACCTTCTGTCATTGCAGAAAAAGAATCAGCAAGAATGGCAGAAGAAATCAGCAGGAGTAAAAGTTAGCTTTGTAGAAATCTGCAAAAGCTCCTGGACTTACGCAAAACGTGCGCAAGAATTGACGTAGCATTTGAGCAGGAACTGACGCAAAATACGTGCAGAAATTATCTGCAGCGCGTGCAGAACCGACGGACTTAAACCTGTTTTCGGCCTGTTTCCGTGAAATCAGTTCAAAAACGGGCAGCCGACAAAAGTACGGATTGGAAAATCTCTGTTTTCAGGTTACTTTCCGGGAAACAGGCTAAAAACAAAAACAAAGAAAATTAAAAGAAGGCTCGGCGGCCGTTACAGAAAACAAACTTGCCACAACAACACCTAAACGTCAGACTTCGGCCGACGGCCTCGCTCGTCGTTTAGCTTAGAACGTTGGGCAAAATGTGAAATAATAAAAAAAGGCTGAAGAATTTTGAATATTTAGTAGTGAACGAATCAAAAGAATATCTTCAAGACTTTGAAGTTGACAAGCTGACAAATTCTATTGAAAATGTAATAACGAGAGACAGTTTTCCAACGGCTATAACTTTTCTGACTAAGAACGATTTAAAAACCATTACCAAGAAGAATGGCTGGGCCTTTAACTGGAAAGCAGAGTTTACTCAAAATGAAAGGGAGGTTTACAAACTGACAATTGTAAATAACTCAACAATCATTCAAGGACTGATAAGCTTGACAATAAAACTAGACCATGTTTTTTTAAACTTACTGGAAAGTGCGCCATTTAACATCGGCCAAAATAAAGTATATGCTGGTGTTCCAGGTAATATGGTTGCTTTTGCTGTAAACTTTCTTTTGGAAGAGGCGGAGACGGCTTTGTTTCCTTTTAAGCTAAAACCAAACTCATCGACCATTACGTTAAAACATTGGGAGCAATGCATGCTGGTGGTCATCTAATGGTAATCGATACGCTTGCTGCACAGAAACTAATTGACAAATATTTTAAATCTTAGAACTATGGGACTAATAAGAGAACCGGAAGATGTTAACTTAAATATTCAAAGCAAACCTTTGACACCGGAAGAAGAAGAAGGGTTAAGCCAGTTCATCAAACAGCGGAAACAGGAAATACAAAAAAAGGAACACCTTGTCCAACAAAAACTTAATGGCAGCCGGGCTGCACAGCGGAGTTAAAGTTTATCTTTTCTGCTTAGCAAACTTGTGTTGATAATATCATTAAGTAAATTCCCGGTCGCCGCAAAGCCACGTCCGTTAGGTGGTATAGAAATAATCAAAATAGTTTTCTAAAATTCTCGTATCATTAAGAAAAGGATTTATTATGAGAGCCATAGAAGCTACAGGAAGCATAGATAAGAAAGGGGTTTTACGCTTAGACAACCCTTTGGTTATGAGAGAAAAAAAGGTAAAAGTAATTATTCTCGTGTCAGAAGAAAACGAAGAAACAGAGGAAAAGCTTTGGTTGTCAGCCATGACGAACAATCCAGCTTTCGAGTTTCTGCATGACGAGCAGGAGGACATCGATTCATTGAGAGACGGTAAGCCATTCCATGACTAAAGAAAAAGTTGTTTTGGTTCCTTTCCCGTTCGACGATTTTAGCGGAACCAAAGTTAGACCAGCGGTTTGCCTTACAGATGAGATAGGGTTTTATAGTCATGTTATCATAGCGTTCATCAGCAGTCAAATTCTAATACCTCAGGAAGCATCAGACTTGGTGATAAACAGAAACGATATTGACTTTAAGGTAATTGGGGCTTACTGTCGATTCAGTGATAAAATTGCATATATTGGTAACCATACCTAAGAATCTAATAAAAAGACAACTTGGCAGCACCTCTGCAAAGCAGCAGTCTGAAATTGAGAAGAAGCTAAAAGCACTATTTGACCTGCAATAAAAACTACACCACCCAACGTACTCGTGTAAACACCATACTACGGCCGATGGCCTTGCACATTGTTTATACTAACCGTTGGTATACCCCCAATCACTACCAAACCATAAGCCCATCTAAACAAAGGATATGTTGAATTTGTATTCAAAAAAAGGTATTAGGAAAATGGTGCCTTTCCAGATTATAAAGTAGGTTGTAGTTGTAGAAAACCGTAACTAAATATATTAAAGTTTACGCTTTCAGGTTTGTACTAGTAGTGGACAAAAGCAGGCGAAATTGATTTCAAAATTTAAGTAGGAGATTTAATCTGGCTTCTTCTATATTTGTAGTGTAGCTATTTCTTTATCTTTTAAATAGCTACTTTTAAATACCGGCAAAAGCTTTAGAGAGTAAGCTTGTATCCGGACATAAATAAAGCACACCACACCAAGCAATAAAGAATGACCGCAATAGCAGGGGAAATAAATGGCTTTGATGTAGAATATATCACCGATAATGCTGCCTTTCTGAAAGCGGTAGCTAAGTTAAGTCAAGCTCAGGACCTGGCCCTGGACCTGGAATTTGATGATAACCGGTATACGTACGGCCTTAATCTTTGCCTCATCCAAATTGCGGACCGCCAAACTTGTTACCTGATCGATCCTTTTGAAATTGATGAACTGCAGCCGCTCTGGAATGTCATCCAAGACCCGGACATTGTCAAGATTATTCATTCTTCCAGCAACGATATCATTTTGCTGAAAACCCTGGGCTGTGTGCCTCAAAATTTGCTGGATACCGAATTGGCCGCTAAGGTGCTGGACTACGGACGGACCTCGTTTGCGAACATGATGGCCGTTATTTTTAATACCGAAATTGATAAAGCTTACCAGGTAAGCAACTGGAATACCCGCCCTTTACTGGAAGAGCAATTGCTGTATGCGGCCAACGATGTGGTGTACCTGCACGCCTTAAAAGACAATTTGCTCGCCCGGATAAAAGAACTAGGCCGGGAAGACTGGTTGGCGGAAGAATGCCGGTTATTGGCGCAAATAGAACAGAAAAGCCAAACCGACCGCTACCAGAAACTACGGGGAGCCGAGCGCTTAACTTACTTTGAGTTATTTATTTTAAAGCAACTATATCAGTTCCGGGATGGCTTGGCTAAAAGCTATAACAAACCGGCGGGTTCTATTATTCCGAACGAAGTATTAGTTAACCTGGCGGTTCAGCCCGTGGAAACTTTTAATGAGTGGCAGAATACGCGCGGGTTAATGGGCCGGATAAAAGATAATAATACCTTTAAACAATTCCGGCAGGTAGTGCAGGAGGCTTATGCCCGGGCCAAAGAAGAAGGTATATCCATGAGCCGGCCCGTACGGCCTCGTCGTCCGGATTTTCTGGTATCCAAGGAAGAAGCCGAAAACAGAAAGGCTTTGCTGCAACCCGTCAGAAGCCGCATCATAGAGTTATACGGAGAAAATGCAGCCGGACTTATTTTGCCCCAAGGCTTAATAAATGATTTTGCAGAAGGTAAACCCTTGGAAATAAAAAAGCAATACGCCCAAAAGATTGTAGCCGCTATTATAGCAGAGCTTGTAATTACCCTCCCGGTTATCTAAGTCCTGTCTGCTATTATTTTTTTCAAAACTGTTTAAAGCCCGGTGAATTTTCGGCCTGGCTACTATTTTCTTTTATCTACTTGTTTTCTAATAATTTCGCCGACTCCTTGGCAAAAAGAAATATTTATTTCTACTGCTAAACACGTTTATTTCAGAATACCTGAATCAAAAAGTGGTCTTATTCTCTTCTATAAAAATAATGATATAATTATAAATTTTAAAAAGAACATTATAAAAAGAACGCTGCTGTAGTAAGTTATTGTATTATAATTATATTGCTTATAATAAGCTTGTTTGCGTTTAGTTTGGCTATTTATATTATTGGGTTCTTGTTTATTGTTAAATGAACTTAAATTAGAGCTTTAAGTTTTATTATCTTTGGCATTTACAAATTTATTTTCAGATATTTGGAGTGTCTGAAATTGTACTTAATTAAAAATTAGAGTTATAATTAAGCAACAACATGTTAAATCTTTAGAGCAGTGTTGGATGAAACAAATTATACTTTATGTAATATTTTTATTGTTTATTGTTTTTACTACGGAGGCGCAGGATAAGCCGGCTTTAGGAAGAGCTGATTCTTACACCGTTCTGGCAGGCACCGGCGTGAATAATAGTGGCGATACCAAGATTGATGGTAATCTGGGGGTGTCGCCGGGTACGGTTGCTACTGGTTTCCCGCCGGGTTTGGTAAGCGGCCGGAGAGATATTAATAACGCAGCCGCTATTAATGCCCAAACTGACTTGACCTTGGCTTATAACCAAGCCGCGAGCGTAACAGCAAGTGCCAACATGTCGGGGCAAAATCTGGGGGGGCGTACCCTTACTCCCGGCGTTTATAAGTTTAATAATAATGCCACGCTTACGGGTAACCTGGTACTAGATAATGGCGGTAATCCCGATGCCGTTTTTATTTTCCAGATTGGCGCTGATTTTACCGTTAGTAATGGCGCAACTATCAACTTTTCCGGTACAGCACCGCCCCGGGCGATAAATATATTTTGGCAGGTAACCGGTAGCGCTTTCATTGGCGACAATAGTGTTATAAAGGGTTCTGTTCTGGCTAATCAGAATATTACCATGAGTACGGGTACTTCTATTCAAGGTCGTTTATTAGCCCGGAACGGGACGGTTAGTTTAACCAATAATGCCATTACCATACCGCCCGACTTGGAAATAACCCAAACCGTGAGCCCAGGCCTAAGAAAATCAAATATTTATTCTATTGGCGATCAGGTTACCTTTACTATTACGGCCCGGAACCTGGGCCCGATTCATAATACCAACGTTCGCATCGACCATCGTTTAGGCGCCGGGTTAAATTTTATAAGTGCTTCCCTGGCGGGTTCGAGCTATGATGCCGTTACCGGCATTCGTACCTGGACCCTGCCAAATTTTGCGAATGGTGCCGTGCAGACCATAGTGGTTGTGGCCCGCATTACGAATAATGCCTCTGTCCTGATCGAAAGCCGGGCTTCCATAACGGGAGATAAAGTAGACGAAATACTATTAAATAATACCAGGACAGTTGATCTTTGTGTGATGCCCGCCGATCCGGGTGTAATAACCGGACCAGCCGCTGTTTGTGCCCGGGGAACCGACTACACTTTCAGTGTAGCACCCATTACCGGGGCTTTATCTTATAACTGGGCTTTACCGGCCGGTTGGTCTTTTACTTCCGAAAGAAATTCATCTACCATTAAAGTTACTGCCGGTATTGAACCCGGCGAAATTACCGTTACGGTTAATAATATCTGCGGTGAAACCTTAGCCAGCAGTAAAAGCATTACAGTTTCTACCACCCCTTCGCCGGCTCCCGGCCCTATTACGCCCAGTAACGGCACCAATAATCCTTGCATAGCAGACAGAACCATAACGTACACCATCGACCCGGTAATTGGTGCAAACTCCTACCGTTGGGAAAAACCCGGTGACTGGGTTATAACCAGCGGCCAGGGAACGCGCTCTATTACAGTAACCGTGGGCAGTGCATCCGGCGAGATAAAAGTTTTTGCCGTAAATGGTTGTGGCGACAGCGATCCCAGTGTATTACCCGTGGTACCTTCGGCGGCCAGCCCTAGTCAGCCGGTAGCTATTAATGGTAGCCCAAACCCTTGTATTAACGAGAGTAATACTTACAGTGTAAATCCGGTAGCTGGAGCAACTTCTTACCGCTGGATTGTTCCGGCCAGCCTGGAAATTCTTTCGGGCCAGGGAACCGCAACTATTACGGTAAAGCCATTAACCAATGCTAATGCAACTATCAGGGTAGAAGCCCTTAACGGTTGCGGGCAAACTGCTGTTTCTTTAGTGGTTAATCCGGTTGCCAAAGTTAAACCCGGTAGTATCTCGGGTCCGGCTAATCCGTGTATTAATACCAGCAGTAGGTATAGCATTGATCCGGTACCGGGAGCAACCTCTTATTTCTGGACCGTGCCCGGATTAGGCAATGTGCCGGGGCAGGGAACTACAACCATCACCTTTGAGCCCACCGGTAGCACCACTATAACGGTATCGGCCCTTTTTGAATGCGGTTTTAGCTCTCCGGAATCTTTTAACATCACACCCATCAACCGCCCCGCCCGGCCCGCAGCGATTGTCAGCAGTAAACAACAAGTTTGCGCTAACAAGGAAGTAACTTTTTCAATTCCGGCGGTGACCGGCGCTACCCGCTACGAATGGGAGGCCTCCGGTGACTGGGTTATTAAATCAGGGCAGAATACTACTTCAATTATTGTAACCGCAGGTACTACCGAGAGTACCATTAAGGTGGTAGCGGTTAATGCTTGTGGGCCGAGCGAGTCCCGCACTTTATTGATGCAGCCGCTCCTTAACGCACCCGCTCCACCCTTAGCCATTTCGGGAATTATCAATCCTTGCGGAGCGAAAGTTGTTACGTACGCTATAGAAGCTGTTGTTAATGCTGCGGGGTATACTTGGTCGGTGCCTAATGCCAGTTGGGAAATTTTATCGGGCCAAGGAACTGCCAGCATACAAGTAAAGGTAGGTACCGGCAGCGGCAATATTTCGGTAGCAGCCAACAACGATTGCGGAAGCAGTACGGCTAAAACTTTAGCAGTAGCTGCATCGGCCGCGGTGCCGGCGGCTCCCGGTGCTATTACCTCCAGTTTAGAGCCGCCTTGTGCAAACCAAAATAATGTAACTTTTTCGGTGCCGGTAGTAACGGGTGTAAATACCTATACCTGGACCGTTACCGAATCGGCAGGTTGGGAAATTAAATCTGGTCAGGGCACCAATAGCATTACCGTTAATGTAGGTACGGGTGCCGGTACTGTTAGCGTGAGTGCCGTAAATGATTGTGGCCCGGGCGTTGCCAGTACGCTTGATATTACGCCTACAGCCTCTATTCCCGTAACACCGGTGCAAATTTCCGGCTCGTTAATACCTTGTGCCAATCAATCGGAATTAGTTTATTCCATCGCGCCGGTTACCCATGCCACCCGGTATGTTTGGGCAGTTACCGGTACCGATTGGCAAATAACTTCCGGTCAGGGCAGTACTTCTGTGCGGGTAATTGCCGGCGCAGCAACCGGAACCATATCGGTAAAGGCGGTAAATAATTGTGGCGAGAGTCCGGCGCAAATTTTAACGGTTACCCCAGGTGCAGGTATGCCTCCAAGACCCGGACCAATTACCGGTAATACTAACTTGTGTGCCGGCCAAACAAGTCTCACGTACTCGGTGCCAGCCCAAAATAATACAGAAGCTTACGAGTGGACGTTACCAGAAGGCTGGAGTATTGTTTCGGGTGATGGCCGCAATAGCATTGTGGTAAATGTGGGTAGTGGTGCAGGAAATATCCGGGTAAGAGCTAAAAATGGCTGCGGGATGAGTGATGCCAGTGAATTGGCGGTTGCTCCTACGGTGGCGGCACCCGCTGCTCCGGCTGCTATTCAGGCCAGCAAAACTCTTTTTTGTGCGGGCGAAACCAGCCTGGCGTATTCGGTAGCACCGGTAGCCCGGGCCAGTACTTATACCTGGACCGTGCCGGAAGGCTGGACCATTACGAGTGGGCACGGCACCAATACCATCCTGGTTACTGCCGGGAATATCCCGGGTAATATATCATTAATGGTGTACAATAATTGTGGTGCTGCTTCTGCTACCCTGGCGGTTGCACCTAATGTAAAGCCCGCCGACCCGGGGCGCATTATTGGTAACAGCATTCCCTGTGCCCGCAGTACCGGCAATACCTATCGGATAGATAACGTGCCCGGCGCTAACCGGTACGAATGGGAGGTGCCTGCCGGCTGGAGAATTACAGCCGGAGCCAATACAACTGCAATTACCGTAGAAGCAGGTTCTGAAGCCGGTAACATAACCGTAACTGCTTTTAACGACTGTGGCAGTACCGCCGCTACGTTGGCAGTAACGCCGGCTAACGGACCACCTGAGTCAATAGGGGCAATTAGTGGTAAAAAAAGTGTTTGCGCCGGTAATATCGACAACTTATCTTATTCGGTGGCGGCTGTAACGAATGCCTCTGAATATATCTGGACTGTGCCCGTAGGCTGGGAAATTGTGTCGGGGCAGGGAGCCGCGGCCATTACCGTAAAATCTAATAACAATAGCGGTACTATATCGGTAACCATAAATAATGGCTGCGGTATTGGCGCAACCAGCAGCACTTTTGTAGTAGTAAGTGGGCAGGCCCCATCGCAACCCGGTAGTATAACCGGGCAGACAGCATTGTGTAGCGATAAAGAAGTAAGATACACGATTGGAACCGTGAGCGGCGCTACCGGCTATGTCTGGGAAGTACCCGCAGGTTGGGAAATAACCGCCGGTCAGGGAACCCCGGCCATTACGGTAAGAACCGGCAATGCTTCCGGCAAGGTTTCGGTAAAGTCTGCCAATGATTGTGGCAGCAGTTTAGAAGCTTCCACCTTAGCCGTTGCTATCACAACGGTACCGGTAACGCCGGTAGCCATTACCGGCGACAAAAACCAGTGTGCCGGTAATACCGGTAAGGTTTATAGCATAGAAGAAGTGGCCGGTGCAACTTCGTACACCTGGGCCGTTCCGGCAGATTGGGAAATAACTGCCGGCCAGGGCACCGCGGCCATCACCATAACCGCCGGCAGTGCCTCCGGTAATGTAAGTGTAACGGCAGGTAATAATTGCGGCCTTAGCGAGGCCCAGATAATGGCGGTTATTTCGGCCAGCACCCCGTCGCCGGCCCCCGCCAGAATTTACGCCAGTAACAGTTTAATCTGCAGCGAACAGGAAGACTTAATTACTTATAGCATCGATCCGGTGGCAACCGCTACTTCCTACTTTTGGCAGGTACCGGCAGGCTGGACTATTGCGGACGGTCAGGAAACCACCATCATTAAGGTTAAAGTCGGCACCGCCGCCGGTAATATTGAAGTAAAAGCCCTCAACGGCTGTGGCGAGAGTAACGCCAGTATATTACCGGTAGATCCCACCACAACGGCCGCCGTATCCATCGGCAGTATTACCGGCGAAACAACTTCCTGTTCCGGTCAGGTAGGTTTAGTTTATGCGGTACCCGAAGTGCCGGGCGCTACTACCTATACCTGGGTTATACCCCAAGGCTGGAAGATAACCAACGGCGCGGGCACTAATAGCATTACGGTTACAGTTGGTTCAACTTCTGGTAATGTTTCGGTTAAAGCGGCTAATTCCTGCGCTACTAGTTCAGAAAGTTCTTTGCCGGTACAAATAAATCCGAGTCTGCCAGCCCTGGCTCCGATCAAAGACATTGGCAGTTCTTGTACCGGTTTGGCCTACACGGTACCAACGGTGGACGGCGCAATTGCTTATACCTGGACGGTACCGGCCGGTTGGGAGATTACGACCGGGCAGGGCACCAATTCCATAAAAGTAACGGCCCCGGTAGGTAGCCAAAAGGGTTTGGTGAGTGTGGTGGCCCAAACACCTACTTGCAACACAACTCCGGTTAGTTTAGAAGCCGATCCGGCCCGCACCGTAGATCTGACCATTGCCAATGTATTTTCTCCGAACGGCGATGGCGTAAATGATACCTGGGAAATACTTAACATTCAGCATTATCCCGAAAATGACCTGGTGGTTATCAACCGGTGGGGCAGTGAAGTGTACCGGAGCAAATCTTACCATAATCAATGGGACGGCGGCGAGCTAAGTGCGGGTACTTATTTTTATGTGTTAAAGGTAAAAGTTTGTGACGGATCTTATAAAACCCACAAGGGCTACGTCATGATTATGAAATAACAAACTTCAGCAGGAGAATTAGCCGGGTAAAGCCTTTATTCAAAATAGGAGGAGCAGGTCCGGGTTAATCTTCGGCTGAAGTTGTAACAAGATTGTATATTAAATTTAGTCCGGGTGCTTTAAACAGGCAGGCAATCAGATAAAGAAAGCATATGAAAAAGATTTTACTCCTGGGTTTATTTATTTGGGCTACTAGCCAGGCCATGGCGCAGCAGAATGCCCACTATACCCAATACATATTTAATGGTTTAATCATTAATCCGGCTTACGCGGGCAGCAAGGAGGTACTAACCATTAATGGTACGTACCGGAGCCAATGGGCCGGATTGGAAGGTGCACCTACTACCCAGACTCTGAGTTTAGACGGAGCAGTAGCAAAAGAAACCATAGGATTGGGGTTCCACGGCATCAACGACCAAATAGGAGCTCAGGGGCAAAAAAGTTTTAATGCCAGTGTAGCATTCCGGGTTAAAGTAGGCCCCGAAGCAAAAATGGCGCTAGGTTTCTCGGGCGGGGCTTCGGAATATTACACGGATGGCACCCGCTTAATTCCTATCGATGGTATTCACGATTCGGCTATTCCTACTACCAAAGAAAGCAGCTTATTGCCCGATGCCCGGGCCGGCCTTTTCTTTAATACCAGTCGTTTTTACGCCGGTTTATCGGCTTCTAATTTAATCGGGTTTCAGAATAAGTACCAGATAACGCCAGCCCCGCATTATTTTCTTACCTCCGGGTATGTATTCGATTTGGGAGAAACCATGAAATTTAAACCCAGCTTTTTATTTAAAGAAGATTTTAAAAGCCCCACAAACCTGGATGTAAATGCCTTCCTGCTCATCGGCGACCGGGTTTGGCTGGGTGGTTCTTACCGCAGCAGCCTCGACTTGCTAAAACAATACCAGTACAATGATGGGGAAGAGCTGGACCAAAATAATGCCTGGGCACTGCTCACAGAACTTTATCTTTCGCCCCGTTTAAAAATTGGTTATTCGTATGATGTTACCCTTACCAGCCTGCGCGGGCATGCCAGCCACGAAATATCACTAGGTATTTATTTCTACAAAAAAGAAGATTCCCTTTCTTTAACAATCCGCTATTTTTAAGATGACTTTTTTATTGCAACAAATAACCCAACAGGTACATAGAAGAGGCAAGCTATTAAAGCAAAAAATAAGCGTTCTGTTGCTTTTACTGTGCCTCAGCTCCCCGGCATGGGCCCAGAAAGAATTAAAAACAGCCAATGCGCATTACGCCAAATATGAGTATACCTTAGCCGTAGAAGCGTATAAAAAAGCTTTGGCCAAAAAGAAAGCTGCCCCCGAAATAATAGCCAAAATTGCTGATTGTTACCGGCTATTAAACAATACCAAAGAAGCGGAGCTGTGGTATGCGCAACTGGTAGAACTACCTAATCCGAACCCGGAGTATATTAAACAGTATGCCGATGCGGCCCGCAAAAACGGCAACTACCTGGTGGCCAAGCAGCAATACCTGACTTACGCCGAAGAAGTACCCGAGGGCGAAGCCGAAGCCCTGCAGCAGATTGCAACCTGCGAAAATGCCCAGGCCTGGCTGGCCCAGCCGGAATCGTACGCCCTGACTAAACCGGCCAATTTAAATTCCGGGAAAGCTGATTTTAGCCCTGTTTTTTACCAGAATGGTTTGGTTTTTACTTCCGATCGGCCTGTTGCGGTGGCGGCCAAAACTTCGAAAAAGAAAGTGTCCGGCTGGACCGGCAACCCTTATACCAAACTGGTGTATGCCCAGGGCGATAGTACCACCTGGGCCGCGCCCGAAGCATTGCCGGCGCCCCTTAATTCGGAGTTCCAGACGGGTTCGGCGGTATTTTCGGCCAACCAGAACGTGGTTTTCTTTACCCGCATCAACCAAATAAAAAAGAAAAACAAAGTTCTTAATACCGATCCGTTTAGTTGGGTTAAATTTTCTTCCGGCGCCGATTACATCAACCGTTTAGAAATATTCATGTCGGAAAAAAAAGAGGATAAATGGACCGAACCAGTACCTTTTGCTTACAATAAAGTCTCCGAATATTCGGTGGGGCACCCGGCTTTATCGCCGGATGGCAGTACCTTGTATTTTGTTTCGGATATGCCGGGTAGCTTAGGACAAACCGATATTTTTTATGTTCAACGTGAAGCCAGCGGCAGTTGGGGAACGCCCATTAACGCCGGCAACGCCGTTAATACCGCCGGTAAAGAAATGTTCCCGACCATGGGACCCGATGGTATGCTTTATTTCTCGTCGGAAGGACACGCAGGTATGGGCGGCCTCGATATATTTGCGGCCGAGGGCAGCGCGGCCTCCTGGAAAAATATCCGGAACCTCAAATATCCTTTAAATTCTTCGCGGGATGATTTCGGTATTATTTTCGATAAAACCGGAGAAGCTGGTTACTTGTCGTCGAACCGCGAAAGTACCGACGGCACCGATGATATTCTGGCCTTTAAATACGTGCGGACTCCGTGCCACTTAGCTGGCCGTACCTTGGAGCGGGTACAAACCAAACCGGGCGTTTACAAAGAAACACCAATTAGTAAGGTGTTGTTGCGCTTGTACCAAGAAGGCGATACCACGGCTACTATCACGTATTCGGATGCATCCGGTAATTTTACCTTTCCTATTCTGGACGGCATTAAATACACGGTAAAAGGAACAAAAGAAGGTTACTTAAATAGTTCGGCTACCATTACCTCCGATTGCGAATCGGTGATGGATATGGTGAATTTGGGCATGATACTCAACCGTAATGTGCTGAACAAACCTATTGTGCTGGAAAAAATATTCTATGACCTGGACAAGCATTATATCAGGCCCGATGCCGCTATAGAATTAGATAAGCTGGTGCAAACCCTGAAAGATAACCCGAACATTAAAATAGAATTAAGCTCCCATACCGATAGCCGGCAAAGCCATTCTTACAACAATCTGTTATCGCAGCTACGCGCCGAAGCCGCTGTAAATTACATCGTGTCGCGGGGCATAGACCGCATGCGCATGAGGGCCCGCGGCTACGGCGAAACCCGGTTGCTCAACCGCTGCACCGATAAAGTAAAGTGCTCCGAAGAAGATCACCAATTAAACCGCCGCACCGAATTTAAATTGCTGCAGTTGAAGTAGTTTTTAGTGTTATGAAGGAGTATTACAGTTTCAGTATATGAGTTTGTTAATAAAGGAATGTTCTTCTGATTAAAAGGTCCTTTATCATTAATCTTACTTAATAAAAAGCTATTTGATTTTGTATCAATAATTACTGTTAAGATGACAGAAGAAACCTTAAACAAGATAATTACCAAAGAGGAACTTGAAAAATTAGAAGGGTTTATTGGCTACGGACGTAAAGACGCCGACGTTATATTTCTGGGTTTAGAAGAAGCTGGTGGTGGATTTGATAACCTCAAGATAAGGGTAGGAATTCATAATTATGTCTATTTGGATTGTAAAAGATTTCATCTGGATGATTTGCAATACGATAAATTACACTCCGATAATCCTGATATAAAAGTAAAATTTCAACCGGTGTGGCGTTATATGTCCTATCTCATGCTCCGGCTGGAAAATAGAATATCTAAAGATAATCCTAAGGGAAACAGTCATTTATTAAGAGATTACCAAAACAATTGCCTGGGCTCTAAATCTGACAAGGGAAAAACTTTACTCACCGAAATATACCCTATACCTTGTAGCAGTTTAAAATTTTGGGGAGGTAATAAGGAAAAATACGAAGACATCATCCCGCAGTACAGCGGTAAAAGCGACTATAAACAGAAAGTTATTAGCAAAATAATTATTTTATTTAAAGAAATAATCGATTCTGAAATATTTAAAGCTAAAGCAATAATTTGTTATGGTAAGTCGCATTGGGAGGAGTTTAGGAGTTTCTTTGAAGAATTTGGGGTGAAATTTCAAGCAACTGAACTATCGAAGCTTAGTGAGCACGGTGTGCTGAACGGAAGAACCAAAATTTTCCTGATTCCATTTTTAGGTAATGGGCAGATGTCTTATATTTTCTTGGACGAACTAGCTGCTGAAATTGAGAAGAATTAACACTATGCAACTTATTATCTGCTGAGAGTCAGTGAGCGAATAATGTGTGAATACTAGTTTATAAATTTCGGTATTGGTGGACAGTGACGTAAGTTCTATTTTTAGCCTATGCCATTCCTTCTTCTTGACCAGTCCCAATAATTCAACCAATTAAACCAGCGGCTAACTTGGAAGAATGTTGTTCGAGAACCGAGATTATAACCCGCCACTTACCGAAACTAAAAGAATTGATTTCTATATTAGTTCCGGCCTTTACAATTGTCTTTTTACATGAAGAAATACTTTTCCGCTTTTGGCCGGTATATGATCGGTGTGCTGGTGCTCAGCGGTTTGCTCGTATCATTCGGCTTCGTAGATCGTTATTTTGAGATAGCCAAAAACCTGGATACGTTTGCTTCGCTTTACCGGCAATTAAACAACCAATATGTAGAAGAAGTTAACCCGGCGGATTTGATGCGGGAAGGCATTGATGCCATGCTCTCCTCGCTGGATCCTTACACGGAGTTTGTGCCGGAATCGGATATTGAAAATTTCCGGATGAACTATGTGAGCAAGCAATATGCCGGCATTGGTGCCACAATCTTTACAAATGCTGCCGGTAAAGTCCTGGTCTCGGAACCTTACGAGGGCTTTGCTGCCCAAAAAGCGGATATTCGGGCGGGTGACGAAATACTATCCATTAACAATATTCCGGTAAGTAAAAAAAGCAGCCGCGAAGTAACCGAATTACTAAAAGGCCAAAAAGGAACTTCTCTCAAAATGACAATTAAGCGCCTGGGCGAACCCCGGCCCCTGGAAAAAGTGCTTACCCGCGAAAAGATTTTCTTTAGCAACGTGCCTTATTTTGGCTTGTTAAACGATAGTACCGGTTATATTAAGCTGGATAAGTTTTTAGAGAATGCCGCCCCCGAAGTACGGGATGCCCTTATTACCCTGAAGCAAAAGCATGCCATTAAATCGCTGGTGCTGGATCTGCGGGGAAATGGTGGTGGTGTCGTGCAGGAATCGGTAAATATTGTTAATCTGTTCGTAAACAAAGGCCAGGCCATCGTAACGCAAAGAGGCCGCTTCGAAGAACATGACGTTGTTTACAAAGCTGCTCTTACGCCGGTTGATGCCCAACTACCCCTGGTTGTTTTAGTTGATAAAGGTTCGGCATCGGCTTCCGAAATTGTGGCCGGCGCTATTCAGGACCTGGACCGGGGTACGATTATTGGGCAGCAAACTTTTGGGAAAGGCTTGGTACAACAAACCCTTTCGTTGCCTTATAATGCTTTGTTAAAAGTAACCATTGCTAAATACTATACGCCCAGCGGCCGGTGTATCCAGGCAATGGATTATGCGCATAAAAGTAAAGACGGCAGCGCCAGCAAAATATCTGATTCGTTACGGGCAGAATTTAAAACTAAGGGTGGCCGTTTTGTTTACGATGTCAGTGGTATTTACCCGGACATAACCGTTGCGGAAAAAAGCTTTAATAATATTTCTTACAGTATTATGAGTAAAAGGCTGCACTTTAATTATGCTACCCAATACCGCGCCTCCCATGTTACAATACCGGCGGCTCGTTCTTTTAAATTGAGTGATGCAGAATACCAGGAGTTTGTACAGTTTTTACAGGACAAAGATTACAGCTACACTACTAAGAGCAAGAAAAACCTGCAGGAGTTAAAAAGTATTGCCCTGAAAGAAAAATACTTCGAAAACATAAAAGCTGAATTTACCGCCCTGGAGAGCAAATTACTGGATAATAAAAAGGATGACCTCACGCGCTATAAAGAAGAACTAAAGAAAATTCTGGAAGAAGAAATTGCATCGCGTTATTATTTTCAACGCGGCGAATTAGAAGCTTCTTTTAAGACCGATGCCGGCTTAAAAGAAGCTTTGCGGGTATTACAGAACAAAAAACTATACGCAACTATATTAAACGGCGAAGGATCTTACAAAACTATTGGCAAGCCGGTGGCCTTGGTAAAAACAGCTGCTGCTACCCCTAAAAGTACAAATTAACTACGTATTGCCTTTTTCTGATTGCGTTAGTCTGCTTGAAAGTTAAAATTTTACTTTTCCAGCTTTTCTAGCGTCTTCAGTAAGATAGTCCAGAGTTGCTCGTATGGAATAATTTCAATTTCCGCGTAGGCATCTCCCGGTACCGGGGTAGCTTGTATTCCTTCGTACAAAGTTTGGCCTTTTTGCAAGGCTTCTTTATAATCCAAATCAGCTTTTACTACCAATACCAGCAATTTAAAAAAGTAAAGACTACGCTGACTAAAGTTCTCGCGTAAATGGCGGCCGGCATATTTTTTCACGCTTTCAATCAGGTTCGCCAGTACATCCAGGTTTTTCTGTTGTACGTGATACAAGAATTGAAGCACCAGAATAGCCACATTAAAACCTTGTTTATCTTTACTATACTCCGGAATAGTAGAAAGTAATTTTTTGTAATACGATTTCCGCAACAGTTCCTTGCTGGGGTTTACAAAGTAAAGATAACTGCTGTAAAGCATCCAGCGCTCCTGGGCATTAACGCTAATTTTCTTAAAAAAAGAATTATCCGCAACCTCATCGTATATTCTAGCGGCTAATTCGTAACGGCCAGCGTGCATAGCTAGTAGCATGTAATTTTCCATGAAAGTAAACCAGTTATTGGTAGAGCGGTTAAAAGCCTCTATATTGGCTTCGGCAAAAGCCAAGCCTTTGTTGTAATCTTTTACCCGCAGATAAGCATAAACCGTTATAAATTTATTAAACCGGGAGTCAAATCGTTTTTTATTTAGTTTTCCTTTGTTTAATAAACTTTCCGATAAACTAGTAAGCTCTACGATTTCTGCATAATTGCCGGTAGATTCCTGCATAATTATGTTTAAAATATAGTAATAATCGAAAATGCTAGGAGAGTTAGTCTTCTTCCAAAGTTCTAGAAGTCGCTCGAGGGTAGCTTGAAGAGTAGGAAGAAACTTTCTTTTTGAAAGTACAGATTTATTTAACTCCAAACGGGCAGTAAGATATAGACCTTCTGCTTCGTTCTCAAAAGCTGCTAATTTTCTATATTTCTCTAGCTCTTTGCTAGTTTTGTAATAAAGATTGGAGTTAAATGTTAATGAATAACTTTTTAGTAAAGTCTCAAGGCAAGAGATTATAGTGGAAGTTATTTCTACTTCTTGCGCTAACTTTAAAGCATTTTGCAAAAGTTTTGCCGATATTCTATATTCACCCACATTCATTAATGTGCGACCCTGAAATAATAAGGACAAACATTCGTATTCATAACGGTGAGATATTTTTAACCTTTCATCCGAAAAATCTAAGAAAAACAGGTGATTAAGTAATTTCTTGCGTAGCCTTGATTTAAGCATTTTTAGCCTATAATCATGTGGATCACAATTATATAAATTTTTGGCAGCTTCTTCATCAGTTAAAAGTTCGCCTTTCTTAATCTTAATAAAGAGTTCAGTTTCCTTGCTATTTCCTTTAACTTTTGTTTCGATTAATGGAAAGCTTTTTTGTCCCCTACTAGTTACTATTTGTACCAATTTTCTTAAATCTTCCATTTGCAAAAAGGTATATTATTTTTTAATATAATAAAAATTAATAAAAGCTACACATTGCGCACATAAGCTTATTGAAAAAATTTAATTTAGAATGCGTATATATCTATAAATATACATATATACTGTATAATTAAAAATAAGCAATGTTACAAATTTGGTTAAATTTTTTAATAAATACTTTATAATATTGCTTATAGGAGTATCAAAAGTGTATTTGTTATTTTTAAATAAAAAAAGTTATATTAAATATGTATAATTTTACAGTTACATTTTATATATGATTGTCCTTTTATATTTTCGTGTTTTCAATAATCTTTGTAAAGGAGAAAAGATTTAAACACAAACCCTTAAAAATACAGCCATGTTAGAATTATTATTTAATGTATTATTGCAATTAGCCATAGTTACGAGCGGTACTGCAACCGATTCAAAAACTGCCGCTAAAACTCAAATTGATAAAGCTACTACAGCGAAGGCAGCTCCTACTACTACTCCCCCAACTACAGGTATTGGTGCTGGTGGATGGGACGATAACGACTAACTAAATAATAGCTTATTAGCTTAATTTAAAATAAATATAAATAAATATCAGTTTTCGTTATCTTAGAGTGCTTATTTACTCACGTTTAAATAAGTCTGCTATGAGGACATTAAATTTACTGGTTATTTATTTATGTTTATTTTTTTTCGCTTGTAAGCCAGCTGTTCAGCAGGAAAGTAAAGTTATTATCCGGGCAGCAAGAGACCCTGAAAGCCTTAACCCGGCGAGTTTCAGTAATACAGTATCTCTGGAAATTATAAATTTAATGTACCAGGGCTTGTTGTATACAGATACTGAGAAATTAACTTTAGAACCATTACTCATTGAAACAGTGCCAGCTGTTGCTAAAAGCGACACCGGCACTGTTTTTTATTTTTCAATCAGGCCCGAAGCCAACTGGGAACCCAATAAGCCGATTACCGGCGATGATGTGGCATTTTCTTTAAAGCTTTTTCGGGCACCCTTGGTGAACAACCAGCAATTAAGTGGCCGCTACGATTTTATCCGGGACGTTAAAGTAGATCCGACCAATAAGAAGAAGTTCCGGATTATCTGTGACCCTTATATGCCCGAAATGGATTTGATGGTTGGTGATTATGCTGTATTGCCGGCATACATTGTTGATCCTAAAGGTTTACTCAAAAACTTTAGTTTATCCGAACTCACCCAAAACTATGATGCTTTAGGAAATGATCCGAAAATAAAAGCCTTTGCGGATTGGTTTAACAGCGAACGGTTTACCCGGGATAAAAATTATCTAAAAGGAAGCGGTGGATACGAATTAGTGGAATGGAAAACCGGCGAAGTGGTGCGCCTGAAAAAGAAACAAAACTGGTGGGCAGATAACTTAAGTGCTGATATTAATTATATTGCCGCGCGACCGGAAGAAATAATTTACCAGATTATTCCGGATAACGCCACTGCCGTACTCAGCCTGAAAAGTAAGAACTTGGATGTCTTAAGCGATATTCCGGCCGGCCAGTACCAGCAATTAGCCGCTGATGAAAGTTTTACGGCGCAATACAACTTATTCACTCCTGCAACCTACGATTTTACTTACCTGGGTATAAACGCCCGTTTAGCAAAATTTGCGGATGCCCGTACCCGTCAGGCCCTGGCCCATTTACTGGAAACTGATAAAATTATCAAATCTACGATGAGTGGTTTTGCTACCCGAACTGTAGGTCCTATTACCCCCGGCAACGATCAGTTTTATAATAAAGAACTAAAACCCTACCATTATAATTTAAGCCAGGCAACGGCTTTACTGCAAGCGGCCGGTTGGGTGAAAAATGAAAATGGTTGGCAAAGAGACCTGAACGGCGAGGTAGTGCCCCTAACCATCAATCTTAATTACAAAGCCGGTAATACGGAATTTGAAAATATTGCCTTAATTTTTCAGCAAGCCGCCGCTAAATTAAATATCCCGGTAACGGTGCAACCGCTGGAAGGGAAGTTGCTCACGAAGAACTTAAAATCTCACAACTTCGAAATGTTTATCCGGTCTTTATCCGGCAATCCGTTTGTGTATAATTTTAAACCGATCCTGCATTCCGAAAGTGCCGCGGAGGGTGGCGGTAATTACACCGGATTTTGTACACCCGAAAGCGATAAACTCATTGATCAAATTAATAATACCCAAGACTTGCCAGCTAAAGCACGTTTGTTGAAAAGACTGCAGCAAATACTGCACGAGCAGAGTAACCTGATATTCTTATATTTTAGTACCGATCGGCTGGCTATTAATAAACGGTTTACAAACTTAAAAGTATCGGGTATAAAACCGGGCTACGATGTAAGCGCTTTTGAATTAAAAGCAGATTAGCCGCATGTTAAAATATATGCTTTGGCGGCTGCTGCTGATTTTGCCTGCCGTGTGGCTGATTAGCTCCGTGGTTTTTCTGGTGAGCCGACTTATTCCGGGTACCTACGCCGATAATTATGCCGAAATGCAGGAGGGACTAGGGAATAATGCCGGTAAAGCCATGACCCGTTCCGCGCATTTAAAGGCATTAGCCGCTACTGGCCACGACAAACCATTGTTTTATTTTTCCGTTCGGCCCCAGGCGCAACCAGATACGCTCCAACGGGTGTTCCCGGTGCAGCACCAAAAATTTTTGCAAACTTTAATAAGTACTTACGGGAACTGGCCGCTGATAAGTGCTTATTATAAAAAATTATTAGCGCTGCAAAAAGAGTCTGCGAACCTTTCGCCGGAAGTTCCGCATTACAGACCCATACAAGAGCAAACAACTCTTCTTTTTCGCACTACCGAGCCAGAAAAGGTAAAAATCATTTTTAGTTTATTAAACCCAAATACCGGCCACCATGAGGGTTCTTGGCTCCAAGCGCTATTTACCGCCGAGGAAAGATTTAACCAACTAACCGCAAAAGCAAAACCTTACCAGAATTTATGGCCGGATTTTTACCTGAATGGCTTAAATAACCAGTATCATAGTTGGTTTAAAAGTTTTCTTAAAATAAATTGGGGTTATTCTCTCCGCGATGCGCAACCCGTAATGGTTATTTTAAAGCAGGCTATTCAGAATACTTTATTATTGCTAATCAGTAGCTTGATTTTGGTTTTTGCGCTGGGCATTGAGTTAAGCCTGTTGTTATCCCGCAGGAAAAATAGCTGCTGGCGCCAGGTAGTTTTACCAACTTTGTATGTGTTAGAAAGTATTCCTTTATTTATTATTGCGTTGTTTGTGCTGATTTTGCTGGCCGGTACCGGTTATTTAAGTTTATTTCCCCTTTTTGGCTTAGGATCTGTAGCGGATGGAACCGAAAACTGGTTCTTTGCCTTCGGCGATAGATTATACCATTTGCTGTTGCCTATCCTGTGTTTGGTCGTTTCCAGTTTGCCGTATGTTACCACGCAGTTTTATCAGGCTTTGCAGCAGGTACTGGCATCCGAATACATTACCACGGCCCGCTCTAAAGGTTTATCCGAAAAAAAAGTGCTGCGGCGGCATGCTTTCCGGAATATATTACTGCCGGTTATTACCCTTTTTACCGGTTACCTGCCGGCTTTGGTTAGTGGCGCCATTGTGATAGAAGTGATATTTGCTATTCCGGGTACCGGCCGACTGTTAGCCGAATCGGTGCTGGCCCGCGATTATCCGGTGGTAATGGGCTTGGTTTTATTTGTAGCTACGCTAAAAGCCGTTTCGCATTTACTCGCAGATTTTCTTTATTTTACTGCCGATCCACGCACGAGGCAGAAAATAATATGAAATCTGTTACGCAGGCACCCGTTTCTCCTAAAATCAATCTGAAAGGTAAAGTAGCAATCGGTTTTTTGTCCGTATTTATTTGTTGTGCACTGGGAGCGCCGTGGCTGGCTTTGCCCTATGCTCCAAACGAAATAGACCTGGATCACGTGTACCAGAGGCCCGGGCAATGGGATCAGTACGAGCCGGATAAACCCTTTCATTGGCTAGGCACCGATCAGTTGGGCCGCGACTTATTGGCTAATATTGTTTTTGGCGCCCGCACTGCCCTGTTCATAAGCTTTCCGGCCATGTTGCTGGCCGCCGGGCTGGGTATTTATTTGGGTAGCCTGGCCGGTTATTACGGCGACAAAAACTATAAAAAACCGGTTAGTAATATTCTGGCGGCGCTGCTGGCTATTTTGTTTTTTTTATTTTATTTCTTTTTGGTAGATACCACTTTTTTTACGCAAGATAACCTGTGGAAAAGAGTAAGCTATAAACTGGTAATTCTGGGCCTGACAATTTTGCTTTTTAAATTGCTGGCCTGGGGTTTTTATCAGCTTCCGTTTCTGCGGAAAAAAGTTTCTTTCCCGTTGGATGTGTTAGTCTTGAAATTAATTGAACTCCTGCAATCGGTGCCCAGGTTATTGCTGATATTAAGTTTGGCCACCTTCGTCGATCCTTCTTTAACGGTAGTAATTGGTTTGTCGGCTTTTACTTACTGGCCGGCTATTGCTCGTCTGGTACGGTCCGAAATGCTGAAACTAAAAGAGCTGCCTTACCTGGAAGCTGCCCGGGCGCTGGGATTTTCGGATAAGCAAATTATTCTAAAACATGCTTTACCTAATGCGCTCACGCCGGTAATAGTAGCCTGTGCTTTCGGTATCAGTAATTTAATGGCTTTAGAGTCTACGCTTTCTTTTCTGGGTATTGGCATACCACCCGATGTGCCTTCCTGGGGGCGGGTTATTATCGGCATCAAGAAAAATTTTAGTGCCTGGTGGTTAGGTTTTTTCCCGGGATTAGTTTTATGTGGGGTGGTGCTATCGGTGCAAACAGTAGCTCAACTCATTATCCGGGCAATAAATCCTAGATAAACCAAGAAAGTTGCTGATTTTTTTCTAAATTGTTCGGTTGTTATCCGGTGCCAGGAAGCTCAAACCGCTTGGCATAGGCTGAAAGAGCTTTAAAAGCATCTAATTTGATCAACCACATAGTAGCAATTTAGTATATGGTTTCTGGTATTTCTCGTCGTAAATTCCTGGCGCAGGCTGGTTTAGCTGCTGTTGCGTTGCCCTTTGTTTCTTTTGCTGCCCGAAGCGTTGTAGCTCAATCGGTGCCCGGTTTAAAATTGGGCTATTCTGCTATAACCTGGGCCGGCGATGATGTAAAAGCCATTGAAGAACTAAGTAAGTTGGGGTTTAAAGGCGTGCAATTACGTGCCAATACCCTCGAAAAGTTTGGCAATAACCCGGAAGAACTTCGTCGGCTTTTAAGCCAGCACCAATTGGAACTGCCCATGTTTTCGGGCGGCAATGCCAATATTAATACGGGCAACGAAGAAGCTTTAATATCTGATTTTGTAAATAAAGCTAAATTTATAAAAGCCTTGGGAGGCAGCAATATTCAACTGACAAACTCTTCGCGGCCCAAAACAGGTTTGCCCACAAACGAGGATTTGGTGAAATATGGCCGTTTGCTTAACGAAATCGGGCGCCGGACCCGCGACCTGGGAGTACAGGCCAGTTATCATAATCACATGCACCAGTTAGGCGAAACCCCAGCGGAAGTAGCCGTAATTCTGGACAACTGCGAGGCCACTAATGTAAAGTTGTTGTTGGATATTGCGCATTATCACCAGGGCGGCGGCGATCCGGTAAAAGCCATAAAGCTATATAAAAACCGCCTCCATGCTTTGCATTTAAAAGATGTACGGACAAAAAATAACGGTGACCCTAAAGCCTATGTGTTTGTAGAATTAGGACAGGGTAAAGTTGATTTACCCGGGGTGTTTAAGGAGTTAAACAGTATGAAATTTAAAGGTTGGGGCATTATAGAACTGGATGGTGTGCCAGAAAAAGCTAAATCATCGCGGCAATGTGCGGAAATTAGCAAGGCTTATTTAACTGCTCAGGGTTTTAAAGTATAAAGTAATAATGAAGTCCAATACCAAAATATCAAAATCCGTAAGCTTTAATTATTCACCACAACAATAACATTAAATAAAACATTTAATCACCTGGAATTATGGAAAAAAAAAGTACGCATTCCCGTCGCGATTTTATCAAAAAAACTACGCTGGGCACCATTGGCTTATCTACTTTTGGCTTTAGTGCCCGCAGCTACTCTCAGATATTGGGGGCCAACGACCGGGTGCGGGTGGCCATTGTGGGTTTCTCCAACCGGTTTAAAGATTCTTTGTTTCCGGCCTTTATGAATCACGCCAAATCTCTTAATTTTCAATTTGTAGGGGTTTCGGATATTTGGAGCCGGCGGCGCGACGAAGCAGCGGCTTTCTTAAAAGAAAAAGCAGATCTGAAAATTCAAAAGTACCGCAACAACGACGAACTATACGCCCAAAAAGGGATAGATGCGGTTATTATCAGCACCGCTGATTTTCAGCACGCACTTATGGGAGTGGAAGCAGTACGAAATAACAAGGATGCTTACATCGAAAAGCCCATGGCCGAAACCATGGAAGATGCTATGGCTATTTTAAAGGCCGTAGAAGCCTCCAATAAAATTGTGCAGATTGGTTCGCAACGGCGTAGTGCACCTAATTATATTGCCGCCAATGAATACATCCGGTCGGGTAAGTTTGGCGATATTAAGATGGTAGAAATGACCTGGAACGTAAACCAACCGGGCCGCTGGCGGTTGCCCAAACTGGTAAGCGAAATCCGGGAGGAAGACACCGACTGGAACCGTTTCCTGATGAACCGGCCCAAAGTAGCCTGGGACCCGCGCAAGTATTTAGAATACCGTTTGTTCTGGCCGTATTCTTCCGGTATCCCGGGGCAATGGATGTCGCACCAGATTGATACGGTACATTGGTTTACCGGGCTGGATCATCCGCGGAGCGTATCGGCTAACGGTGGTATTTATATGTGGCAGGATGGCCGCGAAAATCCCGATACCATGACGGCAGTATTTGATTACGGTCCGGCTGGTGATAAAACCAAAGGTTTTCAGGTGGTATATTCTTCCCGGTTTAGCAACGGGGCCGGCGGCACCAAAGAGCTATACTATTCCAACGGCGGCATGCTCAACCTGGATACCAATAAAATTACGCCGGAAGGTGGTTTAGGCCAGAACGAAGCCAAAGCCATGGGGATGCCGGCAAATTTACTAACCGAATACACCCTGCCCAACCAAGTTAAAATGGAAACCGGCGCCAATACCGGGGGCGATCCCATGACCTCGCTGCACATGCACAATTGGATGGATTGTGTGCGGAGCCGGAAAACCCCTAATGCCTCGGTACGGGCAGGTTATAACCATTCGGTAGCCAATATCATGACCCGCACCGCTATACAAACCGGCAAACGCGTCACCTTCGACCCGGTAAAACAAGAAGTGATGTTAAGTTAGCTGGTAGATGAAGCACTTTTCCAGAATAACCAAGTATTTATTCCTGCTGGCTGGTTTAGTTTTAGTAATGAGTTTTGCCCGGAGAACTAACTTCGGAAAATCAGAAGTTGCTAAACCAAAACGATTCTTACTCCAGGAGAATAAGGCGGAAAAACGCATCGATGTTATCATTGACGGCCAGCCGTTTACTGCCTATCTATATCCGGATAACCTGAAGAAGCCGGTTTTATATCCATTGCGCACGGCCCAGGGTACCATTATTACCCGGGGCTGGCCATTGGAGCCACGTCCGGGCGAACGGGTAGACCATCCGCACCATGTTGGTTTATGGTTTAATTACGGCGATGTAAACGGTTATGATTTCTGGAATAATTCTACGGCTATAGAACCGGGCCAGCGCGGATTGTTTGGGACAATTGTGCACCAGCGGGTAGATAAAATAAAGAGTGGCAATAAAGCGGCTGAATTAGCAGTAACGAGTAACTGGCAAAAACCAGATGGCACGGTTTTGCTGCAGGAAAATACCCGCTTTTTATTTAGTGGCACCGGTGCTACCCGCATAATTGATCGGGTTACTACGCTAACCGCCCAACAGGAGGACGTGCTATTTAAAGACAATAAAGAAGGACTAATTGCCATCCGGGTGGCCCGGGAACTGGAACACCCTTCCAGTAAGCCCGAAATTTTTACCAACGCCAGCGGTAAGCCTACCTTATTGCCCCAAATGAATACCGAAGGAATAACGGGTTTGTACCGCAGCAGCGAAGGCAAAGAAGGGGATGCCGTTTGGGGAACGCGGGCTAAGTGGGTAAATTTAATGGGCAAAATCGGCCGCGAATCTATTTCTTTGGTTTTAATGGATCATCCCGGTAATGTGGGGCATCCTACGTATTGGCACGCCCGTGGCTATGGTTTATTTGGCGCCAATAACTTGGGTTACCAGGCCATGAGCAACGGGAAAGAAGTGCTTAATTTTAAATTGCCGGCTGGTAAATCAGTTACATTCCGGCACCGGGTGCTTATTCAGAGTGAAAATAGTTTATCAGATGACCAGGTAAATAAAGCTTTTGAAAAGTTCTCTAAATAAACTCCACTCGCATTTGCTCAAGCGAAAAAGATACGCTTTCTCAGTAGATATTTAATAGGAAATAAATTCGATTTGATTTAGCTAAGGTTTAACTATCAAGCACATAGATTGTTTTTTAATTTTAATGATGCTTCGGGATAACCTTCATTCAGCGTTGTTAAACAATACTGGTAAAAGTCCGATGGTAAACCTTACTTTTAGTTTTAAAATAGTCATAAGCTGCAGCGCCTGTATCCGGATTTTGCAGGATAATATGCTTATTTATTTAAAGTGAATAATGCTTTATAACTGCTGAAGGTGATTAGGAGACTAGTTTGAATTATGCTAACATGAAAGGAACAGTGACCTCGTAAATCGGTACGCATAAAATAAAAGAACCTAAAGCCCGTTTATTTGGGAATTACTATTTTATTTCTTAAATCTGTACCCGAAAATGGGCACAATTCTTGAACTTATAAATCTAAGGTTGCAGAGGTTTGTTTTAAATAAGTAGGCGCCCTTATACTACAGGCAGAAAGCAAGTCATAAATAATTTTAATTTTTTAGCAAAGTAAAATAAATGAAAAGGAGTTTAACAAATTGTTTTAAAGCGGCCGGTATGCTGGCCATTATGATGGGTTCGTTTGCCTTTACCGGCAAAACCGGAGTGGATAATACAAACCAAACTAAACAAGGTACGGGCACGGCCCTGAAAGGTAAAGCCCTGATGGATAAAAGCGATTGTAATGCTTGCCATTCAATAGATAATAAAATCGTGGGTCCGGCTTTTAAAGATGTTGCCAAAAAGTATAAAAATGACAAAACAGCCGTAACCAAACTGTCTGATAAAATCATTAAAGGTGGTGCCGGTGCCTGGGGAGATATCCCCATGTCGCCACACCCGCAAATCTCTAAAACAGATGCTGCCGAAATGGTGAAATACATTCTTTCTTTAGCGCCTGCTACCGCAACTAAAGCCCCGGTTAAAAAAGGCTAATACTTGCAGCTTTTCTAAAAAAGGGAGTGATCTTTATGGTCATTCCCTTTTTTGTTTTAGACATATCCTTAAAACCAATGCTTTTGCAACTAAAACCAGGCTGATTTAAAATTTTGTAAAATAGGTGTCTTTATTATTTCTTTTGGGTTGAAATAGTTTAGTTTTACATTGCTTATATTAAATATTAAAAATTGCAAGCTTGCGCTAGTTGAGTTGCTTTGGTAATCTTATATGAACATATAGAACTTAAAACTTATAAAGGGTAAATTCCCATTAAAATCTTACCGATGCTAAAAGCCACCGTAAAGAGGGGCATTGCTGCTATGCTACTTTAAAATTGTAAGTAAGCGTTTAAATCTTATGCGAAAATTATTCCTTATTCTGCTAACATTTCAGGCTATACTGCTGGGCTGTACGGCTGTTGTTGCCCCGGATAAGAAGAAAGAGCCCGCTGCTGTTTCAGAACATTTTTTCACCAATCCTATCCGGGATGGCGCTGATCCGTGGGTATTAAAAAAAGATGGGGTTTATTATTCCTGTGGTTCCGGAGCAGGTGGAATATATGTATCAAAATCAAGTAAATTAACCCAGTTAGGAGAAAGAAAGCTGGTATGGAAACCACCGGTAATAGGTTGGAATAAAAGTAATATCTGGGCTCCCGAAATACACTTTCTAGACGGCAAATGGTACATTTATTATGCGGCTAGCAAAGAAACTGGCGGGCCTTTTATTCACCAGCGGTCAGGAGTGTTAGAATCGGTTTCTGATGATCCGTTTGGGCCTTACCAGGATAAAGGCATGCTTTACACTGGCGATAAGATCTCGGACCCGGCCTCGGTGAAATGGGCTATCGATTTAAGTCCTTTCCGCATGAATGGCCAGTTGTATGCCGTGTGGTCGGGCTGGGAAGAAAATGCGGCTACCGATAAAACAAAACAAAATTTATATATTGCCACCATGAGCAATCCCTGGACCATTAGCAGCAACCGGGTAAAGATATCGGCACCTACCGAAGAATGGGAAATCGGGGGCGAACTGGATTTAAACGAAGGTCCGGAACTATTGCGCAAAAACGAAAAGGCTTTTATTATTTACTCTTGCCGCGAATCGTGGCTGAAGGAATACCGGCTGGCGCAACTAAGCTTAGCCGATACTACTTTAAACCCCATGCAGCCGGAAAACTGGGTGAAGTCCGGGCCGGTTTTTCAGTCTACGGATTATGTGTTTGGGGTGGGGCACTGTAGTTTTACCAAATCGCCGGATAATACCGAAGATTGGCTCTTCTATCACGCAAAAAAATCTACTACGCCGGGTTGGCAACGGGAAATCCGGTTGCAGCCGTTTACCTGGAAGCCCGATGGATCGCCGGCGTTTGGGGTACCCATTCCGGCTGGCCAGCCCATCCGCTTGCCGGCCGGTGAAACAGATTCTTCTCTTTAGTAAATATTAAAACCCATTTCCTGAATAACATAAACGAAAAGCATAAAAAAGTTAAATCCTACGTATGAAAAGAAATAAACTACGGTACTCCTGGCTGTTGCTAGCTGGCTTAGGGCTGGTAAGTACTACTTTAGACAGTTGCAACCAAGGCAAACCAGCCACAGAAAATACTACCAACACTGCAGAAACCAACAGTATGAACATTAAAACAGAATCTTTTGGTAAGACCAAAGAAGGCACCGAAGTACAAGTATACACGCTTACCAACCAGCAAGGCGTGCAGGTCAAAATTACGAACTACGGCGCTACCGTTACTTCTATCATTACGCCCGATAAAAACGGCCAGGGGGGCGATGTGGTACTGGGCTTTGATAACGTGGAGGGTTACCAAAGCGATGCTTTCCTGAAAAGTGGTCCTTATTTTGGCGCCATTGTGGGCCGCTACGGCAACCGTATAGCCAAAGGAAAATTTACGCTGGAGGGTAAAACGTATACTTTAGCTACTAATAATGGCGAAAACCACCTGCACGGCGGTACCAAAGGTTTCGACAAAGTAGTCTGGGTGGCTAAACCCCTGCCGGAACAAAATGCCTTGCAATTAACTTACGTGAGCCAGGACGGAGAAGAAGGCTACCCCGGTACCTTAACCGCCACGGTTATTTATACTTTAACCTCCGATAATGCTTTAAACATTGATTATACCGCCACAACCGATAAAGCCACGCCCATTAACCTAACTAACCACAGCTACTTTAACTTAGCTGCCGGGCAGGCACCGGATGCGTTAGGTCACCTTTTGATGCTGGCCGCCGACCGCTATACCGTCGTAAATGCTTCGCTGATCCCGACCGGCGAGCTGCGCCCGGTAACTGGTACTCCCATGGACTTTACCAAACCAACCGCTATTGGTGCGCGTCTGGCCCAGGTAGAAGGCGGCTACGACCATAACTACGTGCTGAAAAACAGCGATAGCAGCAGCAAACTGGCCGCCGCGGTTTACGAACCAACCAGTGGCCGGTACATGGAAGTATTTACCACGGAGCCGGGCATTCAGTTTTATTCCGGTAACTTCTTAGATGGTTCTTTAACCGGCAAAGGCAATACTAACTACAAGCAACATTATGGTTTTTGCCTGGAAACGCAGCACTTTCCCGATTCGCCTAACCAGTCAAATTTTCCTAACACCATTCTGCGGCCCGGGGAAACCTACAATACCAGTACCAGCTATAAGTTCTCGGTTAAAAATCAGGCACCAACCCAGTAATATTGGGTTTATTACTGCTGTATCAGGCTGCTTGTAACTGGTAGAATTTTTTAGCTAGGTTGATAAAGTAGCCCAAAAGGATTTTCTATATTGATAACTTATGAAAAAAATATATTTATACCTGCATCTGATCTGCTTTCTCGGTTCTGCCTGTAGCGTTAAGAAAGTAGGTTCTGAAGGGAGTACTACCACAACAGGCGGGGAGCAGGAAGCTGCTGCCACGTCAACAGTTAGTTACAGCAACCCGGTACTGGCCGGCGATTATGCTGATCCATCGGTGATACGGGTAGGCGATGATTACTGGGCAACGGCTACTTCCTCGGAGTGGGCGCCCTTATTTCCGTTGCTGCATTCTAAAAACTTGGTAGATTGGGAAACGGTAGGGCATGTATTTCCGGACAAACTGCCCGACTGGGCTGATGCGCACTTCTGGGCACCCGAAATAACCTACGATAAGGGCAAATATTATATCTACTACACGGCCGGCAAAAAAGGCGGTAATTTGTGCGTTGGGGTAGCCAGTGCCACCAAAGCTACCGGCCCCTATACCGATCATGGTCCTTTGGTTTGCCAGGAAGTTGGCTCAATCGACGGTTTTCCGATCCGGGATGAGAAAGGGGAATTGTACCTAATTTGGAAAGAAGATGCCAACAGCGTTAAAAAGCCGACTCCTATCTGGGGGCAGCGCCTGAACGAAGAACGTACTGCTTTGCTAGGCGAAAAGTTTGAATTGTTCCGGAACGAACCGGGCACGTGGGAAGGCGGCCTGGTAGAAGGCCCGTCTATTGAAAAAAGGGGCGATTATTATTACATGTTCTATGCCGGCGATGCTTGCTGTGGCCGGGCTTGTACTTATGGCGTGGGCGTTGCCCGGGCTAAATCCATCCGGGGGCCGTGGGAGAAGAACCCGGTAAACCCCATTATGCTGAAAAATGCGGAGTGGCAGTGTCCCGGGCATGGCTCGGTGGTAAAAAGTAAAGACAATCGTTATTATTTTATGTATCATGCTTATAGTGCCAAAAGCTCCGTTTATCCGGGCCGGCAGGGACTTTTGGATGAGATCAAGTGGGGCGAAGATAATTGGCCGTACTTCGAGAATCGTTCGCCCAGTATAGCCGCCAAAGCCCCGCACAGCCTGAATAAGCCCGATGAAATAGATGTACGGGACGATTTTACACAACCGCAATTAGCGCCTACCTGGCAATGGTCGGTAACGAAGACGCCGCGTTTTACCTTACAGAAAGAAAATGGTGGCCGCCTTATGCTCCAAACATCGCCCGTTAACATTGGTAGTATTTTGGGGCAGCGTACCAAAACAGCCAACTATACGGCTACCGCCGTACTGGATACCCGCTCCGTACCCAAAGATGCCCAGGCCGGACTCACGGCTATCGGCGATCCGGATAATGCGCTGGGAGTAGCCTTACGGAACGGTGAAATTGTATTGTGGTCGGTAAAAGGAAATAAAACCAATATCATTGATCGGGCGGCGGCACCGCAGGAAACCGCTATTCAGTTCCGGCTTACTACCCAAAAAGGAGATCAGATGCAGTTTGACTGGAGCACCAACGGCCAGGATTGGAATGCTCTGAATAAAGGCCAGGCAGTAGATGGTTCTTATCTGCCGCCCTGGGATAGAGGCGTACGCGTGGGGCTTACGGCAAAAGGACCAGCGGGAGGTGCTGTGGCGTTTGACCGCTTTACGTTAGTGCATCAGTAAATAAGTTAAAAGAAGAGGAAGAATAATATATATCTTCCTCTTCTTCTATTTTCTCCACCCTTGTCTGGTGGTTCAACAGTCAAAATTGAGAGGACTTAGTAATGTGGTCGGTGTGCCACCGACCATGGAAAAGACGTTTTACTCAGTTGTTAGTACCAATTTAAATGATAATCTCCTTCGACTTAGATGATACTTTAATACCTGCTAATGAAACTGACTTTCCAACGGAACAAAGGAATCTCTTTCAAAAAATATTAGGAGTAGAAAGGATTAGAAACAGAGCCAGCGAGCTATTTCGACATCTGAAGGAACAGGGACATAAGGTTGGAATTTACACTACATCTTACAGACCAAAACTAAAGTTGAGGCTACACTTATTAACCTATGGAATAAGTCCAGACTTTATAATAACAGAAAAGGAGAACAGACAAGAATTATCTAGAAGACAAATAAATTGTTCTAAGTATCCACCTGCTTTCAATATAGATTTACATATAGATGATTTACCTGGCGTAGAACGTGAGGGGCAGACGTATAGTTTTCAGACTATTATCATCAAAAAAGATGATATTGACTGGTTAAATAAAATAAAAAACAGGTGCTAACCACACCTATACGGCAGCCCAGCCGCCGCATAGCCGTGGCCCGATATTTGGCATCAAAACTAACTACTGACAACTACTTATCACAACGTAATCGTTCGCTTCTCAACCTGGCTTTGCATGGCTGCTTCAATGATGCGGATGCCCAGCATCGATTCTTCTGGTTTTACCGCTAAAGGTTTTTCTTCCCTAATGGCTTCATAGATATTCTGGTAGTAAAAAGAATAATTACCCGGTAGCGTTTCTACAGTTCCCTGCACGTGCAAACCATTTAATTGAGTATTCAGCAAGCCGTAGTTTTCTTTTTCTTCGGTGCCCCAATTAGGCATAGTTGGTAGTAAACCAGCTTTCAGTGCCGCTTCCTGCGGATCAATACCGTACTTAAGAAAAGAACCTTCAGTGCCGTGCAATATATAGCGCGGGCCGGCTTCGCGCACCAGGTAACTGGATTTTAAAGTAACGCGCAACTGCGGATAATGTAAAGTTAAATGATAGTAATCATCTACCTGTCCGCCCGGCCGCTGAATGCCGGTTTCACCGGTTATGGCTGCGGGCGAACCAAACAACACCAGCGCCTGATCAATCATGTGGGAGCCCAGGTTATATAAAATTCCCGACCCCGGACCCACTTCTTCTTTCCAGGTATTTGCCTCAATATAATTCCGGAAACGATCAAAATGCGCTTCGTACTCTACTACCTGTCCTAATAAATTTTCCGATACTACTTTTTGCACCGTTAAAAAATCGCCGTCCCACCGGCGGTTCTGAAATACGCTTAGTACCCGGTTGTTAGCTTTAGCCGTAGCTATTAGGGTCTCGGCCTCCTGGCTGGTAATCGTAAAAGGCTTCTCCAAAACTACGTGCTTACCGGCTTCCAGAGCACTTTGGGCCATGGACAGGTGCAAAGCATTGGGGGTATTTACAATTATCAGTTCCAACGCATCATCATCCAGCAAAGCAGCAAAACTTTTTACTATTTCTGCTTCCGGGTAGCGCTCCGCCGACCGGTTGTGGTGGCGTTCTACAATTTTTTTAAGCTTAAAGCCGGAATGGCACGAAAGCAGGGGTGCATGAAATACGGTGCCGGACATGCCGTAAGAAGCTAAACCAACTTGGATGGGAGAGGCGGATGTAGTTGTCAAGAGAGAAAAGATTAACGGCGTGATACGTTTATTTTACAAAGCATAAAAGTATTTAAAATCACGAATAGGTTGGCTATAATCTTACCGCTATTAGTAATTTATGTACAATATCTGTTTATAATAACACCTTATGTACCAGGGAGCCGACTTTCACTCCTTTCTGGAAAAGGCTAATTGCTAAGTAAGGTAAAGTATTTAAAACAAATTTTATAGAAACCAGATAACATATACACGTATTATAATAGCATAAACTTTTAAGAAGAAAATATGAAATATAATCAATTAGGAGATAGTCAGGTAAAAGTATCGGCTATTACTTTTGGCGCTTGGGCCATTGGTGGCTGGATGTGGGGCGGCTCGGATAAAAAAGATGCGATAGATGCCATGCATACCGCCGTTGATCTGGGTATTACCAGCATTGATACCGCGCCTATTTATGGTTTTGGCTTGAGCGAAGAACTGGTAGGGGAGGCTTTAGCCGGCAAACGGCAACAAGTGCAGATACTTACTAAATACGGCATGCGCTGGGATTCACAAGAAGGTAATTTAGCTTTTATGTCGCAGGATGAAAACGGCAAAGAGGTGCCGATCCATAAATTTGCCGGTAAACAAAGCATTATAAAAGAATGCGAAGACAGCTTACGCCGGTTACGCACCGATTACATAGATCTGTACCAAATTCATTGGCCCGATGTAACCACCCCTATCTCGGAAACCATGGAAGCCGTGGTCCAGCTTATTCAGGAAGGCAAAGTGCTGGCTGCCGGGGTTTGTAATTATAACGCCCAACAAATGGCCGAAGCAGAACAAACCCTTAAATTAGCCACGAACCAAGTGCCTTACAGTATGGTAGAGCGGCAAATTGAAGTCGATGTTACACCATATTGCCTGGAACACGGCAAAGGTATACTGGCTTATAGCCCCTTGCAAAGAGGTCTGCTAACCGGAAAAATTACGGATGATTATAAATTTGAAGAAGGCGATCATCGACCAAATACCAAACATTTTCAGCCTGATAACCGCAGAAAAGTAAATCAGTTTTTAGATAAAATCCGGCCTATCGCCGATGGTTATGGCGTAACTTTAGCGCAATTGGTTATTAACTGGACCATTCAGCAACCGGCCGTAGTAGCAGCCCTGGTAGGAGCCCGCGATCCCAAACAGGTTAAAGAAAATGCTAAGGCTTTGGATTTTATGCTTAGTGGTGAGGAGATCAAGCAAATTAATGCTTTGCTGGATGATTTAACCTTAGTTTAGTAAATAATACAAAAATTATAGGCTGTAGCCCTACTGTCAGATTGTAATCTGGCAGTAGGGCTTTTATCTTATAAGTAAAAGCTTTAACTATTCTAATATAAGTAATTATTAATTTTTTAAGTATTGTACTTACTCTTGAATAGAATTTTTATCAAGCTTTCATGAAATTATTTTAATATTAATTTGGAGTAAATATGATTAAATAACTTAATTAAAATTGTGTCAGAATTCAATAGTTTATAAAAAATTTAATAATCTATATACTTTTTTATTTATTCTGTAATTATGGCAATAAGTACAATATTTAATAATTTGTATTTATAACTACATTATTCTTAATAGATGTAGGATATATTATAAAGTATTTTATTTGAAGTCAGGATAACTTATCAATCTTGTAAATATTGTGGTGAGCTATAAAATTATGTACATGAGATGAGATAAGAATCTATATTTATAGTTGAATTAAATCACCCAAACCAACAATGTGCTTATGAAAAAAATTACTCATCGCTGGCAACGTAAAAGTTGCCTTTTGTTGATGTTACTCGCCTTTGGTGGAACTGTTCCTTTACAGGCCGCAGTAACAGCAAATAAAGTAACAGTCAAGCCTATAGCATGGCCTATTACCGGTAAAGTAACATCTTCTGCCGGCGAGCCTTTGCCTGGAGTAACGGTCTTGGTAAAAGGAACTACTAATGGTACCGCGACTGATGTCAATGGTAATTATAGTTTAAGTGTACCGGAAAATGGTGGAACTTTAGTTTTCTCTTTTATTGGTTATACTACGTTGGAAAGAACATTTTCCGGCCCTGGTACAGTAAATGTAACCATGGCAGATGATGCCAAAGCCCTTGAGGAAGTGGTAGTAACTGGTTATGCCGTACAGCAGAAGAAAGATTTAACTGGTTCGGTAGCAGTAGTTGATGTAGAGGAAATGACTAAGCAACCAACTGCCCAGGTTACGTCTATGTTACAGGGCAGAGCCGCCGGGGTTACGGTACTAGGCGGCGGACAACCCGGAGAATCACCCCAGATCAGAATCAGAGGTATCAATGGTTTCGGCAACAGCTCTCCACTGTATGTAGTAGATGGTATTCCTACTACTAATATCAATGATATCAACCCTAACGATATTGCTAACCTGCAAGTACTGAAAGATGCCGGCTCGGCCTCTATTTATGGTTCCCGGGCAGCTAATGGCGTTATAATTATTAGTACCAAAAGGGGGCAAGATAAGATCAAGGTAAATTATGACGCTTATTATGGTACCCAGCGGGTGCCACAAGGAAACGTGTGGAACATAGCTACTCCGCAAGAAATGGCTAATTTAAAACGATTGGCGCTTACCAATTCTGGCGCAACTAGTTTCAGTGATCCGCAGTACGGGAACGGCGCTACTTATGTATTACCAGATTATTTAGTTGCTGGTAACAGCTATGGCTTACAAGCAGACGACCCAGCCGTAGATCCTTCTAAATACTTTGTAAATCCTAACTATACAGGCGGGTCAAGTGAATTAAGCTCTTTTTATCGGATAGTACAAGCTAATAAAGAAGGCACCGATTGGTTTCACGAAATTTTCCAGCCTGCTCCTATTACGAGTCATAACGTGGCAGTAAGTGGTGGTGGTGACATTGGTAGTTTTTACTTTTCTGGTAACTATTTTAACCAAGAAGGTATTTTAATGAACACGTATAATAAAAGATATACCATTCGTGCCAATAGCACCTTTAATGTGAATAAGAAAATCCGGGTTGGAGAGAACTTAGGATATTCTTTAACCGATAACCCGCGGGTTACCGCGCTAAGCGAAGGCAGCGGAATTGGCATGGCCATCCGGATGCAACCTATTATACCAGTTTATGATATTATGGGTAATTTTGCCGGTACTTTTGCTAAAGGATTAGGAAATGCTGACAGCCCGGTGGCTATTCAGGAGCGTATCAGAAATAACAAGGCACTGAACAGCCGTTTGTTTGGTAATGTATTTGCCGAAGCTGATATTTTACAGAATTTCACCTTGCGTACTACATTTGGGGGTGAATATTTTGCTAATAGTTCTACTAACTTTAACTATCCGGAATATGAGGGAAGTGAAAACAGTACGTTTAACCAGTTTAACCAATTCTCCAACAATGGTTATAACTGGACCTGGTCAAATACGTTAGCTTACCATAAAAACTTTAATGAAATTCATGATTTCAGACTCCTGGTAGGTACCGAAGCTTATAGAAGTGCAGGTACTAACTTAGAGGGACATGCCCAAGGTTACTTTACCTTTGATCCTAATTTCACAACCTTAGGTACGAGTTCCGGTACCCAGACTACTACTAGTGGTAGATACGACGAGACGTTGTCTTCTTTATTCTCCCGATTAGATTACACCTTGAAAGACAAGTATTTATTGGGTGCTACTATTCGCCGGGATGGATCTTCTAGATTTGGTGCTAATAACCGGTACGGTGTATTTCCGGCCATAAGTGCTGGCTGGCGTATTTCCGAAGAAAGCTTTATGCAAGGTGTTGGCTGGATAAGTGATCTGAAGCTTCGGGCTGGTTATGGCGTCATGGGTAACCAAATCAATGTTCAGCCAGCTAATGGCTTTACTCTTTACGGCGGCGACCGGACGCAAACTTATTATCCTATAACGGGTACTAATAATACAACCCAGCTTGGTTTTAGAAGAACCCGTATTGGTAATCCGGATGCGAAGTGGGAAAGCAATATAAACGGTAATGTGGGTATTGATGCAACCGTATTTGGCGGGAAATTAGATATTACAGTTGATTATTATAATAAACAGATAAAGGATTTACTGTGGGAGGTTGAACTTCCGGGTACTGCCGGAGCAGCACAAGTTCCCGCTGTGAATATTGCAGAAGTTCAGAACAAAGGTTTTGACGGCGCTTTAACCGGCCATATCAATTTATTTCAGGATTTAAAACTTGATATTACCGGCACTTTAACTACTTACAAGAATGAAATCTTGAAAATATCTAATGGTGCCCAAAATTTCGAACTGGAATCTCGTCGCTTTAATGGCAGTAATATCATTCGAAATATGGTAGGAGAAGCAATTAGTTCTTACTACGGGTACAAAATTGATGGTTTCTGGGACGATCAAGCCGAAATTGATGCAGCAAATGCCCAGGCCCGAGCTGCTACTGGTAATGCTACTGCTGTTTATCAAAACGATGTTAAACCAGGCCGCTTCCGTTATGCTGATATTAATGGCGATGGTTCCATAACAGATGCTGACAGAACCGTATTAGGAAGTCCTAACCCTAACTTTACTTATGGCCTTAATCTGGCTGCTACTTACCGTAATTTTGATTTTAACATGTTCTTGTACGGTTCCCAAGGTAACGAAATTTGGAATCAGGTAAAATGGTGGACTGATTTTTACCCGAACTTCGAAGGCGCTAAAAGCAAAACGGCTTTATACGATTCTTGGACTCCGGAAAACCATGATGCTACTGCACCTATTCAGGAAACTACTGGTTCCTTTAGCACCACCAACGTACCAAACTCTTACTATGTCGAAAATGGTTCTTACCTGAGAGCTAAAAATGCGCAAATAGGTTATACCCTACCAACTAACTTATTAAGTCGTTACGGTGTTGGCCGGTTAAGAGTATATGTGCAAGGTGCCAACTTATTCACTATTACTAAATATTCCGGAATTGACCCTGAAATTGCTGGCGGTACTGATTTTGCTAACAACGCTCGGGGTTTTGGTATTGATGAAGGAGCCTATCCGAACTCGCGGCAATACCTGTTAGGGGTTAATGTTACATTCTAATATATTACAGCAAATAAAAATGAAAAAAACAAAATATATATTTACAGTAGCCGTATTAGCTGCTGCCATGCAAATTTTACCTTCCTGTAAGGATGAGTTCCTGGAAAAACCGCCATATGGTGCTCTAGGCGATCAGATTTTAGCTAACCGGGCCGGGGTGGATGCCCTCCTGATTGGTGCTTATGCAGCGCTAGATGGCCAAGGTAATGGTGCTGCTATTGCTGGCGGTGGTCAGTGGGAGGCTTCTCCAACAAACTGGATTTACGGAAGTGTGGCCGGAGGCGATGCGCACAAAGGAAGTTCCGGTTCTGATCAGCCATCCATTGACCTTATTGCCAAGTTCCTGACTGATCCGAGTAATGGTTTTCTTAATTCTAAGTGGCGAGCCATGTACGAAGGTATTTCCCGGGCTAATTCTGTTTTGGCGGTAATGAGTAATGCTACAGATATATCAGAAGCTGATGAGTTAAGAATTGCGGCAGAGGCACGTTTCCTGCGCGGTCATTATTACTTTGAGCTAAAGAAAATGTTTAACATGGTGCCATATATCGACGAAACTACAACGGACTTTAACCAGCCGAATAATGTTGATATCTGGCCAAAGATTGAAGAAGACTTTAAATTTGCCATGGATAATTTGCCTGCTACCCAAGCACAAGTAGGACGGGTAAATAAATGGGCGGCAGCCGCTTACTTGGGCAAAACCTATCTTTATGAGAAAAAGTACCAGGAGGCTAAAACTATATTCGATCAGGTTATATCTTCCGGCGTTACTTCAAATAATTTAAAATATGGCCTGACGGATAGATTTAAAGATAACTTCGACGCATCTACTGAAAACAATAAAGAATCAGTATTTGCTATTCAGATGGTGGCGAATGATGGTACGAATACCATTGCCAATGGTAACCAAGGAGAGATGCTGAATTATCCTTACAATAGCCCTTTCCGTTGCTGCGGTTTTTACCAGCCAACTCTGGATTTAGTAAACTCTTACCGTACTACAGCCGCCGGGCTTCCTTTCAGCCTAACAAATTATAATGCTAATCCGGTTAGAAACGATTACGGTATTCAAACTGTTCAGGCATTTACTCCCGAAACAGGAACGCTGGATCCGCGCTTAGACTGGACCGCCGGTCGCCGGGGTATTCCGTTCTTAGACTGGGGTAATCACCCGGGCCAGGATTGGATCCGGGAACAAGTAAGCGCGGGTCCTTACTCGCCCAAAAAGCATATTTATTACCAGGCTACAGCTTCCACCTTATCTGACCAAAGTTCATGGGCTCCCGGCTCCGCTATTAACTATGAAGTTATTCGTTATGCTGACGTATTATTAATGGCAGCTGAAGCAGAAGCGCAAGTTGGTAGTTTAGCGAAAGCAGAAGAATACGTAAATATGGTTCGGGAAAGGGCTGCTAAACCAGTAAACATAGTTTATAAGTATGCTGATCCAACAAAACCTATGGCTGGTTCCTCAGCCGAACCAGCGGCTAATTACAGTGTAGCGCCTTATCCGGTTGGTACTTTTACCACCTTGGGAAAACAAGGAGCCTTGGACGCTATTTATTTTGAACGCAAACTGGAATTAGCTATGGAAGGCCATCGTTTCTTTGATTTAGTGCGTTGGGGAATTGCTGAACCAGTATTAGATGCCTACTTTGCTTATGAAGGCCAATTAACCAGCGATGTAAGAGGTGGTGATTTCAAGACAGGGAAAAATGAATACTACCCGATTCCACAACGCCAGATTAATTTACAAACTACCAATGGTACATCGTCCTTAAAACAAAACCCGGGTTATCCCCAATAATTAGTAAAGGTGATCATAAAAAAAGCAAGGCACTTGGTGCCTTGCTTTTTTTATGATTTTTGATTGGAAGCTAACTTCAATTAATAACTCTAAACACTGCTATTTCTGTTATTAAATTGATACAATAAAGCATTTGTATAGAGCAAATCAACCATTTTGGCTTTTTAATTTAAATATGCGTCTTTTTTCAAAAGTGGTATTGGTGATTGTTTTTTTTAGTAATTGCAGCGGGCCTGCAGATCAGGAGGAATCTAAAAAAGAAAGCCTAAGCATACAGGAAGCGGCACTACCAGATACCACTCAAACTCTGAACTTGAGTGGTAAATCACTTGCGCAAACCTACTGCCAAGTCTGCCATGCTTTTCCTGATCCTGAGTTACTGGATAAAACTACCTGGAAAAATAAAGTATTGCCCCAGATGGCTTTGCGGCTTGGACTTAATCCGGCGGGCATAAATCCATATTTAGGTAAATCTACTGATGAAGTATATAAGTTGATGAAAGCCGGTATTTTTCCCCGGAAACCATTTTTGTCAAAAAAAGATTGGCAAAAAATAGAAGATTATTTTGTGCAGCAGGCGCCTGTTAAACTAGCTTTACCCATTCTAACCGAAGTAAAACCGAATACCAAAAATTTCTCTGTAATTATACCAGCCTTAAATAGAGGTAAAAGGGCGGTAACTACTTTGGTGAAACATGAGCTTATTACGGAAGAACTTTGGGTAGGTGATTTAAGAAATTGGCTTTTTCGCCTAGATCACCAATTAAAAGTAGTAGATTCCGTACAGGTTAATTCGCTCCCAGTCGATTTAATTAAAACGAATACTGGTTATAAGTTACTAACCATTGGTTCTGTTATTCCTACTGAGAAGGGTGTAGGAAATATCTATCAGGTAGCCTCCACAAATGAATTAAAGTTGCCCCACTTATTACTTAATAATTTACATCGTCCGGTAAATGTCGTGGAAGCCGATTTGGATGGCGATAAGCAACTTGACTTAGTTGTTTGTAATTACGGCTATAATCTTGGCTCTTTGGTGCTATACCGTAATCTGGGTAAAGGTAAATACAAGCCGACTGTTCTCAAGAACCTACCTGGGGCCAGAAAAGCGGAGATAATTGATCTAAACCACGATGGAAAATTGGATATTGTGGTTTTGTTTGCCCAAGGAACGGAAACCTTAAAGGTGTTTTATAACCACGGGGAAGGTGCCTTTGAAGAGCAGAATCTTGTTCAGTTTCCGCCTGTGTACGGTACTAATTATTTTGAATTAGTAGATTTTAACAAAGATGGCCACCAGGATATTATATTGGCAAACGGGGACAATGCGGATTACTCTACTATTCTAAAACCTTACCATGGCATCCGTGTATGGCTGAACGATGGTAAAAATAAATTCCGGGAAAAATATTTTTACCAAATGCCCGGTGCCTGGAAAGCAGTTTCCCGCGATTTTGATCAGGATGGTGATGTGGATATTGCAGCTATTTCGTATTTCCCGGATTTTGACCGCTCCCCCGAAAGGGGATTTATATATCTACAACAAACGGCCAACTTTAAATTTACAGCCTCTACTTTTGCTCAATCACAAATCGGACGCTGGTTTACCATGGAAGCAGCCGATTATGATCAGGATGGAGATGAAGATATAATTTTGGGTTCGTTCATTAATGCATTGACCCCTGTGCCACCTACTTTACAGAGAAAGTGGGATAGCAGTAGTCCCAGTATCGTAGTATTACAAAATAAAATTAATCCTTGATGTAGAAATATATTTATTCTGAAAGTTTGCAAGCAAATAGTTTACTTACCAGCCGCCAATTTTACTAAATCTTCTATCCCTGATACCACCATTAGTTCGGTTTTGCCCCGGGGCTTTTTAGCGGCTTGTAAAGCGGCCAAGTTGGTATTGTACCAGTTAGGTGCTGGCGGGCCGGGGCTTATTTCATTGTCTTCCTGCTTAGCATTTATATAAGTTAAAGCTTCCAGCCCAATCTGGCTTATGGCAGCAAGATCCGTGGAAAGCGTTTCGATTTCCCGCAGTGCCGGTGCTTGTTGTATTGTTTTTTGTAGCAAAATGTGGTTGTTTTTCCAGAGGTTTAGCCAATAAGTAATTTCAGTACCCGCCTGTTCGGTGGGTTTAGCTCGGTAAGCTTTTACTAAGTTTTGAAATTCCCGGGCTACTTTAGCATCCGGACGGGCCGCATCGGCTACCAGGGTGTAAGGGGAATAAGTATAATAAGTGGTTCCCTGGCGGTGCCGGGTATACTCTTTTACGGGCTCAATTACATCCGCCAACGTTTTTAGAGCCGTTATATCGCGGCCATTCGTTAAGCGCCGCAACATCATCGGGTAGTTTGTTTCGTGAGTCAGGCCCACGTATTCCAACTCCAGGCTAATATAATCCAGGCGGCGGTACATATCGGCTACGTCTTTTACCACAACCGGCGACCACAAACGTTCGGCAATGGCCGCCGTGCGGGGCCAAATCCGGGAATCAATGTTCTCGGGCGTGGCAAACTCCGACCACATAGCGGCTTCACCTCCCATAACTAACTTTTCTGCTTCAGCGCTAAGCTGCTGTTGTTTATCGGCCGGTAACGGATCGTTTAAATAATGTCTTTCGGTATCATACATTAAATCGATGTAGTAGCCATTCGATAAAATTGCCGGATAGCCTTTCTGAACCGCATCATATAAATATTTTTTACCGCGCCACGACTGAATAGCAATGCTTTTGGTAATGCCGGGTTGTAAAATTTCGTCCCAACCCATCATGCGTTTGTTGTACTTGGTTAGTATTTTCAGAATGCGCTCGTTGAAATAACTTTGCAAATTGTGGGCATTGGTAATCTTGTTCGCCTTCATAAAGGCTTGGATCTGCGCATTGCTCTTCCACTGCTTGCCATTGTTTTCGTCGCCGCCAATATGAAAGTAAGGGTCCGGGAAAAGAGCCGTCATTTCTTTCAGAAAAGCGTCCAGAAAGGTATAAGTACTTTCTTTGGTGGGGTCCATTACCGGGTCCAAAATACCCCAGCGGCGGTCAATGGCATAAGGGCCGGGGGCGCTGGCTAGTTCGGGGTAGCCTACAAACCAGGCCGTGGCGTGGCCGGGCATATCAAATTCCGGCACTACCCGGATGCCGCGGTCGTCGGCGTATTTTATTATTTCCTTTATTTGTTCCTGGGTAAAGTAGTTGCCGTTAGACCCCAACTGGTGGAGTTTCGGAAAGGTTTTGCTTTCGATGCGAAACCCCTGGTTTTCGGACAAATGCAGGTGTAATACATTCATTTTAACTGCGGCTAATCCGTCCAGGTTGCGTTTAATTACCTCTACGGGCATAAAATGGCGACCTACATCTATTAGGAGGCCGCGCCACGGAAACCGGGGTTGATCTTTTATCTGGACGGCGGGCAGGAAAAAGCCGGTTTCGTCGCTGTCTACGAGCTGCAATAAGGTTTCGTAGCCACGTAAAGCACCAATGTCGGTTTCGGCAGTTAAAGCAATGTTGGTGGGCGTAACCTGCAGGTTATAAGTCTCATCTTCGTTTAAGGCTACTTTACCCGGTCGTTTTACGGTTATTACCAAGCTGGCATTAACATCCTGATCGGCGGCGGTTATCTGGTTTTGCGAAAAAAATAAACCGGTTTTGGCATCCAGCCGGCGCAGCAAACGGGTAGTGCCGGCGTAAAAACGGCTATGCCCCGGTCCGTTTACGCTGATTTTAAAGGTATTGGTCAGCCTGAATTTGCCCTCCTGCAGGGTTAACTGACTAGGAACCGGCATCAAATTTAAAGTAGGTGAATTTGAAACCGGCGAAGCAGCGTGGCTGCAGCTAAGCAATAAGTAAACGCTAAATATTAAGAAAAACTTTCTCATAAATGGAAAATATAAGAGACGTATTGATGGTGAATAATCTAGAGCCTTGTTGGGAAGCTATTAGTTTCACCGGCAATGCTGCCGGCCAAATATAGCTTCACTCAACCGGAAAATTGCTTAACATTGATTAATGATGAACGTTCAGGTACGGGTAAACGGGTAAAATTAAGTAAAAGGCTAAAGTTAATCATATTCGTGTTTTTTGATTTGGATTAATCTATTTAAACGGCATAGCTTAATAAGGATAAGTGCCTGAACAAAATAAGGTATAAAATTAAATTTTGTTGGCCCGCGAACAGATGAAATCTTTTTAAGGCCGTAGCCAGAAAAAGTATTCTATTTAAAAACGTATTTAACAAAGCCGTTAAAAGTTAAAAATTTTCATCCGGTTGGTGTTGTTAGTAGTTTATTAATTTTGTTATATATTTGTTTTCTTTGCGAGAGGTACTTGCGTTTATAATCATTTCGGTATAGTACCAAATCATTGTTAAGACTGTTACTATAGCTATAGTCAACAGTACGTAATTTTAAAATATGTCCTTTTTTGGAAACGAAAGTATAAGTATCCGCACGGTTATCATCGACGATGATCCATTTTCGACTAAAGTTTTGGAAAAATTCGTGCAGAATACGGAGTTCCTGGAATTAGGAGCAATTTGTAATAGCAGCATGGAGGCTTCTAAATTACTCCGGACGCAACCTTTTGATTTGCTGGTCCTGGATGTGGAGATGCCCGAAATGTCCGGGTTGGATTTGCTTTCGACGCTGAACCGGGAAGCTATGGTAATTATTGTGAGTGCCAGCCGGGATTATGCCGTGGAAGCATTTGAGCAAAACGTGATTGATTATTTGGTGAAGCCAGTGCAGTATCCCCGCTTTTTAATTGCGGCGCAGAAAGCGCTGGAGAAAGTAAAATTACATACTCAGAACGTTACCAATGAGTTTACATTTGTTAAAGTAGAGCAAAAGCTGGTTAAAATTCCTTTTGCCGATATCCAGTATATAGAAGCTCTGGGCGATTACGTGCACCTGATTGCTAACAATAAAAAAACAATTGTGTACGCTACTATGAAATCCATTGAAAATAAGTTTCCGGCCCATAAATTTATCCGGGTACACCGTTCCTTTATTGTAAACCTGGATAAAATCGGGGCTATAGAGGATAACAATATTCTCATTGGCGATAAATATGTGCCCATTGGCGCCACTTACCTGAAAGGGGTACTACAGGTACTCAACCGGTTGTAGCAGAAAAATAAACTGGTGCTAATTATTAGCCTGTCCTGCATTATCAAACCTGGATGTGTACGCTTATTTATTAAGTAAAGCCAGTACGTGTAAACTAATAAACCGGCCTTTCTTTATTTCATTGTCCTCCAGCGTGCCTTCGTGGCGGAAACCTAAGCATTGCAAAAGATTAAAAGAGGCGGTGTTTTCGGTTTCTACGTACGCTTCAATCCGGTGCAGATTAAGTTCCTGAAAGCCATACTTTAAAATAGCCGTTAACGCTTTGCGCATCATGCCTTGGCGCCAGTAAGCCGGCATGAGCCAATAACCCAGTTCGGCTTTCTGGTGCGCTTCCTGCAGGTTGTATAAGCCGCAGGTGCCCAGTAAAGTGCCAATCTCGTTCGTGGTAATGCCCCACCAGATACCGGTTTTATCGCGCAGTTGCTGGTTAAACCAATCTAACTGTAATTTTGTGTCCGCATAAGAATGGTATTCTACGCCGTAATATTTAATTACCTGCTCGTCGGATAGCCCCTGAAAAACAGCGAACTGATCGGATCGGATAATTTTTCGCAATAAAATATTATCGGTTTTGAGGACCGGAAAAGAAGAAGAAAACATGCTGGGTGTTTAGTCTGGAAGCAGGGCTAAGTAATACTAATTGGAAAATAAATCTGCTATAGGTATAAACTAACCTCATTTAATAACAGTGCATTGTAAACCCGCCACAACAAAGATTTAGCGCTATTACTTGGAAAAAGTACAGCTTATTTATTTAGTACCCGTAAAATTTATTTTTCGTATAAATCCTGAATATCAGCTTGCGCCAAATCCAGCAGAAAACCGGCAATTTGCTTGGCGGTATCTTCCAGGTAAAGACGGCCTTTTTCGGCGGTAGCTTGGGCGGGGTTGCCTACACCGGTATCGTTAGTGGCTTTACTCCATTCGCGTTGCGCCCAAACCCAACCTTCCTGCAAACCTTTTAACTTGAATTTGTTCGACTTGCCATCGCCGGCTTCGGTTAGCGGTAATACCAGGTGCGGGGCAATGTGCATCATGGCACTGGTTTCCATTTCGCCGGCATGGTCGCCGGGCTCATGAAAATAGTTATTCCAGTTTACCGCCCGAAACCAGTTCATGGTACACAGAAACATTTGCGGATACTGCGCCTGTACTTCCCGGATCATCTGTTTAAAATCGTTGCCGCCGTGCCCGTTCATAATTACCAGTTTGTATATGCCCTGGATAGAAAGGCAATGCACAATATCCTTTAAAACCGCCAATTGGGTGCTGGGATTCATATTTATGTCCAGGGTTATATCTAATTGACCGGTATTTACTCCAAACGGAATGGTGGGTAAAGCTACTACTTTAGCACCTTGTTCCCAGGCCAGTTTAGCCGATTCGGCCGCTACGTAATCACATTGAGCCACGTCGGTGTTATAAGGTAAATGGTAATTATGCGCTTCGGTAGCGCCCCAGGGCAAAAGAGCTACTTCAAATTTAGTTTCTTTAACCGCTTTCCAATTAGTTTCGGCAAGTATATAAGATCGGGATTGCATAGGAACAGGTTTTAGTTATAGTTGCAAATTATACATGCTGGTACAAGTTAAAAGTTGTTTCGAAAGGGCTTCTTGTACAGCATTAGCTAAATTACCTTTTTTTATACAAACAGTCTTACTGCTTACATTATTTTACAATCTGCAATAATGTTCAGCTTATTTGAAATTTATCAATATTATCTTTCGAGATAGGTAATTTTTGCGTGTTTCCCTTAATTTGCAGCTGTTTTATTATATATTTACAAAAAATCAAGTATATTCTAATTAATTAAGTATGATACATAGATTTTCGTTTATACTGCTTTTTCTTCTCTATGGCTTTGCCGCACTGGCTCAGCGTAAAGGTGCCGGGCAAACTTACACCGTGCAATCGCCGGATGGCAAAATAAAAGTGGCCGTAGATTTAAAAGATAAACTTACCTATTCGGTTACCCACGAAGCCGACCAAATATTAGCCCCTTCGCCCATTTCCATGAAATTAACCAATGGCGAGCAATTGGGCGTAAATCCGCGGCTGAAAAATACCAAGACCAACCGCGTAAACCAGACTATTGCCGCCCCAATTTACAAAAGAGCGCAAATACAGGATAATTACAACGAACTGGTACTAAATTTTAGCGGTGATTACAGTGTCATTTTCCGGGCTTATGACGATGGCGTAGCCTACCGCTTTGCTACCACCAAAAAGAAAGACTTTCAGGTACAAAACGAAGAAGTATCTTTTCAGTTTAATGCCGATTATACGGCCATTGTGCCCTACGTAAAACAAGAAAAGAAAACCTCTATTGAGGAACAGTTCTGGAATTCGTTCGAAAATACTTATACCCACGCGTCTTTGTCTAAATTAGATTCGGAGCGGCTGGCCTTTTTACCGCTGGTGGTGGAAGTAGGCAACGGTAAAAAAGTGGCTATTACCGAAGCTGATCTGGAAGATTACCCGGGTTTATACTTAATAAACCAGCATAGTAAAACCGGTTTAACGGGCGTAATGGCGCCCTATCCTAAAAAAATTGAACAAGGCGGCCATAACCAGTTGCAGTTAATAGTAAAAGAAAGAGAAAACTACATTGCTAAAGCCAAAGGTACCCGTCATTTCCCGTGGCGCACCATGGTTATCGCCAGCCAGGATAAGCAATTAGCCGACAATGATATGGTGTATAAACTGGCTTCGGCTTCCCGCATAAAAGATATTTCCTGGATTAAACCGGGTAAAGTAGCCTGGGACTGGTGGAACGATTGGAATATTTCTAATGTAGATTTCAAAGCCGGCATCAACAACGAGACGTATAAATACTACATCGACTTTGCCGCTGCCAACGGCATGGAGTACGTGATTTTAGACGAAGGCTGGGCCGTGAACATGAAAGCCGATCTGATGCAGGTAATACCGGAAATCAACCTGCCGGAGTTAGTAGCTTACGCCAAAAATAAAAAGATCGCTCTTATCCTGTGGGCCGGTTACCATGCCTTCGACCGCGATATGGAAAATGTAGCGAAGCATTATGCCAACATGGGTATAAAAGGCTTTAAAGTAGATTTCATGGACCGGGACGACCAAATGGCTGTGGATTTTTACTACCGGGCCGCTCAGGTAGGGGCCAAATACAAATTGCTGATGGATTTTCACGGCGCTTTTAAGCCCACTGGTTTGCAAAGAACTTACCCCAACGTCATTAATTTTGAAGGCGTTCACGGGTTAGAGCAAATGAAGTGGTCGCCGCCTACGGTAGACCAGGTGACTTACGATGTCACCATTCCGTTTATCCGGATGCTGGCCGGCCCGATGGATTATACCCAGGGAGCCATGCGCAACGCTACCAAAGATAGTTACCGCCCGGTAAATTCGGAGCCCATGAGCCAGGGAACCCGCTGCCGCCAATTGGCCGAGTACGTTATTTTCGAGTCGCCGATTAACATGCTTTGCGACAACCCGACCAACTACATGAAAGAACCCGAGTGTACCAAATTTATTTCTACGGTGCCGGAAGTGTGGGACAATACCATTGCCTTAGATGGTAAAATAGCCCAGCACGTGGCCATTGCCCGCCAAAAAGGCAACGATTGGTACGTGGGAGTCCTTACCGACTGGAACCCCCGCGAACTGGAGTTAGACTTGTCTTTCCTGGAGGACGGTAATTACCAGGCCGAAATATTCCGGGATGGTATTAATGCCGACCGGAGGGCATCTGATTACAAGTACGAAACTATCTCTATACCAGTAAATAAAAAATTGAAAGTAGTTATGGCTCCCGGTGGAGGCTATGTAGCCCGGATTTATAAGCAGTAAGTTTTTCAACTGCTGCTTTTTTAGTAAAGCATTAAACACATCTTAGATATAGTTAGCGATAAATCTGGCTATATCTAAGTCGGGTTACTTGTTTTAGCTCTTATAAGTATACATACATGAAGGATAGCGATTTGTACTATTCCCCTATTCTTAAAATGTAATTATAAAATAATATTCTCTAATTGATAATAAGATGTTGGGTGAATAATGAAATTTCTTTTTGGACAAATCTATAGGTAAGATAAAAGTATTTATGATCTAACATTGTAATGTGCGTAGGATTTTTGTGTGCCAGAATACTTGAACTGGTGCTTTTTTACATCATGTTTTTTCATTCTCTAAAGTCAGGGTCATCTTTAAATTAGCTTAAAAGCCTCTTTTTTTTCAGTGACGTATATTTACCGTACCTTTAAAGTACCCAAAATGTGGTACGGTATAAGATGTAAAGAATATTTTTAATTAACTTTATGCCTAACTTATATAACTAAAACATATTGCCTATGATATAGATTTAAATACAAATGATGAAATAAATATAGGTGCATTTGTATTTATGCAAACAAACAAATTAATGTTTCCACCACAAAAACATAACAGATTTAATAGTAAGCCTATTGTGGTTTATTAATGCAGGTATTTGTATTATTTTTACAGCCTGGTTAATTGCTTAATGTGTAGAATTACATCACTCAAAATTTAAAAAATGAGAAAACGTTTATTTCTTGCAGCTAGCTGTGTCCTTACAGTTAGCTATTTTACTCCGTCCGTTCAGGCCGGGAACTTTACAAATCCACGAGTACCAGCCAAAGCACTTTATAGTAAGTTAGTTGGCTGGAACAAATTAAATAATCTTAATTTCGATCAGCCTATATCGGGTAGAGTAACTTCTGAAACCGGCGAACCACTTATTGGGGTTACTGTCGTTGTAAAAGGTACTACTATCGGCGCGGCCACCGATGTTTCTGGTAACTATACCCTCTCCGTGCCGGATAATGGTGGTACTTTAGTGTTCTCTTACATCGGTTATTTACCTAAAGAAGTAGTAGTAGGCAGTCAGTCCGTGGTAAATGTAACCTTAACCACCGATGCCAAAGCTTTGGAAGAGGTAGTAGTAATTGGTTACGGTACGCAAAAGAAAAGTGTCGTTACCGGTGCTATTACCAGTGTGAAATCGGAAGAACTGGAAAATCAGCAAATCAGCCGTGTGGAGCAGGCCCTTCAAGGCCGGACATCCGGCTTAACTATTGCCGCCAGTTCGGGTGCGCCTGGTGCTGCCTCCACCGTACGGGTGCGTGGTACTACTTCTCTTAACGGGAATGCCAGTAATCCACTTTATGTAGTAGATGGTATTCCTATTGATATTGGTGGGATTGATTACCTGAACCAAAATGATATTGAATCTATAGAGGTACTGAAAGATGCGGCTTCGGCGGCTATTTACGGTGCCCGTTCGGCCGCCGGGGTAATCCTGATTACGACTAAAAAAGGAAAAGCCGGCTCTATGCAAGTGGCTTATAATGCCTATTATGGTACCCAAGCGCCGGCCCGGAAACTTAACTTGTTAAACGCTACGGAATACGCTACCCTGCGCAATGAGGCTTCAGTGGCTGGTGGCGGCAATATTATCTTTACTGATCCGCAATCATTGGGTGAAGGTACCGACTGGCAAGACATCATTTTTAACAATGATGCCCGTATTCAAAACCATGATTTAAGCATCAGCGGTGGCAACGACAAATCTACCTATTATGCCTCCTTTGGTTATTTTGACCAGGAAGGTATTGTAGCTACCGATATTTCCCGTTATCAGCGTTTCAATGTTCGCTTCAACTCTACCCATAAAATAAATAAATGGTTAAATTTCGGGAATAATCTTAGTTATAGCCACCTGAAAAACAAAGGTATCGGTAATACCAATGGCGAATTTGGTGGTGTGCTAAGTTCGGCTATTAACCTAGACCCGCTTACGCCCGCCATTGTAACCGACCCAACTATGTTAGAATCTGACTTCTATAATGTAGGAGGTAGAAATTACGTGCAGCACATTAGTGGATATCCCTACGGTATATCCACTAATGTGCTGCAGGAAATGAGTAACCCTTTAGCATATATCCAAACCCGGTTAGGAAACTTTGGCTGGTCGGATAACATGGTAGGGAATGTTTACTTTGAAGTGGCACCCATAAAAGGGCTTAAGTTAAGAACTAACATAGGCGGAAAATTATCTTTCTATGGCAGTGAGTCATTTACGCCCTTAGCTTACTTTCATTCCTCCATGTCTAATACTATTACTTCTTTTTACCGGGAAAACAATACTGGCTTAAATTATACTTGGGAAAATACGGCATCTTACACCCGCGACTTTGGCAATCATCATCTTACCGGTTTGGTGGGTACCGGGGCTTATGTAGATGGTTACATCAGCCGGGGATTAAATGCTACTTACCAGAATATACCAGCCACAACTTTTGAAGATGCTAATTTGAACTTAAGTGTGCCAGCTGCTAACCGCGTTGGCGGCGGCTGGGATGGCGTAGAGCATAAGATCAGTTCCCTGTATGGCCGTGTTACTTACGATTATAATGAGAAATACTTGTTTACCGGTATTGTTCGCCGCGATGGTTCTACTCGTTTTGGTAGAAATTATAAATATGGTTATTTTCCATCGGCTTCCGTAGGCTGGGTGCCATCACGCGAAAATTTTTGGCCCACGAATAATGTAGTTGATTTTCTTAAACTACGGCTTTCTTATGGCGTGAATGGTACGGATGAAGCAGCGAATTTTGCTTACGTTTCTACAGTTAGCGGCGGACGGAATTACACTTTTGGCGATGATGTTTATTTAACCGGCTATAGCCCCAACGCTCCGGAAAACCCGGATCTGAAGTGGGAAGAAACGCATCAAACTAACTTTGGTATAGAAGCTACTCTTTTCCAAAACTTTAATTTGGTATTTGATCTATACCGGAAAAGAACCGTTGATATCTTAGCGCCGTTAATTATTCCGGGTTATGTAGGTGCCGCTGGTAATCCAACTGCTAATATTGGCGCTATGAATAATGACGGTTACGAAATAGAATTAGGCTATACAAAGCAAATCGGTGACTTTAATCTGAACCTAAAAGGCAATGTTTCTCATCTGAGAAACGAGATAACTGATTTGGGTAGTGTAGCTTATACCACGGGGGCTACTGTACAATCCAGTGATTATGAAATCAGCCGCAATGCGGTTGGCCATCCAATTGGTTCTTTCTACGGATTTGAAACCAATGGTATTTTCCAGACTCAGGAAGAAGTGGAAAGTTACACTAAAGATGGTGCCAAAATTCAGCCAAATGCCGCTCCCGGCGATTTCCGTTATGTTGATTTAAACAATGATGGAGTTATTAATGCCGATGACCGAACCTTTATTGGTGATCCTACTCCTACCTGGTCGTATGGTTTTACAGCTAATGTAGGCTGGAGGAATTTCGACTTTTTAGCTTTTGGACAAGGGGTAGCCGGTAACGAAATTTATAACGGTTTACGCCGCTTGGATATCCCGACTGCCAACTGGACAACCGATGCTTTAGGCCGCTGGACCGGAGCAGGAACTTCTAACGACTTCCCACGAATGGTAACCGGCGATCCGAACCGCAACTTTAGCTATCCAACTACTTTCCGCTTATCTCCCGGTGATTATTTCCGGATTAAGACTTTGCAATTGGGTTATACCTTGCCCAAAATCTTCGTCACTAAAGTTGGTTTCCAGCGGGTTCGGTTATATGTAAGCAGCAACAACCTGCTCACGTTCACGAAGTATGCTGGTTTCGATCCGGAAATTGGCGGCGGTAGCTACGGCGTAGACCGTGGTTATTATCCACAGTCCCGCTCTTTCCTGTTTGGAGTTAATGTAAGTTTCTAAATTTATTAGTTGAAAACACAAATGAAAAAAACATATATAACATACACTGCTGCCTGCTTATTAGGGCTGCAGCTATTTAATTCTTGTACCAAAGATTTCCTGGAAGTGCAACCAAAAGGTAGTATTCTGGAATCTAATTATTACAAAAATGCCACCGAAATATTTAACGGTATTATTGCTGCTTACGATCCGCTGGGGGCAGAAACCGGTAATAGCTATACTTCCCGGGCCGCCACTTTAAATTCGGCATCTGACGATACTTACGCCGGGGGCGGTTCGTCATCGGATATGACAGCGTGGCAAGCTTGGAACAACTTTACTGTAGACGCTAGTATTGGTCCGCAGGAAGATTTATGGGATACCCGGTATACGGGCGTTTACCGTACCAACCTAATCCTTTCTAAGATAGATGGCGTCCCGGACTTGAGTGAGGAAGACGCCGCCCGTTATATGGCGGAAGCCAAATTTTTAAGAGCTTTCTATTATTTTGATTTAGTACGCCTTTTTGGAAACATTCCGCTTATTACAGAATCAATTCCTACGGAAGAAATTTTTAACCAGCAGCAGGTTGGGCCGGAAATGGTTTACGCGCAAATCGAACAAGACTTAACCGAAGCTATTCCGGACTTGCCTAATAGCGTGCCGGTATTTTCGGAAGGTGGCCGGGCAACCAAAGGTGCCGCGCAGGCTTTGTTAGGCAAAGTATATCTGTACGAGAAGAAGTGGGCCCAGGCTGCCAGTATGTTAGCCGAGGTAAATGGTACACCAGGTAGCACTAACAATTATGGCAACAGGCTGCTTTCTAATTTTGGTGATATTTTCCTTCCGGATAATGAATTTAACAGCGAGTCTATCTTTGAAATTGCGCATACTGGGGTAGCGCAGCAAGGCTGGGGCAGTTGGGGTTCTTTTGAAGGTAATGTGGGCGTACAAATGGTGGGTCCCAGAGGTTATTCCGGTCCCACTTACGTAGCTGGCTGGGGTTTTAACCCGCTTACGCTGGATTTAGTTAATGCCCTTAAAGGTGATCCACGTTATAAGTATACCGTAGCTAATATCGATAGTATTGCGGCTAATACGCCGGGTGCATCCTACGAAGAAAGTTATCAGAATACTGGGTATTTTATAGAAAAGTATGCCCCTAAAGTACAATGGAGGGCTGAAGTGGGAGACCCAGCATTAAATTTCCCGCATAATTTAATTGAGATTCGTCTGGCCGATACTTACCTGATGGAAGCTGAAGCGTTGGTGCAGGCCGGCACTAATGCCACTCGGGCGGCAGCTTTACTAAATGCGGTTCGGGCCCGGGTTGGTTTAGATCCGGTAGCGGCTACTTTAGATAATATCTACAACGAGCGCCGGTTAGAACTGGCTACCGAAGGTCACCGGTTCTTTGATTTGGTGCGTACCGGTCAGGCTCCAACTAAATTAGCCTTTAAAGGTTTTAAAGCGAATAGAAATGAGGTCTTGCCTATTCCGTTAGCGGAACTAAATAATACCAGTTTAAAGCAAAACCAAGGTTATTAATATTAAAGTAGATAGCATCATGAAATATAAATCAAAGATATATCACCTTTATTTTTTCCTGGCTTTGGCCTTCATGGGAGGCAGTTTTGCCGCCTGTACGCCCGAAGATCTTGATAAGGAGTTGGGAGCAGCCCCTACCTCGGAACAGGTACAGTTTACTACCACGCCTACTGCCACCAACCCCAATATTATTTCGTTTCAGAATACTACTCCGGGAGCTATAACTTCTATATGGGATTTAGGGAACGGAAATACGGCAACGGGTAACCAAGCTTCTGGCTCTTATGCGGTAGCTGGCACCTATACCGTAAAACTAACGGTATTTACCAGCGGTGGCTATGCCTCTAATACCCAAACTATAACTATTGCGGATACCGATGTGTCGATGCTTAACCGGGAAGATTATAATTTCTTAACTGGTGGCGCTGCTAATGCAAACGGGAAAGCCTGGGTGATTGACAAAACTTTGGCCGGTCACTTAGGAGTAGGACCCATTGCGGCTGCAACGCCGGAATGGTACCAAGCCGGGGCTAACGAGAAAGCAGCCGAAGGTTTTTACGACGATGAGATGACGTTTAACCTGAATGGCTTTGCTTATACTTACATGAACAATGGCGATACGTTTGTTAACGGGTCTAATGGTGGTGGTTTAGGCGGTGCTACCCAAAGTGCTGATTATACAATGGATTATACAGCCCCTACCAATATGACCTGGAGCATTGTGGAAGAAGGAGGTAAAAAATACTTGTCCTTCACTAATGGCGGTTTCTTAAGTTATTATACCGGCGCTACCCGCTACGAGATCCTGACGCTGACGGAGAATGAATTATATGTAAAAGGTAACGATGCGGCTAATGCAGCTAATGCCTGGTGGTTACGCTTAGTGCCGAAGGGCTTTTCCCGGCCGGTAGAAACCAAACCTTATAAAATCGAGAATATCTTTGATAATTTTGATGAAGCAGGAAACGTAGTTTGGGAAAAAGAAGCGCTAACGCTTAATGAAAGCTATGATAATCCGGCACCTGCCGCAGCTTCCGGTAATACTTCTCCCAAAGTGGCATTATACGTAAAGCAAGAAGGTCAAGCGTATGAGTTTGCTAATATGTTCGCTGATTTTACTTATAAACTTGATTTAACTCAGCGCCATGTTTTTAAACTAAAAGTTTATATACCAGGCTATAACGATTTCACTACCGCTTCCGGAGAATCCTGGGCTAATCCAATGTTACTGAAGCAAGTTTCCATGAAATTGCAGGATGGTACCGCCGCTCAACCATGGTCTAACCAAGTCGAAATTAAGCAACAAGTAATGCAGACCGATAAGTGGGTAGAATTAACTTTTGATTTTGGTGCCGCCGAAATTATGAACAGAAAAGACCTTGACCGAATTGTAATTCAGGTTGGTGGGGAAGGTAACTTTATTCCCGGGGTATTTTTCTTAGATGATTTCAGATTACAATAAAATTATAGTAACAGGTACTGAAATTTACCTTCAGATCTAACTAATACTTTATTTAAATAAAAGTAAATAGTCGGTCGGGTTTTCTGACCGACTATTTTTATATAATCATTATTGGCTAATAATATAAAGCAAATAGTGAAACTTAAATTAATGATAGAAGACAAAAAATATGAAAATGCATAATATTATAATTGTTTCGGCTATTGCAGGCTTATTTGCCTGCGGCGGTAAAGAAGCAACGCCCGAACCCTATAAACCATCCACTCCAAAGGTACCAACCGATAAAAACTGGACATTTGAAACTACCCCGGTTTGGGCCGATGAATTTGAATATGCCGGTAAGCCCGATGCTACTAAATGGGGCTACGATATTGGTGGTACCGGTTGGGGAAACAACGAACTACAATATTATTCCGATAATCTTAACAACGCCAGTGTGGCCGATGGCAAGCTAACCATCACCTTACGGAAAGAAAATATGGGCGGTAAAGTATATACATCAGCCCGTTTGTTAACTAAAAATAAAGGCGACTGGACTTACGGCCGGATCGAAGTGAAAGCCAAGCTGCCCACCGGAAAAGGAACCTGGCCGGCCATTTGGATGCTTCCCACTGAATGGGCTTACGGAGATTGGCCCAAATCAGGCGAAATTGATATTATGGAACATGTGGGTTACGATCAGGACCGGGTTCATGTTACTGTTCATACCGAGGCTTATAATCACGGTATCGGTACTCAAAAAGGCACTAATAAAGTAGTTACAAATGCCAGCACTGAGTTTCACTTATATCGCGTTGACTGGACGCCTTATTCCGTGCGGGGCTTTATTGATAATGAGCAGATGTTTGAATTTATTAATGATGGCAAAGGCTATGCTTCGTGGCCTTTTGATAAAAAATTCCATTTATTGCTGAATGTTGCTTTTGGCGGTAACTGGGGTGGTGCGCAGGGCATTGATACCAATATTTTCCCCCAGAGTATGGACGTGGATTACGTACGGGTTTATAAAATGATTGAAAAATAATTTTCCTTTAAGCCGGTAAGGATAATTAAATTTCCTACAATTAATTTTTTTTGTAAGGGAAAGCTGAATTTCGCTGATTAAGAATAAGATGCTAATAAAACATAAAATAAGAATTTGGGGATTGTTTTGTCTGTTCCTGTCCAGCATGTGTTCTGTGAGCGGGTGTAAAGAAAAACAACCGGTAAGTCCAACTCCGCCGGTTAAGCCGGCAGAACCAACATGGGTAAAAACCCAGGTGCAGTTTTGGCTTACCAACCCGGATTTATCTACTTTATTTAAACGCCAGAATGTTGCTTTAAACTTTAGTACTAGTAGCAATACCAATGCGGCTCCGGTTATAGAAGTTGATACCGCTCAGACTTACCAAACCATAGATGGTTTTGGCTACACGCTTACCGGCGGCAGTGCTATTGTTATCAATCAATTAAATGCTACCAAGAAGGCCGATTTACTAAAAGAACTTTTTGCCGTAGACAGTACATATATCGGGATTAGTTATTTACGGATAAGTGTGGGCGCTTCCGATTTAAGTGACCGGGTATACACGTATGATGATACACCAGCCGGGCAAACCGATGTGAATCTGACTAACTTTAACCTGGCGCAGGATCAAACCCAATTAATTCCGCTATTAAAAGAAATATTAAAAATTAATCCATCCATAAAAATATTAGCTACTCCCTGGACGGCCCCAGTTTGGATGAAAACTAATAATAATTTTATTGGCGGGAGCTTAAAATCCGAATATTATGAGGTTTATGCCCGTTATTTAATCAAATACCTGCAGGCAATGCAGGCTGAAGGTATTATTATTGACGCTATTACGGTTCAGAACGAACCCTTGCACGATGGCAATAACCCCAGTATGTACATGCCGGCCAATGAACAAGCTGCTTTTATTAAAAATTATTTCGGGCCGGCATTACAAAGTTCCGGCTTAAAAACGAAGATTATTCTTTACGACCATAATGCCGACATGCCCGACTATCCGATTTCTATCTTAAATGATCCGGAAGCGAAAAAGTATGTCGACGGGTCAGCGTTTCATTTATATGGCGGCAGTATTAGTGCTTTATCTACAGTTCGGAATGCCCATCCCGACAAAAATATCTACTTTACCGAACAATATACCGCCGCTAGTGGCAGCTTCGCCGAGGATTTGAATTGGCACTTGAAAAATTTAATAATAGGAGCAACCCGGAACTGGAGCCGTAATGTACTGGAGTGGAATTTGGCCGCCGACCCTAATAACCGCCCGTACACCAATGGGGGTTGTACGGTTTGCTTGCCCGCTGTAACCGTTTCGGGCAGCAGTATTAGTCACAACGTTTCCTATTATATTATTGCTCATGCCGCCAAGTTTGTCCGGCCAGGTTCTGTTCGGATTGCTACCAATATTCCCGTAAACTTACAAAACGTTGCTTTTAAAAGGCCCGATGGTAAAAAGGTATTAATTGTTTTAAACGATAGCCAAACCAGCCAGACTTTTAACATAAAATACCGAGGAAGCATGATCGCTACTACCCTTAACGGAGGAGCCGTAGGAACCTATTTCTGGTAATTTCTATAAAGTTACTTAATCAGGTACTAAGTTTATCTTTAGAGGTTTGATTATGGATGGGAATTTAGAAAAGTTAATAAAATAAATGCTATTATATTAACACAGAGAAGGTATAGCCATATTCTTTAGTGGATATAAACGCTAACTTGCTTTTATAATAATAGCAAAACGGTTATAGAAAGATTAACTTAATAATATCCCAAAAGAATGAGAATTTTACTGGTCTCTATATTAATTCTTATTCAAAGTACAGTTTTCGCCCAGCTCCCCAGCAAAAAACGGGGCATCTCTTACGGTAAAAACTCTCCCCAAGACCTGGAAGTGCTCTCCAAAGGGGTATCCTGGTGGTATAATTGGGCAGAAATACCCGAAACTTCAGTAGCTAATAATTACCAGAATTATGGCTTTGATTTTGTGCCGATGGCCTGGAATAGTAATTATAATGAGCAAAAGCTGAGAAGTTACTTAAGTACCCATCCGGAGGTTAAATATCTTTTAAGTTTTAATGAGCCTAATTTCAAACAGCAGGGAAATCTGACTCCCTCGCAAGCGGCGGCCCAATGGCCCAAATTAGAAAGAATTGCCGATGAATTTAACCTCAAAATTGTGGGGCCAGCGGTAAATTATTGTGACGTCTGTGTAACCGAAAATGGCAAGACTTATACCGATCCTATTCAATATCTGGATGATTTCTTTGCCACTTGCTCTTCGTGCCGGGTAGATTATATTGCCATGCACAGTTACATGAATTCGGTTTCGGCTTTAGAATGGTATGTAGGCTTGTTTAAGAAATATAACAGACCTATCTGGCTGACAGAATTTGCAGGCTGGGAAAACAATGGTAGTTTAAATACCGCCACTGACCAAGAAAACTTTCTGGTGGGAGCAGTAGATATGCTGGAATCTAACCCGGCTATTTTCCGGTATGCCTGGTTTATCGGCCGGACAGCTAGCGGCCCCAATACGTATCCATTCATAGATTTACTAAAAGGCAACGGGGAGTTAACGGCCTTAGGAAAAACCTACGTGAATATGCCGGTTCATGATCCGGCTTATTACGCGGCGGTGCCCGGCATCATTGAAGCGGAAAATTATTCCCAAATGCAAGGCATCTTACTGGAGAAAACACAGGACGTTACGGGTTTCGCTAATGTAGCTTATATTGATAAAGATGATTGGCTGGAATATAATATTGAGGTTAAAAATTCGGAGTCTTATAAATTGGATTTTCGGGTGGCTAGCAATGCCGTGGCCAGTGCCGATATATTGCTGGATGGTATGAAACAAGTAACCCAAACATTTTCTAACTCCGGCGGCTATCAGTTCTGGACAACTTTTACTAATAACATTTATTTAACCGCCGGCAAACATACTTTCCGGATAAAAGCGAATACCAGTGGCTTCAATTTAAATTTTATACAACTTACTAGTCGTGTTGTTACCGCCAGTAGCGATATAATTGCGCGTAATAATCAAGTTGATATATTTCCTAATCCAAGCGCGGACAAAATACAGATTAAGTCGGATTTAAAGATCGAAAAAGTTGAGATTTATAATCCGATAGGCAAAAAAGTAAAAAGTATGGCATTTAGCCCCATCATAGATTTAGCCGGCCTTTCGGCCGGTGTTTACTTTCTAAAAGGTTTTGATAAAACTAATAAAGTAAGCTTCGTTAAAAGAATTTTTTTTACAAAATAGCCGTCGATAATTATTTACCATAACATAAACATGATATTTAACAGAATAAAATTAATGCTTACGGCAGGAGCTATTCTTGCGGCGGTAACGGGTTATGCCCAAAAGGCAAAAATAAAAAACGTAAATTCAGCGGCCAAATCGGATATTATCTTTTTCGATGATTTTTCCGGTACTGCACTTGACCGGTCTAAGTGGAATGTGATTGTAACTGGATTTACGGTTAATAATGAACAACAAGCTTACGTCGACTCTACGGCTACCATCTATATTTCGCACAAAACTGAAGCAGCAGGTGCAAACAACGGGGTTCTGGTGATTGAGCCGCGTTATCGTCCGGGGTACGTTACGAAAGAAGGTAAAAAGTTTGATTTTATTTCCGGCCGCATAGATACACGCGATAAAGTAGCCTTTACTTATGGTACCGCTTCGGCGCGGATGAAACTGCCGGCCGGAACCGGTTTCTGGCCGGCTTTCTGGGCCTTAGGTAACGGTAAATGGCCTGATATCGGGGAAATAGATATTATGGAAAATGTAGGAGAACCTGACTGGACAGGTGTGGCCTTGCACGGGCCGGGCTATTCTGGTGAAACGCCGTTGGTAAATAAATTTTATTTAAAGCCAGATAAAGATATAACCCAATGGCACGTGTATTCGGTAGACTGGTCGGAAGATTCGTTAATTTTTAAAATAGATGATACGACTGTGTACCGGGTAACCCGCCCCATGGTAGAAAATTATGGTAAATGGTCTTTTGATAATCCGAAATTCTTAATTGTAAACCTGGCTTTAGGCGGGGCCTATCCCTTTAAAATAAATGGCGTTAAAACGCCTTATAACGGTATACCCGAAACAACCGTTCAGCTGATAAAAGATAGAAAAGCGAAAGTACTTGTTGATTGGGTAAAAGTTACCAAGCATTAATTAAAGCAGCACCGGTTATAACGAAACAAGCCCCGGCCGGTTTTTCTTTTTAAATGAATGAAAGCCTTTGGAAGCGCGCTGTTATATAAATTTCAGGGCTTATGCTGGGTTATATGGTTGGCAACTGTTCAGCGATTATTAATTTTAACTTCTCGTTTTAATTTACCCGTACTTTTTTTAAATATCAACTAAGATGATGTTAAGCCTGAGTAAATCTCTCTGTGAATAAGCTTGTTGCATCTGGTCGATGAAATTCGTATAGTATAAATGATTTGCTCTTCCCCAATCAAACCCATGCAACAGCGGCGGCTGGTTGCAATAATTATTTTTTTGTTCTTGCTTCTGTCTGGTTGCAGTAAAAACAATAATCCGGAATTTAAAACCGTCTGGTCCCGCAATTTTAATAAGCTCGGTTCCAGTTCGTCGGTCAGGTGTGTTGATTTAAATAAAGACGGCCTGCTGGATGTCGTAATCGGGGCGTCTGAAAATGAGTTTGAACCCAGCGATTCTTCGGTGGTGGCGCTGGATGGCAAAACCGGGAAAGTGCTGTGGAGTGTTTTTGCCAAAGATCAGATTGTTGGTTCTGCGGTTTTCCTGGATATTACCCGCGATGCTGTACCGGATATTTTTATTGGCGGACGAAGTGCGGAATTAATCTGCATAGACGGAGCTACCGGCAAACCTATCTGGCGATTTCAAAAAAAATCGGATAATGCCGTGCTGGCCTGCTGCCTTCGCTTCAATTTTTTTAACCCGCAAGTCATACCGGACCAGGATAACGATGGCCTGCCGGATATTTTAATTTCGAACGGGGGCAATGTAAAAGCCGTGCCTTTTTCGGAGGCCCAAAGGTTTCCGGGCGTGCTGGCGGTGTTTAGTAGTAAAAACGGGCAACTAATAGCTGCCGCTACCATGCCCGACGGCAAAGAAACGTATATGTCGCCGGTGCTTTACGACTTTGAAGGGGAGGGTACTACCAGTATCATTTTTGGCACCGGCGGCGAAACCATTGGGGGTAACCTGTTTATAACCACTTTGTCCGCCGTACTGCAAGGAGATATTTCCGGGGCAACTAAGCTGGCTTCCGGTTCTGGCCGCGGTTTCATAGCGCCACCCACTTTGGCCGATGTAACCGCTGATGGCACCAAAGACATTATTGTGAATTGGTTTGGCGGTAAAATGCTGGCTATAGATGGCAAAACCCACACTACTATTTGGGAACGGCCGGTGCCGGGAACGGAAGTATACGGCACGGCAGTACCGGGCCGCTTCAATGCCGATAATATTCCGGATTTTTTTTCTATTTATAACCAAGGTGCCTGGCCCGATAATAAGGGTTCCGTTCAATTATTAATAGACGGGAAAACCGGTAATATTTTAAACAGCGATAGTTTGGGCTGTATGGGATATGCCTCCGGCGTGGCCCTGGATATAAATGCCGATCAATTTGATGAAGTTATTTTTAGCGTAAACGATTTTGTTTGCAATGCGCCAGCTTATGCGGGTAGCAGCATTAATAACAACCAGCATTCTTTGCAGTTATTAGATTATCACCATAACACCAGGCTGGCAATTTTGCCGGCGCTGGAAGCAAAAAATGTATCGTCTACGCCCTGGGTGGGCGATTTAGACCAGGATGGTTTTTTAGATATTGTTTATTGTCTGCAGCGGAACAACATGAAAGTTGATCAATACCGGGGCATGCGCCTGGAAAGGCTACAGACTAATATTGAAATTTCCCGGCCGCCCACCTGGGGCGCCTACATGGGAAACAATGGTTCGGGCGTGTTTGAATAACCAGTTTATGTGCTGCTCCTCTAAAAAGAAGGAAAATTTGCTTAAAATAAGCAATGAAAATGAATAGGTATTAAAGTTTATAAACCTTAATATTTAAGTATAAAGTCTGTTAAATTAGCTTCGGTATCCAGGTTCATTTTTTTACGGAGCCGGTAGCGGCTGGCTTCTATGCCCCGCAACGATAAATTTAAGAGCGAAGCAATTTCTTTAGTAGATAAGTTTAAGCGCAGGTAGGCACATAATTTTATATCGCGATGCGTGAGTTGCGGAAAATTGTCGGCCAGGCGTTTCAGGAGATCCTGGTGAATCTGGTTAAAATGCAGTTCGAACTGTTCCCAATTATTTTCAAATTTGATATCTTCATCTACCGATTTTAAAACTTTTTTTAGTTGCAATACCGTTTCTTTGTCCTGCACATCCTCAATTACTTCTTGTAACTGGCCGCGTAATTTCTGCATTGTTTCCAGGTTGTGCATTACATGCATCGCGGAAGTAGCCAGTTCTTTATTTTTATGGTTTAATTCGTGTGCCAGCTTTTCGTTATTTAGTTTTATTATTTCTTTTTCGGCTTTTAACACTGCTTCGGTATGCTGGGCTTCTTTTAGGCGCAAGGCTTTTTCCTGTTCTTTTTCCACCCATCTTCTGGCTTTTTCTTCCCGTTGCCGGATAAATTTCCGCAGCCACCAAAAAATCAATAAAGAAATCAGGAGATAAAAAATATAAGCATAAACCGACCGGTACCAGGGTGGCGAAATGATAAATTCATAAGTGTCTTCGGTGCCTTGCTTGTGGTATATATCCTGCGCGCGGACATGAAAAATATAATTACCTTCTTTTAAATTCGTATACTCTTTCTGAGTTATACTGGTCCGGTTCGACCAGTTTTTATCAAATCCTTCCAGAAAATACTGGTACTGCATTTTATCACTTTCGGGGTAATGGACGGCGCTAAAAGTAAATTTCAGGGAATTAAAGGCATAAGCCAGCGTAGGAACCGCAGCTGTGGGTTGTTGGGCGGTAAAAGCATTATTTTTAACGAAAGTACCACCCCAAAGTAAAGAATCCTGCGGCTGGGCGGTAATATTAACTTGCCGGATTAAGGTATAAAAAATTTGTTCGGGATTTTTGCTTTGCCGGATGGAAGGATTATAATGCACAAACCCTTCGTCTATGCCAATAAATACATTTTGGTTGTCGTAAAAAGCAAGATGCTCAAAGCCGGCCACCAGTCTTCCGTCCAGGCGGTTAAATGTGTTTTTCTCTGCTTCGTAGCTTTCGTTGGCACGTTTTCGGAGTACGCCCATGCCTTCGCCCACCGAAAACCAGATATTTCCGTCTTTATCCTGGATAAGCTTGCGGATGTGTTTGTTTGGTTCGAAGAGTTTACTAAATTTTGGGTGTTTTACAAAACGGTTTTGTGCTGCGTTATAAGCGTAAATGCCGGTTTCGCCGGTAAAAACCAGATGCTTGTTTATCCGGAATACATTTATAAACAATTTAGAAGGAAAACCGTGGCGTGAATCGTAAAAGTCGAGTTGCGTAATTTTATCCAACGCCGCCGATAATTTTATTTTGTAAACTCCTTTGTAGCCGTGGGTCACCCAAATATTACCCGCTTCGTCTTCTTCAAAAACCCGCGACGACTCGTTAAAGCCTGCCAGCTTTCTTTTAAAAACCAGCTTGCCATCCGTAAATTGGAATAATAACAAACCGTTATAACTCCCGCATAAAACATAATCCGGGTGTTGCCGCAGCGCCATAAATTTCCAGATGCCCCGGTGTTCCGATAGCCGGAAAGCTTGATTATTGATAATCTCAAACGCACCGTTATGGTGCGATAACAAGATTTTATCCCGGATTTTCTGCAGGTTATACACTTGGCCCTGGGAGCCTACTATTGATTGGAAAGAAGCCGATAAAAGCGGATTTTCCTGGTTAGACCACGCTTTTACGTATAAACCTTCGTTGGTGCCCAGGTATAATTGATTTTGATCTAAGAGCGAAGTATAACCGGTGCCCGGCAAACCATTTTTGGCGTTAAACAAACTAAAAGCCGAATTAACTTCTACGTAATCAATGCCATTATTTAAGCCTAACCACAAATTGCCCGAATTATCTTCGTAAATAGTTTGTACAGAGTTATTCTGCAAACCTTTTTCCCGGTTTAGGTGCTGGCGCGGATGGCCGATTTTATCCATAATCAGCAACCCGTTACCGGTAGAGCCCAAAGCATATCCTTCTGCTATGGCAATGGCCGTATTCAGCTTATTCCCTTTCAAAAAATCTGCAGAAGGTATTATCCAGGGTTTAAAATCGCTGTAGCCGTCGTATATAAAAAGGCCGTCCTGCTCGGTTATAATTAGTATTTTATTATCTGTATAGGGCAGCATGGCTACCAAACTGTAATTGCTAATGGCCTGGCTGTTGGGGATTAGATACGTTTTTTCGTTTCTAAATTCGTACAAACCTTTGCCCGGAATCTGCAGTAATATCTTCTTATTAATATAAAAAGGTGTGTTGCCTTGTTCGGCAGGGGCAGGGTAAGCCTTTATTTGGTCATTTTTAAGCAGATAAATGGCCGACGTGGTACCAAAAAGTACGCCATCTTCGGTAATATAAATTTTCCAGACGTCATCAAAATTCTGGTATGGCTTTTCTATTTTGGACTTTAAAGAGGCAAAACCCATTTGTCCTTGTGCATCAGGTACCAGATAGCCAAAATCACTTTGTCCACCTACATAAATACGCCCATTTTTATCGACGGCCAAAGACCGGACAATGGTTTTATTCGTTACGCCTTGCAAGCGCCAGCTATTACCATCAAACTCTAAAAAGCCGTAGTTGTTCCCAAAATACATAACTCCGCGCTGGTCCTGCACCACCGCCCAGTTTTGCGGTGAGCCTTTGTAATCTTTCTGCGTGAAATTTTTTATAAACGGAATGCCCTCATTCTTAATCTGGGCCAGCAGCGTAAAGGTGAGCAGGAAATTTATATAAAATAAAAGCAGTAATGTTTTTTTCACTCAGTGAATTAATAGCTAAATATTATATCCGAATATTTAAATTCAGGCTTTTATATGCGAATATAAGCTAGATTAAAATTTGGGATATAATTTAAGTATATTTTTTAAATATAAGACTAACACTGGTCTGTAATCGTGAGTTTTAAATAATTTTTAAAACTTTTAATCTTCTTCCGTGCTGAAGCTAAGTAAGCTTTTTCTATCTTAAAGGATAAATCTAATTATTTATTGCCATTAAAATAATATAGGTTGCTACCGGGTAAAAATTGATTGGTATGTCACCGGTATAATTCTTCGAATTTCCCTAAAAGAGTTACATAAAGTGGTCTAAAAAAACGGCACAGTTACTTGCTTAATTTTGCAAGACCATGGAAGAAAAAAGAATGTGCAATCGCGACGGAAGTATGATGCAGAGTTCAAATGAGCTGCGGGAATTGATAGATAGAAATAAAATCCGCCAGAGCATGAGCCGAAAAGATGACCCGTATGATAATGCCTATGCCGAATCGTTCTGGAGCCGCTTTTTTTAGATATAGAAGATGCCCGTACGGAAATCTTTGATTATATTAAAATGTACTACAACCGCGAGCGTCGGCATTCCGCTTTAGAATACCTGAACCCCCTCACTTTTGAATCACAGTATTACACTTAACTTGCAAGTAAACTATAAACCTAAACCGGACCACATCAAGGTGCTTTGAACTAGTTGGTATAAACTCCTTTGAAGCTTTTGCGAGCAGGTATTTTTACTCTGTTTTTAAAAAAAGCTTTGCGCCTGCTTATAAAGCCATAAAAGATAGGGATAAATCCAATACCTAAGTGCTCCGGGATAGCGTTTTATTAAACTACTAACCTCATTTTTAAAGTTTTTAACTATAAAGATGAAAGGTCTGGTCTGTGGCTGAAAAACTGCGTGCAAATAAAAAGCTTTGGGAAATTCTCTTGAAAATATTTGGTACTGATTACCAGGTGCGTATCTGCTATTAAGTTAAAAACTTGACTTGTTATCCAGGTTAATAGAGGCGGGAGAGTAGGGTGAAATACTTCTTTCTAATTTTCTATTAATTAACCAAACCTGAAATAATTAAACGAATTTAAGATTTATACATTATGTAAATTTCATCCATACATCTTTAAAAAAATATATAAAAAGTTTTGAAGGTTTGAATAAAAATACCTGAACAATAAAAAACATTAAACAAAATTCATCTTGACTTAATTTTCTGTTAAACAGTTGCTTTTGATTATTAAATATTAATCCGTAACTCTGTAAATGGGATTGTTTCCACAGTAAAGAAACAGCAGAACAGGTTCTTCAATAATTAGTTAAGAGCCACATATAAAGTAGGGAAATAGAACACAATTATTCGTTTTAATAAATTAATTCATCTATCTGCAATTATTATAAATTAATTTTTAATCATTCACCAATAACTTAATTGTCCACCACAAACAAACCGTCTATGAAGAAATTTACCACTAGGTGGCAACGTAAAAGTTGTCTTCTTTTTTTGTTAGTGGCTATGAGTGAAAGTAGCTTTAGTGCTCCGCTTCCCGCCCCTAACAAAAGTATTTACAATCCCATAGCCTGGCCCATTACGGGTAAGGTAACTACCCCCACTGGAGAACCTTTACCTGGAGTAACGGTTTTGATAAAGGGAACATCAAACGGTACTGCTACAGGGCCTGACGGGACTTATTCGCTGAATGCGCCAGAAACAGCTGGTACATTAGTTTTTTCTTTTATAGGTTATACCAATCAGGAAAAAACTTTCAATGGTCCAGGTACTTACAATATTACACTTCTGGAAGATGCCAAAGCCTTGGAAGAAGTAGTAGTAGTAGGTTATGGAACGCAACAGAGGAAAGATGTTACTGGCTCAGTAGCGCAAGTTACATCTGAAGAATTTAACTCTGGGGTAAACCCCAATCCGCTGCAAGCCATTCAGGGTAAAGTAGCCGGTTTGGTTATTACCCAACCCAGTGGAGACCCTAATCAGAATCCCACTATCCGGCTCCGCGGTTATACTTCTTTGGCGGGTGGTAGTGACCCACTTTACGTTGTGGATGGAATTATTGGAGTACCCATTAACAGTATTTCACCGTCGGATATTGAAACAATGGACGTTTTGAAAGATGCTTCGGCGGCGGCTATTTATGGCTCCAGAGCTGCTAATGGGGTAATCATTATTACTACTAAAAGAGGTAAGGCCGGTACTACCAGCGTAAGTTTTAATAATTATGTGGCAGCGGATGTAATCTCTAACCAGCTTGATTTATTAGATGCAGAAGGGTATCGGGCACAAGTTGCTAATATCAAAGGCGAAGCTTCCCTCAACGATAATATCCGGTTCCCGCAAGATGCTAACGGGCAAGGGTATAATACTGATTGGTTTGATGAAATAACCAGAACCGGTTTCACCAATAACCATGATTTGTCTATTATGGGAGGTAGCGAAGCCTTTACCTACCGGGGCTCCCTGAATTATATTAAACGGGATGGTATTGTAAAGAATACCGGTTTTAACCGGTTGACAGGACGGATAAACTTAGACCAGAAGGCATTTAATAATCGGTTAAATGTGCAATATAGTCTGGCTTATACGCAAACAGACCAGAAAAACAGGAACAATGATGTTATTAACCGGGCCACGTGGTTTTTACCAACCTTACCTATTCGTAATCCCGATGGCAGTTATTACGAGATTCCGGGATCGTATGCCTTTTTTAATCCGGTTGCCATTCTCGAAAATTACCAGAATAATGACTTAAGACGGGTAATGATTGGTGGTTTGAACGTGAAATACGAGATATTGGATGGTTTTGTATTAGGTGTAAATGGTGCCCTTAGAAACGACAATACTGTAAATAGCCAGGCTTATAATCGTAATGTGCTGTTTTATTCTTCTAACCAAGGCCGTACTTCCCGCAACTTATATCAGACTAATAATAAACTATTAGAGCTTACTGGCTCCTATACCCATCAGTTCGGCGGAAATAATAATTTTAATATTTTAGGTGGCTACTCTTATCAAGATAACGTTGATGATGGATTTGGCGCTTATAACAACAATTATATTAGCGGCTTATACGAGCAGTTTGGCTATAATAACTTATCCGGGGGGAGAGGTACATTATTATCCGGCGCCCAGGATTATGCTACTTCTTACCGTAACCGCACTACCCTGGTGTCTTTCTTTGGCCGAGGTACTTTAAATTTAATGGATAAGTATAACCTGACCGCTACCATACGCCAGGATGGCAGTTCTAAATTCGGGGCGAATAACAAATGGGCAATATTCCCTTCTTTTGCGGCAGGCTGGACTATTTCTAACGAAAGTTTCCTGCAAGGAAATAATGCTTTAAGCTATTTAAAATTGCGGGCTGGGTGGGGCCAAACCGGTAACTCAGAAGGCATAAACCCTTATCAGTCTTTGTTTTTATATGGTCGCCAAGGCACTTACTATGATGGTGGTATCGGCGATTTTGTCCCTGGCTACGGCGTTATCCAGAATAGCAACCCTGACTTGAAATGGGAAATAGTGCAACAGGCGAACATTGGTATTGACTTTACTTTGTTCGAGCGGCTAAATGGTACCATAGATGTTTATGACAAGCGCACCAAAGATATGCTTTATAGCTACAACGTGCCATCTAACGGACAGTATTTCGTTAATACCATTACTGCTAACGTAGGCGAAATGAGTAATAAAGGTATAGAGCTATCTTTAGGTACAGATGTATTTAAAACGGATAACTTTACCTGGAATACCCGTTTAGTTGGTACTGCTTACAAAAATGAAATTGTGAGTTTACAGAATGACCAATTTGATGTTGGTATTATTCGGTATAACGAATTTGGTGGTCGTGGTTTAACGGAAGTATATGCTTCACAGCTACGTGAAGGCCATCCGCTGGGAGAATTTTTAATACCTCACTTTGCCGGGTTCAGTGAAAATGGCCAAGTATTATTGGAAGGGGAAGACGGAGCCCCGACACCTGATTATACAAAAGCTAAACTATATGAGGCCGGAGTGGCTCAGCCGCGCTTATCTGCTTCCTTTATCAATAGCTTCCAGTACGGCAACTTCGATTTAAATTTCCAGTTACGCGGCGTATTTGGTAATAAAATTCTAAATAACCTACGTTCGAATTTAACCATACCAGGTAGTATTTTGGAAAGCAATATGCTTACTGATATAAGCAATTATCCAGCTAATTACAGCACCAACATGTTATCTGATTTATGGTTAGAAAATGGATCTTTTGTTAGATTAGACAACTGGCAGATTGGTTACAATGTTCCTGCCATTGGAGCATTAAAAAATGCGCGCGTATATTTAGGAGGCAACAACCTATTTATTATTACCAAATACAAAGGTATTGATCCGGAATTAGAAGTAAGGGGCGACTTACGTACTGATGGTGATGCCAACAATCGCCAGCGTCCTAACAGCCTTGGGTTAGATAACTCAGGTATATATCCTAAAACCCGTTCCTTTCAATTAGGAGTTAACTTAACTTTCTAATAAGATTTAAAGAAAACCTAATTCTTGAAATTTATTAGAATAAATCATTAAAATCAATAACATGAATAAATACACCAAATCTTTACTTTTAGCAGGTTCTGCCATTGGGCTGTTATGGGTCCAATCCTGTACAAATCTGGATGAAGAAGTAAGTGATCAACTCCCACAGGATGCATTTGGGAAAAATGCAGAACAGCTTAATGCGCTTATAGGGCCACTTTATGGTGGGTTAGGCGATTATTATGGCAACTTTGTTGCGCTTAATACAACCACTGATGAACAAATAATTCCGACCCGGGGTGGTGACTGGAAAGATGGTGACAGATGGAAACGAATGCACCAACATACCTGGAGCCCATCCTTAGACGATGGGCCGTTTAATAGTCTCTGGTCCTGGATTTATAATAACGTTACTGCCATTAACCGGCAATTATCTAACCCGGCCATTACCGATAAAGCTACCATTGCGGAACTAAAAACATTACGCGCTTTCTATCATTATTTAGCTTTAGATAATTTTGGTAATGTAATTATTGCTGAAACTGTTAGTGCGGAAAGTCCTGATCAGAAGACCAGAGTGGAAGTTTATAATTGGGTTGAAAACGAGTTAATTAATGCTTTACCCGATCTGCCTGAAACTGTAGGCGGTGTACAGTATGGCCGGATGAACAAGTACGTTGCTAATATGATCCTGGCCAAGCTTTACCTGAACGCTCAGGTTTATACCGGTACTCCCCAATGGGCCAAAGCCATTGAACAGACAAATCTGATTATTAATTCTGGAAAATACCAATTAGCCGGAGATTTCCTGTTCAACTTTAGCATCAATAATCAAACCTCTCCCGAAATCATTCTGGCTACTCCAATGGATAAAACAAAACGGACTGGCATGGATATTCAGACAAGGACGCTTCATTACTTAAATCAGCAAACGTATAATTTAGGTAGCCCCCCCAATAATGGATATGCGACAGAAACCGCCTTTTATAACTCTTTCGAGGATAAAGATGTACGTAAAAATATGTGGCTTGTTGGCCCGCAGTATGCGGCTGATGGCTCCCCGCTAATTGACGGTGGGGTGCCTCTAGCTTTTACCCCAGAAATTCCTGCCTTTGAGATGCCTGCTGGTCCTGTTGCCCGGGCAGCTGGCGTAAGAAGTCAGAAATATGAAATCCAGCGGAATAATCCGAATGGTAGCCAGGACAATGACTTTGTTATTTTTCGTTTAGGTGATGTGTACTTGATGCGGGGCGAAGCTTATTTCCGTAATGGCAGTATGTCTGAAGCATTGGCGGATATCAACTTTATCCGGTCACAACGCCAAGTAGATCCATTCACAACTCTTACCCTGGATGATATTTTAGCAGAGCGGGGCCGTGAATTGGCCTGGGAATATCACCGGAGACAAGATTTAATCCGTTTCGGAAAGTTCACTGCTCCCTTGCAGTTTAAAGAACAATCCCCTGATTTTAGGAATCTGTACCCAATCCCACAAAGCCAAATTGCTTTAAATCCTAAATTAAAGCAAAATCCGGGTTATTAATTTTAGAATGCTGCTAACAAGAAGCAAGCCTCATTGGGGCTTGCTTTTTTTGCTATATTAAATCAGAGATAGAAAAGTAATAACTTTAACTGCCTTAATATTGCCCGGAAGGAGATAAGCATTTTCGGGGTTGTTTAAACCTCAATTTCTGTACTTCAGGTTAAAGGAAGGTTCACCATGATCCGAAGTTGTTATAGCTTAAGAATAATGACAGGTTACAAAATATTGATTTTGAGTATTAAAAAATTTGATTGTGCTTCTTTTCTTTCGTGGATGCTATTTGCATTGCTTATAGCTTGTAAAACTGAAAATAACCCAGAAAACGAAACGCCGCTTTTTGAACTCGCCGATGCTAAAAAGACCGGTTTAGACTTTGTGAACAAGTTGGAGAACACGAAGGATATAAATATTCTGGATTACTTGTATTTCTATAATGGAGCAGGGGTGTCGGCCGGAGATGTTAATAATGATGGCCTGACAGATTTGTTCTTCGTTTCCAATCAAGGCAAAAACAAGCTTTATTTAAACCAGGGTAAGTTTCAGTTTAAAGATGTATCGGAAGCAGCCGGCATACTGGGGACTTCGGATTGGAAGACCGGTGTAACCATGGCCGATGTAAATGGGGACGGATTACTGGATATTTATGTTTGTGCTGTAAGTAATTATAAAGGCCTGAAGGGTACAAATGCGTTGTATATAAATAATGGTATAGGCCCTAACGGGCAGGTTACCTTTGTCGAAAGAGCCGCTGATTATGGCCTTGATTTTGAAGGTTTTGCTACGCAGGCCGCTTTTTTTGATTATGACCGTGATGGTGACTTAGATGTTTACCTGCTGAATCATGCTGTACATACCTCCCGCAGCTACGACCAAGTATCAACCAGAAATTTGTTCAACAACGAAGCGGGAGATTATCTATTAGAGAATCAACTTATTACAGCCGATGGTACTTTACCTCCGGATAAACCTGTTAAGTTTAAAGATGTCAGTAAACAAGCCGGCATCTTTCAGGCGGCTATGGGTTATGGCCTGGGCATTGCCATAACTGATATAAATAATGATGGTTGGGATGATATTTATATCACCAACGATTTTCATGAGGATGACTATTTATACCTTAATAATGGCAATGGCACTTTTAAAGAAAGTATAAAAGATTACTTCCGGCATTTAAGCCGTTTTTCTATGGGTTGTGATGCTGCTGATATAAATAACGACGGTTATCCCGATATCATGACCTTGGATATGTACCCGCAGGACGAAATAGTAGAAAAAACATCTTCAGGGGAAGACCCATACGATATATATTTATATAAACTCCAGTACGGGTATCATAATCAGTATAGCCGTAATTGTCTGCAACTAAATATGGGCGGCAAAAAGTTTTCGGATATTGGTTTAATGGCAGGAGTGGCGGCTACTGACTGGAGTTGGAGCACCTTATTAGCTGATTATGATAATGACGGACTCAAGGATATCTTTATTTCCAATGGAATTGTGCGCCGTCCAAACAACCTTGATTACGTTAAGTTTACTACCAATGATTCCTTACAACATGCCATGGAGACCTCAAAAGCCGTGGATAAAAAAGTAATCAGTATGATGCCGGAAGGCAAGGTACATAATTATTTTTTCCGGGGTGCCAAAAACATGCAGTTTCAAGATAAATCTCTGGCCTGGGGCTTTTCGGAACCCAATATTTCTAACGGTGCTGCCTATGCCGATCTGGATAATGATGGTGATTTGGATTTGATAACCAATAACATAAACCAGCCCGCCAGCATTTACCGGAACAATAGTAACCAGCTTCTGAAAAATAATTATCTAAAGATCAAACTTACCGGGAACAAACTAAATAAATTTGGGTTGGGAGCTAAAGTTTTCCTGAAGAGCGAAGGCAAGTTGCTGCAGATGCAGCAGTTATCACCTACCCGCGGCTTTATGTCGTCGGTAGAGCCTGTTTTGGTATTTGGTTTAGGCAAGCAAACCACAGTAGATTCTCTTTTTGTTATCTGGGGTAATCAGCGCGCCGAAATAAGAACCAATGTGAAAGCAAATACGACCTTGGTGCTCGATCAAGCCAATGCTTCATTAGACGCAAAGGGGATCTATCCAACATTATTTCCGCAATCGGAACCAACATTCCGGGAGGTAACAGGTAAATATACCCTCAACTACAAGCACGAAGAAAACAATTACCTGGATTTTTACCGCGAAAGCCTGATGCCGTTTCAGGTATCTACGGAAGGGCCAAAACTGGCGGTAGGAGATGTAAACAATGATGGTTTGGATGATTTTTACGTGGGTGGCGCCAAGTGGCAGGCCGGCAAATTGTTTATACAGCAAACCAGCGGCAAATTTGTCTCTACCAACCAAAAACTTTTCCAGTCCGACTCTACCTACGAAGACGTAGATGCGGTTTTCTTTGATGCCGATCAGGACAAAGATTTGGATTTATACGTGGTAACCGGAGGCAATGAGTTTTATGATAAAATGCCGGAGCAGTTCGACCGCTTGTACCTGAACGATGGCCAGGGTAATTTAACCAAGCGCAATAATTTGCCGGCCATGTACGATAATAAAAGCTGCGTTAAACCTGCCGATTTTGACGGCGATGGGGATTTGGATTTGTTTGTTGGTGGGCGGGTAGTAGGTTATCAATACGGTATCAACCCCAATTCTTATTTGTTAGTAAACGACGGGCGCGGCCGCTTTACCGATGCCACTACGAGGGTAGCACCAACCTTAAGGAAGGCAGGCATGACCACAGATGCCCAATGGGCGGATATAGATCAGGACGGTGATTTGGATTTAATGGTGGTAGGCGATTGGATGCCGATTAAAGTGTTTGAGAACCAGCAAAACAAGTTAGTCGAAAAAACTGTTGCTACCGGCTTGGAAAATCTAAAAGGCTTGTGGCAAACCATTCGGGGCGCTGATTTCGATAAAGACGGCGATATAGATTTTGTAGTCGGTAATATCGGGACAAATACTAAATTCCGAAAATCAGAAGCGGGTGGCCTTAAAATGTATGTAAAAGATATTGATGGCAATAGTACTTTAGATCATATTCTAACTTACCGCTTAAATGATAACTGGTACCCGGTTGCCTCAAAAGATGAACTCGCGAAACAATTACCCCTGATTAATAAGAAATTTACGAATTACAAAGATTTTGCCGGCAAAACCATTGAGGCGCTATTTGACGAAAAACAGCTGCAGGATGCGCCTGTGCTGGAAGTTAATTCGTTTGAATCGGTTTACCTCGAAAATACCGGCAAAGGTAATTTCAAGCATCTGGCCTTACCCCGGGAAGCGCAGGTTTCTAAAATATTTTCCTTTTTTATTCAGGATGCCGATCAGGATGGAAATCTGGATGTGTTATTGGGTGGAAATTTATACGGCGTAAGCACCTACCAGGGACGCTACGATGCCAGTTATGGTTTGTTCTTGAGAGGGAATGGCAAAGGTAAATTTACTTCGGTATTACCCACTACCAGCGGATTTTTACTGGAAGAACAAGTACGCGATATAAAATTAGTAAAAACCGCAACCGGTGAGTTGTTGCTAGTAGCCCGCAATGGCCTGCCCTTGCAATTATTCGAGACAAACAGAAATAAGATTACCAAAGCGCCAGTAGTAGCAGGTAATTAAATTAAATGCCGGAAATTAAATTACGACAGGTGTTTTTACAGGCAAAGCTTATGGTATTTAGTATAAATTATAGCTATATTTAAAGTTGATTACTATTTAATAAATGCTTGGGATGAAGTTTTACTTTAAATGGGGCCTTTATAGCTTGTTTTTAAGCTTGAGTTTTGCTTGCCAGAGACAAACAAAAGATTATAAGAAGGAAGCAGCCAACCCTGAGTTCTTTCGACAGTCGGTTGATAAACTAACGGGTATTATTGTGCACGATATTTTTTCGCCGCCTGTTGCCAGCCGCATTTATGCCTATCCTCATATTGCCGCTTACGAAATTCTGACCAACGATTACCCCAGCTACCAATCTTTAAAAGGGCAATTAAATGATTTTACCGGGGTGCCGCAACCTGCTAAAGATTCTGTTTACTGTTTTCCGCTGGCCAGCTTACACGCCTTTATAACGGTAAGCCGCCACCTTACATTTTCCGGCGACATGCTGGATAAGCACGAAGAACAGGTATATAAAAAATACCAAGCCATGGGCGTGCCGGAAGACGTATTTGCCCGGTCGTTGCGTTACGGGGCTGCCGTGGCCCAAAGCGTAATGGCTTATGCCAACGAAGACGGCTACAAACAAACCCGGGGCTTTCGGCACAATGTTTCGAAACTGGCTGGCCATTGGGTACCAACGCCACCTGCTTATATGGATGCTGTGGAGCCCAACTGGTTTAAAATAAGGCCTTTCGTGCTTGATTCATGCAACCAATTTACCCCGGCTAAACCCGTTGCTTTTAGTAATGCCAAAGGCAGTGCTTTTTATAAAGAAATGCTGCAAGTATACGAAACCGCTAATAGCTTAACAGATGAACAAAAAAGCATTGCCAGTTTCTGGGATTGTAATCCTTTTGTGATGCATACCACCGGTCATGTGATGTATGCCACTAAAAAAATAACACCTGGCGGCCATTGGTTAGGCATTACCGCCATTGCCACTCGTAAAACCAACGCCGACCTGATGCAGACCCTGGAAGCTTATACCCGCGTTTCGCTGGCGCTAGCCGATGGCTTTATCAGTTGCTGGGACGAAAAATACCGCAGCGACCGCATCCGGCCCGAAACGGCTATTAACGAGCATATCGATAAAAACTGGGTGCCCTTGTTACAGACGCCACCCTTCCCGGAGTATCCCAGCGGACACAGCGTTATTTCTAATGCGGCGGCGGTAGTTTTAACGGATATGTACGGCCCTGATTTCGAATACCTGGATTCAACGGAAGTTTCCTACGGCTTACCCGCCCGGCCTTTTAAATCTTTTGCCGCGGCGGCTGATGAGGCTGCCATTAGCCGGCTATACGGCGGTATTCATTTTATGTCGGCAGTTACCAATGGCGCGGAGGAAGGTAAACAGGTGGGGAATTATATGATTTCTAAGCTAAAAACCCGTAAAACGCCTAAGCAAGTAGTGGCAGGAGTTAATTTATAAAGTAAAAGTTCTTCTAAAATAAAATACAACTAGGGTGGCAAAGCATGGTGCATAGAGCGTAAATATGACCTGAAAGAAACCCAGGTAAAAACAAAGCAAAAGCCGAAGAAGATAAGTTCTTCTCTTACAAGCTGAATGATGCTACTTTAACAACTGGAATTTACATGATGAAGCTTGTTTTAGAAAATTAATATGAAGCCAATGGTTAGTGATAAGCCATCAAAAGATTGTTTTAGCAAATTCAAAGCGCAGCTCCGGTTATTAACCGGAGCTTTTTAATTACCTCAGTAATCAAATATTGATCACCGAGAAAGATGTCTTATTTATAGGATTTACGGTCCATAAAAAAACATGTATCTGCAAGTTTTAGCCAAAAAGTTGAGGATATTTAGCTAAACTAAGTACACCTGCCAGCACTATCCGCCAGCTTCAAACCATACACTTGCTCAAGCATCTGTAAAGCTTAATTTATTTATCTGGCTTTCTTTAAGGGCTATTATTTTATACAAAAAAACCTTAAATTTGGAGAATGTATATTATACAATAAGTAATACACTTTTTAGTAAAATACCCTTTTCATGTCTTTTCTTAAATCCACTACTAAATTAAGTTTAAGCTTCGTCTGCTCCATAGGTATTTCCCTGGGCTTATACTCTTGTTTAAACACAAAGCAGGAAGCTAGTAAAGCTGTTGTTTCCCGGGTCCTGGTTTTCTCTAAAACCGCAGGCTATAAACATGCTTCTATTCCCAACGGCATTGCCGCCATTCAGAAAATGGGTCAGGAAAATAGTTTCCGGGTTGATACCACGAAGAATGCCGCTTATTTCACCCAGGATAGCCTGCAAAATTACCAGGCCGTTGTCTTTTTAAGCACTACTCAAAACGTATTAAATGCGCAGCAGCAGGTTGCTTTTGAACGTTACATCCAGGCTGGCGGTGGTTTTGTGGGCATTCACGCCGCCACCGATACTGAGTACGATTGGCCCTGGTACAACAAACTGGTTGGCGCTTATTTTTCGAGCCACCCCAATAACCCAAACGTGCGCCAAGCCACCATTGATGTACTGGATAACACCCATCCTTCCACGGTGGGGCTGCCGGCCCGTTGGGAACGTAACGACGAGTGGTACAACTATAAATCAATCAATCCGGATATAAAAGTACTAGCCAAGCTCGACGAGAAAACCTACGAAGGCGGCACCAACGGCGATAACCATCCGATTGTCTGGTACCACGATTACGACGGTGGGCGCGCGTTCTACACGGGTTTGGGCCATACCGAAGAAAGTTTTACTGATCCTTTGTTTCAGAACCACATTCTAGGCGGTATCAAATACGCCATGGGCGATAGAATACCTCTGGATTACAGCAAGTCTTACGGCGTGTTAATACCCGAAGAAAATCGCTTTGTAAAAACCGTACTGGATAACGACTTGAACGAACCCATGGAGTTAGCCGTGGCCGCAGATGGCAGGGTGTTTTATACCGAAAGGACCGGCCGGATTATGATGTATAACCCTGCTGCGGGCCAGCTGGCTTTAGTATATAAGTTACCGATTGTACAGAAAGAAGGTCTGGGTTTACTAGGTATTACCTTAGACCCGGATTTCCAGAAAAATAATTACCTATACCTGTATTATACGCCTGAACCAAAAGAGCCCGAATACCGGAAATTATTACCTCAGGATTACAAAGCCGATGCCAAGGCCATGGAAATCCTGAATAAAAATAAAGTGCTGAAGAATCAAATCTCCCGCTTTACCCTAAAGGCCGATAATACCCTTGATTTCGCATCGGAAAAAGTACTGGTGCAAGTGCCTATAGAACTGGAAGCCAGTGCGCACCACGGCGGTTCGTTGGCTTTCGACAAAGATAAAAACCTGATTATAGCTACCGGCGATAATACCGTACCTTTCCAATCGAACGGCCATGCGCCCATCGACGAAATTCCGGGCCGGGTGGTGTACGATGCGCAGCGGTCGGCGGGTAACACCAATGATTTACGCGGTAAAATATTAAGAATTCATCCGGAAGCAAATGGTACCTATACTATTCCGGCCGGTAATTTATTTCCATCGGGCACCGCCAATACCAAACCGGAAATTTATGCCATGGGCTTGCGCAATCCGTACCGGATAGCGGTGCATCCGCAAAGTAAGGTTATTTATTGGGGCGAAATTGGCCCGGATGCCGGCGAAGACAGTCCTTTGCAAGGTCCGCGGGGTTACGATGAATTTAACCAGGCCAAGAAAGCCGGCAATTTTGGCTGGCCTTATTTTATTGGTAACACCAAACCTTATAACGATTACGATTTCGCCAGTAAAGCATCTAAAGGGCCTTTTGTACCTACCACCATTGTAAATAATTCGCCTAATAATACAGGCTTGCAGAACTTGCCGGCGGCGCAAAGTGCGACGGTATGGTATCCGTATGCGGCCTCGCCGGAATTTCCGAATTTAGGACAGGGTGGCCGGAGCGCCATGGCGGGAGAATTTTATTCTTTTGATAAAAACTCGAAATCGGCGGTGAAGTTCCCGGAGTTTTACGACGGCGCTTTGTTTGTTTTTGACTGGATGCGGAACTGGGTAATGACCATGCGCCTGGATAAAAACGAAAATTTTGTACGAATGGAGCCTTTCCTGCCCAAAACTGGCGATTTCAAAAGGCCCATCGACCAGGCTTTTGGCGCAGATGGCGTAATGTATATGCTGGAATATGGTTCTATTTACGGTATTGATAACGAAGATGCCCGCCTGGTGAAAATAGAATTTAACGCCGGTAACCGCGCCCCGGTAGCCAAAGCAACGGTAACCGATTCTGTTGGGCTGGCGCCGTTAAAAGTAGCTTTTTCCAGCAAAAAAACTTACGATTTAGACGAAGAAGATAAATTAACTTACCAATGGATATTTAACGGTCAGGAAGTAGCTTCTACCGAAACCAACCCCAGCTATACCTATACGGCTAACGGCGAATATAAAGCCATTTTAAAGGTAACGGATAAGGCCGGTGCGGTAGATCAGGATACCATAGAAATTAAAGTTGGTAATTCGGTGCCGCAAGTTGCTATTACCGCCAACGGCAACCAAAGCTTTTATTGGGAAAATCAGCCGCTGCCTTACGCCGTGAAAATAATGGACAAAGAAGATGTTAAGATTGATCCGAAACGGGTACAGGTTTATTTCGATTATAATCCGCAATCTAAGAAAAACGAGCCCCTGGTTGGCCACCAGATTCTGACCACGGTAGAAACAAATACCTTAGGCAAAACCCTGATTGCGAATAGCGATTGTAAAGCCTGCCATACCATTGATAAAGTATCGGTAGGGCCGGCCTTTATTGCCGTAGCCCAACGCTATAAAGGCAATAATGCAGCCGTAATCCAGCTGGCCCAGAAAATTATAAAAGGCGGCGGCGGCAATTGGGGCGAGCACGCCATGAGCGCGCACCCGCAGGTATCGCAACAAGACGCTTCCGAAATGGTTAAATATATTTTATCGTTGAGCAACGCCAAGCAGGCCCGAACCAACCTGCCGATGCAAGGAATAATAAAATACAAGGAGCCCGCCGGGCAACCAAAAGGCGGTACGTATACGTTACTGGCGGCCTATACCGATGCCGGCGGCAAAATGGTTGGTCCGCTTATCGGTAGTTCCGTCCTTTCGTTCCGGTCGCCTATTGTCCAGGCTGAAGACGCCGATAAATTATCGGGCTTAGGGAAAAATAATAAGATATTAAACAGTATCAACAACAATGCTTATTTTGTTTTCCAGAATATCGATCTGAAAGGTGTAAAACAACTTACTTATCATTATGCCTCCGAAAACCAGAATGCGGCCATCGAAGTACATCTTGACTCGCCTACCGGACCGGTTATCAGCAAGCTGAATTATAAAGCTACCGGCGACTGGAATAAATTTGTTGACCTGAGCGCCCCGGTAAAAGATCCGGGCGGCCGGCACGATCTTTACTTCGTTGTTATAAAAGATAAGCCTCCTTATAATAGCCTGCTGGATATTGATTGGATCCAGTTTAAGCAATAACCGCAAACAGGAAAAGGCCATAACTTTAAAGGTTATGGCCTTTTTTATGAATTATTTAATTTGAATAAACCGTATCGAATGGCCGGAAAATTCAAAACTTAATTAATTCCTATATCCGGCTTTTTTCGGGTAAGGCTTTTTCCAGTGTTCTAAAGATTTCTTCTTTTTCGTTCTTTAACGGCATAATCAACAGCCTGCTCGGTTGAAGCCATACAGGTTAAATGCGGGTTTTGGGTAGCGGTGGAGGTCATGCAAGCGCCGTTTGTAATAAAAACGTTTTTGCAGGCGTGTACCAGCTTCCAACCGTTCAGGATTCTTCCAGCAAAAAATGGCCGTTGAGCTTCTTATGCGAGGAACTTGAGTAAAATAGGCAGCAGTTAAGTCAGAAATTTGTCACCAGGCAAGAGGCTCGACTGGCCGTCTTGGAATATATCGGAGCTGGTACAACAGAAGCCGAGGCATTCAGGATGGCAATATTAAACGCCCTGCCCCTTGGAAAGGTTGTTACAGCAAAAAAAAACTATAGCTGCCTAAAAAAGCCTTTAGTAAATTGTTGCAATGCTACTTTTTACCTGCTCTGCTACTTCAAACCAATATGTCCAATACTAGTACCTGCTAATACTTCATTTAGAAAGGTAAAAACAATATGGGAGTTTAATTTTTGAAAATTGTTTAGAAAGCTGTATTATTAAAGTTAGAATTAATTATCCACCACCCCTCACCTTATGTTATTTAGAAAAAATAGCTCTAAATTATGGTTAAGTGTGCTCTGCCTTTTCGGAGCTTCCTCTGGCCTGTATTCTTGTCTTAACACCGGGCAAACCTCTCAACAAGCACCAATGGCCGTTACCAAACCGCGCGTGTTGGTTTTCTCGAAAACTGTTGGCTGGAAACATACGTCTATTCCGTTTGCCAATACCACCATTCAAAAATTTGGGAAAGAGCATAACTTTCTGGTGGATACTACCAAGAATGCCGCTTACTTCACCGACGACAGCTTACGTCATTACCAGGCCGTGGTATTTAACAGTACTACCGGTAACGTGCTGACCCAAGAGCAACAAGCTGCATTTGAACGCTATATCCAGGCCGGCGGCGGTTATATGGGCATTCACTCGGCGGCCGATACCGAATACGAATGGCCGTGGTACAATAATTTAATGGGCGCTCATTTCTCCAGCCATCCGCTGCAACCCGGCGAGCGCAAAGCAACCGTAGAAGTATTGGATAAAAAACATCCAGCTACAGCCGGGCTGCCCGATACCTGGCCGCGAACCGATGAATGGTATAATTACCGGTCGTTTTACCCGGATTTGAAAGTGCTGGCCAACCTCGACGAAAATTCCTATGAAGGCGGCACGAACGGGGCGAACCATCCCATTGCCTGGTACCACGAATTTGACGGCGGACGAGCCTTTTACACCGGTGGCGGGCATACCCCGGAAAGCTACAGTGAGCCTTTATTCCTGCAGCATTTATGGGGCGGCTTGCAATACGCCATGGGCAATGGCAAACCCCTGGATTACCGTAAAGCGTATGCTGTAACCGTACCGGAAGAAAACCGGTTTGTAAAAACTGTATTAATCAACGATTTATCGGTGCCGATGGAGTTAGCGGTAGCCGGGGATGGGCGGGTGTTTTTTACCGAGTTTGGCGGTAATTTGTCGGTGTACAATGCCCAGACGCGGGAGCATAAACTGGTGCATAAATTCAATGTAATTAATAAAGGCGGCACCGGTTTAATCGGGGTCACCTTAGATCCGAATTTTGCTACCAACAATTCTATTTATGTATACTACACGCCGCCCAAGGCCGAAGAGCCTTACTTATTTAACCTGTCCCGCTTTACGGTAAATGCCGATAATACTTTGGATGTAGCTTCCGAAAAAGTGTTATTGCAAGTGCCGGTGCAGGAAAAAAGCGGATCCCACCACGGCGGTTCTTTAGCCTGGGATAAAGAAGGTAATTTGTATCTATCTACCGGCGATAGTACCACGCCGTTTCCTTCCTTGGGTTATTCCCCCATAGACGAGCGTTCGGGGGCTGAATATTATAGCCAGGATGCCCAGCGCGGTTCGGCCAATACCAACGATTTTAAAGGTAAAATTTTGCGTATTCACCCGGAACCCGATGGCACGTATACCATCCCGGCCGGTAACTTATTCCCGCAAGGCACCGCTAAAACCCGTCCTGAAATTTATACCATGGGCCACCGCAACCCGTACCGCATTGCTGTAAATCCAAAAACATCGGTGTTGTACTGGGGCGAAATCGGGCCGGATGCCGGCGTGGATAGCACCCGCGGACCGAAAGGTTACGATGAGTTTAACCAGGCCAAAACAGCCGGTAATTACGGCTGGCCTTATTTTATCGGTAATAACTACGCGTATGCGGAGTGGGATTTTGCGGCTAAGAAAGCCGGCCCGCTGTACGACCCTAAAGCTCCGGTAAACAACTCACCCAATAATACCGGCTTAACTAGTTTGCCGCCGGCCCGGCCCGCCATGATCTGGTATCCCTACGATGCCTCCCCGGAGTTTCCGGAGTTGGGACAGGGCGGACGGAGTGCTATGGCCGGTCAGTTCTATACCTATAATCCAGCTTCAACTTCTAAAACTAAATTCCCGGCGTATTACGACGGTACTTTATTTGTAATGGAATGGATGCGGAACTGGGTAATAGCGCTTCGGTTTGATAAAGACGAGAACTTTTTGCGGGCTGAGCCTTTTATGGCCCTTAACGGCGATTTTCGCCGGCCTATTGATTTGGCTTTTGGCGCAGATGGCGTAATGTATATGTTAGAATACGGTTCGGTTTATGGCGCCGATAACGAAGATGCCCGCCTGGTAAAAATTGAATACAATACAGACAACCGCGCGCCCATTGCTAAAGCTTTTGCTACCGATTCCGTAGCCATTGCCCGGGCCGGTGCTCGTTCTTATTTAACTTCCGATCCCCGGATGGGCCCGGAGCTGCCCGAAATAGCCGGTCAGGCACCGTTACGGGTTAAATTTGCCAGCCGCGGTACCCGCGACCTGGACGATAACGACCGGCTTACTTACCAATGGTTATTCGACGGCAAAACAGCAGGAGCCACTACGCCTAATCCGACTTATACTTATACCCAACCAGGCGTTTATAATGCTATTTTAAAAGTAACCGACCAGGCCGGGCTTACAGCTACAGATACCGTAGTAGTACGGGTCGGCAACGCTCTGCCCCAGGTAACAGTAGTTACCCCTAATAACAAGTCTTTTTACTGGGGGAATAAACCATTCCGCTATACAGTGCAGGTAAAAGATGCGGAAGATAAGCCGATAAACCCTAAAAATGTAAAGGTATATTTTAATTATAACCCGCAGCCCAGCACCCTTAATAAAGCACCTATTATGGGCCACCAGGTTGTTACAGCACTGGAAACCAATTCGCTGGGAAAAACCTTAGTAGCTAGCAGCGATTGCAAAGCCTGCCATACCGTAGATAAAGTTTCGGTGGGGCCGGCTTTCATAGCCGTGGCGCAACGCTACAAAGGCCAGAGTGGGGCTGTAAACCGGTTAGCCAATAAAATTATTACGGGTGGTGGCGGCAACTGGACGAAAGATCACGTAATGAGCGCGCACCCGCAAATTCCGCAGAAAGACGCCGAGGAAATGGTAAAATATATTTTCTCTCTTACTGATGCCAAGAAAGAGCAGACAATTCTACCGGCCCAGGGTACTATTACCCTGAAGGAGCACCAAGAGTCGGAGCCCAGCGGCCAATATACCTTACTGGCCGCTTACACCGATAAAGGTAGTAAAGCAGTAGGGCCGCTCACGAATACCGAAGTGGTTACCCTCCGGAACGCCAAAGTAAGAACCATTGATGCCGATGGACATACCGGATTCCGGCGCTTTGGTAACGACCTGACAACCGGCGATCACAAAGCGTTTATTCTGTTAAAAGATATAGATTTAACTAATATCAAAGGATTGACCTACGAATATTCGGCCCCGGATAAAGACGGAGAGATTGAATTACGCATTGGCTCTTACGCCGGCCCGGTTATAAGCAGAACCTCTTTTAAAGCCAACGGCGGCGGCAAAGGCCCTAAACAGGTGAAAGGAATATTAACAAAGCCGGTTACCGGCAAATACGATCTTTATTTTATAATCGTTAAAAAAGAAAAACCAAATAATAATCTGGCTTCTTTAAAAGCTATCCAATTTGAGCAGTAATCAGTTGCGATCATTCAGAATTAAAACAGTAAGCCATAAGTTAATTATGGCTTACTGTTTTAATAACAGTAAGGATTTAGTAATTTTGATTCTTTAAATCCACCTTAATTATAAGTAGTATCTTATAAGCCACATCTAATGAAAATAAAGCCCTTTTTAAAATTACTTTTCTTTCTAATTTATATCATTTTTTCGAAAAGCACTAGTATTGCCCAAAATCCATCCGACGTTTTCGCTTTAACGCCACTGCCTTTAACTGATGTAAGTGCCTTTAAGCCGTTATCCAACAACTGGAAACTGGTAAGTGATGTGTACTTCGATCCGTTAAAAGCAGGTAAAGCTAAAACAACAACCGGCAACGGGGTATTAGTTAATACGCCCGGCAAAAAAGACAACGGCCACTTGTTTACGAACATGGAGCACGGCGATATAGAGCTGGAATTGGATTTTATGATGGCCAAAGGCTCGAATGCCGGGGTCTATTTACAAGGCCGTTACGAAATACAAATGTTTGATTCGTGGGGCGAAGCTGATCCTAAGTTTTCGGATGCGGGTGCTATTTACCAACGTTGGGACGAAAAACGGGGTGTTGGACGCGAAGGGTACGAAGGCCATCCGCCTTTGGTAAACGTAAGTAAGGCGCCCGGTTTGTGGCAACATTTTCGCATTGTATTCCGGGCACCCCGGTTTAATGCGCAAGGGCAAAAAACCGAAAATGCGCGTTTTGTAGAAGTATATCAAAACGACGTACTGGTGCAAAAAAACATTGAAGTAACCGGGCCTACCCGCGCTGCCGCCTTTGAAGACGAAAAACCAGTGGGCCCACTCATGATTCAGGGCGACCACGGCGCCGTTGCTATTCGCAATATCAAATACAAAGCTTACGGTACGGAGCTGGTTACCTTATCGGATATGAAATTAACTTCTTACGAAAACGTTAAGAATTTAACGGACTTTACCACCAATGCGCCCAAAGCCGAAATGGAAATTGATGTGCTGGAGCACCTGGCCCCGGCCAGCCGCGACAATTTTGCCGGCCAGATTACCGGCACCATCCAGGTGCCTACGACCGGTGAATATTTCTTTAACTTAAACCTGGCCTGGATTCCGATGGATACTAACCCCAACTATATTAACGGGGCGGGCGAGTTAACCATCGCCGATAAAAAGGTTTTAACTGTTACCGGTAAAACCGGTGTGGCGTCCGGTACCGTTAACTTACCGGCCGGGAAACATCCCTTTACCCTGAATTATTTTAAAAGCTCGGCTTACTGGTATGCCCGCAGCAACGATATTACCCTTTCGGTGGGTGGCCCCGGCATTGCCTATACGGCTTTAAACCAGCCATTACGCGCTGCTGATCCGGTAGGCGCGATTACCGTGAAGGTAGAGCAGGAGCCAGTAATGCAACGTGGTTTTTTACAACATATAGATAAGAAAAAAACGCACGTTATTTCGGTGGGCGAGCCCGGAAATGCCAATTATGCCGTAGATCTGAGCCGCGGTGAGTTCCTGCAAATCTGGCGGGGTAATTTCCTGGAAACCACCCCCATGTGGCATGGCCGCGGCGAAACCCAGTTAGAGGTGCCGCTGGGCAGTGTTATCCAGTTTCCGGCTAAACCATCGCTTACATTTTTATCCGATCAGAATGCCGCCTGGCCCGATTCTAATGCCACGTATACCAACTTAGGTTACGATGTAACGCCGGCGGGCCGTCCGGTTTTTAAATGTGCCTTGGGTGGAGCCAGCGTACGGGAAACAGTAGTGCCTGAAGACAATGGTCGCAAATTAACCCATTCGTTTGTGATAATGCCCGGCCAGGAAAAGAACCAGATCTGGTGCCGCGTGGCCGAAGGAACAACTATCACTAAAATGCCGAACGGTTTGTACGCCGTAAACGATAAAGAATATTTTATTCAATTAACAAGAAAAGAAAAACCCGTTATCCGGGCTACGGCCCAGAACACGCAGGAAATGCTGCTGCCGGTAAAAGTAAAAAATGAGGTAGGCACGGTGAAGTACGCTATTATCTGGTAAGGTTTTTCTCATTCGGAATTTAAAAACATGAAACTTTCAAAAACATTAAATTATATAGCAAAGGCCACCTTAGTAGCGGCTGGTCTTTTATTTTCGGACGCTACCCCGGTTTGGGCCCAAACTAAAATAAACCCAGCCACCGGCAGCAAGCAGCCGGCGCCGGCGCCCAAAGGATTGGCCAAAATAGAGGCAGCTCCGGCCAAAGAAGACGATTTTTATAAACTTATTTCCTTGCCTGTGCCGGAAGATATTATTCTGGAAGTAGGCGGGATGGTGACCTTACCTGATGGCAGTCTGGCTATTTGTACCCGGCGCGGCGAAGTCTGGCTGGTATCTAACCCTACCATTACAGGCGAAGAACGACCATCATACCGGCGTTTTGCTTACGGCCTGCACGAGCCTTTGGGCCTGGCTTACAAAGATGGCGATATCTATGTAACCCAACGGAGCGAAGTGACTCGCTTGCGGGATGCTAACGGTGATGGCAAAGCCGATTCGTACGATAAAGTTTATTCCTGGCCTTTGTCCGGTAACTACCACGAGTATTCCTTTGGCCCCACGTTTCTGCCGAACGGCAATATGCTGGTAACGCTTAACGTAGGTTGGAGCAATAGCTTAGGACATGGCGTGAGCTTGGTGCCCTGGCGGGGCTGGACGTTGGAAATTACCCCGGACGGGCAAATGATGCCGTATGCGGCGGGTATGCGCTCGCCGGCGGGCTACGGCTTTAATGCCGCCGGTGACTTTTTTTACACCGAAAACCAGGGCGACTGGGTGGGATCGGGCCGGATCTCGCACGTAGAAAAAGGCGATTTCTTGGGCAACGCCGAAAGTTTAAACTGGAGCGGTTTACCGGGCTCGCCGTTAAAAATAAAACCCCAAGATGTGCCCAATACCGGCGAACCTTTATACGATGTAGCCCAGAAGTTTCCGGAACTAAAACCACCGGCGGTCTGGCTGCCCCACGGTATTCTGGGTATCTCTACTTCAGCTTTCCTCAGCGATAACACCAGCGGTAAATTTGGTCCCTTTGCGAACCAGGTATTTGTCGGCGATCAGGGCCAAAGCAAGATTATGCGCGTAGATTTTGAAAAAGTAAAAGGCGCGTACCAAGGCGTGGTGTTCCCGTTCCGTGAAGGTTTTTCGTCGGGCATTATCCGGCAAGTGTGGGGCAACGATGGCTCTATGTTTGTGGGTATGACGAGCCGGGGCTGGTCTTCTACCGGGAAAGAATTATTTAGCTTGCAGCGCTTGGTTTGGACGGGTAAAACGCCTTTCGAAATGAAAACCGTGCGGGCTATGCCCGATGGTTTCGAAATAGAATTTACGAAATCCGTAGATAAAGCTTCGGCCGGCAACCCCGAGTCTTATAAAGTAACGGGCTTTAACTATAAATACCACGCTACGTACGGCAGCCCGGTTATAAACAATAAAGTAAACCCTATTCGGGGCATTGTAGTGTCGGAAGATGGAATGAAAGCCCGTTTAGTTGTGGATGATTTGCGCTTAGGTTACATTCATGAAATAACCACCGAAGGTGTTAAAGGAGCCGATGGCGCTGCTTTGCTGCACCCGGTAGCGTATTATACCCTGAATAATTTACCCGAAGGAGCTAAACTAAACATTGCTAAAGCAGCCCCGAAACACGACCATGCGGCCATGACGGCGGTGGCCAAACCAAAAGCAACTAAAGCTGCTGCAGCTACATCGGCCAAAACTACAGCTTCGGCTAAGGCCTCCGGTAGCAAATTGCCTAAACGCCTCACCGAAATGCCGGCATCCTGGAACGGAGATGCTGATTATACCATAAACATAGGCACCAAGCCAGGCTTAAAATTCGATCTGACGCAGTTTCAGGTAAGAGCGGGCAGCAAGGTAAAAGTAGTATTTAACAATGATGATGATATGCTGCATAACTTTGTAGTAGTACTGCCGGGTACCGCCATTGAAGTAGGTACTTTAGCCATGAAATTAGGCCTGGAAGGGCAGCAGAAGGATTACATCCCGAATACGGATAAATTACTTTATCACACGAAGTTACTGCAACCCAATACCTCCGAAGCGATCTATTTTATTGCCCCGGCAAAACCAGGTAACTATATGTATGAGTGTTCGGTGCCAGGCCACTTCTACGTGATGCAAGGAACCATGAAAGTGACACAATAATAGCTTCTTGGTAAAATCAGGCCGGCTGAAATAACAATTTGCGGCGTGTAAAAGATAGCTAAGGCAGGGCAGAAGTTTCTCGGTCCTGCCTTTCTTATTAAAGCAAGGTGTAGTGGTACTTTTATTTGTTGTTAATATTTTTACTGCTGCTAATAAAAAAGATGGGCTTGATCTTGATTAGAGCAATTTTAAACCGCAGCATTATTTGATTTTTAATTATTTGGATTTAATAATATTAACATAACTTCCTCTTTACATTTAGGTAATATTAATACTCCATAATTGTATTATGGAAAAGCTAATTGTAATTTACTGTGTTCTGATTTTATGTATAGTGTTTGCTATTCTGGGCTTATTGCTTAAGGATGAGAAAACTAAAATAGGCAAGATGAAAGGCAAACTTATTCTTACTTGCGTAAGCCTTATTGCTGGGCTTATCTTGCACCTGAACTATATGGTGCTTCCTTGGGCGAGGCAGCAAAAAGGCGAGTTAGTGGCTTTTACTAATTTTGGTGTATTAGCATTTGTTTTTTCTTTGCTCGTCTTGTGCTTGTTTAACAATTTTTTTGCAGCTAAAGCTAAGCATATAGCACAGGGTAATGTTGTTCTAAAAAAGGCTTCTTCCTCTTAAGAAGCTTTTTTTTTGTACTTTTCAAAAACTGCTGGGGAATTATTGATTAATTCAAAAAGTTTCTAAAGCGCATTTGTAGCTTAAATCCACCGTATTCGTAAAACTTATTCAGCTTCTTTTAAGCTGTATTAAACTCCTGGTGAAACAAGATCAGCTGCCTAATTCTTTAATTATAGACATAGCAGGTGGTTTAGATCAATGCCAGTAGTTTAGATTTGCTATAACAGATTAGGGTGTATAAATAATATTTTACCTGCCTCCCACATAAAAAAGACTTTAGAATGATAGAAAATGCGGTAGAAAACTATGGGCACTACTTGGCACTGTCTAAATGAAGGTTTGTCTTTAATATTCGTTCGTATACTATTTCCCTTTCCTTCCTCTGTTACCCGTATGTGGTCTGCTTAAGTATAATAGCGCAGGTAATACCCCTGGTTTCCAACTAAATTTACCGGCTACTACTGTAAGCTTCTGCTTGCTTAATTTAATAGAATAGTAACCCGACTGTTCAAGCCGTGCTGTTGATTCCTGTCGTAAAGCTAATACCTTAAAAAGTCTAAAAGCAGCCTTTTCTTATTCTGGTAAATTCTATTAGCTGTATATTATAATTTAATGCTATTAAGTAATAAATTATATAGTGGAGTAGTACTTTCAATTTCCTTATAAAATTTCAGAGGCACTTTTTTACTTCTTAAACAATATTTAAATTTTTATATATATAATTTTTAATTTATTTAGATAGTATTTATATTTGATATATTATAATAATATTATAAACCATTAAGATACTAAAATCATCGCACCTGTAATCTTTATTCAATGAAATTATTCTACAAACTGGAGGCAAGAACCATTTTATGGTTCCTGATAAAAACACTGTTTATTTTAGTTCTATTAAACTTAAGTGTAATTGCTTTAGAGTATTACCTTAATGTTTATACAGACTCCACCATAACCGGCTCCCAGGTTTTTAAAAACTACGTTACCGGAATGTTTTCCTTCGATGTTGAGAAAAATATTCCCTCTTTTTTCTCAACTATCATCTTTCTAATAAGCGGCATTTTGCTGATTAGCATTTCGCGGCATGTAAAGAACAGTAATCAGCCTTTATACTTTAGGCAATGGTACTTAATGGGGTGTACATTTGTATGGTTGGCAGTAGATGAGTTATTTTCGATGCACGAACTACTTATCAAGCCAAGTCGAATCTTTCTGAAAAGTCTGCTTCAACAAGATAACTTAGGGTATTTGCATTTTGCCTGGGTTGTACCTTATGTTTTGCTCTTCGTGTTTATGGGCGTTTATTTTTTTAAATTCATCTTTTCGTTACCTAGAAAAACGCTGGAAGGTTTTATTGGGTCAGGAGTAATTTTTATTATGGGAGCTGTGGGCATGGAGATGGTAGGAGGCTATTACGTTGCTAATAGTGGTAACGAAATGGATCTTATCTATAAGTTTTGCACCATACTGGAAGAAGTGCTTGAAATGTTAGGCATTATCCTTTTTATTTATTCGCTGATAAAGTATATAGAGCAACAGGATAACTTAATTGTTAATATTGCAATTGGATCGGAGAAGGTACAAACTGTTTCTGAAGTGAAAAAAGTTCTGGTAGCTCATTGATTGCTTTAAAACACCTATAATTTTTATATGATGTTAGCCCAAGGATTACGAACCATTATTTACAAGGTGCCCGATTTAGTTAAAGCAAAAGCCTGGTACAGTGTAGCATTTAACGTTTTGCCTTATTTTGATGAACCTTTTTATGTGGGGTTTAACATTGGGGGTTACGAACTTGGCCTGGACCCGGATCTTACAGACGTAAAAGCAGGCAATAATGTAATAACCTACTGGGGGGTGAATTATGCCGATGCGGCTTTTAAAAGTTTGATTGAAAAAGGAGCCCGGGAGCACGAAGCGGTGCACGAAGTAGGCGAGGGGATCTATGTAGGTTCCGTACACGATCCGTTTGGCAACATTATTGGTATTATCGAAAATCCACATTTCCGGGCAGCAACTTAATATCTGTTTCGTCTATAAGCAGTTTCTCTTGGCTGAGGAATAATGGTTTGGTCACTTTACAGGGTACATATTAACCGTAAACCTATATTTAATGTAAATGAAAAAAAGATTTTTATCTCTGGCTTTATGTTGTAGCGTGGCGCTGCTGGCCATAATGGCCTTTACGAAACCTAAAAAACCAATGCGGGTAGTTTTTCTGGGCGATTCTATTACCCAGGCGGGCGTGCAGCCCGGTGGTTATATTTCGTTGCTCCGCGAGGCATTAAAGGGAGCTAATTTAGCCAACGATTTTGAATTGATTGGCGCTGGCATTAGCGGCAATAAAGTGCCCGATTTGCAAAAGCGTCTGGAAACAGATGTGCTGGCTAAAAAGCCGGACCTAGTATTTATTTATATCGGCATTAACGATGTCTGGCACTGGACGCACCCGTGTTGCAAAGACAAACAAGGCGGCACCACGAAAGAAAATTTTGCCGCTGGCCTGAAAGACATTATTTCCCGGATTAAAAAACAGGGCGCGAAAGTAATTCTGTGTACGCCCACCGTAATTGGTGAAAAAGCAAATAGCGCCAACCCCCAGGATAAAATGCTGGACGAGTACGCAAATGTTAGCCGCCAGGTAGCACAAGAGCAAGGCCTGGTATTATGCGACTTGCGCCAAGCTTTTACTGATTATTTAAAGGTGCAAAACAAAGAAGATAAAAGCCAAGGCATTTTAACTTACGATGAGGTCCATTTAAATGCCGCTGGCAATGCTTTCCTGGCTTTGCAGATGATGCCTTATTTGATGCAGCAGTAATTTTAAAAAGTTAATTAACTTCAGGTCAACATAAAAAACCGCCTGGTCAAGCTGTTTTTTATGTTGACCCGAAGTTGTTTTAGCAAGCGGCCACCAGCATTTGTTCTTTGTGCCGGGAAATATGATGTGAAATCTTTTTGTATAGCTCGTTGGGATTGAAAGGTTTACTGATATAATCGTTCATCCCTACCTCAAAGGCTTTATCTTTTATATCCAGCATTGCCGAGGCCGTTAAAGCAATAATAGGTAGTTTCCGGTACTTTTCTTCCGGTAAATTCCTGATTTCTGACGTGGCCAGGTAACCGTCCATTTCGGGCATTTGCAAGTCCATCAGCACCAGGTCGTAGGGGTGCTGCTGCACCATTTGCAAAGCCGATACGCCGTTATCGGCTACATCTACTTCTATATCCCACTGTTGTAGAAATTGCCGCGCCACCACTACATTTATACCGTAATCTTCGGCCAGTAGTATGCGGGTACCTTTCAAGCTTTTATATTCCTGAATAATTGTTTCCTGCCGATTGTAGGCCGAATGCTTACCAGAGCTATTTTTAAGTTTTAAGTCAAAAAAGAATTTTGATCCTTTACCAGGGGTGCTTTCTACTTGTATCTGGCTGCCCTGCAGTTCCAGTAAGCGCTTGGTAATAGCTAAGCCTAAGCCGGTACCGCCGTATTGACGGGTAGTATTGGAACTGGCTTGCGTAAAGCTTTCAAAAATTTTGTCTAATTTGTCCGGCGCAATACCTATACCAGTGTCATTTACCGAAAAGTGAATGGTAGTGCTAGTGGCGTTTTGTTCCGAAATAGTAGCCTCTAAAGTTATTTTACCTTGCGGCGTAAATTTAACCGCGTTACTTACCAGGTTGGTTAATATTTGGGCCAGCCGTACCGGATCACCGGAAATAATGCCCGGCAATTCATCGTCCAGCATTAGTTTCAGGCTGATGCCTTTATCTTCGGCTTGCGGCACCAGGGCATGCCGGATGTTGCGGATCAAGTCGACCAAGCTAAAATCTACTTCCTCAAATTCAATTTTGCCGGCCTCAATTTTAGAGAAGTCCAGAATATCATTAATGAGTACCAGTAAGTTCTCGGCCGAAAATTTCAGGGTTTTCAGGTTAGATAACTGATCGGGGCGCGGGTTGTTTTGCAGGAGCAAATGGGTAAACCCAATTACCGCGTTCATGGGCGTTCTGATTTCGTGGCTCATGGTAGAGAGAAACTGCGATTTGGCGATAGCGGCCTGCTCTGCTTGTTCTTTGGCCTGAATCAGTTCCTGCTGGGCTAATTTACGTTTCGTGATATTCTCGAAAAACAGGATAATGCCGCCTACTTCGTTTTCTTTCTCGTACCAGGGCCAAACTTCCCAGCGTACCCATTCTTCCCGGCCATTAGGCGCTATATAGAAATCTTCGTCTTGTTTTAAAACTTCACCGGTTAAACCTCGCTGGTATGCGCGCCGCCATGTATCGGGCATTACCGGATTTACTTCGTAGTGGCTTTTGCCCAGTAGGTCTTCTTGTTGCAAATTGTTTACTTCCAACCACACTTTACTCGTGGCAATATAACGCAGGTCTTTATCCAACATGGCCAGCCCTACCGGCGAAAACTCAATAAAAGTTTTAAGCTGCTGCTGGCGGAGCAGTAAGGTTTTTTCGGAATTTTTTTGTTCGGTAATATCCAGAATAGAGCCGTATAATTTGCTGGTGCGGCCTTCGGCGTCAGCTACTGCTTTGGCAATAACCTGGATATATTTTGGGGGCTGGTTAAACGGGAAAATCCGCAGGATATAATCAACGGGCCGGCCTTGTTTCAAGGCTTTCTTAATACATTTCTTATGCAGGCCTACATCTTCCGCGTGAATACCATTTACTATTTGTTCGTCCGTAAGTAAGCTACCCAACGGCTCCAGGCCAAAAATCCGGAAGGCCTCGGCCGAAAAAGATAGTTGCCCGGTAACCAAGTCTTTTTCCCAACTGCCGCTGTGCGTTAATTCCTGCGTTTCCATAAGCCGCGATTCACTCAACCGGATTAAAGCCTCGGCTTTTTTACGGTGGGTAAGATCGTGCCATACCGTTAAAATAGTGGGCCGGTTATTTACCACTACCGGAGTAGAAGTTACTTCTACCGGAAACTCAGTACCATCGCTGCGCAGTAGGGTCCATTCAAACTGATGATACCCTTTGGTTTCTACCAGTTCGTCAACCTCTGCCGCATAACTAGCTGACTTAAAGCCTTCCGGTTGGTATTCCGAGGAGAAAAAGGAAGGCTGCTTACCCACTATTTCAGCTTTTGCCTGGTACCCCAACATTTTCAGGGCGGCGGTGTTGCAATCAATAATGCCGTCGGTTCTATCGTACAGCAAATGGGCATCCGTGGAGTGTTCAAAAACAACCCGCAATTTTTCGTCGGCGTGTTTTTGCTCCGTTATATCTTGCAGCACCCCGTAAAGCCGGACCGGTATTTCTTTTTTATATTCTACTCGGCCTATAAACCTAATCCAGAGAAGGGTGCCGTCCGGTAAGTTAAAAGGCACTTCTAAATCCAGGGGTTCGCCGGTCTGAATGGTTCTTTCTAATGCGGCCGAGAGGGTAGTCTGCGCGTGGACCGGGTACAGTTTTACTACATCGGATAGATTTAGCGGGGTATAAGGTTTTAAATGATGAATGCGGTAAACTTCTTTGGTCCAGATGGCTTTTTGCGAAGCCAAATCTACTTCCCAACCTCCAACTTTGGCTAAGCGGCTAGTTTCTTTTAGCAGTTCTTCGTTCAGGCGCAGCTTACACTCTAATTCTTTCTGGTCGGTTACATCCATGGTAATGCCATTCCAGAGAATGGTGCCATCGCTCAGGCGATGCGGCTTGCCGTTTCCCCGCAGCCATTTAGTTTTCCCGGAGGGGGTTATAATCCGGCTTTCTACTAGCCAGGGCTGCAGCGTCTGAGCCGATTGGGTTAGGGTTTGCCAGTATAACTCCAGATCATCCGGGTGATTTAATTGCAAAACTATATCCGCATCCTGCATGATTACTTCCGGATCTAATTCATAAATTGTGTTAGCACCAGCACTTACATACAGAAAGCCTTTGTTGCCATCCGGTGAAAGTGCAAACTGGTATATCATGCCTGGTAAACCGTCGAGATTAGATAATACGTTTTGAATATCCTTTAGGGGTTCCATTTAATAGGAAGAGTATAAATATTTCTATAAATATTTGGTTAGTATACTTTATTTAGTGTTTATAAATTTAAATAAAATACTATCAATGAACAATATACATTTGCTGTATTTGGGTTTATTTAAATCGAAACAATTATAATTAAATTAATTTGATTTATTTATAAGCAGTAGTTAATATTTTTGGATTAATAGGCAGGTGCAAGCTTCAGAACGGTTTGTTTACGGGGTATTTCCCGGATTATTACTAAGTCGTTAAATTGAAAGAAGCAGTTATACCAATCGGCTTGCATTAATTTAAAATCCGTAATATTCCGGTACATTTAAGCGGCTGAGGGTATAATCAAGGAGGGGAGGAAACAGGTTCAGGCTTTTAAGGAGTAATAAAGGGGTATTTTTGCGCGAATACTTTAGTATCTCAGAATAAAAAGGTATATTTAATTTGTTCTGCCATAAATAACAAACATATTGTACATGAACCAATCTAATACGCGTCGCTCAGCTTTCAAGAAAATAGCCGGTAGTGTAGCGGCGGTTACCTTAGGTACCTCGCTAAGCAATCGGCTGGAAGCTGCTGAAAGTATTGTCGTCGACAAACTAAAAGGTAAGATCAACCACTCAGTATGCCGCTGGTGCTACGATAAAATTTCTTTAGAAGACCTCTGCAAAGCGGCTAAGAATATAGGTTTAGCTTCTATTGAGTTAGTAGGCCCGGAAGAATGGCCCACGATAAAGAAATACGGTTTAACGGCAGCTTTAACGCAAGGAGCTGGTATGGGTATTGATAAAGGCTTCAACGATCCGCAGTACCACGATGCTTTGGTAAAAAGCTACGAAGAAGTGATTCCCTTAGTCGCTAAGGCCGGTTATAACCAGATTATCTGTTTTTCGGGTAACCGGCGGGGCCTGGATGATGAGAAAGGTATGGAAAATGCGGCTCTTGGTTTAAAGCGCCTGATGCCTACGGCCGAGAAGTATAAGGTAACGATGGTAATGGAACTGCTCAACAGCAAGGTAAACCACAAAGATTACATGTGCGACCATACGCACTGGGGAGCGGGGCTGGCCGATAAAATAGGATCGGACAGGTTTAAATTGCTGTATGATATTTACCACATGCAGATTATGGAAGGCGACGTAATTGCCACTATCCGCAAGTACCAGCAATACATATCGCATTACCATACGGGTGGCGTGCCGGGCCGCAATGAAATAGATAACACCCAGGAACTGAATTATCCGGCTATCATGCAAGCTATTGTGGATACCGGATTTAAAGGCTTTGTGGCCCAGGAGTTTATTCCCAAACGCGAAGACAAACTGGCTTCCCTGAAGCAAGGCGTGCAAATTTGTGATATCGCCTGATTTATTTTGCCCGTAAGAAAGTCTTGGTAACAATTTTAGCCAAGGCTTTCCTATAAGCTTTGGTTACTATTGTTACCAGGCTTGTTTTACATCGAAGGTGAAAATTTTACTCCCGGAAAGCCCATTAGCCGACATACCCTGTACCACCACTACATATTTACCAGCCTGATCGCCGGTATAAAATTCTAAGTTTTGCGGCGTATTGCTCCAGCTAATAACAGCTGGATTCCAGTAAAGCAAGTTCCGGTAATCGGGTAAACGGCTTTGCCGGAGAGCGGGCGTATCATAACGCGGCGCATAAAATTCACGTTGCAGTTGCAAACCTTCGTAGTCCTGCACCAAAGCCCGGGCATCTAAGGCAAAGCCATCTAAATTGCCGTTGTAAGTGGTGTAACTAACCACCCCTTCAAAAGTTTGCTGACCCTGAAAATACCGGCGGGTTACTACATCCAGTTGCTTTACTTTAAGCGGATCGAAGGCCATGATTTTGTTTATATTAAAAACCGGAACGCCATCCAGTAATACCAACGGGTTTTGGGTAAAAAAGGCTTTATGCGTTTTATCGGCTACCAGGAAATGAAACCCGTCTTTCCGGATTCGGACCATAACGCCGGGTACGTACTCGCGCATTACTTCTTCCATTACCTTAAACCGGGTAAATTTGTCCAGTAAATAACTCTCGTCGGGTTTGCCGTAGAACGCCAGCGTATCTACCACCGGTAATTTATAGCTATTTTGGTATTTAGCATAATAGCTGTTTTGTACCTGCATCTGGAGGTGCCGGAAAGCAATAGTTTGTTTTAAAGATTCTGACAGCAGGAAAGAAGCTATTGGGCGGTTGGTATATTTTTCCGAAAAAGGACTGAATATTTCGAGGTGATAAACACTGTCCTGGGCGGTATTGGTTTGCACAATAAGTTCCTTGGGCCCGTAAATACCCTTCACTTCAAACTGAAACAAACCGTTGTCTTTACCAGTGGCATTATAAAATTGGATATTCCGGCTCGGGAAAGCCAAATAGGCCGTAATGCCGGGAGCGGGAGCGCCGGTTACCGCGTGCGTTACCCGTCCACGCACCAAATGGCCATTTATTTCGGGCAGATAAGTCAGTGAAACGGGTTTATTTTTTAAGATATCTTCCCACCGAAACCGGCGCCAGCCGTGCGTCAGCATTAAGTTATCCGTAGCTTCTGGGTTTTGAGTATCCGTACCGGTTAAATAATAACCGGGGTTTTCGATGGTGCCGCGCAAATCAGAACTCAGCCAGAAATAGCTGTTAATATCAGCCGCCGCTTCTCCCGACAAAGAATCTAAGCGGTAAACGGCCAGCGACAAATTGCTGGAGGCAGTAGAACCAGTTGGAGCCGAGGCATTAATCGCCAGCGTAACTTTGTCGCGGGCTTCGTAGGCCGGCTTATCAGGTTGGGCAGTAATGGCTAATGTTTCGTTAGGATGAATAAAATATAAACGTTCACATACCGGTTGTTTAGCAGCGGTAAATACGGTGAAATGCGAAATGCCCGACGCTAAAGATTTTTTGTCTATTAAAAAGATAGCCTCGCCGTTCGTAAGCGCGGCCGTTTCCGATACTGAAACTAAACCCCGCGCATGGCCCACCAGCAGTATGTTTTCCGGAGAAGGTGCAATTGCTGTTTTCGCCTGTACGGTAATTTTTATTTGCTCCGCATCACGCTCTTCCAGGTGCATCACATAGCCTTCTGCAAAAACGCGGGGCAAGGGGCGGGTAATTGTTTGATGATGCGGAAGTTTGATAACGGCAGTATACTGGGCCTGGGCGCTTGGGGTAAAAGTAAAACTACCCAGGCCAAATTTTAAGGTTTTAAAAGTGGTAACAGTTTTACCCTGCTCATCAACCAGGGTGCCTTCCGCATCTACGCCCCGGCCGCTTTTGTCGGATATTTTAAAGGCTACTTTGCTGGAGAGGTTTTGTACCAGGTTGCCGCCTTCGGGGAAAAAATCTACGGCAAAAGTAGCTGAATCTGGTTTTGGCTTTAAGCCGGGATGGCTAGTGGTATTAATAATAGTTACCTGCTTTTCGAAGTAAAAATCCGGGCTGAAATTTTTCATCCGGTTGGTATAGGCCCGTACCGTATAATGGCCCGAAGTAAGTTCGGTTGGTAAAATAAAAGAACCGTGTCCGGTGCCCGCCTGCAAAGCTATTTTGCCCTGTAAAACCGCTTGCTGCGCGGGGTTAAGCACTTCTACATAGGCAATCTTGCTCAAGTTTAAAGGCTGGTGTTTTAGGCCATCTACGTAGTAAATTTTAAACCACATGGTTTCGCCGCTCACGTAAGCCGGGCGGTCTACGTGCAAAAACACTTTTTCCGGCAAGGTTTCCTGGCTGTACTGTTCCAATTGGTGCTCAACACTTTGGGCCTTATCAGACTGACAAAGACCCGGTGTACTCCAGATAAGCCAACTAAGGGCAAACAAAAGGCGCTTCCAGCATCTTGGGCTTACAGCACAAACAAGCTGCCGGGTATAATTACTTTGTAAAGATTGCTTCACTTATATTCTAATTTGCATAGTTGGTTTTACTTCCAGAAAGCCGGCCGGACATTGGTGCCTCTCACCCGGCAATCGACGCAACCTCTGGATGAATAAGCATAGCCTAACAATCCGGGGCCACCAGGGTTGCTTATTTCGGATATAGGTAAATTGCTACCACCACTCAGGTAGTCTTCTAAGTCTTTCGGGTTATTCTTAACGGTATCGGGGGCCGGACAATTTTCGTAACCGGTTCTGGGCAGCCAGCCATTAGGTAATTCATCAAAGCTGACAAATATTCTTTTTTCTTCTACCGAATAAGCCCCAATATAGCCAATAACCGGTTCGTTAGCATTGGTGATACACTTGATGTTGCCGGTAAGCTGGGTAGGCAAGGGATCGAACAAAGTACCAATACTTTCGGTATTCTTTTTTAAGGTTTCCCAATACTGGTATTCGGCCGGTGTTTGGGCAGATTGCTTCAGCAAAATACTGTATTTCCGGCCTAGTTTAGGTGAACTGGCCGGAACTGCGGTTATGGGCTGATCCGAAATTTTATTCTGACTTAAACGTAAGCTATTACCCAGAATAATTTGGGTTGAGTTTTCTGTGGTCCAGCAGTGGTAGATATCTTCAGTACGAACTTGTATTTTATGGTCTTTATATTCTAAGTACGAACCGAAAGCCGACGTAAACTCCCAGGTTTCTTCGTATTGCCAGCGATAATAACGGGTTTGGTCTTCGGTATTATGGGTGTTGGCGTAAATCTGCAGTTGATCATCCTGTGCTTTCCAGGTAATTTCGTCGATTTTAGGAGTCAGACTTACATTTACAAACTCAGAGGCATATTCTTGGTTAGCGGCAGTGTACAGATGCAGGCGGTATCGTTTACCGGGGTTTAAATTATTAGCGTTGGTGGTATAATTACCATTTCCGGTGGCTATAAGCTGAACGCTAAAACCGCCTTCTTCTTCCAGAAAAATTCGGGCATTTTCTTCGGGCATAGGGGCGGTATCATCCGTCAGGTTTTGGGTCCGGAGCAAAGTAATGTTGGTAGGGCCATTGCTGTTTATAAAACCATTTACCACCAGTAAGGAATCAGGCGTGTTAATTACTCCCGGCTCAAAAGGATCTACACAACTGCTGAGCAGCGCCATTAAAAACCAGCCGGTATACTGCTGCCAAAATTTAAAACTAAAGCGCATCTAAAATCTGAAATTATAAGTGATGGTAGGAATAGGCTGTCCGAAAATAGATAACTGATAACCTTTTATCTGGCCTTCTTCCGATTTAAAATAAATGGAATACGGGTTGCGGCGGCCGGTCAGGTTATAAATGGCTAGGGTCCAGGAACTGTGGGCCAGCTTCGTTACTTTATGGTTTCCTTCTATGTTCATGGCAAAATCGGCGCGGTAATAATCCGGTACCCGGTACTCGTTCCGGTCGGAGTAATACACCCGCATGGAGTTGCCATCGTAATATTTATAAAGCGGCAAAGTAATGGGCCGGCCGGTACTGTAAGTAAAGTTTAAAGAAGTACTAAAGCGCCGGCTAAACCGGTAATTGCCAATAAAAGTGAAATCGTGCGGTTTATCGAAATTACTAGGATAGTAGCTGCCGTCATTTATTTTATCCAGAGTAGCATCGTTGTTTACCCGCACCAGCGAACGGGAATAAGTATAACTGACCCAGCCGTTAATTTTGCCGGTGAGTTTTTTTACCATTACTTCTACGCCATAGGCTTTCCCTTCGGCATTTACCACGTCGGTTTCCAGGTGATGGTTCAGAATGAGGCTAGCGCCGCTTTTATAATCTACAAAATCGTGCATGTTTTTGTGATAAGCTTCTACCGAGGTTTCGATGGTATTGGCCCGGAAATTATGATAATAACCAACAGCTACCTGGTCGCCGACCTGCGGCCGGACATGCGAGTCGCTCAGTTTCCAGATATCAGTCGGCGACATAGAAGCCGTATTGGAGAGCATGTGAATATATTGCCGCATGCGGTTGAAGCTAACTTTTACCGAAGAATTATCGTTGAGGCCATAACGGGCTGAGAGCCGGTATTCGGGGCCTTGGTACTTGGCTGTAGCCTGGCCAGATCGGTAAGAAATAGTATCGGTAATGGTGCTTAAAGATTTGGAAACGCCCGGGGCGTATTGAATGACGTCTTTGGGGCCTAAGGCCTGGTAAAAAGAATAGCGCAAACCAACCATTACGGAAAAGCGTTGGCTAATATTAATTTGGTCGGAAGCATAAACGGCACTTTCTACGCCTTTTTCGGGCGCTAAAATATCCGGTACTATAAGCGACTCCGCACCCACCGGTTTTAAACTCCCGGCTGCTACCCGGTACAACGTAGAACTGGCCCCAAAATCAATGGTATGTTTAGCCGACGGATAATAATTGAAATCAGCCTTAATAGCCGCCTGGTTGATGCCATAAGTTAACTCGGAAGCATTAACCAAATTGCCTCTGCTGTTGATGTTATACTGGTAACGGCTGTGGGCGCCGGTAAGCACGCCGTATAATTTATTGTTGAAAATATGCTTCCATTTAACGCTGGCCGTTTGGTTCAGGTACTGATAGGAAGTATCGGCGGCTAGTTTAAATTGATCCTGGCTGCTGTAAGCAGTAGCGTAAACCGTATTCTGACTGTTGATTTCGTGGCTGATGTGCGCATTTACATCGTAAAAAGAAGCCGAACTTTCTTTAAAAGTAGCGTTGGGTAGTTTATGTAAAATCCAGTCGGAATAGGTGGTGCGCCCACCAATTAAGAAAGAAGTTTTATCTTTGACAATGGGGCCTTCTAAGGTTAAACGGCTGGTAAGCAAACCAATGCCCCCGGCCCCCGAAAACTTTTTATTGTTGCCATCGCGGGTACTTATATCGAGCACCGACGATAAACGACCCCCGTAGCGGGCCGGAATGGCGCTCTTATACAATTCAACGGTTTTTAAAATATCCGGGTTAAAAGCCGAGAAAAAGCCGAATAAGTGGGCAGGATTATAAATAGTAGCATCGTTAAATAAAATTAGATTTTGGTCGGTAGCGCCGCCGCGCACGTTCATGCCGGTACTGCCTTCGCCCACCGACTTTACGCCCGGTAACGTGAGTACTACCCGTAAAATATCGGTTTCGCCAAAAGCCGTGGGTACTTGCTTCATGGTTTTTATATCCAGTTTCTCCAGGCCCATTTGCATGCCCGCCACATTTTTATCTTTCTCGGCTTCTATCAGCACTTCTTTCAGCGGCGTAATATCTTCTTCGGTTTCTATTTCTAGTTTACCATCGGAGCGCAGCGTAATTTGTCGCCGGGTATTTTTAATGCCTAAGCCCCGGATTTTTAGCTCGTGGCGACCGATAGGTAAGGTTAAAGAATAATACCCGAACTGATCGGTAGTGGTACCTATTAAAGGTGATTCGATGTACACGGCAGCGCCAATTATTGGTTCACCTGATTTAATATCGCGCAAATGGCCCGCCAGCGTGGCTTTGCCGTTGGTGTTGGCGGCGCGGGTAGTGCCAATATCGTACAATTTAAGCTCGGCGGCGTTGGTAGTGCGGGAAGGTTTCGGGGCCGTGGGATCGGCTGATGACGGGGTATTCTGCTGCGCTAAAACCGGGCTGGAGGGCGCTTTAAAATAGTCTTCCGGCAAATTAGGCGCCAGCGCTTGTCCCTTGGTAATAAATACCCGGTTATCCTCAGAAATAGCAAATTTTAAATCGGTGTTTTTAAAAGCGGCTTGCAGCACTACCGGTAAAGGTTGCTCCCGGAATTCTGCCGTTATTCGCAAAGTGTCTGTATGAGTCGGATCGAAGTAAAAATAATAATTGGTTTTGGTTTCTATTACTTGTACAAATTGCGCGAAAGGTATATCTATAAAATTACCAGTTATCAGGTTGCCGGAGGTGTTTTGCCCTTGGGCAAGAAAACTCCCACAAATACCAATAAAAAGAAACAACGTGCGGTAGAAATAGGCCATTTAGTATCAATGAGGAATAATATTGCTTTATGATCGGAACGGTTTAACTAATTTTTCAAGCAGCCACAACCGGTAAAGTGTTATAAAACTGGACAAGTTTCGTGATAGCGGCCTCCCGTTTTTTCCGGAAGTTTAATTTGTTACTCCGGGCGTATTTCAGGAGTTCCCGCTTTTGGTCGGGAAATAGTTGTAGCACCGATTTTTTGCTGTGTACCTGGTAATAGTTATTATGCTGTTTAATATAATATTTGTCCCGGGTATGAAACTCTCCTACCATACCGCCCTGTTCTGCTCGTTCCTGGATATTTTTGGTGCGCCGGACCAAGAACGTGGCGTTGCCCGTTACCAATAAATCGTGAAAGCCGGTACGGATAGGTGAATCGGCGAGGCTGTCTTGCTCAATGCGGATAAAATTATGGCCCAGGAGCGAAAACTCTTTTACCTTTTCGGTAATCAAACTTAATTTATAAGAGCTTTCCGGATGTTCGATAATTACCTGGTCTAAAACAAGATCGTATAAGAATGGCACTTGGGTATACCAGTACCCATCGTACAGAATAGCACCTTCGGTCTCCGTATCTGTTCGGTAAAATTGGTGTCCTTCCAGATAAGACAAATCATAATCTACATACTCCAGGCCGTGGTATAAATGCGATTCAACATCAATGGCTTGGGTGTAAAGAACCGAGGCTTTTTTTATGGCCGCAGAGATTAGGGTAGAGTCTGATAGGGCAGCCTGGCCAAAGCATTTACCGCCGGAGCTAATAATTAAAAAGCAGATGCAAAAGCGTAATAATTGGTTCATACTAATAAAGAACTCAAAAAAGGTAAAGGTTTATAACCAACCTGCATCCGGCCATTAACTGTTGCTGGCGGTGCCAAGCCAATAAGAGCCTGAACTCTCCCTGAAGGTTAAAATACTATATTTTGAAATAAAGATAAAGGAATTTATTTAAAATGCAAACCAAGCGTAGGAAGCTGTTTGATAAAGGCTTATTCAAAATAAAAGCTGCTTTTTAGGCCGCCTTTACTTTAATATTAAATAAGAACAACTGTTTCCTGGTTTTATGGAAGATGGTAATTGCTTTTGGGTGATTTATGTTTCTGGCAGATGTACTCTAAATTACCGGGAAGTTTATGAAAGTAAAAGTTAGTTTAAATAAGGAAGATGTATCCGCAAGCCACCAAAAGAAGTTTTTAATAAGATAATTTTTTTAGGTAATCTATGTTGTGTTTTACGCTGGCCATGGGTTCGCCAACATATTCTTCCTGTTCTACAAAGAAATATTTCATACCCGATTTTTCGGCATTCTGAAACATGCGTTTTATATCGATGCGGCCCTTACCAAACTCGGTACTTTCTTCTTTATCTTTTTTCATGTCTTTCAGGTGCCATAGCGGGAAACGGTTCGGGTATTTGGTAAAATAAGTTTCGGGGTTAAAACCCGTTACAATTACCCAGCCCAAGTCCAGTTCCATTTTTACCAGGTTAGGGTCGGTTTCTTCCAGCAATACATCGTATAGAACTTTCCCGTTGTCTTTGGCAAATTCGTACTCGTGGTTGTGGTACCCAAACGTTAGGTTGGCTTGTTTACACGCTTCAGCCGCTTTGGTAAAGGTTTCGGCAACCCGCTGGTAATTACTAATTGTTTGCCCGGTAGAAGGAAGCGAAGAGCAGATTAAATATTCCTGGCCCGCTTCGGCGGCTTCATCTACGGTGCGTTGCCAGTTGTCATCAATCTGAACGTGCCCGCTGCGTAAGGTTATGCCTAAATCCTGGGTTACTTTTCTTATCTCTTTAGCACTTAAGCCGTAATAATGGCCTTTCTGGCTTCTAGCCGATTCTATTTGTTTGTAACCGAGTTTTGCTAGTTGTTTCAGGGTGCCCGTGGCATCCGCAAGCATTCCCTTACGCACCGTGTACAACTGAATGCCCACATTATTTACCTTGGCGGCTTCGCCAATTTGTGGTACTAGTAAAGAACCAAGCGCAAAAGCCCCGGATATTTTCAGGAAGTTTCTTCTGGAAGTCATGTTTAGATAAAGGTTGGTGGATAATTTTATTTCAATATTTCTAATAACTGATGTTACGCAAAACACTAAGTTTGATAAATTCTATGAGCTCACATTGGTCATTCTGAAAGGATCTAACCGGTTTACTGCTGGTTAGATCCTTTCAGAATGACTGAAATGGGCTCCTAATCGTTCATAATTGTATTTTTAATAATCTTGCGTAACAGCAGTCTAATAATTAAAAGATCAGCCGACTAAAGTAAATATCTTAAAGATAAGAAAATAAACGAATGTTAGCTACTTGATAAATGGTGCTAATGTCAATACTGAAGCGTTGATCCTTTCTGAGAGATTGCCCAAAACGCAAAATTTTTATTTCACTGGCCAGTTGTCCGTCCGGAAGCTGGAAGCTGGTAAACCGGCTTTATTAAATAAATTAGGTTCGGCAATGTTATCCCAGGCAAAGCGCACAGCTACCGGGTTTTTTACTCCTTTGGCGCTTACCACCACGGTTTTGCCTTCTATTTTGGCGGTAGCTTTTACAAATTTCTGATCGCTGCCGGCAATTTCGAAATGCGTCAGTTCTTTGCCTTTGGCCACTAAGCCCGGTTCGGCGTAATCAAAATAAAGCTTTATTTTATTACCTTTTACTTCCATGTTCCGGTACAGCGGGCCCGAAGGTACCAGTTCTTTTTTGCCGTAAGTCTTGTTTAGAGCCATATTTGCCAGCCGCTCCCCCACGGGTATTTTGTTGCGGGGGTGAATATCGTCTTTGTTACCTACATCACTGATCACCACCATGCCGGTGTTGGGTACCCGCAGGCTGCGGCGTTGGGCATCCCGGAGCTGAACCCCCGCATAAGCCGATTCGCCGTATTTATAAGGTGCGATCTGTACAAAATAAAACGGAAATTCGTAGCCCCATTCCTGGCGCCAATTACCTATCAGAGCCGGTAATAATTCAGCGTAATTTTCCGGGTTACTCACATTCGATTCGCCCTGATACCAGAGCGCACCCGCAATTTTGTACGGTATGAGCGGCGCAATCATGGCATTGTAAGCCTTGCCGGGTCTTACCGGACCGTATTCTACTTCGGTGAGGGCGGCGGCAGCTTGAGCTAAGCCCGCATTACCGGCAATCGTGGCCGAATTTACCCATACTTCGGCGGGGGTGCCGCCCCAACTGCTGTTAATTAAACCAACCGGGCGGTTGAGTTGCTGGTGCACCTCGCGGCCAAAAAAGTAGCCTACGGCACTAAAATCCGGCATCGTCTCCGGTGTGCACACTACCCATTTTCCTGCCAAATCCAGTTGGACTCCATCGGCAGATTTTTTGGGTACTGTAAAGAACCGGATAGCCGGAAAGTTAGCTTTCTGAATTTCGGCGGCGCCTCCTTCTATACCGGCCCGGGTGGTCCATTCTATGTTCGATTGCCCGGAGCATAACCAAACTTCGCCCATCAGAATATCTTCGATAACTATTTTGTTATAACCTTGTACCGTAAGCGTATAAGGTCCGCCAGTGGTGGGTGTCTGGATTTTTACCTGCCACTGGGCCAGGTTACTGGCTTTGGTTTTAATTTCTTTATTATCCCAACTGCCGGTTACCGTTATGGGCTCCGACGGATTGCCCCAACCCCAGATGGTTACTTCTGCATTTTGTTGCAGCACCATATGATCGCTGATAACAGCGGGCAACGAAACATTAGCCATTAGCGGCACGCGAATACCAGAGATAAATAAAAGTAAAAAGAATAAGGATACCGAAGATATTTTTAACATAATGATTACAGTTAATACAGAATGTAATACTAGTGTAATTCTAACACCTTTAAATAGGTAGCGATTAACAATATTTTATCAAATTATAACATTAAATTACTATAACGCCGTTTTAATAATTAAAATCCGCCAAAAATTATTAATTTTATAATTGGATAATCTCAATTTAATACTAATAGAATAGATAGCTGCTTATTTTTCATGAAACAACCCTTGATATTTACAAATTTAATTAAAAATGTATTTCCGGTAGCCCGCTGGTATGCCTTGGCCTGTATATGTTTGCTCATATTAGTAGGTTTGGTTTCCTTCCGGGCTACTGAATCTAAAATATTGGTAATTACGCGGCCGGGCGGCAGCGAGGCCACCCGGCTGGCGCACTTGCAACTGTTGCAAAAAGTAAGTGCCAATCATAAAATTAAAATCGACACTACTTCCGGCGGGGCGCAGTTTACCGAAGATTCCCTGAAACACTACAAAGCGGTGGTATTTATGCATCTTCCCGTTGACCAGTTGGATAACCGGCAACAAGCCGATTTAGAGCGGTATATACAAGCTGGTGGCGCGCTGATGGCGCTAAATGCGACTACCGATACCGTCCGGAACTGGCCCTGGTACAGTACCTTAAACCAGGCTCGTTTAAAAGCGGCTAAGACACCGTATCAGGCCAAATACAACGGCGGACGGGTTTTCTTCTCGCAGTTAGATGCGAATTTCTCCCCGAAAAACATAGAGAAAATCCTGGCTAAAGGTTTAAAATTCAGTACGGCCGAAAAAGATTTGGATTATCACAAAGCTACTACCCAACGGGTACCGGAATCGAACCGGTTTGTAACCGAAGTCCTGGAAACCTACATGTACGAACCCATGGAAATGGTAATCTTTAGAGACGGACGCGTGCTGTACCTGGAGCGCCGGGGCAACGTAAAATTGTACGATCCGGCCAAAAGAAAATCGCGGGTTATTGCTAATTTCGACGTGAGCCTTACCGGTAATTACGAAGATGGCATGCTGGGCGTAGCTTTAGACCCGAACTACGAACAAAACCACTGGATTTACATCAACTACTCACCGGCCGGTAACGTGCCCAAACAAAACGTGTCGCGTTTCGAAATGATTGGCGACAGTTTGATTAAAAGCTCCGAAAAAATTGTCCTGGAAATACCTACCCAACGTGAAACCTGCTGCCATTCCGGTGGTCACTTAGAGTTTGGCCCCAACGGCAATTTATTTATATCTTCCGGCGATAATACCAGTTCCAAAGAATCGGATGGGTTTACGCCTATTGATGAGCGGCCGGGCCGGATGCCGTTTGATGCCCAGAAATCTTCCGGTAATACCAATAGCTTAACCGGTAAAATATTACGCATTCACCCGGAACCAGATGGTACTTATACCATACCAGCCGGTAATTTATTCCCGTCGGGCACGCCGCAAACTCGCCCCGAAATATACGCGATGGGTACCCGGAATGCTTTTAGATTTACTGTAGATAAAAAGAATGGTTATGTATACTGGGGCGATGTAGGGCCGGATGGGGGTAAAGGCAGCGAACGCGGACCGCAAAGCTACGACGAATGGAACCAGGCCCGGAAAGCCGGTAACTTTGGCTGGCCATATTTTGTGGGCGACAACTTTGCTTACGCCGATTTTGATTTCGCCACAGATAAAGTAGGGGCTAAGTTTGATCCGAACAAACCGGAAAATAATTCTCCTAACAATACTGGTTTAACTACCTTGCCGCCGGCGCAGAAACCTATGATCTGGTACCCGTACGGCGAGTCGAAAGAGTTTCCTGTTTTGGGTAAAGGTTCGCGTAGTGCCATGGCCGGGCCAGTTTATTATGCGGCTGATTACCCCAAAGCATCGCGTTTCCCGGATTATTACGACGGCAAGTTGTTTATTTACGAGTGGGCGCGCAGCTGGGTAAAAACGGTATCTTTCGATAAAGATGGCAACCTGGCCGGGATAGAAGATTTCTTGCCCGAGCAGGAGTGGTACAAGCCCATTGATATGAAATTCGGCCCGGACGGTGCCCTGTACGTGTTGCAATACGGGGCCAATTACTTTGAACACAATCCGGATTCGCGCCTGATTAAAATTACGTACGCCGAAGGTAACCGCCAGCCTATTGCCAAAATATCAGCCGATAAAACTGTGGGATCGGCTCCCCTTACGGTTACTTTATCGGCTGCGCAGTCTTTTGACTACGATAAGAACGATAAACTCAATTACACCTTTAATTTTGATAATCAGAATGGAACCAGCGATAACAAACCTGTCGCAACGGCCACGTATACCAAGCCCGGCATTTACCGGCCATCAGTTACGGTAACCGACAGCGAAGGCAAGAAAACCATTGCCGACCTGGAAATTAGAGTAGGAAATGAACCGCCCAAAGTAGCCGTGGATTTAGGTAATGCGAACCGGTCTTTTTACTACGATAATCAGAAGCTAGACTATAAAGTAAACATCACGGATAAAGAAGACGGCACTTTGCAAAAAGGCGTTAACCCCGACAATGCCTTTTTCTCTTTCGATTACCTGAAACAGGGCCGCGATTTAGCTTTATTAGCTTCTAACACCCAAATGACCGGTGGCCTGAAGTACTTGCAGGGTAAAACTTTAATTGCCAACAGCGATTGTAAATCCTGCCACGCCTTAGAGGCTAAATCAATCGGGCCGAGCTACCTGGCCGTAGCGGAACGGTACAAAGGCAAGACCGGTATTGAAGACATGCTGGCCACTAAAATTATTACGGGTGGTAATGGCAACTGGGGTAAAAACGTAATGGCAGCGCACCCGCAACATACCAAAGAAGAAACCACCGAGATGGCAAATTATATTTTGTCGCTGAACAATAAGGCCAATATTGGTATGCCGTTGCAGGGCAGCGTTACTACTACCGAGCATATTAAAGCCGGCAGTAAAGGTTCTTATATTATCCGGGCCAGCTACGCCGATAAAGGCAACGCGCCTATTCCGAGCCTGAGTACCACCAGTATGGTTTTACTACGTAACCCCCGGGTGCAAGCCGAAGATTTTGAGATAACGAAACAAATCGGCCGCAAACATATTGATGGCAGCGACTTTTCTTATATCAATAATGTGGATAACGGTGCTTACATCGGCTTAAAGAATATTGATTTAAATACCATTAAAAAACTGTGGTTTAGAGGAGGCGCCAGCCAGGCCGGCAGCCGCATAGAAGTACGGTTGGGAGCGCCCAACGGACAGTTGCTGTCTACGGCCGAAGTACCGGTAACCGGCGCCAACGAAGAAACCATGCAGCTTTTTAGCACCAATATCACCAACCCAGGGCAACAGCAGGATATTTACCTTGTGTTCCGTAACAATAACGGGAAAAGCGACATCCTGCAACTGGATTGGGTATATTTTGATAACGGCAAACAAGAGGTGTCGAAAATGTAAATAAAAAGAAGCGGGTTACAGCCCGTTTCTTTTTTTGTTTTAATTTGCCCCGGAATACATATATAGCTCTTAATACATAAAACATTTATGGCAAACAGAAGAAATTTTTTAAAACATGCCGGAGCATTTGCTTTGGGAACATTGCTTTTACCGGCTTGTAATACCGCCCGCGTTACTAATCAGGCTGGTGGCGATACTTCCGGCAGTACCAATACCGTGGGTGCCAGCAGTACCGGCACAGCCGCTACCGGTAATTTAGGGCCCCTGGGTTTACAGTTATACTCGGTTAAAGATATTATTGAACAAGACGTACCTGGTACGTTGCGCAAGTTAGCCGACATGGGCTACAAAGAAATAGAGTCTTATCCGGGATCTAAAGGCCATTACTTTGGCTACGAGCCCAAAGAGTTTAAAAAGATGACCAATGACTTGGGACTGAACCTGGTAAGCAGCCATTTTGGTTCCGGTTCCCGTACTGGCCAGGCCGGCAGCTGGCGACAAGCTACCATGCTGCAGAACTTTGAAGAGCTTACCCAAAAAGCCGCGGAAACTGGTCAGCAGTATATTACCTGCTCCTGGATGGACGAGAGCCTGCGCAAAACACCCGATGATTTAAAACGTACCGCCGAATTGTTTAACCAAACCGGTGAGACTGCTAAAAAAGCCGGTTTACAGTTTGCTTACCATAACCACGATTTCGAGTTTAAGCAAGTTGGCGATACCATGATATACGATTACATGCTGGCCAACACCGATGCCGACCTGGTAAAATACGAACTGGATTTATTTTGGGTAGTAGCGGCTGGCCGCAGTCCTTTGGCTTACTTCCGGAAATACCCGAACCGGTTTCCGCTGGGCCACGTGAAAGACATGGACAAACAAAATCCTAAGAATAATACCGAAATTGGTACCGGCTCGATTAATTACCAGGAAATACTAAAAGCGGCCAAAGCTGCCGGTATGAAGCATTACTTAGTTGAGCAGGAAACCTTTACCCGGCCTTCTATCGAAAGCATGCAGCTGAATTATACCAATTTGTCTAAACTGTCGGTGTAAGTTTACCGGTTTTGTTTGCCTTTAAAAGCCGCTTCTAACTTGTTTAGAAGCGGCTTTTATATGATATAACACGCCAAAACTTCTAGGCGTTGGAGAAAAGGCCAATCTATTAGCTAATTTGGGTATTTACTATATATTAGCAGTCTGCAATAAGTATGAAATTCAAACACCGGAATAGGCCGGCTCTTACTCCATACATATTGCAGATAACCGTATGTTGTTACGTTTAGCTGGTAGTTAGCGGTAATTAATAAAAATATTCTAAAAATGAGTGGATATGATAATCTAATCAAGGTAGCAGATGAGGTAATTCCTTTTTATACTTCTCATCTTACTAAGCTTAGAGGCTTTATGGAACTACAAAAGGAAGCCAAATCTCTATTTTCTGAAGCTAAACCCGAAATGGATTTAGAAATATTTTCAGAATTGGAAAACCTTAATGAAGTGAGTGCTTTAATTACAATCTCACTTCTTGATTTGCTTGTTGTGTGCAAACATCTATGTATTGTAAAACAAACTTGGGAACAAGCATACTTTATAAAGAATGGATATCTAATTATACATGAAACTATAGAAACATATAGTCAAATCCAGCAGCCTATTTTAAGAAAAATAATCAGTTCTAATTATCCTAGCTTCTTACCCAGATATAACGATATTTTCACAACTATTAAAAAATTCAAAAAAGAACATGAATTTTTAAAAACCATCAAAGGGATTAGAAACACAATAGCTGGTCATATAGATAAAGACTTTTGCTTGTATTATGATACAACTTATAAACTGGACGGTGAAGCAGCAGGTAATACTATTTTTACATTTCTTGGTATATTAAGGCATTTGCAAGACTTCCTTAATAGCTTGACGGTATTTGCTAACTTAAAGATTGAAGAAGAAAGTATAAAAACAGACCAATCAATTAATAGTTTAAAAAACAAAATCGAAGAACTTTTCTCTAAGTTTAATAAGTTAAAAAACGAAAAATAACAACCGCTAACATCGTGTAAACACCATGCTACGGCCAACGGCCTCGCACGTTGTTTACACGAGACCGTTATGCCTCATTATAGAAATAAAAGTTTATGCTAGAGATTAGAATAGCAAAAGGATGGGCAATATTCATTTATATAGGTGCTCCATTACTCATTTTACTTTTCGGTTGGCTTCTTTTAATGCCATTTCTGCCAAATCAGAATAAAGAAAATTCACCAGAATTAATATGGTTACTTGCTCCTATTTCAATTGGAATGATTGCTTTAGCAATTGTAGGTTTACTAGATACAATTTTTGGAAAAGTTGTAATTGAAGATGATAGAATTTATTCTAAGAGCACCTTATCTAACAGGCAGTTGTTGCTTTCAGAAATTCAGGGATTCAGAATCAATAATAATTATATAATAATCCAACCAACGACTAAGGAAAAGAAGAGAATTAAAATTAGTACTTATTTTGGCAAGACTGATGAATTAATTGAATGGTTAGCCTCCCAAAACCCAGATTTGGATTTACTTAATGCCGAGCAGGAAAAGGAAGAAATTTTAAATGACCAATCTTTAGGTGAAACAGTCCAACAAAGAGAATCTAAATTAATACAAGCACACAAGACAGCTAAAATTTTAAATTGGGTTGGTGGTATCGTAGGAATTTGGACTTGGTTTTGGGCTTACCCCTATGAATATGCCATAGTTCTCTCTATTGTAATTCCAGTAATAGCTTTAATTATTCTTAAATTTTCAGGTGGACTTATAAGATTTGATGAAAAGAATGGTTCTGCCTACCCCACAATTGCCTATGCTTTTTTGGCTCCCAGTTTAGGGTTATTCATGCGGGCAATCACTGACTTTAATATTTTTAATTATGAAAAGGTCTGGTTACCAACAATTTTAATTGCTGTTGTAATTATGGTCGTGCTATTGATTGGAAACAAAGAGTTTTCATTTGAAAAAGCTACAGATTGGGCTGCAGTAATTGTCACCTCATTTATTGCTTTCGCTTATGGATTTGGTACAATAATTACAATTAATTGCTTGTATGATAACTCTGAACCTAAGTTATTTACGCCTAAGATATTAGAAAAGAGAATAAGTTCTGGCAAGTCAACAACCTACTATTTTAAATTAACTCCTTGGGGCGTACAAAAGGAAACAGAAGAAGTGTCTGTTTCAAAAGAACTGTATAACCAAGTAAATAAAAATGATGTGGTAAATCTTTACTATTTGAATGGACTATTGGAGATTCCTTGGTTTACAGTAGAAATATAAAAATAACAAAGGCATAACATGGCATATACAAACCCCTTGCTCAGCTACGGGCTTTGCATATACCAGACGTTAACACTTATTTCAAAATACAGAAACTATGATTGAAGATAACCGCTTAAAAAGATTTATAGACGCCCAAGAAAAAGACTATCAAACGGCCTTAGCAGAAGTAATGAAGGGTAGAAAACAAAGCCACTGGATGTGGTATATTTTTCCGCAAATACAAGGCTTAGGTTTTAGTTCAACTTCTATGTTTTATGCTATAAAAGACCGCCAGGAAGCGGAAGAATTTTTAGAGCATCCGGTTTTAGGTAGCAGGCTGGTGCGTATAAGTAATGAGTTGCTTAAGTTAGAGGCTAAAGATGCAAACAAGATATTTGGAAGTCCGGACGATTTAAAGTTAAAATCTTCTATGACATTGTTTTCCGCTTTGCCTAATTCCAATCCTGTTTTCCAGTTAGTTTTAGATAAGTTTTTTAACGGTGCAAAAGATAATAAAACTTTGGCTATCCTTAACCAGCAACTATAATCCATCGGTCTGCTAAAGATAATTCTTATTGAAAAGAAATATCATTTTAAAACATTTTTACAATAGCTTACTGGTGAACTAACGCGTAACAAGATAGCAATGACAATTAAAATAGAAATTACCTGCCAACGATAATATACAGCGTTATAGGCACACCAATATTGTACCTGTTACAGAATTATTGATTACGTTATTCGTCAGGTTTACAGTACCAGTATTTGTTATTCAGGAGCAGTAACCTAAGCTACTTAACACAGTTAATAACCCACATGAAACAAAAAATATATCAGGTTGATGCTTTTACCAACCAGGTTTTTACGGGAAACCCAGCCGCCATTTGCCCGCTAAACAGATGGCTAAGCGACGATACTTTGCAAAATATAGCCCTGGAAAATAACCTGGCTGAGACGGCTTTCTACGTTAAACAAGAAGGTAAATATGAAATAAGGTGGTTTACTCCTACCATGGAAGTTGATCTTTGCGGACACGCAACTTTGGCCGCAGCTTTTGTTTTATTCAATTGTGAAAATCACCAGAACGATATAATTAATTTTTACTCGTCTAGAAGTGGAACCTTAACCGTTAAAAAGCAGGACGAACTTTTAGTTCTGAATTTCCCTACAGATATATTGGAGCCAATTGAGATAGCGAATGAAATAACCGGCGCCTTCGATCGTAAACCTATTGCGGCCTTTAAAGGCAAAACCGATTACCTGCTTCTTTACAGCAATGAAGAGGAGATAAAAAACATAACGCCTAATTTTGATCTGATTGCTAAGTTGCCGGTACGGGGTGTTATTGTAACCGCAAATGGCACCCAGGCCGATTTTGTGTCCCGGTTTTTCGCGCCGCAATCGGGCATAAACGAAGACCCGGTAACAGGTTCGGCACACACCACGCTAATACCTTTTTGGGCAGAAAAGCTGAATAAAACCGAGTTAACCGCAATGCAGCTTTCAAAGCGTAAAGGGCTTCTATTCTGTAAATATTTAAACGACAGAGTAGAAATAGGAGGACAAGCTAAACTGTATTTAACCGGTGAAATTTACTTGAGTTAAAAAATAGTCATTAACGCCATACCGTTAATTATTTATAGTGCGCCCGTGGCGTTTTCGTATTATTAGCGTAAGTTGCCTTTGTATTTTATTTAAATTACGGTAAACAAAAAGCTGTTTCTAATCTAAAGAAACAGCTTTTTTGTTAATAGTTGCTGTACTAAAGCTTATAAGCCCTGTTCATCGGCACTGGGGCCGTAGCTGCCCGGAATAGGAATATTTAAAAGGCGCAAATACACGCCCAACTGCGCCCGATGATGAATAAGTTGGCTTAAAGCATGGCGTATCACTTCGTATTTAGTCAGTACCATATAAATTTGGTCTCCATTCCGGAGCGTCCAGGTAGGTAACAAATCTGCTTCGGTGGCTTTATTTAACGATGATTTACCTTCGGCTATAGAGCGTTCCAATAAAGCCAATAATTCAGAAGTATTCGTGATATTTTCGGGTGCATAAGGCGTAACGGCAAAATCAATTCCGTCGCTGGTAAGCCCCATGGTAATCCAGCCGGGTAGTTCGGCAATATGGGTAGCCAGTTGCTTAATGGTCATGCTTTTAGGGTGTGGTTGCCAATCGTATTGATCGTTAGGTATACGTTCCAGCATTTTGCGGGTAATTTGGGCTTCTTGTTCCAGCTCCTTTTGGAGTAAATCAATAACAGACAATTTTTGCGTTTCGGCCATAGTTGTAGGTTTTAGTTGTATGCTACAAAGTAAATTTATCCCACTGACAACCCTATGTCAGTCTGCTTTTTGGATTTGATTTTTTTTTGCAGCAATGTTAAAGGTGGTTTTAGGGAATAATTTGAATTTAATCAAAGCTATTGATCGGTTTAGCATATGGTTTGTGGCGGTTTTCGGAGTACTTTCTTGTCAACCCAAAACTAACGCTTGAATTTAGTGTTTCACCCGCCATAAGCTATATACAATGTTAGCTGCTGCTTTTTTTTCTTTTTTCTTGTAATTTATCATAATCAAAATACTTCTTAGTTTCTTGATTCACAATTAGTAGAATGTTAGATAATTCTTTTAGATTGTTTTCATTGTCATTTAATATCAGTAAATCTTCATTAAGTCTGTTTTGATTATTCAATAAATCTTTTTCAACAACTAAGCCTTTCCAAGTGTCATTTTCAATATTTCGCTTAATTGAGTTTATCTCTCCGAATTTATCATGATATAAACTAATGCTCAAAAAACTCTCATAGATGAGAATGAGTCCATATATCTTATTCAACTCTACTTTAGATAATTCTTTTCCATGTTCAAGAGTTTTGTTAGTAATGTTTTGTAAATCAATTGATGACAGAATTTGCCGTAATTGATACGCATAATAACTTAGTTTTTGCACATTCATTAAAAGCATAAATATTACTCTTGGTTGAACAGTATTTTTATGTTCTTTAAAGTCGCTTTGTAAAGCTGAAATAAATTCCTTAATTAAGAGGTAGTCCTTTTTGGGATCGTTTTTTACACTTGGTTCATGATATTCTAATCTTTCTGATGTCAGTAGATTTAATATCAACCCAATCTGTTTTTTAAGATAATATTGAAAGTTTCTTTTCGCTCTATACTCTTCATATTTTTTCTGGGCGAATGGGATAATTACAGATGCTATAAGTGCCAATACCGCAACAAGGAGAACCCAGCCATCCCAATCAATTTTATTTGATTCATCCATCACTATGTCTTCAATCTATTTCTTAGGTTACAGTTAACTTATAAATATTCGGAATGTAGACTGAAAGCTAATTGCATAAAACTACTTAAGTAAGAAGGCAAAATCAAGTTTATATATTAACTTGTTAGAAGCTGTAATTAGATATCTGTCAGCTAACAGACTGCTAACATACTGTTACTATCTTGATACTTGTGTCTATTTATTTAATAATCCACGGGCAGCAATTTCATGTAATCATTCAGGGCAATATGATTAGATTTGGTGAAAGGCTTTTCGGTATTTTTCAGGTTTAAAATGCGCGATACTTTAAAGTCGCGGTATTCCAGTCGCTGGTGGCACCAGGCAATTACATGCCAGCTCAGGGCATAAAAGACCAGGCCAATCGGTTCGGCCAGTCGGTTACTTGTTTCCTGGTCTTTGTTCTGGTAGGCTATCTGAATAATATTCCGGGCAGAAATGGCATTTTGCAAAACCGATAAAAATTCAGATTTATTGGTAAAACAGGCTGGTATCTGCAGCCGGATGTGGTTGTCGAGAAATTCCAGCTTTTCTTTTTGGGAGGTACGTAATATTGCTTTTACTTTATTGAGGGCCGTGGAATAATGCGTTTGAATAGACTTATCGGCGAAACCATAAACCATAACTTCCATCAGCAGCAAAGCATTGGCTTCTTCGGTAGTAAAAGAAACCGGCGGCAGAAAATAACCCTGCACCAGGTAATAACCCTGGTTCGGCTCAAAACTAACCGGTATGCCTTGTTCCCCTAAAGCTTTTATATCGCGGTAAACCGTGCGGACACTAATGCTAAACTTTTCCGCAATCTTTTCGGCTGTAACGTATTTTTTTCCTTGCAGCAATGTAAGTATGCCGAATAAACGGTCGATGCGGTTCATGCTTTTTACTTTGGTTTCGTAGCCGGTAAGTTATCAATACTAAATATATTCGGCCAGCGGGAAAGATCATAACAATTGGAGAAAGTTATGCTGCGAAAGTGCTTTCCGGGAAAATACTTTCCGGGAAGAATGCGTTTAATGGCCGCAAGCTGTTTTAACCTAAAGAATTATTTTAGGCTCTTTTAAGTTTGCGGGCGCAGATAGCCGGTATTAAAAAGGCAATGGCGCCACCTACAATTAAATGCATGGGAATAACTAAACCCAGAAAGCCGGGCGGCACCGGCTGCCCATCGGGTAAAGTTGGATTTAAAAAGCCTACATTACTCAGCAGGGTTACCACCAGCGCAATAACCGTAAATACCAGATTGGCCTTAGTAGTAAACCGGGTTAGGAGCCAGTAACCCAAACCGGCCAGCACCGCAGGTACCAAAGCAGAGAAAATAATGGGCGGTATGGGCATTATTTCCGCATAAGAATATCCGGTTAAAGCCGAGTAAATAAGGTTTAAAGCCAGGTTAAGCACTGCGGCTAGCACCCCCACTATCAGCCCTGCTTTTAAAGCCGTAATCAGCAATACTTTTAATTTGGGGCGATTAGAAGTTCGCAGGGTATTTTGCGAGTAGTTATACAGCAACAGGGTAATTAGCAGCACCATTACCATAGCCGCCGCAATAATTACTTGCGGCGCAACCTTCTGGAAAGGAGCTTCTCCATCGTTCCAGGCCGAAGTACCCGGAAAAAGCAGGGCCGGCAGAAAAGATACATAAAATATACCCGGCAGAAAGGCCGCTAACAGAATAGAAAGCCGGGAGTTACGTTCGCGGTAATGGCCCCACAAAAGCCAGATCGAGCCAAGGGCAGCCAGCGTAATCACAATCAACCAGCAGGCGCTGTGGTAACGGGCATGCGGTGGCCAGGCCGGATTATATAAATGCGTAGGCGGCTCTTTTATGGCATCGAAAAACCAGCCGCCCACCGGCAGCGATATACTTACCAGGGTAATTAATAATTTAACAATGCGGGTTTGCATAGAAATAAGAGGTTAGCATAAAATCTAAAATACTACTTCTTATTCTTAAGAGCGGGAAATTAGATGGGCGCAAGATAGAGGGCGCGGGGTAACGATGCAAAAATTATATAGAATGTGATGCAGTTGGTTTGGCTCTAGTTTTCTAACACAAGGATAGTGCGGGGGGAATTTACCTGCTAAAACAGTTACAACGTATTATCTTATTCTGTTCACAAATTACTGGTATGTCTAAATAACTGAAGCTAGTAAAGGTGTTGAAAGATTGCTCCAGCCGATTTTGAAGGCAGAGTCTAATAATGGCAATCCGGTAACTGCACGCTAAGTAAAACCCTATTGGCTTGCTAAGTTTTAAATTGCAGAGAGTTTACCTTTACCTATTTATGCCGCCTTTATCGGCAAAACATATAAGCAGCCTTCAATTTTTTGTAAGCTGGTTCTTAGATTTAGTTGGTAAGTTATTCCTGTACTAGCTTTTCCCGGTTCAACACCGCAGCGTTTTGGAGTACTTTTATTAATTCGTCCAGATCAATGGGTTTGCTGATGTATTCGTCCATGCCGGCGTTGAGGCATTCCTGTTCGTCTTCGGGCAGGGCATTAGCCGTAGTAGCAATAATGTAAGGCTGGTGACTGTCCCGGGCCCGGATGAGGCGGGTAGCTTCCAACCCGTCCATTTCGGGCATTTGTACGTCCATCAGAATAACATCGTAATCTTTTTGTTGCAGCGCCTCCAGTACTTGTACCCCGGTTTCGGCCAGATTAGCCGTGTAACCCAGCTTCGCTAATACTTTTTTGGCAAACAACTGGTTAATGGGGTAATCTTCCGCAATAAGAATTTGCAAAGGGTAGTGTACCGCAAACGTAGTGGAAAGTTTCTTTTGTGTTGGTTCCTGCCTTTCTTCTTTCTTTATTTGCTTCAAACAATTTACAATTTGTTTTTGCAGTTGCAGTTGCTTAACGGGTTTCGTCAGTATGGTATGAAATAGTTCTTTGTCCCGGTTTGGTAAGTCGCTGCCCAGCGAACTAAGTAAAATAAGCGGTAGTTTCGGATATTCCTTTTTAAGAATATGAGCCAGTTGTAAGCCATCCATTTCGGGCATGTGCATGTCGGTAATTACCACATCGCATTCGGCCTGGTTGCGGAGTAAATCCAGGGCTTCCTGAGCCGAAGCAGCCAGCAAAGTGGTAAATTTCCAAAGGTGAAGTTGGCCTTTCAGGATGCTGCGGTTCGTGGCGTTATCGTCTACTACCAAAATAGTTTTGCCTTCCAGTTCGGCGGAGTTTAAGTAAACGTACGACTGGTAAGCGAGCGTGCTCTCCTGGGTAAGAATTGTAAAGCGGAAGGTAGTGCCCAAACCCGGCCGGCTTTCGACCAGGATATCGCCGCCCATCAGGTTAACCAATCTTTTGCAAATAGCAAGCCCTAAGCCGGTGCCACCGTATTTACGGGTATTGGAAGAGTCTACCTGCGAAAAAGCCTGAAACAAGCTGCCTATTTTATCGGCCGGGATGCCGATGCCGCTGTCGTGTACTTCAAAGCTCAGTTCCAACTGGTTGTTATCAAGGGTGCGCAGCAGTTTCACGATTACTAAAATTTCTCCTTCCGAAGTAAATTTAATTGCGTTGCTAACTAGGTTAATCAGGATTTGTTTCAACCGGTCACTGTCGCCGATAATTTGCAGGGGAATGTTGTATTCGAGCTGATACATCAGATCCAGCTCTTGCTGGGCCGCTTTACCCGCAAACATATCCAGTACTTCCTCCACACATTCGCGCAAATCAAAGCTTTGGTAATCCAGTTCCATTTTACCCGATTCTATTTTAGAAAAATCCAGGATGTCGTTGATAACGTGGAGCAAACTTTTACCGGAACTGCGGATGAGCTCGGCGTAATTTTGCTGTTCGGAGTTTAATTCGGTTTCGGTAAGTAAGCTGGTCATGCCGATAACTCCGTTGAGTGGCGTCCGGATTTCGTGACTCATGGTGGCCAGGAAAATACTTTTGGCCTGGTTGGCATGTTCGGCTTCCTGCCGGGCCTGCTGCTCGTATTTTTGCTGCTCGCTCAATTGCCGGTTTAACTTGCACAGGTTGGCGGCTTGCTGTTGCAGTTCTTCTTTCTGCAGTATTACTTCCTGCGTACGTTCTTTTACCTGATTTTCCAGTTCGGTTCTTTGGGCCCGCATGCGGCGGTCGCGTTGCCGGATAAAAGCAAAGCAGCCGCCCAAAAATACCAGCGCCATTATTGTCCGGAACCACCAGGTAGCCCAGAATGGCGGCGTAATAATTAGCTTTATGCTACCGGTGCGGGCTGACCATTTGTTATTACTATCCAGCGTTTTTACCTTAAAAATATATTCGCCGGGGTCCAGGTTGGTATAGGTAGCCGAGCGGTAGGTGCCCACCTGGTTCCAGCCCTTATCGAAACCATCCAGTTTAAAGGCGTAATTTAAAGTACGCTGGTAAGTATAATCGAGGGAGGCAAAGGCAAAAGTTAAAACGGACTGGGAGTAAGGCAGGGTTATTTCTTTGGTTACCGTAATATCTTTTATAAGAGGCGATTTTGGGTTGAGGTCCGAGGAAATTGGCACTTCGGCGTTAAAAATCCGGAAACTGGTAATGTAAATAGGGGCAGTATTGGCATTGCTTTTAACACTACCGGGATAAAACATATTAAACCCGTTAATGCCCCCAAAATACATGGCACCACTCTTGCTTTTTAAAGCAGCAGGTTTAAATATTTCGGCTTGTAAGCCTTCGGCCCGAGTAAAATTAGTAAAAGTTTTATTTTTATTATCAAACCGCGAAAGTCCATTGGTTGTACTCACCCATAAGTCGCCGGCATTATCTTCCAGCACCCTCACAATAAATTCGCTGGGCAGCCCGTCTTTGGTATCGTAAATGCGGAAGTTACCAGTTTTCGGGTTTAATAAATTAAGTCCTTGGGCTGTCGCAATTATTATGGTTCCGTCACTTTTTTCAGTGATAGCGGCAATGCTGTTATTACTGAGGCCCTTTTTGCCGGGTAGGTGCAGGTAATGGCGAAAACTTTGGGTCCGGGGATTGTATTGGCTTAAGCCGCCGGTAAAGGTTCCTACCCACATATATCCCCGACTATCCTCGAATAAGGCACTAATTTCGTTATCTTTAATGCTGTTGGGGTTGTTTACATCTTTTACATGGTAGGTAAAGGCCTTAGTTTCCGGGTCGTAAATAGTAATGCCTTTACCGTGGGTGCCAATCCAGATTTTCTTATCGCTTGCTTCTACTATAGTCCAGGCATTGTTGCTGCTCAAACCCGTATTTAGGTTCGGGTCGTATTTTAAGTGTTGAATTACTTTGCCGCGGGGGCTCATAACAGTAATGCCTTCTCCCCAGGTGCCAATCCAGATATTGCCCCGGCTGTCTTCGCAGGTAGTTAAGATATGATCGCCGCAAATGCTGTTCTTATTGCCGGGTTGATGCTTAAAATGGGTGAATTTACCGGTTTCGCGATTTAAAAGATTTAACCCGCCACCGTCGGTGCCAAACCAAAGGTTGTTCCGGGAATCTTCCAGAATAGATAAAACAAAGTTGTTGCTCAGGCTGCTGGGAGAACTGGTGTGTTTGTAGTGGGCAAACTGGTTGGCTTTTATATTGTATAAGTTTACGCCGGTGTTAAAGGTGCCCAGCCACATATTGCCGTCGGTATCTTGGTAAATAGAGTGAATAGAGTTACTGCTCAGGCTGTGTTTATCTACTTCGTCGTGCTGGTAATTGCTGAATTGTTCTTCTTCCGGGTCAAATATACTCAGGCCACCATTCTCGGTACCAATCCAAATCTTACCATCATTGGCTTCGGTTAAAGCCAGAATAGCATTATGGGTTAAACTATTGGGTTTGTTTTCTTCGTGGCGATAATGCCGAAAAGTTTGGGTTTGCGGGTCAAATAACTCCAGTCCGCCTCCCCGGGTACCTATCCAGAGGCGTTTTTTACGGTCTAGGAGCAGGCGGGAAGTATTATTATAACCTAGCGAGTTTGGGTTGCGGGCATCATGCGTATAAGTAGTAAACATTTTCTTGTGCTTATCAAAATGCACCAGACCGGCATCCGTAGTAGCAATCCATAAGTTATGGTCACTGTCTTCTACAATGTCTTTTATATCAAAAAATTCTTTTTTGTCAGTAGCGTAAGAAGTAAAAGTATTGGTATTCGGATCGAATGATTCCAGTCCCAACCGGGTACCGATCCAAAGTTTTTTCTGGCTGTCTTCAAAGATTTTTTTAATGTAATTTCGGGAAAGGCTGCTTTTATCGCGGAGTTCGTGTTTATACGTCGTAAATTTATTTTTTTCCTGATCTAACTTAATTAAACCATTAGCCGTCCCAATCCAGATACGGCCTTGCGAATCTTCCAGCAGGGCTTCAATTATTTTTTGGCTAATACTATAGGGCTTTTTTGGATCGGGCCGAAAAATTTTTAAATCATAGCCATCGTAGCGATTTAAGCCATCGTTGGTGCCAAACCACATAAAGCCCCTTTTATCCTGCAAAATAGAAATAATATGCACTTGCGGCAGGCCTTGTTCCGCTCCCACATGTTTAAACTTAATCAGGTTGTGCTCCTGGGTAAATCCGGTAAAAGCGGTTAAAAATAAAAATAATATAATCAGCCAACCTTTAAACCTGGAAAAACAGGAAGCAATAGAAAAGGTAGCATAATATAAATATGTCATGTTTAACTTATAACTTATTGTTTTATTTGCGCTGATTATAATATAATTGTAAAGTGCCTTCTAAAGTAATAATTAATTGCATTGCATCAGTATATTCATAATGAAAGTTTGAAAAATTTTTGCCGTGCAGATGGGTGTATAATTGTATTTTAGAGTGTGGGCTCGGTTGTGTTCTGGCCATAAAACTTTATTTAATGGGTATTGTTGTTAGGAAGTATTTTACAGGCGGGAATAAAGGTATAGGCTTTATAGGGCGGCTACGCAACTAACAAGTTTTCGAAAAAATGTATCAGAGTTAAAAATAAGCAGGAAATAATATACGGGTAAAACTTTTCTGCCTGCTTTATCATTAGAAATACTTTAGCAAAATTGGTAACGTGCCAGATAGGAAGTGCCTGTATTTCTCTCGTGCTACTTACGGTATTTTGGTATTGCTACCGCATCTTTTTTGCGTATTACCCGCTACAACGTTCATGAAAGCAATAGTAATAACAGCGCCGGGTGGTCCCGACGTGCTCCAGATACACGAAAGACCCCAGCCGGTGCCCGGTCCGGGGCAGGTACTCATTCAGGTGAAAGCCGCTGGTATCAACCGGCCCGATGTGGCCCAACGTAAAGGCCACTACCCACCGCCGGATGGAGCCCCGGCTGATATTCCTGGTTTGGAAGTGGCTGGCCTTATTGCCCAATGCGGCCCTGGAGTAACCGAGTGGCAGCCCGGTAGCGCTGTTTGTGCTTTATTGAGTGGCGGCGGTTACGCCGAATATGCGCTGGCCGATAGCCGTCACTGTTTGCCCGTGCCGTACAACTGGAATTTTGAAGAAGCCGCGTCGCTGCCCGAAACCGTTTTTACCGTGTGGCACAATGTATTTCAGCGGGGGAACTTGCAGGCGGGCGAAAGCTTCTTAGTGCACGGCGGGAGCAGCGGCATCGGGATTACGGCTATTCAGCTGGCCAAAGCCTGGGGTGCCCGCGTGTTCTGTACGGCCGGTAGTGCCGGCAAATGCGCGGCCTGCCAGGAACTGGGAGCCGAACGGGCTATTAATTACCGCATCGAAGATTTTGCCGAAATATTAAGGCCGGAAGGCGTAGACGTGATCTTGGATATGGTAGGGGGCGAATATATTTCCAAAAACTTGCAACTCCTGAAACCCGATGGCCGATTGGTATTTATTAATGCTATGCAGGGCGCCAAAGCCGAGTTTAATGCCTTGCAAGTAATGCAAAAACGCCTGACCATTACGGGCAGTACCCTGCGGCCGCGGGAAGCCGCGTTTAAAGCTGCGTTAGCCGCCGATATTCTGAAAAACGTGTGGCCGGTACTGGAAAGAGGCGACTTTAAGCCGGTAATTTATAAAATTTACAGCCTGGAAGAGGCCGCCGAAGCCCACCGCCTCCTGGAAACCAGTACCCACATTGGAAAAGTAATGCTTAGTCTGGCTTGATAATTGAATTTTTGTAGTAGAAGTAAAAAAGTTAAATAAAAAGCTTTATACATCAACTATTATTTAAAAAAAAGGTAATTAGGTAAAATAAAACAATACAAATATCCAGTATTGTAAAAGAAATAAAATTTAGCTTAAATTGCCGGGATTTTACTAAGTAGCTGTTAAATGAAAATTGTCACTCTTACCATCAACCCCGCTGTTGATAAAAGTACTTACGTAGATAGTATATTACCGGAACATAAATTGCGTTGCGATGCCCCCGTGTTTGAACCTGGCGGCGGCGGCATTAATGTGTCGCGGGCTATAAAACGCATGGGCGGCGACTCGTTGGCTTATTACCTGGCCGGAGGTTCTACGGGCAACGTACTTAGCCAGTTGCTCGACGCCGAAGGCCTGATGCACGTTCCTATTCCCTCGGTTAAATGGACCCGCGAAAATTTTGCGGTTACCGAACGCACAACAGACCAGCAATTCCGGTTCGGTATGCCAGGTTCCATTATTCCGGAAGAAGAATGGCGGTACTCGCTTATAAAACTAGAGAAAACCAATCCGGTTCCCGAATATATTGTAGCTAGCGGTAGTTTGCCGCGCGGCGTGCCCGAAGATTACTACGCCCGGGTAGCCACTATAGCCAAAACCATGGGGGCCAAGCTTATTTTGGATACCTCGGGGGGCGCCCTGAAACAAGCGGCCGGTATTGGGGTGTATTTGTTAAAACCCAATGCTTCTGAGCTGGCCAATTTGGCGGGAAAAGAACACATGGAAGAGCACGAAAAAGAAAAATTTGCCCGCGAACTGGTAGAAGACGGGATGTGCGAAGTAATGGTGGTATCGTTAGGGGCGAAGGGAGCCATGTTGGTAACCAAAGACCAGGTGGAATATGTAACCCCCCCTGATATTAAACCCAAGAGTACCGTAGGTGCCGGCGACAGCATGGTGGCCGGTATTGTCTATACGCTTTCGCAAGGCTGGCCCTTGAGTGAGGTAATAAAATACGGAGTAGCTGCCGGCACCGCTACCTCCATGACGCCGGGTTCAGAGCTGTGTAAAATAGAAGATATAGAAGAAATATATAACTGGTTAAAGCAGCAGCAGCCGGTAACAAACTAATATTTTTAAATGATTATAGTCAGAATAAAGCCGGGCCGTGCAAGAAGCATTGCCCGGCTTTTCTGGTTAAAAGGAACCGAACTTAAAGGAAATATTGCCGGTAATGCCCGAAGCTTTATCAACAGGCAATCCTGCCAACTCACTTCCAAATAACCTGCCGGTACGATACGTCGGTAGCTATAAGTAACCTGCGGCTCAGTTCCCCTGCCCAATCTGATGATGTAGATCGTTACATGGCTCACCTGGCCCTGGAAAATGGATAAACTTGGGGTAGAACGGCTGGAGATCGTGCTGGATCAGAACACCGCGCATAAGCAGAAAATGCCGCAACTCTTCCGGCAAGAACTAAATCAGCTAAGTTTACTGGAGCAAAAGTAACTCAAAACAGAAGTACTGTTTACCTTTTTGCCGGCTTACGCGCCTATGCTTAATTGGGCAGAGCATGTTATTCGCCTGTTCAGGCAAAGATGCCTGCATCACCGCCTTTACAAAATGAAGATGCCGCAAATAGAACAACTCATCAATGCTGAATTACTCAAACGCTTTGTTCATGCTGAGATTAAAGTTAAGCTTAAATTTTAAGCTCGAAATAAACATTTAACGGCTTACTGCGTACCTTCCCGGTACACCTAAATCAGAAAGCCATGCCGTTGAAAGATATTGTGAATAAGGTTAAAAAAGAAATCGACGTTTTACAAAAGAACGATACCAAAGACAAACTTTTTGTGCAGGAGAATCATTATCCTGATATAGCATCCGCTCAAGAAGCTTTAGCATTAGCCAAAGAAAAGTTATTTGATGTAAATAAATGGACTGATTTGCCCGGCATTAGTTCCACTTTCGAACTGCACAACCCGGCCGGTGAGAAAATAGAAACGCCCGCTCCAAAAGTTGGCGATTTTGTCCGGATAAAATTACCCGGTATTCCGGTAGATAACTGGGTACAGGTAATTGATATTCAAACCGAAGACCTATCGGCTCAATTTACGGTGAAGCCCAGTCCCAAACCTAATCCTGCTCCGGATAGTGCAGAGGAAGTAAAGCACTTTTTCGGGAAAGAAGCCAGTAGTACTTTTCGGGTACAATTAGACGGAACCACCCTGCGGGGCGAGGAAATTGGCCGCGATGAAATGCCTAATAATGAGACGGAAGAAGCGGGGGCACGCGCTTTATTAAACACCCTGGTAGCCGAAGGGGGCTGGGCCGGGTTTCAGAAACTACAGTGGGATAAGCTTACTTCTTACCTGGTTCATAAAACAGAAGCAACGAGTTAGCGGAAGTTGAATCGGTAGTGCCCGCACTAAAATCATTCGGCGGGAACGATTAGATAGTAAAAAGAGCGCAGAAGAATACCGGAAAACTAAATTCTTATTTAATACTGGTAATAATCTTAGGCTCGCGGGTAAGAATGGTTTTAATATTCAGGCGTACCAAATCGCCCATATTCTGGCATTTTAAAAACTCGTCCGACTGGTGATGCTCTGCTAGTTCCTGCTTTAGTAGTTCTACTTTTTCGGGCATAGATACGGTATCCAGGCGCATAATATCTATCAAGTCTTTAAGCCGGTAGCGGGCTAGTTTTAACCGATGGTAGAGTAGGGTGCGCTCTTCACTTAAATATTGCTGCACGGTTTGGGGTTTTAACTTGCTTAATACCAGCTCCACTACCTTGTTATTATCTTTGAAAAACTGGGGCAGGTACATTATCTTGCGGCCTTCGTACGACTGCTGGTCAAAATCGATGGAACGGACGCGGTATTGCTCGTCTTCAAAATCGGGCGTTACATCAATTACGTAGTTGTAAGACCGCATATCGCCGAGCAGCCGGATAAAACACCGCTCGTTAAACTTTACAAATTCTTTGGCAATGCGCACTGGGTTAGTATTAGGCCGATCCAGGTATTCTTTAATGAAAACATCGCCCGGAATGCCCGCAATATGTTCTTCAATCAGGGTATCGCCATTTACGAGATAATTTATGCGGCTCGGCGACAATATATGCTCCAGTTCTAGTCCGTAAATGCGCGAAGCATCGGCGCGTTTTACATAAAAATAATCGTAGTTATCGTTGAGCTGGTTTTTAATTTGAATGCGAAAAGGATTGGTGTTGCCAAACGTGCAGTAATCAATGCGCGATACCTCTAAGTGCTCCATTACGGATATATCACCATCGGTTTTGAGCAGGGCGTATATCATCGTTAAACCTTCGTTTAAATCATTACGGAGGTGCTGATCGTATAATACCACGCGCCAGAGGGTATCTTTGCCCTGTTTGTCGTAATACGGCAAGGCTTCGCTGAAATGAATTAAGTCGTCGTAGCGCAACGGCAGTTTTCTTTCGCGGTCGTAAGTAATCAAGTACCGGCGCAATTTTTCGCCTACCGGGTAAACCAGCTTTTTTTTAGATATTACGTGCACCGGATGTTAGATTTAGCGTAACGGTAAACAAAGATAGTACCTCTAATTGGTTAAAAACAAGAAAAGAAAAACTGCTTTTAAATAGCAGCGATCTAAGTATTTGGTATATTTGGTATTCATATAAACGAGAAAGAAGATGTTGTTACGTTTATTTGCCATTGTAATGGCTTTAGTTTTTCTGGTTTTTGCGGGATTACAATACAACGATCCGGACCCGTATATCTGGATACCGATTTACTTGTACCTGGTTTTGCTTTCGGTTTTGGTGATGAACCGCAAAGTAAGCCAAGTGGTTCTTTTTGTTTCGGCGCTAGCTTTTCTAATTGGCGCTTTTTATTTGTGGCCGGCACATTGGGAAGGCGTGGCCCTGAAAAATGGTATGAAAACCGTAAACATTGAAGAAGGCCGCGAGTCGTTAGGTTTGGCATTGGGTTGTGTAACGTTACTGATCTATGGTTTGGCGGTAAGCCGCCGGAGAGTTTTAACTAACTAATTTTTTGATATTTACTAGGTAGAAAGGCAGGAGCAGATAGCTCACTGCCTTTTTTGTTTTCTACAATGCCATTAAAATACTGCTTTATCCGGCATCTAACTTAAAAGGTAAGCGTACGAGGGGAAACATATAGCTACGTAATAACATGAATAAACACTTTCCGGCTAGTCTGCTTTTCTTTTTACTTCTTCTTGGCTTGGCAACACCAGGCTGGGCACAAAGTAATACCGAAGAATTAAACTCCGACCGGCCCGACCGCACCCAAGGGCCTACGGTAGTGCCGCAAGGAACTTTGCAAATAGAAACCGGACTGCAGTACCAGAAAGATAAAACCAATAATCTGCCCACGAAAGAGTATTTATATCCCGAAACGTTAATCCGAATTGGTTTTTTAAAATGGGCAGAGCTCCGGCTTAGTGCGGAATATAAAAAAGAAAACCAGAAGTTGCGGGCTTGTGGTTTAGAGAACCGGCTGGTGAGCGAAAGAGGGTTTAATAATGTACAAGTAGGCACCAAACTAAACTTTTTCCAGGGTCAGGGCGCTATTCCCGGAATAGGTTTCCAGGGCAATATTACCTTACCCGTAGGAAACGAATCTTTCCGCCCCACCCATGTTGCCCCGGAGGGAGCTTTGTTATTTAGTAATAAAATTACCGATAAGCTAGACTTACAATACAACGTAGGTTATGGAAAACAACAAGGCGATAACGAATTCCAGGGGCAGGCATTTTATGCCGTATCGGCTAATCTGAAACTAAGTAGTAAGCTGCAAGGCTACGGCGAATTTTTTGCTCAGAAAGCCAAAGCCAGTCCGGCTGAAAATAATGTGGATATCGGCTTAATGGTTTTGCTTTTGCCTAATCTGCAGTTTGATGTGGCGGCGGGAGCGGGTATCAGTGAGGCAGCTCCCGATTATTTTGTAGGCACCGGCCTAACCTGGCGGTTGCCGCGCTAATTAATGGCCAACTTTTAGGGCTGTTTTTATCTACTCCTGATTACGCAAGTAGGAAAATATTTTGTAAAGGTACAATAACCGATAAGCAGGAAAGTGAATGGCCACTGGCTTTAGCTAGTGGCTTTATAAACCTCCCGCTAAAGCGGAAGGCAATTCAGAATGATCAATATTAGCTCATGAAATTAATTAAACTTAGTGCTTTGCGTAATATCAATTATTTAAAGCAGCCCTAAAAGTTTAAAGACTAACGGTTTAAGTGCGCCAGAATTATATGAAAAACATCGGTTGCGGCTACCTGCCCATCCGGAACCAGTTCGGTGGCTTTGCTTAAAATAACCGGACCGTCGGCGGGGTTGTCGGGCTGGCGGCCGTGCGAACCTTTTACCAGCGTGGCATCCAGCGGAATAATATCCATCAGCATCCGGAAGCCAAGTTTCTTCTTCAAAACTTTAAAGCCGACTTTTGGTATCAGCAGTTTAATTTTCGGATCAGTAAACATTTCTACCGGATCGAAGCCGGGTTTTTTGTGGATATCAATTACGCGGGCAAAATCGGGTGCCCGGTTATCATCGAGCCAGTAATAATAAGTAAACCACGAATCTTTATCCGCAATGGCCACCAGTTCGCCGGCCCGTTCATGGTCGATGTGAGCGGCGGCTTTTTCTTCGGCTCCTAATACTTTTTCCACGCCGGGTAAATTCTGCACCAATTGGCGTACTTCTTCCAGTTTAGATAAATCGTTTACATATACGTGCGCTACCTGATGATCGGAAACCGCAAAGGCTTTACAGGTGCCGGGATCTAATAGCTCCGTACCACGTTCTTCCCGTACCGAAATATAACCTTTTTCGCGCAAGGCACGGTTAATGTGGATGGGTTGGTGAGCCGGCTTAATGCCGTATTCCGATAAGATTATTACCTGGGCATCGCGGCTTTCGAAATGGGTAATCAGATCGGCCAACACGGCATCTATTTCCTGCAAATCTTTTTTAACGCTAGCATCCTGGGGGCCGTGCCGTTGGGTATTATAATCCAGGTGCGGTAAATATACTAGGGTTAAGGTCGGGTCGTGCAGTTTATCTACTTCTATGGCCGCATTGGCAATGTAGCGGCTCGAACGAATATTGGTTTTTGGTCCCCAGTAATCGAATAAAGGGAAAGTGCCCAATTTTTGCTGTAGGTAATCGCGCAGCTCCATCGGGTACGTATAGCAATCGGGCATTTTGCGGCCATCGGCTAAGTATTGGGGGCGGGGCGTAACTACGTAGTCGGCGGTGCTGTTCATGGCAAACCACCAGCAAATATTAGCGCAGGTAAAAGTAAGGTCCTGGGCTTTGGCTACTTCCCAGAATTTGGGGGCCTGCACCAGTTTGTTGGATTGGTGCCAGTTTCTTACTTCGCAAACATCGCGGTAGTACCAGCCGTTGGCCACAATACCGTGTTCCGTGGGCCATTTCCCGGTCATGTAAGTGGCCTGCACCGAACAGGTAACCGCCGGGGTTACGTGGCCCACCGAAGCCATTTTGGCCTGAGCCGACCATTTTTTCAGGAAAGGAGTATGGTCACCAATAAAGTTAGGCGTTAGCCCCACCACATCTATCACGATTGTTTTACGCATGTTATTTCTTGTGTTTTTTGCTAAAAAGCATTTACGTTTTTTATTTATCGGCCAGTGGCATATTTTCTTTTACCCAGTTTAACTCCCGGCCAATAGATGCTCCCAAGTCCAGTTTAATTTCCGGCGGCAGTACTTCCCAGGTGTACGTTTCTACTTCGAGGTACGACGTAATCGCGTTTTCTGCTAAAAGCTGCAATACTTTCCGGATTTCGGATTGCGTAGATTGCAACTGGTTGTATCTCTCCAGGAAAACCGGTACATGAAAATGCGAGCGCCATTCCACGGCATTACTATCATAAATATGCCCCAGAGCAGGCGGTAAGTCAGGGTACTGCGTAATGCTGCCATTCTGGTTTTTTACCAATACCTGATGCAGGTACGTAGATTCCGAAAAAGCTCCGAACTGAGTGGCTAAAGCTTTTCTGCCTGCTGTATCCGCCGGTAAATCGGCTTTTAAAGCGGCGCTAATCTGGGCCCGGCCTACTTTAATGCCTTTGCTTTTTAATTGGTTAAAAACCGTAGCGGGTTCTTCGTAAGCCAACGCAAAATGGCAGACATCGTAGCACAACTGTACGTGGGTTTTTATCACTTCTTCGGCTTTAGCCGCTGTAAAACCGTAGCGGGTTTGCAGGTAATCCGAAACCGTGGGTAGCAGCCAGTTCTCGTAATATTGGATAAATTCTTCGGTGTTCTCCAGTAAGCCATCGGGTTCGGGCTCAATATCCAGGTGCAGCAGCCGGCCGGTTTCCTGGCGCAAAAACATAAACTGTTCTACTACCTGGGCAAGGTGCTGGGTAGCTATCCGGAATACGTTGGCGGTTTTTTGCGCATCACCGGCCAGCCAGGGTTTATAAGATAAAGGCGAGGTGGAAATTCCGCCATCCAGTCCTTCGGGTAATAAATAAGCCAAAATCCTGCCCAAACGTTTGGTGTATTCCAAGCGGGCCGGGGTGGTCCAGTCGGGTTGGTGTACGTCGTCTTTTACCGCCGTACCGTGAAAAGAACCGAACGGGAAACCATTGATTAAAAATACATACAAGCCGTTTTGGTTTAACCAATCTTTAAAAGAAGCTAAATGAGTGCCTTGCTCCAGTTCTTCGCTGGCCTGGTCCGATAATCTTAAGCCAATACCAAAGGGTTTGGCCGGTGATAGTTGGGCTTTAAGCGGGAGCAGGTAATCTTGTAAGCTTTCTAAAACGGTAGCCCAGGTTTGGCCGGGATGGATGTTGGTGCAATAGGTTAAATGAAAGCCTTTGCCGATGTTCATGGAAAAGAAATTATAATACTAAATGGATTCGGAAAGTTAACGGGAAAAAGAAGAAAGCGGTACGTATTTTTTTATTTTTTAAGATTTAAATCTTGAAAGATTTTTACGCCGTCAAAATTCAGGAAAAATAAAGCTTTGTCAAACCTGGCATTTATATCGATAATTTAAATCATTAATCAGTTAAACCAAGTATTTTACATCAAGCAAACCCTTACTCTGGCTGGTAGTTATGAACAGTTGGAAGAAAAGGTAAAACTCTCCAGTAAGAAGCTTGGTATGGCTTATCTGTTAATTGAAGTGGCCGCTTGGAAGTTTAACTTAAAATATATCTTATAGAGATTTAAAAGAATAATTATGAAAATAGAACATTTTGCCCTGAATGTGGAAGACCCCATGCGTATGGCAGCGTGGTATGAAACTTATTTAGGTTTGCGAGTTATCCGGCAAATGTTAGAAGCCCCGTTTACTACTTTTTTAGCGGACGATAGTGGCCGGGTGATGATTGAGATCTATGCTGTTTCTGGTATGAAAGTGCCGCGTTACCGGGAAATGAACCCACTGCTGGTGCACCTGGCATTTGTATCCCCTAACCCCGAAGCAGACAAGAACAGGTTGCTAAAGGCTGGCGCTAGCCTGGAAACCGACCAGCACCTGGAAGATGGTTCACATTTAGTTATGTTGCGTGATCCTTGGGGCTTAGCGGTACAATTATGTAAAAGAGGCCTACCCATGTTGGCAGTAAGAGAGCCGGAGTAGTAATAGTAGAAGCCAATTAAACGTATCAAAAACAAAAACGCCTGCTCTTACGGGCAGGCGTCTTAAATTCTAAATAGCAAAAGTTAATCATTCTTCTTATTAACCTTTACTTCATTATCCGGATTATTGATACCCTTGTGGCCGCTGCTTTTACCACCGCCCCGGCCATCCATATCGCCACCCTGGTGGTTCGCTTTGCCAGTTTGAGCCGAATTTTTTGGTCCGGAATCTTGGCGGCTCCACCGGGTTTGCTGGATATCATCCGAATAACCGGCATTGTTATACCCGTACTTCATGTCCTGGTCAGCGCTGGAACCATCTTTTAAACTACCGGCTCCGTGTACTTCGCCGGTAGAAGTATGGCTATCTTTCTTAGTAGTATGGTAATTATTTTCTGATTTATGATGGATTAACTATTGAAAAGAGTAAAACAAAAAAGCCTCTCATTGCTGAAAGGCTTTTGGAATACTAATAATTTATTGCAGCTGGCAGCACCAACAGTAGAAAGCTAATTAATATTTTGCCTCAAACTTACCATTGGTAACATTAACTGGCATCTCGTTTTCATCATTTATGGTGCCGGAGAAAGTACCCTTAATAATTTTGGCTGTTTTGTCATGTAAGGTTACCGTTAACTCACCTTTACTATCATTGGAAGGAAAGTACTCAGAACCATCAACTTTTGTATAATTCAGTATATAATCCAGTGCCAGTGTGTTAAAGTCCGTATCGTAAGTCAATTTTTCACCGGTGTTTACATTTACTAAATCTATCACAGCAATTGACAAAGTATCACCTGGCTGATTAATATATTTCAGGTTTAATAAAGTAATACCTGAATCCGATCCGGTTACAGCTATCATTTTAGTGGAAACAAAATTAGTTGTACCAATAGTTGCCGATGCTGAATTACTGGATGTTACTGCTGGATTCTGATTCTCATCTTCATCTTTTGAACAACCCGAAAAGCCCACTGTTCCGGCAACTACCAATAAGGCATACATCAAGTTTGTAAAATTTTTAAATCTCATACTTTAATAATTTAGTTTTTAGTTTAAGCACGAATATAATATTATATTTATATATCATATATTATATAATAAAAAATAATTTTTTCTGCTTGATATACTAAATTAGTTTATACAAATCTATATAAATGTATTTAGAGGTTTCTTGATATTGTTCGTTTCTATCTGCGTGCGCTTTCATAAACTAATCGCTTTGACCCATACCCGTATGCCTCGCATGAAATTAGTGGTCTGCACATATATTTTAAAACTTGTAATAAACATATCTGTGATTTAGCTACTCCTTTAGGCAATGTTAAAGGCTTAATACTAACACTAAAGACGAAATATCAGAGCGTTTTATAAATAAAATGAAAATGGACATAAAACTATCAAAAACAAAAACGCCTGCTCTTGCGGGCAGGCGTTTTAAATTTTAAATAACAAAAGTTAGTCATTTCTCTTATTAACCTTTACTTCATTGTCCGGGTTATTAATGCCTTCGTGGCCGCTGCTTTTACCACCGCCCCGGCCATCCATATCGCCACCCTGGTGGTTCGCTTTGCCAGTTTGAGCCGAATTTTTTGGTCCGGAATCTTGGCGGCTCCACCGGGTTTGCTGGATATCATCCGAATAATCGGCATTGTTATACCCGTACTTCATGTCCTGGTCAGCGCTGGAACCATCTTTTAAAGTTCCGGCCCCGCGTACTTCACCAGCCGAAGTATGGCTGCCTTTCTTGGTGGTATGATGATTATTTTCTGATTTGTAGCCTTGCTCACCGGCTTTGCTTTGGTGCTCTCCCGGTCCGCCACCCTGACGGCCTTGCTTGTTATCGCCGCTGCCATCGGTGTCGCTTCGTTCGCCGCTTTTATATTCGGCAGTAGTGCCGTTATCATCGCCACTCGGATGCTGCACGGCTTCATCCATGTTATGCCGGTTGTGTATGTTGTCGGGCGAGCTATGATCGCTGTTGCCGCTGTTACCTTTGTGATTTCCCTTCATAGTCTTGATCTTTTAAATTGTAATTAAAAAAGAAGTATATAGGTTTACGGGAAGCAGCATTAGAAGTTAAGATAAGCAGCAAATAGAAAGTTATATTTAATTGCTTTACCGAACTGCCTGAAATTCAACCCGCCGGTTCTGGCTTTCACCTATTTCGGTTTTGTTATCGGCTATGGGCCGGGTGTCGCCATAGCCTTTGGTGCTTAAGCGGTTCGTAGCAATTCCCTTTTGCACCAGATATTCTTTTACGGCCTGGGCCCGATCTTCGGAAAGCTTTTGGTTGTAAGTGGCCGTATTGGTATTATCGGTATGGCCAGCCAGAGCAATACGCAAATCAGGCTTACCTTGCAGCAGCGCATATAGCTGGTCCAACTCCGGCAATGATTCCGGTAACAAAGTGGCTTTATCTACCGCAAAAAATATATTTTTCAGCACCACGGGCTGGTTTGTAGCCAGATTACCAAAGTATTCTTCCGTAATCTGTGGTTGAGTACCAACAGGCTTTACAGTTACTTCATCCAGGTAATAATAAGCGTATTTATAGGGTTCTTTTTCGGAGCGGTTGGTTTTTACTTTTTTAACGGTATTGGCAGGCCGGGTTTTAAAATTGCCGATGGTCAGGAAGCGCTCACCGCCCCGGGCTTTAAATTGCCCGGATATCTTAATCCAATTGGTTTTATCCAGGATAATATTTTTGGTGGGGTTGCTCACCTGCGGCTGCACCAGGGCGTAGCCTCCCTGCATTAAAAGCGGCGGCCGCACGGCAAAATGCATCCCAATACCATCCACGGCAAATTCACTGTCTTCGGCCAGGCTCACGTAAAATTCGGCGTAGTATTCTTCCCCGGCCTTTAATGCGGCGGTTAAAGGTACTTGTATAAACTCGAAATACTCCTGGCGGGAATTTAAGTAAAGCAGAAAACCACCGTAAGCATCACCGCTTTTGGGTTCCTGGGTACCGATGAAATTGTGCGGTACGCCCGTCCGTTCTTTTGCTGCCCGGTTAAAGTAATCGGCCGGCTGGTTGCCGGGAGCAAAAGTTATCCAGGGCTGTGCCAATCCAAATTGCCCGATTTCGGTGGGAATGCCGTTGTTTTCTTCGAAGCCGCCGTTCGGAACTAAGTTAGTTGGTGCCTGCCCGTTTAGCTTTAAGCAGAAAAAGCAGGCAAATAGAAAACAAAAACAGGAAAAATTATATTTAAGTGACATGAAGGTACCATTTAGATGCCGCTAAGGCGGAGCAAACAGCTGTTAGCAGGAGTTTAACTGTAATCTAGAACGTGGCAGGCACCCCGTATAGTTTACCGGGAGGAAGGTTTTAGGTAAAAAGCAGTGGCCTGATAGCCGGATGCGGAGGTCTCTTGCTTAAAAGTGGAAGTAGCTTTTTATTTTCCTGCATTAGATTTTACCAGTTCGGTAACCGATAAATAACCATTCCCATCATGGCATACTACCCGCCAACCCATTTTGCGGAGATACTGCCGGATAAAAATATTTAGCATCCCATGCGCAACTAGTACTGTTTTATGTTCGACTTCGGCGTATTGAACCAATAACTCGGCGCATTGCCGGGCTCTCTGCCGGGCTTGGCGGTAGGTCTCAATGCCCCGGCTGTTTAATCCCATCAGCCACAATAAACGGGCTCCCGCTAACCAGACGCTAATGGGAAAGCGCAACAAAGGCAGGGAGAGGATTTTGCGCTCGCATTCATTAAAAAGTTTATCTTCTTTTAACGTTACCTCCGGACCGAAGAGGGCCCGGGCCGTTTGTTTGGCACGGGGCAAGGCACTGGTATGCACTTGTTTTACTTCCCCGAAAGGCAAGCTGGTGGGCCTCTCCATAATAGCTTCAATATCAGCGGCATCGTAATCGGATATAAACTGCATAGCCCGCACCCGATTGAATAATCCGGCGCGGGCTACCCGGGGTTTATGGTGCCTAACCAGGAAAATATGCAATTGCTCCACGGTTTTTTGCGCTGGTACGGACATGCAGTTATTCCATTTTAGGTGCGTTATAAATATAAGTAATTAGTATAACGGGTTTGGCTTTACAGTGGGTAGGTTTATTAACAATTCTTAACAGCATGCTTAAACTAGTATAGAAGATGAGAACGGTTGCTTCAGTATTTTAACCCGCCTGCTGTAAAGGTTTTATTGGGCTTATTGCTTCTTTTTTTACTTTAGCTTTGTTCTTAGTCTTTTCAGCTTGGATATAGTTACTGATTGCTTTTTGTTCTTCTTCTGTTAACGGACGTGGGTCAACCGTAAAGTCAATATTTAGAGGTTCTTTTATATGTCCCATAATTTTAAGATTTAAAATACTTGTTAATAAGTTTTAGTGCACCAGTAGTATTTATTACCATTAAATGTCCGCCAACGTGGACTGCTTGCAATGTTTGCTGGTAATGGTCTATTAATCTGGATTTGGCAAGAAAAGACACAAAGCCATCAGAACCTCTATGAAACGAGAGTTTGCATGCAAAAGTGACTAGGTTTCCAGGAACGCCTGAGTACATCTTAGAACTACCTTTGTTAAAAGGCGCACTCTCTACTAAATGCATATAAACGTGGTCTGCTTTAACTTCTAAGCAAATTAACCCCTGAATTATAGTCGGATTATTTACAATGGTTAACTTATATACGTCTCTTGATGGTTCCTTAAATTCATTGCGCCAATCGAATATCCAGCCGTTCTTCTTGCTAACTGTCTTCAGATCACTATTAGTCAGTACAGAGATGTCAGTTGGGAAACTGTCGCCCGTTACTATATTCTCAATACTGTTGGTCAGCTTATCAATTATAAAATCAAGCCCAGATTCATTCTTCTTTTTCACATAACTAATTTACAAAGAATTTAGGTTGATGTACCGACAGACAAAATCTAATTTTTCTTTTTTTGCATTAGGTCAACTATCACCTAAACGTAGCAACATATTCTTATCTGCAATATATAGCTTTATATTCTGAGCCATATTCTTATTGAATTTAGCTCAGGATGGAAGCTGTTTTATGGATAAAACAATTGGCATACTCAGCAAATATCTCTTACTAAATATGCCAATCAACCTTTATCTATAACATAGCCTTACCTTTTAAAATAAGAAAGAGGCCCGAATTAAAGGCATTTTGGTTTCCCTTGAAATGGCGTATTCAGCCGATAATATAAACATATTTACCGGCGAAATCCAGAGGCCGCCGCCGTAACCACGGTGCCATTTAGAAGATTTTTCGTTTTCTTCCCAAACGCGGCCCACATCATGAAACCCCACAATACCCAATGAACCCGGGAATAAATAAGTTTGGAACGAGAATAAACGCAGCCTTAAATCGGTGTTGTTATAAAAACTGCTGCCACCGGCAAAACGGTTGCGGCGGTAACCCCGCAGGTTGGTGTTGCCATCCAGCACATTGGCCTGGAAAAATTCATAGTTACCAAAGTTACGGGCGCCACCTACGCGGTTACCGAACGTTAATTTTAACGGTATCCGGAAAGTACGGTAGAAGCTCCATTCTGCGGCTACTTGCTGGTAATCGGAGGCTGCCGGACTAATTCCTTTATAAGCGCTGGCTCCCAACCGGAAAAAGCTACCCTTGGTGGGCAACGTGAGATTATCGCGTGAGTCGAAGGTATAGCGGAAATCCAGCCCCGCATAGTTCTTTAACCGATACAAATCGGGGTTCTCTGCAACAGTGCCCAGGTTATCCGATAAGAAATCATCTTGTACCGCATTTATATTTACGCTCTGGAACGCCGGTCCGAATAGCAGCGAGTGGTGCTTGCCCAGTTTGGTGCCGAATAATGCATTTACATAATATTGCTTAGACCGGTAACGGTAATAATTAAATGCACTGCTGGTCCGGTATTGGCTCGCATTAAAAAGGGTCTCGTTGCCTAAACCAAAAAAGTTTTCGGCGTAATTAGGCGTACGCAAATCTACGTTTACCTGCATATCAATCTTGCGGATTATATCAGTGAAGTAACCCTGATAATCGACGCGGAACGACTGCGTTAGGAAAGCATAACGCGCCAGCACCCGGTGTGCGGAGGCAAACGGATATTTTTGAAAACCTTGCTTTTGGGTAGAAAAGCCCGCCCCCACAAAGAAACCATCGTCGCGGTTATAACCCAGTGCTCCTAACGGGCCCAGATAATCGTATTTAAAAGCGCGCGGATCGTAATAGTTAACCGTGGTATCCGCCGAAGTCATGCTTTTAGACTCTCTGCCCAGGTTAAGTTCATTGCCCTGCCGCGAATCATAGATAAAAGTTTTTTTACCAATACCGCCTACGTGCGAAGCATCGGTTATCTTATCTTTATCCTCGCCGCCGATTACCCGGATTTTAAGCCCTTTGTTTACCTCACCGCTAATGTTAAATACATCGTTGCCGTCTAGGCCAAATAACCGGATTTCGTCGGTTTCGGAGGTTTTAAAAGTACGTTCGTACAAGGTTTGTTCCAGTTCGCCGTCTTTGTTTATTTTCCGGACGGTTACCCGGGTATTTTCATCGTCCTGCCGCACCACATCAAACTGCTCGTTTTTGTCGCTGCCCACCACATTTACTTCTTTGGCCAGAAATAAATAGTATTCGGTAGCATCTTGCTGTAAACTTTCGCGGTGCGATTTGATATTCGCGATAATAGTTGATCCCGAAGTTTTAAAAACCGGGTCGGGTAATCGCCTAACCGCATTTTCTATTTCGGTATCCGATAAACTTTCTTTCAAGTCAGCCGCAGTTTTTTGCCAATCTGCCAGTGATAATTCGGTCAGGAAAAGGCGGTCGAAATAACGGGCATTAAAATTAAAGCTCGCAATGTCGCGGTAAGCTTCGTCAAAACCCTGCACTTTGGGCAACAACCATTTCCGGCTGCCGATATTAGGAACAACGCCCTGGTTTACAAAAAATGCCATGTCGCGGTCGCGCGGAATGGGTTGGTAGTAGCGGCCTTTACCGTCAGGTTTTTCAAAACGGGCCCAGCGCCACTGATCTTCGTGGCGGTCCCAGTCGCCAATAAGAAAATCGAACAAACGGGCTCGTAATACGGCCGGCTGGTCTACTTCATCATCGTTGTCTTCGCGGGTGTTTTCGAGTACTTTAACGGTGCTCTGCACTTTGGGGGAGTTGCCAAAATATGGCGCATCCGATTGGTCGTCGTCGGGCCGTTCTTCAAATAAACCTACGGTGTTGGCAAAGCCTACCCGGTATTTGCCAAAACGCGGATCGTCGGGGATATAGAAGTACTGGGGGTTGGTATGGTAAATTTTAGCAGCTTCCGACAAGGCTGGTACTACCAGCGGGCCATACGGATGCGAAGCCGAAATTTGGTCTTTTACCACATCGGCGGCCAGGGTTTCGCGTAAAGGGCGGGGCAACGCATTGGCCGGGTATTTTTCTACGGAACGCAGCACGTATTGCCTGCCGTTGGCATCGGCCAGGCGCAACGACCGGGTCTGGAAACCGCCGCCTTGTTGCAATACCTTTAAGCCGCCTTTTACTTTGCCGATATCAAACACCGGTAAATCTACTTTGGCGGCCCATTCATCGCGGTAATTATCGCCCATTAGCCAGCGCGTAAAATTATTTGCCTGGTAGTCCGGGCTGGCGCTGGTAGTTACCACACTATCACTAAAATCAAAAGTTTGGCCTTTTAAATCGGCGGTAAACATGGCTTGGGTAGGCTTCCGCATCAGCAGGGCCCGGTAAACAACTTGTCCGTTGCCGTTTGCTCCGGCGGTCCAGAATTCCAGCCAGGCTTCGCCGTTGTTGTAAAAGTTAATCTTGGCAAAACCGGGGGCATCAACCGAAAATAAGGTAGGTTGTTTGGCCGAGGCATTTAACTTTTCGGCTACTATACCGGTAGATATGTAATGCAGGCTGTCGGCTATTTGGTGGCTTAAGGCCGGTCCGTTGCTTTCGGCAAAAATCAGTCCGGGGTGCAGGCGCAGAAAAGGAGCAAAGGATTTTCGCAGGTACCGGTATTCCAGGCCATTCATGCCGGGGGAAAGATGAGCCGCTACTACTACTTGTTTTTCCGGGTAACTGCGCAGGATATCGTCAATCTGGGCTAATACCTGGGAGGGCCGGGTTATTTCGCAGCCACTGCCTTCGGTCGGTAATTCATTGCCGGGTAAAAACCATTTTGTATCCAGCAAAAGTAAAAGTAAATCATCGGTAAGGTGCAGTTCTATCGGTCCCGGACACGGGTTTTCGGGTTGCACCAACTTTTCATTGCCCAGGTATTCCGAGATAAATCTTTCCTGCTGCCGGTGATTATCCTGGTTTCTGTTTTTCTTGCCGTAGTCGCCCGGTACTAAGACTATTTGACCGGCGTAATGTTGCAGCACATCGAGCTGGCTTTTTAGTTTAGTTTCGGCGGCTGCCCGGTCTGGATTATTTTCGTTAGGCAGGGTTTCGGGATAAAAAGTATTACCTATAAAAACCAAGCGGCTGTTGGAATCGGCCTGGGCTATTTGGGCTTGTAATGCCTGTAACTTACTGCCCGCGTTGGCGCCGGGATCGCCGGTATTGCCTATTAGGTATAAGGAATAATTAAGTTTGGCAGTGGGCGCAGGCGGCAGGGTGGCAGCAGGGGTTTGACTGTAACTGGGTAAACAGAATAAAGTGAGAACCAGAAAAAGAAAAAAGTTTTTTAAAAGCAGGTACATGGTGGTTCAGTTCGGGTGCGTTCTTCTGTGCAAAAGAACGGGTTCCTAGTTAATATTAATTAATATTTATATTTGAAAGTATATATATTACGTGAAGATTAATTATTCGTTTGCTTTTGTGCTTTCCAAAGCAAAAGTCTTGTTATCGGCGGGCCTAATCCGGAAAAAAAGTTTGCGTTTTTCGTCTAGCCATAACTTAGTTTCTTCTCTTGAACGGGTGCAGTTGTTATTTAATATATTTTCCCAGTGCCCCAATTTATTTTCCGGGTAAATACTGGCGGTTTTGTAGCATTTTTCGTCTTTAAAGTAACAGATAAGGTAAAGAGAGCCGTCTTCCGATTTGTTTTTCCAAATGCTCATTTCGGGTAAATCAATCAGCAGGTCGGCATTGGCTTTAGCCGAGTAAATGTATTTCTTCTTTTTGCCCAGTATTTCCTGCGCCGGCGCCATAAAAGGAAGAACCAGTAAAATAAGGAGTAAGATTTTCTTCATATGTACAAACATAAATTGCTTTGCACCTAATACATCTCAGGATAAAGATTCCGGAGAGATTATAGATGGCTGTTTATACGCAAGAAGCATAATTAAAGCTAGCCAAACAGCCCCATGTTTTATTCAGGATTAGTGTTCCGGATAATAAGGTTTGAAGATGAAGCTGGCGTAAAGCAGTGGATAATAGCAAAGCCTGCTTGCTGAAGATTTTGCCGCACAAATAACACGGTGGCAAATCTCTTCCGTTCTACTATAAATGCCTTTGTTGTAGATAAAAATCAGAAGTAAATTTTGAAAATATCGCTGGAAAGAATTTTTATGAATAAATTTTATGGAAAATCTCTTACTTGGCATCTTTAGCTAAGTAGTGTTTACAATAACCCTTATCAGGTATTTTGGGGAGATTATATTTTTACTTGTTTTACGCTACCTGCTAACTAAAACTACATAACCAGCTTTTACTTTTAATATATTACTATATAAAATAATAGGCTTTTACTATAATAAATAATATGCTTTCTTCGTCTAATTCACAAAGGGTTAAGTTCCTGAAGTTGCTTTGAAGTTTTAAAAATTAAATTTAAGTTAAGGTTAGCTGTTTATTTCTAAACGCTCATTTTTCTTTTTAGCTTTCCTAATAAGTTATCCAAAATCATTAAAAACAAGAAAACTTAAGGTTCACACCAGTTTTCTGTTAGTTCATCCCGAGAGTAAATTTTTTTTGCTTGCTTTTGCTAGGTTTGTTTTTACTAAAGGCGGAAGTTGGTTAGTTACATAAATTCCTGTTTGTTTCGCTTATAAACGCTAATCTATTTATGAAAAAATTTTATCTATTGTTGTTGATTTTGGGGTGTTTTTTTATGGCTGAGGTATCGGCACAAACTACCGTTGGCAGCCTCGAAATAAAAGGCGCCATTATTGATTCGGTAAAAGCAACTCCTATGGAATATGTAACCATTGGGGTGCGGGAAGCCGGTAAAACCGAAGCGGTAAAAAGCACTTATTCCCAGGATAATGGTACGTTCGAAATAAAGGGATTGCCACCGAAGCCTTACGAAGTAATCATCAGTTTCGTCGGCTTTAAAACCCGGATAATTCCTGTAAGCGGTACCGAAACTACCGTAAACCTGGGCCGGATTATGCTGGGGCCTACTGCCGGTCAACTGAAAGAAGTAGAAGTTACCGCGCAGAAAATGCTGATCAAACAAGACATAGATAAAATTACTTACGATGTGGAAGCTGACCCGGAGAGCAAAATTTTAACCGGCCTGGATATGCTGCGCAAAGTGCCGCTTATTACCGTAGATGCCGATGATAATATCCAGGTAAAAGGCAGCGGCTCTTTCCGGGTACTGGTAAACGGCAAACCTTCTTCGCTTTTCGTGCGCGATCCGAAAGAAGTTCTGAAAAGTATGCCGGCTTCCACCATTAAAAATATAGAAGTAATTACCACCCCTCCGGCTAAGTACGAGGCCGAAGGCGTAGGCGGGATTATTAACATCATCACGAATAAAAAGAATCCCGGCGGCTATAACGGATCAATTAACCTGGGCGTTCGTTCGCCCTGGTCTTATAATTACGGCGGCTACCTAACCGTGAAAATAGGTAAACTAGGCTTCTCGGGTTATTACGGCGATAATTATTACAAAAACCCAACCTCGGAAAGTAATCTGATCCGCGAAAATTTTACTGGAATAAATGAAAACCGCTCCTTGGCCAGCCGACTGGAACAGCTGGGCGTAAATGAAGGTAGTGGCGGCTTTAGGTACTTAGATGGTCAGGTTAGTTACGAGTTAGACTCCCTGAACTTGCTAACGGCTAACTATAGTTTTAACATCAATGATTTTAACAGCAGTATGTCGCAGCGGGTACAGCGGTTCTCCGGCACCCGCGCGCCTACCGAAGCTTACAACCGGTATAACGCATCGGACGGCAAGTGGCGGGGCAATGATATCGGGATTGATTATCAGCGCAGCTTCCGTAAAAACAAAGACCAGTTGTTTACTTTGTCTTATAAGTTTAATACCAACGGCAACAGTAGCTTTGACAACTTTGGTTTTAATAACATAATAGGTATACCCAGCACGAATATTTTGCCCGGAAATAGTTTTAACGATGGCAATGCGAATGAGCATACTGTACAAGCAGATTACGTACAACCTATTGGCAAACAAATAGCGGAAATGGGTATTAAAACCATTACCCGCCTTAATAGCAGCGATTATTACTACAATTACCTGAACGAAACTTCTAACCAATACGAACGCGATCCAACATTAAGTAACAACTTCGACTACCGCCAGGATATTTACGCAGCTTATACTTCTTTCCGGTACAAGAAAGATAAGTGGGGCTTGCAGGTAGGTGCCCGCTTAGAGGAAACCAAAGTAAAAGCCAACTTCGAATCGGCGGATACGCTGGCTAACCAGGATTATTTCAACCTGATTCCTTCTATTGCTATTTCCCGGACCTTAAAACCAATGCACACGGCTAAGTTGTCGTATACTCAACGCATCGAGCGGCCCGGTTTGTGGTACATCAATCCTTATGTAAACCGCATCGATCCCCGCAACCAATCTTATGGTAATCCGGATATCCGGCCCGCCACCAGTCATGCCTTTGATCTTTCTTACAGCATGTTTCTGAAAGGTACTTCGGTTAATACCAGTTTGTTTTATAATTTCACCAACTCCTCTATTCAGCAGTATACTTTTTTATCGGCTAACGGCGATACGTCTTATACTACTTTCGGTAACATTGGTCGTAACCAGACCTTAGGTTTATCGCTGAACGGCAACGTGCCCGTTACGAAAAAAATGAATGTTAACCTGAATGCTACCTTTAATTATGTACAACTAACCGGTAGCTTGTATGGCGCAGAACAAAGCAACAGTGGTATTAATGCTTATATCTTTGGCTATTTGAGTTATAAATTAGATAAAGGCTGGCGGTTTAGCGGTAATGTGGGATATAATTCGCCCCGTATCTTGCTGCAGGGTACCTCGGCGGGCTATTTATGGAACAGCTTCTCGGTAAATAAATCGTTCCTGAAAAAAGAAAAAGCAACCATTGGCATTAACATCAACAGTCCGTTCCAGAAATACCGGCCTTGGCGGAGCGAAATCAACGATCCAGTCTTTTATCAGCTGCAGGAATCAGCCTTTTTTGCCCGTCGTATTGGCGTTTCCCTGAACTACCGCTTTGGTAAACTCGAAGGTGACATTGCCCGGAAAAAACGAGGTATTAAAAACGATGATGTGCAGAGCGGCTCCGGTGGGGGAGGAGCCACGAACTAATATATCTTATCTGATAAAAAGGCCGGATCAGGGCTAACTGATCCGGTCTTTTGGTTTTAATTAACTTTATTGATCCGGATTATTGCGTTTCAAAAAGCAAGGTTTGGGTAAATTTTTCCTGCTCTTAAATTGTTTATTGCCTGAAAAATATTCTTATTATTTAAGCAGTTCTTTCTACAAAATTATCCTTTTAAACTTTTGAGAAGCTATCAAAAGGAAGTAGTGATTTGGAAAAAGGTTTGTGAGCCGAAGGCTTGGGAAAAGCGGAAACAACGAAAGCAATCAAGATTGTAAATAAACTTACCTTTTCATTTTATTTATTCTGATTAACGGGCCGCGGCTAAAAGGCATTTTAGTGCTTTTTAGCCGTGGTTAGTAGCAGTGCTTTTTATTGAAAGTCAAGTAAGCCAAATGCTTCATGGTAAGGCATACTTATATCGAGAAAGTCGAACCGTACTCGGACATGACTTCTTAATATTCCTATTGTATTGCCGGAACGTGAATCAGATGTAACAAAATGAGTTATTGATTTATCAATGTCTGCTTGAGCAAAAAGCTTTGCGTCGTTAGGGATAATTGCTCTTGGTTTAAGTTGCTCCTTAGATGAGCCTTTTTCTTCAAATATTATTTTTGCAAATTCACCTGCTTTTTGTGCATAGTCAAGGTTGAAAGGAATAATCTGAATATTTTGCAAAGGAAGTTCTTATGCCGTTACAAGTTGCCCTTCTTATTCTTTGGGGTATAAATGTCATTATTCAATCTTTTTAGGATCATCAAGTAAAAATTTATCTAAGTATCTATGTAATATGTGCCTGATGTCTTTACTATATATGTACATTTCCTTTGAGTCGCCAAACATCTCCCTGAACATAGGATGACCTACCATTTCCAAGACTCTTTCAAATGTTTCCACTATTTTTCTCTGTTCAACTTTTGATTTAGAGATTTTTAAGTTTCTATATGTTTCAAGACCAATTTCATAAACCCATGGTAAATCGTCTTTAAAAAAACTAATCATCATCAAAAAACTAATGTTTGGATCTTCAAATTTCATTTCCATATGCATCATTTCATCAAACATCATTGGATGAAATTTTCTTCTCCTTCTTCTATCTGGATCAAGTCTATTCTCAATTTTAGCTGGCAAAGTGTCAATCATCATTTTGAATTCTTCTAAAAGTTTTGATGATGGAGTGGATTTATCCATTGAGGTAACAGCAAGTCTTAAATCAGATACGGCTTCAACAATGTCTGCGAGTGAACGTTCTTCTATGTTGCCACTTTCTTTTAAAACTTTCAAATCAAGAGAAACTGAAATTGGATTATGGACTTCGCTATTTCCTGCTTCTAATGACTTGACTTGAGAAGATATTTCATCTTTAGCAGATGCAACACTATCAAGATTGTGTAGGTCAAATTGTATAATCCTTGTTGCTGCAACGTCAAAAGGAATTACTTCACCTTTTTTAATCATTTGAACTAATGGCTTTCTAATTGCATGTCGAATTGCTAGTTCATAAAAAACATTGGGGTTCTTTTCCGTCAAGTCAGCAATAACAAGTTCTGCATCTACGATATGTTCAATTATTTGTGTAGTAATTATTCCTGGTTCAGAGATTTTGTCAGCTCTAATAACTGTATACCCTAATTGCTCAACGGAGCCTGTTATTATGTGCTTTAGAACTTGGTCGGAGCGTTCTCTTGTATCCGAACCTTCTTCCCCTATTGGAGAGATTACAAAACATATCTTCTTTGCATCTTTTTCTTTAATTGACATCTTGTTAATATAAGTTGTTGTTTAATTTGTCGTCTGTTAGGGTTGCTTGTAACTGCCTCGTGTAAGCGGCAGGGGAGGCTGTTGGCCGAGTATGCCGTTTGCACAATGTTAGCCATTGTTATTTGTTTATTATTAGGTCTTCTGAGTTTCTTCTGCTGTCGAAAACAGTAATTACTTCGACCAGTTCGTCTGATAGTTTATAAAATATTAGATAATTCCCGGATACAGCCACGCGTACGTTTTTGATATCTGTGGCACGACCTAAGTAATTATGAGTAGCAATATATTTTATAGTTTCTCTAAATTGGTAAGCAAGTTTTTGGCTATATCTTTTATTTCCGGTTCTTTCAAACCAGTAAGTTAAAATTTCTCTTCTATCATCTTTAGCTTGTAGTGTCCAAACTATTCTTTTAGCCATTCGTCTTCTTCTTGCTCTAAATCTTCATTACTAATTATTTGTCCATGGTCTAGTTGGGTTAAGCCAGTTTTTACTTTTAATTTTTGTTCTTCTGTCACCTTGTAAATACTAGCAGCTGCTGTATTAGAGTCAAGAATAGTTTTTATAGCTTGAAGAAAGTTTTTATCTTCAATTTCTGATATTCTATCAATAACTAAGTTTTTAAGTTGTTCAGTACTCATATTCGTCCTTCTTTTTACTAAAATAACGATTTTATCTTAATCTTGTTAGTTTCTTTTGTAATCGTGGCTAGCTATTGATTAGCAATTATTTAAATATAAAAATAATACTTGGTTATGCTGTTTTTAAACCTTCCTGTGTAGATAAATCGAAGTCGTCAACGCACTGGGGCATAAACCAATTTCCCATCCCAACAGAAAGAAGCCTTAACCAAAACTGCTGTCTTGCGTTTTACCAAACTCAACCTTAATAAAAACATAGAACTATGATACCAGCCCGTGGTTATGCGGCCCAGGATGCAACAACTCCTTTGGGTCCATTTAGTTTTGAGCGCCGCGATGTCGGCGAAAATGATGTATTAATTGATATTTTATACTGTGGCGTGTGCCACTCCGATTTGCACCAGGCCCGCAACGAGTGGGGCGGATCTATTTACCCGATGGTACCGGGCCACGAAATTGTGGGTCGTATTAGTAAGGTAGGCAGCAGCGTTACCAAATTTAAAGAAGGCGACCTGGCCGGCATTGGCTGTTTCGTAGATTCGTGCCGTACCTGCCATAGTTGCCAGGAAGGCTTGGAGCAATATTGCGAAGTACACAACGTGGGTACCTACAATAGCACCGAATTAGACGGTAAAACGCCTACGTACGGCGGTTATTCGTCGCAGATTGTGGTGGATGAGAAATATACCTTAAAAGTAGCGGAAAACCTGGATCTGAGCCGGGTAGCTCCTTTGCTTTGTGCCGGTATTACTACGTACTCGCCGCTGCGGCAATGGAAAGTAGGGCCGGGCCACAAATTAGGCGTGGTTGGTTTAGGCGGTTTGGGCCACATGGCCGTGAAACTGGGTGCTTCTATGGGTGCCGAGGTAACCGTATTAAGTACTTCGCCGAATAAAGAAGCGGATGCCCGGGCATTGGGCGCCCACAAATTTGCCGTTACCCGCGATGCAACACACTTAGCTGAGTACAGCAACTACTTCGATTTTATCCTGGATACCGTTTCCGCGCCGCACGACTATAATTTGTATTTAAGTTTACTAAAACGCGATGGCACTATGATTTTAGTGGGCGCACCGCCGGAGCCGGTTCCCGTAGCTAGTTTTAGTTTAATAGCCCGCCGCAAGCGTCTGGTAGGCTCTATGATTGGCGGTATTGCCGAAACCCAGGAAATGCTGGATTATTGCGCTGAGCATAATATTTTATCGGATGTGGAAGTAATACCAATGGGCGAAATAAACCAGGCCTACGAAAGAATGCTGCGGAGCGATGTAAAATACCGGTTCGTGATTGACATGGCCAGTCTGGGAAACTAAAATTTATAAAAAAGAAATATCCCCGAGATAATTCTACCAGCCGCTTCGAATAGAAGCGGCTTTTTTTATGCGGGTTAGGGCAACTGGCAAGCACGCTTATAGCGCATCAAAATTCTGGTAACTGGTTGTAGCCGAAATCAATTACTTTTGCTTTATCTTGCGACCGATTTGAAAAAAATACAACATCAACGGAACTAACCAGAATGCCCGATAATATTTTACCTTTATTTTTTAAATTTATAAAATTTGGAGTGGCCGGTTTTATTGGCCTGACTATCGATTTTGGCCTAACGTACCTGATAAAAGAAAAGCTGCGCTGGAATAAATACGTGGCTAATGGCCTGGGCTTTTTGATTGCTTGTTCAGTAAATTACCTTATAAACCGGGCCTGGACTTTTGAAAGCAACGACCCAGGAGTTGGGGTACAATTTTCTAAGTTCCTGCTGGTGGCTGTTACGGGCTTTGCCCTGAATAACCTGATTATCTACCTCCTGACCGAAAGGGCAAAAATGAATTTTTACGTTGCTAAATTATTTGCCATTGTGCTGGTGTTTTTCTGGAACTTCACTTTTAACTATTTCTTTATTTTTAAAGGTTAATTTGTACCTGCTTAGCTTTTATAAAGTTTGGTAAATACGCACGTGTTCATCTTTATGCACCCGCGGGTTAAGCACATGTAAAATTTGGTCGTAAGCCGAAGGCGCAATGGTTTGTTCCAGTTTTAAGCGTGGGAAAAGGCGTTGCAACCGCAATAAACGTTTTTCCAGATCGTCCTGGCCCACCACAACTACATAATTAGGCGCATAAGCAGGGTTTATTTCGGTGGTGAGTTTGCGCAGGGGCTTTTCTTCGTTTAGGGTGTATACCAGTACAAAATTCTTGTGTAAGGACGAATCCTGTTTAAATTCACGCCATTTGTTTTTAGGATCTTCCTGAAAGTCTTCGGCCTGGGCACTTAATCGGCCTAAATAAAATAGCGGGGGCATTTTAGCGCTGTGATTGCCAAACTCCAGTAAAATACCTTTTAGGTTTTGTTTTTCGGATAAGTATACCAAAGGCGCTACCCGGCTTTTTTTGGTGTAGGTAAAAGCCATGGCTAATGCCACCACTATATTTAAAATCCAAAAGAAATTCCAGCTGTTATTCAGCCATTTCGGGTGCTTTCTCCAAAATACCGACTGCCTGGTTACTTGCTGCCATCCAATAAAGCCCAGCATCATAATTAACGGCAGCAGCGGTAATATAAAGCGTTCTTGTTTATTAGGAAATAGGGAATGAGCCACAAAAAACAAGATGCCGCCCCAAAACAACATGGGTGCCAGCCGAATTGTGCGGGCATAGCCCCACAGTAAATACACACTGATAGGAGGCACCAAAAAACCCAGAATCGTTAATAAAAAACGGTATACCGGTCCGGAAGTGTAGTCGTTGGCGTGGCCGGTATTAAAAAAGAAGTAGGTTACTACCGAATGAAAAGGATAATCGAAAAATACCGTATCGATGGTGCCCTGGATAATAATAGCCAAAAGCAAAAAGCCTAAGCTAAAAAGAAGGAGTGCGCGCCATTGTTTTTGGAATAAGAGTACCATTATCACTCCGCCTGCCAATAATAAGGTATGATACCGCAACACAAAAGCCAGGGCAAACAAAGCCCCGGCCCAAAAATAACGGTTGTAGCGGGACGGGGTAGTAGGTTTTATAAGCAGGTAAAAAGCGGCTAGGTAAGGCGGAATACATACCATTTCTACTAAGTTACGGACACTCATAAAAGGCATAAACCATACGAGCGCCAGCATGAAGCCTACTATTTTGGCTTCGCGGTCTCCCGCCAGGATGGCGGTTATTTTGTAGCCAAAATATACCGTAAAAACCGAATAAATGCCGTGAAGCAGCCGCACCAAAATCATCTTACCATCCGGACTGGTAAAACCCAAACTGTCGCAGATATAAAAAAGAATATAATGGATGCCCACATAAAACATGCTGTGGCGGGGCGGCAGGGGCTCGTTCAGCCACGCCGGAATACCGTATACCCAATCCTGCGCAATCGTAATAACATCAAAATGATCGTCGTGGAAAGCAAAGCCCCGGGAGAAAAAAGCGGCCAGCAGGCGGATAAATAAAGCCAACGCCAGAATAGCAGGTAAAGAAAACGGCAGCCGGTCAATGAAACCAACCGGACTTTCTGGGGCATTAGCAATAGGGCCAGATGTAGTGCGCGGGTAAGGGTACATAAAAAGTAAAACCTAATGTTGTTCTATATTACTCTAAGAGTTCGGAAATATTGCCTCTTTTCCGGAGTAAAATGCAGGTTTGGGTGATATATTTGTTTATGAATTATACTGCGCGTAAAAGTACCTCCTTTAAATCCATACTTAAGTACTTCTTTTTTATTTTAATTATTGGCGGGGCGATATTTTATATCGGCTATTCATTCGTTTTGCAAAGAAAAGTAGCGGCCCTAACTCCTGGCCAGAAAAAAATAGCTGTTATCGGGCATGCCGGCAGTGGTTTTTTTTCGCCGCTCAATCCGTTTAATCCTTTACCGCCCAACAGCATGGCTTCCTTATTAAAAGCCATGACCGATGGCGCTGACGGCCTGGAAATAGATGTGCAGCTCAGCCAGGACGGCGTACCTATTTTGTTTCACGACGAAAAACTGGAAGGCATGACGGAGGCGAGTGGTTTGGTGGGGCATTTACCGGCTACCCAACTCCTTAGCCTGGCGTATACCGGCGGTTTCTTTTACGAGTTATTTCATGATGAAAAAGTTATTTCCCTCGAAGACTTACTAAAGAAATTTGTTGCTTACCCGCAAAAACCGGATCTGCACCTTGACTTACGCAACTACAGTAAATTACCCCCCGCAGATTATGCCCAAAAGTTAATGCCTATGTTGCGTAAATACGGGTATCCGGTGCAAAAACTTTGGTTTGTAACCGACGACGAAAAATTGCTGCATGCTTTTAGAACAATAGAGCCGCAAGCTTATTTTTTACTGGATATGGACCGGAGTTATGAGGAATCGTTGAAAATTGTATTAGATCATAAATTGCACGGGATGGTAGCCAACGGCCAGTCTATAACCAAAGCGCAAATGAAAGAAATGCGGCAACATCAGCTGCAAGTAGTATTTTTTGGCGGCAAAGCGCGCAGTTCTATCTACAACATGTTGCTTTTACAACCCGACGCTATTGAAGTAAATAATGTAGCGGCCATGCACGAGATGGTACAGTAAAGAAACATATTTGCTTTTACCTGATTTGAAACATTACAGCAGAAAATAAAAATGAATAGTAAGGAATACGGTGCGTTGTTTTTAATCTGGCTTTGTTTCCAGAAAAAAGATATTCTCCTGAATTGTTTCGGTGGAAAGTATTTCGAGGTTGGGCCGGGGTTTGGATACGTTGAGCAGAAAACCGTTATGGCCGTGCAGGTTAGTGAGGTCGTGGGTAATGCAAAGCACCGTTTTATTTTTTTCCTGTACCCAGCTATCGAGTAAATTGAATACCCGTTTTTTATGGTAAATATCCAGTTGCTGTGTAGGTTCGTCTAGCAGGCAAATGGCAGCATCCTGCAACATGAGTTGAGCGAGCCAGATTAATTGCTGTTCACCACCCGATAGTTCCGTAAATTCCCGGTCTTGTAAATGCGCAATCTGTAGTTTTGCTAATATTTTAGCCGCTACCGCATAATCCTGTTTGGAATATTGTTCAAAAAAGCGCTTTTTCCGGAAAAGCCCCATCACTACCAAATCATGCACTTTAATCGGGAAGGTAACCGCATTTCTTTGGGGCAGGTAAGAAAGCAAGCCGGAGGCCGCCGGATTAGAAAATTTTTTCAGTTCTTTTTCATCTACCAGAATCTGCCCCTGGTAAGAGATAGTATTTGTTAAGGCTTTAAAAAGCGTGGTTTTACCCGAGCCATTATGCCCCACAATGGCTACAAAAGCCGGCGCCGGTACCGATAAAAAAAGGTTGCGAATCAGAACACGTTGTTCGTAACCCACAACCAAATCTCTTATTTGCAGCACTGTTGCAACATTACGAATTAGAATTATGAATTAGTAAAAGGAATTCCCATTCATAATTCATAATTTCTAATTCATAATTAACTTAATATTCATCCTCATTAAACATGAAGTCTTCCTTCGTTGGATAATCTGGCCAAACTTCCTCGATATTTTCGTAAGGTTGTCCGTCATCTTCTAACGCTTGCAGGTTTTCTACTACCTCCATGGGGGCGCCAGAACGAATTGAGTAATCAATCAATTCATCTTTGGTGGCCGGCCAGGGGGCATCTTCCAGGTATGAGGCTAATTCCAGTGTCCAATACATATCTTATTCTCCTTTAATTACTTTTATAATGGGTTTGCAAAAATAAAATTATTCTTGAATTATCAAATAGCAACTGCTTTAATAAACCGCCTTTTAAGTATTTATTTTATCCTTTGGCTGATTTTATTTTACAACTCAACGCATAATCTTATTTAAATGTTGGCTGCTTTTTTAATTTTTTAGCTTTTATCAAGGCTTATTAAAGGTATAATGAATGCCAACCTGTACCCCGCCGTAGATGTTGTATCGCAAAATATACTTGTCGCCGGTAGTAGCATCTACTACCGTTTCGGTATCGCGGAAGTCTTTAAAGCCATAATGAAAACGCAGGTTGCCGGTCAGGTATAAATGATCGGTTATATCTTTTTCCAATCCAAATCCCAGCACCAGATTGGGGTCCAGGTTATTGAAACCCCCGCGGTTTTGGGTTAAATCTTCGCCTTTCTTTTTATTGGCTAATATTGTTGTGCCCGTCGGAATGGGGCTACCATCTCTTTTGGTGCCACCAGATTGGGTTATGGTATTTACCTCTTCGCCTTTAATGAGCAAACCAAGCTGCGGACCAAAGTGCACATTAAAGCGGGTGGCATCGCCGGAAGTAAATTTCCAGAGGAGTGGTAGTTGCAGGTAAGTTAAGTTAATGTGTTTTTCACCAATCTTGTTTCCGGAGCCATCGCTGTTGGCCATGAGATCGTATTGCTGGCCCTGGCGAGAGATATAGCCTTCTATTTGTACGTCATTACGGTCGTTAAACTTGTAGCCAACTGCTAAGCCAACCGGCGCCCAATTAAATGTAGTTTTATATTGATAATGTTCGTTGTTCTGCTCTTCATTATCGGATTTTATCCAGGTATTGTTAAAGGCCGTAGTAACACCAAAATGGAAGCTGCCTTGCTTGTTTCGCTGAGGTTCTAAGCTTACCTCTGTGTCATCAGAAGTAACCTGGGCCTGGGTTAGTTGAGAAAATAAAATCAAAAAGAATAAAAAACTGCCGGTGCTAAATAGTTTTTGCATAGCTTGGATTGAAAAAAAGATAAATTTATATACGTCTCAGCTGAATAAAAATATTACTAAAATAGGAGTAGAAGGGTGTTTTATGTTACTCCTCGTTTGTTTTAATTTGCCCGATAATCTGCCTGCTCAAACCAGTTAATTGTATAATATCATCGACTGATAAACCCATTTTCAAAGCTTTTCTTGCTATTTCTATTTTGCTTTCTTCCCTACCTTCTTCTCTCCCTTCTTCCCTGCCAATTTCTCTCCCTTCTTCTTTGGCTGTATCGAGGGAATTCTTCATGTCCCGGTAGTATTTCAAGCTGTCTTCATAAGAACGAACCTGGTCGGGGGTGAATTTAGCTATTTCAGCAGTTGCAAACAGCTTTTCAAACACGCGTTCTCTTAATTTATCCGGTACTTTGTCCAGCCGGTTGAGGTTCCGGATCACATACAACCACTTGTCAAACCTGCTCTCCAGTTCCTCTACGGTTTTGTTGAACTTGGGCATTTCCAGGTAAATGAAGGTGAGCTTGTCGTAGAACACCTCTTTGGTTTCGGTATCAGTTAGTTTAATATCGTAGCGGAACTTATTGGTGTCCTGTTTATCTTCCTCAAACACGAAGTCCAATATGGCTATCGTATATACAGCTTGTAGTTCGTAGTTCCAGTCGGCCCTTTTGGCTTGTTCCCTTATGGGAAAGGTGGAATAATAGACGGTCCGGTCTTTAAAGAAGTTTTGCTTGGTCTTTTGTAGTTCTACGATAAACTTTTCGCCTTTTTCGTTTTCACAGTATAAGTCAAAAATAGCTTTCCGGTCCAACTCACCTGTGCCCAGGTGTTCGTTTTTCAGGTAAGTTAAAGATTTGATTTCGCCTTGTTCTTCTTGCAAAAGCACATTCAAAAAGTCCAGCAGCAAATCTTTGTTGGGTTCTTCTCCGAACAGCTTTTTAAAGCCGTAATCGGTAAAAGGATTGATGTATCTTTCGGCAAAATCCGTCATGGCGAATATCTTTATTCAAAGATACAACTATTTATGCTGACTAATGCGGTTTTGCAAATGAGGGATAATCGTTAGGCTAAAAAGTGTTTTAGCGCTTGTTATGCTTAGTAGCACCTCTCGTAAAAACACCTGTCCTGAAACCGGACAATAACTTGTATCATAACCGGACAATTCAGGTTTTTAGTTTAAGACTATTGTGTGTAAATGGTTGTAATTAAACTAATTGCAAAGATGGCATCTTTATTATTGCTGAAAAGAGGAAAGGATTCGTGTTTATTCTGGATCAGGAGCCGCGCTACCTTTTAATAATTCTTTGCCGCACGAGCTTGCTTTTATTTCCGGATTGTAAATAAAGAATAAGGTCTCTGTTACTTTTCGCAATAAGACAGGTTTCTGCAGTATCTGAAACTATTTAAAAATATTAAACTACTTGCTCATGAAAAATTTACTCCAAATCCTGTTCGTGCTGTTTCTTTTACCGGCACTTTCTTTTGCCCAAACTACTGTGGCGGCCGCCGAAATTATCGCAAAAATAAACCGGGGCGAAGCAGTTTCTTATAAGAATGTGCGCATTACCGGCGATGTAAACCTCACACAGCTTCAAAATAAAAGACTGGAAAACAGTTCCGATTCGGATAATAGTACGAAGAATTATATAAGTACCGTAACGGTGCCGTTGAGTTTTGTAAACTGCACTTTTACGGGCAAAGTACTGGCTTACTATAACCCCAATGCCAACTCCATTACCTTTTTTGGCAGTGATGATAACGAGATATTTAACACCAACTTCACCAAAGATGTACGCTTCGAGAATTGTGCGTTTGAAGAAGAAAGTGCCTTTAAATACTCGCGGTTTGAAGGTGCGGTATCGTTTGCCGGATCTCAATTTAAAGAAGAAGCATTATTTAAATACGCGCATTTTAATCGAGGCAGCGCTAATTTCAGCCGTACTACTTATTACGAAACAGCCAATTTTAAATACTTAAAATTACAGGAAGGTATTAATTTCGCCGGCGCCTCTTTTCGCTACGATGCTGATTTTAAATATGCTAAATTCCCAAGAAACAGCAGTTTTGAAAAAGCAACTTTTACTGGTTTCGCCAACTTTAAATACGCCGAATTTACCAATCCTAACTTAAAAGGCATCTTGTTTAATAACGGCAGCCAGGATTTTAAATATACCAAAATTAACGGCCAAAAAGCTAATCTGGCCTCACTGTCGGCACTTTGATTTATGTGATTTTGGGATGGACTATGATTATTAGCGTAGGTGAGGAAATTTAATTAGAATAAATAATTTAATTATTTTGACTTTTTGATCCTTTAATTCCTACTTGTCGCTTTTACATTTCACTTTCATATCTCACTTCTGTCAAAACAAATCATAGTCCATCCCAAAATCCCTTAAATCAAAGTCTAGACAATTTAACCATTCAGCAATGAAGCAGTTATGTTTAAAAACTACCTGAAAATAGCCATACGCAACCTTTGGCGGCACAAAGGTTTTTCGTTTATTAACTTATTTGGACTTTCGGTGGGGCTTACCTGCTGCCTGCTTATTGCCTTGTTTATTTTAAACGAGCTGAGTTACGATAAATACCACGCCAATGCTAACCGCATCTACCGCGTTACCCGCGATTTTGTAAATCCGGACGGCAGTGATGCCTTGCACTTAGGTAGTATTGCCCCACCGTTTGGGCCTTTGCTCAAGAATTACTTCTCCGATGCTGAGGAAGTGGTGCGGATCATGCAGAATAGAGCAACTATCAGTTTAAACCAGGAAAAAACTTTTAACGAGGTAGATGTTTTTTTTGCCGAGCCGGGCTTTTTTAAAGTTTTTACCGCTCCGGTAATCAGTGGCAATCCGGCTACCGCCTTAAGCGAGCCCAACACGATTATGCTGACCGAGGAAATGGCCGGGAAATATTTTCCGCAACAAAATCCCTTGGGCCAGACGTTGCGCCTGAATAGCGAACTTAACTTAAAAGTAACCGGGGTATTTAAAGAATTTCCGGCCAATTCCCACTTTCATCCCAACTTCCTGGTGTCGTTTGTAACCTTGGCAGACAGCGCGGTTTATGGCCGTCAGGAACTGCAAACCAATTATGGCCGCAATAATTTTACTACGTACATGCTTTTCCCGGAAAATTATCCGGTAGAAAAAGTAAGTGCTCAGTTTCCGGCTTTCCTTGATAAAAGCATCCCTTACGATAACAATAAACCCTCTTCCTGGACGCACCTGTACCTGCAAAAGCTAACCGATATTCACCTGTATTCGCACCTGGATACCGAGCTGGAAGAAAACGGCGATATTAATACGGTTTATTTATTTGCAGCAATTGCCTTGTTTATTTTACTTATTGCCGGCATTAATTTTATGAATCTGTCCACCGCCCGCTCTTCTCTCCGGGCCAAGGAAATTGGGGTGCGTAAAGTGATGGGTGCCACGCAACCCAACTTAATTATCCAGTTCCTCTCCGAATCGTTGTTGTTTGCCTTACTGGCCGTGGTATTAGCTTTATTATTTACCCGTATGCTGTTGCCGGTAATGAATAGTTTTATCGGTAAAGAATTAAGTTTTACCCTGCAGAATAGCTGGCTTTTAAGTCTGGGTATGCTGGGGTTAGCGCTCCTGGTCGGATTAGTGGCCGGGGCTTATCCGGCCTTGTTTTTATCTTCTTTTCAACCCGTAAAAGTTTTAAAAGGCAAGCTAAACGTGGGAAGCAGTAGTATTTCGCTGCGTCAGGTATTGGTGGTGCTGCAATTCTCTGTTTCGGTGGTTTTATTGGTGTGTACGTCCGTTGTTTACAAGCAGTTAAGTTACCTTAAAAACAAAACCTTGGGTTTCGATAAAGAGCATATTATTACCTTGCCTTATACCAGCCAGTTATCGCCGAATTACGAAGCTTTCCGGACGGAGTTACTGGCTAACCCGGCGGTAAAAGAAGCTGCCCGCTCCGTGGGAGTACCTTCCGACCGTTTATTAAATTCGGAGGGCGAAACCGGTATCCAGTCCGGCGATTCCATTAAAGAGTCCGGCGTATCGTTCCAATATTTGGGTATAGATCATTATTTTAGCGATACTTATAAAATTAAGCTGCTGGCCGGCCGCAACTTCTCCGAGCAATATCCCACCGACGACAGCCTGGCTTTTATGCTGAACGAATCGGGAGCAAAACTGCTGGGCCTAAAAAATCCGCAGGAAGGCATTGGCAAAACTATCAGCTACGGCGAGCGCCGGGGCAAACTGGTAGGCGTGTTGCAGGATTTTCATTTCGAGTCAATGCACGAAGAAATAAAGCCTTTGCTATTTATGATACCGGATGGCCGGCGGTTTCGTGATTTATCGGTTAAACTAACGGGCAATAATTTAAAAGCAGGCTTAGCGCACATAGAAAAAACCTGGCAGCAGTTTCTCCCCGATATCCCCTACGAATATAATTTCTTAGACGAAAGTTTTGGCCGTTTGTACGAAGCTGAACAAAAGCAAGGAAAGCTGTTTACCATTTTTGCCAGCATGGCTATCTTAATTGCCAGCTTAGGCTTATTTGGCCTGGCGTCTTTTGCCACCGAGCAACGCACCAAAGAAATTGGCATTCGCAAAGTACTGGGCGCCTCGGTAAGCGGCATTGTGGGTATGCTTTCTAAAGATTTCTTAAAGCTGGTTCTGATCGCTAATATTATTGCCTGGCCTCTAGCCTGGTACGGCATGCACAAATGGCTGCAGGACTTTGCTTATCGCACCGATATTTCCTGGTGGATTTTTGGCGCGGCTAGCTGCCTGGCTTTAGCTATTGCCTTGGTTACCGTGAGTTTTCAGGCCGTAAAAGCCGCAGTTGCTAACCCGGTACAGGCTCTCAGAAGCGAGTAAATCAGTCCCTAGTCTATTAACGGTTATTAAAATCAGGAAAAAGCATAAGCGCAAATCAGAGTAACAATCAACAATCAATTAACCAGCAAGCAACCCGAATTATGTTTCGTAATTATCTTAAAACAGCATTCAGAAACCTTTGGCGAAATAAAGTTTTGTCAGGTATTAATATTCTGGGTTTATCGGTGGGGCTGGCCGCTTGTCTGCTCATCTTGGTTTTTGTGGGGGATGAGTTAAGTTTCGACCGTTTTCATGAGCAAGCTGACCGGATTGTGCGGGTAACGATGGAAGTGAGCAGCAACGGCGAAGAAATGAGAGCGCCCGTAACCGGCACCAAAGTAGCCCCGGCGTTTACCCGTGATTTCCCGGAAGTGGAAAAGGCCGTAAGGATTTATAATGCGCCTAAGGTGGTGCAGTACCACGACAAATTGTTTGAAGAGCAACGGTTCTTGTACGCCGATTCAACCTTCTTTCAAATATTTTCTTTTGCATTACGGCAAGGCCAGGCCACAGATGTTTTAGCCGGACCAGATAAACTAGTACTAACCGCCAGTACCGCCCGTAAATATTTCGGGAACGAAAATCCGGTAGGTAAAACCTTAAAAATTAATAATACCAAAGATTACCTGGTAACCGGTATTGTGGCCGATGTGCCGGCCAACTCCCAGATAAAATTTGATTTTGTTGCTTCCTATGCCAGCCTGCGGGTTGCCAAAGAAGAACATTGGTGGAATGCTAACGATATTACTTATTTATTACTACGCCGCCCCGAAGCCATTACAGGCCTGCAAGCTAAAATTCCGGGTTACATGCGCGCGCAGTCTGCCGAAACCCAGCTTACCGGCCAGGATTACCTGACGTATAATTTAGAGCCTTTACGCGATGTACACCTGTACTCCGATTTATCGGGCCTGGAGCCAAACGGCGACTTAAAATATATTTACATTTTTGCCATTATTGCCGGCCTTATTTTAATTATTGCCTGTACCAATTATATTAATTTAACTACGGCCCACGCCGCCGGACGCGCCAAAGAAGTAGGAATCCGGAAGGTAATCGGTGCCCTCCGGGGACAATTATTCCGGCAATTTATCGGCGAATCTTTTATTGTCACGTTTATAGCCCTGCTTATTGGGGTAATATTAGTGAAGCTGCTGCTGCCGGTGTTTAACGGTTTAACCGGCAAAGAAGTAACCGCTAACGTGCTGCAAAGCCCGTTTACCCTGGCTAGTGTGGTATTAATCACTTTGGTAATAAGTGTATTGGCCGGTAGCTTTCCGGCAATGGCCTTGGCTAATTTTAAACCGGTTTCGGTACTGAAAGGCAGTTTTAAAAGTTCCGGCACGGGCATCTGGCTCCGCAAAGGTTTAATTGTTTTCCAGTTTGTTATTTCTATTTTTTTAATTGTGAGTGCGCTTATTGTACACCGGCAACTGCAATATATTCAGGATAAAAAAATTGGCTACAATAACCAACAAGTGCTGGTTTTGCCCACCGATGAACAAATTATAAATAAGTTTAAGCTCTTAAAGCAAGCGTTTAAAAGTAACCCGGCGGTGAAAAACGTGACTCTAGCTTACGAAACACCCACCAATATTCAGGGTGGCTATTCTTTTAAGAAGCCCGAAGATGTACAAAGCAGCATGGTAAAAGCCATTCCGGTAGAAAAAGATTTTGTACAAACCCTGGATATTCCGTTGGTAGCCGGCCGTGATTTTAACGATACCGACGAAAAGCTGCTGAAACCGGAAGGTGAAAGCAGCTACTCCTTTATCCTGAACGAATCGGCAGTTAAAAGTTTGGGTTGGACGGCAGCCGAAGCAATAGGTAAACGTTTGGAAATAAGTTCGCGCTCAGGCATTGTAAGAGGCGTAGTCCAGGATTTTCATTTTGCACCGCTGCACGAAACCATTGCGCCGCTGGTAATATTTTTAGATGATGTAAGTTGGGGTAAAATACTGGTAAAAATTAACGGACAGGATGTGGCCGGTACCCTTGCCGCTTTGGAATCTACCTGGAAGCAACTGGCGCCTCACCGGCCTTTTACTTATAATTTCCTGGACGAAGAATACGGTAAACTTTACGGTGCCGAACAGCGCATTGCCCAAACCTTTACGGCCTTTGCTTTCCTGGCTATTCTATTGGCTTGTTTAGGTTTGTTTGGTTTGGCGGCTTTTACTACTACGCAACGGGCCAAAGAAATAGGTGTGCGCAAAGTGCTGGGAGCTTCCGTGCCTAATATCCTGGCTTTAATTTCTAAAGATTTCCTGAAATTAGTAGCCTTAGCCAATATTATTGCCTGGCCTTTGGCCTGGTACGCCATGCACCGTTGGCTGGAAGATTTTGCTTACCGCATCACCATCAATCCGGGTTTGTTTATTTTGGCCGGCTTGGCTGCCTTAATTATTGCGTTTGCCACCATTAGTTTCCAGGCTCTGAAAGTGGCGGTAGCTAACCCGGTTAAAGCTCTAAAACAAGAGTGAGTCTGGACTTTGATTAAACTGATTAAATGATAAACTATGATTTATTACCTGTAGAAGTTAAGAAGTAAAATGTAAAAGTCGGAATATATAACAATGAAAATCAATAATTTATAAATGGAATAATTTAACAAAATAAGCTAATCATAGCCTATCTTAAAATCTGTTAAATCAAAGTTTAAATGTATGCTGTACAGTTACTTCAAAATTGCTATCCGGAATTTAGTCCGGCACAAGGCCTTTTCTATCTTGAATATTGCTGGTTTGGCAGTAGGCATTGCAGCGGCTTTGGTTATTTTCCTGGTGGTTAATTTCGAATTAAGCTTCGATACCTTTCATACTAAAAAAGACCGGATTTACCGGGTGGTAAACGAATTTAAACACGCGGCTGGCAAAGATTACCAAACGGGCGTGCCGTTTCCGTTCGGCGAAGCATTAAAAACCGATCATCCGCAGCTGGAAAAAGTAGCCATGACCTTTAGTGGCTACAACTCCCAGGTGTCGGTAATAGATGCGCAAGGCAATACCCGGAAGAAGTTTAAAGTAGAAGCCGGAGTGTTTTTTGCCGGCCCGGAATTCTTCAAAATATTTGATTACCGTTGGCTGGCTGGTAATCCTGAAGCAGCTTTAGCAGAACCCAATATGGCGGTTTTAACCCAAAGCGAAGCCAACAAGTATTTTGGCAACTGGCAGCAAGCTTTAGGAAAGCAGTTAAAGCTAGACAACAAAGTATTGGTGCAAGTGGTGGGAATTTTGGCCGATATGCCCGCTAATTCTGATTTGCAGAGGAAAGTTTTTGTGTCGTACGCCACCATGCACGGTATCCTGCCTCTGGATGATTTTACCAATTGGGGCGGCGTTTGGAGCGATTCGCAATGTTATGTATTACTACCAGAAAATACTTCCGAAGCTTCTTTTAACACGATGTTGGTTAATTTCCTGCAAAAGCATAATCCCGGAGATAAAAACCATACGTATTTATTACAGCCGCTAAGCGATTTGCATTTCAATCCTAACTATTCGCCGCCTTCTTTCCGCAGTATTACCAAAGGCACCATTATGTCGCTGGTGCTGATTGGCATATTTATTCTGGTAATTGCCTGTATTAACTTCGTAAACCTGGCTACCGCGCAGGCCATCAATCGGGCCAAAGAAGCCGGCGTGCGCAAAGTATTAGGCAGCAACCGCGGGCAACTAATCTGGCAATTTTTGGGCGAAACTTTTATAATTGTTTTAATGGCGGTACTGGCGGCCATGTTATTGGTGCAACTAGTATTGCCTTTTATACAACCCATCTCAAACCTGCCCGAAAGCTTTAAATTATATGCTGCTCCTCATCTTTTGGTTTTCTTGTTAGGAATAATATTAATAGTAACCTTTTTATCCGGACTTTACCCGGCCTTGGTTTTATCGGGCTTTCAACCCGTTCAGGCATTAAAAAGTAAAATGACCATTCAAACGTTAGGCGGAATTTCGTTACGAAAGTCTTTGGTAGTGTTACAGTTTTCGGTTTCGCAGATATTAATTATTGCTACGCTTATTGCTATTTCTCAGATGAACTTTGTGCGGCAGAAAGATTTGGGCTTTAATAAAGATGCGGTGATGCTGGTAGAAATTCCGGACGATAGCCTGGCCAAAACCAAAATTCAAATCCTGAAAAACCAGTTTGCCGCCGTGCCGGGCGTAGAAAAGGTAAGTTTTAATTCGGCCGCGCCAATTTCAGGCAGTAATTCCAATACTAATTTCAAGTTTACCAGCACCACAAAAGACGAAGATTTTCCACTGAATGTAAAAGCTGGCGATGGTGATTATTTCTCCACCTTTAAATTACGCTTATTGGCTGGCCGCCCTTACGTGCAGACCGATATTGTGCGGGAAGTAGTAATTAACCAAACGTTGCTGGAAAAAGTGGGCGTGAAAAACCCGCAGGAAGCTATTGGTAAAATTATTGAATTTTATGGCCGCAAATACCCGGTAGTAGGCGTAACCGCTGATTTTCATCATACGTCGTTGCGCCAACCTATGGTGCCTATTGCGCTCATGAGCAGCAAAAACATGTACCATCAGGTAGCTCTGAAGGTTGCACCTAATCATTTGCCAGCCATAAAAAGTGAAGTAGAGAAAATCTGGTCGGCTGCTTTTCCCGATTACGTGTACGAAGCTACTTTTCTGGACGAGCGCATTGCCGAATTTTACGAAGACGATGCCAAGCTTTCGCAGCTTTTTAAAATATTTGCCGGCATTGCCATTTTTATTGGTTGCCTGGGCTTGTACGGTTTGGTATCGTTTGTAGCCGTGCAGAAAACCAAAGAAATTGGCATCCGCAAAGTATTGGGCGCTTCGCTGACCAATATTGTTTCGCTGCTTTCCAAAGAGTTTGTTAAACTAGTTTTACTGGCTAATATTATTGCTTGGCCGTTGGCCTGGTGGGCCATGCAAAAGTGGCTGCAGGATTTTACGTTCCGCATCCAAATTGGCTGGTGGATGTTTGCCGTGGCCGGATTTAGTGCTTTGATTATAGCCTTTATTACGGTAAGCGTACAAGCAGTAAAAGCCGGTTTGGCTAACCCGGTGAAAGCCTTAAGAAGCGAATAGATTAGGACAATACTTGATTCAACCTTCTGACAACAGCGCACATTTTTATGTTGCGCTGTTTTATTCAGAAGTATTACAGTGTTTCGGAAGCAAGTATAACTTGTTTATTGCTTCCGGTTCATGTTCAATCATACCAACGCTATTGCTATTTGCCGGATTTATATTCGGGTTTTATTCTAAATTTTTTTCAAAAGCAACCAAAGTGCTTATTTTGGTATCTAGTCAGTAGTAATAAGCTTTTTACCTGAACCCTTACCTGATTCGGAGCATGAAATATAGCGCTCTTGCGACCCTTGCCTTCCTGTTTTTCTTCCTGGAGTTTACTGCTTTGGCCCAGGGTATCCGGGGTACCATCAAAAGCAACACCGGCGAACCATTGCCTTTTGCTTCCATTTATATTGTAAACCTGCAAAATGGCGCTTCTTCTAATATCGATGGCCAGTACGAAATGAAACTTCCGGCGGGTACCCACACCATTGCGGTGCAATATATCGGGTACCAGGCGCAGCAAATACAAGTAGAAATTACATCAGATTGGCTTACCAAAGACTTTGTGTTAACCCAACAATCGGTAGCTTTAAAAGAGGTAAAAGTTTCGGGTAAAGACGAAGATCCGGCTTATACCATTATGCGCAAAGCCATTGCCAAACGCAAATTTCACCAGTTGCAGTACTACAGCTACGAAATGAAGGTGTACATGAAAGGTACCGGCGAACTCACCAACGCACCTTTTTTTCTGAAAAAGAAACTGAAAGAAGAAGGGGTGAAGCTAAACGAAGCGTATACCAGCGAATCGGTGAGTTTGATAAAATTCCGGCAACCGAATAAAATAGAAGAACGGGTATTATCGGTGCGTACTTCCGGCAGTAATAAAGGTTCCGGGTCGGCATCGCCCAGCTTGTTTATTGGGCAAAGCTTTTACAAAGATAAAGTAGCCGAAGCGGTTTCGCCGTTGGCGGGTAATGCGTTTGGTTATTATAAATTTAAGTACGAAGGAAGTTTCCGGGAAGGCAATTTAGAAGTAAATAAAATCCGGGTTACGCCGCGGTCGCGGGGCGATAATGTGTTTGAAGGTTATATCTACATCATCGAAAACCTCTGGGCCATTCACAGCCTGGATCTAAAAACCAGTTTAATGGGTTTCCCGATTCAGGCGAAGCAGAATTATGCCGCCGTGGCCCCGGATGTCTGGATGCCCGTTACGCACCAGTATAAATTTTCGGGCAAGGTAATGGGCTTTGGCGGCGAATATAAATACCTGGCTTCGTGCAGCGATTATAAGGTAGAACTAAATAAAGCCTTAATGGTTAAAACCGAAATTATCGACGAAAAAGTAGAGGACGTACCAGCGGAAGTACTGGCGGCCAAACCCACCAAACAAAAAACTCCGGCGGCCGAAGTGCTGGCCAACGAAGATAAAATGACCCGCAAGCAGTTCCGGAAAATGCTAAACAATTACGAAGAAGAAACCCTTAAAGCGCAGAAAGAACCGGAAGTAATCAGTGAAAAAAGCTATACCGTAGATACGCTGGCTTATAAGCGCGACTCTACTTACTGGTCCACGGCCCGGCCGGTGCCCTTAACCGAAAAAGAAGTAAAAGGCTATCATCGTGACGACTCTACAGCCGTAGTAGAAGAAGCCAAACTAACTGGTAAAGACCCGAAAAAAGCCATAAAGAAAAAGAAGTTTAACCCTACCAATGTAATAACGGGCGGCAACTATAATTTATCGCCCAAAACCAGTATTAACATCAATCCTACGTTTACCCAGGTTTATTACAATACCGTGGAAGGGTTCAATCTAAACGCCAGTGCCCGGCTGCGGCACCGTTACGATAGTTTGCGGCAAAGCCTGGAATTTACGCCCACATTACGTTACGGTTTCTCCAGCCACGATTTCTACGCCAAAGGCCGGTTTTCGCACCGCATGAGTAATCCCAAAACTTTTCGGAACCGCTTTGTTTTTATTGATGGCGGTAACTTTGTAGAGCAGTTTAACCCGGAGGAGCCCATTCATCCGCATATAAATACCTTAAGCGCGCTTTTATTCCGGAAAGATTACCTGAAAATGTACGAGAAGCTGTACGTAAAACCCGGCTTTGCCTACCAATGGTCGCCGTTTTTAAAGTTTAGCAGTACCCTGGAGTGGGCGCGCCGCAGCCAGTTATTTAACCACGCCGATTACAGCTTTTTCTACAACGATTCACGCACGTTTTCGCCCAGTTGGCCGCAGAACAACGAACTCCCGGATACCGGTTTTCCGCAGCACGAGGCTTTAACCTGGCAGGCCAATATCAGTTACCGGCCCGGAGGTAAATATCGGGTGCAAAATGGCCGTAAAATACCATTGTTAGAAAATTCACCGGAGTTTTTATTAACCTACCGCAAAGGCATTCCGGATATATTCAGCAGCGATGTGAACTACGATCAAGTGCAATTGGGTATCAACCACGGCTTATCTTTCGGCGTGCGCGGTCGGCTGGAATACGAGTTGCGCGGTGGTACTTTCCTGAACGCAAAACAAATGTATTTTATGGATTACCAGCATTTCGACGGCAACCGGACCATCCTGAGCAGTTTGCGTCCCGCCGGCGGTTTCCGGCTACTGGATTATTATGCTTACAGCACCAATAATTCGTATTTTTCCGGGCACACGCATTTTACTTTCCGGAAATTTTTGTTCACGCATATACCGGAAGTGCGGATTACCGGTATAAAAGAAAATATCTTCTTTAACTATTTAAAAACCAGTAATTCGCCGCATTACTACGAATTGGGTTATTCACTGGATAATGTATTCCGGGTTTTAAGGCTGGAAGCAGCTACTTCTTTTGAGAATGGCAAGTACAAAGAGTTCGGTTTTCGCATTGGCATTGCTACCATTCTAAGATTTAATAGTGCCGATTAAACAGGCATTATCCAAAATGCTTTGCCACTGGCTTTAGCTAGTGGCTTCATAAGTCTCCAGCTAAAGCAGGAGGCAAAGCATGGGTAAAATATAGCCTGAGCCAACTAGTATTTTGCCTGGTATTAGTTATTTCCGAAGACCTAATTTCCTATTTATTTTTCTTAATCTGATTTCAGAACTAAATTGCACCGCTTTATTGTTATAATCCGGAACCTAAATCCTGGATTTTTAATCGAAAAGAAGCCGTAAGGGTTAACATTTAACTATATTAATGACCTCAACTAAAGAAAAGAAAGTACGGGTAGGCCTGGTACAAATGTCTTGTACCGCTGAGCCGCAGGAAAATTTAGAAAAAGCGGTAGCCCGCATCCGGGAGCTGGCGCAACAATCGGTACAGATTGTTTGCTTACAGGAGTTATTTACATCGCTTTATTTCTGCGATGTAGAATCTTACGATAATTTTAAACTGGCCGAAAAAATTCCGGGCCATTCTACGGACGTACTGAGTGCTTTAGCCGCCGAGTTAAATATTGTTATTATTGCTTCTCTTTTCGAGAAGCGCACCGAAGGTATTTACCATAATACCACCGCCGTATTAGATGCCGATGGTGCTTATCTGGGCAAATACCGCAAAATGCACATCCCCGACGATCCGGGATATTACGAAAAGTTTTATTTCACGCCCGGCGATTTAGGCTACAAAGTTTTTGAAACGAAATACGCCAAAATCGGGGTGTTGATTTGCTGGGACCAGTGGTACCCGGAAGCGGCCCGCATTACTACTTTAATGGGTGCCGAAATTTTATTCTTCCCGACCGCTATTGGCTGGCATAAATTACAGGAAATAGATACTAACAACGAACAATACCAGGCTTGGCAAACCATTCAGCGCGGACACGCCGTGGCTAATGGTGTACCAGTAGTAGCCGTAAACCGGGTAGGTATTGAAGGCGATATGCGCTTCTGGGGCGGTTCTTTTGTGGCTAATCCGTTTGGCCGCTTATTATACCAGGCTTCGCACGAAGAAGAAGAACTGCACGTAGAAGAACTAGACCTGAAAAAAAGTGACGAATACCGCACGCACTGGCCGTTCCTCCGCGACCGCCGCATCGATTCTTACGCACCTATAACCAAGCGTTTTATTGACCAAGATTAAATCAGTTGTCAGGGAACAGTTATCAGTAAGCAGTTATCAGTTTTAAATATTAATTTTGATGATTGTTTATTGATAACTGTTCCCTGTTTATTTTTTACTGAATACTGTTTTCTGCATTATGTCTACCCCTAAAGAATTAGGTTATTATTTCCCGGCCGAATGGCATCCGCATGTAGCTACCTGGCTGAGCTGGCCGCACAAAGAAGCTTCCTGGCCCGGTAAAATCCAGACTATTTATCCGTACTACGCGCAATTTATAAAAGCCATAGCCGCCGGCGAAAAAGTATGCATCAATGTGCTATCCGCAGAAATGCAGCAGCAGGCTACTGGTTATTTAAAACAAGCCGATGCTGATTTCGCTAATATTCAATTCTTTTTGCACCCCACCAACGATGCCTGGTGCCGCGATCATGGTCCGGCCTTTTTAATTAACCCGGCCGCCGAAACCAAAAAAATAATTGTGGATTGGGATTATAATGCCTGGGGAGACAAATATCCGCCTTATAACCTGGATTGCGCCATTCCTACTTTAATTGGCAAACATTATAACATTCCGGTTTACTACCCTAAAATAGTAATGGAAGGCGGTTCCGTAGAGTTTAACGGGCAGGGTACGGTACTCACCACCACGGCTTGTTTACTGAACAAAAACCGCAACCCGCATTTAAACCAGGAGCAGATAGAAAAATATTTAACGGATTACTACGGCGTAGAACAAGTGCTTTGGCTGGGTGACGGCATCGTGGGCGACGACACCGACGGCCACATTGATGATATTACGCGCTTTGTAAACACCGATACGGTACTAACCGTGATAGAAGAAAACCAGCAAGATGAAAATTACGCGCCCTTGCAGGAAAATTTAAAAGCACTGCAAAAAATGCGGCTTCTTAACAACAAGCAACTTAATATTGTAGAACTGCCATTACCCGCCCCGGTGGTTTACGAAGATCAGCAATTGCCGGCTTCTTACGCTAATTTTTATATTGCCAATGCCGGCGTAATGGTGCCTACTTTCCGCGATAAAAACGACGACCGGGCTTTACAAATTATCCAAAGCTGTTTCCCCGACCGCCCAGTTATCGGCATCGATTCGCTGGATATTATCTGGGGCCTGGGTAGTTTCCACTGTTTAAGTCAGCAGGAACCGCAGGTTTATGGAGATATCTAGTTTGTATTTTTTAAATATAAGATGATATTAGTATCAACGAAAAGCCTATTCCCACTCATTTCTCATTTGTCTTTACTCTAATGGATCGATATCAGTTTTAAGTACTCCTACATATTTTTTTAGATCAACTTTAGGAGCAGTTTTAGAAACTACTTCATCAATTAGCTTCTTTAATTCATTTTTAGGAGTTCCCTTTTTTATAATAGTTACCATAAATTCAGGTCTTTATCAATTATAACAATCTTTCCGGAATTTTCGCCTAATACATCTGCTGCTGATGTTATTTTGATTTATCAGATTGAAGCTTTTCAATTAGTTCCTTAAAGCTGTTATGTCTATTTTTTTTCAATTCATCTATAATTAAGCTACGAAATTTGCTTACAAGCTGAGGTAAGATTAAAAGGATTTTCTCAACTGCTTTACCATTGTGAATCCCAGCGTGTTCTACCAAATTTCTTTGCTCATATGTTTCTATTAGGATGTTAAGATAAAATTTACAAGTAAGATCTATTTTGCTTTCCTTGCTTGTATTTAAGAACCATTCTATTTGCTTTGATATGTATGGATGATGAATAACTTCTGATAATCGTTTAAAATTAATATTAGCTATTTTTTCTATTTGTAATAAAGCCATCAATTCATTATTGGTGATATTTAAGAAGTGATTAATCCCACCCCCGTCAATTCTTGTTTTATTATATGCAGTTATCAACACCTGAAAAGCCAAATTATAATAATTCCATGTAAGATTCGGAATATTATTTTTTGCTTACTATTCTGCTTACTATTTCCATAACTGATTTACTATTATAATCTTCTGCCTCAAAAAATGATTCGATATATCTCCAATAGTTAACTACTTTAGATTCAATTCTTTCATCATTCTCTGCCTGAAAGTAAATTGTATCAAGAAGTAAAAATTTTGCTGTTAGATTATCAGTATTGCTACTAAGCATTTCATAAGCATTATTTCGCAAGAACTTTTTTTTATCCTTCGGATGAATAACTTTTAAAGAGTTCTTATATCTTAAATTATTATCATTATCTCTAATAATATAATCATCAATTTCTATTCTTGCTTTCTTATCTAGAGTTGAATTAAGAAAATTGAGGGCGTTATTTATTTTTAAAATTGCATTTGATTTTCCTACTTCATCATTGTTCTCATTAATGGATACTTCTGCAAATAACTTTCCTTTGCCATTAAAAAAATCTCTATAGGCTTTTTGGGTGCTTCCTCTCTTTACATAATTTTTTCTAAACTCATTTGAAAACATCACACCATTATAAGTTAGAGTGATTGGTTTAAATGCATTTACATTTACTAGGGGGAAGAGATATGTTTTACTTTTTAATGAATTTTTAAAAAGATAGTAAATACCTTCAAACTGCTGTTTTAAAGTCCGATTTTTTAAATAATCATTTACTGCATTATAGAATAATTCAGGAGAGTTATCAGAATTATTCTTGATTTCTAATAAGGATTGAGGCAAAGGAGCATCTGTGTGTACTTTGCTATTTTTAAACTTTACCTCCTTCGTAAGAATTTTATCAAATAATTCTTGTAAATCATTTTTAGGAAATCCTGCAAATATAAATTCACTTACTATAATGGGAGTGTAGTATTGAAAAATTTGAATATGGTTGTGCTTCTCTAATGGATGCTTACACATTATTGCATCTATAATTTTATTTTTAGCATTTTCGAATAGCGTTTCATCTAACTTATGAATTAAAGATGTTATTTCCTGATTTAACAAGCTTCTTTTGGATGAATTAGAAAAGTCAGCTTGAAATTCCTTTTTGTAAATACAAATGCTTTGCCACTCACTACTATAGAACTCCTTTATTAGCCAGTCTTGTTTTTCTAAATAATTATTACCGAAATAATGATTAATATATTGCTTAGAATGCTGAGTAAAATTGTCAAGTTGGAATTTTATTTTTTCAAGTAAAGATTTATGATTCTCTAATTCCTGAAATCCTTGTTGCCCGTAGTTTAAAAGTGTAAAATCAAAAACATCAGCAAAGAAATTAACCTTATCAGAAATTATTATACTAGTATGAGTAATTTGATGTGTAAAATGTATATTCATGATTTGCCTTCAGCTCACCTGTTCAAATGGTGTAATGTATCTATCTTAATGCAGTAGCATTAGTTTGTCCTACTAATTTAAGAAATCTTAACTAGAATTAGCCAAAATAAACTTGGTGCTGAAAATATTCCCACATTGCTATTAGCAGCTTCGAAATAGTTGCAACTATCCAGCCTGTATCTGTCTTAAATTCGAACGCAAACTGTATCATTACCGGACAATTAAATTTGCTTTTGTTGTGATAATGTATTGAAATGAAGTTAGTTATATATCTGGCATTTTTATTATTAATATAAAGGGTAAATTATTAAACCCAAGCCCTATGTTTTATAATTACCTGAAAATAGCCTTCCGGAACCTGGCGAAGCAGAAGTTTTATTCCGGTATTAATATTCTGGGATTAACGCTGGGCATTGCCTGTTGCTTGCTTATTTTTCTGTTTGTGCAGCATGAGCTCAGCTACAGTACCTTTCACGCGCAAGGCGACTGCATTTTTCAGTTAGCAGTTATTAGTGGTTAGTTAAGCAATCAGTAATCAATTATAAACCCATTAACTTCAAGTTCACTCCTGTGGACTATGGACAGTGGACTATCGACTAAAAACATGTCTAAACTTTATATTTTTCTAATTGCCGGGCTTTTGGTTTTCCGGTCCGGTGAACTAACCGCCCAAGCGCCGCATGGCCCGTGGTCTCTGGAAGAATGCGTTACGTACGCTATTGGCCACAACCCCGATATGAAAGCCAGCGAACTAAATTTAGAAGCCGATAAAGCAAACCAGGTACAAGCCAAAATGAATAGGCTGCCTACCGGTAGTATAGGTGTTTCGCATGGCGTTAATGCTGGCCGGTCTATCGATCCGTTTACGAACCAGCCGGTTACGCAGCAATTTCAAACTACCGATGCGGGTTTAAATGCCGGTCTCAATCTTTTTAGTGGGTTACAGGTGCAAAATTTAATCCGGCAGATGAACTTAAGTTTTAAAGCCAGCCAGCAAGATTTGCAGCAAACGCAAAATACCGTTTCGTTAAATGTAGCCTTGGCTTACCTGGCTATTTTACAAAATGAAGAAATGCTGGAAATTGCGCAACAGCAAGTAAGTACCTCTAAAAGCCAGTTAGCGCGGGCCGATAAGTTAGTGGCGGTAGGGGCGATGGCTCAATCTACCCTGGCCGATTTAAAAGTACAGGCCGGTAACGATGAACTGGAGCGCATCAATGCCGTTGATAACTTAGCTACTGCTAAACTGCAACTGATGCAATTAATGAACCTGCCGGCTGTTCCGAATTTTCAAATTCAGAGATTAAGTGTGCAGGGTTTGGTAGAAACTGGTTACGACAAATCGGCCGAAGAGGTATATGCCATAGCTGAGAAAATACAGCCCGGCATTATAGGGGCCGATTTGCGGGTGAAAAGTGCGCAGCGTGGCGTACAGGCGGTACGGGGCGCTTTGTATCCATCACTTTCTTTATACGGCTACATTGGCAGTAATTATTCCAGCGCGGTGCCTACCACGCAGTTTGTAGCCGATGGCACGGGTTTTACCACCGAAGAAGTAGCCTCGACCACCCAATATATTTTAGTAAACGGCATCCGACAACCAATTTATACCACCGAAACTAGCCCCAATGGCCAGATGCAGGATTTCTTTTATTTCGATCAGTTAAATTTTAACCTGAGAAATTCTTTTGGCGTGAGTTTGAGTATCCCGATCCTGAATAACTGGCAAATGCGCACGCGTATCAGCAATGCTACAATTGTTCGCAAACGGGCCGAATTACTGGCGGAAACTTCCCGCATTCAACTCCGGCAAGATATTGAGCAAGCCTATAATAATTTAGCGGCGGCCCAAACCCGTTTCGAAACTGCTAAAAGCCAGTCCGAAGCTACCGAAGTAGCTTACCAAGCCGCGCAAAAGCGCTTTGAGAACGGCAGTGTGCATTTTGTAGATCTGAACCTGGCCAAAACCAATTACGACCGGGCACAATTAAACTTAGTACGGTTTAAATACGATTTTGCCTTCCGGAAAAAAATCCTAGATTTCTATATAAATCAACCACTTACTTTTTAGAGTGGATAAATGCTGTTGGCCGGAAAATCATATAAAATAGATTTAAGCTTTCTTTAAAGTGCTGCCATAAGATCTAATTAATCTTACTGATAAAATAAATAACGCTAAAGCAGATGACTTCGGCCGGGAACAGCTTGTTGCAAAATCAATAAAGTAAGCCGCCCCAATCAGGATAAAAAGATGAAAAATTTTGCTATTTCCAGCAATATCAAATAACTTGAATGGCCTACATCAGAAAGTTAAAATTGCCTTGATTTTGCCCCGTATCCGCGCTGAAAATAGAACTGGTTTAAAGATAACCAATCCTAAATGGTACCTCACCGAGGCACTATGCTGGATGATGGGCTTGGTTTCGCTTGTTTTTTTAAATCCAACTGCGCCGCATTTGTTTTCTTTGTGCCCTTTTAGCTGGATATTCGAAAATGGCTGTCCGGGTTGTGGTTTAGGTCGTGCCATTGCTTTTTTATACCGGGGCCAATGGCAGGCCTCCTGGCAGGCCCATCCTTTAGCGGTGCCAGCCCTGCTGCTCTTAAGCCGGCGCATTTATCAGCTGGTCAAAAACTATCAATATCTTCGCTCTTACAACCTCCAACTAAAAAAGTAATATGGTAAATATAATAAACCTGATGCCCGAACTGGAGCCCGATGAAATGGCTCACGTGCAAAATATGGTGCAAAACTTTTCGGAGCCGCAGGCTCAGCAGTTTGTTAATATTTACCGTTCGCGGCGCAAGAGTCCGCAAATGATTTTGCTGGCCACAGTAATCGGGTTTGTTTTTATAGCCGGTATCCAGCGCTTTTTAATCGGACAAATCGGGATGGGGTTGCTTTATTTCCTTACGGGCGGGCTTTGCTTTGTTGGTACTATTGTGGATTTGATAAACTACAAAAAGCTGGCCTTTGAATATAACACCAAAGAAGCCCGTTATGTACACGCCATGGTTATGAGCCAATCCGGCAATTCCATGCCGCCTTACTATGGTTAGAATAAATATTTTTTAACTAACTGGTGCCCGAAAGCGATAAAGCCGGGCACGGGTTTGGTCAACGCGAAAGAAAAAAAGCCGTAGCTACTAAATAGCCTTTATAGGCCGTTTAAAAGTAAGAATATGGCACGCGAAAAAATAAGAGGAAAAGATATTCTGGATTTAGGTTACCCGGAAGGCAAAGCCATTGGTTTAGCGCTGAACCTGATGGAAAAATATTATAAAAGTACCGGCAAGGAAGAGCAAATTGGTATGCTGAACGATTTGTTTCATAACCCGGAAAAATACAAGCATCATAAAAAGTTAGGTAAGCTGGTGCAGGAACTGGATGCTGAGAAAAACAAGCTGCGCGAAGTAACGCTCATGGAAGGGCAGCTGGATTTTAAAACTTACGGTGCTGAGTATATAGAAAAAGGAGCGGTTTTCCAGATGGAAACGGCTATGAGTTTACCCATAACGGTGGCCGGCGCCCTGATGCCTGATGCCCATCAAGGTTATGGCTTACCCATTGGCGGCGTACTAGCTACCGAAAATGCCGTAATTCCGTACGGCGTAGGCGTAGATATTGGGTGCCGCATGTGCCTGACCTTATACGACTTGCCTCTGCATATCCTGGAAAAAGATAAGGGCAAGCTGAAGCAATTTCTGAACGATAATACCCGCTTTGGCGCCGGTAAAGGTTTTGAGCGGCCCCTGGATGACGCCATATTCGAGCGTAAAGAATTTAAAGAAATACCCCTGGTAAAATCGTTAAAGCAAAAAGCCGTGGAGCAAATTGGCTCCTCCGGTTCCGGCAACCACTTTGTAGAATTTGGCGTGGCCGAACTAACCGACGATAAAAATGAATTAGAACTGCCTACCGGCCAGTATGTAGCCGTGCTGTCGCATTCGGGTTCGCGCGGATTGGGGGCTACTATTGCCAACCATTATACCAAAGTGGCTATGGAAAACCGCAAGTTGCCGCCGCATGCCAAACACCTGGCCTGGCTCGATCTGGACACCGAAGAAGGGCAAGAGTACTGGCAGGCCATGAACCTGGCCGGCGATTATGCCTCGGCCTGTCACCACCAGATTCACCGGCGCCTGGGAGAGGCCCTCGGCACAAAGCCCCTGGCCCTTATAGAAAACCATCACAACTTTGCCTGGAAAGAAAAATGGGAAGGCCGGGACGTGATTGTGCACCGCAAAGGCGCTACGCCGGCGGGGAAAGGTGTATTGGGTATTATTCCGGGCTCCATGGCTTCACCGGGTTTTATTGTGCGGGGAAAGGGCGTAGCCGAAGCTGTAAACTCGGCTTCGCACGGGGCCGGACGCATTATGTCGCGGCGCCAAGCGGTAGATACTATCTCGCCGCAGGAGGTAAAAGCAGTTTTAGCGCAGCATGGCGTAGAACTAATCGGGGGCGGCATCGATGAAGCCCCGATGGCCTATAAAAATATTCACCACGTTATGAAAAGTCAGGAAGAACTGGTGGAAGTATTGGGTACTTTTACGCCCCGGATAGTTCGCATGGACCGGTAAAAGTAAAAAAATACCGGGAGCTGGCTACGGCAGGTCTTAGCCAATTTATTGTTACTGGCTTTTTACTCTTAGCCGAAGATTTTGGCAGCCGGGGCCGGAAAGAAAAGAGTAGGATAGGCTATCTTTTTTAGCCGGATTATAATAAATGTAAACCCGGTAGTGCACAAGACTAAGAAAATACTGATATTTGTTTGTATTAAATTAAACCATTGCTACGTTTCCTTGTCTATAAAGTAAGGTTTCGTATTTATTTTGCATTTAAAACTTAAATTTTATTCACCATGATTAGATCAACTTCTTCCATGTTTAAGGTAAGCCTGCTGACTTGCTTTTCTTTCTTATTTGCCCTGGTGGCAGCAGCCCAGGATAAAACGCCTCTGAGTCCGCCGGCCAATACTACTGCCAAAATAGGTGCGGCCACCGTTACCGTAGATTACAGCTCGCCGGGTGTAAAAGGCCGGACGATTGGCAAAGAAATTGCGCCTTACGGCCAGGTCTGGCGCACAGGAGCAAATGCCGCTACAAAAATAACCTTTTCTAAAGATGTAATGCTTGAAGGCAAGCCCGTAAAAGCGGGTACTTATTCATTGTTTACAGTTCCGAATGAAAACGAATGGGTAATCATCTTAAACAAAACTGCCGAACAGTGGGGTGCTTTTAAATACGAAGAGGTGCAAGATTTGCTGCGGGTAAAAGTTAAACCTACTACATCTAAAGAAAACAACGAGCGGTTTAAAATTGCTATTACAGAGAAAGGTAAGAATGCCGGTGTCATGACCCTTTTGTGGGGTAATATCTCCGTACCAGTAAATATCAGAGTTGCTCAAAATACGGCATCAATGTAATTAAAAGATATTCTATTTAAAAAAGCCCGGCATTAATTGCCGGGCTTTTTTGTTTTTTATTTAGCAAGTAACTTTTATTTTTTCGCTATTTCTAAAAAGTTTTTGGCAGTAAACTTTAAAAACTTTAACCGGCAGAAAAACTTTATAAATTGATCTGCTGGTTACATTATTGTTCCTTTAAAAACTTGTGCTGATAGTTAAAAATATAAATTGCTAGGGAAGCATACCCGAGTAGAAAGGTATTAAGGGTTATAAGAATTGCTTCGGGATAAGCGAAGCCACCCAAGATGCCAATAATTACTGTTGTTGCTAATAAGGGGAAGGTTATTACCGGTAAAAACTTCTCTAGCAAATACCGAATGGATTTCTCCCCGAACTGTTTTTTATGGTAAATAGCTAAGCCCGTAAGATAGGCGGCAAATCCGGCACTGAACAACCCATTCAGGAACAAGGAAATAATAAACAGCAAGTTTTCAGTTTCTTTAAGGAAATCCTGCAGCAAAAGCCGTAGTAAGATAAAACTTGCCATACCGGCCAGGAAACTTAAAAAAGCAGTTCTGAACCAAACTAATAATAGGCTTTTCATAATCCAGGCTTATTCGGTAGTAGAAACAGCCTCTATTACCGCGAATTCTCCTGAATAGCCGGAAATAATTTTAGTATCAGGAAGCTTTTCTTTTAAGGCAGCCAGGTCCGGCTCGGTTAAGGTATCTATTAAAAGTACGCGCAAATTTATAAGCTTATATAGAGGCTTGTAATCAATTATTTTGTTTTCGCGCAGGTCTAAGTATTTTAATTTTTTTAAGTTGGAGAGCGGGGTTAAATCATTTAATTGATTGCGGCTTAAATCCAGTTTTTCGAGGCTGGAGAGTGGGGCGAGTAGTTGTAAAGAAGAAAGATTATTCTGGGATAGATTTAAAGTAACCAGATGCTTTAAAGCCGGAAAGGTTTTGGTTAGTAAAGCTTTTTCGTTTTGCGCTAAATTTAAGGCCCGCAGATTCGGAAGGTGTTCCAGGGAAGTAATAGCTGTAAGCGGATTATGCTGTAAATCTAATACCTGTAAATTTTGCAGCGCAGTTATCGGGCCTAAATCTTTTACCTGGTTATTACCCAGATATAAATTAGTTAACGCCGGATAAGCATCAATGCCGTTTAGATTATTTAAATTATTACGCGTGAGAATTAATACTTCCAGCTTAGGTAAAACCGGCAGCGGAAATTCCGGTAGATTAGCCGGTGCTGTAGCCGTTACGGCCGTGGAAGGAATATTTTTAACCTTAATGTATTCTAAATAATTTTGCGATAAATCCAGGCTTTTCAGGTTTTCGAATTTGGCTAGGTTCTCGAAAAGCTTACCGTTGTAGTGCGATATACTGTTGTTAGAAATATCTAGTTTGTTAATAGTAGAAATAACCGGTAGAGCCACATTAGGTTGATTTAGGCTATGGCTCAGTTTTAAATCTTCTAATTGGGTGTATTTTTTTAAAGGGCTTAGGTCATTAATCGTATTTCCGGATAAATTAATTTGTTTCAATCTTGGTAATACCGGTAACGAATAGATGTTTTGGAGGGCATTATCAGTTAAATCTAATTTCTCCAGGCTTGAAGCTTTAGCCAAAGGAGCCAGGTTTTTAAATTTATTCTGACTTAGATCCAGCTCTTTTAAAGCGGGTAGAGCCGGGAAATTACGAATAGTTTGCAGGTGATTCCGGCTTAAATTGAGGTAAGTTAATTTTTTTAAAACCTCCAGTTGTTTTAAATGCCGGACATTGTTTTGGCTTAAATTTAAACTATTGAGATTAGTTAAGCCCGTTAACGGCGCCAGGCTTGCGTAGCTTTTATCGGACAAGTCTAAATTAATAATTTTGTTTTTTTGTGATAAATGCTCAAGGTCGTTTTTAACCCGGGCCCAATCATAATTCCAGGAGCGCCAGCTACGCGTTGGTACTTCTGCCAGGAATGTATATAACTCCGCATGTAAATTTTGGCTAAAAAGGAAAGGCTCATCATCCGTATAATCAGACACGATTTTTGGCAAATCAGGATCAAAATTGTCTTCCGCAAAAACGGGCGTAATTTGGTTAATGTCTAGTTCTAGTAAATCAGGAATGTTAGTGTCGGATAAGCTGAGTAAATAATCTTTATCTAATGCTTTATCGCTCGTTTGGGCTTGGGCAATATTAAAGCGGGTAATTAGTAAATCCCAGTTAAAAGCACAGGTTAGTACCAGTACAAAATACACGGCCCAAGCGTTTTTCCGGAATAAAAACCAGTTGCTCTTAGCCTGCATAATTTTGATAAAGGTTGTAACCAAGCCAATAAATGCTAATAGTAGGTAAACATAAACTCCAATGCGTTTGTACGTAAGGCTATATTCCTGAATATAAAACTGATTGCGGTAAGCGGTAGAAATAAGCAAAACAGCATTTTGGATTACCCATAAATAAGCCAGAAATTTCAGATTCCTGTTTTTATCGTAAAAGTTTAAATGAGCGCGGAAGTAAAAAAGAATAATGAGAATAGCTATTAGGATAGAACAGATTAACATGCCTATTCCCTGGTGCACCGATTCGGCGTAAGTGAGGCCTTCGGGTAAAGTTTGGCCAAAGAATAGATAATTTATATCCAAAGCATTTACTAAGAAGAGCAATAGATTAAGCAGAACAAGCAAAATAACGCCGGTTGTTAGTTCCTGATCCAGGTTCCAGGTTTTACCCCACATACCAAGTGGTTTATCCGGGTTTGGATAAATGGTATTAGGAGCCATTTGGTCGGCAATTGCAATTTCCGGAACAGAGCGGTGGTAGAAAAAGCCGTATAAAAGTACCAAACCACCGGTAGTAAAGCTCACCCAACTCCAGGAGATAAAGTTTAAGGTAAAATTACGGGTTAAGTTATAAAACAACGGATTGGCCGCCCTATACATAAAAAAGAAAAGGGTAGCAATCAGAAACGGTAAGCCAAATAAGAGAACCCGTACATAAAACGGATTACTATGTTCAGAAACTTGCTTTTTCTTTCGCTCCAGGTAATCCAGAACCATGTAAACAATGGCCGTGGCATAAGAATAAATCGAAAAAAGCAAGGTGAAAAGTAAGGAGCTCCGGGGGTTAAAACTAAAACCCGACAACAGGCTAAGCGAAATAATATTAGCCCATAACGACAAGGTATTGCCGTAATAAGCCACAAAAACCGCGGAGATTAGAGAACCCGCAGCTGCCAGCAACCAGCCCCAACTGCGCAGAGCCCCAGCGTTTCGGGTGAGTAAACAGTTAATCAAAAATACGGTAAAAAGCAGGAAATTAATTCCGGCACTTTGGAGATAAAACAGGTAGGAGTAAAGAGCTACGGAAGAAAGTAAAAGCCAATCGTTCTTTTTCAGGTGCATATAACGTTAATTTAAAAAGTTGAAGGTTTGAATAATTATTTTTAAGTTTTAAATGTCAAAAGTACTTTGTATTGCAAAGTAATTATTGAAAAAATAAGGCCGAAGCCAATCAAGTTTAAATAGTACATTATACTCAAGTAGCTTTTAGCTAATAAGAAGGATTCCTTGAGATTGAAATTTATATTAATTCATAATTCATAACTTACTCCAATCCTTTAATCAATTTCTCTAAAGCGTTTAAATGTTCGTTAAAAGCTTTGCGGCCGGCATTGGTAACGGCATACGAAGTATTGGGCTTTTTACCTACAAACTGCTTTCGTACCTGTATATATTCCTGCTTTTCCAGAGCGGTAAGATGGCTAGCCAGGTTGCCGTCGGTTACCTGCAACATTTCTTTCAGCTCTGTAAATTCCACCCAATCGTTTACCAGCAATACCGACATAATTCCCAGCCGAATCCGGCTCTCAAATGCTTTATTTAAATCTCCTACTGCAATCATCGTTCGTATTTATGCCACATGCGGGCGCCATACAAAATATGGAAAACTCCAAACCCAATGGCCCAGAAAAATAAGCCGTACCCCAACAGAAAAGAACCTACTAGCCCCAGCGATATTTCGCTTAAAGCTAAATAGCGAATATCCGGGTAGGTATACTTACTGGTATTTAATAAAGCCAAACCGTAAAAAAGTAAGGAGGCCGGAGCCACTAACTCCAGAAAACCGTGCTGGAGTAAAATCAGGCAGAATATTCCGCCCGCTGACAACGGGATAAACATGTTCCAGAGCACTCGTTGCGTTAATTTGTCCCAAATGGGTAAATTGTTTTTGCGGGCCCGCCGCGTAGTGAACAGCACGGCTATGGTTAGCGAAAAAAACAAAACCAGCAAGGCATCAATTAAAACAAATTTATAAAAATCCGGGTTTGGATTGCCGTATAAGTTAACGGCTTGGTTCTGGTATCCTTCTAAAGTATAAGGCAGATGAAACTGGTAAGCTACAGCCACAATTCCCAGCAAGGCAAAAACACCCGCAAAAACCCCGGATAACCCACTGAGCGAGATAAACCGGGAAGACCGCTCCATCAGTGCCCTGATTTCGGTTAAGGTTTCCAACGGCTCAGGCTTATTTTTCATAAATTAATAATGTAGAGTACTTTGTATGGCAAAGTAAATAATAGGTAGTGGAATAACCTAATGTTTTTAGAAAAAATATTTTGTTGGAAGCTGATAACAGAAGTGCAAACTTAATCTTTAGCGTGTTCTTTTACCGCATCTACTACGGTTTTGAGTTTACCGGAAGAATTCAGGGCAATTTTGCTTTCTTTTAATACCTGCGAATCGGAAGCCAATTTGGTGTTCATCCGGAAATCATAATGTACATCGGTGCCTTTCCGGATCAGGTCCAGCGCATTTTTTCCCATTTCTTTTAATTTAATATCCATCGGAATGGTCATGGTAGTAGCGCCTTTGGCTGGAATATTTACGGTGCCGGGTTTGCTGCCTTCCATCCAGCCGTTATTATCTACCTGTACCCGGTAATTCATATCCGAAAACCGAATAGGAAATACATTATCGTTTTTAATAGAAGTTTCTACTACCATGGTGGCGCCTTTAAAACCAACATCTTTCATCTTGATATCGGTAACGTGTATTTCCGGAATGCGGATGAGCGGCAGCCGTTTTTCTAACTTCATGTTGAGTTTGTCTTTCGGGATTAAAGCCATATCGGTAAAAATAGTGGCATTAATGGTGTATAAAGCACTATCGCGGCCTTGCTGCTCCAGGCTCTTCAGTACGTCGGCGAGTTTGTCGTGGTAAAGCGTAAGCGGCAACTCTACCGTGGTACTGTCGCGGGCTTCCAGCCGCAGTGAGTCGGGGTAGGTGGTACGGGCTATTTCGTTGCCTTCTATCGAAACCGTATAAGATAAACTATCTACGCTAAACCCAACCGGCGCCGGATTATCAATCAGCATATTCATTTTCATATCGGCTTTCTCGGCGGTAAGGTTAGTAACTTGCATCTGCCCCATTTTCAGTTCCGGTACTACATAATCAGCAACACTTTTATCGGATTGTTTAAACTTTACAACGCCAATAACAATGGCGGCCAGAATAGCGAGCGCGATTACGGCAAATATGATCTTTTTAGTACTCATGGTTAAGTTTTGTTTCTGGAAGTAAAAAGCAAATACAAAGGCCGCTTTACTGCCGGTGAAATTTGTCTTACGCAAAATTCAGGTTGATGCGTTGTAAATACCTGTTAAATTATAAGTTAAGTAAGTGGGAAGTTCTAAGTAATAAGTTGTAAGTTTATCGACTTATATATTTTGAGAGCTTTCTTGATTGGTGTATTAAGTTAATTTGGTTGATTTACTTATATTTATTTTATTATTAACCGAAGCTATAAGTAAAGGTTAGTTGGCCATTGAGTTCTTTTTGGCCAGCCAGGAAATAACTTATTGCGGGTAAACTACCAATAAGGCAAACCGTACAACAAAACTTACCAAAACAGCACACCATGGAAGTTATTCACGACGCCGAAGATTGGCGCTTTTACATAAAAGTAGGAGAGGAAGACGCTGAACTGACCTATTCGTACCCGGAAGATACCGTACTGGACTTTGATTACACTTTTGTACCGGAAGAAGCCCGTAACCAAGGCTTGGCCGATAAACTGGTGCAAGCCGGTTTAACGTTTGCCCAGGAAAAAAACTACCAGGTTATTCCGTCGTGCCCGGTAGTAGAAGCCTACGTAAAACGCCACCCCGAATACCAGGATTTGCTTATCTGATTTGGGCTACTGCTGAATAAATTTTTACTGCTTTCTTTTTTACTGCTGCAAAAACAAGCAGAATAGCATAAAAGTATGCTCTTGGCATTATCTGGTTTTTTGAAATTCAAGATTAGATAAAAATTAAAAATAAATTAATAATATTTAGTTTAATTAATTTATTTTTAAGCATACTAAAACATTATTTGCTTTAATTAGATGCAGCCTCAATTACCACAACCACCAAAGAAACGAAAGTTCTGCCAATGGTTAGGGGTTGTATTATTAGTTTTGTACCTGGCCGGAGCAGAAAAGGTAACTGCGCAGCATTTGCCCGGAATGCCGGTACCTGTGGATTCTGTGCGTGAAGAGATATTGCAACGGTATCTCCGGCTGTCTTTCGATCTGGCGTTTAATAAACCGGATGTAGCCATGGTTTATGGCCAGCAAGCGCTTACCATTGCCCGGACCCTGCAAAAATCAGACGACGAAGTGAAAGCCCTTCAGTATATTGGTTATATTTTCTACGATCGGTCGGCCTTAGACTCGGCCGAAGTGTACTTTAACCAAGGTTTACTTATAAGTAAAAACACGGGCAATCCCAAAGGCGAATCGGATATGCTGGTGGCGTTAGGGCAGGTATATTTTCAACGCCAGCACTTTCCAAAAGCGCTAGCCAGTTACCACGCAGCACTGGCATTATTGCAGCAGGTAACAAATGCCAAACCGGCCTCGGGTATTTATAATAATATAGCTTTGGTTTATAAAGCTCAAGGTAATTTTCCCCAAGCAGTTCAATTTCTGCTGAAGGCTTTAGCCATTAACGAAAAAGCAGCCGATAAAAGAAGAATAGCGCTTAATCTTTCTAACTTAGGTTACCTGTACAAGCAAATGGATAATTTGCCCCAAGCGCAGGAAGTATTAATCAGATCGCTTGCCCTTGCCCGGGAAATAAATAATAAAAAGCAAATAGTAGATGCTTTAATCAATCTTAGTTTAATTTATAACACCCGGGGTAGCCGGGGTGATACCAGCCTTTATACGTTGTCTTGGAAGCAATTGCAAGAAGTAGTTACCTTAACGCAGGAAAGTAAAGACAAACGTAGCCAAGCTATTGCCTATCATAATTTAGCCGAAATAGCCCTGGCCCGGCAACGCTTAGCCTTAAGCCAGCAGTTAGCCGATTATTCTATTAAACTAAAAGAAGAAATTGGAGTTTCAGAAAGCCTGGTGTACGGTTATAAGCAACAAGCCATTTTGGCGCAGAAAAAGGGTTTGCAAAAAGAAGCTGTTATTCAGGCCCGTAAAGCCGTAACGCATGCCAGCAACGCGGGTAATTTACCGGTAAAAAAAGAAGCCCTTGCTTTGTATGCCGATATACTGGCCGCTAACGGGGAGTATAACAAAGCGTACGATGCGCTTACCCAATACCAAAAAGTAGCCGACAGTTTGGTGGATGAAGCGAAAGTAAAATCTATTGCCCAAGCTCAAATAGCGTACGAAACCAACAAAAAACAGCAAGCCATAGAGTTGCTGAAAAAGGAAAAAGGAGAGCAGCAGCAGCAAAACATTTACATATTCCTGATTTTAGCTTTTATAGCGGCTTGTTGTTTCGGATTTATTTTTAAACAACGCAGAAAGCTTTTGTTAGAACACAAACAAAATGCGGTGCAGCAGCTTGCGTTGCAAAATGCAACTCAGGAGCAGACTTACCTGAAAAAACAACTGGAAAATTATACGCAAGAGTTAATAAAAAGCAATGAAGTTGTCTTGCAATTAGAAGAACAACTAGCCGGCACTCGCCAGGCACCTGTATCTCCCAACAGCCCTATTGCTGAATTAAATAGTTTGAAAGTTTTGCGGGAGGAAGACTGGGATTATTTAAAAAATTATTCGTAACCGTATACCCGGCATTCTTCTCCGATCTCAAAGCAAAGCATCCTTGTCTGACGGCTAATGATGAACGGTTGGCCGCATTATTCCAGTTGGGGCTAAATACCCGCGAGATGGCCGGAACATTAGGGGTAGAAACAGAAAGCATCAAGAAAGCACGTTATCGTTTGCGGAAAAAATTATGCCTGGATTCTGACCAGGACTTAGCCGATTATTTCGCACAACTATAATGAATCCTTAACGTCAGTCTCCATCAATTTAGGTAAATTTATTTTTCTTAACTGGTACCTGCCAGATTAATTTATTGGGTTAATTATAATTATTCGCGGCTAAACTTACTAGCAGCTAGCATCTTTCCGACTTATAAAAGTCATATACTCCTGGACTTATATCTCACAAAAGCTTATTTATTACCCAAAAAGTTAAGTGGTTTTATAAAATTTAAAGAATAAGAATTTACAATCCGCTATTTTGGGTTAGTTGTATTTTTAGATAATGTGTTGATAGCTAAATATTTACACATTGTCCCCCTAATTGTCCACCTTGTTTATTTGCTCCAAAGCTTGAAGATCACCTACCTTGGGATAGGAAATTATTAAGATTAAATAGAAGAATATATAATGAAGGCGATTAGCTACAAAACGGCTCGTTTAGGCTATTTGTTGTGCCGGTTAGAAAAGAGGAATACATAAGACTACTAAGTAATAGACAAAAGATTACTTATATTATATCTGGTAGTTTTTTCACTTACGAAATTCATGTGTTCAGGGTTTAGCAAAAGTTAGATTACTGTAACATCCTATTAGCATAGCAGATTAATTCTTGCCTTTTACCTCTAATTTTTAATATCCCCCAAATACCTTCATAAATTTTTCACTTTAAAATGTTAGCTTATGAAACAATCTTTACTACATGCTAGAGAAAAGATACCGCATCTTTTCCGGAGAGAAATTAATTTTAAGCCACCTCTACTTTTTCTAATCCTGGTTTTACTATTTGCGGCCCCATATGTGGCCAGTGCGCAGCATACTTTAAAGAATTTTAATAATAGCAGCGATTATAAAGTTACTTTCAGGTTTGAAGGCTTTCATACCGATCGTTGTGAATGTGAGGAAACCCGTTCGCTGAAAGGTTATGCTGGCGGCTTTCGTAACGGCAATGCTATATTTTTTGCCGATAAGTTAGGTACTGAAGGTGATCTGGAAATGATTTTAGGGCCGGGCTATTCCCGCGATTATTACTGGACGGCACACTATGATGGTATTACCCATAATTCTGGTTGTACCTGTACGGTAGCAGCAGGGCTCTGCCCCAAGGTAACCTGTCATGAGTATACCGATTTCAATACTGGTTCTTATCCTTTGCGGGTTTATACCCAGACTATTAAATCGCCCCGGAATTTAACGGCCTCGAATGGCACTTACGATAACAAAGTAATAATTACCTGGGAAAAAGGTTCCGATATACCGGATCAGTACCTAGATTATAAAGTTTACCGGGACGGGGTACTTATTGCAACCGTTGATCCGGAAAGCGCCGGCTTAACTTACACCGATACGAACCGCCAACCCGGCGAAACGCACACCTATCAGGTGGCAACTTTTACCAATAATTGGGGTAACCAGGAATCTGTTAAAAGCAGTGTTACCGGCAGTACTTTCACGATTGGCGCCGTAGCTTCGGTGGGCGAATTTCATAACCGGGTTAAACTTACCTGGAATAATGTTTCGTCTAAAGGAGTAGAGGAAATTAAAATTGAAAGAAGCATACCGGGCAGTGATGCCAAAGAAGAATTGGCTATAGTTAATAAAAGTGCTACTTCTTACAGCGACTATGATGGTATTCCGGGGTACAGTTATACTTATACTGTTACCCCGCTGGCCGCAGGCAAAACTTTTATTGCGTCTTCCAGTACGGGTTACCGCAGTCCGAACGGCGTAATTAAAGGTACTATCAAATCTAAACTAAATGCCGGTGTGCCGGGAATAACGGTAACGGTCAGGGTAAAAACGGCTACCCTGACGGCCGGAGCCAGTAATTATGGGACCAGTTCTATTTATACTACTAAAACTGATTCGGCGGGCGCTTACGAAATAACCGGTATTTATTACTACAAAGAAGCCGAATTCTATATTACGCCTTCTAAAAACAACCATGTTTTTAAACCCAGCACGCTTACGAAAAAACTGGATTTAAATAGCCCCAGTATTTCGGCCGTAGATTTTACCGACGAGACTGTTTATACCATTGCCGGACAAATTAAATTTAACAACACAACCTGTCTGGCAAAAAACGTTGAAATTTACCTGAACGGGAAAAACTCGGGTATTAAAACCGATAGCGATGGTAAGTATGCCCTGGCGGTTCAGGACGAGGGAACCTATACCGTTACGCCTAAGTTTCTGCACCATACTTTTGCGGTTAGCGGGGGCACCGGCAATACCCGCACCATTGCCGTAGACGGCGATAAACTAAACCAGGATTTTGTGGATACGCAAACCGATACCTTGTTTATACAAGTTAAAACGGGTTGTATGGACGCTATGGGCGTAGCTACGGTAAAAATTACATCCACCGATCCGGCCAATTGCTATAATCAAACCTTTAAAACCAATGCCAGTGGCGTTCTAAATAAAATATTGCCGGCCCAGGCTTATAATGTGGAAGTTACCGACCTGGAAAATACCAATAAGAGTAATATTTTAAACGCCTTTGAAACCTTAATAGTAGATCTGACCCAGCGCGACACGCTTACCCAGGTGAATGTTTCTGATACGACTTATACCATTGAGCCCGCAACTACTATTACCACTGCCGATGGTGCTGTTATAACTATTCCGGCCGATACCACCGGGTTTACCGTAAATTCCGATACAATTAAAACAGCTGTTGTGCCCGCTGCGAATTTTATTTACCACGGCCAGCTCACTATAATTGTCCATAATCTGCCCGATCCGGAAAAAAATTGCAGCCCGCAAGTAATGCTCATGGAGCGGGGCGAAAAACGGGTTGTTAGAATAGAAGTACTAGAAACACATGGTACAGGTGCCAGTATGACTACCTGTACCGTAGATTCGGGTATGGTTACTATTTACGATGTTGTAGCTGATAAAGGTGTTTCGCGCTATCGCATTAAAAATGGGGAAGTGTTTTACACCTTGAAAGCCGGCGACCCTAACTTAGCCACGGGTAACCAAAAGTTATTCGAGGTATTTGCCCAGGTAGGCCAGCGTACAGCTAACCGGGCCGATAGAATAAATAGTAACCGGCGTAAAACCACTTACCGCTACCTTTACTACCAAAACGCCGGAATTGCCTTTAATGGTGCTGCACGACCCCCCGGGGGATGCCAGCTATAGTTACCTGGCTAAAGATTCTAGTTATACTACTAGTATGACGAGCCAACTGGGGTACGGCGGAAACGCCGGTATGTTTTTAAACATGAAACACGGGGGAGGTGTCACGCTGCCTTACATTGGTAAAGTAGGCGCTGCCCTGCTGGTAGATGTAGAAGCGCAGGCCGGTCGGGATAATATAGATGAAGGTACCTTTGCCACTACCTTTACCGCCGCCGAGCAATTTTCTACCTCCGGGGTAGAAAACTTTGTGGGGGGCGATGGCGATGTTTTTGTGGGCACCTCCATGAATATTGTTTTTTCGAAAGCCATGGAAGTAAGCTATGACCCCAACAATTGCAAAGTAGATGTAAAAACAACCATTTTGTGGGATCCGACGGATTACGCCGCTACTAACATTTATACCGAAAAGCACATCCGCAATACCCTTCTGCCGCAACTGAAAGATTTGCGCCAAATATCGTTAGCCAATAAAGAAGGCTTACGCGCCGAAGAGTTAAGTAACGCCATTAACGTTTGGGAAAAAGCGCTGAAGAATAATAAAGAAAACCGGGAGAAAGCAACCTTTAAGGAAAACATTTCTTTTAGTTCCGGTGCCGCCTATGATCACGCCATTACTACTGCTTCCGAAGATACGCAAACCCACGAGTTTAATATATTTTTCAATATGGATTTCCTGGTAGGCGTAGAAATTGGAGCCGGCGACTGGGAGGAAACACAATACGGTATAAAAGCGCAGATGCGGGTAAATACCGCTACCACGAATGAAACCAATATTGCCAAATCTACTACTTTTGGTTACCATTTAGAAGACGATGATCCGGGGGATTATTTTAGTATAGATATAGGGGAGGACAAGGTATATGGTTCACCTACTTTCAGTTTAAAAGCCGGTACCAGCAGCTGTCCGCACGAAATTAATACCCAGCCGCGCTTTACACCGCAAATCGAAGTGGTATCGAACTCCGTAGCCAATGTGCCCGCCGATCAGCCAGCCACCTTTACCGCCTTGCTAACCAAACTGAGCGAAAGTGGTGAAGCCCGGCAGTATGATATTACCGTGGTTTCGGCAACCAATTCCAACGGAGCTATTATTAGCTTAGGCGGCCAGCAAATAAACCAAGATCCGGTATCGTACTATATTCCCTACGGCGCTACCATTCCGGTAACTTTAACAATAGAACGAGGACCTTTAGCGGCCACTTACGAAGACTTGCAGATTATGATGTATCCGGCCTGTGAGATGGAATTATGGCAAGCCGGCGGCAAGATGCACAATGCCGATACAGTGACTTTCTCGGCTTATTTCCAAAGCGAATGTAGCACCGTAAGTTTGCGCGAGCCGGGTAATAATTGGTTGGTTAAACAAACCGATACTAATAAATTGCACGTGGTGTTTACCAATTATGACGCCAGCAATGAAAAACTCCGGAATATTCAGTTAGAGTACCGGCAGGGCGGGGGCGAGTGGCTAACTGCCGTTACTATTCCGGTAAGCGGGCTAACGGAGCAGTTCTACGATTACTTTTTCGATGTTTCCGGATTGAACGATGGCAAATACGAAATTAGAGCCAAAGCCAACTGCGGTGCGGGCGCCGGCTTTACTTATTCGGACGTGCTCAGTGGCATCATCGACCGGGCTACCGTAGCGCCTTTCGGCACGGCTACGCCAGCGGATGGCTTCCTGCGCCCAGGACAAGAAATAAGTGTAACCTTCGATAAAAATTTAAAACCACTCACCCAATATGCCACCGAAAATATTGTAATAACCCGGGTGGCCAACGGCGATACCATTGTAGTGCCAACAGTAGCGGCCATTTTAAACAATAATAAATTGGTTATTAAAACCAATCCGGAATCGCTGCTAAACACGGAGGCTTTTAGAGGAGCCACATTAATGGCTTCGGTAAGTAATATTCAGGATGCAAACAACAACGTGCAGCAGTATCCGGTAGTTTGGTCGTTCCGGGTAGAGAAGCCGGTATTCTGGGATCCAGATACCTTGGTAGCTTCGGTTATGCTGGGCAGCCATACCATACTGGCATCCGAACTGAAGAATTCTTCAGCAACCAATAAGCGCTTTACTATAACCAAGTATCCATCGTGGTTATCGCCGTCCGTTGCCAAAGGCGTTATATTGCCTACCGGCTTTTATAAAGTGGAGTTTGCCATTAGCTCAGAGTTAAAGCCCGGCGTGTATAAAGATGTAGTGGAAGCCGAAATAGATGGGGTAAAAGAAGTAATGCCGGTAACGCTCGAACTATTGGCAGTACCCGTGGCTTGGCGCGTTAATCCGTCAGATTATAATTACTCCATGAACATTGTGGCCCAATATACCTTGAGCAACCCGCTGAGCAATACGCCAACATCTACCGACGAACGCGATGTAATTGCGGCCTTTGTAAATGGCGTACCGCGGGGCGTAGCTAAAATCTGGAAGATAGAAGGGATGCCTGGTAAATACGCCGCCTTCTTAACGGTTTACAGCAACGAATCCGGATCGGGCAAAGAAATTATTACCTTCCGAATGTGGAATGCCTTAACGGGCGTAGAATACGGGGCAACAGAAAAGCCGGCTTTTCAGATCGATGGAATTTTAGGTTCAGGCAGTACTCCTTACGTGCTGCACTCGGAGGGTAGCTTCCAGGTAATACCGCTGAAAAAAGGCTGGAACTGGGTTTCGCTGAATGTAAGTACTTCGGATATGACCCGCGAGAAAGTATTCAGCAGCTTATTATCGTCCGGAAATAAAATAACGATTAAAAACCAGACCGAATTTACAGATTTTAGTCCGCAATCGGGCTGGAGCGGCACGTTAAAATCCGTTAACTTAACCAGCGGCTACATGGTATATTTATCCGACAAGCCCGATACCCTGCGGGTAGTAGGCAATACTCCGACTACTGTTAACCCCGTAACGTTAGCGGGTTCCTGGAACTGGATCGGTTATCCTAAACTAAAAAATGCTGATATTAAAACGGCTTTAGGTGCTTCTTTTACGGCTAAAAACGGTGATTTCCTGAAGAGCTTTACTTCTTTTGCCAGCTACACCACTACACCGGCGCCCGGAGTCTGGATTGGTGATTTAAAAACCCTGGATCCGGGCCAGAGCTATAAGCTGAAATTAGCCGCGCCGGCCACCCTGAAGTACGCCCGCAAAGCTACCGACGGTTCTGGATTCGAGATAGATGAACACCAATACGAGTATAATATGACGCTTACCGGCGTGCTCCAGCTAAATGGATTACCAGCGATCGGCGAAAATTATACAATTGGCGCTTTTATAAACGGGGTTTGCCACGGGTTAGCTAAGCCCGAATACTTGCCCAACTTAAAATCCAATCGCATCTATCTCACTATTTTCGGTGACGCCAGTGATGCCGGGGAAGTAATTGAGTTTAAAGTATATGATGCTTACGGCAAAGAAACGGTAGTGGCAGAAAATAAAGGAATTGCTTTTATTACTGATAAAATTGTAGGCGAATTAGCCAATCCGTACGTTTTAAATTATAAAGGCCAAGATTCTGAAAACGGATATTCGCTGTCCCAAAATAAACCTAATCCTTTCCCCAATACCACTACCATCGAGTTTGCCACTGCGGAGGAAGGACCAGTAGAACTGGCTTTGTACAACCAATTAGGAGCTAAAGTAAAAGTATTGGTAAATGAGAACCGGGCCGCCGGAAATTACCGCCTTGAACTGGAAGCAGCAGGTTTGCCCAACGGAATATATACCTACCAACTAAAAGCAGGTAAATATATAAAATCGCGCAAACTGGTTATTGTCCGGTAATTAATCTTAATATTATTTAAAACAAAAAAGGAGCATTTTGCTCCTTTTTTGTTTTACTGCCTGGTACAGTCTTTATTTTTAACTAAAAAATATTATTATAGAGAACCCGCATGGGCCGCATTACCTGTTTGGCCGTACAATATTTTTGCTGATAAAATTTATAACCTGTATTTTAATCCTTTATTTTGTGGGTATCGGATAAAACAAAAGTATTTTTATCTATAAACAGAAACTATGAACTTAAAAGAAAAGATTGAAGGCGATATAAAAAAAGCCATGTTGGCCAAAGATAAAACGCGCCTAACCGCTTTGCGCAGTATAAAATCAATGATATTATTGGCCGAAACTGAGAAGGGGGCTACTGAAACACTGACGCCGGATGCAGAATTAAAATTATTAACCAAAGCCGCCAAACAACGCCGCGAATCGGCGGAAGTATACGCCAAACAATACCGCAGCGATTTGGAACAAACCGAGCTGGCCGAACTGACCATAATTGAAGAATACTTGCCGCAGCAATTATCGGAAGCCGATTTAGTAGAAAGGTTAGTAGCTATTATGCAGCAGGTGGGCGCCACCGGGCCCTCCGATTTGGGTAAAGTAATGGGCGTAGCGGCCCGGGAACTAGCCGGCCAGGCCGATGGTAAAGCTATTTCGGCGGTGGTAAGCCGCTTATTAAACAATACCAACGCTTAAACTTTTGAGTAAGTTTGATATAATACTGGCGCTGCCGCTTGCTTATGGCATCTTTCAGGGTTTCCGGAAAGGATTGCTGCAGGAGGTAGTGTCGGTTATTGCCCTACTGTTGGGGTTTGTTTTGGGGCTTAAGTTACTTACGGCGGCCATTCCGGTAGTGCAGGATTTTATAGGTACTGCGCATGGCTTATTGCCCTTTATCTCGTTCCTGCTGGTTTTTATTTTAATCTTGCTGGGGGTGCGTCTATTGGGCATCATCCTGAAGAAAATACTGGATGTGACGCCTTTTGGTTCTTTCGATAATGTTCTGGGTGGCGCTTTGGGCGGTTTAAAGTGGTGCCTGGCTATTAGCCTGGTGCTGTACGTAGCCGGTTTGGCGGGTATTGGTATCTCCCCGGCAACGGCGCAAACATCGGTTATTTATCCCTTTGTTTTAAAATCAACGCCTGTTGCTTTAGATGGCCTGGCCTGGCTATTGCCTTTTGTTAAAACTTTATTTTCTTCCTTTAAAGATCTTTTTTAGATTCTGCCGGTTATTTATTTCGTGTACTTGGTAAAAAGGAGGCTTCGCAGCTACATTTATCGGAAGGATAGATACTTTTAATAAGCTTTTTGCCTTTGATATAGAAAAGGAACTGAGTGATTAAATTTTCTGGAGAGCTAGTTTATATTAGATAATTATTACTGCTCCTGTACTTATCTCTGTTTTGGGTTTAATTTACCAGATCATTCATCTATAACATATCTTTCTCTATCAACTTTGCTACGTGATATTACTGCTGGATAACTTCGATTCGTATACCTATAACCTTCTCGATTATTTTGGGCAGTTAGGTATTCCGGCCCAGGTAGTTCGCAATAGTGTGCCCCTGGATGAGATCGAAAAGTTGCAGTTTGATGCCATTGTGCTGTCGCCGGGACCCGGCACGCCGGACCGGGCCGGTAACCTCATGGCGGTTATCAAGCATTATCATCAAACCAAACCCATGTTGGGTATTTGCCTCGGGCACCAGGCCATCGGCGAGTTTTTTGGTGCCGACCTGCAAAAAGGACTCCGGCCCATGCACGGTAAAATTTCCACTATTTTTTGCCGGGAAGATGCTATCTTTGAAAACCTGCCCGCACAAATGCCAGTAGTAAGGTACCATTCCCTGGTTTTGCAAAATTTGCCGGGAGCCCTGGTACCATTAGCCTATACCAGTGATCAGGAGTTAATGGCATTCCGGCACGTAGCCTTGCCTTTATATGCGCTGCAATTTCATCCGGAGGCTATTTTAACTACTTATGGCCTGGATATGCTACGAAATTGGGCAATGCTGGCAGGTATGGCGGTTAAATAAAAAACCGTACCTTGGTGCCGAAAATTAAGTATACTTTTTCGAATGGATATCAATATTAAACAAGAAGGAGAATATAAATTTATAGACGAAGGCCAGGGCGAAGTGTTATTGCTGTTACACGGCTTGTTTGGCGCTTTAAGTAACTGGAGTGGCGTTATTGAGGCTTTTTCACCAAATTACCGGGTGGTTATTCCGCTGATGCCCATTTACGAAATGCCTTTGCGCGAAGCCGGCGTAAGCGGCCTGGTAAACTTTGTAGAAGGTTTCGTAAAATTAAAAAACTTACAAGATCTTACTTTATTAGGTAATTCATTGGGCGGGCACATTGCGCTGGTGTATACCTTAACCAACCCTAATCAGGTAAAAAGACTGGTTTTAACCGGCAGCTCGGGCTTGTTCGAAGATTCTATGGGCGGGTCTTTTCCGAAGCGGGGCAACATTGCATACATAACCGAACGCGTAGCTTATACGTTTTATAAACCCGAGACGGCTACGAAAGAACTCATCGACGAAGTATTTGACATTACCAACAGCAATTCCAAGTGTCTGAGGATTATAGCAATTGCCAAATCGGCGCAACGGCACAACATGGCCAAAGATATTACCCGTATACAAGTACCAACGCTGCTGATCTGGGGTTTGAACGATACTATTACGCCGCCGTATGTGGGGCACGAGTTTAACCGTTTGATAAAAGGATCGGAATTATATTTCATTGATGAATGTGGCCATGCGCCCATGATGGAACATCCGGAGGATTTTAATGTTATACTAAAGAAGTTTTTACAGGAAAAATAAAATAAAAAGGCAACGCTGATGTTGGAAGAGAGTAAAACAAGTACAGAAGTTGCCCCGATTAAAACACAATTCATGATTGCCGAAGAGCTCATAAATCATTTGATTCCCCCGCTTAAAATAACCGACTCCGTAGCCAAGGCCGCCCGGTGGATGGAAGAATTCCGGGTGAACCAATTGCCGGTGGTAAAAAACCGCCAGTATATGGGCATGGTAATAGAAGATGATCTGCTGGAAAATAACCAGGAAGCCACCTTAGAAACCATTACTTTGGGTTTTGAGGACGTGCACGCCATGCATTTTCAGCATTTTTATACCGTAATGGAAATAGCTATCCGGAATAAAATTCAGGTAGTGCCGGTGCTGGACGAGCATCACGAATTTTTAGGTGTTATTACCGTAAACGATACAATTGCCGCTTTTGGCCAGATGTCGGCTTTACACGGGCAGGGCGGTATTTTAGTGCTGAGCATGAATGAGCGCGATTATTCGCTGGCCGAAATAAGCCGCCACGTAGAAGAAAACAAAGCCAAAATACTAAGTGCCTATGTCTCGCCGGACGAAATAGATGGCTATAAAGTTAAAGTAACCCTTAAAATTAATACCACCGAGCTTAACCGGATTATTGCTACTTTCGAGCGGTTTAATTACCGCATTGTGGCCCAGTTTCATGATTCAGCCGAGTTGAAAGATGACCAGGACCGCCTGGATCTGCTCATGAAATACCTGAATATATAAAGTAAGCTATCTTAAATATACTTGTAAAACCAGGCCAGAAAGCTTTAGCAAAACATTAATTTAAACCAATAATTTTTTGCTGGTAAAGCCGGCTATACCTCGCTACTGCATAAAACCATGAAAATTGCCATTCTAGGAAAACCGTTCGAGGAAAAGCTGACTCCTTATATTCAAGGCCTTTTCGACGATCTGGCAGCGCGAGAAGCAGAAATCTTGGTAGTAGAATCATTTAAATTTTATCTCCAGAATTACCTGGCTTTGCCGGAAGGCATTAATACTTTCCGGCGGGGCGATTCTTTAGCCGGCGTAAATTTTATGCTGAGTATTGGGGGCGATGGTACCTTATTAGATGCCGTTACTTACGTAGGTGCTAAACAAATTCCTATTCTGGGGATTAATACCGGCCGCTTAGGTTTTTTAGCCACCGTTCCCTTCGACAATATACCGGAAGCCCTAGATGCTTTGTACAAAGGCCAGTATACCATTGATGAGCGTTCTCTGATCCGGGCCGATACCGACGAAGATGTGTTTGAAGGCATTAATTTTGGCTTAAACGAGTTTTCTATTTTAAAGACCGATACCTCCAGTATGATTGTGGTGCATACCTACCTGAACGGAGAGTATTTAAATTCTTATTGGGCCGATGGTTTGATAGTGGCAACTCCTACCGGCTCTACGGGCTATTCGCTAAGTTGCGGCGGCCCGGTGGTATTACCCCAAACCAATAATTTTGTTATCTCGCCCGTTTGCCCGCACAACCTTAATGTGCGTCCCCTCATTGTTTCGGATAAAAGCGTTATTACTTTCGAAATAGAAGGCCGCAACAGCAATTACCTGGTTTCACTCGATTCCCGCTCCCGGCCGGTAGATGCCAGTGTGCAGATTGCCGTGAGAAAAGAAAGCTTTAATGCCCAGCTCGTAAAAATGACGTCCGTTAACTTTTTAACCACCCTACGCACCAAATTAAACTGGGGATTGGACAAAAGAAATAACGGCTAGAAGAGAGAGAATTATAAATATTTATATTTTATAATTATTTTAAAATCATTACCTTTGGCCTGGCCCGCTCGCTAAATTTTAATATTAATTGACGAATACGATTACATTAACCGGTTTATTATGAAAAACTTTTTCTCAGTTTCTGTTCTTGTGGTATTTTTATTATCACTGGTGCCAAACGATGCTGAGGCCCAACGCTGGACAAAAAGAAGAAGATATTATTCGGCGGGCGTAAGTATAAATGCCATGAATTACTTCGGCGATATTGTACCGGAAGCAGATTTTACCAGCTTGCGCATCAGATCTACCCGGCCCAATATTGGCGTGCATTATACTTACAAAATGTATCCGCGTTTTTCGGTCAGGGGCAACCTTTCCTGGGGCCGCATAACTGGTGACGACGCGAAAAGCGCTTCTCAGAACGAAGCCGATAACGTGCCGCGGTTTAGACGTAACCTAAGTTTCCGGAATGATATAAAAGAATTAAGCGGTACTGCCATTTTTGATTTATACGAGAATCGGGGCTCTTTCTCCCGTCGTCCTGATTTTAACCCTTATGGTTTTATTGGTTTAGCTTTATTTCACCATAACCCCAAAGCTTATTATAACGGCGGCGCCATACCCACCGGCTGGTACGCACTGCAGCCGCTGGGCACCGAAGGCCAGTTTGTGGAAGGGCAGGGGTATCCCCGTAAATACCGGAAAATGCAAATAGCTATTCCGTTCGGGATAGGTTTTAAATATAAATTAAACCGCGAATGGGATTTAGGTTTTGAGCTGGCCTGGCGCAAAACTTTCACCGATTATTTAGATGATGTAAGTTCGTACTACCCCGATAAAGCCGAACTAGCCGCCTCACCCGGTGGCCAAACAGCTGTTGTTTTCTCCGATAGAAGCAGCGAGACCGGTCTTTTCACTACAACCGATGCTTATGGTTACACCCATATACCTGGTTACGGCACTACAGGCGAGCAACGGGGAGATACCACCGACAAAGACTGGTACATTGTAACGGGTGTAAACCTGACTTATATTTTGCCAACCCGGTACCGAGCGCCGAAATTCAGATAATACTTAAGCCCTTTGGCTCGTTATTATACATGATTCAATCAAAATTAAAATACGCACTCCTTATTTGTATGCTGCAAGTAGGGAGTGTTTTTTTTGGAGCGTCCGGGGCGCTGGCCCAGAGTACCAGCGAGATAGGCCTTGGCTTAGGTGCCACCAACTATAAAGGAGAAATAGCGCCCAACTATCGTTTCCTGAATAACCGCCCGGCTATTACGGCTTTTTATAAGAAAGATATTTCCAAACCCTTAGCGGTGCGGGGCAATATCTTATTTGGCATGATGCGGGCTCACGACGAAGATATACAACTGCCCTTAAACCAGTTCCGGCAAGCCGATATGAAAACCAATCTCATCGAGCTTTCGGGCGGCATCGATTATAATTTCCTGGATTATTACGACCAGCACCAGCACATCCGGTGGTCGCCTTATTTTTTTGCGGGGGTGGCGGTTGCTAATTTTAACAATAAAGTAGTTTTACAAGACAATACCACTAAGCCCTTCGAGAACGGTTGGGTGTTTTCGCTGCCGATTGGCCTGGGGGTTAAATATGCCTTGTCGTATCACTGGAATTTAGGATTTGAAGTAGCGGCCCGCAAAACCATCTTAAAAGCCGGCGACCGGATCGATTATCTCTCCGTTAAGGAAGGACCAGCCCAGGAACTACCTTATACCAATCCTTACGATAAAGATTGGTACTTTTATAACGGTATCAGCATTTCCTATACCTTTTATCGTATCAACTGCCCCGATGTTTACAAGAGAAATTCTTCTTTATTAAAGTAGCGCTTTTAAGCCGGCCATAGCCGATTGGGTAAAATGCAGCATGCTTCAGGAAAAAAAAGTGCTGCCGATCAGTCAGCATGCAACTAAAAGCGCATAAAAAGCATCGTATTATAAAATTATATTCCTGAAGAATCTAATCAAGCTAAAGTGCTGGCTGTAAATGAAGCAGAACTTAAAAGAAGAAGCTGGTGTTCTTTCTATTCTTTATGAAACTATAAGGAATTAATTATCATAAAGTTAATTAAAGTAAAAGAAGTTAGAGATAAAGAGGCTTAAGATTAACTGAAATGCCCATTACAATATAAGTAAACTTAGCCAAATGGTAGCTGCTGATATATGTTAATTTAAAGTTAACTAATTAGAAAGTGTTTTTGAAGATCAAAGATATGCCTGGGCATCAACTTGGTTTATTATCAAGCATTTCCTTTTAAGCTTTTAATTATTAATCCGGCTAATCATCACTTTATCTGCAAAATATTGGACAGGTTTTTATAACTTGCAAGGAAATTTGTTTTGAATGGATCTTCAGAAAAAAATTGATGTGAACAATTTGCCCAAACATGTTGCCGTTATAATGGATGGTAATGGTCGTTGGGCAAAGAAGAAGGGTGGATTAAGAATATTCGGTCATCAGAGTGCAATAACAGCGGTGCGGGAAACTGTAGAAGCCGCTGCTGAATTAGGTATAAATTATTTAACCTTATACGCTTTTTCCACCGAAAATTGGTCGCGTCCCCAACACGAGGTTAACGCATTAATGCAGTTGCTGGTTTCAACTATCCGGAAAGAAACGGCTACGCTAACCAAAAATAATATCCGGTTGCAAGCTATTGGCGATATTGATTCTTTGCCTAAAGCCTGCCGGAAAGAACTGCTGGAAGCAATAGAACTTACGGCCGAAAACAACCGCATGACTTTGGTATTAGCGCTAAGTTACAGCGGCCGCTGGGAAATTACCCAAGCCGTAAAAGCTATCGGGCAGCAAATAGAAAATGGCACGTTAGCCGCTGCCGATATAACCGAAAAAACAATTGCGGGTTGTTTGGCTACGGCTGGCATGCCCGATCCGGAATTATTAATACGCACCAGTGGCGAGCAACGCATCAGTAATTTTTTGCTGTGGCAGCTGGCTTATACCGAATTATATATTACAGACTTATTATGGCCCGATTTCCGGAAGCAGCACCTTTTTGAGGCGCTTATTTCTTTTCAAAACCGCGAAAGAAGATTCGGAAAAATAAGTGAACAATTAACAAAATAAATTTAATGGTAAAAAGATTTTGGTCCCTGCTGATTTTTATACTGGGGATCGGTTTAACAGCAATACAAGCTCAGGTCAGAAATCCAACGGGCGTAGACCTAGATTATGCTAATCCGCGCAAATACCGGATTGGTGATATAACCGTACGAGGCCCTAAATTTTTAGATCCTAATACTTTAGTATCTATTACCGGCCTGAAAAAGGGCGATGTAATTACCTTGCCCGGCGAAGAAACCGGCCGGGCCATTCGTAAACTCTACGATCAGGGTATTATTGGCGATGCCGAAATTAACATTACCCGGATTGAAGGCGATCAGGTATTTCTGGAATTTTATTTAACCGAGCGGCCCCGCATTTCGCGGTTTGAGTTTACCGGTATAAAAAAAGGACAGGCTGATGGCGTAAAAGATAAAGTAAAAATTATTCCTGGTAGAAGCATAACCGATGCTTTGCTGAATACAACCAAGAACGCGGTGCAGAAATACTTCCAGGAAAAAGGCTTTATGAACGCGAAAGTGAATATTTTTCAGCGGCCTGATTCGGTGTTGGCCAATAGTGTGGTATTAAACATTAATGTAGACCGGGGAGATAAAGTAAAAATTGAGGAAATTAATTTTATCGGCAACAAAGAAATTGCTTCGGGCAAATTGCAGAAGCAAATGAAAGATACGAAAGAGAAAAAGTTTTATAAAATATTTACCGCTTCTAAATTTCAACCGGCCAAGTTCGAAGATGATAAAGAAAAAGTAATTGCTTACTATAATTCCGAAGGATACCGCGATGCCGCTATTATTTCGGATTCGGTTTATAATGTATCCGAAGACCGCTTAGGCATTACTATTCGCGTGGATGAAGGCCAAAAGTATTATTTCCGGAACATTGCCTGGAAAGGTAATTTTATTTACGACGAAAAGCAGCTAGCCAGTGTATTGGGCATTGAGAAAGGCGATGTGTACAGCAAAGACCGCTTGGACCGGCGCTTGCAGTACGACCCTAAAACAGGAGTAGATATTTCCTCACTGTACATGGACGATGGCTATTTATTTTTCCAGGTAAATCCTGTTGAGGTTTTAGTAGAAGGCGATTCTATTGATATTGAAATGCGCATATACGAAGGCGCCCAGGCTAGAATCAGAGATGTAACCGTTAGTGGTAACGACCAGACCAGCGACCATGTAGTATTGCGCGAACTTTATACCATTCCGGGACAAAAATTCAGCCGTACCAACCTGATTAACTCCCAGCGGGAAATTGCTTCGCTGGGTTATTTCGATGCGGAGCAGATTGGTATGAACCCCATTCCGAACGAAGAAGATGGTACCGTAGATATTAAATACTCCGTAGTAGAAAAGCCAAACGACCAGATTACTCTTTCCGGAGGATGGGGTGGTTCTTACGGGATTGTGGGTACCGTTGGACTGGCCCTGAATAACTTCTCGGTACGTAAAGCGGGCAGTCTGCGCAACTGGCGCCCCATTCCGCGTGGCGACGGGCAGCGTTTAGCCCTTAACATTCAGGCAAACGGTTTACGTTATCAATCTTACTCGTTATCGTTTACAGAGCCTTGGTTAGGAGGCCGCCGGCGTAATTCCTTCTCCGCAAGCTTAAACAAAACCGTTTCCCGCAGCATCAATTTTCAGGATAACTCAGAACAGGGTATGATTAATATCAACGGTGCTTCGGTAAGTTTAGGTCGCCGGTTGCGCTGGCCTGATAATAACTTTTCGCTGTCTCATACCTTATCGTATAACCAGTACAATGCGGCTGGGGCCTACTTAGATTACCTGGGCGATATCAGACTGCAAAATCCGGATATTACAGAATATACTTCCAACAGTTTTTCTCTTATAACCAACTTTGCCCGGAACAGTATCGATCAGCCTACTTTTCCTCGTCGGGGTTCTTCTATTGGGTTAAGTGTTAATTTAACGCCTCCGTATTCCAGATTCTCCGATAATAGTGATCCCTACAGATTTGTTGAATTTCATAAGTGGATGTTTGATGCTTCCTGGTTTACTCCTTTAAGCGGTAATGGCAAATTGGTTTTAAATACTCGCGCCCACTTTGGTTTCCTGGGATCATACAGCAAAAATCAGGCAATTGGTCCGTTTGAGCGGTTTAGGTTAGGTGGTAGTGGTTTAGGCGGACAACAGATCCTGGTAGGTACCGAATTTGTGGGCTTACGTGGTTACGAAGATGAATCTATCACGCCGGCTGGTACCCAGGGTGGTATTGCTTTCGATAAATACGTAGCTGAAATGCGTTACCTGGTTTCGCCTAACCCGGCGGCTACTATATTTGTATTGGGTTTTGCCGAAGCCGGTAATAACTTTGGTTCTTACCGCGATTATAACCCTTTTAAACTGTACCGTTCGGTAGGGGTAGGTGCCCGGATCTTTATGTCGGCTTTTGGTTTGTTAGGATTTGATTACGGTATTCCTTTAGACCAATATCCGGGACAGGAGAAAAAAGGTCAGTTCCATTTTATGATTGGCCAACAAATAAGATAAAAAGTAAATTATTTTCAGTAAAGTATTGTTTCGGAATTAATAAAGAGCAGAAACTGGGTAATCTAGCACAGTTTCTGCTTCATACTTAAAGGATATTTTTTAAGTTATGTATACAATCTTGGGCCTGCATACCACACTTATGAAATATCAGCTTTAAACACCTTAACAATTTTAGAATAATGAAAAAGTTAGTCTCTTTCGTAATTATTAGTATTTTTGGGCTTCAGGTTTCTTTTGCGCAGAAATTTGGGTACGTAGATTCAGAGTTTATTATGAGTAAAATGCCGGCTTATAAAACCGCGCAAAGCGAAGTAGATAAACTTTCGCAGAACTGGCAAAAAGACATTGAAAGCAAGTACCAGGCAATAGATAAGATGTACAAAAGCTACCAGGCCGAAGAAGTACTCCTGACGGAAGAAATGAAGAAGAAACGTCAGAATGAAATTGTAGAGAAAGAAAAAGAAGTAAAAGAGTATCAGAAAGGTATTTTTGGTTTTGAAGGGCAACTCTTTAAAAAGCGTCAGGAACTGGTAAAGCCGGTTCAGGACGAAGTATACGATGCCATTGAGAAAGTAGCTAAACAGAAGCAGTTGCAAATAATTTTTGACAAAGCAAGTGGCCTGGTAATGTTGTATACCAATCCGGTACACGATTATACCGAGTACGTACTGGAAGCCTTAGGATTAGCTTCGCCGAATAAAAATACGCCTACGCAAGCACCTACAGTAAGTGCGGATGAAACTCCGGCTAACCAGATTGCTGCTGGCGATGCCGAAGCAGATGTACCGGCCGCTGAACCAAGAACCCCAGCTAAAAAAACACAGACAAAAACCCAACCTAAAAAAAAGTAAATCCAACCAAATTAATTAAAACCCAATGAACAAATTAAAAACATTTGTGGCCGTTGCCTGCCTGATGGCAATCAGTTTTGTTTCTAACGCGCAAACGGCTGCTGGACTTAAAATCGGTTATACCAACGTAGAATATATTCTGGCGTTGATGCCGGAAAGCAAAAGAATTGAATCGGAACTGAAAACGCATAGCTCTCAGTTAGAAGCCCAGTTGCAGAATATGGTAAAAGAATTCGAAGCGAAAGGTGAAGCTTATCAGAAAGGCGCTTCTACCATGACCGATGTAGTACGGGCGACCAAAGAAAAAGAATTAATGGCTTCCCGGGGGTCTATTGAAGAGTTCCAGAAAAATGCCGAGGTATCTTTGCAGAAAAAGCAACAAACCTTATTAGAGCCGGCTTACAAAAAACTGCAGCAGGCTATTGATGATGTTTCGAAAGAAAGCGGTTATACGTATGTATTTAACTCGGATGCCGGTTATGGTACGAACGCTATTTTGTTACATGCGCCTGAAGATGGCAACATCTCTGATTTAGTATTAAAGAAAATGGGTATCACACCTCCGGCTAAAGGTACGGCGAATGCTGCTCCCGCTACTACCAATACCACCAGCACGGCTAAGCCAACCGCTACTCCAACCAATAACGCTAAGAAAAAGAAATAGTCTAAGCCTTTATAATCCGGAAAGCCGATGCCCTTCGCATCGGCTTTTTTTATGTAATTTCGTACTCAACTTTTCTGATTTATGCGCATGGAAGCGGACAATGCAGGTTTATTAACCGAATCGGATGATTTATACGAACACCACCGTATTGTAGTAGATAAAGGCCAGGCACTTTTACGTATTGATAAATTCCTGATGGACCGCTTGCCCAATGTAAGCCGTAATAAAGTGCAGGACGCTATCAAAGCCGAAACGGTGCAGGTAAACAACCGGCCGGTAAAAGTTAGCTATAAAGTAAAACCCCACGATATTATCACCATTACCTTACCCGATCCGCCTCGCGACACGGAAATTGTACCGGAGAATATACCTTTAAATATTACGTATGAAGACGAGGACTTACTGCTGGTAAATAAGTCTCCCGGCATGGTGGTACACCCGGCTTACAGCAACTGGACCGGCACTTTGGTAAATGCGCTTACTTACTACTTACAGAACTTACCAACTTCCCGCAACGGAGAAGGCCGGCCCGGGCTGGTACACCGAATCGATAAGGATACTTCCGGGTTACTGGTGATTGCGAAAAACGATTATGCCATGACTTACCTGGCCCGCCAGTTTTTTGACCATACTATTGAACGGACGTATTACGCATTGGTGTGGGGAGTTCCTAAAGAAACCGCAGGCACTATAACCGGCCATATTGGCCGCAGCATTAAAGACCGGAAAGTAATGGCGGTATACCCGGAAGGCGAATACGGGAAACATGCTGTAACGCACTATAAAGTATTACAATCTTTTCAGTACGTATCTTTAATCCAATGCAACCTGGAAACCGGGCGTACGCACCAAATAAGAGCGCATATGAAATTTTTAGGGCACCCTTTATTTAACGATGCTACTTACGGAGGAGATCAGATTATATATGGTAGCCGCACTTCTTCGTTTAAAGCTTTTGTAGAGAATGCTTTTAAATTAATGCCGCGGCAGGCTTTACACGCTAAGTCATTGGGGTTTGTGCATCCCACTACCAAAAAGTTTTTGCAATTTGATTCTGATCTACCTGCTGATTTTGAAGCCGTTTTAGATAAGTGGAAATTATACGAACTACATTAAACAAAAAAAAGCTGCCTTAAAATATAAGGCAGCTTTCTGGTATTATCAGGAATGTTTTTTTCTATTTACCCTTTGTTACCGCAGCAATATTAGCTAAGCCACTTGCAGCTTCTTTGTTATTAGGATCCAGACGTTTAACTTCTGTCCAGTATTTTTTCGCTGTGGCGTAATCCTTAGCTTTGTAGGCATAAAAACCAAGGTTGTAATTAGCCGCCATAAGGTAAGATTTATAAGTTTGGGCTTTAGCCGGATCTTCATTAATAACCTTAACTACTTGTTCATAAGCATCTTTAGCCTCACCGGAGTTATCCTTGTCTTTAGCAGTCTGTATCTGAGCCTGGGCCCAAAGTGCCGGAATGTAAGTCGGGTTTGTTTTCAGAACGGTTTCGTACAAGGCACTGGCCTCATCGTATTGTTTTGTTTCGAAGTAGGCGTTAGCTAGTTTAACGTTATAAACATTTAAATTTTTCGGCTCGCTTTCGATAATTGCTTTATAAATCGGAACAGCTTTAGCTGCTTGCTTATTTTTTATATAAAAGTCCGCAATATCATCTTTTAACTCGATATTTTCCGGATCCATTTGTAAAGCTTTCTCAAAGTTAGTAGCCGCTAAATCAGCTTTGTCGGCTTTAGCTAAAATACGGCCGTAATAAGCATAATCAGAACCAATAATATCGGTTTGCTTCGCATTCTTGAAATAACTTTCCATGGTAGCTAAAGCCTGATCGTTTTTATCAGTTTCGTACAAAGACAAAGCTAATAAACGATTCATAACCGCATTATTCGGATCTTTAGCTAAAACAGCTTGAGCTTCTTTCTGCGTGTTGGCATAGTCTTTTGTCAGGAACAGGAAAGAGGCATACTTGGCCCGGGTTTCCGGCGTGTTTTCGGCCATAGTCATGTACTTTCTGTAGTTTTCTAAAGACTGATCGTATTTACCTACAAAATAATACATTTCACCTAATTCGCGGTAAGCTGGCGCATAATTAGCATCAGTGGCTATGGCCTGCTGAAAAGCTTTTTCCGCTTCGTTGTAGTTACGAGCCCTGCTAAATAATTGCCCGCGGCGTAAATGCGCTTTAACGTAGTTTTTATCTACCCGGATGGCATTATCGTAAGCCGTAGCGGCATCACCACCACCATTAGGTTGGGTTAAATAAACATCACCTAAGGCTACATATACTGGTGCACTGTTGTTCTTGGTTAATTTTTCGGCTTCTCTTAAATATTCAATCGCCTTCGTTACATCTTTAGCTTTAGCATCGGCATAAGCTAAACCAATTTGGGTGTAAATATTTGCATCTTTTTTTCTCGATGCTTTTATAGCAGCTTCAAATTGTCTTTCCGCTTCCGCAGTATTCCCATTAATAAGGGCTGCTTTACCGGCACCTACCATACTAAGCGCTGATTTCGGGTTTGCAGCTAAACCTTGATTATAAGCTATAGCAGCAGAATCTGTTTTGCCGGCTTTCAGGTAAGCATCGCCTAAATAGAAAGCTGCCTCATCTGAACCGCCAGATCTACTTAATGCACGAAGAGCTTTAGTTGCATCGCTATAACGCTCCAAATCTGTAGCCCGCTGCGCATCTTGTACGGATTGCGAAAAAGCAGCCGTAGAAAATGTGAAAGAAGCGCTGATTGCGAGGATATACTTCCAATTCTTAATCATCTGTTTATTCGTTTGTGTTAGTTAAAAATAAGTAAAATATATTTATTCAGTAATAGTTACAAACCTAATTTGTCCCTGGGCTGGCATCAGGCCCGATTTTAAAAATATACGTTGGCCTTTATCGCCTGCCACAAAGGATGCAAATCCTGTGCCAAGTCCAGCCCGGGCTTCCCGGCTAATTACATACAAGTCGCGGCGTAGCGGATAAGTACCTTGCGCCAGGTAAGCTTGATGCGGCTGAAAATAACTATCGGTGCTCACCGGATTAGTTTCTTTACTAACGCCAACTACCTTAATTTTATTTAAAAAGTTAACGGCAGTAGAGTCATCCCGGTCACTTATCCAATTAACACCCAAAACACCAATTGCGTTCGGATTTTTAGAAACGTAGTCAATTAAGGCCGGATTTGACTTGGCGGCAAATACTTTTGCAGGTAAAGGTTGCTTTAAGTTTATCGAATCCAAAATATACCGGGCCGTGCTGGAACCGGTATTATCAAAAACAATTGTTATATCAGATGCTTTGTTTTTACCGCTAACCTGGTCCCATCCGGCAGCTTTACCGGTAAAAATATTTCTTACCTGCTGAAAAGTTAATAAAGTATCCGGATTATCCGGGTGTACAATCAAAGCTACCCCATCAACGGCTACCCGGTTTACCCGAGGCGTTAATTTTAATCTTTCAAATACTTTTAATTCATCGGGCGTAAGTTTACGCGAAATGATAATTACCCGGGCACTATCGGTAAGTAAGTCTTTTACGACTTCTCCTTCCGGCTTGTAAGCAGCCTCTACCCGGGCGTATTTATATAATTTCTGGAACGTATATACGTGTGAATCGATGATGGGGGCAAACGACTCATCTACACTTATTCTTAAGTGACCAGAAGTAGGAGTATCGGTTATTTCGGGCTTGCCCGAATTATTACAAGCCGTAAATGCCAGGATGCTCCCTAAAAGGCAAAATATATTTAATACAAAATTTTTCATTTCCTTTGCTTTTAGAATAGTGGAAACTTGTTTCAGCAGAAATTATAATTAAACAGTACGCCTGCTGTTGAACGTATAATTACCCCCTTTTCTAAAACTTCTCTAATTTTATTAGACGAAAAGAGTTCTGAAAAGTTCAGGTAAAGCTAATTAGCGTAAATTTATTCCAGATCAAAATTAGATTTTCTGCCAAATGATCTGCGGTAAGTGCGGTAAAATCGGAAAATACCGTACAAAATGAGGATAAATCCTACAATCTTTTTTGTGTTCTGATCTACCATGGCAATTTGGTCAGGACGGGAAAAATATAAGAGTAATCCTACCACCGGGTATATCAAGGTCATTAATAAGGAAAAGTACCGGAAGAATTTTTGTAAAGTAGTCTCCGGTGGTTCATTTTTTTGATCTCGCATCATCATTTCTTTTATTTGTGTCTATACCGATAGGTAAAAGCCTGGTATTTTCGGCAATGGAAAATTTTGCTGCTGTTAGGTAGCGTAAAAAATAATTATGCTTATTAACCAGGCTTTGCGGCTTGTCCGTGAAAATTGTTAAACTACGTATAAGCCGGAATAAAAAAACCGAAGCATTTGCTTCGGTTTTTTTATTGAATCAGATTCGATTTGATTTATTGTAAACCTTGATTTATTGTAAACCGAAACGAACCGGTAATGTATAACGGAAACTTACCGGACGACCATTTTGCTTAGCCGGGGCAAATTTAGGCAACGTTTTAGCTACCCGGATGGCTTCTTCATCGGTACCACTACCCAGTTTTTTTACTACTGCAATATCAGATACTTCACCTTCCTTGTTTACCACAAACTGCAGAATAACCAATCCTTCCACACCATTACGTAAAGCAACAGCCGGGTATTTAATGTTCTTACCAAAGTATTTCTGCAAAGCCGTTTCACCGCCCGGGAAAGAGGGTGATTGCTCGGCAAAGGTAAAAATTTGGTCTTCTACTACTTCACCTACTTCGCTAGGAGCTTCTACTTCAGTTAAAACCTCTTCTACATTGGTGTTACCCACTACAGTTTTAGTAGCAATTACCACGTCTTCCAGTTCCTTCTGATCCGGTACCTCTTCTTCTTTTCTTACCTCTTCGTCTTTTTTAATTACCGGCGGGGTAAATTTTACCGTCGAAACCACTGGTGGTGGCGGTGGCGGCAGATCAGGCGGCGGTGGTGGCGGTGGCTTGTTCTCAATTGAAGGCGGCTCGGCCAATTCTACTATTTGCTCTTTAACTGCTACTACCTCTTCTTCTTCGCCACCTAACAAGTTAGCAATAAGAGGAGCACTTAAAAATAAGATAAACAGAGCAATAGCAATAATGGTAGCAATGGCTATGTGGCGATCGTAAATTTTACGTAACACATAAGCACCATAGCTTTTATTACGCGATTCGAAGACGATATCGTCCATCGACGCGGTTGCATAATTTATGTTATTTGCCATGTTTTACTTTGCTTTTGCTTCTTCAACTAATTTCTCATCCCGTGGGTCAACATCCACAATCGCATATTTACGGGTATCCGTGATATTCATTTCGTCTAGCACGTCTACCATATTTTTATAACGACCGGTTTCTTTGTCGGTATCCATTGGTTTAATTAAAACTACCAGATCCGGGTTGCTTTTACGGTCTAATAAAATTTTACGTAAGCCATTAGCGGAATAATCTGTAATTTGAACACCAGGCGCTGTAGGCGCATCTGGTAAACCAGCATACCAATAAATTTTATCGTTTGCGCCTAACAACAGGGTAAGGGCATTTGATGCCTTTAACTCATTTTGATCTTCTGGGTTCTTTGTCTTCACAGGCATGTTAATTTCCATGGTCTGTGGTTTCGCGAAGGTTGTAGTTAAGATAAAGAAAGTTAAAAGAAGGAATCCTAAATCTACCATGGGAGTCATGTCGATCCTAGTTGACTGCTTCTTTGGTTTCCCTTTACCGCCCTTACCACCTTTTTCTTGTATTTCTGCCATTTTCTTAAATTTTTAAATTCTAGGTTTAGCTTCCATATCAGTGATCAGGTTAAACCGGTTAACTTTTCGGTCCTGCAGCGTTTGAATTACTTTTTTAATAGTGGGAACGTCAGCATCGTTATCACCTTTAATAGCAATTCTAACTTTAGGATTAGAATAACGGGTTTGCATGAGCCAGTCTCCCAATTCATTATTTGCTGAATCGGCCGGGATACCGGGTTGGTTCACCTTTTTCATCTGGTCGTCACTCATATTTAATAAGGACTTAAGACTCCCAATTGGTACACCAAAACTCGGCATATTTGCAAACTTATCCTTTTCTGATTGGGTGAAAGAAACATTATATTTCTCCGCCATTTTATCAATAATTTCCCGCTTGGTATGCTGTCCTTCCACGCCGTAAAAAATTCTGCCGTTTTTATCTACCGTAATCGTAAGAATATCCGATTCTTGTAGTTTAACGGTTGAAATAGATGATGGCGTATCTACCACCACTACTTCTTCCGGAGCGAATTTTGAAATCAGCATAAAGAAAGTTACCAGCAAGAAGGCCAAATCCACCATCGGTGTCATATCCAGCGATGGCTTGGCTCTTTTAGGTTTTACTTTAGGCATTTTTTATTTTTTTAATGTAAATACTAAATAGTTCTGTGTGCAGTATGACCGGCATTATCGTGCTCAGCCGCAAACGTTTGGATGATGCTAAAGCCCGCTTCGTCAATGCTGTGGGTAAGGGCATCAATTTTACTAGTGAAATAGTTGTAAGCAATAATAGCAATGGTAGATCCGATAATACCCAAAGCCGTGTTAATCAAAGCTTCAGAGATACCGTTTGCCAGGGCTACTGCATCCGGCGAACCAGCAGTTGCTAATGCCGAGAACGCTTTAATCATACCCAAAACCGTACCAATCAGACCTACCAGGGTAGAGATAGAAGCAATAGTAGAGATAATTACCAGGTTTTTTTCTAACATTGGCAATTCCAAAGCAGTAGATTCTTCAATCTCTTTCTGGATAGCTAATATTTTCTGATCTTTAGGTAAAGACTGATCGACTTCCATTTCCCGATATTTGCCTAAACCGGCCCGTACCACGTTAGCTACTGATCCTTTTTGGGCATCGCAAGCTGCTACAGCACCAGAAATATCATTTTGGTTTAATTTCTGACGAATAGTACGTACAAAAGATTCGATACCTTTAGAACCTTTGGCTTTGTTGATAGTTAAAAAACGCTCAATAGCAAAAGTTAATACCATTAAGTTTAAGGAAATCAACATTGGTACAATAATACCTCCTTTATATACTACGCCTAAGTAATTGCCGGGCAGCGGGTGATTATTTGGATCACCGCCTTCAAAGTTTGCCGGATTACCTAAAATGAACATATAAATCAGGATAGAAACAATAATTGCTACAGGTATCACGATACTGGCAAAGATAGAGCCTACTTTTCCTTCTGATTTGTTAGTAGTTGTTGAAGTAGTTGAAGTAGTAGCTGCTGGTCTTGCTGCATTCGTACTTACGGCATTCTTTTTTTCCATTGTTGTTGTAATTTAAAAGTTTAGTTGTTTGTGTTTGGGTTTTGATTTAATTAAATTATTATAATATAAGTTCAAAATAAAAGCAGAGTTTTTAATTCGGCGCAAATTGTAATTATACTATTCTTTCTGCAAATATGTAAAAGAGATTGAATAATCAAAGTTATAGCTGCATTATTATTTAAATAAATAAGGTTTTTCTGTTCTTTTTGTCTTACAAACCTAATTAAAATCAAATTTTCCGCAAAACCTAACAAATAATAGTATTGACAAATATTTAACAAAGATGCTTTTGATATAAAAGTATGTTAAACTAATTGCACAATGGTTGGAAAATAAGCTCAGATATTACAGTGAAATTTATAAGTTTATTAATTTCGTTCAGTAATAAAGTTTGTTAATGATATAACAAGGCCTTATACTTGATTTTATGCTGTAAAGTTGACTTGCAGATTGAAATATCAGGTTTACTTAACAATTACTAAGCTATATGTTGTTTTAATTATTCTAAAAACGTTTTAAGGGCTTTAAAATTGTTTTGCTTTTTCCCAATATTTATCCATTTCTGCCAGCGTCAGGTCGGCTAAGCTTTTGCCATCTTTTACTGATTCTGTTTCCATGTATTGAAACCGGCGGATAAACTTTAAATTGGTTTTTTCTAAAGCTTCTTCCGGGTTTATATCTACAAAGCGGGCAAAGTTTATCAGCGAGAAAAGTAAATCGCCAAACTCGCTAGTTGCTTTGTTCAGATCGGGAGGAGCTGAATTGGTTGGTTCTAGTTCTTGTTTAAATTCCTGCAGTTCTTCCTGTACTTTTTCCCAGACCTGCGTTTTTTCTTCCCAATCAAAACCTGCTCCCCGGGCTTTTTCCTGAATGCGCATTGCTTTTACCAACGCGGGCAACGAAACCGGAACACCGCCCAGCACCGATTTATTGCCTTCCTTTATTTTTAATTTTTCCCAGTTTTGTTTTACCTCCTCTTCTGTTTCGGCTTTGGTTTCTCCATATATATGTGGATGCCGGAATATAAGTTTCTCGCAAAGGGCATCCAGCACATCGGCCAGATCAAACGTGTTTGTTTCGGAAGCTATCTTGGCATAAAATACCAGGTGGAGCATCACGTCGCCAATTTCCTTTTTCAGGTCCGGCATGTCGTTGCGCATAATTGCGTCCGAAAGCTCGTAGGTTTCTTCAATGGTTAAATGCCGCAAGCTGCTAATGGTTTGTTTCCGATCCCAGGGGCATTTTTCCCGCAGGTCGTCCATAATATCCAACAGCCGATCAAAGGCTTGTAACTGTTTTTGTCTCTTTTCTACTTTTTCAGTTTTTTCCATTGTTTATAAATTACGCCCTGTTGTAACGTGCTTGCTTCTGTTTCCATCTGCAGTAGGTCTAAAATATAAGCTGTTACTAAACTACTGGTGCAATTTATACCTTTAAGATGCGGGAGATACTTGAATTCCATAAAAGTTTTTAATTTATTTTTCTGTAACCATCAATTGGCGGGTAAAAGCAGGCAAATAAACGCTTCTTGTTCGGCTTTTCTGGTTTATAATAAAGTAAATCAGGGCTTATTTTCTTATAAATTAAGAACTATATTAACTACTTTTGCAGAAATTATATAAATAAAGTGGCTTTAATAAAATCTATTTCGGGCATAAGAGGTACCATTGGTGGCAAAGCAGGCGAGGCGCTAACTCCGCTGGATGTAGTTAAGTTTACGGCGGCGTTTGGTACTTGGGTATTACAACATGCCCGTAACAATACTATTGTAGTAGGCCGGGATGCCCGCTTATCCGGCGATATGGTAAACAAATTAGTTTGTGCTACCCTGCAAGGTTTAGGAATTCATGTAATTGACGTAGGGTTATCTACTACGCCTACTGTGGAAATGGCCGTGCCCGCGCTAGATGCCGGCGGTGGGATAATTTTAACCGCCAGCCACAATCCCAAACAATGGAATGCTTTAAAATTATTAAACCACCAGGGCGAATTTATTTCGGATGCTGACGGCAAGTTAATACTGGAATTAGCCGAACAGGAAGCTTTTGATTTTTCACCGGTAAACAAACTGGGAACCTACACCCAAAACACCGAGGTGCTAAGCCAGCACATTGCTGCCATTTTGGCTTTACCCTTGGTAGATGCGGCCGCTATAAAAGCCCGTAATTTCCGGATTGCGGTAGATGCCGTTAATTCCTGCGGTGGTTTTGCGGTGCCCCAGTTACTGGAAGCTTTAGGAGTAGAGCAAATCGAAAAACTATATTGTGAGCCGGATGGTAATTTCCCGCACAACCCGGAGCCTTTACCCGAAAACCTACGCGATATTTCTAAACTGATTGAAAAAGGTAAATTTGACTTAGGTATTGTGGTTGACCCCGATGTGGACCGGCTGGCCCTGGTAAGCGAAGACGGAAGCATGTTTGGCGAAGAATATACCTTAGTAGCGGTAGCGGATTATGTATTGCAGCATACACCGGGTAATACCGTTTCTAATTTATCTTCTACCCGGGCGTTGCGCGATGTTACCGAAAAAGCCGGCGGCCAGTATTTTGCAGCGGCCGTGGGAGAGGTGAACGTAGTAAACGTGATGAAAGCGCAAAATGCGATAATTGGGGGCGAAGGTAACGGCGGGGTTATTTACCCGGAATTACATAATGGTCGTGATGCTTTAGTGGGAATAGCTTTATTTCTGTCGCACCTGGCCCAGTCCGGCTTAACCACCAGCCGCTTGCGGGGTACGTATCCAAATTATCACATATCTAAAAATAAGATAGAACTAACGCCGGAATTGGATGTTGACCAGGTACTGCTACGGGTACAAGAAAAATACGCCAAACAACCCATCAATACCATCGATGGGGTAAAAATTGAGTTCGATAAGGAATGGGTGCATTTGCGTAAATCCAACACGGAACCTATTATTCGCATTTACGCCGAATCTGAAGCTATTGCTACAGCTGATCATTTAGCCAATAAAATCATTGCCGATATCAAAGAGATCATTAACTCTTAAACAGATTAGAAATTATGAATTAAAAATTAGAAATGAACATTTTGCAAGTGATGCATCAGGTTATTAAACCAAGCAACCATTATTTCAAATTTACAATGTTCTTCTTTAATATTATTGATTCATATAAAGAAGTGCTAATTTCTAATTTTTAATTCATAATTTTATAAAGATGCAGGTCTACCTCGATAACGCCGCTACTACGCCTTTAGATAAAGAAGTTTTTGAGGTAATGACCCCGTATATGCTGGAGTATTTCGGTAACCCTTCTTCTATTCATGCGCACGGCCGGCAGGTACGGGCCGCTGTTGAAAAAGCGCGTAAAACCATTGCAGGCTTATTAAATACCTCGCCAGCCGAAATTTTTTTTACGTCGGGCGGCACCGAGGCCGACAATGCTGCTATTTTTGGTACGGTTCGGAGCCTGGGCATTAAACACGTTATATCGTCGCCGTTGGAGCATCATGCGGTATTACATTCGCTGGAAGCTTTAGAAAAGCGCGGCGAAATTGAGTTGAGTTTTGTGCGGCACGATGATAAAGGCGGTTTCGATTTAGAACATTTGACGCAGCTTTTATCGGAGCGGCCTCAGAGTTTTGTTTCGTTGATGCACGGGAATAACGAAATTGGTAACCTCAACGATATTGCGGCTATTGGCGAAATCTGTAAGCAGTACGGGGCTATTTTTCATTCCGATACCGTGCAGACAATGGGGCATTACCGGCACGATTTGCAAAAGCTGAACTTGCATTTCCTGGTGGGTTCAGCACACAAATTTCATGGGCCCAAGGGCGTTGGGTTTATTTATATCCGGAACGAAGTAAAAGTACCGCCCCTTATTCATGGCGGCTCGCAGGAGCGTAACATGCGGGGCGGAACTGAAAATATTTATGGTATAATTGGTTTGGCCAAGGCGCTGGAAATTGCTTACCGCGACATGGACCGGCACCAACTACATATTCAGGGTTTGAAGGACCGGCTTATTTTTAAATTAAAAGAGCAAGTGCCCGGCGTAAGCTTTAACGGGTATTCTGCCGAGGCTGATAAAAGTTTGTACCATGTGCTGAATGTAGGTTTGCCGGCTTCGGAGATAAACGAAATGCTGCTCTTTAACCTGGATATAAACAAAATTTCGGCTTCGGGCGGGAGTGCCTGCACCAGCGGATCTAACATTGGTTCGCACGTACTCCAGGCTATTCATTCCGACCCTAACCGGGGAGCAGTAAGGTTTTCGATGAGTAAATACAATACGGCCGATGAGATAGATTATGTGGTGGCTAAACTCGCGCAGCTATACTAGAAAGTATCCGTTTAAATGCATAAGCAATATAAAATCAAAGGCCTGTCCGTAACCCGGACAGGCTTTTAACTGATAAACCCGCAGACAGGAGGCTTTTCTCTACATTTAATTTATGGCCGAACTAGGAGCTGATATCAATAAGGCCGCCGCTTTACTGCGGCAAAATGAGTTAGTCGCTATCCCGACCGAAACGGTGTACGGATTGGCGGCCAATGCTTTTTCTGAGGAATCCGTTCTAAAAATATTCGCCGCGAAAAACCGGCCGGCCTTCGATCCGTTGATTGTACATACCCACAGCGTGGCCGCATTTCAAAATATTGCAATTGAGGTGCCCGATGTGGCTTACCAGTTGGCGGAAGCTTTTATGCCGGGGCCAATTACGTTGATCCTGCGTCGGGCGCCCCACGTGCCCTTGTTGGTTACCTCCGGCAACGATTCGGTGGGCATTCGCATACCACGGCATTCGCTTACCTTAGATTTATTGAAAAACCTGGAGTTTCCTTTAGCGGCCCCGAGTGCCAACCCTTTTGGTTATGTCAGTCCTACCTCGGCCCAGCATGTAAACCAGCAGTTAGGCAACCGGATTCCTTATATCCTGGACGGCGGCGAATGCACGGTTGGAATAGAATCCACCATCATTAACCTGGTGCATAACGAAGTAGAGATATTACGCTTAGGTGGGCTGGCGATTGAGGAAATAGAACAAGTTTTAGGCAAAACTATTAACCGGGTTAAAACCTCCAGTTCTAATCCGCAGGCGCCGGGCATGCTCAGCAGCCATTATGCGCCGCGTAAAAAAGTAATATTAGGTGATATCGCTCAAAAACTAAAAGAATATAATCCGCAGGACATTGGTATTATTTCTTTTAAAGAAGTATTTCAGGGTATTCCTGCGCAACACCAGGTAACCCTGTCAAAAGCCGGATTGGTACAGGAAGCCGCCCGGAACTTATTTGCGGCCATGCGTTACCTGGATGCTCAACCTATAAAAGTTATTTTGGCAGAACTGGTGCCGGATGAAGGCTTAGGTAGAGCCGTAAACGACCGTCTGCGGCGGGCAGCTTATTGATGTTTCGAATTTTTAATATCCGATTATTCGAAACAAACAGAATTATATAATCACCAGCATTAGAGTATACATATTCGAATAATCAAAAATCTAACATCGAATTACATGAAAAGTATAGCTGTTTTTTGTGGTGCCAGCACCGGTAACAACCCGGTTTATGTAGCGGCGGCGCAGGCTTTTGGAAAGCTATTAGCGGAACAAAATATACGCTTGATTTTTGGTGGCGGTAAAGTAGGCCTGATGGGCGCTATTGCCGATGCGGTACTAGCAAGCGGCGGCCAGGCAGTTGGCGTTATTCCGAAAGGTTTGGTAGCGCGCGAAGTGGCCCATACTGGCCTCACCGAAATGCACGAGGTGGAAACCATGCACGAACGCAAAGCATTAATGGCCGAATTAGCCGACGGGTTCGTGGCCCTGCCGGGTGGTTTTGGCACCTTCGACGAAATCTGCGAAATCTTAACCTGGAACCAGTTAGGAATTATCTCTAAGCCTTGCGCTTTTCTTGATATAAATAATTTTTATAACCAACTTGCACAAATGTTTTGGACTTGTGTAGCCGAAGGTTTTGTAAGAGACGAACGGCTGGAGAGTATTATTTTTGAAGAAGACGGCGCCATTTTGTTAAATAAAATGCTGGACTACCAGCCATTGCCTACTACCAAATGGATGAATCTGAAACAAGTGTAGCAGGCGTAAAAACAAAAGCAAGGCTTGCTTTTAAGCCGGCCTTGCTTTTGTTTAAACTTATTAAATACCTGAATTAGAAATAAGACCGTAATATTTTGGGGTCTGCCTAAGCCCGATTAATTGCGCAATACCAATTGTTTTACCGCTTCCACCCACAACGGATGCGTATTTAAGCTTTCAACCAGTTGCCAGTGTTCGCCGCCAGCAGCTTCAAACATCTCTCTAAATTCCCGGCCAACTTCCACGGTAGTTTCCAAACAATCAGCTACAAAAGCAGGGCTAAAAGCCAGTACATTTTTATAACCTTGCGCCGGAAAATCTTTCAGGACTTCGTCGGAATAAGGTTTAAGCCACGGATCTTTGCCTAAGCGCGACTGAAAAGCTACGGTGTACTGATTTCCGCTTAAGCCTAGTTCTTGGGCCAGCAAACGGGAAGTTTCAAAACATTGGGCCCGGTAGCAATAGCGGTTAAGTTTATGGTAAGTATTGCAGCAAGAGCCTAATTTGCAGTAGTTTTTCACGCTGCCTTTTAATACGTGCCTTTCGGGTATGCCATGATAGCTGAATAACACATGATCGTATTTTCTTTCTTCCAGGTGTTTTTTGCCGATCGTAGCAAATGCTTTTATAAACAACGGATCGTCGCAGAAATTACTGATAAAGTTAATTTGGGGTACTATCCACCAATCCTTTACAATTTCCATTACCTTATCGTGCGAAGTTCCGGTAGAGGCCGAAGCGTATTGGGGATAGAGCGGCAAGACGATAATGCGTTCTACCTGCTGGTCACGCAGTTCTTCCAGGGCACTTTTAATACTGGGGCTCTGGTAGCGCATACCTAAAGCCACATAATAATCGTCGCCTAGTTCTTTCTGTACTAATTCTTTTAAATCTAAACCATAATACAAGAGGGGCGAGCCGCGCTCCGTCCAGAGTTCTTGGTATACTTTAGCTGATTTAGGTGCCCGGAAAGGGGCAATAATACCATTTATTAGACCGTAGCGCTGGGCAAACGGAATATCAATCACCCGCTTATCCATTAAAAACTCCCGCAGATACTTGCGCACCGCCGGGGTTTGCGGATTATCAGGAGTGCCAAGATTTATTAACAAAACACCAATTTTTCCAAAACGGGAAGATGCCATAAAGAAGTTTTAAGTTTTAAGTTGTAACCAATAAGCCTTATTCCCGCTATCCGGCAGCCCATTAAAAGCTTATTACGTTAACTTAATGGAATAACAAATTTTCTGTAGTAAAGATACACAGGTTCCGGTAAATAATTTTCTCCTTAACAACCATCCTGTCGCAATGTTCCGGCTAATGCTGTTTTATAATAAAATGGGGGCGATGAAAACGGCTAAATTACTACTTTCAATATAAGCATGTTGCAGTATAAACTATTCAATTCCCCCAATATATCCGGAAGCAATTTATCGGCCGGAAGCATTTAGAACAGGTTTAATAGTTTAGTTGGTTTTACTTAAATCCCAAATAGACAGTACATCTACGCTAAATGCCATTTAATTATTGTACTTTTGCCCTCTGAATTAAAACACTGCCGTTACTTTTAAAGTATTTTATAAAAAGCGGTAATAAAAACACATGAGCGAACCAACCCATAAAGCCGGCTTTGTCAGCATCATCGGGAAACCGAACGTAGGTAAATCTACGCTCATGAATGTGATGGTAGGCGAACGTTTATCTATTATTACGTCCAAAGCCCAAACTACCCGGCACCGCATTATGGGTATTTTAAACGGCGAAAACTTTCAGCTCATCTATTCCGATACACCCGGTATTATTCAGCCTAAGTACGAGCTGCACCAATCCATGATGCGCTTTGTGCATACTTCTTTAGAAGATGCCGATGTTATCTTGTTTGTAACGGATATTTACGAAAAGCACGACGAAGAAGAAATTGTGCAGCGTTTGCTGAAAACCGAGATACCTATTTTATTACTCATCAATAAAATAGATCAGGCCAGTTCCGACGATGTATTAGCCAAAATTGCGTATTGGAAAGATAAACTGCCGGCCAAAGAAATTGTACCTATTTCGGCTTTAGAGAAAAAAGGTACCGATAAGGTGTTTGAGTTGATTATGCAATATTTGCCGGAACATCCGCCTTATTACGACAAAGACGAACTAACCGACAAACCCGAGCGCTTTTTTGCCGCCGAAATAGTTCGGGAAAAGATATTTCAGTTGTATAAAAAAGAAGTGCCGTACAGCTGCGAAGTAGTGGTAGAAGAATTTAAAGAAGACGAACAAATTATTCGTATCCGGGCCGATATTAACGTGGAGCGCAAAAGCCAGAAAGGAATTATTATTGGTCATAAAGGCGAAATGCTGAAAAAAGTAGGAACGTTGGCCCGCAAAGACATGGAAGAGTTCTTCGCCAAAAAGGTTCACGTGGAACTTTATGTGCGGGTAAACGAAAACTGGCGGACCAGCGCCAAAGCCCTGAATCGCTTTGGGTATAGTGCTGATTAAATTATTTTATAGCCGATAATCCACGGCTGATTGCATTCTAAATAATAATTACGAATCACCTGAACGCGAATATATTTTAAGGTGTTAGGTATTCAGTTTATGAAAAATTCGTTGCTGAAAATCTTAACTAGAATTTAAAGCAACAAAGCTTTCTATATCAAAGTCCACAGACTATAAACAGTGAGCCGGAAGCGGAAACGCTGAGGCAAAATTAAATAAATTTCTAAATTCTTTTCGGAAACCCGGCCGCCAAAACCCGGGCTGAAAAGACAAAAACACACAAATGGCAAATATTGTAGCTATTGTAGGCCGGCCCAATGTCGGTAAATCTACTCTTTTTAACCGCTTGGTAGGTCAGCGGAAAGCAATTATGGATAATTCCAGCGGCGTAACCCGCGACCGGCATTATGGTTACGGCGAATGGTGCGGTAAATTTTATACCGTTATTGATACGGGCGGTTATGTACACGGCTCCGATGATATTTTTGAAGAAGAAATTCGGAAGCAGGTAGAACTAGCCTTGAATGAAGCTACCGTCATATTATTTATGGTGGATATTGATGCTGGCGTAACTGGCCTTGATCAGGAATTTGCGAATGTACTGCGGCGCAGCGATAAACCCATTTATATTGTGGCGAATAAAGCTGATACAAACATGCGCGCGCACTTAATCGGCGATTTTTACGCGCTGGGGGTAGGCGAAGAAATATATCCGGTGTCGTCGGCCAATGGCTCGGGTACCGGCGATTTGCTGGACGAAGTAGTAAAACACTTCGAAACCGAAGACTTGGAAGATCCGGACGAAGGTATTCCGAAAATTGCGGTATTGGGCCGCCCTAACGTAGGTAAATCGTCTTTTGTAAACTTGCTGCTGGGCGAAGAACGTAATATTGTAACCGATGTGGCGGGTACTACCCGCGATGCCATTCATTCGCGCTATAATGCTTTCGGCAACGAATTTATAATTATTGATACAGCCGGTCTCCGGAAAAAATCGAAAGTACACGAAGATATTGAGTTTTACTCCGTGCTGCGCTCTATTAAAGCCATGGAAGAATCGGATATTTGTATGGTAATGGTAGATGCTACCCGGGGCCTGGAAGCGCAGGATGTAAATATTATCGGCTTGGCCGACAAAAACCGCAAAGGCATTGTAATTCTGGTAAATAAATGGGATTTGGTGGAGAACAAGGAAACCAATACCATGAAGGAAATTGAAGATCAGATTCGGGAAAAACTAGCGCCAATGACCTATATGCCCATTATTTTTACGTCGGTATTAACGAAGCAGCGGGTGCACAAAGCCATCGAGATGGCTATTCAGGTGTATAAAAACAAAACCCAGAAAATACCTACGTCTAAATTAAACGATGTGCTGCTAAAAGAAATAGAAGCATATCAGCCGCCGGCGATTAAAGGTAAGTTTATAAAAATCAAATACGTAACGCAACTGCCCACGCATAATCCTACGTTCGCTTTTTTTTGTAACTTGCCGCAATACATCCGGGAATCGTACACCCGCTTTCTGGAAAATAAAATCCGGAAGCATTTTGGATTTGAGGGCGTGCCGATTAATATCGTGTTCCGGAAAAAATAATCAGTAAAATAAATTTAATAATACTTTCCCCTAAAAATATGAAAAAAATTTTGCTTTTATTGCTGGCGGCCGGTTCTTTAAACTTAATTTCCTGTGAAGCTAAAAAGACCGGTGAAAATGGTTCAGCGGATATATCGGTTAGCGATATGGAAAACAGTACTGCTGCTACCGATAAGGCCGAAACCACAACTGCTGCAATAGATTCTACGGCAATTATCACTGCTGATACCACCGGCAGCGACAGCATTCAGTAGTTTAGTTTTTTTAAAAAAGGATGGCCCGATAGGTCATCCTTTTTTAGTTTTTAATTTAGCAGTTTATTTTTTAGCAGAAATAGCTCCTTTCTGAAATCTTAAGAGCCAACTAAAATTATCTTTCCGCGTTTTAAAAGTCGGATTAGTAATACTAACTACAGGTATTAAATTACCTAAATAAGCCGGATATCATGAAGCAATTCTTTTTTAAATTTCTAATAATAAGTTCTGTTTGCCTGGCCACTGCTGCCTGTAGTTCTAAGGGAAATACCCACGAAGCCGAAACCGAAGCTGCTGAAACAGCTGAAACTCCGGCCGCGGAAGAAGCAGCCGATAATGAAATGGAAACCATTGATTCGGTGAGTAACCAATAATATATTTACTATATTCTTTTAATCGGGAACCACCAGATTGGAGGGGTATATTATGCTGGCTATCGATTTGCGGTTAAAAATAAACGATTAGGAAGAGGGAGATAACTTAGTTGTTAAAGCCCAATCTATTCTGATACAATATTACTTATACTAAAAAGCCCGGCTAGTTTATAGCCGGGCTTTTTTTTGAATAAAGATTTCAGAGAAATTAACCTATTCTTTTCTGAATAAGATTACTTACCCGGGCGAAAAGCGTTTGCGGATCTTGGGTGCGCCAGTTTACATGATCCAGGCTGCCGCCAAAATTTATGTAATAATCCAGGTTATATTGCTTCATCTCATCCAATACAAAATCCTGGAAACTAATAGCCGTAATCCAGCCGTCTTCTACATCTTCAAACCATTCTTCGTAATAAGAATCGTCGGAACCATGAAAGTTGAAAACGTTTTCGCCGATTAGAATAAACTGTTTAATGCCTTCGTGCAACATCGGATCAATAATGTTACGCTTCAGGTGCATAATATCGTTGTTCAGCGTATCGTTCCATTCGCCGATAAACTCAATAATGCCAAAGCCTAATTCATAATCCACAAATAGGATTTTCAGGAATAAGGTCTCTGATTCAATATCGTCCCATTGCGGATGTATATAGTAACCATAAATGGTATGGGTGTATTCAGATAAATTGTTTTCAGCGCCGTAAAGCGGCGAACGCGGATCTTCCGAAGCGCTGTATTGTTCAATCCAGTTATAAAAAGGCTCTATCGTATGCATAATATGTCAGGCAACAAGATAATTATTCATGGTTCTTCTTACTTTGTTCAGGAAAAGAGGTTGTTCTGTGCAAACAAAATTAACCCCGGAATTACAACGCCAGCCTACTGATTGCCTGTGATAATTTCTGTTGTTGTATAAGCCTCCTGGCGAAGTTCTGGTTAAGAAAACGTAAATTAGTATTACCTATTTTAGAGAGCACAAACCAAAATTGCAAATTTAATCAGACCTGAGATCGCCGGTTCTGCTGGTTATATCGGATGGAAACAAAACGCCTATAGTGCAGCCGGGCCGGCATGGGTTGTACATATTTATGAAACAAGTCAGCTTCTAGATATTTTAAACTTATATATTATTACGCCTATAAGATTTCTTGTTTATTGTTTTGAAGCCAAAGGGTATAAACAGGAAAAATTTAGAACGGCAAAGTAGCTGCGCCGTTAAAATTTTCTCAGGGGGTATTCTCAACTTTAAATTTTTAATAGTAGTTTTAAACATTCGAAAAATTGGGTTTTTACAGCCTGTAGTTTAACCTGAGCAAGTTTAAAGAATATAAACAAAATAAGTAAGCTATGAATAGAAAATTGCGGATGGGTATGGTTGGCGGGGGTAAAGGTGCTTTTATTGGCGCGGTACATCGTATGGCCGCCTCTTTAGATGGAGAAATAGAATTGGTTTGTGGCGCCTTTAGCAGCAACCCGGAAAGATCAAAAGAATCCGGCGAAGCTTTATATTTACCGGCCGATAGGATTTACGGCAACTTTGAGGAGATGATCCAAAAAGAAAAGGAATTACCCGAAGGTGAACGCATGGATTTTATCTCGATTGTAACGCCTAACCACATGCATTTCGGTCCGGCCAAAATGGCCCTGGAAAACGGATTTCATGTGGTATGCGATAAGCCGGTAACTTTAAACCTGGCAGAAGCAAAAGAACTAAAAACCATTATAGAAAAAACCGGTAAACTATTTTGCCTTACCCACAATTATACCGGCTACCCCATGGTAAAAGAAGCCCGGGCCATGGTACAAAGTGGCAAGCTGGGTAAAATAAGAAAAGTAATAGTAGAATACCCACAAGGCTGGTTGGCCCAACTGCAGGAAGCTACCGGCAATAAACAAGCTGAATGGCGCACCGACCCGGCCCGCTCCGGCGCTGCCGGTTGCATGGGCGATATTGGTACCCACGCCGAAAACATGGCCGAATACATTACCGGATTAAAAATAACCGAACTTTGCGCTGACCTAACCACCTTTGTAGAAGGGCGCCAACTAGATGACGACGGGAACGTATTGCTGCGGTTTGAAAACGGGGCCAAAGGCGTGCTGCACGCCAGCCAGATTTGCAACGGCGAAGAAAACGACTTTAATATCCGGATCTATGGCGAACTGGGCGGCTTGCAGTGGTTTCAATTGGAACCTAATACGTTGTATTATAAAACCAACGAAGAAGGTACCCGCCGTATCCGGACCGGGGTAGGCAATTTATCCGAAGTAACCAAAGCCAATACCCGTATTCCGGCGGGGCACCCGGAAGCCTTCCTGGAGGCTTTTGCAAATATCTACCGCAACTTTGCCTTTAGTTTAAAAGCCCACATGGCCGGCACCACGCCCGACCCAATCTATACCGATTATCCAGGTATTGAAGAAGGTATCCGGGGCCTGGCTTTTATCGATACTTGTATTGCTTCGTCGCAATCCGACCAAAAATGGACGAAGTTTGTGAGTTAGTCCACATTCAATAGTCTGGGCTTTAAAATTTTTACTAAGGTTAAAAGATGATTTGAAATAAAAATAATATTCCACTCAAAAATAATTTACTATAAATCCACTATGAAAAAAATTAAAGTAGGAGTAGTAGGTACCGGCTTTATTGGCCCCGCCCATATTGAGGCTTTGCGGCGACTGCCCAACGTAGAAGTAGCTGCTTTATGCGAAGTAACCGAAGAGTTGGCCAAAGAGAAAGCCGGCGTTCTGGGCATTGAGCGTTATTATACTTTCGAGAATCTCCTGAAACAAAGCGATATTACGAGTGTACATATCTGTACGCCTAACTTTTTACATTACTCCCAGTCTAAAGCGGCATTGCAGGCGGGCAAACACGTAATCTGCGAGAAACCTTTAGCCAAAAACCTGGAAGAAGCCGAAGAACTGGTGAGCATTGCTTCCCAAACCGGTTTGGTTAATGCCGTACATTTCAATTTGCGGTATTATCCTTTGATCCGCCAAATGAAAACCATGCGGGAAAAAGGCGAACTGGGCGATATTTATTCGTTTATTGGCTCTTATCTGCAAGACTGGCTGTTTTATAACACCGATTATAACTGGCGCCTGGAACCAGACAAATCCGGGGCTTCCCGTGCCATTGCCGATATCGGTTCGCATTTAATGGATGTGCTCGAATATATTACCGGCCTGAAAACCACTTCGGTAATGGCTGATTTTAACACCGTGCATAAAACCCGGAAAAAGCCTTTGAAACCCCTGGAAACTTATTCCGGGAAAATGCTGCAGCCGGAAGATTACGCCGATGTAGATATTAATACCGAAGACCACGCTAACGTTTTGTTACGTTTCGATAATGGCAACAGCGGAGTTATTACGGTGTCGCAGGTATCGGCAGGTCGCAAAAACCAAATGAAGCTGGAAATCTCCGGGTCTAAATCTACTTTTGCCTGGAACTCCGAAGCGCCTAACGAAATGTGGATCGGTAACCGCGACCAAGCCAATCAAGTGTTAATGCGCGATCCGTCGTTGGTGCATCCGGAAGTACGTTCGGTTATCACTTTCCCGGGCGGGCACAACGAAGGTTTCCCGGATACTTCCAAGCAACTGTTCAAAGAAGTATATGCCGCTATTGAAGCCGGTAAACAACCCGAAAATCCGACTTTCCCAACTTTTGCCGATGGTTACCGCGAGTTACTCATCTGTGAACGTATCCTGGAATCGAACCAGAAACAAAGTTGGGTGGGCGTTTAGGCGAAGCCTAAACGCAGTCCATAGTCGATGGTCCATAGTACATAGTAAAGAGAGTAAATTGACTATTTAGTTTAGATTTTTGTCATTAATAAAAGGCTTTCAATAATTATTGTCTTTTAACTATGGGCTATCGGCCATGGACTAATTCATTACGATGAGCTTTAAGTTTGAAGAACTAAAGGTCTGGCAAAGGGCGTTGGACTTTACAGTCAAGATTCATCAATTAACACAAAGCTTTCCGAAGGAAGAATTATTTGTGCTAACCAGTCAGATAAAGCGTGCAACTGATTCTATAGCACTTAATATTGCTGAAGGTTCAACCGGTCAATCAACCCCGGAGTTCCAGAAATTTCTGGGTTATGCTGTACGTTCAGCAATTGAAGTAGTAGCTTGTTTGCACATAGCCCGTAAGGTAATTTATTAGCAGACGATACCTTTAATGGTTTATACGAAGAATTAACCATTATTATAAAAATGATGCAGTCGTTGCGTAATTCACTAAAATAAAATATTGCAATTACCAGCCATAGAAATTATTTATTCTAAACTATGGTCTAAATAAATGTTTAATTTACCATGGACTATGGACCATGGACTATCGACTAGAAAGTTATGAAAGGACCCGGAATATTTTTAGCTCAGTTTTTAGGCGATGAGGCGCCATTTAATTCTTTTGAAAGCATCTGCGGGTGGGCCGCCGGTTTAGGGTACAAAGGCGTACAAATTCCCACTTGGGCTACCTCTATTGTAGATTTACAGAAATTAGCCGAAAGCAAAACTTACGCCGATGAGTTTAAAGGCATAGCCAATGCGGCCGGGGTAGAAATTACCGAGCTGTCTACACATTTGCAAGGGCAATTGGTAGCGGTACACCCGGCTTACGATAGTTTATTCGACGGCTTTGCCCCGGAACAATATCGTAACAACCCGCAGGCCCGGACCGAATGGGCCGTGCAGCAATTAAAATATGCCGCGCAAGCCAGCCAAAATTTAGGATTAACGGCCAGTGCTACTTTTTCTGGTGCGTTATTGTGGCATACCGTTTATCCGTGGCCGCAGCGCCCAGCTGGTTTGGTAGAAACCGGTTTTAAAGAATTAGCCAACCGGTGGCTGCCCATTTTAAATGCTTACGACGAAGCGGGCGTAGATTTATGTTACGAAATTCATCCGGGCGAGGATTTGCACGATGGCGTAACCTTTGAGCGCTTCCTGGAAGCTACCAATAACCACAAGCGGGCTAACCTGTTGTACGACCCGAGCCATTTTGTGCTGCAGCAATTAGATTACTTGCAATACATTGATATTTACCACGACTATATCAAAATGTTCCACGTGAAGGATGCCGAGTTTAACCCGACGGGTCGTTCCGGCATTTACGGCGGTTACCAGGATTGGGTAGACCGTCCGGGTCGTTTCCGTTCTTTAGGAGATGGGCAAGTTGATTTTGTGGGCGTATTCAGTAAAATGGCCCAGTATAATTACGAAGGCTGGGCCGTGCTGGAGTGGGAATGTGCCCTGAAGCATCCGGAAGATGGGGCGGCCGAAGGTGCTCCGTTTATCCAGCAACATATGATCCGGAGAACCGAGCGTGCTTTTGATGATTTTGCCGGTACCGGCTCGGATGAAGCGTATAACCGCAAAGTACTGGGATTAAGCTAAGACGATTACCTTTGGCTTACCAGGTTCTATTTCAAAAAAGCCTGTCCGGGTAGGGCAGGCTTTTTAATGTTTTAACTTTCCAGGAATTATAATACAGCGTAGTAGTGATTTTAGTGCTTAGCGGCACATCATGTATTTACTAGTGGTAAGGCTGATAGCTGCCATTCCATTATCTGCTTTTTGTTATAATGTTTAAATATTTGTCGCCCAGTACCCAACCATGATGGTACATCGGACTTAAAAGAATATCCTGTTGGGTTACCTGAAGTATTTCTATATTTTTAATCAGATTTATATCAGCTAAAAAGAGGCCAGCATTAATAAACTTTTTGTCGATTGCTACTTTTAGATGCCGGTCAGAGGCCGCTATTTTATAATAGTCCAATACTTCTTCCAATCGAAATAAAGGCGTGGGATTTTCTAATGCGGCTATCATTACGCCGTTTTTCCCCTTTTCGCCAAAGTACCCCAATCGTGCCGAATCGGTATAAACTTCCAAAATTTTCAGGTTGCCTTCTGCAATGATTAAAGAACTATAGTTTGTTTCTAAGGCATCAATAAAAATTAAAGGCTCAGCTATATTAACACTGATAGACTCCCTAACTCTAAGAATATCGGACTTACTTTTTACGTTTCGGATACCGGGTAATACCTGGCCGGAAGAATAATAACTTACCAGAAAAACTAGCGCCAGAAGTAAATTAATCTTTTTCATAGTTTCTTCATCAATGTTCTTTTTTATTTCAAAGAGCTCTGTAATCTATAAAATAGATTTGATCCGGAAAAGTAGATTATCTCTGTCTTTTAATGGCTTATATTTCGGCAGCAGCTTTAAACCAAAGAATGTCGTTTTATCCCAAGAAACCATCATAATAGATCTAACGCAGTTTTGTATAGGATACATATAAAAACCAGTTAGATTGAAAACGAAAAAGCCGCTGCAATCATCATTGCAGCGGCTTTTAATTAAGCATTAAAGCAGTTAAGCATTGCCCGGTACAAAAGTTATCGTCTTGAGTAAAGCCCGGCTGGAAGTGCCTTGCGGACGAACAACAATATAAATATCCTGGAGCTGATTACCAGCAGAACCGGAAAGCGGTATGCTACCAGTACTACTCTGGCGGTTTCCGGTAAAGTTTAAGGTACCTTGACCCAGTAAAGTGCCCGTTGGTTGTCCTGCTCTCACTTCTATCTGGTAATTACCGGTGCCTTTACCACTTAAACCCGTCAAATCAATCCGCGAAATACCGGTCATATCCAGTTGCTCGCCTTTTAACCAGCCTTGACCAGCCATAACCAAATAACTGGCCCCAGCCGAATCTTTTTTCGCCAATCCGTTTACTTCTATAAAGTCACTCACATCCATGATGTTGTTTCTTAAATATATAGCACCAGAACCAGCTAAAGGGCTAATACCCGGACCACCGGCATCGGTGTAAGTGGCCAGTAAACGGAATACATTGTTTCTTTTTTGTTGCTCATTAACGGTGGGCGTTACTTTACCAGCGGCTGGCAAAGAAGCTTTGGTATTTTCAGTACTAGCTAACGATAAAATAAAAGTTACAATTTGTTTAACATCGTTTTCAGGCATGGTAAGGTGCGCTGGCATTACATTTTCGCCCCAAACACCACTACCGCCTTTTCTGATTTTAGAAATTAGATATTCATGGGCCCGGGTGTCTTTCTGGTATTTCTTGGCTACATCTGTATAAGCCGGACCGATAGATTTTTCGGTAATGCTGTGGCAAGCCTTACAATCCGAATTCATCATGAGGGTTTTGCCTAATAAAGCTTCCGAAACCACCTGGTGGCCCATAGAGGCACTTGCCATATCGCTTCCCTGCACGTAATCCGTAGATACGTATAAGTTGTTCATGTCTACTTTCGAGCCTTTATCGGTTACTTTTGTTTGGTAGCTAACCGGCTTATTAGGGAAGTAGAAAGAACGGTTGCCCTGTACGGTTATATTTACCATGGGCTGTTCGTTACCGGCATATACTTCAACAGTGTTACTGATAGAATTAGCTTTTTTATCGTCCAGTACCTGTACGTTTACTTTGTAATCGCCGGCTTTGTTTATGGTGTAGTTCAGGCGGGGTTCGGTAGTTTCTTTTTTAACGTCACCAATCCGCCATACGTAGGTCAATTTATCTTTTTCCGGATCAGTTGCCTCTACGCTAGCCGTTAAGTTAAAAGGTAAGTTACCATTGAGTTTATCTACTTTTAAAGCCGCTACTTTTGGCGGCCGGTTACCGGCTAAGTAATCAATGCGGGATAAAGCGGCATCCGGATTTTTCGCAAACCAGCCTTTACCGTATTCCAGCACGTATAAACGGCCATCCGGACCAACTTCCATATCAATGGGGGCCGCTAATTTACCATTTTGCATAAAAGGCTCCATTTTGTCGTATTTGCCTTCACCAGTAATAGATACGGCTTTAATCCAATCCCGAATCCAGTCATAAATAAATAACTTACCATTGTAGTAATCCGGATAGCGGGTTTCTTTCGGGAACATATCGCTGTAATAAACTGGACCAGCTTCGGCGTTACGTCCTCCAATGCCTACTTCCGGAAAATCCGGCGACTCCACGTAAGGATACCAGATAAAAGCCGGTTGCGCTGGCGGCAGGTTAGTGATACCGGTATTGTTCCGGGATTCATTTACCGGTTTAGTCGGATCAAAAGCCTCGCCGCTTTTGCCGGTTCCATAATCAAACCGCCGGTAAGCGTAATTATTACCAATAAACAAAGGCCAGCCAAAATTCCCGGCTTGGGCAGCCCGGTTTACTTCGTCGTAGCCGCGTGGGCCTCGGGTCGCCATGCTGTCTTCGCGCGCATCGGGCCCTACTTCGCCCCAGTATAACACGCTGTTTTTTTGATCTACGGAGATGCGGTACGGGTTACGATGGCCCATGGTATAAATTTCGGGGCGGGTTTTATCGGTGCCGGGAGCAAATAAATTACCCTCGGGTATTTCGTAAGTGCCATCAGGCTTTATTCTTATCCGCAAGATTTTACCTCTTAAGTCGTTGGTATTACCCGCTGACCGGCGCACATCGTACTGCAAATGTCCCGGCCGGTCGTTTAAGGGCGCATAACCACTGCTCACATATTGCTGGCCTTTTTCATCGAAAGGCGTAGAGTTATCGCCGGTTGATAAGAATAGCATGTTACCGGGACCAAAAGCAATTGAGCCGCCCGTGTGGCAGCAGATTTCGCGTTGCGAGTAAAGTTGCAGAATTACTTTCTCTGAGCTTTTATCGAAGGTGTTGTTTTTGAAAGTAAAGCGGGATAAACGGTTTACCGAAGTATCAGTGGGACTGTAATAAACATAAATAAAATTATTGTTTTTAAAGTCCGGATCGGGGGCCAAACCAAGAATACCTTCTTCGGCGTTCACGCCTGGCGTACTGGTTTTAGAATACACATCTAAAGCCCCTACTTGTTTCAGGCTTTGATCGGATTGGGAGTAAAGCATTAATTCGCCGCGGCGCTGGGCTACCAATATATCCAGATTGGGCAGAATAGCCATTTCGGTGGGCTCAAAGAACTCACCCATGGTTAAAGTAGTTTTTACAAACCGGTCATCTTCCGGTACGTTTTGGGTTTTTGCTTTGGCGTAATCGAGCGTAACGTTATTGCCTACGGCGTACTGAATGCCGCCTAAAACATGTTTTAAAAATTGCTGATCAGCGTAAGATTCGTCAGTATGCCCCAAGGCCGTGTAAAAAGCCCGGCCGCCATCGTATTCGTGGTACCAGGCCATGGGGTGGTTTTTACCGTTCTGACCACCTTCGTAGGTTTTCTCATTAATGGTCATTAAAACTTTAGTCTCCGGATTCAGATTTTTGAAAGAGTACCACTCATCAAACCTTTTCCATTTCTTAGGCAGGTGTTTGGTAGCAATATTCTTGCGGTCTTTTACCAGTAAGGTAGCATTTTGCTGTTTCGGGTGGCTTAAAAACTGAGCGCCTACCAAGCGGTTATACCAGCCCCAGTGGTACTCGGTATCGGTGGCCGCATGGATACCCATAAAACCGCCGCCCGCCTGAATGTAACGTTCGAAGGCAGCTTCCTGGTAGTTATTTAATACGTTGCCGGTAGTGCTTAAGAAAACTACTGCCGCGTAGTTTTTTAGGTTGGCATCGGTAAAAAAGGTGGCATCAGTGGTGGTGTCGGCTTCCATGCCATTTTCGCCGGCTAATTTCATTAAAGCTATATTGCCCTTGGCAATAGAAGCATGATAATAGCCGCTGGTCTTACTAAAAATAAGTATTTTGGGCTTAGCCAAAAATTTGTTGAAAGCAAAAAGCGCAAAGACCATTAAGGCGCCGATGCTTCCGGTGAAAAACTTGTGAGAGGATTTAATTTTCATTACTCTTTATTAATGTATATAGCGCACGCTACTTTTAGAATGGTAATAATTATTCAACTAAATAGATTCAAATTTATTATTAAATTAGTTAAGATAAAATAGTTATAAAACTTATAAACTATATTCATGCCTGGATATTGGCTGTTGAGTCTTTGTTATATTTAAAAATTTTAAATTTTCAGCTTCAATGTAAGCTTTAAGGCTTAGGGTAGATTAATTTTATACGTTCTGTGATTAAAGTATTTCTAATGTTTAATTAATTTTATTAATAATATTATATTAAAAATGCTTTATCGTTGAATAAATTCTTAAATGAGTAAAATGCAAAAAAACTTGGTGCAAAAATTTTGCAGCAATTATATTTTATTTATTTATTTTTAGACAAAATTGCAAGTACAAATAGTAATAATACATATGAACAGATTAAAAAAGTGGTTAGTTGTGGCAGTAGTAATAGGACTTGTTTGTAACAATGCTTATGCAACTAAAAAAGATAAAAATCAGGCGGGAGATAACACCCTCATGCCCGCCGAAAAAAAAGCTGGCTGGACTTTACTCTTCGATGGTAAAACGATAGATCAGTGGCGCGGGTTTAAAAAAGACAATGTGCCAGATTCGTGGCAAGTACAAGATGGCGCTATTGCCTTGGTAGGTAAAAATGGCGGCGATATAATTACCAAAAACCAATACGAAAATTATGAGCTCATGCTCGATTGGAAAATATCCGAGGGTGGCAACAGTGGCATTATCTATAATGTATCGGAAGATCCGCAGTATACCGCAACTTACCATACCGGTCCGGAAATGCAGGTATTGGATAACGAACGCCATCCGGATGCCAAGATGGGCAAAAACGGTAATCGCCAAGCCGGCGCTAACTACGATATGATACCATTAACAAAACCGGCGGTAAAACCGGTAGGGCAGTGGAACCGGGTAAGGTTAGTAGTAAATAAAGGCCACGTAGAACACTGGCTAAACGGTAAAAAAGTAGTGGAATATCAACTGGGTAGCCCCGAATGGGAAGCATTAGTAAAGCAAAGCAAATTCGCCAGCATGCCGGGCTACGGGCGCACTCAGAAAGGACATATAGCGCTGCAGGATCACGGCGATAAAGTCTGGTATAAAAATATTAAAATTCGTCAGTTGTAATTTTATACTACTATCAATCAAGAGCTACTTAAGTCTTTCTATACTTGTCTTCCACTTTAAAACTTAAAATTAAATTTAATGAACGAGAACGTTAACAGAAGTGCTTTATTTTTGGGGAGTTGCTTTGCAGTTATTACCACTGCCTTTACCTTCTCTATTAGGGCAGGGATTCTACCTGAACTAGGTAGAGAGTTTGGCCTGACTGCTGAACAACTTGGATTTATTAACTCCATGTTTTTTTTAGGATTCCCTATTTCCATGATTATTGGAGGATTGGTGTACCATACTTTTGGTGCTAAAAATATTATGTTAGTGGCATTCGTGGCTCATACTATTGGTATATTAACAACTATTTATGCCGGAGGATATACCGGATTACTTATTTCTACCCTATTTATTGGTTTTGGTAATGGATGTACAGAAGCTGCCTGTAATCCGATGATTGCCGATATGTATTCCGGAGTAAAAATGGATAAAATGCTGAATAGGTTCCATATGTGGTTTCCTGGTGGGATACTCGTTGGCTCTCTTATTTCCTTATTCATGACCAATATGGGCTTGGGCTGGGAAGCGCAGATGTGGATCACCATGATTCCTACTGTTATTTATGCCATTTTATTTTTCGGGAAAACTTTTCCTAAACCACAAGTGGAAGGAGCTACCTCGCTCGGTAATAACTTTAAGGCTATGATTTCATCTGTCTTTGCGTTCTTGTTTATTGCAATGATGTTAACGGCGGTTACAGAGTTTGGTGTTAACCAATGGGTCGGTATTATTTTGGCCAGCAGCGGTGCCAGTCCCATGCTGATTTTAGCTCTGACCAGCGGTTTAATGGCAGTTGGTAGGTTTAATGCCGGACCGGTTGTTAAAGCATTTGGTCAGACTGGTGTGCTCTTAGGAGGTGCTATTTTAGCGACTATTGGCGTTTACATGTTCAGTACAGTTACCGGCCCACTTGCCTATATGGCCGCCATTATATTTGCTTTAGGGATTTGTTATTTCTGGCCGGTAATGATCGGCGCAACCGCTCAACGGGTTCCCCTGAGCGGTGCCTTGGGAATGTCCATTATTGGTGGCATAGGTATGTTTTCTAGCGGCATTGCGATGCCTTTCATTGGTGGCCTGATTGATAGTGCCAGAACGAAATATACTGCTGCCGGATTAACTGGGGATGCTTTGGAATTGGCAACTGGTCAGGATACCCTGGGGAAATTAGTAACTATTCCTGCCGTACTAATCGTGTTATTCCTTATTTTCTACTTTTGGCAAAAAAACTCCAAAAGTACTAAAGGAATGGAAGTGGCTACGCATTATTAATATAAAGGGCTACCGACCCTCGATGCCATTGCGACTCTGCTTAACAGTTCGTAACCCATTTTTTTGCGAATCGGGCTGGCCCCAAAATGAAATAAGTTGAATCCTAAGTTTATAAACAAAGAATTTAGGAAAGAAATAAGGCCCTTTTAATAGGAGCGGCTTATTAAAATATTTTATCCACCACAAACAAGTAAAAGGCTGCTGATCAATCGGCAGCCTTTTTAATTAGTTCTTATTTAAAAGTGTGATTCCGCTATTGATGGCACACCACATACAAACATATTAAGTAAAGTATCCTACTGCCTGCTATGGGGGAAAATATGGAAACCACTATAAATAAAAAATTCTGGGCCCTAAGTATCTTGGTGCTATCCTTGGTTTTTACTTGTAAAACCCCGGAACCAATCGCGCAGAAAGACAACTCCACCCGTACGGTGGTAGATAAAGATCCGCCTTCTAAGCCTTTATCGCCGGCAGAAAGCATGAAAAAAGTAGCGTTGCCCGCCGGTTATCACCTGGAACTGGTAGCTGCTGAACCCATGGTACAGGAGCCGGTAGCTATTGCCTGGGACGGCAACGGCCGCATGTTTGTAGCCGAGATGAATACCTACATGCTGGATGTGTATGGTACGGATAAATATAAACCGGTCAGCCGTATTAAGTTATTGGAAGATACCAACGGCGACGGTAAAATGGATAAGGTATCGGTGTATATCGATAAAATGGTGTTGCCCCGCATGATCTTGCCACTCGACGACCGGCTGATTGTAAACGAAACCAATACGAACCATTTATATAGCTACCGCGATACCAATAACGACGGCGTGGCCGATGAAAAGATACGGGTATACGAGAACGATTTGGTGGACACCCGCAATTTGGAACACCAGAAAAGCGGTTTAATCTGGAACATTGATAACTATATTTACGTGTCCCGCGATCCGATTCGCTTCCGGTATAAAAAGGGGGTAATCGTAGCCGATTCGCTGATCGAAGATCCGGGCGGGCAATGGGGTTTAACCAATGATAACTACGGGCGTTTGTTTTTCTCGGCGGGTGGCGCCGAAAGGCCGGCGGTTTCCTTTCAGCAGAATCCTGCTTACGGCCGGCTCGATTTTGCTGACCAGTACAACGAAGCTTTCCTGGAAACCTGGCCCATTATAGGTACGCTGGATGCACAGGGTGGCCGCAAACGAATGCGACCCGAAGACAATACGCTGAACCATTTTACCTCTAGTGGTGGCCAACTTATATTTCGCGGCGACCGCCTGCCAGCTGAGTTGCAAGGAGATTTCTTTACCCCGGAACCGGTAGGTCGCTTAATCCGGCGCGCCAAAGTAATCAACCAGGCCGGTAAAATTTCTTTGCAAAATGCTTATAAGCAAAAAGAGTTTCTAGCCTCTGCCGATATGAATTTCCGACCGGTTAACATGGCTACCGGTCCCGATGGTTTAATGTACGTAGTTGATATGTACCACGGTATTATTCAGGAAAGTGAATGGACCAAAGAAGGTAGTTATATCCGGCCCCAAATTTTGGCCAAAGGCATGGATAAAAACAAAGGCATGGGCCGGATATACCGCATCGTGCACGACGATTTTAAACCTGATACTCAAAAACCAAACTTGCTCCATGAGCCCTCTGCCACTTTGGTAACTTATCTGAGCCATCCCAACGGCTGGTGGCGCGATAATGCTCAAAAACTGATAATTGTCCGGAATGATCAATCGGTGGTGCCCGCCTTAAAAAAACTAGCCCTAGGCGAACAAACCTTCTGGGATAAATTACTTTTCTGGCGCAGCAAACCCAATCATTTAGCCCAAATACACGCCCTCTGGACCTTAGAAGGATTGGAGGCCATGGATAAAAATACCTTATTTCGGGCTTTGAAAGATAAAAATGCCCAGGTAAGAAAAACCGCAGTTTGGATTAGCGAAATGTATCTGAAGCAAAATAGTGTTGAAACTATCCAACAACTACAAAACGTACTGAATGATCCAGACCCGGAAGTAAAAGTGCAGTTAGCTTTATCGTTGCGGTCTCTTAAATCCGATCAGGGCCAGGCCATGGTGCAGGAGCTTATTGCCCGTAATCCGGCTAATTTTATGCTGGTAGAATCAGAGAAAAGCCGGGTTAAAACCGCGGAAGCCATTGCCAAAAGAAAAGAAGAAAACCGGAATTTAACCGCGTACGATAGAAATCTGGTTACCAAAGGCGCCGTTATATTTCAGCAGATCTGTGCTTCCTGCCACGGGCAAGACGGCAAAGGAATTGCTTTGGGAAGTAACGATATGGTAGCACCGCCTCTTTCGCGATCCAAGCGCATTACCGGGGACAAAGCCGTAGCAGTGCGTATTTTGTTGCATGGTTTAACAGGACCGGTAGAAGGAAAAACCTATCCGGATGTGATGCCGGCTATGGGCCACAATACGGATGAATGGATTGCGGCTGTATTAAGTTATGTCCGCAATGACATGTACAACAAGGCCCCCATTATTAAACCGGAAGAAGTAAAAGAAATAAGATCCCAAACTGCCGGTCGGCAAAAATACTGGACCTTACAAGATTTATCAGCTTATGCCAAGTAATCGTATTTATCAAGCTGGCAAATTGGGTCTGAAATAGTTTCTGGGTAATATAATTAGTGTGTAACTGCTATCATGCAAGTTTAGCAGCAATACAGTTATAAAAGGCTAAGAGCCTATTTCGGGACGACGAATGTTAGCACACAAAATCTACTAACCGAATTGTTTTGCGTAATAGCAATTAGGAAGCAGGCCGGGGAAAAGTTGATTTTTAAACCAATAGAATGGAATACTTACGCTTATTGTTTAGATGAATATGAACTGGTAGAAAAGAATATACTAACATGATAAAAAACCGGGCTTCTTTTTGGCTTTGCCGCTCTATTATTGGGTGTTTCCTGCTCCTTGTTTTGGTAGGCAGCTGTAAGCCGGCAAAGTCCGAAGATTTAAAACCTGCCCCGGTTCCGGCACCTATTAACCCGCCGCTCGAAACTACGTCGATTAACAATGCCGTGGAAACCTACGGGCAAATAAAAGTGCAGGGTAATAAAATTGTAGATAAGAACAACCAGCCGGTACAGTTGCGGGGCATGTCTTTGTTCTGGAGCCAGTGGATAGGTAAATACTACACGCCGGAAACGGTTAAATGGCTTAAAGATGATTGGCGTTGTACCGTGGTACGGGCGGCAATGGCCGTAGAAGAAGGAGGTTATCTGCAAAACCCGGAGGTGGAAAAACAAAAAGTAATAACGGTAGTAGATGCCGCCATTGCGCAGGGCCTGTACGTTATTATTGATTGGCACGATCACCACGCGGAAAAGAATGTAACGCAAGCCAAAGCTTTCTTCTCCGAGATGGCCCAGAAGTATGGCAATAAACCCAATGTTATTTACGAAATTTATAACGAGCCGCTGGATGTATCGTGGCAAGGCGTGATTAAACCTTACGCCGAAGAAGTTATTCGGGCTATCCGGCAGTACGATCCCGATAATATTGTGGTGGTAGGTACCCGGAATTGGTCGCAGGAAGTAGATGAAGCCGCCAGTAACCCGATTGCGGGAGATAATATAGCTTACACTTTGCATTATTATGCCGCTACGCACAAGCAATGGCTGCGGGATAAAGCCAGTGCGGCTCTGAAAAAAGGTGCGGCCTTAATGGTAACAGAATTTGGCACGTGCGAAGCCAGCGGCGACGGTTTTCTGGATGTAACCGAATCAAAAGCCTGGTGGAAATTTTTGGACGATAATAAAATATCCTGGGTGAACTGGTCCGTGGCGGATAAAGTAGAAGCAACGGCCGCTTTAAAACCCGGCGCTTCGCCTAACGGCGGGTGGAGCGAGAGCCAGATTACGCCTTCCGGTAAACTGGTGCGGGGAGAACTGCAAAGTAAAAATCCAAAAAGTAAGTAAAGCAACACGCTTTTTAATAAAAGCAGGAGTTAGTCTTTATAAGATGCTTGGCGGGTAAGATCAGCATAATGATAAGCTTTTTTATCTAAGTTGTGGTAATACATCTGGGCACTTTCCTGGAAAATGGCGCTGGAAATACTCTTACGCAAATCAAACCCGGGAAATGAAATGTTGGCTAGATCTAATACCGTGTAAAAGGCATTTTCGGTACCAATCTTTTTGGCCTGGTGGGCACTTAAAAAACTTGTTTTCTCTGGATAAAGGCTTTTGTAATTTTCTGAAGTCCAGATAAAAAAAGGAATATGCAAAGTAGCGGGAGCGGGTGTTACATGAAAATCTATTTTATTAGGGCTAAGATCAAACAAATCTTCTCCGTGGTCGGATAAAAAAGTTACCGTTGAAACTAATTGATGCTGGTTTAAGGTGCTGATTACACTGTCTAATACATAATCGGCGTACCGGATACTATTATCATACGAGTTGGAAATAGCCGCTTTTGTCGCCGAAGATTGTGTATCGAGGTAGCCAATAGTATTTCCCGAAGGCGTAAAATAATCAAAGCTTTTGGGATAGCGCTTGGTGTATTCCCAATGGTTGCCCATCGTGTGGAGTACAAAAAAAATATCCTGGTTATCGGCTTTAATAATACTGTCTAATAAGGGCAACAACCGTTCGTCGTGGTATTCTTTTGTCCAGGAATCAAAATTAGGTGATGTATTGGGCGAAAAGACAGCTACATCCGCAGTTTTAGCATGCAGCGTAATGGTGCCGGACCAGAAAATATCTTTATCGGATTGGTTACTTAACCAAACTGTCTTAAAACCGGCATCTTTAAAAGCAGCTAAAATACTCTTTTCTTTTAATTGTAAATCCAGGTTGGTGGGTACCGCCCGGGTAATGATCTGCGGCACTGCCATCCAGGTTAAATTTGATCCCGAAATAGCCTGTGAAAAAGAAATAAGATTAGGCCGGGCTTTTAAGCGGGGCGAAGTAGACTTAGGATAACCGTTTATTCCCCAACGGTCAAAACGCGAAGACTCGCCAATAACCAGCACATGTACCTGACGCTTTGCTACCGAGTCGTTTCTAAAAGCATTAAAGTGAAAGTTTTCCGCCTGATCTAAATTATTTTTCTGCTTAAAAGCGTACGCCTGGCCTAACCCGCTTAAAAGACTAACCGGGTAGTTTTCTTCCAGTATATCGCTGGTTAGTATTTGATCATTATACTTTCTTACTGCTATATAAGTAACATTTACCACAATAGCGGCTAGCGAGATAGTGGCTGCCTTTTTAAAAGAAACTTTGGTAAGAGGAAATTTATAAACCGTAAATAGATATAGTAAAAGATAAAGAAAAGAAATGAGCAAAAAAGGTTTAAGAATACCTCTGGTTACTTCTCTAACCTCCGCAACATTGGTTTGCAGTAGAAACGATACTAATGAAAAATTTGGCCTGGCGTTAAACCAAAGAGCAGTGGCTATAAATAAAGGATTTAGAATAACAAAAACGGATAGAAAGTAAAAATACAGCTTAACGTTCTTATAAAAGAACACCAAAGGCATCAGAAACATCAGTAAAGAAACTACCAGGCGGCTAAGGGATAGCAAATACAATTCCTGATAAAAGCCAAAAATAACATCGAGTATAGTTGGTAATAAAAGAAAAAAAGAGATAAAGGTAAAAATTATAATACACCTAATATAATTAGGCTTGGTAGCTAAAGTGCGTCCTGCCATTAATGAAAGATCTTAACTATTAAGAAAGTACCTGCAATTTCAGTTTTATAAATTCGGCTAAATTAATGGTTATTAACATAAAATTAAAAAGAAATTATATAAGTAAATTATTGGCTTTAAATAAAGAAAAGCTGCAAATTGCCCGCATACGGCTGTTATTACCATTAATTTACATGGCAAGTATTGTCTTGTAAAAAGCAGTAATTTACTTAATAACAACACCTGCTTACCAAACATCCACTTACAATTTACATGGTGAGGCTTTCTTTATTAAATAGGTTTAATAGCTACAGGTTAAAAGTTTGGAGATGTTTATAAAATATCCAACTTTTTTCCATATTATTAATCTTTAATAGCTTATAGTATTTCAAGCTGCACCGTTTAGGAACTCCTTTCATTCCCGGTTAAATGGTTAGAAATGCAAGCTCCTTAAATTAGGCGGACCCAAGTGAGGAGTACTTCTGATATTACCGTGTACCGGAATGCTGCCCCTAAAGAAATAGTAAGCGAACATTTAGCCGGGGTGCGGGTTTTATGGCCACGTGGGAAGCCGGAAGTTTTTGATTGCCGAAGAAACGTACGTGCTTACCGCGTCAGATTAAGTTAGGTATGAATGACAAATTTTGAAAATAAGCTAAAATGAACAGATTAAAGTTAAGTGTATTCTTATTTTTTGTAGGACTGGTAAGTTTTGTAAGCAGTCCTGCTTTTTCGCAAAGCAAAACTTTGGGAATCTTTGAAGGCCACGGCGATATCGGTAAAGATGTAAAACCCGGTTCGGCCGTGTATAACCCCAAAACCCAAGAGTACGAGATGAGTGGCTCGGGCTATAATATCTGGTTTGATCACGATGAATTTCATTATATGTGGAAAAAAATGAAGGGTGATTTTATCCTGTATACCCGAGCCCGTTTTGTGGGCAAAGGCGTAGATCCGCACCGCAAAGTAGGCTGGATGGTGCGCGCCAATCTGGAAGGGAATTCACCGCATATTAATGCCGTGGTGCACGGCGACGGCCTTACTTCGCTGCAATTAAGAAGAACCGCCGGGGCCAATACCGAAGAAATCCGGTCGGAATTAACCCACGCCGATGTGATTCAGCTGGAAAGAAAAGGCAATACTTACACCAAGCGGGTAGCTAAGTTTGGCGAGCCGTTTGTAACCGAAGAAGTAGTCAATTTAGACCTGGGTGATGACGTATATGTAGGCTTGTTTTTAGGATCGCACAACAAAGATGTGGTGGAGAAAGGCATTTACAGCGATGTCCGTATTTCGGTGCCGGCCCGCGAAGGTTTGGTGCAATACCGGGAATACCTGGGCAGCAGCATTGAGTTACTGGATGTAGCTACCGGTAAGCGGGAAATAATCTATAACTCCCCTAAATCATTGCAGGCTCCCAATTGGACCCTAGACGGCAAAAGCCTGATTTATAACAGCGATGGACAGATGTATAACTTCGACTTAGCCAAGCGCGTGCCTAAACTGATTAATACTGGCAATGTAAAAAATAATAACAACGACCACGTACTTTCTTTTGATGGCAAGATGTTAGGACTCAGCAGCGGCGTACCGGAACTGGGCGGTTCTATTGTCTGGACTGTACCGGTAAGCGGTGGGACACCGAAGCAAATAACCCCTAAAGGCCCTTCTTACCTGCACGGCTGGTCGCCGGACGGCAAGAACCTGATTTTTACCGGGGAACGCAACAAAGAATTTGATATTTACCGGGTGCCTTCCAATGGTGGCCCGGAAGTGCAATTAACCACGGCGCAAGGCCTGGACGATGGATCGGAGTATACGCCGGATGGCAAATATATTTATTTCAACTCCAACCGGACGGGCACGATGCAGATTTGGCGCATGAAAGCCGACGGTAGCGAGCAAGAAGCAGTAACGACTACCAATGAGTTCCAGGATTGGTTCCCGCATATTTCACCGGATGGTAAATCGATTGTATTCTTGTCGTTCTTAAAAGAAGAAGTAAACGCCAATGATCATCCATTTTACAAGCATGTTTACCTGCGGATAATGCCGGTTACCGGTGGTACGCCCAAAGTTATTGCCTATCTATACGGCGGCCAAGGCACTATCAATACACCTTCCTGGTCCCCGGACAGCAAACGGGTAGCCTTCATCAGCAATAGCAGCGATATTACTACTACCAGCTCTGGCAGTGTAGAAATGAGCAAAAAATAAAATTTTTGCTGAAAGTATTTTAGCAATATTTTAAAACTAATAATTGCTAGAAAGTCAGGTAGAATCGTGGTTTATATTATGGGTTAACAGCCAACAGATAAAGTTAAAAGAGTCGGAATATTAATGTGACCCTTAATATTTCTACTCTTTTACTCTTGGTATTTATTCTCAAATGAGATTATCACGATTATAACAATAATGATCACCTTATACAAAACAAGACCGAGAGTTTTAAATTAAAATTATGAGAAAGAAAGTTTTACAATTAATCGTATTGTTTGTGATATCCAGTTTAGAGATGCAAGCGCAGCAATCCGGAAAATGGGTTTCTTTATTCGATGGCAAATCAACAGCGCAGTTAAGAGGTTATAAAATGGAAGGGTTTCCAACTGAAGCATGGAAAATTGAAGATGGCGCCCTGGCTACCCAAACCGGAGTACCTAATGTAGATCTGGTTACGAAAGAGACTTACCAGGATTTTGAGTTAACATTTGACTGGAAGGTATCCGAAGCAGGTAATAGTGGGGTTTTTTACCATGTGGAAGAAACAGCTAACCAAGAGGCCGGCAACGGTAACAGCCCCAACTGGCTCGATGATTTTGAGATGCAGCTTTTAGATGATATCAACTTCAATGACAAAGAACCAAAGCGGTCGGCCGGCTCTTTGTATGACTTGATTACGCCACAGCATAAAAAGTTAAAACCTGTAGGTGTGTATAACCAGGCCCGGTTAATTGTAAATAAAGGGCATGCCGAACATTGGCTCAACGGCGCCAAAGTAGTGGAGTACCAAATAGGGTCGGATAGTCTAAATCAACTGATTGAAAACAGTAAGTTTAAAGACAATCCTGATTTTGCGCAGTCAACTACTGGTCATATCATGTTTCAACATCATGGTCAGAAAGTCTGGTTAAAAAACATTAAAGTCAGAAGATTATAATTAACGTGAGTTATGGATTAGAATGATAAACAATGTGCTATTTTAAAGGATAAATGTCTATAATCAATTGTTTAAAGTATATACTATTAATTTAGCCAAAATAAATCATTATTTGATTCGCATAAGGGGTTTAATATCAATTGTCTATATTTGTAACTTGCGTTTTGTTAAGAAAGGATAGAACATAGTTAGGGCAGTGGTTTAGTAAATACTTGTTTACCCTATTAACCAAAAAAAAGAGGCTACAGATAAAATCTGTAACCTCTTTTTTACTGTGGGGCGTACTGGATTCGAACCAGTGACCCCCTGCTTGTAAGGCAGGTGCTCTGAACCAGCTGAGCTAACACCCCTTCTTTTTACCTGTTGGCAACCTTTTGTTGCTGTTTGGTGGTGCAAATATCGTATGATTTTTTTAAAGACCAAACTTTTTCTGAAAAATAATTAATTTTTTTTCTCGTCTTAAAACGCACAAAAACTTGGCAGCTTCACCGCTCTGGTGTATCTTTATTTCTACATAAAAGTGCAATTACGTTAATAGCTTGAAAGCCAAAGTAATCGGTAGAATTTTGGGGTGGGCCCTTGCTGGTTTTCTGTTTTTGTCGGTGCTGGCAGCTTCTTTGGTGTACCTGTACCAGGATAAAATTATTCAGTTATTTGTAGCCCAGGCCAACCAGCAACTTAAAACCAAAGTGCAGGTGGGTAAAATTTCGTTGTCGTTATGGGATAAGTTTCCGCAGGTTTCGGTTACCTTAGATCAGGTACAGATAACGGAAAGCGTGCCCGGCAGTACCGAACCGCTGGCTACGGCCGGTAAAATATTCTGCACTTTTAACCTAAAAGATATGGTGCAAAAGAAATACCGCGTGCGCCACTTGTACCTGCAAGATGGTACCGTGCAGATTAAAGTGTTGCCCAACGGGGAAGTTAACTACCATATTTTCGGAGAAGATACCACGGTTACGGCTAACCCCAAAAAAGAAGCGTTAACTTTTAACTTGGAAGCCGTTGGGTTAAAAAATATGGTGGTAACCTACACCGACGCGGTGGTAAAGCAGTTTTATAAATTAGAAGCCCGCCAGGTACAAGCCAATTTAGAAGTAAAAGCCGACCAGGTAGCCGTGCAAACCCAGGGGGGCGTTTATATCCATACCATCCGGCTAAACAAAAGCGACTATTTCAAAGAAAAGGAAACCGTGGTAGAGGCGGCCTTCTTTCTTTATCCCGAAAGTAAAAAAATAGATCTGGCACCTTCCACTATCCGGCTGGGCCAAGCCGATTACCAGGCGCAGGGTGCCATTACGTATGATCGTAAAACGTACCTGGATTTAAAGATAGCCGGCAAGAACACTAATATTCAATCGTTGCTGTCTTTGTTACCAGATAAAATAGCCCGGCAGTATGGACAGTACCGCAGCGACGGCGATGTTTACTTTAACGGGCAGATAAAAGGGGAGATATCGGCGCAGGCTACGCCGCAGGTAAACGTTGATTTTGGTTTACGCCAGGTTTCATTTTATCATCCCGATTACAAGCAGAAAATCAAAAACCTCAGCTTTACCGGTAATTTTACCAACGGCGCCCGGCACAATGCCCAAACCTCCGTCGTATCGGCGAAAAACATTAAAGGAAGCTTGGAGAACCGGGCTTTTGCCGGCAACCTGGTTTACCGCAACTTTCAGGACCCGCAGGTAGCTTTAGATGTAAAAGCTACACTGGATGTAGGCCACGTGTTGGGTTTGTTTCCGGTAGCAGAAATAAAGCAGGGAAGTGGTTTAGCCAAAGTAGCGCTCAGCTTTTCGGGCAAAGTTAAGGCCTTGCAAACCGGGGTGAGTCGGGGCAGGATAACCGCATCGGGGGATATTGTCCTGCAAAATGTAACTTTGCTGCTGCGCGATTACACCCAACCATTCCGGAACCTGAACGGTACTTTTTTAATCCGGAAGAACGACCTGGCCGTAACTGATTTTAAAGGTTGGTTAGGCGCTTCGGATTTCCGGCTAAACGGCTATTTCAAAAATGTAATCGGCTGGTTGTTTCTCACAAGGCAAAGCGTACTGGTGGAAGCTGACCTGGAATCCCGTTTTCTGGACTTTGACCAGCTTTTAAGCAGCAGTTTGGCCAATAATACCAGGGCCGGGGCGGGCAAAACCAATCGGGGTGGCACCCGAAGAGGGGGCCAGGATTACAAATTGGTTATTTCGCCTTATCTTGATTTTGATTTAAATGCCCACGTGCGAAACGTTAGTTTCCGGCGGTTTAACGGGAAAAACTTACGGGGAAATATCCGCTTGAAAAACCGGGTAATTTCTTCGCCGGATATGTCGCTGCAAGCTATGGGCGGCCGTTTTGGGTTAAAAGGAACTTTGGATACCCGCAGCAATAACAGTATAAAAGCCACCACCATTACCACCCTGGATCATATTCAAGTAGATAGTTTGTTTTACGTATTCGAGAACTTTGGCCAGAACTTTTTGGTGCAGCGCCATTTAAAAGGGGAGTTAACGGCTGCTATCCACTCCGATTTATATTTCGATTCGCACCTGAACCCCCAAACCGATAAGATGGAAGCCGAAGTAAAAGCTTCTATCCGGAACGGGCAACTGAACTCCTTTGAACCGCTACAGAAATTATCGGCTTTTGCCGATCGCCGGGAATTAGCTAACATGCGTTTTTCAGAATTGAGCAATACGTTTTACATCCAGAGCCGCACGGTTTTTATTCCGGAAATGGAAATAAAATCCAACGTGTCGCGCGCTTCGCTGATTGGTATTCAGGGTACGCATACTTTTGATCAGCAAATGGATTACAAATTTCGCATTCCTTTAACGCTTTCTAAAAAACGCGATAAAGACGAAGCCTACGGCACCGTAACCACCGTATCGAACGCTACGCCTAATTTATTCTTGACCCTGAAAGGCAATGAAAGTAACTACAAAATAGCGTACGACAAAGAGCGGGTAAAAAACAAGATCGCGCAGGACCTGAAACGCGAAAAACAAACTATTACCGATATTTTGAAAGGGAAAAAGCCGGAAAAGAAAAAAGAACCCGAGCCCCAAACCGGCGAATATTTCGATTTTTAGTTTATTACGCTCTCCCTGCCATTGCTCCCCAACCAGCTTCCCTGCTAAAACAATGGCCACTAACATTTACCCCAAGGCCACGTTTAATTAAACTCATGTTTAAAAACAGAATAAACAATCATATGGAAGCGCAAGAAACACAGTTATTAAAAGATTACTCCGTAAACGAAAAAAGTGCCTATCTGGCCGCTATTGCCAGCGTGGCTTCGGCCGACCGGATGGCCTCTCCGGAAGAAATTGAATTTTTAACCTTGCTTTCGCAGGCGGCCGGCTTACCTACTGATTCGCAGCAGGAAGTAATAGCCGTTGCCAATGATCCGAGCAATGTAAGCATTCAGAAGTGTTTGGATGTGCTAAAAAACAGCGAGCTCCGGTTTTCTTTTATTACCGATGTTATGAGTTTTGCCAAATCGGACGGGAAACTGGATGCTACCGAGCAAACTAAAATTCAGCAGATGGCGCAGTATTTAAATATAAATCAGCAACAGTTTGGGGCTTTACAACAATTTGTACACAAAGCCGACGAAGCACAGCAACAAGGGCACAATCCTACCGATCCGGCCTTTCTGCAAAACTCCGGTTTAGCCAATATGCTGGGGCAATCAGGCGTGCCAACCGGTGGCCTCATGAAAGGTTTGCTGGGTGTACTGGCTCCTATTGTTATTTCCCGGATGATGTCGGGCCGCAGCGGTGGCATGGGCAGTGCTGGTGGTATGGGCGGCGGCCTTTTGGGTGGTTTGCTGGGTAACGTAATGGGCGGCGGTGGCAATGCCGGCTTAGGCGGTATGATGGGCGGCCTTGGTGGTTTAGGCGGTGGCGCAACCCGAACTGGTGGGGCAGCAACTCAAGGGGGCGGCTTAGGATCCCTAATGGGAGTTCTGGGCGGACTTGGCCGGCAACAAGGTTATAACAGTGGCGGTTTAGGTTCTATCCTGGGATCGGTATTAGGTGGTGGCCGCGGCTTTTAAGCTGTAGCAATGTTGTTTTATAAAAAAGGCTGGTTTTACCAGCCTTTTTTCTTTTCCCAATTATTCCGAAGCAGGAGGGCAGTTGATTAATAATGCTAGTTAACGTATATTACCGGCTACCTATTTAGCCCCAATAAATGGCGCCTCCCACATTATCCTGCCGGGCCCCCGTTACACTGCTTAAACAATTAGGTATTTGTTCCCAGCGCAGCACGCCCAAAAAAGCAAATATAAGAGCTTCTTTGAAATTGATAAGTTCTGGTTCCGGCACAATAACGTTTATAGAAGGTTCTACTGCTTCCCGGATTAGCTGCACTAAATAGCTATTAAAAGCGCCACCGCCGGTTACCAGCAAGCTGGGCTGAGCAGTTTGGTTCGCAATGCTTTGCACGGAGGCCGCTATTTGGGTCGCGATATGGTGACAAGCCGTTTGTAATTTATCGGTTACCGGCAGATCTGACCCTAGGAGATGGGCCAGCGAATTTTGATCTACCCATTCTTTGCCCAATGATTTGGGATAAGAGCTCTGAAAATAATCGGCAGTATTCAATTTGTGAAGCAGTTCCGGCGAAAATTTGCCGCTCTGGGCTAGAGTGCCGTCCTGGTCGTAAGGTAAGTTCAGTTGGTTTGCTAGGGTGTTGAGCAGCATGTTACAGGCGCAGATATCGTAAGCTACGCGCGTGCCACCATGAGAGAACGAAATATTAGCAATGCCGCCCAGGTTGAGACAAAAATCATAATTACCAAAAAGCAATTCATCGCCGATGGGTACCAAAGGAGCTCCTTGTCCGCCTAGCGCAATATCGAGGGTACGAAAATCGCATACTACCGGTAAGCCAGCGGCTGCCGCCAGGTAAGCACCGTGGCCTATTTGCAAAGTAAGGTCCTGCTCCGGCAGGTGAAAAATAGTATGCCCATGCGACGAAACAAAGTCGGGCTGCAAATCGTTATCAGCTATAAAGGTTTTTACAAACTCTCCCAAATAGCGGCCATAAGCATGATCCGTGGCGGTTAATTCGGCCCCCGAAAGTTGCATGCCACGCAATAATTTCTGCTCCCACTCCGTTGAATATAAGAATGTAGTAGTATTTAGTATTTTATATATCCAATTTTCTTTTTCATACGTAAACAAACAGTATGCTAGGTCGACTCCATCCAGTGAGGTGCCCGACATCAGCCCGATAACATGATAACTATTTTTCTTCATAGATAAATAAACATATTTATGCGGAATTTTTCTAATTTTGTTATCAGGAAAGAGGCACTTGTTTCGTTTGACGTGTAAGTAGAATGTGTTGTATGTATTAGTGTTTAAAAATTTTTTATTATGAGTATGCGAAATTTATTGTCCAGGGTAGAAACCAAGAAGATTGACAAAGCGGCTTCTATGCTGAAGGTGTTAGCGCACCCCAAGCGTTTAGCTATTGTAGATCTTTTGGGTAAAGAAGAGAAAATGACGGTGACGGAAATCTACCAGTATCTGGACTTGCCACAGGCAATTGCTTCTCAGCATCTCATTACACTCAAAGACAAAGGGGTACTTTCCTCGTTTAAAGTAGGGACCAAGATTTATTATTCTTTAGCTATCCCTAAACTCATTGATGTGATAGATTGTCTGGAAGAGTGTTGTACCGACATGTAACTGAAGAATTTTTTAATTCTTAAAAATAGAAAAGAGCTGTAAATTTTACAGCTCTTTTTTGTTTGCCATATTTTTGTAGTTGTAAATTTAAAGTTTACTTTTCTTTACAAGGTGCTGGTGTATTCGCCGTTTTTAGGTTTTAAATTACCAGTTAATATTCGGATAAAATCAATAAGTATCCAAATAGAAACACCTAACAGAATGGGAATACCAATAAATATCGTAGATAATGCTGCTCCAACTAATACCAAAGCTATCTGTAATATGCCTTTACCGGTATAACCTAAATAAAACCGGTGCACGCCGAAACCACCTAAGAAAAACGCTAACAATGCGGCAACAATTTGGCTTTTACCACTGGCAGCTTCGGCGGGCATACCTTGTTTATCAGCTTTCTTAATGGCTTTTATTTGCTTGGTTAGTTTAATAGCAGCTTTAACTTGCGCTACTTTAGATACTTTTTGCTCTTTTGCGGGTGCACTTACCGGCTTATGGTATAATGCTTTAGATCGGGTTAATTCTTTTTTAGAAACGGCTACTTTCTCGGTAGAAGCATAAAATGTTTCCGGGGCAGGAGTCTCTGCTGATAATGCCTCCAAGTCTTCGGTGCTGATAACCGGAGTAGTTGGAACTGGTTGCTCTTTTTTAGTGCTGCCGTAAGAAGTGTTGTTATTGGAAAAATAATAAGTTTCTTTAGCGCACGACGAAAGCATTAAAGTAAGCGCAGCAAAGTAAAGGGTAATCTTTGTTTTCATGAGTAAATTGTGATTTTAAATGGTTTAGGGTTGTATATTTATGAATTTAAATATATAAGATGCTTAATTAATTTCCAATAGTGAAACTTAAAAATTTAGTAAATCCAGAATGGCTATATTACTGAAAAGCAGTTAAGAAGAAGATTAATACCGGAAGAGCAGGAAATAGGGAAACTAGCCTTAGTAAGATGGAATTAATGTTTTAAATGAAAATCTTATCCATGTTGAAGTGCTAAAGGTTGTTTTACTGAACCCATGCATAATTTATTTTAAACAACCATCATACAAAAAATAAGGCCGGATCTAATTAAGATCCGGCCTTACTAAATTTGGCTATAAAAAAGGTAATTTACTATTTATGCGTTTCCTGGGTTTGGGCTTCCAAGTTAAATAAGTCGTTTAGCACATCAATTAAGGTTTCGGCTTCGCCGCGTTTGCAGGCGGCTTTTAGTTGTAATACCGGCAGCTTAATAATTTTCTGCATGATGTTGCGGGTAATATCATCTACCAATTTAGTCTCGTCGGGGCCTAATTTTTTCAGGTAGCGGGCAATTTCTTCCTGCCGGATGGTTTCCAGGGCATTCTTCAGCTTGTGAATAGTCGGCGATACCATCATTTCCTTCGACCAGTCGTTAAACTGCTCAATCGATTCGGCAATAATTTCTTTTACTTTCGGGATAGCCGCCAGGCGTTGTTCTAAAGCCGCCGTTGCTTTGTTTTGTATCGAATCAATGTTGTATACCAACACGCCCGGAATATCTTCTACTGCGGCTTCGATGCTGCGGGGCACCGATAAATCAACGAAAAACTTAAACGACAATACTTCCAGCCGCTTAATCATGCTGGTGGTAAAAAAAGGAGATTCGCGGGCGATAGAAGAAATAATAACATCGGCTTCTTTCAATCCTTGTACCAGATTCTCGAAAGGTAACACCTCAAAACCACACTCGTCGGCTAATAATTTGGCTTTGGCGTTGGTTCGGTTCGAGATAACAACGTTATTCAGTGCCGAGCTTTGTAAGTTGCGGCACACATCGGCACCAATTTCGCCAATGCCCACTACCAGTATCCGCGGGTTTTCCATATCGGCCGTTAGCTCTTCTATTAACTCTACGGTAGCGTACGAAGTAGAAGCGGCGCCGTCGCGGAAAGAAGTTTCCTGTACTACCCGCTTGTTGGTAAAGAATATAGTGTGCATTAAGCGGTGTAGAAACGGGCCCGCCGTTTCGTTATCTGCCGACCATTGGTAAGCCTGTTTCACCTGGTTCGAAATCTGGATATCGCCTACTACCTGCGCATCCAAACCCATCGAAACATCAAATAAATGCTGTACGGCATCCTGATGTCCGTTAATCAAAGTAAAATAATCGATGTACTGGCTAATATTGGTAATGCCTTTGGTGATGCCCAGCAATTTTATAATCTGCTGGCTATAATCCGCATCGGCGGTATAATATACTTCCGTCCGGTTACAAGTAGAAAGTACGAGTAAGTCGGTGGCCTGAATAAAATCTTTCAGCGTTTGCAGAAACTGCTTGCACGACTTTTCGTCTAACGCAATGAGTTCCCGGATAGCCAAAGGCGCTTTTGTATGTGATAAGGTTACTGCCTTAAAATTATGAAGCATGATATAGTTTTAGAAAACTAAGCCTGCAAAATTAACAGGTAGATGTTGTAAAATGAAAGTTATTGCTTTAAATATTTTTATTTATAACCAATTTAAATAGCTAAGTGCCTGTAAAGCTTATTGCTGCACTACAAAGTACTTCGGCATTTCTTTCTACTTCCAACAATAATACCAAATAAAGCAAGCATATATGTTTTTGTATAAGATAACGTTTATTACCTTACAATAGGTTTATTTAGGTACTGAATACTTTATTTACCAGTAAGTAGCCGGTTCATAATAACTTTACCAACCATTATCCTGATACTTGTAGCTGCTTATTAAGTAAGCTTAAGAGCTATTTATATAACAAAAAATGCTCCCGATTTATTCGCAAAAGTCCAGAATTAAATTACTTATTTTAGTTGTTGCTTTGGTTATAGGGGCCACTACGGTTATTTATACCAACTTATTAGTACGCAAGCTAGCCCAGCGCGAAGAGCAACTCATTGATTTATACGCCAAAGGCTTGCGCTATATGAGTAATCCTGCTTCCTCGGACGATAACTTGGTTTTTATTCTGGAAGAAGTTGTAACTGCTAATAAATCGGTCCCGGTTATTTTAACGGATGCAAACGAAAAGGTAGAAAGCTACAGCAACTTAAACCTACCCGCTAACATACCGGAGAGCCGGAAACAAAAGCTGCTGCAGGAAGAAATAGAGGAAATGAAATCGCAGCATAACCCCATTGTGGTACCGTATGGCGAAAACTCCAAAAGCTACATCTTTTATAAAGACTCGGCTTTACTGGCGCAACTGCGGTATTACCCGTACGTGCAGCTTACCGTAATGGCCTGCTTTTTCCTGATGGCATATTTTGCTTTTAGCTATTCGCGCAAAGCCGAGCAAAACCGGGTTTGGGTAGGATTAGCCAAAGAAACCGCTCACCAGTTAGGTACGCCGCTTTCTTCGCTTATGGCCTGGTACGAATATTTAAAAGCCAGTCCGAAATTTGATAACGAGCCGGTAGTGGAAGAACTGGGCAAAGATGTGCGGCGCCTCGAAATTATAACCGAACGTTTTTCTAATATTGGCTCGGTGCCTACCCTAAAAGACGAAAATATTTTAAGAGTAACCGAAAATGCCATTGCTTACCTGCAAAATCGGGTTTCGAAGAAGGTTGCTTTTAGTGTAAAAGCTGAATTTCCGGTGGATACGCCCGCTAAAGTAAATATACCTTTGTTTGAGTGGGTAATCGAAAATATCTGTAAAAACGCCATTGATGCCATGGAAGGCAAAGGCAATATTGACCTGACCCTTTCCTTTGCCGGTAAAAATAATATTGCCATCGACATAAAAGATAACGGCAAAGGCATCCCCAAAAGCAAAGTCAACGATGTGTTTCTGCCGGGTTATACTACCAAAAAAAGAGGTTGGGGTTTAGGCTTAGCCCTGGCCAAACGCATTATCGAAAATTACCACCAGGGGCGGTTATTTGTAAAATGGTCGGAAGTAGGAAAAGGTACTACGTTCCGGTTACTGCTGAATCGCTGATTCTGGATCGCAGATTTTTGCAGATTATTTAGATTTCACAGATTCTGATTGGCTAGGCCTTGCTGGTTTTTATTTCGGAATTGTGGTGTCTCACTAATAGTTTTATTGCGGAATGCGGATAAGATAAAGAATGGTTCAGTTTAACTGAATTGGCATCAATCTATTCTGAGACTTATTTTCCTAAGATTATGCTGCATATTTAACAGATGTTACGCAAAATACTAAGTTTGATTAATTTCATGAGCTGATATGAATCATTCTGAATTGCCTTCCGCTTTAGCGGGAGGTTTATAAAGCCACTAGCTAAAGCCAGTGGCCATTCACTTTCCTGCTGATCGGTCATAGTACCTTTACAAAATATTTTCCTACTTGCATAACATGAGATTTAAGTAAAGCCGAATTGTATAAAATTAAAATCGGTGTAGATAAAAAGTGGCAGGTATCGGTGCATAAATAAGCAGTTTATTAAACAAACCCCATCAAACCGGAGGGCTAAATCCGTGAAATCCGCTACTCCGCGTAAATCAGCGATTCTGGTTTAAAAAATATTCCGTAACTTTTGCCCCCAAACGTATCTGCATGAATTTTAAAAGTCTTTTCCGGAAGAAAGATATTAATTTAATGCTCGCCGATTTAAAGAGTGAGCAGGATGGTTTACACGGCACCAGCCTGGTGCGAAATTTAACCTTGCGCGACTTAACCGCCCTGGGGATAGCGGCCGTTATTGGCGCGGGTATTTTCAGTACTATTGGTAATGCCAGTGCGGCCGGCGGACCGGCGGTTTCTTTGTTGTTTGTATTTACCGCCATTGCCTGTGCTTTCTCGGCCTTGTGTTATGCCCAGTTTGCTTCTACGTTGCCGGTTGCCGGCAGCGCGTATACTTATGCCTACACCTCCTTCGGGGAGCTGATTGCCTGGATTATTGGTTGGGATTTACTCATGGAATACGCCATTGGCAATATTGCGGTAGCCATATCGTGGTCCGATTATTTTACGAGTTTACTAAATGGTTTAGGCCTGCCTATTCCGGCTTACCTCACCATGGATTTTCTGAGTGCTTCCCGTGGTTTCGATGAAGCCTCCGCGGCTTTAGCTTCCGGCACGGCTTTAACGGAATTACCAGCTAACCTGCAAGCCACTTACGCGGCCTGGCAAAATGCCCCCCGCATAGCCGGCATTCCTTTAATTGCCGACTTACCGGCTTTATTAATTGTAGTAGCTATTACTTACCTGGTTTATGTGGGTATCAAAGAATCGAAGCGTACCGCTAACCTTTTAGTGTTGTTAAAACTACTGGTGATCTTACTGGTAATTGGCGTGGGTATATTTTATGTAGCTCCGGTCAACTGGAGCCCGTTTGCGCCTAACGGTATTGCCGGCGTTTTAAAAGGGGTATCGGCCGTGTTTTTTGCTTATATCGGATTTGATGCTATTTCTACTACCGCCGAAGAATGTAAAGATCCGCAGCGCGATTTGCCCAAAGCCATGATCTATTCGCTGGTTATTTGTACTGTATTGTATATCCTGGTGGCTTTGGTGCTAACGGGTATTGTGCCTTATTCGGAGCTGGCCGTCGGCGATCCCTTGGCGTATGTCTTCGACCGCATCGGGCTGAATTTTATATCGGGAGTAGTGGCCGTAAGTGCCATTATTGCCATGGCTAGTGTTTTGCTCGTTTTCCAGTTGGGCCAGCCCCGCATCTGGATGTCTATGAGCCGGGACGGTTTGTTGCCGAAAATATTTTCCCGCATTCACCCGATCCACAAAACGCCTTCTTTTGCCACTATTATAACGGGTATTGTGGTGGCCGTGCCAGCCCTGTTTATGAACCTGACCGAAGTAACTGACCTGACCAGTATTGGTACTTTATTCGCTTTTGTACTGGTGTGTGGCGGCGTATTAGTAGCTAACAATTCCGGCCAACATACCGGCCGTTCGGGATTTAAAGTGCCTTATTATAATGCTAAGTTTATTATTCCAGTCCTGATGGTGGTCTTAATAATCCTGATTTTTAGTTTCAACCAGGCAGGTGTAAATAGTTTTTTGAGTTTAGATAATGGCCCGGAATACGGCTGGGATGTTTTTAAACATAAAATACCCATGATCGGGTTTATTCTTTTCTGCATCTTCATCACGTTTCTGTCTTTTACTAAAAACCTTTCCCTCATTCCGGTTTTGGGCCTGATTACCAACCTGTACCTGATGACGGAGCTGGGTATAACCAACTGGAGCCGTTTTCTGATCTGGTTAGTTTTGGGTTTACTGGTTTACTTTTTTTACGGGCAAAGAAATAGTAAACTAAACCAGAAACCTTCCGGGGTGGCTGGTCGCTAAGGTTACTATTTAAATTTATTAACCATTAGTTACTAGAAGCTGCCTGCTTACTTATAGGTCTGAAATAACTAAACAATACCTCATGAAAATCAAAAGCTTTTTTCTTTCTCTGTTTTGGGTCTTTATCGTAGCCGGGCAAATAAGGGCACAGGAGCTTACGGTAGGTTCTTATAACCTGCGTTATGATAATGCAGGTGATGTGGGAAACCTATGGGTAGACCGGGCTCCGGTAGTAGCAAATTTACTGCGCTTCCACGACTTTGATATTTTTGGTACCCAGGAAGCCCTGAAGAACCAGTTAGACGATATTAATAAAGCTTTGCCGGCTTATGCCCGTTATGGCTTGGGCCGCGACGACGGCAAAGAGAAGGGGGAGCATTCGGCTATATTTTATAAAAAAGATAAATTCAGACTTCTACGGAAAGGTGATTTCTGGTTGTCTCAAACGCCGGACAAGCCTTCGCTAGGCTGGGATGCTACTTGCTGCAACCGCATTGCTACTTGGGTTTATTTACAAGACCTTAGCACCAATAAGAAGTTCTATTTCTTTAATGTGCATTACGACCACCAGGGAATGGAAGCCCGCCGGGAAAGCAGTAAACTTTTGCTGCGTAAAATAAATGAAATTGCTGGTAAAGAACCGGTTATCTTAACCGGCGATTTAAACGGCGACCATAATAGTGAGTGGTACCAGACGCTGGCTAACTCTGACCTGTTAAAAGATACGTACCGACAAGTTTCCCATCCTTATGCCAACAATTCTTCTTTTAATGCCTTCGGTAAGCAGCTAGACAAAACCGAAATTATCGACCATGTGTTTGTTACCGAGCAATTTAAGGTAAGCAAATGGGGCATACTCACGGATACCTATCATGGCAAATTTCCCTCCGATCACTTCCCAATACTGGTAAAGCTTACCTATGGTAAAAAGTAATTTATTTTCCCCGACCCCGGTAGGCTTGCGGGGCACCGGAAAACAGTAATGGTGTAAATTAAAGTAATAAGAAAGCAGGGCGATTTAGTATTGACATTACCAGAAGACTGTTTAGCTGGTAAGTAGGTATGTTGCCTGAACAATCTATTTAATTTTTAATATAATACAATCAAAGGCGGAATAGTTTCGGGTCTGTCAGATTTACTGGGGCCTGGGGGCTTACTGTTTCTGGCGAGCGGCAAATTCAGCGGCTGCGGTTTACCAGCAACACGCCCGCCAGGATAATAAGCATACCTACATAATGTAACAGGTAAATTTTTTCGCCATCCAGCACACCCCACATAAGGGCCACTATGGGCATAAGGTACGTTGAGGAACTGGCAAACAGCGTATTGGTCATGTGGATGAGCTTGTTATAAAGAATGAGCCCCACCGCCGTACTGAAAATAGCCAAGAAAGCAATGTAAAATAAGGCTTCGTAGGCGCCCGGCACGTGGGCCATTTTGTAGAAAAAAGAAGTAGTACCCAAATAAACAAAGGCCACCGGGCCTACCGTGAGCAAAGCTAAACTCGCCATGGTTAAAGCCGGAATGCCTTGTAACGGATATTTGATTAAATTCAAGCTGATGCCGTACATAATGGTGGCCAGTACCACGTAAATGCCATAAAAAGCATCCCCTTCCTTTCCGGCCGAACTGCCGCCAAATAGTAATACTGCCGTGCCGGCAATTCCGATGAGTACTCCTAATACCCGTAAACCCGAAATTTTCTGCTGAAAAAAGAGTGCCCCGATAATTAAGGTAAATAGCGCCGTTAAGGAATTTAATACGCCGGCCAAACCACTCGCTAAACGAGTCTCGGCATAAGCAAATAAAAAAGCCGGAAATAAATTGCCTAAAAAACCACTGCCCACCAGGAACTTCCATTTGGTAGCCGGAATTTTCTTCAGGTTTTTTAAAGCGAAAGGAGATAAACTCAAACAGGCAATGGTAATGCGCAGCGCTCCCAGTTCATCCGCAGAAAATACTGCCAATCCTTTTTTGATTAGAATAAAGGAAGTGCCCCAAACCAACGACAAAAAAATAAGAATAAACCAGGCCCAAAATTCGGTGGAGAAGCGGCCGGACGAATTTGTTGTTTCGATGATGGTACCTTTATTAGTAAAAAACTCGGCAAAGATACCATTAATAAACTTTGTAAACCCGGATAGCAGCTCTGAATTAAATAGCTCCACTCGAAATAACAATAAATTAAATTTACTCCATTAGCGGATTAGTGGCCGGCAACCAAAAATACTCTCTTTATCTTCCATTGGAATAACGGACAAGCATCAGAAGTAGAAATTAGTGGCTATCATTAATAAACATGGAAAAGTTACCTAATATACATCCGGGAGAAATATTGCAGGAAGAATTTCTTACTCCGTTAAATATTACTGCCTACCGGCTTGCAAAAGACATTAACATTCCGCAAACCAGGATATCAGAAATATTAAAAGGGAATAGAAGAATTACCGCCGACACTGCTCTCCGGTTAAGTTACTACTTCGGAAACTCTCCTAAATTTTGGATGGGCTTGCAAGACGACTATGATTTAGAAGAGGAAATAAGAAATAAGCAGCAAGAACTGGAAAATATAAAGCGGTTTGAGAAAAAAGCCGCTTAAGGTTTTGTATACACTTGCTTCGGCCTTATTAAGTAAAACTAATGTTGCGCGCGTGCTATTTATTAAAATAACTATTTATTTTACTTAGTGAAATGGAATCTATAATTGCCTAACTTAAATAATTCTATTACAAGTTATCCCTTACCCTATCATTAGTTGTGATTAATGAACTTTAAAATTTTAGATAAATGGGGTAGTTATCCCAAAAATGCGAAATCCCAAGTTTTCTTAACTTGGGATAACTGGAATGATTTTGCATTTTATACTCTTTTTGGGATATTCTATATAAATGAAAATTCTGAGAAAATTGATTTAGGTGGAATCAAAATTGGATTCTTTGGTCAAAAAGAGAAAGAGAGAAGATTATCAATAGGTGACGAATTCCCTGAGATTGGAGAAGATTTTTTTTCAGTTGGTGTTGATGTTGAATATTATGAAATATTAAATCAACTTGGGGAAACAATAAGAGATTCTATATTAAGAGGGTTACATGATATAGCACTCGATGCAGAATTGTTTAAGAAGGCTATTTTAGAGAATGTTACTAAAGTTTCATTTCTAAGAAGTATAGGTGAAACAACAATTACTGGACAATTTAGGCGCCTTGCTCATGGAGGAAGCAAATTAACAAGTTATAATTTTAAATTTATATCTAAATCAGACGCTAATACAGTTACTCCTTTTGAATTATCTTTTACAGTTGAACCTAACTCTAATCCTCCATCAAATATTCATATTTTAATTGGCAGAAACGGCGTAGGTAAGACGTTTCTTATTAACAATATGATTGATTCATTAATTAAACCCAAGAGTCGATCAAAGCAACGAGGAAGGTTTATCTCTCAAACTAAAGATAATTCAAAATTATTTGCAAACTTAGTTTGTGTTACGTTTAGTGCATTTGATGACTTCGATCATCCTCCAGAAGAAAAGGACAAATCAACTGGTATTCAATATTCATATATTGGGTTAAAATCTATCCAGGACTCCAGTATAAATGGCCAGCCCAAAAACCCGTCATTATTAACAGAGGAGTTTGTCAAAAGTTTATTCTCATGTATAAATAATTCTAGAATATCTAGATGGAAACAAGCGATAAATATTTTAGAATCAGACCCAATTTTTAAATCTATAAATATTTCTAATCTTATTGATTATTCTAATGATAATGAACTACAAAAGAACGCTTCCAATCTATTTAAACGTCTAAGTTCTGGACATAAAATTGTTTTATTATCTATAACAAGGCTAGTTGAAACAGTTCAAGAACGAAGTTTAGTCTTATTTGATGAACCAGAATCGCATTTGCATCCTCCTCTTCTTTCTTCATTCATTAGAGCAGTTTCAGATTTACTAATAAACAGAAATGGTGTTGGAATAATAGCAACGCATTCCCCAGTTATTCTTCAAGAAGTTCCTAAATCCTGTGTTTGGAAATTACGACGAGATGGAATGGTAGCAGTTGCAGAGCGATTAGAAATTGAATCCTTTGGAGAAAGTGTTGGAGTTCTAACACATGAAGTTTTCGGTTTAGAGGTAACCGATTCAGGATTTCATAAACTTTTAAAAGAGCTTGTTAAAACAACTTCTTCATATCAAGAAGCTATTGAAGTTTTAAATTATCAAATTGGTTTAGAATCAAAAGCAATTTTAAGAAGCTTATTCTTTCAAAAAAAATCAAATGATGAGAACAATTCCTAAACCTACATTAAAAGCTAAAGACGTCTTCTTAGAATGTATTAGCACAGTAGATAATGATCAATTAAAAAAAGATTATACTGATTGTCAAGACATAATCGTAAGCGCAGAAGAAGAATTTGATACAAAATTTCCTTTACATGAAATTTTTCAAATCTCCCAGAATCCTACTGTTCTTGGAAATATTGGAAAGAGTGAAATGGAAAAAGTTTATAGCTATAGAATGGTAAAAGATGGAATGCCTGGAAAGAAATTTTACAGTATTCTAAAATCTTCGGCACCATATGGTAAATGTCCATTATGTTCTGTTAGAAGTGTCGATACGTTAGACCATTATCTTCCTAAATCTAAATATCCTGTCTATTCTGTAGTTCCTATAAATCTTGTTCCAGCATGCACTCCATGTAATAAAGGAAAATTAATTTCGTTTCCGCAGAACGACGTTGAACAAACCTTACATCCGTATTACGATAATGTTCAAGATGAGTCTTGGATACAAGCAACTGTTCTCCAAACAAAACCAATTAGCTTTAATTATTACGTGGATTGTCCAAATACTTGGAGTCAAATTAAAAAAGACAGGGCTTCAAACCACTTTAATGCATACAATTTGAATGAATTATTTACATCTCATGCAAATGAAGAATTAAGAGGTGCAAAATTGCATTTGCAAAAATTATTTAACCAGAATCCTGACTTGTTAATAGAACATTTATCTGATGCGTATTCCAGTAGAAGAGGTGAATTGGGAATTAATTCATGGCAATCAATTATGTATTTTTCACTATTAAATGACAATTGGTTTATCAAAGGTGGAGTTCTAAAATTTTGAAAATCATAACTAAAAAATAATACTTTATATTACTGGAGTTGCATCTGTACCTTTCATATAAAGGCTTAATAAACCTCCAAAGAAAAAAGCCACTCTACCTAGCGGTAAAATGGCTTTTCATTCTAAAACAAGATCTTTTTAATTCCAACTACTGCCTAATAGCAATAAATATTTGCCATTACGTGCATCTACTGCATTTTAATTCAGTTAAGTTGATTCTCAAATCTGCCCAACTTACGAGCAAATTCCCTACTCAAGCATACTCCATCGTCTCCACAATCTCATCCAGAATATCATAAACTTCTTGCGGATTTTCGGTTTGCACCAGGCGCATGCGGTACGGTTTAAAATGCGGCAAGCCCCGGAAGTAATTGGTATAGTGGCGGCGCATTTCAAAAATACCCAGCCGTTCGCCTTTCCACTCCAGCGATTTGGTAAAGTGCATTTTGCAAACTTCCATCCGTTCCTGCAGAGTAGGAGGAGGCAGTAAAAGGCCGGTTTCCATAAAATGTTTTACTTCCCGGAAAATCCAAGGGTAGCCAATAGCGGCGCGGCCAATCATAATGCCATCAACGCCGTACTGGTTTTTATAGGCCAGCGCTTTTTCCGGACTATCAATGTCGCCGTTGCCAAAAATAGGAATATGAATGCGCGGGTTATTTTTAACGGCCTGAATTAACGTCCAGTCAGCTTCGCCCTTGTACATTTGCACGCGGGTGCGGCCGTGAATAGTGAGCGCCTGGCAGCCAATATCCTGTAGGCGTTCGGCTACTTCCATTACGTTTTTGGTGGAGTCGTCCCAGCCCAGGCGGGTTTTTACCGTTACCGGCAGGTGCGTTGCTTTTACCACGGCCTGGGTCATGGCTACCATTTTGGGTACATCGCGCAGCAAAGCGGCACCGGCACCTTTACAAGCTACATTTTTAACCGGACAGCCGTAGTTAATATCAATTAAATCCGGGCCGGCCGCCGTCGAAATCTCCGCCGATTCCCGCATCGATTCTATGTCCGAACCAAATATCTGAATGCCTATCGGGCGTTCGTAATCAAACACATCCAGCTTCTGCCGGCTTTTGGCGGCCGCCCGGATTAACCCCTCCGACGAAATAAATTCCGTATACATCAGGTCGGCGCCATTAGCCTTACAAACCGCCCGGAAAGGCGGATCACTTACATCCTCCATGGGAGCCAGTAACAAAGGAAAGTCCGGCAACAATATAGTACTACCTATTTTTACCACGCGTAGCGATATTTAAAATTTAAAGTAAATTTACAGCTTTATTAACTAAAACGCACCTATGAAAGGTTTCATTCCGCCAAATACCCACCCGGTAAATTATATACTGCTGCTTTTGTTGTACATGCTGGGCGGTTTTTTTGTCGGAAATTTTCTTTCGCTGGTAGTCATGCATTTTGGTTTTGGTATTGGTTTAACCGAATTGGCGGCAGTAATACAAAATCCGGCGGCTTACCCTAACGGAAAACAAGCTGTTAATATTTTCCAGGGTATCTCTCATTTTTGTGCGTTTACGTTGGCGCCGCTGGCTTTAATTTTAAGTGTAGGTTTATCTTTCGGCGAATATTTTTCGCCGGTAAAAACAGTTCCTTTGGGCTTGTTGTTGCTCTCGGCTTTGCTCATTATAGCTATTATGCCCGCTAATTCCTGGGTAATTGATTTAAACACTAAAATGGATTTGCCCGATTTTTTAAGTGGTTTTGAAAATTGGGCAAAGGCCAAAGAAGATAGTTTGAGAGAGCTGACCCAGTATTTAACCAAATTCGATTCGGTAGGAGAATTAATTTTTGGCTTGGTGGTTTTCGCTTTAATTCCGGCTATTGGCGAAGAACTGGTTTTTCGGGGCATCGTGCAAAAGCAATGTATCCGGTGGTTAAAAAATCCGCACGTCGGTATTTGGGTTACGGCGTTTATTTTCGGTGCTATCCACCTGCAGTTTTACGGTATGTTGCCGCGTATGCTTTTAGGGGCTTTATTGGGTTATTTGTACTGGTGGTCGGGGAATATCTGGGTGCCCATCTTGGGGCACTTCATGAACAATGGTTTTACGGTATTTATGCTGTACATGGTGCAACAGAAAAATATTGACTATGATATTGAATCGACAGCCGCCATGCCCATTGCTTCTATTATATTTTCCTTGTTGGCTACGGCAGCTATTTTAAGTTTTCTGCGGCGCCAGTTTATGGCTTATCGGGTGCCCGCTAGCGAAAATTCTTCTTTCGGGAATTCCTGATTTAGCCGTTTACTTTTCTATTTGTGTTTAGTTCACTATCAATCTAAAAATACTTACTGTTAACCCCATGGCGGCTGGTTTACCTACTTTATCTAATTTTCAACAGCGTGTTTTAACCGGAGTTTTAGGCGGCGTTATTTTTATCGGGGGCATTTGGTTCAGCGACTGGAGTTTTGGTTTGATATTCCTGGCCCTGACAATTTTGGGAATGCTGGAGTTTTACAAGCTGCTTACTAATAAAGGATTTCAGCCCAACCATAATTTAGGCATTATTCTGGGCAGCGGCTTATTCGTTCTCACGTTCCTTATGCAGAAAGGTTACCTGGCGGGCCAGTATTTATTTCTGCTGCCGCCTATTATTATCCTGACGTTGATAGCCGAGTTGTACCGGAAAAAAGAACAGCCTTTTACCAATATTGCCCTTACCCTGGTAGCCGTATTTTACGTAGCTGCCCCTTTTACTTTGTTAATTATTGTGGGCTTTTTGGAGAATCGCTATAGCTGGCATATTATCCTGGGAACCATATTTTTAATCTGGGCCGCCGACTCGGGCGCTTATTTTTTTGGCAAGGCTTTTGGAAAGACTAAATTATTTGAACGTATATCGCCCGGGAAAACCTGGGAAGGCTGGTTAGGCGGTACTTTACTTTGTTTAGGCGTTAGTTACGTACTCTCTCTTTTCCTGCACGATCTGGATTTGCCGCATTGGATAGGGGTGGCGCTGATCGTTGCGGTTTTTGGCGTATTGGGCGATTTGGTAGAATCGATGCTGAAACGCAGTTTACAGGTAAAAGACTCCGGTTCCCTCTTGCCCGGCCACGGCGGTATTCTGGATCGTTTTGATAGTTTGCTAATGGTAGTTCCTTTTATTGTGGCATTTTTAAAAGTTTTCTAACAAAAGCTTGCATATTTCGGTTATTAGTATTTTTGACGAATAAAATTGTTTTACCTTTGTAGTACAAAAAATAAATACGTTTTTATAGTATAATAAAACAAAAATGGCTTTGGCATATAAAGAGCCCGCTCCTATAAAAGACCGGGCAAATCCGTTTGAATCCATGATGTCGCGCTTTAACATTGCGGCTGAGATATTGGGTTTAGACGAAGAAATATACAATGTATTAAAATCGCCGGCCCGGCAAGTTATTGTTACCCTTCCTATTACCATGGATGATGGTAAAATACGGGTATTTGAAGGTTTCCGGGTAGTACATTCTAATATTCTGGGCCCGTCTAAAGGCGGTATCCGCTACGATCCGGGGGTGTTTCTGGACGAGGTAAAAGCCCTGGCGGCCTGGATGACCTGGAAGTGTGCGGTAGTAGATATTCCGTACGGCGGGGCTAAAGGCGGTATTATCTGCGATCCTTCTAAAATGTCGGCCGGCGAAATTGAGCGCTTAACCCGGGCGTATACCGTAGCCCTGATTGACACTTTTGGTCCGGACCAGGATATTCCGGCTCCCGATATGGGTACGGGCCCCCGGGAAATGGCTTGGTTGATGGATGAATATTCTAAAACCAAAGGCATGACGGTAAATTCCGTAGTAACCGGTAAACCTTTGGTACTGGGTGGCTCTTTGGGCCGGGTAGAGGCTACGGGCCGGGGCGTAATGGTAGCTACTTTAGCGGCCATGAAAAAATTAAATATGAATCCAGCCGCTTCTACCTGCGCCATACAAGGTTTTGGTAATGTAGGATCGTGGACGGCAAAATTACTAGCGGAAAAAGGCGTTAAGATTTTAGGCCTAAGTGATGTAAGCGGCGCTTACTGGAACGATAACGGTATAAACATAGAAGAAGCCATCGCCTATAAAAATGCGAACGATGGCCGCTTAGAAGGTTATAAAGGAGCCGAAATTATTTCGAACGAAGAACTGCTGACTTCAAAAGTAGATATTCTGGTGCCGGCGGCGGTAGAAGATGTGATTAACAAAGACAATGCGCATTTGATACAAGCCAAATTAATAGTAGAAGGGGCCAACGGGCCAACAGCGGCCAACGCTGATAAAATTATTTATGAAAAAGGCATTAATGTAGTACCGGATATTCTGGCTAATTCCGGCGGTGTAACGGTTTCTTACTTTGAGTGGGTGCAAAACCGCATGGGTTTTAAATGGACCCTGGATATGGTAACCGACCGCTCGGACCGGATTATGACCGATGCTTTTAACAAAGTATATGATACCGCTCTTAAATATAATGTGTCGTTGCGCATTGCGGCCTATATTGTGGCCATAGATAAGGTAGCGCAAACGTATAAATACCGCGGCGGCTTCTAAGGCGGGTTTTTAAAATTCACATTTTCCGCTTTAATTTGTATTCCGGAACGTAATATCCCAACTATTCAGGTGGGATATTACGTTTATAGGAATTCGGTAATATATTCATATATGAAAATTCATAAAGAAGGGCGGCGAATATTATTATTTACTTTGTTAGGACTCGTAGTCGTTAATCTTTTGCTCCATTATTATAATGCGCCGCACGTTACCTTCAATAAAATATTTTCGGCCATTTCGGCCATAGTTTTCCTGCTATTGCTGCAGTTTTTCCGCAGCCCCTTCCGTAACTTATTGCTCCACGAAGATTTGATTATTGCGCCTGCCGACGGCAAAGTGGTAGTAATAGAAGAAGTGCACGAACCCGAATTCTTCAATGATACGCGCAAACAGATATCCATCTTTATGTCGCCTATTAATGTGCATATTACCCGTAATCCTATTTCGGGTATTGTAAAGTACTTTAAATACCATCCCGGCAATTATTTTGTAGCGTGGCATCCTAAATCCAGCACTAAAAACGAACGTACTACCGTGGTGGTAACTTCTACTTCCGGTCCCGATATTTTATTCCGGCAAATAGCAGGCGCCATGGCCCGCCGCATTGTGTGGTACGTGAAAGAAGGCGACGAAGTAAACCAGGGCGAAGAGTTTGGTTTTATTAAATTTGGCTCCCGCGTAGATATTTTTGTGCCCCTGGATACGGATATTAAAGTAAACATCGGCCAGAAAACCAAAGGCGGCCAAACCGTTATTGCCCAGCTTAAGACCGAAACGGTTTCTTTTTTCGGGTAATTTTATTATCGATGTTCGACCTTAGCTATTCAATGTTCGATAGTTTGATTGATATTACAAGAAAAAGAGAATCAACTTCTAAATTGGCTCTCTTTTTCGACAAACAATGATTTAGCAATTTTAAAGTTAAATTTAATATCTAACCTCAAAACCAGGTAGCCATCAAATCGGCCAGTTGTTCCAGATATAGTTGGTCGGTTTCATCAAAATCGTTTAACTGGTCGCTGTCTACATCCAACACCATTTTTACTTCGCCTTCTTTCATAACCGGCACCACTATTTCGGATTTAGAACTGCTGCTGCAGGCAATATGCCCCGGAAAAGCTTCTACATCGGGTACCAGCACAGTTTTGCGCCGGGTATAACTGGCGCCGCAAACGCCCCGGTTAAAAGCAATACGGGTGCAAGCCACCGGCCCCTGAAACGGCCCCAAAACTAGTTCTCCTTCTTTTACCAGGTAAGCACCTACCCAGAAAAAGCCAAAAGTTTGTTTTAAAGCGGCCATGGTGTTGGCCAGGTTGGCCACTAAATCCGTTTCGCCGGTTACCAATGCTTCAATTTGCGGTAGTAAGCTTTTATATTTTTCTTCTTTGGTTAAGGTTTGATCAATTAAGAGCGATTCAGCCATTTTAGTAAAAGTTTAAAGTTATAATCACCAAAGGTTAGCACGATAATTTTTGGACTGTTGGTATTATCTTGTTACCTGAGCAAAGTTTTTATAGATAAGTAAGGTATCGGTTGCTATTTTTTGTACTTGTTGTAAATACCGGTTCGGCAAAACAGGCGCCGGTACGCCGGGTAAACCGAGGCTTTTAGCACCTTTAAAAACAAGAGCTTCGTCCCATAGCCCGCTGCTGATGAAGCTTTCGAGTAAAACGGTGCCGCCTTCCACCAATACTGATTGGATAGAGCGCCGGTATAAATCTTGTACTACTTCAATTAAAAAAGTTGTCGGATCGTTTATTTTAACCCATTCTGTAGGCAGTTTAGTTTCCTGTTTTGTTAGATTATAAACGAAAGTTGGCTGACGGCCATCGAAAATGTGCAGATCAGCAGGCAAACGCAGATTGGGGTCCAGTACCAGCCGGACGGGATCTTTACCGGTCCATTCACGGGTATTTAACTGCGGATTATCTTTTAAAACCGTACGCGTTCCTACCATAATAGCCTGCAACTCGCCGCGCCATTTATGCACCAGCTTCTTCGATAGTTTGGTGCTGATCCAAAGTTTCGCTTCGTCGGTTCGGCCAATAAAACCATCAGCGGTTTCGGCCCATTTCAAAATAATGTAAGGTCTCTGACGGGAATGATAAGTAAAAAAAGCTTTATTTAATGCCCAGCCTTCCAACTCCAGTAAGCCAACCTGCACCTGCACGCCGGCCTTAGTTAACTTTTTAATGCCGTTTCCGCTTACCAGCGGGTTGGGATCGGTGTTGCAGATAACTACGCGCTCAATTTTATTTTCAACGAGTAAATCGGCGCAAGGGGGCGTTTTGCCGTAGTGAGAACAAGGTTCCAGGGTAACGTATAAGGTGCTCGCCGGCAACAACTGTTTATTGCGCACCGAAGCAATGGCATTTACTTCGGCGTGCGGACCACCGTATTGTTGGTGCCAGCCTTCCCCAATAATTTTGCCGGCATGCACAATTACACAGCCTACCATGGGGTTAGGCGCCGTTGTTCCCCGGCCCAGCGCGGCCAGCTCCAGGGCGCGGCGCATAAAAAAATCATCGGATACTACCATGAACCTGCTTATTTTTGTAAAATTATCGAATGCAAAAGCAGTACGAAACAGTTGCGGTGAAAAATATACAGGATTTAATTTCCCATATCCGGATTTCTTTAAACAATCTATACGAAAAATACGAAGCCGACGCCATGGCTATGCTGGTGGCCGAGCACGTATTACGGCTTTCGCGGTTGCAACTCAGCGTGGAGCGGCAAACCGAAGTAAGTCCACTGCAATGGGAAGAAGCCGAAACTATTATTAGTCGCCTGCAGCACCACGAACCTTTGCAGTACGTTTTAGGTTGCGCCCATTTTTATGGTTTAGAACTAACAGTAACGCCCGCCGTACTTATTCCGCGCCCGGAAACCGAAGAGTTGGTAGATTTTATTGTACGGGAAAATGCCGGCCGGCAAAGCCTGCAGATACTGGATATTTGCACCGGCAGCGGTTGTATACCCATTGCCTTATCGGCGCATTTACCTACCGCAAAGATGGCGGCATTAGACATATCGGCGGCGGCCCTGGAAATTGCTCGCCGCAATGCCGCTAAATACCGGCAAACTATTACCTGGCTGCAGCAAGATATATTAAACGAAGATGTTGCGTTACCGGCCGGGAGTTTAGATATTATTGTAAGTAACCCACCCTACGTGCTGGAGCAGGAAAAAAAACTGATGCGCCCCAATGTCCTGACTTTTGAACCTCACCTGGCTTTATTCGTGCCCGATAATGATCCGTTACTATTTTACCGGCGCATTGCCGGATTAAGCCGGCAATTGTTAAAACCAACTGGTTACTTGTATTTTGAAATAAACGAAACCCAGGCCATTCCGCTAACCCATTTATTGCAAAATGCCGGCTTTGGCTCGGTGCAAATTTTAAAGGATTTATTCGGAAAAGAACGTTTTATAAAAGCTGGTAATCAACCCTCTTCAAATTAATACAATTGCAATAAATATAGCTACATTTCAGGATAAACCTATAAATTTGCGAGTGTAGCAATAACAGAAGGTGCTTTTAGAATTATTCCAATATTTTAAAATATTAAAATAAGGCACGATAGAACGGCAGATAATTTTTTTCTTTTTGCCGGTATTACTAAAGGAACTGCTGCAATTAAAATGCAAACAACAGCAGAAAAAATTAGCTGCTTTACGCTGCTCTTAAACACGTATAAATTAGTAAAAATATAAACGTATCGTTAGTAAATTAAATAAGCGGTGTACCAAAAAATTATAAAGAAAGAGGCTGTTTTAGCCGTGATTGGGTTGGGATATGTTGGGTTACCCATTGCCTTAGAATTCGCCCGTAAAGCAAAAGTAATTGGTTTTGATATTCATGCGGGCCGCATTGAGATGATGCGCAATAACATAGATCCGAGCGGGGAGTTGGAAGCGAACGCTTTTGCGGGCTGCGATATTACGTTTACAAACGATCTGGAAGTTTTGCGGGAAGCTTCTTTTTTTATTGTGGCGGTACCCACCCCCATCGATGAGCACGCCATGCCGGATCTGAAACCACTTTTGGGCGCTTCTAATACCGTAGGCAAAGTATTAAAGAAAGGCGATTACGTGGTATATGAATCTACGGTTTACCCGGGCTGTACTGAAGAAGACTGTGTGCCGATCCTGGAAAAACTGTCGGGCCTTACCTTTTGCGAAGATTTTAAAGTAGGGTACTCTCCGGAGCGGATTAATCCGGGCGATAAAGAGCATACCTTAACTAAAATTGTAAAAGTAGTCTCGGGATGTGATGAGGAGTCGTTAAATAATATTGCCCAAACTTACGAGTTGGTGGTGGAAGCCGGTATTCATCGCGCTTCTTCTATTAAAGTAGCCGAAGCGGCCAAAATCATCGAAAATACCCAGCGCGACGTAAATATCGCGCTCATGAACGAGCTTTCTCTTATTTTCGACCGCTTGCATATTAATACTTATGAGGTGTTGGAAGCGGCCGGCACCAAGTGGAATTTCCTTAAGTTTTCGCCAGGTTTGGTAGGCGGACATTGCATTGGCGTAGATCCTTACTACTTAACCTACAAAGCCAAAGAACTGGGTTACGATGCCAAGGTAATCTTGAGCGGACGTTCTACGAACGATAATATGGGGGCTTATATCGCCAAAAAAACGGTGCAGCTCATGTTAAAAGCCGGTAAAGATATTTCAAAATCTAAAGTTTTGGTAATGGGAGCAACCTTTAAAGAAAATGTAGAAGATATCCGCAATTCGAAAGTAGCCGATGTAATTAGTGAATTAAAAGGATTTTCGGTACAGGTAGATGTAATAGATCCGTATGCCTGCTCCGAAGATTTGCAGCACGAGTACGGGTTTAGTTTAATGCCAGAAGCGGCAAACGACTACGATGCCGTTATTGTAGCGGTCAATCACCGTCCATATTTAAATTTAGACGAACAATATTTTAAAAGTATCACCTCCGAGCAAGCTATCCTGATAGATGTAAAAGGTATTTACCGCAATAAAATGCAGGAACTTACTTACTGGAGTTTGTAGTAAAATCTTAAAACAAATAAATAGAACCACTGGCACTGGCATCGGCTTCTTTTTCAGAAAAATATAGTGGTTATTCATAGTTCGGGTACTTAATAGCTTGATTATCAAATAACCGCTTGTAAATTTGAAAGCATAAAGCAATTGCTACATTATTTTAGACCTAAAATAAATTAAATAATAAATTGGAAAACAAAGGCAAAGTATTAGTTACCGGCGGGGCAGGATACATCGGCTCTCATGCCGTGGTAGAATTATTTGAAGCAGGCTATACGCCGGTTATTATCGATAATTTCATCAACTCGCAGGAGTCGGCTTTAGCAGGGATTAAGAGCATAACCGGTGCCGAAATACCCTGCCATAAAATTGATTGTACCGATACCGAAGCTTTGCGCGCTGTTTTTAAACAGGAAAAAGATATTGCGGGCGTTATTCATTTTGCCGCTTATAAAGCGGTGGGCGAATCGGTGCGGGAGCCACTTAAATACTACCACAACAACGTAGGTTCTTTGGTAGCTTTGTTGGGCGTAATGGCAGAATTTAACGTGACGAAACTGGTTTTCTCGTCTTCCTGCACCGTTTACGGAGTACCCGACCAGTTACCGGTAACCGAAGCAACGCCCGTTAAGAAAGCCAATTCTCCTTACGGCAATACGAAGCAGATTTGCGAAGATATTTTAACCGACCTGGCCAACAGCGGCAACAGTGAAATCCATACCATTGCCTTGCGTTATTTCAACCCGATCGGGGCCCATGCTTCCGCCAAAATAGGGGAGTTGCCGTTGGGCGTGCCCAACAACCTGGTGCCTTTTATTACTCAAACGGCCATTGGTATCCGCGAAAAATTAACCGTTTTCGGTAACGATTACAATACCCCGGACGGCAGTAATGTCCGCGATTATATCCACGTCGTAGATTTAGCTAAAGCCCATGTGGTTGCCATCGACCGGCTCCTGCAAGGTAAAGCCCAACTGATCGAAATGTTCAACATTGGTACGGGACACGGCAATTCGGTATTGGAAGTGGTTACGACTTTTGAAAAGGTAAGCGGCCAGAAGTTAAACTACGAAATCGGTCCGCGCCGGGCCGGTGATGTGCCGGCCATTTACGCCGATGTAACCAAATCTACGCAGGAATTAGGCTTTAAAACCGAGCTTGGCTTGGAAGAAGCTTTAGCCAGTGCCTGGCAGTGGGAACTGAATCTGAAAAATAATAAAAGTAAATAATGAAAATATTAATTACCGGCGGAGCCGGATTTATTGGCTCGCACGTGGTACGGTTATTTGTAACCAAATATCCCGATTACCAGATTTACAACCTCGATGCCCTGACTTATGCCGGTAACCTGGAAAACCTGCGGGATATAGAAGATGCGCCGAATTATTCTTTTGTAAAAGGGGATATTGTAGACGCAGATTTTATCAATAATTTGTTTACCCAAGAGCAATTCGACGCAGTTATTCATTTAGCCGCCGAGTCGCACGTAGACCGATCTATTACCAACCCGCTGGACTTTGTTTATACCAACGTAATTGGCACGGTTAATTTGCTCAATGCCGCTAAAAACCTGTGGAAAGCAGATTTTACGAACCACTTGTTCTACCACGTTTCTACCGATGAAGTGTACGGCTCTTTAGGCGAAGAAGGCATGTTTACCGAGGAAACGCCTTACGATCCGCGGTCGCCTTATTCGGCTTCCAAAGCCAGCTCCGATCACTTTGTAAGAGCGTATCACGAAACGTACGGGCTGCCGGTAAAAGTATCTAACTGCTCTAACAACTACGGCCCGAATCACTTCCCGGAAAAGTTAATACCGCTGGCTATTAACAATATCCAGAACGGGCGTCCGGTGCCGGTTTACGGCAAAGGCGAAAACGTGCGCGATTGGCTTTTTGTAAAAGATCATGCTACGGCTATCGATGCTGTTTTTCATAAAGGCAAAGTAGGCGATACTTACAACATTGGCGGCGTAAACGAATGGAAAAACATCGACCTGATCCGGTTATTATGCGACACCATGGACGAGAAAACCGGTAAAGAAAAAGGTACGTCGCAAAAACTGATTACGTTTGTAACCGACCGCGCCGGACACGATTTACGATATGCCATCGATTCTTCAAAAATTATGAATGAATTAGGTTGGAAACCTTCGGTAACGTTTGAGCAAGGCCTTTCCCAAACCGTAGATTGGTACCTGCAAAATAAAGAATGGCTGCAACACGTAACTTCCGGCAGCTATCAAGACTATTACCAAGTGCAGTATAACCGTTAAATATAATTATGAATTAGAAATTAGAAATGATGAATGATTATATTTATAAATCATCACATTTCTAATTTCTAATTCATAATTTCTAATTTATAAAAGTAGTGTACGAAAGTCCTTTTCATACCCAACCACTAGAGAATTTATCTTTTTTAATAACCGGTGGGGCAGGCTTTATCGGCTCTAACCTGGTAGAATACCTGCTGAAATACAAAGCCGGGAAAGTGCGGATTTTAGATAATTTATCTAACGGTTTTCAAAAGAATATCAAAGCATTTCTGGATAATCCGGCTTTTGAAGTAGTAGAAGGTGATATCCGGGAATTAGATATTTGTATGCAGGCTTGCGCCGGTATTAATGTGGTGTTGCACCAGGCTGCTTTGGGTTCGGTGCCCCGGAGTATTAAAGACCCTGTAACTACCAATAATGTCAATATCGGTGGTTTTGTAAATATGTTGCTGGCCGCCAAAGAGCAGGGCGTAAAACGTTTTGTGTACGCGGCTTCATCCTCTACCTACGGCGACAGCAAAACTTTACCCAAAGTAGAAGATAAAATTGGCAAGCCTTTATCGCCGTACGCCGTAACCAAATACGCCAACGAATTATACGCCGATGTATTTGGTAAAACCTATGGTATGGAAATTATCGGGCTGCGCTACTTTAATATCTTTGGCCCCCGGCAAGACCCGAACGGCGCCTATGCGGCCGTTATTCCCTTATTTATAGATGCCGTTTTAAAAGGAACTTCGCCCAGAATTAACGGTGATGGTGGCCAGACCCGCGATTTTACCTTTGTAGCAAACTGCGTGGAAGCCAATATCCGGGCGGCCCTGGTTCAAAATCCGGAAGCGATCAACCAAGTTTATAATATTGCCGTTGGCGATCGTACTTCTCTAAACGATTTGTTTTATATTCTGAGAGAAGAGGCCGGATCTGATGTAACGCCGGAGTACGGACCGGACCGGGCCGGCGATATCCGCGACAGCTTAGCGGATATTTCTAAAGCCCAGCGGTTATTAGGATATAATCCGCAGGTCAGGATCAGGGAAGGTTTACAGCGTACTTTGGAATGGTTTAAACACAACCAGGATTTTATTTATAATCAAAAATAACTTTATTGTTGATGGCTAATTGTTAATTGATTTTCCTATAATTAAATAAACTAAGCTATTAACAATCAGCAAGAGGCAATTTAACAATCATATTATGAAAGGAATAATTCTGGCCGGAGGCTCCGGTACGCGTTTGCACCCTTTAACCTTAGCCGTTAGCAAGCAATTAATGCCGGTGTACGATAAGCCCATGATTTATTACCCGCTTTCTATTTTAATGATGGCAGGTATCCGGGAAATATTGATTATTACCACACCGCACGATAATGCTTTATTTAAAAAGTTACTGGGCGATGGCAGTACCTTGGGTTGCAATTTTCAATACGCTATTCAGGAGCAGCCCAACGGCCTGGCGCAGGCTTTTGTAATTGGGGCTGATTTTATCGGGCAGGATAAAGTAGCTTTGGTATTAGGCGATAATATTTTTTACGGAGCAGGCTTAGCTAAACTGTTACAAAGCAACAACAACCCCGATGGTGGCGTGGTGTACGCGTACCATGTGCACGACCCGGAGCGCTACGGGGTAGTGGAATTTGATGAAAATAACAAAGCGCTTTCGATCGAGGAAAAACCAAAGCAGCCCAAATCCAATTACGCCGTGCCGGGAGTTTATTTCTACGATAATGAGGTTATTCAGATTGCGAAAGACTTAAAACCCAGTCCCCGCGGCGAGTACGAAATAACCGATATAAACCAAGAGTATCTGCGCCTGGGTAAATTAAAAGTGGGTATTTTGGGCCGGGGAACCGCTTGGTTGGATACCGGTACCTTCGATTCTTTGATGCAGGCGGCTAATTTTGTACAGGTAATTGAAGAAAGGCAAGGTTTGAAAGTTGGTTGTATAGAAGAAATAGCTTACCGGATGGGCTTTATCGACGAAGAACAGTTGCGGAAAATTGCCGCGCCGCTGGTAAAAAGCGGTTATGGGGAATACCTGATGCGGCTGCCCAACGAAAAAATATACGAGGCTTCTCTTTAGGTACAAGTTGGCAATAATTATGAATGACAGAAAACTAAAAATAATAACTGGATTTATTTCCGCCTTACTGTTAATCAGCTTGCTTGTGAAGTTGGTTGACGTACCAGGTGGAATGATTCTTTCTGGTTTGGTTTTAGGAAGTATGCTTATAGTTGCCATTGTTTTAGGTTGCTTAATTGTTGCTAGCGTCTTAAGGTTGGTAATTAAAAAATATTCCTTTTTTACTTTGTTTTCAGTTGCTTCAGCAGTATCTTTTTTGGTATTCCACTATCAGTTATACTCTCCGACATTGAAGATTATTATCCCAAAGGGCTATACTGGTGAAGTAACTCTTGTTTTGTCAGATGTTGATGATAACATTTTAAAAGTTGATAGCAACGGAATAGGCTACATTAACCAATGGACCTTCGATAAAGCCTATACGGAGCCTATCGTTGTTGATACTGATGGTAATAATGTTCACAAACGCCTTGTAGGTTTTAACCCCTCAACCTTTTGGGCTAAGGGAAAGACTTGTTGCATTCAAAGCAAAGGAATTCACACAATGAGCTTTGAAGTAGTGCCAATGGATAAGCTTGGCAAAAAGCAAAATTATTTGAAGGATTTAACAACACTGGTTGACACAGCTTTAGTGCTTGCTATTGAGCCTAATAAGTATACAAAAGTACAGACTGAAGCTTTTGAAGTTGGAACGAACCAAAAATAACTATTGCCAACAAAACCTAAAGCACACCAAGGCGTACCTTAGCCCAGCACGGTGTTTTTAACATTCAAATAAATAAGCTGCCGCTAAAGCAGCTTTTTTATTTGAATACAATGCCCGCCAGAATACCCGTAAAAATTAGTAAATAAGGCGGGACTTTCGTCCAGAGTAAAAGGGCAAAAGTAGCTACTACCAGGCTCATGTTTAAGGCCGAAGATTCTATAGGTTGATACAACAAGACCGCCGCCGCGATTACCATCCCGGAACTAACTGCATTTATACCTTCCAGGGAAGCTTTTATAATCCGGTATTTTTTAAGTTCTCCCCAAAACCGGATGATAAAGAAGATCAGGAAAGTACCGGGTAAAAATATGCCTATGGTAGCTACAAAAGATCCTAATAGTTGGCCTAAAAAGCCGTATGGCCGCATGGCTAGGGTGCCGATATAGGTACAAAAAATAAAAGTAGGTCCCGGCATAGCCTGCGATAAAGCAAACCCCGATAAGAATTCTTCTGAAGTTAAATAATGCTTAAAATCTACAAACTCGGAGTACATTAAAGGAATTAAAACCTGTCCCCCGCCAAAAATTAGGCTGCCGTTGCGGTAAAAATTTTCGAACAAACGTACCGGCAGCCAACGCGTAGCGGCGCCTAACGCCGCCGCCCCCAACAACACCGCAATAAATAAAATAAAGTTACTCCAGTCTACGTTTATTTTTTTGTTTTTTTCCTGCGGATGTTTTCGGAAGCGAATGGCCGTAACGGCGCCGCCCGCTAATAACAAAAGCGGAAAGATCCAGGGTGAGTGAAAAAAGTAGGCCAGAATGGCCGCGATAATCATTAAGAAAATACCGGTTTTGGTATTAACTACCCGGGAACTGATTTTGTAGGCGGCAAACGCCACGAAACCTACCGCCATAGGATGAATAAACCGCAGGAAATCCATGGAAATTTCATGCTGCCCGAGGTAGGTGATAGCGAGGCCAGCCAGCGTCATGAGCAGGGCCGTTGGGGTAATCCAGACCAGCAAGGTAAGATAAGCCAGGTTAGGCCCACCCACCTGGAAGCCGATTGCCGTTAAGGTTTGGGTGGAAGTAGGGCCGGGTAATATCTGGCAGAGGGCATTTAATTCAATTAATTCCTTTTCGGTAATGTAACGCCTTTTTTCTACGAGTAAGCGTAACATCATAGCCAAATGCGCCTGCGGTCCACCAAAGGTAGTTAAGGAGAGCTTTAGTACATCTTTTAAAAATATGTAATAGCGCAGGCTCAAGTTCGTTGTTCGTTATTGGTTAATCGGAGTAGATTGTAAATTAAAGTAACTTATTAAATATTGAAATAATTAATTACTTGTCAATAATAGAAATAGAATTTAATGTTATTTGATAATTTTCAAGATTCCAGTTTTTCCGAATAACGAACAACGAACAACCAATAACGAACAATTACTTTTTCAACAATCCTAACTCTATCAAACGCTCCGTTAGGAATTCGCCGGCGGTTATATCGGTATAGGCTTTCGGGTTTTCCGCACTAATGCAGTCTTCCAGGCAAGTTAAATCCATTTCGGTGCGGGGGTGCATGAAGAACGGAATAGAATAACGGGAAGTATGCATGAGGTCGCGCGGCGGATTTACTACCCGGTGAATAGTAGATTTTAATTTGTTATTGGTATGGCGCGATAACATATCACCTACGTTTACCACTACTTGCTCCGGCAAAGCCGTAATCGGAATCCATTTGCCATCACGGCGCAATACTTGCAAACCATCGGCACTGGCTCCCATTAATAATGTAATTAGGTTTATGTCGCCGTGTTCAGCGGCCCGTACGGCATCGGCTGGTACACTATCAGGGTCCGAAATCGGGAAATAATGAATCTGACGTAAGATACTGTTGCCGTTATGTACTTTATCGTCAAAATAATTTTCGTCTAAGCCTAAGTACAGGGCAATGGCCCGTAACATGCTTTGGCCGGCTTTTTCCAAAGCCCGGTAAGCGGCTAAGGTTGTGGATTTAAATTCCGGTACTTCTTCCGGCCAGATATTTTCCGGGTAGTTTTCGGCTTGTAATTCCGTAGCCGGTAATTCCTGACCAACGTGGTAAAATTCTTTTAAGTCGCCGGTATTGCGGCCTTTGGCGTGTTCTTTACCTTTACCAATATAGCCCCGCTGACCCGCTAATTCCATCCGTTCGTATTTCTGTTTTACCTCATCCGGCAAATCAAAAAACTTCTTCACCGATTCGTACAATGTTTGGGTTAATTCATTGCTTAAGCCATGGTTTTTAATGGCTACAAAACCAATATTCTGGAAAGCATCCCCTAATTCCTGCACAAATTTTTCTTTCTTCTGCGGATCACCGGAGGTAAAATCGGCGAGATCCAGAGACGGAATCTTCTCAATTAATTCTTCGCTCATGACGTATATGTAAGAAACTTATGAATACTGCTTTTATAAAACGGTGCAAGTTAGTTATTTTTTATATTTTTGAAGCAAAATTGAATTATACTAACCTTTTAATGGACTATGAGAAAAACAACGTTTTTATTTGCAACAGTAGCAACGCTTAGCTTAGGAGCCTGCAACAGCAATAGTAACCAAAATACGGCTACTACCGACCAGAATACGACTACTGCTGACCAGGATACTGCCAGCCAGGGTAATGCTGCCGGTAGTACCAGCATGGAAAAAAATGGACTGAAGTTATATCCTTTAACCGGTTCGCCTAACTTCCCTAATGCTAAATTAGGTTTAACGGAGCCGGCTGCTAACGGCAAAGTGGCCGCGGGCGATGTGAAATTTGAATACCAATTAACTGATTACCGACTTACCGCCCAAACCGAAGGTCCGGCGCACGAGGATCATGCTAACTCGAAGGAAGGTCAGCACATTCATAATATAGTAGACAACGAGCCATATACCGCCCATTACACTACTTCCTTTACCAAGCCCATAAAAGAAGGCAGCCACGTAGTTTTATCTTTCCTGTCGCGGTCTTACCACGAAAGCCTGAAGCATAAAACGGCTTATGATTTACGGGTTGTAAATGTAGGTAACAGCACAGCCGGCCCGGGCGCTGATTTCGATACCAAAGGCCAACATATGTTTTATAGCCGGCCCAAAGGAGAGTACAAAGGCAACGACACCAAAAAGGTAATGCTGGATTTTTACCTGGTAAACACGGATTTATCGAACACCGGCAATAAAGTGCGCGCTACTATTAACGGTACCGATTTTATGCTTGATAAATGGCAGCCTTATACCATTGAGGGTTTAAAAATGGGCGAAAATACCATTAAACTGGAGTTGTTAGATAATAGCGGCAATGTAGTTCCTGGTCCGTTTAATACGGTAGAACGCAAGATTACTTTATCTGAGTCTTAATCAATCGTCCCCAGTCTACTGGCCTCAAACCATAGCTTCAGCTAAATAAAAAGCCTTTCCGGTATTTCCGGAAAGGCTTTTTATTTATAGGGCATTAATGTTCTATGTTTTACATAAAGTTGATAAAATACCTGGAACGCTTAGCCTAATTAATAAGCCCTGGCGAAGTATACCCTTTGGTTAGAAGGTTTGCCGGTTACCATACAAACCCCTGCTTCGGGTGTTGTATTAAGCGCAATGCAGCGGATGGTGGCTTTGGTTTCTTCTTTTATCTTTTCTTCGGTTTCGGAGGTGCCATCGTAATGCGCCAGCAGGAAACCCCCTTTGGTATCCAGTAAGGTTTTAAATTCTTCGTAAGAATCTACTTTGGTGGTGTTTTCTTCCCGGAACGTAAGCGCTTTCTGGTAAATATTTTCCTGAATGGTAGTTAACAACGTTTCTACTTTATCGGCAATGTTTTCCAGCGGGTAGGTGGCTTTTTCTTTGGTATCGCGGCGAGCTACTTCTACAGTACCGTTTTCTAGGTCGCGGGCGCCAATGGCAATCCGGACCGGTACGCCTTGCAACTCATATTCGGCGAACTTCCAGCCGGGTTTCTGGGTGTCGCGGTTATCGTATTTTACCGCAATGCCTTTCGCTTCCAACGCTTTCTTTATCTCAGTTGCTTTTTCGCTGATTTGGCTTAACTGGGTTTCGTTGAAAAATACTGGTATAATAACCACCTGAATAGGCGCCAGATTCGGTGGCAATACCAAACCTTCATCGTCGGAATGCGACATGATCAATGCGCCCATTAAACGCGTACTCACGCCCCAAGAGGTTCCCCATACGTAATCCAGGCCGCCTTCTTTAGTCGCAAATTTAACATCAAAAGCTTTTGCAAAATTCTGGCCTAAAAAGTGCGAAGTGCCGGTTTGCAACGCTTTGCCATCCTGCATTAAACTTTCGATGCAATACGTTTCTATGGCTCCCGCAAAGCGTTCGTTAGGCGTTTTAATACCTCTTACTACCGGTACCGCCATATATTTCTCGGCAAATTCGGCGTATACTTCCAGCATTTGTTCGGTTTCCGCAATGGCTTCTTCGGCGGTAGCGTGGGCAGTATGGCCTTCCTGCCATAAAAACTCCGTAGTACGTAAAAACAGGCGGGTCCGCATTTCCCAGCGCACCACGTTAGCCCATTGGTTAACCAGTAAAGGCAAATCACGGTACGATTGAATCCAGCTTTTGTAGGTATTCCAGATAACGGTTTCGGAAGTAGGACGCACAATCAGTTCTTCTTCCAGTTTGGCCTCCGGGTCTACTACTACGCCGCTGCCGTCTTCGGCATTTTTTAAGCGGTAATGCGTTACTACGGCACACTCCTTGGCAAATCCTTCTACGTGGTCGGCTTCTTTACTTAAAAAAGACTTGGGTATGAACAAGGGGAAATAAGCGTTGCTGTGGCCGGTTTTTTTGAACATATCGTCCAGTACCCGCTGCATCTTTTCCCAAATGGCATAACCATAAGGTTTTATAACCATACAACCCCGGACCGGCGAATTTTCGGCGAGGTTAGCCCGCTTTACTAACTCGTTGTACCAGGAAGAATAATCTTCGCTTCTTTTAGGTAAGCCTTTACTCATTTTTATTTATATATTTGTAGTACAGGAAATAGCAAATCTAATTGGTATGAAACTTGCTATAAATCACTAGAAAATTAGCATATCATTCCGGCCAAAATTACGTTAATAAAAATATAAAAACGTTACTTGGAGGCATGATTGTTCTTTTAAAATTTAAGTCCAGGTAATTCTTTACTCAACACGGCCATGAAAAACATAGACAGATTGCTTCTTTTACCTTTGTTTGCCGCCTTAGCCATAGGTTGCAGCAGCCCGACCGCCATGCAATCATCCGAATACGATGATGTTTATTTTTCTTCTAAAGATAAAACTGTTATTACCGATAATAGGGTAGCCGATCGTTCTATTGAGAATCCAGATCAGACTGCGGAGGAAACTTATGCGGTTACGGACGGTACTACGCTGCCTAACCCGGAGTATTCCGCTAATAATAGCGGTACAACAGTAGGCAACGAAGATTATTACAGCGAAAATTATTACGACGAAGATGATTATGCTTATGCGTCGCGCATCCGGCGGTTTAATGCGCCGTACCGGGGCTTTTCTTATTACGACGCCGCCTATACCGATTATTACTGGTATAACCGTAGCCCACTTTATTATGGCCGTAGCATGTACTACGATCCGTTTTATGCTTACGATCCTTTCCTGCCTTGCTATACCTGTTATGGGTATCCGTCTTATTATGGGGGTATCAATATTGCTATTGGCCTTCCGCTTTATAGCCGGTGGGGTAGTCCGTTTGGTGGCTATTACGGTGGCTTAGGCTATAATCGTGGCTTTAACAATGGTTTTTATAACGGTTTTTACAACGGTTACTATGCTAATAATGGCTGGTATCGGAATGATACCAACGGTGGCCGTAACGTACAGTACGGACGTCGGAGAGACCGTAGTGAGATGCCAACTAATACCAATGCTAATGCTGGTAGCCGTCCGCGCGGAGGTGTTACATCTGGTGGCGGTATTGTTGGCGGTAATAATGCCGGCGGCATCGCACGTCCGAGTGAAGGCAACACCCGTTCCACCCGTTCACGGGGTAATTCCAATGCAGGTGTTACTACCAACGATCCGGCAATTGCCCGGCCAACTGATACGCAGGGCAGAACTACCCGGGGACGCCAGGAGCGGGGTACTACGTTAACTCAACCCGATGGCAGTACCAATTTACCGGTTGAAAGAGCAGGACGTAGAGAAATAGGATCTACAGTAACCGATATGCCGAATACCCGGGGCCGTAGAGAAGTAAATCAACCAACTGTTCAGCCGAGAAGCGGAAGAAATACGGAAACTTATACGCCGGCTCCGCAGACCGAGAGAAGACAGCGCCGTGAAATACAGATGCAACCACGTGAGCAACAAGCGCAGCCACAGCGTACGTACGAGGCGCCACAACGCCAGCAACGTACATATGAAGCACCGCAGCGTCAGCGGACTTACGAAGCTCCTCAACGTCAGCAACGGTCTTTTGAACAACCCAGCAGCCGGCCAACTCCTTCATTCGGTGGAGGCAGTAATGGTGGCAGCAGCAGCGGTGGTGGCAGCCGGCGCAGAGATTAATTAACCTTTAGAGTTTAAATCACATGAAATCGATTAATATTTTAACCGGCCTGGCTTTGCTATGCCTGGCCGGTACTGCCTCGGCGCAAAACCAGGTAGATGCCCTGCGCTATTCGCAGTTAGGCTTGGGCGGTACCGCCCGGGTACAAGGCATCGGAGGGGCGCAAGCAGCTTTAGGAGCCGATGCCGGCAATTTAGCCGGTAACCCCGCTGGATTAGGTATGTTCCGGCGTTCGGAATTTACTTTTTCGCCAGGTGTTCATTTTAACAATACTACAAGTCAGGTAGAAGGCAATGAATTTGTAGATCAGCGCAATAATTTAGATGTGTCGGGTTTAAGCTTGGTGTTTAGTAATCGCAAAAGCGATGGCACCGAAGAAAACTGGCGCGGCGGATCTTTTGGTATAGGCTTCACGCGGCAAAACCATTTTCAGAATAAATTTAACTACCAGCGTGATACCGGAGGATTTACCATTGCTGAGTCTATAGCGGATGATGCTACCTTATACGGCTTGAGCACGTCGGGTAATTTAGAATCTTTGGAAGATATTGCCTATGAAACTTACTTAATAGATTTTGATCAGGATGATAACCGGTACTATGAAACACCTCGTAGAGGTATCGTTCGGCAATCGGAAGATGTAATAAGCCGGGGCGGACAAAACCAATGGGATTTTTCGTACGGAGCTAGTTACCAAGACAAACTATTTTTAGGTGCCGGTATTGGTATTGCTTCCATCCGATATAACCAAGAGCGTATTTTCAGAGAAACAGAGGCTGATCCACGCACCGATTTTGAAAATTTATCTTTACGCGACGAGTTTACAACTACAGGTCAGGGTATTAACGCCAAGATTGGCTTTATCTATCGACCTTCTGATTTTGTGCGGATTGGCGCAAATGTACAGACGCCAACTTATTATGCTATGCATGATTCTTACTATACCGCACTTCAGACAACTATTGCCACTGCAGAAGGGAATAGCCATTCAGCAGAAACCGATCCGGGCGAATATGATTATTCTTTAACCACACCCATGCGGGCCACAGCCGGAATAGCAGTATTTGCGGGTAAATACGGTTTTTTAACTGGCGATGTAGAATACGTAGATTACAGCAAAGCCCGTTTGGCCGATAACGAAAGTAGTTCGGAGTTTAGCGGTGTAAATAACACAATTAGTACTGCTTACAAGTCGGCGGTTAATGTAAAAGTAGGAGCTGAAGGCCGCTTCGATATATTTCGGGTAAGAGCCGGCGTAGCCTTGTTCGGAGACCCTTATCAGAGCAGCGATTTCGACCGCCAACGTACTTACATTACCGGCGGGGTGGGCATAAAGCAACAAAACTATTTTGTTGATCTGGCTTTGGTAAACAGTAAATATAATACTGTTTATTCTCCGTATACTATCGCCGATGATTCGCAACCAGTGGTTACTACCAAGAACCGCGACAATAATGTGATGCTTACGCTGGGTGTAAATTTCTAAGCAAATAAATTAAATACAAAAAAAAGGCCGCGGTTTGTAGAACTGCGGCCTTTTTGTTTTTTAACTGAGCTCCGGTTAGGGCTTCTGCATCTTTATAGTATATGGCAAGCGATAAACTTTCGTGCCACCATTTGAAGCCGGTACTATCTGTAGGGTATCCAACCGCATTACGCCAATTTTATCTTTAGCTGTTTTAAATGCAACTATCTGTACCGGATCGGCTTTAGATTTGCTGAGCTGGGGTACTTGCGTAGCGGCATTGGTATCATAAGCTCCGGTAATAGCAGCTACGGTGGTTATATTGTTAAATTGATCGGTGGTGAGACTGGTGGTTCTAAAAGTTGTTTTGGACTCTTCAGAACTGCGCAGGGAAAAAGTATTTTTAACCGGATCATCTATCTGGAAATAAAAATCGGTGCTGTCTTTAATAGATTTCTGCCGGCCAATATAACCCGGGTAAGCCAGGCCATTATTGGTAGAAAAGTATTTAATATTTTCCAGCGCCGATTTATGATAAAAAACCGAAGAGTAAGCCTGGTAAGCGGCATCAGGTTTAGTAGTAACAATCCGGTAATTTTTAGTATAGATTTTTCCCCCGCTATCTTCTAACGTAAATGTCCAGTATTCCCGGCCCGCTTTACGCCCGCGGGTGCCCATGGTAAATATCATGGCTAGATTGCTGGTATTTAGAGCAGAGTCGAGAAAAGTTACGGTGGGTTTACCCGCAATGCTCATGCTGGTGTCGTAATTACAGGTAATTGTAAGTTTGGTAAATTTAGTATCGGCCGAAGCTGTTTCGGCATAAAGCGAGGTAGATAGTATTTCGCCGGCTGGCACGTTGGTCCGGTTGCCGGAGGTATAACTGTTGCCGGCCGCAAAATCGAACCGGTCACGTGGCTCCGGGTCGTTGCTGCAACTCGTTAGCAAAAGAAAACCGGTTATAAACAAGAACCAGCCGGAAATAAAAGATTTGAACATAAGTGGTTTTATTCTTAAATCGATATGGGGTATCGGCAAAACTATTGATGGGATAACGATACAAAATTACCGATTCTTACGGGAAAGGATAAACTTTTAATTATCCTTCCCTAATAATACGCATTATGTAAATTCATAAAAAAATCACGCTTAATGCGTAGTTACCCGACCACCATCAACCTGGATGCTGACACCATTGATATAGGCTGCGGCGGGAGAGGCTAAAAATGCGACGGCGGCGGCTACTTCCTCTGCTGCTCCGAAGCGCCCGGCCGGAATGCCCTTTAGCATATCTGCTTCAATAGCTGCTACCGTTTGCCCGGTTTTTTCTGCTCTTGTATTAATAAGGGAAGTATGACGAGCCGTTACAGTGGCGCCCGGCAAAATATTGTTAACGGTTATGCCCAAGCAAGCTACTTCATAAGATAAGGTTTTGGCCCAGTTGGCTACTGCTCCGCGGGTAGTATTAGAAACGCCTAAACCTGGTATAGGCTGCTTAACGGAAGTAGAAATAATGTTAATAATGCGCCCGTACCGGGCTTTTTGCATCAACGGCACCACCGCTTGGGCCAATATATGATTGCATAGCAAATGATTAGAAATAGCCCGAGTAAAATCTTGTAGCGAAGCTTCCAGAATAGGACCACCCGCCGGACCACCGGTATTGTTTACCAGTATGTGTACCGCCGGTTTTTGCAGGATATATTGGGCTATTTTTGCCTGCAGCACCTCGGGTTGGCTGAAATCAGCTACTACATAATTATGCTGCTGTCCTTGGCTCTGGTCTAATTCGGTTAGGGTTTCTTTTAACTTTTCTTCGTTACGGGCAATTAAGGTAACCGAAGCACCCAAAAGGGCTAGTTCTATAGCGGATGCTTTGCCGATACCTTGTGTGCTGCCACACACAATAGCTTGCTTATCCCGTAAATCTAAATCCATGGTGTAAAAATAATGGTTATTCGTTAATCGTTGTTCGTTATTCGAAAATATGTAAACCAAACATTTTTATTTTAATAACAATGGTATTTTAAAGGCATTAGAAATCAATTTTGTACGCCCGGCAAATGCTTTTTTATACTTTTATTCGTATAAATTAACTTTTCTAAAAAGAGTGGATACTTTAACAAAAGACCAAACCAAATAACGAACAACGATTAATGAATAACGAAATGATAACCAGAGCTTTCAATTTTCAGAAGTGGATAGAAGAACACCGGCATTTGTTAAAGCCGCCGGTAGGCAATGCCCAAATATTTAAAGACAACCAGGATTTTATAGTAATGGTGGTGGGCGGACCTAATTCCCGGAAAGATTTTCATTATAACGAAGGCGAGGAATTCTTTTATCAACTGGAAGGGGACATAAATCTGCGCTTGATTGAAGATGGCAAGCCGGTAGATGTACCAATTAAAGAAGGCGAAATTTTCTTATTGCCCGGTAAAACGCCGCATCTGCCGCAACGGCCGGCTAATACCATTGGGCTGGTAATTGAACGCTACCGCCGCAACGGCGAACAAGACGGTTTTTTGTGGTTCTGTGAAAATTGCGGCAACAAACTCTACGAAGAATACCTGGAAGTAACCGACATTGTGCAACAACTGCCGGTAGTAATGAATAATTTTTACGCCTCGCCGGAAAAGCGCACCTGCAAAAACTGTGGTACCGTAATGGAGCCGCCTCAGCCTGCCCGGGCAAAATGATTTGCCCGGTATAAAGTGGCTGGTAGCAAGTATCAGGCGGGTATTTAAATTATTTAGGTACAAAAAGTGTTATAAAAACAAAGACTTAAATTTAATACTTTTGTCCGGATACTACTATCCTGATACTTGATTCTAAAATTGAAAATATGAAAGTAGAACTAAAGCGGGTAAACGATGCTTTTCACTTTGAGGCCGTAGGAGCAGCCAATGTGCCGGTACACATAGACGGTTCGCCGGAAATTGGGGGAGTTGACGCCGGTGCCCGGCCGATGGAAATGATTTTGATGGGTTTGGGCGGTTGCAGCGCCATAGATATTGTACTGATTTTACAAAAGCAGCGCCAGCTTATTGAAGATTTGGCTATTACCGTGGAGGGGGAACGGGTGCCCAACGAAACACCTTCTATTTTTAAAACCATACATGTACACTATTCCTTTAAAGGCGATTTGAGCGAAGAAAAAGTGAAGCGGGCCATTGAGCTTTCGATGGAAAAATACTGCTCGGTTACGGCTATCTTAAATAAGACTGCTGAAGTTACGCATTCCTTTTCCATTCATTAAAAGTTGAAAGTCATTCTAAACTGCTGGATGAATATTTTTGAGTCTATAAGTATTCTGCCTGGGTTTGGAATGGCTTTTTAATTTAGCAATTCTTTTCGGATTAGCGTTTTTGAGCGGCTCTTCATGGCCGGCAAGAATGCTTTAAGCTGAAGTATATAATATTATATTGCTGCCTGTACCGCTGGTTTTACCGCTTATATTCTTCCAGAAATGTTTCCCGGTACGTTTTGCCCAACGGAATATCTAAGCCGTTAATTTTAACCTGAAACGATTCAATAATTTCTACGTGCGGCAGCGAAATAATAAAAGATTTGTGTACGCGGTAAAAGAGGTGAGAAGGCAGTAATTTGGCCACTTCCTGTAGCGTATTCAGGGTTATAATTTTACGTTCTTTCGTTATAAAAAACACGTGATTACCCGATGCTTCTATATATAAAATATCGGCCAGCTTTATCGGGAAAGTTTGTACGCCGCTTTTAACCAATATAAAATCGGCCGACGGTAAAGCCGGGGCCGGATTGGTTTTCTGGGCTGGTGTATTTACCAAAGACGCAGCTTTGTTAACGGCTTTTAAAAACCTGGTAAACTCAATGGGCTTCAGTAAATAACCAACCGCATCCCAATCGTAGCTTTGCACGGCGTATTCGGAATAAGCTGTGGTAAATATTATGAGTGGCCGGTGAGGCAGGGCCTGTAAAAACTCGATGCCGGTTAAATCGGGCATGTTTATATCCAGGAATATTAAATCCACGGGTTCCTGGTTCAGGTACGCCAAAGCATCCAAACTGCTCCGGAATTCCTGTGCTAAGTCCAGCGCAGGCACTTTAACTGCATAGTGCCGGATTACATGCAGCGCCTTCGGCTCATCATCAATAGCAATAGCTTTCATATTTCAGTTAACAGTTAGCAATTAGCAGTACACTGTTGTTAGATTCCAATTATCAAATATATTATTCATAAGTGCTGCTCAAGCAATTCTTAATCTTAAATTCAAACTCATATCTTTTAACCTTTAACACTTAACAGATAACTGTTTACTGATAACTAATCACTATTCACTGTTTCAAGCCATTACTTCTACTTTGGTTTTTTGCAGTTTGAGTACCAGCGATACCCGGTAAATATTGTTTTCTTCGGTTATTTGCAACTGGTGGCGGTGCGGATATTGCATTTGCAGCAGCTTTTTGGTATGCTCCAGGCCAAAACCGGCGTGCGCTACGTTGCTGTTTTTGTTTTGGCGGAAAATAGTGTTTTCGACGGTAAAAGAAATCTGGTCTTCAGACGTAGTCAGGTTGATGTTTATGAGCGAAGGCTGCTTTAAACTTACGCCGTGTTTAAAGGCATTTTCTACAAAGTTGATGAGCAGCATGGGCGCAATGCGTACACTTTGGGTTTCGCCGAGTACCTGGAACCGGATAGAAACGGCATCTTCGCTGGTAAAACGCAATTCCTGTAGTTTAATGTAATTCTGAATGTATTCTACTTCGCGGTGCAGTTCAATGTATTCGGTGCGGCTTTCGTAAATAGAATAACGCATCAGGTGCGTAAGTTGCGCAATACTTTCGGCCAGGTCGTCGGCTTGGCGCTCAATGGCCATCGAAAACAGGTTATTCAGGGTGTTAAACAAAAAGTGGGGGTTTATCTGGTTTTTTAGCAAGGCCAGTTCGGCGTTGGTTTTGCCTATCTTCTCAAACTCATCTTTATTTAAAAGCCACTGCTTCGCCGACCAATAAGCAAACGAAGCTACCAGTATCATTAAGAAAGTAATGCCAGCTTCGATCTCATCATAATGGTACCAGAAGTCATCGTAAATACGCGCTTTAAAATAAACCTGGTAGATTAGGGCTTCGGCCATAAAACACCAGGCCAAGTTAAATAATAAAGGGCCGAATACTTTCCATTTGGTACGTGCCCGCTGGTAGCGCGGAAATATCAGATAAACATTAACGTAGAAAAATATAGCTTTAAATAAAATGAGTAAGAAAAAACGCATGTAAGGCTCCATGTTCCAGTTAGCTTCTTTCCAGTTACGGAAACTTTCCGGATCGACGGGCTCCCCAAAGCTGCCGTACGTTTGTTGAAACTGTTCAAGCCAATAATTCTGGATATTATTTTGAATAGATCCGAGGATTAATAACCACAAGCTTAGATGTAGTAAAACCTCCAGGTATTTTTTGAGGTGCGGAAATTTGTTCATCATTATTTCTTTTAATCCAATATTATATAAACTTCGGCTGGCATGGGCAGGGGGTTGGTAAACGACTTAAATTTAGATGTAAAAGAACAGAAAATAGGGTTACCGGAATTTAAGATAGTGAAAAGTGCTTTCACATATAAAAATCAGTCATTTAACCAATAGCTTTTTTCACTCACCAATACCGCCATAGCTTTCGGTTATAATCATTGAAAATCGAAAGTCTATGAAAAAAATCATCAAATCAATATGTAAAGTTTTATTAATAAGTATTTTAGCCTTTATGGGTTATTATGGCTATGTTTTACAATCCAGAGGTACTTCGGAAATCCATTATATAGAACCGGACCGGGAGTTTACTTCATTTAGAGAGCTCGTTCAGCAGCCGGAGCTTAAAGGCAAAATTATCTATGCCGATTTCGGCGCACTACCTGCCATACCTGCCTCGAAGAGTTTAAAGCCGCACCAAAACTAAAGCAACATTTTAAAAAGTACGGAGATCAGGTGGCATTTTTATACATAGGTGCCGATATAAGTGTTCCTGGTGAGGAATTCCGGTGGAAAAGGATGATTGAAAAGAAGAACTTGACTGGTTATCATTAATTTTTGCGGGATAAATATTTTGATGCTATCTGGAATACTGCTGTAAATGATCCAGCCATTCCACCCCAGTTTCCGCAGTATCTTATTATAAATGCCGAAGGCAGTAATAAACAAGAATGCACCCCGCCCAACCGATAAGCACCTGTACGCTGTATTAAAAGATGCCATAGCTAATAATTTAAAATTAACAGCTAATAATAATTATGAAAACACGTAACCAATCCGGTTCTATATAACGTGTCCAATACAGTGCGCATAAGAGTAATTTTTAGGCTAGTAGCATTTTATTACTTCTTTATGGGCATCTGTTGGACAGATTTTCATGAGTTTGGTATATTCTACAGCAGCGGATAAACAACCCTGCAACTGCTTTTTTCTCAATTCATCGCCATTCTTTCCCATTCATCCGGTTGGTTCTACAACTGGGTAAGACTTTTTTTTAACACTCCGGTTTTCTGCCAACATTTGTATCGAACGCAGGGCGATACTAATAAGCGTGAACAATCCAAAGTTGCAGTAAGGTGCCACTACCTATCTTGCCTCCGGCAGCTTAATCTTTAAATTAAATAAATACTTACTACTATGATTATCAAAGAAAGAATGACCGCTCGTATGGAAAAGGGCTTTGTAGTTTTCCTGATTGGCATGCGGGTTAACAGTTTTTGGAAAATAAATAAATGGCTGCCCGTAGCCATGTCCATGCCCAAGATGATAAAAGAACTAGCAACTAACCCTGATTCGGGTTTTTTAGGCGCCGAGCAATGGTTTGGCAAAACTACTATTATGGTGCAATATTGGGAATCGTTCGAGAAACTGGAGGCTTACGCCCGCGACCGAAACGGGCAGCATTTTCCGGCTTGGGCAGCTTTTAATAAAAATATAAAAAAGAGCGGCGAGGTGGGCATTTGGCACGAAACCTATAAAGTGGAACCCGGCAATTACGAAGTTGTTTACCACAACATGCCGCGTTTTGGACTAGGGAAAGCAGGTAAGCTAATTCCTATTAACAGCAGCACCCATGCTGCTAAAGAACGTTTACAGACAAAATAAAGTTAAACCGGTTGCTTAATTCGTGGTGCGAAAACCCGCAAAAGCCCTTATTTTTAGTTTATTTATTCAGTATGAAAATTTGAAATCAATTCCGGTTTTATCACCCAAGCACAAACCGCTGCAAAAGTTGGTGGTGTTATTAGCTTTAGCTCTTTTTACGCTAATTATTGGTTGCCCCAATTGTCTGCAAATGCCCTTGCAACAAGGTCTTTTTGGTTTTGGCTTTTCGCTGGCTATGTGTTTTTCGCTCTGTTTAGGAAACGATTTATTAACCGATGCTTTGGATAAGCGCTTGCCCTGGCTCAAAAATCCGGCCAAGCGCCTGGGAGTTAGTTTAATCAGTACTATTGTAATCTCGGTAATAATTGTAGTTTGCTTAAATTTAGTTTTCTTCTGGATGATAGGCTTTACCTGGGAGCAACTGGTTAATTATAATTGGGGACCGGTGGTTTTATTCCCGTTACTGGTTACTTTTTTTATTACTTTAATTGTACACAGCCGTTCCTTTTTCCTGGGCTGGCGGCAAACGGCCATTGATGCCGAAAAATTAAAAGGCGAAAATATTACTTCGCAGTACGAAACCCTGAAAAACCAGGTAAACCCGCATTTTTTATTTAATAGCCTCAATACGCTTACTTCCTTGGTGCACCTCGACCCGGATTTATCCGTGAAGTTTATTAAGCAGCTTTCAGACGTGTACCGGTACGTGCTGGATTCGCAGAACAAAGAAGTAGTAGACTTAGCTACCGAAATAAAGTTTGTACAATCGTACGTGTTTCTGCAGCAAATTCGGTTTGGCGACAACTTAAAAGTAAGTGTAAATGTTCCCGCAAATTCTACGGTGCAAATACCGCCACTATCGCTGCAAATGCTCCTGGAGAATGCCATAAAACACAATATTATTGTGGAAGATGAGCCATTGTGTGTTACTGTTTTTATGGAAGACAACCAGTACATTGTAGTGAAAAATAATTTACAGGTTAAAAATATAGGGGTGGAATCATCGGGGTTAGGCTTAAATAATATTAGGGCCCGCTACGAATATTTAACCAATAAACCGGTGCACATTGAACAAACCAGAAGTGAATTTATGGTAAAACTGCCGGTCCTGCATCTTCAGAAAGCATGAAAGTACTCATTATAGAAGACGAAAAGCTAGCCGCCGATCGCCTGGCTTCACTCATTAAAAAATATGATGCGGGTATCGAAATAGTGGGCAAAGTAGGTTCGGTCCGGAAAGCGGTGGAAACCATTAATACCTTGTATCTGCCCGAATTAATATTTATGGATATTCAGTTGGGTGATGGCTTAAGCTTTGAAATATTTGAGAAAACCGAGATTAAATGCCCCGTAATTTTTACTACCGCTTACGACGAATACGCCATCCGGGCTTTTAAAGTAAACAGCATTGATTATTTATTAAAACCTATTGATGCCGACGAATTGGCGGTGGCTATTAATAAGTATAGAAATCTGCATAAATCTGCCTCTATAAAAGAACCGTCTGCTCCCAACCTGGCTTTACTGGAACAGGCCATGCAACTGTTGAGGCAACAGCAATATAAAAACCGCTTTGTAATAAAAATTGGCGAACACATTAAATACGTGCCCACTGAAGATATCGACTTTTTCTTCAGTATGGAAAAAGCTACTTTTCTGCAAACCAAAGACAACAAGCGTTTTGTTATTGATTACCCATTGGATCAACTGGAAAAAATGGTCGACCCGAAGCTTTATTTCCGGATCAACCGCGCGTATTTAGTAGGTTTAACATCTATCGAAGATATAGTGTCGTATTCCAACAGCCGGTTAAAAACAATTTTACGCAACAATTCTGATCTGGATATTGTGGTTAGCCGCGACAAAGTACAAAGCTTTAAGGATTGGCTGGATGGGTGATATTGGTCCACAGTCGATGGTTCATAGTCCACAGCTGGCGCGTACTAATAAAATGACAGCTCCGGCACGTTTCCAGAATGTGCCAGGGCTGTCTTTTTATTTCAATTTTTAGATATTTAGTGCAAGCAGAATTAGTTTTACTAAACCGCCAGCGTATCGGTATAAACCTGGCCGAAGCGGTCGGTTACTTCTATTTTGATTTCTTTGGTGCCGGCCGATGGTTTGGCGTAAAATAAATGATCGGTTAGGGTTGGGTCTACAAATTTGTGTTTGGCGGGTAATTTTTCGCCGGCGTGTAGTTGCACCGAAAGCGGATCAAAACCAATTTCCTGTTTCATGTTTCCCTGCGCTTTACCATTTTCGAACCAGGTAACTTTCCATTCCGGGTCCCAATTCCAGACATTTACTACTATTTCGTCGGGCCGGTCGGTTAAGCTGCCTTTGGGGTAAATCCGGAACTGGTGGTTTTTATCTTTCCCCACCGATTTGTAATACCATTTAATATCGCTGCTCTTTACTTCGTATACGCCGTAGCCGCTGGGTGTACCATCGGTACAAATCGGGCCGGTCCACCAGGCACCGCAAACGGCGCCGTGCGTGTGTTCAATGGCGTTTTCGGTAATAACTTTTTCAGAAATGTGGGTATGGCCGGACATAATATGGGCTTTGTAAGGCTTTAAAATCCGGTATAATTCGGCCCGGTTCGAAACTACCGATCCTAAAGGTTCTTCGGTTAGTTTGTTTCTTCTTTTATTACCGCTGTCTACCGGAATATGCAAGGCCACCACTACCGTAGTACCCGGTTTTACCTGGCGCAAATCCTGTTCCAGCCATTGCAGTTGTTTTTCGGTGAGATAACCAATATATTTTTTAGCTATACCAATAAAAAAAACATTATCCAGCACCACGTAATGAATTTCGCCCCGGTTAAACGAATAATACGTAGGCCCGAAAAGCGTTTTAAACGTATCGCCCGATTTATCATCGGACCGCGACTTAATATCCATATCGTGGTTGCCGATTACCTGGTAGAATGGAATACCGGCAATAGCTACCGCTTTTTTATAATCATCGTATAATTCAAATTTATCCCAAACCAAATCGCCGCAACCAATGGCATGAAACAAGGTATCAGCCGGATATTGGGCCACCAGATTTTTCAGGTCCGGCGCTGATTCCGTTAATAGTTGTTCGGTATCTTGTTTATTAATCATCTGCGGATCGGCCCACACTACAAAATTATGGTTCGTATCATCCCGGTCTAATTTCTGCAAAGCGAAATCGGCGGTTTGATTGGCTTTGCCGGGGGCAATGGGTTTAAAAAATTGCGCAATGCCATTTTGGTGCGGCACCGCATAACCCCGCGGAAGGGTCAGGTACACGAACTCCGCAGTAGCATTGGTGTTGAGGGTATATTTTCCGGCTTTATCGGTCAGTACAATATTATAGCCATCGGTAACCGGCACCCCGGCCAAGCCTTTGTTGTTTTGGTGCACTTTGCCTTTAATCGTTATGGGATTAAGATTAAACGGCTGATCGGCTGTTTGTGCTTTATTTTGGGCTTCAGCAGCACTATGCGGCAGGGCAGTACCTAAGCCAACTAAGCCCAGGCTTTGCAAAAACTTTCTTCTGAACATAAATATATTTACTTCGCTTGTTTTACTTTTTGTAGGAGTATTTCGGGTTCGTTGGTGGTAATAAAATCGGCTTTGTTAGCCAGCAGCCAATCCATCAGGGCTTCATCGTTTACCGTCCAGGAATTTACCGTTAAGTTGTGTTGATGCGCTGCTGCCAGCCAGTTCTCATTTTTCTGCAGCACTTTGAAATGATAATCGAAGCCGTAAAACTTATCCTGGGCCAGTTCGGCCGGGGTTTTGTCGCCGTTCAGGTAAGCCACCTTTGCATACGGGGCCAGCGCCAGCACCTTTTTCAAGATATCATAATCAAAACTGATGTAATCTACCCAGCCCTGGGCTTTATAATAGCTAACCAGCTCTACCACTTTTTGGGCCAGCGCAAGTGACCGCTCTTTGCTAATAACCGAGGGTTTTATTTCCAGGATCAGCCGGGTTTGGTTTTGCTTGATGCCTTCCTGCAGGTAAGCGGCCAGTGTAGGTAGGTTTTCGCCGTTGCTTAACTTCAGTTTAGCTAAATCGGCGGACGCTGTTTTTTCAATGGCCACATGTTCCACATCCGGATCGTGATGAATAAATAAAACCGAATCGGCGGACATGTGTACATCGAATTCGCTGCCGGCGCAACCCAGTTTGATAGCGTGTTGCAGCGAAGCAATTGAATTTTCGGTAGCGCCCGTATTTTTCCAGGCGCCGCGGTGAGCAATTACCTGGTTCCGGATAAACGCATCTTTTACTACCCGCATCGTATCCCGGAAAGTGCCGGCGCCGGTATTAGCTTCTATTACCACATCTTGCCACTGGGATTGGTTTTGCCCGGCTAGGGCTTTATTTACCGTTAGGTTATTGTTCTTATCAATTTTGAAGTTTCTGGCGCTTTCGCCAACCAGTTTAAACTTGAGATTGGCCGCTGTCGTGTTAGGTAGTACTACTTTTCCGATGGTAATTTGGCCGGGAGCGTACGTGTAATTGGTAAGTATTATTTTGTTTTGCGCCATAGCGGTGGAAGAACAGAATAAAAAAGTACTTGCCGCAAGGATAATGGTAGTTAATAGTGTTTTCATGAGAAACAAAGCTTACGTAAATCTTAACCTAATTAAATCATGCTTATAAACCAGACGCAGCAGGTTGCAAAATCCTGCTGCGTCTGGTTTATAAGCATCTATAAGTAATCAGAAAAGATGACACTTATTCACAGAAGATTAAGTTTGGGATGAATAGTAATAGCCTGTTCTGCTATTTTTCCCACCAAACTTTGGTGTTAATATCATCGCCGCCCATCATTTCTACTGCTTTTTGGTAGTTTTCGCCGTTGAATATTTGTACGTTAGAAGGATATCGGAAACGAACGGGAACCTGCTTGTTATTTAGCATGGCATTGGTGGTTGGTAAATCAGGCAAGCCCGTACGACGATATTCAAACCATTGCTGATAGTCGTTAAAAAACAGGGCCAGGTATTTCTGCAGCATAATTTGCTCCAGCGTACCATTATAAGTCGCCGCCGGATTTTCGAAGTAATTAGCAGGCATTACGGCACCCCATTGTTCTATGGCTGCCTTTACCCCATTTTTGTAATGTGTTTCCGCATCAGCGCCAATAATACCTTTTTGCGCAAGTTCTGCCTTTATAAATTCTACTTCCGCGTACGTCATAATCACCGAAACCATAGGCGCGGTAACCAAAGCAGTATTAAAGGAAGAAGGGACGAAATTGAATTGGGTATCGCTGCCTTCAAAACCACTTGGTATGCCTTGGTATCCTATTTGGGTTGTGCCGTCTCTCAATGTAGCTTGTGTAAAGAACTTTTCCCGGCGAGGGTCGTTTAGGGTATTCAGGTTATTGATAAAAAATTCGGATGCGGCACGGGCGTTTCTAAAGTCGATGGCACGGCCCCAAGGCGATATAAGAGGCGCTACACCAGAAATCTTCAGAATAGCGGCCTCCGCATTACTTGTGAAAACCGGGTACGTAGTTGGATTGTTGATGATCTCGGCCATCTTAGTAAAAGAATTCATCTCCGGCCTTTTTGATACCCTCAGCAGCAATCTTAAACAAAGTGAATTACAGAATTTCTGCCAGTGCTTTACAACTTCGGCTGTACTACCAGTTGCTAATGTTTTATCACCATACAAGATGTCCCTACTATATACCATGTTTTGGGAAGGATCAAATAAACTATTAGCAGTTTCAAGATCGTTCAGGATTTTAGTATAGATAGCTTGTTGGGTGTTGAAGGCCGGGTATAAAATGCCTTCGTCGCCTCGTGCTGCCTCTTCCATGGGTACATCGCCAAAACTGTCGGTGAGTAGGGAATACGTCCAGGCATTCAATGTAAGGGCAATGGCCTGATAATTGGGGTCTTCGGCTTCAACTGCCGCTGCCTGCATCTCCTTTATGTTAGTGAGCCAACGGTAATAGGTATTCCAGGTAGAGCTGCCGGCATTTTCGCCGATATCATAGCGGTGTTGGCCACCTGATGGGCTCGGGAACGGAAGTGCTACCTGCATTATATCGAAAGTGAAACCATTACTCCGGGAAGAATTAAAGCTGGCCATTTCGTAAATAGTAGGGTTCAATAGCGTGCCAGGAGTAATTGTTTCTATCCGGTTGGGATCTATATTAATCTCTTCAAAATTGTCGGTACACGAAACGGTGATGGAGCTAAGTGCGACAAGTAAAACCAAAATTTGCTTTATTTTTATCATGATTTATAATTCTTGGAAAGAACTGCCAGAAAGTAAGAACCTAAGCCTGGCAGTTCGGAAGTAAATGATGGATGCTGATTTTGTTTAGAATTTAAGGGTAACATTTACGCCGTAGGTTCTGGTGGAAGGCATCTGACCAATTTCAACGCCCGGCATAATGGTAGAACCATTAAGGGCGGCCGTTTCCGGGTCGAACATAGGGAAGTTGGTGAGCATGGCCAGGTCACGACCGTACAGCGCGATACTGGCGCCCTGCAAAACCTTAGTTCTGGTGAGCAGCAAGGCCGGCAGATTGTACTCCAATCGCATTTCCCTTAATTTTAAGAAGGAGGCATCAAAAGAGTTAGATTCTACGTTGGCGCGGCGATAGTATCTCGCATAGTAGTCGGCTGGGTTTACTTGTTTGGTGTTAGGGGAGTAGGTGCCGTCACCGTTGTCCACTACGCCCTCGCCAATAATATATCCTTGCTCACGGCCCATCAGGGTGTGCTCTAACTTGCCCTGCTCGGTCATTTTATGGTGGGTTTGGGAGTATACAATACCTCCGTATTGGCCATCGAGCAGGAAGCTGAACCGGAAGTTTTTGTAAGAAAACTCATTTAAGAATCCTCCTTTCCAATCCGCGTAAGCGTTGCCTATATACTGTACTTCAGCCGGGTAGGCTGGTAAGCCCGCTGCGTCGTACACTATCTGCCCATCCGGGTTTCTTACAAAACCGTAGCCGTAAATATCACCAGTGGTGCCGCCAATCTTTGCTATAATACTTGCCTGCCCGCCAGAGCCAAGAACCTGCTGATCTCCCTCTACACCTTCCGCAAGTTCTAACACTTCATTACTATTTTTAGCCCAAGTAATGGTTGATCGCCACTTAAAATTAGGGTTATCGATTGGTCTGGTGTTTAACACCAGCTCTATACCCTGGTTGCGAACCTTACCGGCATTTACTACTCTTCTGGTGTACCCAGTAGTAGGATCAATGGGTAGGTCCAGTATTTGGTTGCGGGTAAAGTTTCTGTACAGGGCTATATCCATGCCAATGCGGCCCTTAAATAACATGTACTCTAACCCGGTTTCGTAGTTGGTGGTAATCTCCGGTTTAAAATCGATATTGTGTAAGGTGGTGGGCACCGAGCCGGAGCCGGCGAAGTCACTTTGTCCATAATACTTCCTGGTTCTGTACGGGTCAGTGTCGTTACCTACCTGGGCTACCGAGAGCCTGAATTTTGCAAAGGAGATTTGCCGTGGCAAAGAGAACAAGTCAGTTAAAATGAAACTAGAGCTGATAGAGGGGTAAAAGAAGGAGCTATTCTGTATCGGTAAGGTACTCGACCAATCGTTACGAGCGGTAAGGTCTACAAATATCTTATCTTCATAAGAGAAAGCGGCTAAGCCATACAAGCTATTTACTCTCCTGTTTCTATGATAAGTAGTCATTATTGGGTTGCTGATACCATTAGCAAACTTGTAAACGTCCGGAATTACCAAACCATCTAACACCCCATCGGTGCCTCGGTACCTTTGGATCCGGATGTTACCCCCAACTGAAGTTCTTACATCGATTTTACTGCCGATTTTTTCGCGGTAAGTAAATAAGGCATCGGTGTTTATTTCGTAATCAAAAATATTCTGCTCTTTGTAATATCCTTGCGGGAAATTAGCAGTATTAAAAGGGCGGCGCATTTCCCGGTCTTCCATGGTCATATCAATGCCGGAGCGCACCATCAAATCGAACTTAGGCGAGAATTCGTAAGTAGCTGATAAGTTACCAATGGTTGAATAATTATTCAGCGAATTGGTCATTTCGTAAGCAATGATATATGGGTTGTCGATGTAAGAGCTGAACGGATGTAGCTGCGTTAGTTGCTCTTTCCCGGCTTGCCACCGTGGTTCATACCAGGCTAAGTCCACGTTCGGGTTCTGGAATATCATGAAATAGGATATCGACTGGTTGCTGTAACCCGTTCCGGGGAGGTTATCGCTTTTCTTGTTGGTAAAGTTGATTTTGGAGTTAAACCTTAGTTTGTCTGATGCCTTGTAATTCAGGCTCAGCGCGGCGGTCATCCGTTCGAAGCCGGTGTTAGGCATAATCCATTCGTTTTTGGAGTGCGTAATAGAAGCCCGCGCCGAGCCTCTTTCATTACCGCCTTCCATGGCTACGTTATTGGTGATGGTGTAGCCCGTTCTGAAGAAACCTTTCACATTATCTTCGTAAGGCCGCCATAATTGTCTTTCTGTTGACTGACCTTCTATGGTAGGATCGTATTGATAATAGTATTGGCCTTCGAACTTAGGACCAAAAGCACTACTGGTGCCACCGGTATTGGCACCATCTTCAGATGCCCCGTATGAGTAATAGGGCTCCCCAGCGGCATTAAATGATTTTCCGGTACCTTGCCCATATTCATATTGGAAATCAGGCCACTTCAATACACTATTAAAGCTGATGTTAGAATTTAGGGTTACGCCGATGCCCTTGTTTTTGCGTGCTCCCGATTTAGTCGTGATGATTAAGGCGCCGTTAGCTCCGCGGCTTCCATACAAAGCAGCTGCGCTGGGTCCTTTCAACACCGTTATGCTTTCAATGTCGTCGGGGTTGATATCGGCAATACCATTACCAAAGTCTACCGGTATGTCATTTCCGGAGCCAGCACCATAAGCATTGTCAACCCCTGAACCAGTCATATCGCTGCTCATAGGAACGCCGTCTAACACAACTAAAGCATTGTTGCCGTTGGGGTTTAATGAATTATCGCCCCGCAGGGTGATTCTGGTGGAGTTTATCGGGCCGGAGCCAGGTGAGGTAAGGGTAAGGCCAGCCACTTTGCCTGACAATGCTTGTGCAAAGTTGTTAGGGCGGGCTTGGGTTAAACTTTCACCACTAACCGTCTGAGTGGCATAGCCTAATGCTTTATGCTCCCGCTCAATGCCGAGGGCCGTTACTACTACTTCGTTAAGTTGATTTTCATCTTGCTGCAATTGTACATTCAGGGTGGAGTTATTATTAACCGGTACTTCTGTTGTTTTAAAACCAATGAAACTGAAAACAATAACATCGTTTGGATTTAAAGCGCGGGAACTGGTAAGCGTGTAAGTTCCGGTAGCGTTGGTGGTAGTTCCGTCAGAAGTGCCTTTTAGTAAAACCGTTACTCCGGGCAGCGGTTCTCCCTGACTATCTGAAACTACTCCTTTAATGGTTTGAGATTGGGCAAATGCGCCCAAGCAGCACAGGAATAGCATAACCATGGTGCTAGTAAAGTGCTTACTAATGCTGGTAAAAGTTTTTGCATGCATAACTTTGCTTCTTAATTTGGATGCGCAAAGTTAGGTTGGTAGTGTTAAGGCACTGTTAAGGTGGTATTAAGACTGTATTAAAGCTTTTTGGTAAAATTGTTATTTAATTTACTTTCCTTGCGTGACATCCAGAATCAGTAATTCCGGATAAAATTAAGCTGCCGGAAGTAATGTGGTTTGAATTTATCTTTAGTTTCTACTAATCTTCAACTACATACTTCTTTACCAATTCCTGCACTTCGGGTTTGTCAAAATCAGCTTCGGTTTGCACGTGCGGCATAATTTGCGCCATAATCTGGTCGTGGCGCTCGCCGGCGGCTTTGGCCTGGGCATAAGGAATATCGCTGAAAGTTACCATGGGGTAAAGCGGTATCCATTTGTCCGGATACAACGCATTCAATTTGCCTTCAATTTTCTTCTGCAACAAAAAACGCGGATCAGCAACTTTGTCGCGCATTTCTATAAAATTATAGATCGCGAGGTCGGCCATGGCATCGGTATCGGGTTTGCGTATTTGCTGAAATTTATCAAAAATGGTGTGCCAGTCGCCGTTATATTGGTTTAGCAATTCGTTAAATACGGTACAATCTTCAAAGCCCGCGTTCATGCCTTGCCCATAGAAAGGTACAATGCCGTGCGATGCATCTCCCATTAATAAAATTTTATCCTGGAAAGCCCACGGGAAACACTTGATGGTAACCAGATCGCCTACTGGGTTCTTAAAATATTCTTCGGCCAGGTTTGGTATCAGGGATATGGCATCCGGGAACTGTTTTCTGAAGAACCGTTTCACATCGGCTTCGGTTTTTAAATTGCCGAAAGATTCTTCGCCTTCGTAAGGGAAAAATAAGGTACAGGTAAAACTGCCGTTCAGGTTAGGAAGGGCAATCATCATATAATTGCCGCGTGGCCAAATGTGCAAGGCTTCTTTTTCGAGCATCCAACGCCCAAACGGGCCCGGGGCAATGGTTAATTCTTTGTAGCCGTAGTTTAAATAACTCTGTGAGTATTCAAAACGAGGCGTTTTTTGCACGGAGTAGCGTACCAAAGAATAAGCACCATCCACGCCAAATAAGCGATTAATATGAATAACCGACTGTTCGCCGGTACTGGTGTTGCGTATGCATACTTCGTTGGTATCTAAGTTTACACTCTGGCACTGCTGACTGAAGTGGATGGTAACATTGGGTTCGGCTTCTACTAAATCCAGCAAAGCAATATTTAAGCCGCCCCGCGATACCGAATAAATAGCCTGGCTTTCTTTGCCGTAGGGCTGATAAGAGAGCTTGCCTTGTGGGTCGTGGATCATGCGTCCGTACATGGGTATAGCTACTTTCCGGATATCATCACTAATGCCAATGCCGTTCAAAGCTTTCCAACCCCGGTCGCTTAAAGCCAGGTTAATGGAACGACCGTATTCTTTGTAAGCTTTGCGCAGGTCGGGCTTGCGCTCGTATAAATCTACTTTATAGCCTTTTTTACCCAGATATAAGCTTAAAAGGCAGCCTACCAGGCCGCCCCCCATTACGGTTACGTTCTCTCTTTTTGGCATTTGTTAGCTTTTGGCGGTTAGCTTTTTAGCGGTTAGCAGTTAGTATTTAGCGATTAGCAATTAGTTGTTAGTGCGGATCAAATTTAAGGAGCCCGGCCACTTAATTTCTTTTAAATGAAAGAATTATTTACTGCTTTCATATGATTTTGCCGGTGCGTCTTAATGCATTGTCTAACTTTAACTAAGAAAAGCTATCAACTATCAGCTAACCGCTAAAAGCTAATTACAAATAATGATTAAAGTGCAGGCCGTAGCTTTCTTCCTGCAGTACATTTTTCCATTGCCGGATGATTTTTTTGTATTCTTCACCTACCGGCCGGATTTTCCGGTTCATATCGTATAAGCCCAGCGGATTTATATTGCCGGCATCGTTGCGGAGCGCCGAATCCCAGTCTACCTGGTCGATGAGGCTGTACCAGGTAAAGCCTACCAACGGAATACCATCGCGCTTCAGTCGCTTGGCATTGGCCCATTCTTTCCGTAACCACATAACGGAGTTGGGCTCATTCATGTTGGTTTCGGTGTGCATTACCGGCAGGCGGTAGCGGCGGTAATACTGGTGGGTGATAACGTAATACCCGAAAATTTCGCCGGAAGCGCTGGTGGTGCCATTCGGATGCACCATGTGTTCGTTGGTGTAATAATAATCATTACCCATTACGCAGTGCGCTTTTACCTGATTTTCCCGGAACCACTGCACTTCGTCGCGGGTCATGCCGTTATCCTGCAGATAAAAGAATATATCGGCGGTAATCGGGTAACCGTAAGTGAAATCCAGCGAAAGAAAACGCTTCTGATTTAGAAAATGCGCCAGTTTAGAACAGCTGGGATCTTCGGCATGGAAGTATTCTGACGATTCACTCTGAATAAAAATAGCATCGGGTTGTACGCTTAATATGGCGGACATGGCCAGAACATTGGCTTTGCACAAATGCTTCAGGGCAGTTACGTAAGCCCGGTCGCTGGCCAGGCATTCGTTCCACCAGCCATACTGCGCCGAGAACATAGCCGTAATAAAAATCTCGTTAATGGGCGTATAAAATTGTAAGTATGGATAGCGGCGCGCAAAAGCCAGCGCATATTCGGCAAAAAAGGAAGGGAAATCCGGATTCTGAAAATTACCCAGCCAATCGGGAAGGCCAAAATGGCACAAATCCACTATGGGGGTTATATTCATTTCCTTCATGGCATTAAAAGTTTCGTCGGTAAAATCCCAGTTAAAGCGGCCAGGCCCTTCGAAAGTAGAATAAAAAGGCGGGCCGTAGCGCAAAAAATCAATTCCCATTTCTTTTACCAGGGCAAAGTCTTCTTTCCAACGATCATAATGACCGGCTTTCGCCATTTCGTCTATCCTTTTTATTTTGCCATTCGGCAAGGTAATATTGGGGTAGCTATTTTCGATGCCAGTGGCAAACATAAATTGACTCATGGTTTTCATAACAGCAGGATTACTTCTTAGGGCTAGTAGTTATTTAGGCCAATAACCTTTTTTTAGACGTATATTATTTGATTTGAATAAATTGTCAGCAATAAGGCACCGGTTTTAGTAGGTTTGCCGCTTGGTGAAGGTTGAATTTTATCTTTTACCATAGGCAAATAATTATAAAAGCATACATACGTTAATCTTCTTAAATCTGGTTACAAATAAATTAGGCGCTTACAAACTTCTGGCAGGCATACTTTAAGTTCTTTATATAATACAAGCCGTATTATGTGAGTAGATATAAGTAGCAGGCTACAGTAAGCAAGATTAAATTAGTTGTAGTAGGTTGATATAAAGTATTATAGAGTAAAGTATCAAATAGCTGTTTTGTAAATTTAATTTTGTCTTTTCCTTATTATTCTTTAGCAAATAAACCGGAACGTTAGATTAAGGCGGGGAGCAGCTGGTTTGTTAATTTTTGGTACCTGGTGCTGCCAGAAATGCTGCGTTGGTCCTTGCATTATTAATAAGCTGCCGTGCGTGAGGTAAACAGAACTTTTAGGTAATAATTTATCTGTCCGGTGCCGGAAATCGAAACGCCGCTCTTGCCCCAAAGAAACAGAAGCAATAACCGGGTTAGTGCCCAGTTCGGGTTCATCGTCGGCGTGCCAGCCCATGCTGTCCTGGCCGTGGCGGTAGTAATTTAAAAGCACGCTGTTAAAAGCTACTTTGCCAGCATTTTCTACTGCTCTTTTTATTTCTAACAGCGCCGGAGTCCAGGGTTGGGGTTCGTTTCGGATTCCCGAATATTTATACGTTTTACCCGGGTCGCCGTACCAGGCCGTAAGACGGGGCAACCAGATTTGCTTACCGAATAGTTGTATTTGGTCTTGCCGCCAGGAAATGGTAGAAAGAAGTTCCTGTAAATAAAAGTTACTTTGTTTTGTTGTAAAAAAATAAGGCCAGTAATATACCTCCGCATCGGACATATCTAGTTGTTGTTTATCAGCACGATCTAACATCTTTTTATTTCGGAATAGATTGTTATCTTTAACCCGGTTAGTACAGCATTATACCCAATTGCACGTGGAAAAACTTTATCAGGCGCAGTATGCTTCTCCAATCGGGACCATCGAAATTACGGCCACACCGCAAACAATTATAAGCGTGCTTTTTATAGAAAATGAAGATGCCGCTCCGGTGAATGAGGCTGATTTACCTTTTTGCCTGCAAAACTGCCTCCAACAGTTAGCAGAATACTTTGCCGGCCACCGCCAAACTTTTGATTTGCCAGTGACCTCGTCCGGCACGGCTTTTCAGGAGCAGGTCTGGCGCCATTTACAACATATTCGCTTTGGCCGTACGCTTTCGTATGCCGATATATCTTTTCAGTTAGGTAACATTGGCGCTATCCGGGCGGTGGGCAGTGCTAATGGCAAAAACAAATTATTACTTATACGGCCGTGCCACCGGGTTATTGGGGCCGATGGTAAATTAGTGGGCTATGCCGGCAGTTTGTGGCGTAAAAAGTGGCTGCTGGAGCACGAACGAAAAGTGGAGGGTACCTCGCAACTGACTTTGTTTGGATAGCGCTTTTATTTAGATGTTTTGCCAAGCAGATAATTAACTTCTACATGTAAACCACTAATCGTAAAAGAATAATCTATATACCTGGTAATAGGCAAAGGCGCTAAATATAATAAGCCTATATCTGTTCTCTTATTTAAAATAAACCCGGTTCTGACAGGAAAGGAAAACCAAAAATTTACTAATTCATATTTATTTTCTCTCTCCGTTCTATTTGCCATTTCACCATTCAGTTTCGAATATTCCGAAATAACTTTCATGTTGGCGTAAAAAGCGTAATTTGCTGCTAACCCACCACCAAAATAGAGTTTCAGTTTGTCAGCATTATATAAATTATAAATAGCCTGGGGCGTAAAGGAAATTGTTTTTTGATCAAATGCCTGATGGTATTTTACATTTTCCCGGCTGTTTGACCTATTCTGGTAAATATCAGCCTTATTTAGGGTAAATGAAAATTGCCCTCTAATGAGTAGTCGCCGGACATTAGGGTTGAAAAAAAAGTCGGCTCCTACCGATACTTTAGGCATATAAGATGGAGTTGTATTGCCTTCAGCTAAAAAATGATTTCCAGTTATAGCTACTACCGTCCTGTTTATTCCGGCGCCGGCAAAAAGCCGGTAATTAGGCATTTGCCCTTTTTGTAATAAATCTGTTGTATTTATCTCGTTTATTTTGCTGGCAATTGTTAAAAAATCAGATTTATAATAACTCGATGTTTCAATTAAACGCTTTATTTTATCAGAATCAACGTTGCTCTTAATTGCTACATGCCACAGTTGCCCCATGTACAGATTCTTAGAAGCCAATTTTCCTGTTTCAGAATCTATATTTCTTCTGTATATCAGCTCCATTGGTTTTGCTAACTCAGCCGTCTGAATAAAAAATCGCTCTTTAATTTCATCAGTATACGAAAACAAAGACATATTTTTCCCTTGCGCTAAAACCCGCAAGAAAACAGTTCTTTTGGCGGTACTTGTATCTACTCCGGTAGCCAGCTTATTTATTTCTATTCTATTCAGACTGATCTTACCTTCATAGCTTTCGTAAGCTTCCATATTTCCTATGGCAAAATACTTAATGGTAACGGGCGTAAATTCCTGAACGGTTTTTTCTTGTAAAGCTGATTTAAAATTAATGGTAACCGGGTTCTTTATCCATTCCTGGTAATCGATAAAACCCTGTAGGGTATCGCCTTGCAGGGTAATTATATACCCGTTCTTATAATTTGATTGGGCAAATAGAAAGAATGGTAGGAAAAGGAAACAGGAAAGTACGGTACAGAATTTTTTCACTTTAAGCTTATTAGGTAAATAAACTTAGAGCATTCGAATATACCTTTAAAGCAAAAGCTTAAAATAATCTGATTATCCAATTAAAAACAAAATATATTACTATTGTTAATTAAAACGGGGCTAGATTTGGCATTGTAAGGCTATGGTTTCTGAACAAATCACGTCTCGATTTTAAACTTCATCCTTTCAAACTATCCTGCAATATCTCGGCAAAGCAAAAAACATCTTCGAAAGTATTATACAGCGGAGTAGGAGCTACCCGGATTACGTTGGGTTCGCGCCAATCCAGGATAACGCCGGCTTGGGTTAGCTTATCAAATACCCCGCGTCCGTTCCGGTGCACCAGCAACGATAACTGGCAACCCCGTTGCGCCGGGTCGGAAGGTGTAATAATCTCTAAAGTTTCTTCACTTACGTCTATATCTTTAATAAAATATTCCAGGTACGCCGTGAGCTGTTCGCTTTTTTGGCGCAAGGCCGGCATGGTTGCGGCATCAAATATATCCAGCGAAGCTTTATGGATGGCCATCGGGAAAATAGAACTGTTGCTTAATTGCCAGCCGGCGGCACCCGGCATGGGTTTAAAACCTTTGCGCATCTGAAAGCGCTCTTCTTGGTTATGGCCCCACCAACCGGCAAACCGCGGTAGCTTGGGATTATTACCGTGTTTTTGGTGCACAAAAGTGCCTCCTACGCCGCCCGGCCCGGAATTGAGATATTTATAAGTACACCACACGGCAAAATCAACTTCCCACTCGTGCAGGTGCAGCAAGATATTACCGGCCGCATGGGCCAGGTCAAATCCTACGTAAGCGCCCACTTCGTGCCCTACCCGGGTAATGGTGTCCATAGTAAAGACCTGACCCGTGTAGTAATTAATGCCGCCCATCAGCACCAAAGCCAGCTCCGGCCCGTGTTCCCGGATGGTTTGCAGAATATCTTCGGTGCGAAGCGTATGTTCGCCGGGGCGGGGTGCTAATTCAATAATAACTTCTTCCGGATCTAAACCATGAAAACGGGCCTGGCTTTCCAGGGCGTACTGATCGGAGGGGAAAGCCCCGGCTTCCGTAATAATTTTATAGCGTTCGGTATGAGGCCGGTAAAAAGTTACGAGCATCAGGTGCAGGTTCGTGGTCAGGTTATTCATTACCACCACTTCTTCCGGAAGCGCACCCACTATCCTTGCTTCTTTCTCTTCTAAATACTGGTGGTAGTGCAACCACGGATTAGTGCCGTGAAAGTGACCTTCTACTCCCAAATTTTGCCAATCCAGAAATTCCTGCTCGGCAGCGGCCCGCGCCGTTTTAGGTTGCAATCCCAAAGAATTGCCGCATAAATAAATAGAATCTTTGTTATTTACCGGCGGAATATAAAACTGGTTCCGGAAATCTTTAAGCGTATCCTGGGCATCTAAACGGCGGGCAAAATCTATATTATTCTCAAAAATCATGTTAAATTCTTTATTGGTAAAATAGAGCTTACGTAAATAATACTACGCAAATAATCATGGTTAAATCTATTTTGTCTACTAACTAACTTTTTGCTTTGAATATTCTGCAATATTTAAAATATTATATTAGGATTTTTTAGCCAAAATCATGTTAAATCCGTAATTGTCTTATATCTTTGCTCCAGTAAAAAATATCATGATTAAAATCTCTTTTTCTTCAGCTTTTTCTGCCGGCAACTCCACTGCATGTTGTATGTGTTGCGTGCGCATGGCTTGAGGAAAGAAAGTCTATATAAAAGTATTATTATTACTTAAAAGTCTTTCCTCTTAAATAGGAAAGACTTTTTTTATTTAAACCAGTATATAAAACATTAATAAAACGAAGATAATGAAACCCGAAATAATTTGTTGCTGTTGCTGTAATCTTGTTGTGGGGCTTGTCTTTGTTTAATCAGTTATCTGATTTTATAACCTGTAACCAGCCTTTCTTTTATTAATGAGAAAGGCTTTTTTGTAAATAAATACTGAACGCTTAAAAATATATAGCATGCTTAGTTTTCGTTCCGAGTTAGAAAACCCGATTGTTCAGAAAGAAATAATTGAACTTGATAAAAAAATACGCGGCTTCCGGATTGGCCAGATACCCGAAGAAAAATTCCGCAGCCTGCGTTTAACCCGCGGCATTTACGGGCAGCGGCAGCCGGGCGTGCAAATGGTGCGGATTAAATTGCCTTTTGGCCGTTTTACGGTAAAGCAATTGCTCCGGATCAGCGATGTTTCAGATGAATACGCATCTAAAAACCTGCACTTAACTACCCGTCAGGATATCCAGATTCACTTTGTAAGCCTGGACCGGACGCCGGAATTGTGGAATAAATTAGCCGAAAATGATATTACCTTGCGGGAAGCCTGCGGCAATACGGTGCGTAACGTAACCGCTTCGCCTAACGCCGGCATCGATCCGAACGAACCGTTTGATGTATCGCCGTACGCCTACGAAACCTTCCGGTATTTTTTGCGCAATCCTATTTGCCAGGACATGGGCCGGAAGTTTAAAATTGCTTTTTCGTCCAGCGATGACGATACGGCCTTTGCTTACATTCATGATATTGGGTTAGTGCCAAAGGTGCAAATACAAGACGGGGCAGAAGTAAGAGGTTTTAAAGTAAAAGTAGGCGGCGGATTGGGTGCCCAGCCTATGCTGGCGCACACGGCCCATGAATTCTTACCGGAAGACCAGTTAATTCCATTTATTGAAGCCGTTATCCGGGTTTTCGACCGGCACGGCGAGCGCGTAAGCCGCAACAAAGCCCGTATGAAATACCTCATTGCTAAGATCGGTTTTGATGCTTTTATGGAACTGGTGGCCCAGGAACGCCTCGCCAATAAATCTAAATCTTACGTAATCGATCGCAACAGCATACCGCAAGGCGAACCGGCCCCGGAAAAAGAAGTGCCCACGGTTAACATTCTGAACCAGGCCCATTATGATAACTGGTTAAAAACCAACGTAACCGAACAAAAGCAAAAAGGCTTTTACGCTGTTTGGGTGCGGGTGCTGAAAGGCGATATCTCTACCGAAAAAGCCAGAGTTTTAGCGCAATTGGTAGCCGATTACGCCGCCGATGATATCCGGGTAACGCCAAACCAAGGCTTGTTGTTTAAATTTATCCGGCCGGAAGCATTACCTTACTTTTTTCATGTACTCAATGAATTAGGTTTTGCCTTGCCGGGTTTCGACTCTACTACCGATATCACCACCTGCCCCGGTACCGATACTTGTAACCTGGGTATTACCAACAGCATGAACTTGGCCGAGATATTGGAAAAAATGATGCTGGACGAGTTTCCGGACTTGATTTATAACAACGATATCAAGATAAAAATTAGTGGTTGTATGAACTCCTGCGGCCAGCACGGCTTAGCCCAAATTGGCTTTCACGGTAGTTCTATAAAACACGGCGCCCACGTTATTCCGGCTTTGCAGGTAATGCTGGGCGGTGGCACCATCGGCGACGGGGAAGGCCGGATGGCCGAACGGGTGGTAAAGGTACCAACTAAAAAAGGCCCGGAAATTCTGCGCACCTTATTCAACGATTTTGAAGCAAATGGGCAAGAAGGCGAATTCTTTAATGAATATTACGACCGCCAGGGTAAAAATTATTTCTATACTTTGCTAAAACCGCTGGCCGACTTAAATAAACTGCAGCCGGGCGATTATGTAGACTGGGGCCACGTAGAGGAATTTGCCACTGCTATTGGGGTAGGCGAATGCGCCGGCGTAATGATTGATTTGGTAGCCACTTTGTTATTCGAATCGGAAGAGAAAATGGAATGGGCAGCCGAAGCTTTAAAAGAAGGTGCTTACGCCGATTCTATTTACCACAGCTACAGTGTATTTGTGAGTACAGCCAAAGCTTTATTATTAGCCAAAGGTTTAAGTGCCAACACCCAGATTGGTATTATTAACGATTTCGATACGCACTTTGTACAGGATGGCACGTTTACGTTCGAACCGGATTTCCGGACCCACGTGATGCAGATCAACCAGCACGAACCATCAGCAGATTTTGCCACCAGTTATTTAACCGAAGCTTACCAATTCCTGGAAGCGGCTACCGTTTACCGGGGTGCCGAAGTAAAACGGCCGCAGGTATTAACTGAAATTTTAAATGTAAACGCGTAATTGATTTACAATAAAGTATTTTGAAAGCTCCCCATCTTAACCAGGTGGGGAGTTTTACTTAAGTCTTTAAAGTAAACTTTTTAGTTTCAGTTAAGTGCTAAAACCAGAAAAGCCGGGAGGCTTTAAAAACCGGGTTTAATGAACGCATACCTGCTATTTAAATTTTACTGACCACAGGTGCTCTTATAATAAATATTCTCTGAGGATTACCTTCGACAAAATTTTACCCACGTGTTACCCCAAACCATACAAAATTCTTCTGCCACCGAAAACCAGTTATTTCCGGTTTTTCTAAAGTTACACCAATTACACACCCTGGTTGTAGGCGGGGGCTTTGTGGGCGAAGAAAAAATGACAGCCCTGTTGCGGAATAGTCCCGAAGCTACCATAACTTTAGTAGCGCCCGAAATCAGGCCCGAAATAAAAGCCTTAGTTTCCCAATATCCCAACCTGACGCTGATTCAAAAAACCTTCGACGAAACGGATTTAGACGGGAAAGACCTGGTAATTGCCGCCACCAACGATAAAGCCGTAAACAGCTACGTAAAGCAGACAGCAAAAAAACGTAAAATTTTAGCCAACGTGGCCGATACGCCCGACGAGTGCGATTTTTACCTGAGCTCCATCGTGCAAAAAGGCAACCTGAAAATCGCCATCTCTACCAACGGTAAATCACCTACGGTAGCCAAACGGGTAAAAGACGTTTTAAATGAAACTTTCCCGAACGAAATGGACAATCTGCTGCAGAACATCGAACGCATCCGGACTACCTTACAAGGCGATTTTGCGGAAAAAGTAAAGCAACTAAACGAAGTAACGGCCTCCCTGGCTCCGGATGCTGTGGCCCAACCCATGGCCCCCCCTGTAATAGTGCCAACACCCACACCCACTCCAACGCCCCATCCCATATTTATCCGGCATAGCTGGCGTTTCCGGTTACTAATCGGCTTTTCGGCTTTGGCCTTAATGATTATCGGGCACGTGCTGTTTAGCTTCGTACCAATGGAAACCATTGGTGGTTACGCTATGCAAGCCTTTAATAGCCTGGATGAAGATATATTGTATTTTATGCTCGGGGGGTTTATCGCCCAAATGATAGATGGTGCCTTGGGTATGGCCTACGGTGTGAGTGCTACTACTTTTCTCCTTTCGTTTGGGGTACCGCCGGCGGCGGTTAGTGCCAGTGTCCATGCTTCCGAAATATTTACCAGCGGTGTTTCCGGCTTAATGCACCTTCGCTTTGGTAACGTAAACAGCAAACTCTTTAAAACGCTTTTATTACCCGGCGTTTTAGGTGCTATTCTGGGGGCTTATGTACTTTCTTCCGCCGAAGAATACACCGATATTATAAAACCAATCGTAGCCATTTATACCCTGATACTCGGTTTTATTATCATCCGCAAGGCCATCCGGAAAACCAATAAAAAGCGTAAAATCCGGAAGTTGGGCTGGTTAGCCGTTACCGGCGGCTTTCTGGACTCTATTGGCGGCGGCGGCTGGGGACCGATTGTATCTTCGTCGTTGATAGCCAGCGGGCGCCATCCGATGTATACTATTGGTTCGGTTAACCTTACGGAGTTCTTTGTTTCGTTTGCCAGCTCTGTTACCTTTATCACCCTTATTGGTTTATACCACTGGCAAATTGTATTGGGTCTGGTATTAGGCGGTATGGTGGCCGCCCCAGCCGCAGCTTTAATTTCGCGCCGGTTATCGGTCAAAACCATGATGATCCTGGTGGGCCTGATTGTTATTATCCTGAGCCTGCGCAATATTTATACAACTATATTTTAAGGTACAAAGCGCGTTACGTGATATTTATCGGTTGATATTAATTACATAACAGTGGGCTTATCGTACCTTTGCTTCTAAATTAAACCTATTTATTCCGTGGGCTCTGGACCATGGCTATATACCGATGGAAAATAAAGAAACACAAGTTATACGTACCCAAGCTGAACGCACCCAGTACCGGGAACATTCGGTGCCATTGTATCTCACCTCCAGCTTCACTTTTGAATCGGCGGAGCAAGGCCGGGCCATGTTTGCCGATGAAATACAAGGTAATATTTATTCCCGCTTCTCAAATCCCAATGTAGACGAATTTATTCAGAAAATGTGCCTTTTGGAAGGCGCGGAAGATGGATTTGCTTTTGCGACGGGCATGGCCGCCGTTTTTACCAGCTTTGGTGCTTTATTGCAGGCCGGCGATCATATTCTGGCTTCGCGCTCGGTTTTTGGCTCTACGCACCAGTTGCTAACCAAAGTACTGCCGAAATGGGGTATTACGAGTACTTATGCCGACGCTGACAAACCCGAAGAATGGGAAAACCTGGTGCAGCCCAACACCAAAATGATTTACCTGGAAACACCTTCCAACCCGCAGTTAGAACTTATCGACCTGGAGTGGGTAGGTAAGTTTGCCCGTAAGCACAACCTTATCCTGAACGTGGATAATTGTTTTGCGACGCCTTATCTGCAAACCCCTATTACCTACGGCGCCGATTTGGTAGTGCATTCGGCTACTAAATATATTGATGGGCAAGGACGCGTATTAGGTGGCGTAATAGTAGGCCGGAAAGACCTGATTGCAGAAATTCGTTTCTTCTCCCGCCATACAGGTCCGGCCATGTCGCCGTTTAATGCCTGGGTTTTATCAAAAAGTTTGGAGACTTTGCCGCTCCGCATGGACCGCCATTGCAGCAACGCTTTCGCTTTGGCGCAGCATTTAGATAAGCACGCCGAAATGGAACGGGTTTTATACCCGATGCTGCCTTCGCACCCGCAACACGAACTAGCAAAAAAGCAGATGCAACAGGGCGGTGGTATTGTTACTTTTGTGGTAAAAGGCGGTTACGAACGGGCCCAACGGTTTATGGATGCTTTGCAACTAGCTTCTAAAACCGCTAATTTAGGTGATTCCCGCACTACCGTTACGCATCCGGCTTCTATGACGCATTCCAAACTTACGCCTGATGAACGTGCCGCCGTTGGTATTTACGATGGTTTAATCCGGATTTCGGTGGGGCTGGAGAATATAGACGATATCATCCGGGATGTAGAACAAGCCTTAGCGGCTTCGGTTTAACCTAAAATTATTTGGCCGTAGTCCTGCTCCAAAAGAATGGCAGGAACTGCGGAACAGGTATTGTAAGTAGTTTATCTTGAATTGGTATTTGTTTATATCTTTGATTTTTTGTTGCTGATTTCCTAATTCTTCTATAATAATTTATACTGTATCGCGGGACTAAATACTTGGTTAATAACAGTTATTTGTGGAATTGTAAATTATTTATGGTACATTGTGAAAAATAATGAACATATATGCCTTTAATAATGTAGTAGGTATATAATTAATAATACAATATGAATAACGGAACAGTAAAATTCTTTAATGACCTGAAAGGGTTCGGGTTTATCAAAGAAAACAATTCAGATCAGGAGTATTTCGTCCACGTTTCCGGACTGGTGCACGAGATTAAAGAAAATGACGAAGTAACTTTTGACCTGCAAGAAGGAAGAAAAGGACTAAACGCAATTAATGTGAAACGCGCTTAGTTGTAGCATAAAAGTTATAAATAAAGAGCCTTGCATTCCGTAAGGCTTTTTTGTTTGCTCCCGGAAAAAGATAAAAATATCCTACCAATACCTTCCGGCTAAATTTTAAATTTAAATATTCCCAAATTAAGTAATATGAACAGAAAATATTTAGTTGATCCAACCACCCGTGAATACCTGTGTGTAGCTCTGAAAAAAGGTCCGGATTGGGTGCCCAATAACCAGAAATTACTGCAGAGCTTTACGGGCTCCCGCATCAACAAAGATAACGCTGATTTCGAATTGCTTACCGGCGAGTTTAATGATAATACGTTCTATGAAAAATGGATACGTAACGGCACCAATTTCCTTTTCCGGTAATTAAACAGGCCCGGAAAAGCCTTTATTACAAATACAGTAATTAACATCAAAGATCAAGCATACAATACAATATGGGTAAATCACAAGAGACCTTTAGTAAAAAAGAAAAAGAAAAGAAAAAATTAAAAAAACGGCAGGATAAAGAACTGAAGAAGGAAGAGCGTATGGCTACGTCCCAGAAAGGAAAAGGCATCGACGAAATGCTCGCTTACGTAGATGATAACGGAAATATCACTTCTACTCCGCCAGACCCCAAAAATAAGAGAATAGTAAAGCAGGAAGATATTCAAATTGGAATATCCCGGCAGGAAGACCTTGATCCGGCTGATTTAATCAGAAAAGGAACCGTAACTTTTTTTAACGACGCGAAAGGTTTCGGTTTTATTAAAGACCTCGACTCGCAGGAAAGTATTTTTGTGCACCAAAACGCTTTATCTGGTCCGATAAAAGAGAATGACAAAGTTACCTTTGAAGTGGAGCAGGGACAAAAAGGGCTAAATGCAGTAAACGTTAAAGTTAGCAGCTAGCCAATTCAAAGCAGGCATTCTATAAATTAAACACACGCAGAGCAGGTCAGATCATCTCGTATTGATTTGATTAAAGCTCTTGTGTGTTGTTATTACCTTTTTACTTAGCGCCTGCACGTATTTTTGTGCTTAGCTGCCGGTAAAGTAAGTCTTAAACTTGCGAAAGAATTTTGCCAGGTTATCCGATAACCATCCACATGCCTGCACCTACCGCCGAAAAACCCAGCAGAAAGCCACTGTAAACTTCACTGGGCGTATGCGCATCTAAGGCCAAGCGCGCCGATAACACCGCTCCGGATAATATAATTAAAAGTACAAGTATATACAGCAACTCATTCTCGGGCAGGTAAGCATTTAAAACAAAAAGCAAGCCCAACGCGCCGCCCAGACCTACGCCGTGCGCGCTGATTTTCCAAACAAAAGAGATTAGGTAAGTTAGAAAAACCGAGAGCGTTATTAATACCATCATAATAAAGAACAAACGGTCGAAGTAAGGCTGGGAGTAGAATAAATAAGAGGTTACGGCAAAACAAACGGTGGCAAAAAAGAAGGGTAAATTGCGCTCGGGCAGGTGCTCTACCTGCATGCTGCTAATAAAGCCCTGGCGGTACAAATAATAAGTGCCTACGCCCGGTATCACAAAAGTAGTTAACAATACCACTACCATCACCAGCCAGCGGCTTTCCAGGGGCAAAGTAACCAAAGACTGCGGGGCTAAATACAGGATAATGTAAAAAAGATAGGTAGGTAGCAACAAAGGGTGAAACAGACCAGATAAAATTTGCGCAAGCGTGCGGTTCACGGAGTAAATTTAAAGTTAAGAGTTAAAAGTTATGAGTTTAATATAAATAAGGGCGAACAATTCAAAGAAATAAGATCAGATCTAAAGAGTGACAGAATTAAACTCTAAAGTAGAATTCATAACTTTTAACTCATAACTTTAAACTTATAACTCCTTCCGCAGCCGGGCTACCGGAATGTTCAGTTGTTCGCGGTATTTGGCTACAGTACGGCGGGCAATGTTGTAACCTTTTTCGTTGAGTATTTTTTCCAGTTTATCGTCGGATAAAGGTTTTTTCTTGTTTTCTTTATCAATCACGTCTTTCAGGATTTGCTTTACTTCCCGGCTGCTGGCATCTTCGCCCGAATCAGTGGCAATGCCTTCGGAGAAGAAATGTTTAAGCGGATATACGCCAAATTCGGTTTGCACCCATTTACTGTTGGCTACCCGCGACACCGTTGAAATATCCATGTCTATTTCGGTTGCAATATCTTTCAGAATCATGGGCCGGAGCTTGGTTTCGTCACCATCCAGAAAAAAATCGTGCTGATAACGCACAATGGCGCCCATGGTGCGCAGCAACGTATTTTGCCGCTGCTTAATAGCATCAATAAACCACTTGGCGGCATCCAATTTCTGCTTTACAAAAGTTACCGCTTCTTTCAGCTTTTTGTCTTTCTTAGCCCCTTTATCGTAGGCATCAAACATTTCCGAATACGAACGGCTCACGCGTAAATCCGGGGCATTGCGGGCATTTAAAGTTATATTTAAGGCCCCGTTATCATTCGTGATAATAAAATCAGGAACAATATACTGGGCTTTGCCTAAACCGGGCGCCGAGCCTCCGGGCTTGGGATTAAGTTTGAGGATGATGTTTAATGCTTCTTTCAGCTCGTCATCGTCAATATCCAGCCGCGACTGAATACGGGAGTAGTGTTTCTTGGTAAATTCGTCGAATGTTTCCGCAATAATACGCTCCGCAATCTCAGTTTCATAATCCGGTTCGCGGCGTTCCAATTGCAGCAACAAGCATTCCTGTAAGTCGCGGGCCGCAATACCGGGTGGGTCAAACGATTGAATTTCGCGCAGTACGGCTTCTATTTCTTCCTGGCTAACCTCAATATTCTGCGAGAATGCCAGGTCGTTGGCAATAGCACTTAAATCGCGGCGGATGTAGCCATCATTATCAATGCTGCCAATGAGTTGTTCGCCAATGGCGTGTTGTTTTTCGTCCAGGTTCAGAAAACCGAGTTGATCCAGCAAGGCATCGGTTAAGGTAGATGTGCCGGCCATAGGCATTTCCCGGTCGTCTTCTTCGCCCGGACCATCGCCCTGCATTTTGTAGCCGGCAATTTCATCGTCGTGGATGTAATCGCCTAAGTCAATTTCATTGTTGTCCTGGCTATAATCATCTTCCGGGTTAGCGCGTTCTTCGTCGCGGCTGTCGTCAAAATCTTCGTCCAGGCTGTCGTCAGAATCAAAATCGTCATCACTGTCCGTTTCATTATCCTCCGTCCGGTCCATTTCATCGTCATTGCCTTCTTCCAGCGCCGGGTTCACTTCCATTTCTTCCTTGATGCGCGTTTCCAGTTCGGCCGTAGGTATCTGCAGCAGTTTTATGAATTGAATCTGCTGGGGAGATAATTTCTGGGATAAAAGTTGCTTTAAATCTAGTCGCTGCATATCAGGTTCACACTTGGTCTTAGTATGAAAGTAGACCTTCAAATTTAGGATATTTTTACTCCCTTTGAAATAAAAGGTTAAAATATCGTTACTTTGTGGCCTTAAAGAGCAGTAAGCTTTTAGCTTGTTAGCTATTAGCTATTGTTTTTAGGGCCTTCAGGGTATCCTAGCCAAAAAACTGCCTTTAGAAAAGTATAACGATTGAGGCTTAAAAATTATTAAAACAAAGATTTAATATAAGAATAATAACTGGTCTGCATAGCTGCTTGCCTCTTATTATTCAATCCATAAATTTCAACAAAAGCTAACTGCTAATTACTAACAAGCTAAAAGCTTATAAATATGAGAAGAACAAAAGTTGCTGATTTACTAGCTTCACAAGATTTGGACAAACAAGTGCTGGTAAAGGGCTGGGTGCGTACCAAACGCGGAAATAAATTTGTAAGTTTTATCTCTTTAAACGACGGCTCTACCATTAATAATATACAGTTAGTAGCCGATGCCGAAAAATTTAGCGAAGAAAGCTTAAAGGATGTAACTACGGGTGCCTGTATTGCGGCCACCGGAACCTTAGTAGCCTCTCAGGGTAAAGGCCAAACCGTGGAAATTCAGGCTTCTAAGATTGAAGTATTGGGTACCGCTGATCCGGAGAAATATCCCTTGCAGAAAAAAGGGCATTCGTTGGAGTTCCTGCGCGAGATTGCGCATTTACGCCCCCGTACCAATACGTTTGGAGCCGTTTTAAGGGTGCGCCACGCCATGGCTTATGCCGTGCACAAGTATTTCAACGATCATGGGTTTTATTACGTGCATACGCCCATTATTACGGGTTCCGATGCCGAAGGCGCCGGCCAAATGTTCCGGGTTACTACCTTAGATCCGGTAAATCCGCCTAAAACCGAAACGGGAGAAGTAAATTACGCTGAAGACTTTTTTGGTAAATCAACCAACTTAACCGTGTCGGGTCAGTTGGAAGGCGAAGTAGCGGCTATGGCGCTGGGGCAGATTTATACCTTTGGGCCTACGTTCCGGGCTGAGAACTCCAACACCACCCGCCACTTGGCTGAGTTTTGGATGATAGAGCCCGAAATGGCCTTCTACGAGCTGGAAGATAACATGGATCTGGCCGAGGATTTTTTAAAGTTCCTGGTGATGTATGCCCTGAATAACTGCAAAGACGATCTGCAATTCCTGAACGATATGTACGATAAGGAATTGCTGAACCGCCTGAACTTTGTAGTGCTAAACAGTTTCGAGCGCCTGACTTATACCGATGCCGTGGAAATATTAAAAGCGGCGAAGCAAAAGTTTGAATTCCCGGTAGAGTGGGGCACCGATTTGCAGAGCGAGCACGAACGATACTTAGTGGAAAAGCATTTTAAGAAACCAGTAATTCTTACTAATTATCCGAAACATATCAAATCGTTCTACATGAAACAGAACGACGACGGCAAAACCGTACGGGCCATGGATGTGCTGTTTCCCGGCATTGGCGAAATTATCGGGGGCTCCCAGCGGGAAGAAGATTATGATAAAATATACCAACGGGTACAGGAATTGGGGATTCACGAAGAAGAACTTTGGTGGTATTTGGAACTGCGTAAATTTGGTACGGCACCGCACTCGGGCTTTGGCTTAGGTTTCGAACGCTTAATCTTGTTTGTAACCGGCATGGGCAATATCCGCGATGTTATTCCTTTTCCCCGTTTCCCGAAAAACGCAGAGTTTTAATTTAGAAAGTAGTAATTAGCTTTTAGCTACAAAATAGCGATGAGGTAATCTCATCGCTATTTTTATTTTATACTAGTTAAGAGTTAATTAGGGTAAGTTAAAAGGCAAAATATAACAATAAATAATACCTGAAAACGGCAGCTAAGAAATACAACTGTTTGGGTTGGCTAATTAATGCGCAGTGATTTAATGCTATTTATTTAAAACAAACCTCCTGGTTGTCTGTTCGTATAGCGAAAACGAACTTAACAAGAGATAAAATTATGAAAAAATTAAAATTAAGCTTTTTAGCTGCTTCGGCCTTATTCTGGGGAATGGGCTGTAGCTCCAGTAACACCGATACTGCTAATACTGCTTCTACCGCTGAAAATGTAGCGACAACTGATACGGCTGCTACGGCCGCATCGGATATGGCCACCGGGGCAACTACTACCCAGCCCCTCGATACTACTAGCTTTCCCGTGATGGCCGCTAGTAGCGATATGTTTGAAATATTGAGCAGCACGGAAGCGCAAAATAAAGCCACTAATGCCGAGGTAAAAGCATTTGCGCAGCAAATGATCACGGATCATACGAAAACCAGCACCGAAATGAAAGCTTTGGCCAGTAAAAAGAACTTGTTACTGCCTGCTGCTCCGATTCCCATGCATCAACGTATGATTACCGCTTTAAGCACCGAAGATGCGGATGACTTTGACAAAGCGTACATGACGGCGCAGGTGTTAGCCCACCGGCAAGCGGTTTCGCTGTACGAAACGGCCAGCAATTCTACTACGATCGATCCGGAGTTAAAAGCATTTGCGGCTAAAACGCTACCAGCCCTGAAGATGCACCTGGATATGGCCCAGAAATCGCGTGATAAAGTAAAATAGGTTGTAACATTAATATAAATATAAAGGGCCGGTATTTTGTAAATACCGGCCCTTTATATTTATAAATTGATTTATCTTTAATTTAGTATTGCAATAAATTTAAGCTGCCATTTTCTAAATAAGTGCCTGCTTCTTCGTTAGATAAAATCCGGTACTGGGTTTTTAAAGAATTGCTCTTTGGGTGATAATGGGTAATCTCCAGAATATATTCTTCCGAAATTGTTTTATATAGGGAATAAGTGGGCGGAATAAAAAGAGAATTTTGCTTATACTCTTCTGAATCAATAATACCTAAAGCTACCTGATCCAGAAAGTCTATTATGTATTGTTTACCACATTCGGTAGTAATCAAATTTAGATTATTCATATCAGCCATGTTGTACCAAAAACAGCTTAAATTGAGCAATTACAATACCAGATTACAGGCATCAGAATACAGGGCAAAGATAATATAAAAAATTACAAAAGAGCATTAACTCTATAAAGCAGATTCCGATACTATTTCATAGTTAACAGACGTATGATTCATGATCGGGTTAAAAAAGCTTTTTTTACGAATATATTCTTGAGAAGGCGCCCGGTAAATGGTATAGGTGTAATTAGTATTAGAATTTAAATTACCGGATTTTATTGTTTCCAGGTTTGTCAGCTCAAAATCCTTTCCACAGTCAGTTGTTATTATTGTATTCTTAAAATTCATCACTAAAGCGCCTAAGGCAGGCCAAATGGGTAAAATAATGTTCAGATACGTACTAAGCTTTTAAAAGTTTAGCATTGAGCCTTTTATAGGTATTGTAAATACCTATAAGCTGGTGATACGCACAAGAGAAAAGTGTTTTGGATAGACTGTTTCCTCTTTGTCTCTGCTAAAACCTGGTTTGTAACTGCTCATTAAATTTTTAGTTAAGGTAAATTTTTGTAGCAGAAATAGCTTCAGCCTTAGCGTAAAGCCATACCGACCAATAAACTGACTAACAAAAAAGCCAGAGTTTTAGCGCATATTTGCTAAAACTCCGGCTGCAGACAAGAGTTAACCTGCTAAGCAGCGTTTTCCCGGTATTTACTCGTAGCCAATTCTTCTTTCAAAAATCTAGCGGTATAGCCTTTTTTTACTTTGGCCACTTGTTCCGGGGTTCCTTCGGCCACTACGGTGCCGCCCTCTTCGCCGCCTTCCGGTCCTATATCTATAATATGATCCGCTACTTTTATCATATCCAGGTTGTGTTCAATAATTAGAACCGTATTACCTTTATCAACTAGTTTATGTATAACATCGGATAAGTGCCGGATATCTTCAAAGTGCAAACCAGTGGTGGGTTCATCCAGAATATAAAAGGTCCTACCCGTGTCTTTCTTTGCCAGCTCGGTGGCTAGTTTCACGCGTTGCGCTTCGCCGCCCGAAAGGGTAGTGGCTTGTTGGCCCAAGGTAATGTAGCCTAAACCCACTTCGTTTAATATTTTTACCTTGCGCAAAATGCGGGGCTGGCTATCAAAAAACTCTACGGCTTTTTCCACGGTCATGTCCAGAACATCGGTAATGGATTTGCCTTTAAACCGTACTTCCAGGGTTTCGCGGTTGTAGCGTTTGCCTTTGCAGGTTTCGCAGGGCACGTTTACATCCGGCAGAAAATTCATTTCAATCACGCGCATACCGGCGCCTTCGCATGTTTCGCAGCGACCACCTTTTACGTTAAACGAAAAACGGCCGGCCGAATAGCCCCGGATTTTTGCTTCCGGCAATTGCGCAAACAGCGATCTTATTTCGGTAAACATACCGGTATAAGTAGCGGGGTTAGAACGGGGCGTGCGGCCAATCGGCGACTGATCTACTTCAATTACCTTATCAATGTGTTCCAGTCCCTCAATGGCTTTATATGGCAGCGGGTCGCGTTTGGCGTTAAAAAAGTGCTGGTTTAAAATCGGGTACAGCGTATCGTGAATTAACGTAGATTTACCGCTACCCGAAACCCCCGTAACGGCAATAAGTTTACCCAGCGGGAAATTAACAGTTACATTTTTCAGATTGTGTCCGGTAGCGCCTTTTAAGGTTAAAACTTTTTCGGTGCCAAGCCGCTTGTCTTTGGGTATTTCGATGTGCCGGGCCCCGCTTAAATATTGGGAAGTAAGGCTGCCGGATTCGAAAATATCTTGCGGCGAGCCGGCCGCTACAACATGGCCCCCGTGGATGCCCGCGCCCGGCCCGATATCCAATACGTGGTCGGCGTGCATGATCATATCTTTGTCGTGCTCTACCACAATAACCGAGTTGCCAATATCGCGCAGGTTTTTTAGGGCGGCAATCAATTTTTCGTTGTCACGCTGGTGCAGGCCAATGCTGGGCTCATCCATAATATAAAGCACGCCCACCAGCTGCGTACCAATTTGGGTAGCCAGCCGGATCCGTTGCGATTCGCCGCCCGAAAGCGTTCGCACCGAACGGTGCAAACTCAGGTAGTCCAGGCCCACATCCAACAAAAAACCAATCCGTTTGCGAATTTCTTTTAACAGTTCGCGGGCAATCAGGTTCTGGCGTTCCGTCAGGCGATCTTCCAAACCGGTAAACCAATCGGCCAGCGCCGCAATGTTCAGTTGCGAAAGATCACCTATATTTTTATTGTCTATTTTAATGTGCAGCGATTCTTTTTTCAGGCGCAGGCCGTGGCATTCGGGGCAATCGCTGGTTTGGGTAAATTCTTTAACCCACGACCGGATCGCGTCCGAATCGGAATCCATTTGCTTGCGCAGGAACTTGATAATGCCTTCAAATTCGGTGAGATAGCTGTGGCCTTTGGCTTTTACTTCCATTTCGCCGTCCACGCCGTTGAGCAGCATATCCAGTACTGTTGGCGGTAAATCCTGGATAGGGGTGGAGATATTCAGTTTTTCGGCTTTCAATAAAGTCTGGATCTGGTTAAAAATCCAGATATCCCGGAATTCGCCCAGGGGGGCAATGCCACCCCGGCTGATGCTCAACGATTTATCCGGTATAATAGATTCTTCGGTAATTTCCTGGATTTCGCCTAAACCGTTACAAGTAGGGCAGGCGCCGTAAGGCGAATTAAAGGAAAAAGTATTCGGGGCCGGATCGTCGTAGGCAATGCCGGTTTCGGGATCCATGAGGTGCCGCGAGAAAAAGTGCGTTTCGTCTGTGTCGGGTTCCAGAATAGAAATAGTGCCTTTGCCGTGGGTTAAAGCGTTTTGCACCGAACTGGAAATACGGTAACGGTCGTCGGCATTTACCACTATTTTATCAATCACAATCTCAATATCATGAATTTTGTAGCGGTCGGCCTGCATTTTGGGTACCAGTTCCAGCATGTCGCCATCTACCCGCACGCGCACAAAACCCATTTTCCGGATTTGCTCAAATAATTCACGATAATGACCTTTCCGGCCTTTTACTACGGGTGCCAGGATAATGAGCTTTTTGCCGGAGAAGTTTTCCAGGATATGCTGCACAATCTGGTCGTCGCTTTGCCGGATCATTCTTTTACCGGTTACATAACTAAACGCTTCGCCGGTGCGGGCAAAAAGCAAACGCATAAAATCGTAGATTTCCGTAATGGTGCCTACCGTGGAGCGCGGGTTGCGGCTGGTAGTTTTCTGCTCAATGGAAATAACGGGGCTCAGACCCTCAATCTTATCTACATCGGGGCGCTCCAGGCCGCCCAGAAAAGAGCGGGCGTAAGCCGAAAAGGTTTCCATGTAGCGGCGTTGCCCTTCGGCATAAATAGTATCGAAAGCCAGCGACGATTTGCCGCTGCCGCTAATACCGGTAAATACCACGAGTTTATTCCGGGGTATGCTTAAGCTGATGTTTTTGAGGTTGTGTTCGCGGGCGCCGTAAACTTCTATTCTCTGGGCTTCGTCTACGCTGTTTATTTCGGAAGTTTCGGCGGTACTTTGTATATGCTCACCGTCTAATACGGGATTGGTTTCTTTTTCTTGACCCATCTCTGGCTTTTCAATTAATCCGCAAAAGTACGAAATCTTTACGAGTTTTGCGGTGTCGTAAGTATCTTATCATAACCAAAATACCAGTGGTTTAGTTTGAATAAACTGGATGTTGAGCTTAACTTAAATAAATAAACGAATGTCTGATTTAAGCACATTAGAAAAACATAAACTTGAGAAGCTATTTGGTATGGGGAATGGCTATGTTCTTGACTTCTCTGATAGGTCGTTCCAGGATTTTGTCTTAGAGAAATGTGAGCTTGATATTCTATCCGATAAATATAAATGTAGTAGTGGTTCTAAAGCTAATAGACTTAGGAGATTTTGGATATTAGAATCTAATTATGTAGCAGGTAAGCTAACATCAGAATTAATAGTACTCTGGAAAGATAAGAAGCTAATCAATGAAGTTGAAATTACTGTTCAAGAGCAAGTTTTATATGAGGAATGTTTGCGAATATTACAGCGGTTGAAACAAGAAACTCCAATAGAGAATCTTGATGCAATACAGGCTAATAATGAAGATAAAGACTTTAAGCTATTGGAAAAGCTGATAAGAGAAAGTATCGAGAAGAATGAGCCAGAAGCAGCACTTGATAGACTTCATACTTTTGTTATGAAATATGTTAGAGAACTTTGTAGGAAACACAAAATAGAGTTCTCGACAACCGAAGCTCTTAACAGTATATTTGGTAAATACGTGAAGCACATAGTTGGTGCGAATTTAATTCAGTCTACAATGGCTGAAAAGATTCTTCGATTTTCTATACAGATTATGGATGCGTTCAATGACGTACGGAATAATAGAAGTTTTGCTCATGACAATCCAATTTTAAATTACCATGAAAGTGTTCTAATATTCAATAATATCTCAAGCTCAATCAAGTTTATAGATACAATTGAGCAACATTTAGTCGTTCAACAGCAAGAACCTAATTTGGAATGGAAGGAATTTGAAGTATAGAGAAGCTTAGCTTGAACACACACCTATATGGTACAATATCATAGAGGTGTGTATACTTATTACTGGGGTAACCGGAGTTCGTAAGCCGGGATTTGTTCGCTTACGGTTAATTTATATTCTTTTATCCAGGGGTTGTACAGCTTTAAAGTTTTGTAATTAATGCCTTGGTCTAAGGCGTACTGCGGTAAATCCGGAATAGATTCGGTTATAGTTACGGTGCGACCGGTCATGGGTTCATAGCCCTGCAACCGGTCCGGGTTAAAACCATAGCGGGCGGGGTTTTCCAGTACTTCTTTTAAAGCTAATATCCGGAATATATACCGCGACGTTTCCTCGTTTAAATACAGGTCGTAAAATGAAGATACTTTTTGGCTGGCAAAGGCCCGCTGCAAACCGCCCATGCCCCGGTTGTAAGAAGCGGCAGCATTGGTCCAGGTTCCGAATTTTTGTTTCGCCGTTTTAAAATAGCGGGCCGCCGCCGCTGTGGCTTTGGGTAAGAGATAGCGTTCGTCTATTTCGTCGTTTATAATAATACCGTAGCCTTTAGAGGTATCGGGCATGAGTTGCCAGAAACCCGCTGCTCCTTTGGGCGAAACCACATTACCAAACAAGCTTTCGGCTAAAGCCACGTATTTCAAATCGCGGGGTACGCCTTGTTCCTGCAAGTAAGCTTCTATTTCGGGTAAATAGCGGGTCAGGCGTTTGAGGGCCAGAATGGTATTGGAATGAAAATAAGCGTTGGATTGCAGTTCCCGGTCCATGCGTTCGGCCACATCCGGAATTTGTAAAGGCACGGGCTCACCGGCAAAGTTCATCGACGGCGGTAAAGGATACGGGCCGTACATTTTAGTTGACACCGGACTTTCGGCTTCCTGCTGGCTGCTTAAAGTTATTGCTCCGGTTAAGCATATCAGCAGCAGGGCAGTTTTCCAGTGGCGTTTTATGGTTAGCATCATACGGGTAGCATCAGGTAAAGCAATAAGATAAATTATACTCAAAACGCCGCCCAATGTTAAGTTAGTATGAAAAAGGAAAGCTGTTTAATGGGTGAGCTGGCTTTTAGGAAGTAGAAATGAATCTGTCTAAGCACTTAGTTGCGGTAAAAGCTTTAAATCTTCCTCGTTAACTTCGCGTAAATAGGCTTGGTAAATTCTACGAATAAAAATTGCGGCGCCGGGTTCGGGCTTTCTTTTCTTCTGATCATTTTTTTATGTTCATCGGTCAGGGCCCGTTCGTCGCCTTTATAAGTGACCCACGTACACGCGTCGCGCGAGATAAAAGTATCAGGCATTTATTCCTGGGTAATAATGTTTTTGGTTTGCCAATTTATTACCTGGAAATCGAGTAAACCGCTGGAGGGAATATTTTTTTCGAAAGAGATAAACTGGGTTTTTACCGAATCAGTTAAATATAATTGGGGTATGTTATTTAACTCATGTTACGCAAAAGATATATTTATTAGGTAATTCAAGAATCTTGAGCCCACTCCTGTCATCCTGGAAGGATCTATTTGGTTTACGGCAAAATAGATCCTTCCGGAATTCTTTGAATTCTTCCAGGATGACAGGAGTGGGCTCATCTAAGTTTACAAACCTTTGTTTTGCATAAGCGTCAGTTATTTAACCAACACGCACTATATTTAAATTAAATTTCACCCGTATAAAGTTTGATGAAAATGGAAAGAATCTAATGAAATAGGTATGGATTCAAACTTTAAATCTTCAAAAAAATGCCCGAATTGTGGCCAGTGGTCGGAGTGGAACCAAGAAGCAACCGATACCTGCGAGCATTGCGGCGCCTTATTAAACGATGAGATATTGCTCCGATCGGCGGCCCGGGAAGCTGCTCAAAATGAGAGAAAAAAGTTTGATTTAGATATTATCCAAATTTATCCTACCGACTCCGGATTTGTTGTTTTTTATAAACGTATTATTCAGGCGCTACAATATTCGTTTATTGCGATTATGACTTTTATTCTCTGGGTTTTAGCATTAGTGGCTGGCTGATGAAATTATTGCTCAATCCTTTTTTCCTGCTGGCTTTAAGTTTATACCAAATTAACTGGTTTTTGCTCTCTCTAGTGGGGTTAAGCGAATATCGCGGGCCTTACCTGAACGATGCACTTTGTTTGCCAGTGGTATTAACAATTGCTTTGTGGTTGCAGCAAAAACTTTTTCCCGGCAGTTGCCGGCCTCGGCTCAATGCGGCCTAGGTAATATTTACCGTAATTTACTTTGCCATTTTCTTCGAAGGTATTTTGCCCGCCTTATCCGGCCGCTACACCCGTGATTACTGGGATGTGCTGGCTTACGCTACTGGTGGTGCGGTATACTATTTTCTCATTAACCCCAAACTCCAGCTAAAACCAGAATAGCGCAAATTATACTATTTTTACCCGGAGTTTATATCTTTTAAATTGTGATCTCATCTGTTTCAATTCGCGAAGCTACGGCCGCTGATAATGTACTTTTATCCCAACTGGGCTGGCAAACTTTTGCAGAGGCCTTTGCGCCGGACAATACCCCCGCCGACATGGCCGCCTACCTACCTTCTGCTTTTAGTCCCGCTTTGCAAGCCGCCGAATTAGCTGATCCGCGTTGTTTATGCTGGATCGTATATGTTGGCGAAACTGCAATCGGGTACGTGAAATTATATGCCGGACCGGCGCCCGCCTGTATATCGCAGCAAAACCAATTAAAAATAGCTCGTTTGTACCTGTTGCAAACTTGGTGGGGACAAAGCATTGGACCTGCTTTATTAGAACGCTGTATCAATTATGCCCAGGAACAGAATTATAACCTGATCTGGCTGACGGTTTGGGAAAAAAATGAGCGGGCTTTAAAGCTTTACCAAAAATTTGGTTTTGCAATAGTAGGCGAAGAAGAGTTTGTGCTGGGGCAAGATGTACAGTTGGATTATATTATGGAGAAAGACTTATAAGGTATTGTAATTGCGAATTAGTTTGTACTTTGCAAAGTAAACATAATTCTAATTACTCGAATCTGAATTTTCTATGTTATCCCCTTTTAGCAATAGGTATATAATAAGTGCCTTTTTTCTTTTACTTCTCCATTCAACAGTATTTGCTCAGGCTTTCTCTGAACTTCAGGCCAATTTTAGAGGTGCCGCTTTAGGCTCAGGAGGTTGGTGCGATTATAATAATGATGGTTTGCTGGATGTTTTCGAAGTAGGTACTAATTTACGTACAGAAAGTACTTACAATCTAGTTTTGTATAAGAATAAGGACGCTGGTACTTTCCAGGCAAATGTTATTAAGAATGCTCCCCTTGTAATTTACGGTAAACAAGCCTGGGGCGACTACAACAACGATGGCTGGCCCGATCTGATAATGACCGGTACTAAGAGTGGCTTTAACACCGAGAATATAACTAAACTGTATCGCAATAAACAAGACGGAAGCTTTGAAGAAGTTAATACCAATTTTCCGGGCGTACAGGGGAGTGATGTAAGCTGGCTCGATTTTGACAATGATGGTGATTGGGATATTTTAATTACGGGAATATCACAGGATAATACACAGGTTTTAAAAATATTTGAAAATACAAGTTCAGGATTTATTGATTCGGGTATTAATCTAGCATCAGTTGAGGGAGGACGAGGCAATTTTACCGCCAGCAGAAATCTCGTAGCCGATTTTGATAATGATGGATATCAGGATTTGGTAGTAGCGGAAAGTACTAATTCTGCCTATAAGGTAAATCTGTTCCGAAATCAAGGAAACAAAAGTTTTGTTATGTCTGCTAACTCCCAGTTGCCTCAACTAAACTATGCCTCTCTAAGTGCGGGCGATATTAACAATGATGGTTTAATGGATTTATTAATTTCCGGATCTGGCTCTAATCCGGTATACAATAATTCTTACGGTGCCACCTCCTACGTTTTAATAAATGCAGGAAATTTAACTTTTACTGCTACAATAACTTTTGAAGGGGTTTACTGGGGAAATACTACGTTAGGTGATTATGATAACGATGGTTGGTTAGATGTGCTGCAAAACGGCAGTGGCAATGGTAAGGATGAAACAAGTGTCTACCAAAATTCAAAGACTGGATTTACTAAAATAAATAGCTCTAATTTAGCGCCGGCAGCCTTAGGTAATGGCGTACAATGGGGAGATTATGATTCAGATGGTGATTTAGATTTTTTGATTACGGGTACAATTGAGCAGACACAATCTAATGCTCTTACTAAAGTATATACTAATACCTCAACTAAAATAAATAATAGACCATCGATTCCGCAAAATTTAAAAGTAAACACCAGCAATGGACAAATAGTTTTTTCCTGGGATCGATCTAATGATATTGAAACACCACAGAAAGGGTTAACCTACAATATTAGGATTGGTACTACGCCGGGTGGTGCGGAAATTGTAAGTGATTTAGCGATCTCTACCGGTGCTAAAAACCTAGAAGGAATGGGCAATTGCGGACTCAATAATTTTTATATACTTAAAAATCTACCAAATGCCACTTATTACTGGGATGTACAAGCAGTAGATAATAGTTATTACGAATCCGGTAGAAGCCCGGAACAAATAAGTTCTGTTCCAAACGTAATCCCGCAATTAATCCCAGACGAAAATCCAGAATTAACTTTCGTCAATATTATCACACCTAATAACGATGGCTTAAACGAAACATTTGTCGTAAATAATCTGATGCCGGACTGTAAATTGCAAATATATAATAGGTACGGGCAAATAATTTATTTAACAGATAATTATAAAAACGATTGGGGAAGTAATAAGGTAACTGGAGGAGTATATTATTATTTGCTCACAAACAAATCGGATGGGAAAAGTTGGAAGGGTTGGTTAGAAGTGGTTTATTAAAATTATTTATAAAATCAGCAAACCCTTTTCCCGCAGCAACAGCCACTCCGGCGATATCAGGAATTGTAAAAAAGGTATACCTGCTTCAACTGGAAAACTGGCTTCCAGGTCTTTCAGGAGCAGTTTAGTTTCGTAATCGTGGTGCAGTTGGGTAAGTAGTTGGCGTAACCAGTTGCCAATAATCGGGTTGGTTTTTAGTTGCAATACTTCGGTTTTTTCAAAAAAGCTCAGTACGACGCGTTTTTTATTTTGTCCTTTTTTGGTAAAAGTTATTTCTTCCAGTTCCGGCACGTTGCCTAACCAGAAAACGCGTAAATTCTTTTTCTCACTGTCTGATTTCGACGGTGCCTCAATGGCTTGCGCAATTAAGTTTTTGGGTAAAGTGGTACGGGGTACTTTAAAATCGAACCAAAACTGCAAAGGCTCATCCAGGCCAATACCGTGCATGAAATTGTAAATCGATTTGGATAAGCCCGCCCCGAATAATTCGTGATCGGCTCCTTTGGGGTCTTCGTGCCAGAGATCGTTATTCGCAAATAAGCCGGGTTCGGGACCTACGTGCACTACCCCGTATTTCGCCGGGTTTTTACCTACAGGGCTATGGGCCGTCATAGAAAAGCGGTGCCAAAAGCCCGACTGTATCACGTTTTGCTCGAATAATTGCCGCACTACTTCTAAGGAATCTATGGTTTCCTGGACGGTTTGGGTGGGGAAGCCGTACATCAGGTAGGCGTGCACCATAATACCGGCATTGGTAAAACCTTCGGTTACGCGGGCCACCTGCGCGATGGTTACGCCTTTTTCCATTAAGGCCAGCAGCCGGTCGGAAGCTACTTCCAGTCCGCCGGAAACCGCGATACACCCCGAAGTAGCTAGTAACCGACATAGATCAGGCGTGAAAGTTTTCTCAAAACGGATATTTCCCCACCAGGTAATTTTAACCTGCCTACGCAGTAACTCAATGGCCAAATCGCGGAGGGTCAGGGGAGGAGCGGCTTCGTCTACAAAATGAAAGCCGGTTTCGCCGGTTTGCGTTACAATAGCCTCGATGCGGTCGACTAGTAAAGTGGCCGGGGCGGTTTCGTAGCGGGAAATATAATCCAGGGTGATATCGCAGAAAGAGCAGCGCTTCCAGTAGCAGCCATGAGCCACGGTTAGTTTATTCCAACGGCCATCGCTCCAGAGCCGGTGCATGGGGTTGGTAACCTCAATGACCGATAAGTAATCTTTTATTTTTAAATCGCTGTAATCGGGCGTGCCCACTTCGGTATGCGGAATATCCGGATCAGCACAGTTATTTATATATTTTACCTGCCCGTCCAACCGCATAAAAGTACGCTGTAGTTGGTCGGCGGGGCGGTTGCCGGCCCAGTGTTCCAGTATTTTCAGCCACGGGCCTTCGCCATCATCCAAGGTTACAAAATCGATATAATTAAACAACCGGGTTTCTTGCAGGCTGCGTAATTCGGTATTGGGGTAACCGCCACCCATTAAAGTTTTTACTTCTGGATAATGCACTTTAATGTATTGCGCTAATTGCAAAGCACCGTATAAATTACCGGGAAAAGGTACTGTAAAACCCACCAAATCCGGTTGCACCTCCTGCATTTTAGCGGTCATTAGTTCCAGCAGCATCTGATCGATGAGGTTGGGTTCCTGGTTTAGAGCTTCAGCCAGCGGATCGAAGGAAGTAGCGGATAAAGCCAGTTTATCGGCGTAGCGGCTAAAGCCAAAATAAGGCGAAACGGTTTCGGCAATTAAATCACCTAAATCTTCCAGGTACAAAGTAGCCAAATGCCGGGCCCGGTCGGTAATGCCCATGTTACCAAAAGCGTATTCCAGGTCGGCAATTTGTGCGAAGCGGGAAGCTTCGGGCAAAAAGTTATTATAACATATTTGCTGGGCTAAAGTATTGTCCTGGTTTTGCAGAAACCGAATAACCGGGGCAATGGTTTGGAGGTAATATGGCCGCAGACGTAAAATCCGCTGGCTATTCGGCGATATATTTTTGGCCTGGGCCGCTTCATCAAATATCCGGGTTAAACCCGCCGGCGAAAACATTTTCAATACCAGCTCTATCCCAAAATCAGCCTGGTGCACGGCATAACCCTTTGGGCCTAAAAAGCCTTTTATATAAGCCGTAGCCGGATATGGCGTATTAAGCTGGGTAAGCGGCGGGGTAAGCAATAAAATAACAGGCTTTTTCAAAAGAATAAGTTAGCTGGTTCAGGTTAGAACAAAATCCTAGGAGCAGAAGTTTATTTAGGATGAAATAGTTGTTAGCGGTTAGCCAGTAGCTATTAACGTTTAGATTTTATTGAATATATAAATCTAAATAAATAATAGTTAACAGTAAGATAATCTTGATCTAAAATAAGAAATCAAAGTAAAAATATTTTGCCAAAACCCTAATAAACAGTGTATAAACGGTAACTTGCTAATATGTGACATATTAAAACAGGTTTGTAAAACTTTAATCTATCTTGTAAAATGTAATGAAGATTTTGGAGGCAGCCCGTTATTTGGGCAAAAATACCTATAGTTGTGATGCCAATGGCATTTGGATTAGTTTAACACAGTACTCAGAAGAAAACTTACCCGATTATTCCTTGCATGCCCATGTAAATTCGCACCTTACTTTAATGCTCCAGGGAGGAACCTTGGAGAAACGACAAAAAGAAGAATTCCAACGGTTGCCGGGAGAGGTTGTTTTCTTCCATTCCGGAGAACCTCACCAGAATAGCCATTCTATAAATAAAACAAAAAACATTAACCTGGAATTTGAACCAGAGTTTCTTAAAACTCATGGACTGGAAGAAAAAGATATATGTCAGGCAGTAGAAAAGAAACCAGATGCTAAGTTTTTACTTTTAAAAGCCTATCATGAGCTACTGGTTAAAGATAATTTCTCTACTGATTCCATTAACATGATCGTGCTGGATTTAGTAAAAAGTCCAGTACAAATACAAAAAAATAATATTCGCCCAATCTGGGTTAATATTATATATGAGTTATTACAGGACAGATGGAATGAGCAAGTAAAGTTGCAGGAACTTTCCTTGGCCGCTAATGTCCACCCCATAACCATTTCCAAGCATTTTCCCAAGTACTTTTCCTGCACTTTAGGAGAATACATGCGAAAGTTAAAAATAGAAAAAGCGCTTACCTTAATAAAAAACACCTCTTCTGATCTTACCGCAATTGCTTTAATCTGTGGTTTTGCCGATCAGAGTCATTTCATCCGAACGTTTAAACAGGTAACTGGATTTTTACCCCGCCAATTTCAGAAACTTTGACCTGAAAAATGAGGGCAGGCAAATTTCGTTCTATTTTATCAGGTAGGAACCAGGTATAATTGCCTTTCCACAACACCACAAATTATATGAGAATTATAGTTATAATATTTGCCTTCTCTATCTCCCTTTTAGGATTACCTGTAAAACCTCTTCTTGCGCAGGAGAACAAAGCTTCCACTGCTCCGGCAATTTCTAAATCCGGTATCAAAGAAGTAGTGGAAACTCTTAGCCAAAGGCTAATAAAGAATTATGTGTACCCGGAAAAGGGCCAGCTAATGAGTAAGCATATAAAAAGCAGGTATAAAAAAGGAGCTTACAATCATATTACCGATCCAAATCAATTTGCTAATCAATTAAATAAAGACCTGCAACAAGTTCATACGGATGGGCATATGGGTATTTTCTACAACCCAGGAATGGCTGAAGAACTCGAGAAGCCACCTTTATCCGAAGAAGAGCGGAAGCAGCAGCAGCGGGAAAGAGATTTGCCCTGGTTACTGGATATTAATTTTGCTTTCCAAAAGCTAGAGATACTACCGGGTAATATTGGCTATGCGCGTATAGATGGATTTGCGCCCTTACTTCCAGAAGCTAAACCTATTTTCAACGGTGCTTTTCAGTTCTTAAAAAATACCAAAGCTATAATTATTGATTTACGATATAATGGAGGTGGCGACCCAACGATGGTTAACCAGGTAGAAAGTTATTTTTTCGGTAAAAAGACCCATTTGCTCAATATTATAGATCCAGGTGAAAATAAAACTCATGAGCTATACGCTGATCCCGCGAAGGTGGATAGTGTTACGCTTACCATGCCTATGTATATATTAACCAGCAGTAAAACTTTTTCCGGTGCCGAAGCTTTTAGTTACGACATGCAAAGCGTTAAACGGGCAACTATAGTAGGAGAAATAACTGGTGGAGGAGCAAATTTGGCCCGTGGTTATAGTCTTGGACACGGAATGGTGGGACAAATACCGGGCGCCCGGCCTTATAATCCCTACACGAAGACCAATTGGGAAGGAATCGGTGTAAAACCAGATATTGCGGTACCATCTGAACAAGCATTATCCAAAGCCCAAACTGCTTTTTTCTCTGAATTAATAGCAAAAGCAACGGACGAAAAGGAAAAGAACCGGTTAAAATGGCAATTAAATACTTCAATAGCATCTAGTAATATAACCAGCCCCAATCCAGCTACCTTAAACCAGTATGTAGGAGTATACCAGGGAGGCTTGGACTTTTATGTAAAAGATGGCCGTTTATTTTGTAAAAACGCTGAAAGAGGCAATGAGATTTTTGAACTCAAGCCTATAGCAGATGCCTTATTCCTTCTCGCTGGGGACGTTCAAGTTCAGTTTGAAAAAGATAGTACTGGCGCTTATTCTAAAATAAAGATGTTGTGGAGTGACGGAGGAATAAGCGAAAAAACAAAGATTTAAGGTAGTATATTATTACTTTATCTAAAATAAGGGAGCCACATCATAAAGCAGATCCCTTGTATTTCTTATTAAGTTCTATCGTCTTACTTAAAGGTTGTTGCATACAAAAATAAAAGCCACCTAAGTGGCTTTTATTTTTGTAACATTTATTTACTGCTGATCCGCTTGCAAAAACGGATACCGGTAATCGGCTGCCGGTACAAAGGCTTCTTTTATGGTCCGAGTAGAAGTCCAGCGGATCAGGTTGAATACGGAGCCGGCTTTATCGTTGGTACCAGAAGCGCGCGAACCGCCAAAAGGCTGTTGCCCCACCACCGCACCCGTAGGCTTATCGTTGATATAGAAGTTACCGGCGGAATGTAATAGTTTCTGTGTGGCAACATCAATAGCGTAGCGGTCCTGGGCAAAAACGGCGCCGGTTAAGCCGTAAGGCGAAGTGGTATTGACAATATCCAGGATTTCCTCAAATTCCTGCTCCGGGTACACGTAAACCGTCAGCACCGGTCCGAATAACTCTTCGCACATGGTTACATACCGCGGATCTTTCACCCGTAAAATAGTAGGTTCAATGAAATAACCTTTCGTTTTGTCGTGCCCACCGCCGGCTACAAATTCAACCTCCGGATCGTTCTTGGCGGCATCAATGTATTTCGCCAGTTTATCAAACGATCTTTCGTCAATAACGGCATTTATAAAAGTGGTAAAATCTTCCGGATCGCCCATTTTAAACGATTTCAGGTCTTCTACTACATAACCTCTAACTTCCTCCCAAATATTGGCCGGCACGTAAACCCGGGAAGCGGCCGAACATTTCTGGCCCTGAAACTCGAAGGCCCCGCGGGAAATAGCTACGGCTAAAGCTTTGGCATCGGCGGATGGATGGGCCACAATAAAGTCTTTGCCCCCAGTTTCGCCCACAATGCGCGGATAACCTTTGTAAGTTTTGATGTTATTACCAATGGTTTGCCAGATATTCTGGAACACCGCCGTGCTACCAGTAAAATGGATACCAGCAAAATCCGGGTGTTTAAAAATAACTTCACCCGCTACCGGACCATCTACATATATTAAGTTAATAACGCCGTCGGGAACACCGGCCGCTTGGAATAATTCCATGAGTACCTGGGTCGAATAAATTTGGGTGTAAGCCGGTTTCCAAACTATTACGTTGCCCATCAGAGCGGGCGCCGCCGGTAAATTACCCGCAATAGAAGTAAAATTAAAAGGCGTTAAGGCAAAGATAAATCCTTCCAGAGCGCGGTGCTCCAGGCGGTTCCAGATACCCGGTGCCGACTCTGGTTGCTGGGCGTATATCTCCGTCATAAAAGCCACGTTAAACCGGAAAAAATCGATCAGTTCACAAGCGGCATCTATCTCGGCCTGGTAAGCATTTTTAGACTGCCCCAACATGGTAGCGGCATTCATGCGAGCCCGGAAAGGCCCGGCTAGTAATTCGGCGGCTTTTAAGAAAATAGCGGCCCGGCTTTGCCACGGCATGGCACTCCATTTTTCGCGGGCCGCCAGCGCCGCCGCAATAGCTTGTTGTACGTGGCTGGCGTCGCCTTCGTGAAAATGCCCTAATATATGTTGATGATCGTGAGGCGGTGAAAGCGGGTGTTTATTACCGGTACGCACTTCCTCTCCGCCGATGTACATGGGAATATCTACGGTTTGGCTTTTTAGTTCTTTTAGGGTGCGTTGCAGTTCCAGGCGTTCGGGTGAGCCCGGGGCATAACTTTTTACCGGCTCATTAATTGGCGTCGGTACTTTAAAGAATCCAGACATATATAGCTATTTTAATCGTTCGAAGTAAATTTATTTAAACCAGCCGCAAAGGTACGGTAATTTTATAAAACACGGTCGCCTGCCGCCGGAACTTAGCTGTACGTTACCGGAAATGTGCCGGTTGAAAAATAAGCAGCAGCTATCTATAATGCGTTTGGCCCTGGTAACGGGTAAAGTTTACAGGATTTGCATTAACTGGCTCAGGCAACTTATTTCGTGGGTTACCCGCATGCTGTGTCTTTTCTTTTCGGGGTTAAAGAAAACCTGATCAATGCCGGCATTCTGGGCGCCCAATATATCGGCTTCCAGGCTGTCGCCGATCATAAGCGAATCCTTAGCCGTTACTCCCGCCCGTTCCAAGGCATGCGTAAATATGCGTTTATCGGGTTTTATGCAGCCCACACATTCCGATGTAATTACCTCCGAGAAATAAGGCAGCAGGTTAGAAGCGGTCATTTTAATCGCCTGCACATCTTTAAACCCGTTGGTAATAATATGCAACGTGTATTTGCTCTTTAAATACGTGAGTACTTCGTGGGTAAAAGGAAATACGGCGGTTTTGGTGGGGCAAATAGAAGTAAAAGCTTCGTGCAAACCAATGGGTACCTGTTCCGGAGCCAGTCCTAATTTGGTAAGCGTTAAGACAAAACGCTGTTCCCGCAACTGCTGCTGGGTTATTTTGCCTTCGTGGTACTGGCGCCACATGCGGTGGTTTATATAGGAATATTTTTTATAAAAATCGGTCGAAGTAAATTTGCCAAACTGGTGCAAACCAAAAGTATTGTACAAAGCATAAATGGTTTCGGCTGCATTTTTTTCGAAATCCCAAAGGGTATGGTCTAAATCGAAAAAAAGGTGCTGGTAAGTTTTTACGGGCGTATAAGAAGCCATAGAAATATTTAATGGTATTGGTAAAACGTCCGAAACAGTCAGATGTTTATTTGCCGGTCTAATAAAATTATTCTTACATCAGTATTCAATCAAAGTTAACCGCCCTCTTTAAACAAATAAGGGTTTGGTTTATACGCTAACTGCTAAGGTGCTACCCATTTGCGGTTTTGCAGTTTATTGATTGCCAGTTCGCGGTTTGAGTACAGAATCTGGTACGTTTCCTGGTCTTTGGCCAGCTGTTCGTCTTTTTCTAAATAACTAAATATTTGCAGGAGCAGATCGGTGGTTTCGTCGCGCAAATAATAAAATATCCAGTTATCTACCCGCCGGTAATTAACTAAACCAGAATTTTTTAAGTAAATTAAATGCCGGGAAGTTTTAGTTTGCGTAAAATCTAATACCTGCTCCAGATCCGAAATACACATTTCTTTGTTTTTCTGAATCAGGTGCAGAATGCGGATACGCGACTCATCGCCCAACGCTTTAAATACTTGTTCGCCAAAAGCTACGTTAAAATGTTTGAGCCGCATGAGTGGGTGTGTGCCGGAAACAAATTTAGACTTTTAATAGCTAGGAAGCTAAAAAAGAGTTATAATTGTAATGTTTGAATTTTATGTTTGAGATAAGAAATTTTTCATTTTTAAAAGAGCCTGGCTACCTGGCAGTGGTATTGTTCTTTTCTTTTTTGGCTGGTGGCCTTTTGTTGCCCGGTAAAGTACTGGCGCAGGGCAAGCCTAAAGTAGTACAGTTTACCGGTATTGTGGCCAGCGGCGATAGCCTGTACGGCGTACCGGGTGTTACGGTGTTGGTGCCCAAAGCGGGCCGCGGAACTATTACGAACGATTACGGTTATTTTTCTTTGCCCTTGTTGGCCGGCGACAGCGTGATCATCCGGGCCATTGGCTACAAACATCTTACCGTGGTAATACCCCGCAATTATAATAAGCAAAGTTACTCGGTGGTGTTGGAGCTGAAAGAAGATGCGGCGGTTTTGCCCGAAGTGCGGGTTTTCCCTTACCCCACCGAAAGAGACTTTAAACAAGCTTTCATGAAAATGAAAACACCCGGACGGGATTTAACCGGGCCGGAACGCAGCTTAAGTCCGGAAGTAGTGGCCGCTATTTTTAATAATACCCCCATGACCTCTACGCAAACTTTCCGGAACACCATGGATATGCAGCAACTGGATCGGGACAGGCGTAACGGTATTGCGCCTAATCCCCGCACCAACAACCCCTTGCTCAATCCGTTTGCCTGGATGAAATTTATTGAGTCGATTAAAAACGGAGACCTCAAGAATAAAAATAAATAAGGTCTTAGACCTGGTAGCCGAACATGAGCTGTTCTGCACCAGGTTATACTTGTTTTATACCGATGGAAGACCCGGGTGAATAACACGCTTTATTCACCCGGGTCTTATAGCATCTAAGCTCTTGGCTTAACCAACGATTATTCAATTTCGGCTTCTAAAACTGTATTTGCTTCCGGATCAGCATAGTAGAACAAGGTGGCACAATTTTCGGGCGACAGCACCTTTTGAGCTTGTTCCTGAATATCATTAACCATTACGGCCTCTATTTTTTTAGTTTCCTGGTTTACCAGATCGGCATTGCCTAAAAGTTTACTGTAAGCCAGGTTCATAGCCCGGTTAAGTAGATCAATTTCGGAAAAGACAATCGAAGCTTCGGCCTGGTTTTTTACTTTTGTTAGCTCATCGGCACTTACTCCGTTCCGGATCAGTTCCTGATTGATTTCTTCTATGGCGCGATTGGCTTCTTGGGCATCCACGCCCGCATTTAATTTTCCCTGGATTATAAGTAAACCGGTATCGGAAGAGCCGGTACAGGAAGCTGAGAGTGAATTAAAAAGTTCCCGTTCTTTCACTAATTCATGGAAGAGTCGCGACGACTTACCCCGTCCCAAAATATCGCTGAGCATATCCACTGCGTAATAGCCGGGTTGGTTGCGGCCCGGCATCAGGTAGGTTTTGTAAATACCCGTTAAAGGTACCTTGGCCTGGTATTCTACTGTTTTGGCCTGGGTCCGGGTTGGCTCCTGCGGTAAATTACGGTTATACTTTTCGCCGGACGGGATGGGGCCAAACCACTTTTCGGTGAGCTCCTGGGCTTTTTCAAAAGTAATGTTGCCCGCTATTACCAGAATAGCATTTATGGGCGAATAATGTTTTTGGAAAAAGCCGCGTACATCTTCCATTTTAGCGTCGGCAATATGCGAAATTTCTTTACCGATGGTAGGCCATTTGTAAGGGTGTACGTCGTAAGCTAGCGGGCGCAGCTTTAACCACACGTCGCCGTACGGCTGGTTCAGGTAGTTTTGTTTAAATTCTTCTATTACCACTTTGCGTTGCACTTCCAGGCCATTCTCATCAAAAGCCAAACCTAACATCCGGTCCGACTCCAGCCAGAAACCGGTTTCGATGTTTTGGGCCGGAACGGTTAAGTAGTAGTTAGTGATATCGGGGCTGGTAAAAGCATTATTTTCGCCGCCTACTTTCTGCAAAGGTTCGTCGTAATTGGGTATATTTACCGAGCCACTAAACATAAGATGCTCAAATAAGTGGGCAAAGCCGGTTTGGCTTTCATTTTCGTCTTTAGAGCCCACATCGTACAGTACATTCAACACGGCCATCGGCGTCGTAAAATCTTCGTGTACAATTACCCGCAGGCCATTATCTAATGTAAATTCTTTAAAATCTATCACGCGTTTAATCGGTTTATTTTTTGAATATTGCTTGTCGGGCAAATAAGTTTGGTATATAGGTAACGGAACGCAACTTGGAAGTAAAACAGGTTAGTTTGGTAAAAGTATTTTTCAAAATTCAGCATTAATATTACAAGATTCAATATTTATGAGGTTTTTACTTTAATTTTGAATTGTTCTTCACGATTACTTTAACATGAATTTCAACCGAAAAGATTACACTGACGACGATTTGCTGGAATTATACCGCGGTATTATACTGCCCCGGATGATAGAGGAAAAGATGCTGATTTTATTACGGCAGGGGCGGGTAAGCAAATGGTTTTCCGGTATCGGGCAAGAGGCTATCTCGGTAGGGGCTACGCTGGCTTTAGAAAAAGACGAATATATATTGCCGCTGCACCGCAATCTGGGCGTGTTTACCTGCCGGGATATTCCTTTAGACCGGTTGTTTGCGCAGTTTCAGGGCAAAGAAACCGGTTTTACCAAAGGCCGCGACCGTTCTTTTCATTTTGGTTCTAACGAACACCACATTGTGGGCATGATATCGCACCTGGGCCCGCAACTAGCCGTGGCCGATGGCATTGCTTTAGCTGATTTATTGGATAAAAAAGAAAAAGTAACCTTAGTTTTCAGTGGCGACGGCGGGGCCAGCGAAGGCGATTTTCACGAAGCTTTAAACGTAGCGGCTGTCTGGAATTTGCCGGTTATTTTCATGATCGAGAATAATGGTTATGGCTTATCTACGCCCAGCAGCGAACAGTTTAAATTTACTAATTTTATAGATAAAGGCCCGGCTTACGGCATGGATGCGTTGCAGGTAGATGGTAACAACGTAGTAGAAGTGTACCACACCGTGCGGCAGGCCGCAGCCCGTATCCGGAAAAAGCCCGGTCCCATTCTCATAGAAGCCATGACGTTCCGGATGCGGGGCCACGAAGAAGCCTCCGGTACCAAATACGTACCGCAGGAGTTATTTGAGCGCTGGTCGAAAAAAGATCCGGTCAGTAATTTCGAAAAATACCTGCTGGACGAGAAAGTACTCACGCCCCGTTTAATGGGCAGTATCCGGGAAGAACTTAAAAATAAAATAGAAGAAGGTTTGGAGAAAGCATTTGCCGTACCCATGCCGGAAGCCAACGTGGAGCAGGAGCTGGCCGATATGTACGAGCCTTTTGCGCCGGAAGTAATTGCCCCGGCCACGCCCGCCACTTCCGAAAAACGTTTTGTGGATGCCGTATCGGATGGTTTGCGCCAAAGCATGGAAAAGTACCCGGATTTGGTGTTAATGGGGCAGGATATTGCGGAGTATGGCGGCGTATTTAAAGTAACCGAAGGTTTTGTGGCGGCCTTTGGCAAAGAACGGGTGCGCAACACGCCTTTGTGCGAATCAGCCATTGTGGGAGCGGGCCTGGGCTTATCTATAAAAGGTAAAAAATCGGTGATTGAAATGCAGTTTGCCGATTTTGTAACCTGCGCTTTTAATCAGATCGTCAATAATTTAGCTAAATCGCATTACCGCTGGGGGCAGCAGGCCGATGTGGTAATTCGTATGCCTACCGGGGCCGGAACGGCGGCCGGGCCTTTTCATTCCCAATCCAACGAAGCTTGGTTTTTTCATACGCCGGGTTTAAAAATTGTGTATCCATCCAGTCCGTACGATGCCAAAGGCTTGTTAAACGCGGCCATAGCAGATCCTAATCCGGTACTTTATTTCGAGCACAAAGTATTATACCGCTCGGTAGCCAGCCAGATACCCGATGATTATTATACCGTGGAAATCGGGAAAGCCAAACTGATTAGCGAAGGTACCGATCTTTCTATTATAACGTATGGTATGGGCGTGCACTGGGCCAAACAATTGCTGCAAACCATGCCCGATATAAGTGCTGATATTCTGGATTTACGTTCGCTTTTGCCCTGGGATAAAGACGCGGTAGCCCAAACTGTGAAAAACACCGGGCGCGTTTTAATCTTGCACGAAGATACCTTAACCGGCGGCGTTGGGGCCGAGATAAGTGCCTGGATAGCCGAAAATTGTTTCCGGTACCTGGATGGCCCTGTAATGCGGGTAGCTGGTTTAGATATGGCCGTGCCTTTTTCGCCGCCCTTAGAGCAAATGTTTTTGCCGGTGCAAAGGCTGCGGGAAAAAATAGAACAGTTGCGGGCTTATTAGAAACTAAAAATACCTTTATGCCTGAAACCAATTAAGCGTAAAAGCTTGGATTTATATTTTATTTCGGCTATATTTATTTAAACAAAATTCTATTTTGGCGCTTTTCAGATATTTTCTTCCGGGGTTATTCTTTTTATTGTTAATCTGTAGTGGGTGCCGCGATGGCCGCATTCCGTGCCCCGATATCGGTACCAAGAAAAAGCTGTTTTCCTTTAAAAACAGTTCCGGATCGTCCGGCAAAGAGGCGCCGCTGGGCCAGAATGTAGACTTTACTAAAAATGGCTTGATCAAAAAGAAGAATTATAAATATTTGAGAAACAAACCTAAACGAAAAAAGTATAAATGATATTGGTAATTTTAGAAGGAAGGTATCATGCATATATTTACCGCTAATACTAGCAAAACAGGGATAGGAGTAATTGTTTGCTTCTTTTTAACTTTTTTTTCCTTTGCTCCGACTTTAGCCCAAACAACTTACCAATCGCGGGCCGCTATAAAAGCAGAAACCAGGAAAAGTAAACGCGATGCAGCTAAGTTTGAGGCCGATTATAAAGAAAGTCATCTGAATACGGCGTATTATACCTTTAAAAAAGGAAAAGCGGGCCGGAAAACAGTGCCAGTATCCGATGTACCGGCTGATTATATTTCGGATAAAGAAATAAACGAACTAGATCGGGAGGAGCTTAAAAAGATGAGTAAAAAAAAGCTGCAGCCCAAACAAAAGAAAAATAAAAAAATAACAACAATATAATATGATTAATTGGAGTACGCTTAACCGGCCAGAACAAATTCAGGAGATTATAGAAGAGTCGAAAGAAAAACCTGTCATTATATTTAAACACAGTACTTCGTGTACCATTAGTGCTACAGCCAAAGGTCGTTTAGAACGGCAATGGGACGGCTCTGATTTAGAAAATGTAACACCTTACTACCTGGATTTACTTTCTTACCGGCCAATCTCGCAGCAGGTAGCCGCTACTTTTGGGGTGGAACACGAATCGCCGCAGCTTTTACTTATCCGCGACGGCAAGTGTTTGTACGATGCGTCGCATTTAGGCATCCGGCTGGACGAGGTAAAAAAGCATGTAGCTTAAGCCAGCCGGTTTTTTGCAAGATTTAAATTTAGGATTATACGAATTTAGAGGCCTTGCTCGTTTATTAAGAGCTATTTAGGTATACTGAAAAGTAACGGTTTGCTTTACCTCCGGGTGTAAACTCAGGGCTACCGGGCAGGTACGGGCCGCATTTTCGAGCAGGGTCTTTTCTTTAACGGAGAAGTTATTCGCCGGGAACGTAAAGTGCAGGATAATTTCGGCTATCCGGCGCGGTTCAGCCGCCATAACTTTTTTAATGTCGATGCGGGTATCTTCCAGCAAGAGGCCGTGCCGTTGGGCTACAATGCCCATAATAGTCATCATGCAGGAACCCAGCGCCGCACATACCAGATCGGTAGGCGAAAAGGCTTCTCCGCGGCCATTATTATCAACGGGGGCATCGGTAAGTAAGTTGTTGCCCGATGCAAGATGGGTAGCCTGGGTGCGGAGCTGACCGGAATAAATAGAAGTAATCGTGCTCATAATGAAAGAACTAACTTTTAAATAGCGCGTAAAGTTAATTAATTAAAAAGAAAGATAATCCATTACAGTGGGCAAAATTAGACTCTTGTTTTTTTTCTCTCTGGTTTGTTCAACTGCGTGGGCGCAACAACAACCGGAAGGAGATACTTATAACCGCGAAATCAGTTATGGTGTTAATTTTAATACCAACGCCGGTATTGTGGGTGGTGTCATGATTAAATCGGCGCGTTATTTAAACCGTAACTGGTCGCAGTTTTATGCCCTGGAAGCTGTAGAAGTAAAGCATCCTAAAGAAAATCCTTATTACAGTGGCCTGACTGGCCGGCGGTTTATTGCCGGTAAAAGCAACTATTTTTACGTATTAAGGCCCGAGTATGGCCGTGAATACGTATTTTTCCGCAAAGCTCCGGAGTCGGGGGTACAGGTAAACGGCATTTTAGCGGGTGGCCCTTCTATTGGGTTGTTGGTGCCGTATTACGTTATTTATGATTACGCTCCTAATTCTAACCCGAACGATATTAATTACCGGACCGAAAGGTTTGATCCGCTGAAGCACGACTATGAATCTATACGGGGCAATGCTAATTTTTTAACCGGCATCGGTGAAACCCGAATAAATCCGGGCCTCCACATAAAAACGGGCCTTAGTTTTGAATACGGCCGTTACCGCGAAGATGTAACCGGAGTAGAAGTCGGGTTTTTAGTGGAGGCCTATCCTAAAAAGATTATATTAATTCCCCAGGCCAGTAACACTGCTGTTTTTACTTCGGCGTATTTAACACTTTACTACGGTCGCCGCAAATAAAACTATTTTTTGCTGATGGATTACAAACAGCATCATCAGTCAAATAAATGTACCTGCTTTTTCCCCAGTTAGTATCAATCATTATTTGATCTTTCTAAGCAGAATATACTTATCTTTGCACCATGGATGAGATCGTGATGTTGCCGGTTATACAGCCGGCCGAAATATTACCAGCCAAAGTTCGTAAACCAGACTGGCTCCGCGTGAAGCTGCCGGTAGGAAAAGAATATGCCCGGGTACGGAACCTGGTAAGTGAATATAAACTACATACCATTTGCGAAAGTGGTAATTGCCCCAATATGGGCGAATGCTGGGGTGCCGGTACAGCTACCTTTATGATTTTAGGAAATATATGTACCCGCAGTTGTTCTTTTTGCGCGGTTGCTACCGGCCGGCCCAACGAGTACGATGTGGAGGAGCCTTATCGGGTTGCCGAAGCCATCAAGTTGATGGGTGTAAAACACGCCGTTATTACTTCTGTAAACCGCGATGAACTAAAAGACCGGGGCGCCAGCATTTGGCACGAAACGGTAGTACAGGTTAAAACCCTATCGCCCGCTACTACCATCGAAACCTTAATTCCGGATGTAAAAGGTAATTGGAAAGCCTTGGAGGTGATGATATCGCCGGGGCAGGAGGTAGTAAGCCATAACGTGGAAACTGTAGGCAGTTTGTACCGCATGGTGCGGCCGCAGGCCAAATACGAGCGTAGCCTGGAGCAGATAAAACGTACGAAGGACTACGGCAAACGGACCAAATCCGGTATTATGCTGGGTTTAGGCGAAACCAAAGAAGAAGTATATAAAGCCATGGACGATTTAGCTGCGAATGGTTTGGATATATTAACCCTTGGGCAGTATTTGCAGCCTACCAAACGCCACCTGGAAGTAGCCGAATTTATTCACCCGGATTTATTTGCTCATTACCGCGAAGAAGGTTTAAACCGGGGATTAAAATACGTTGAATCCGGGCCTTTGGTACGTTCCTCTTACCACGCCGAGCGCCATGTGCACGTTTAAGCCAGTATAGTAATATACATGATTATAAAGAAGAGCCTCTGCATTTTATGCAGAGGCTCTTCTCATTTAAATAATAGCTTTGGCCGGGAAAGATTTGTTATTTAGATTAATGCCGGGATGTAATACTACTTTGTATTAAGAATACTCCATAGCAAACTCAAAGCTTAAACTTAGCCCTCTTATCAATCCTAAAGCCGTCTTTCTGCAAGAATCCTCTGAGTAGGTAAGTCATAAGATTCTTCTGGAATTCTTCGAATTCTACAGAAAGACGGGTTGGAGCGGTTTGGCTATGGAGCCCTTTTTTTCTATTCGCTATACATATAGCAGGCATATCATTCTGCCAATCCACTGCGCAGGAATGGTATAAATATACTGTTAGGGAAATCTGCTGAACCTCTTTATAGCTGTATGCTATATCTACTGCTTTTTAGTGTCAAATTACTTTCCATTTTGTTGGTTTGGTTGCGCCTATACAGTCCAAGCTACATCTGTTTTTTCAGAGGATACAAGGAATTGACGCTCTTGTAAGGGTAAGCTGAAAAATTGTTTGTTGGATAAACTTAACTTAGATTTCTAGTAATTATAAATATTCTAATAAAAATTTAAACTTTTGTTTTATAGAAGACCTGATTTAATCTTGGTTTAATACTTATATAGGATTCTATTAAATTTTTAGAAGTTTGTGGTTGAAAAAGAAAAAAGTTTTAATAAAACTTTAACATAGCTATAATTTAATTCCTATATTTATAGCGATTTTTGTGTAGTAGATTAATTGATTTTCATGTTTTTGAAACCTATAGCTAACTTTTTCCTGTTTAGGCCAGATTTTGTTTCCTCTCAAATATAGGAAAAAATTTATATGAATTCTGTTAAGTATAGTTCTAGTAGGTGTCTTCACAAATCCCAAACTGTTGCTGTAAAATAAATTTTATGAAATTGTAAGTCTTAGCAAGATTATATTATTCTCAATTTATAGCTTCTGAGTAAATTTATAAATAAAACTGTATCGTATTAACTTCTGCGTGTGAATATGAAGAAACTTTTACTTTTTATATTTTCTTTTCTGGCCTTTCTGTCTTCAGGTTTTGCCCAAGGTGTAGCACCGCTTTTTGGGGATGCCGAACAATTCTCCGTTGTGGGCGGAAGTGTGGCTAACTCCGGTAGAACTTTTGTTTATGCAAAAGTTGGAACCGCGCCAGGAGCAGTTACCGGTTTTGAACCCATTATAGGCGGTGAAGCTTCGGGCGGCGTTAATATCAATAATGCGGCTGCCCGGGCGGCTAAGGCAAGTGCACAAGCGGTTTACAATGAGTTGGTAAGTCAAAATGCTACCCGGAATCTCTCCGGTACTCCCCGTCTGGGTAATGGCTTTGCCCGCGAGACCGACGATGAAGAGACAAAGCAAGCGGCTACGAACGGCATGGTGCTCGGCCCCGGCGTATATGAATTTGATGCGGATGTTACTTTGTCGGGCCGGTTGGTGTTGGACGGAGGCGGTAATCCCAATGCCGTATTTATTTTTAAGGTTGGCCGTGACTTCGTCATTGAACCTGGCTCCGTTATAGGGGTACAAGGCCAGGCACTGCCGGGGAATGTATTTTTTCAGGTTAGCCGGAATGTTGTTCCGGGGCCGACCGGTAGCGGTAACATTGGCACCCAATCGGTGCTGCAGGGCAATATTGTGGCGCAGGGCAACATCACCTTAGACGAAGGTACTTCTTTAGTGGGTAGGTTATTAGGGGTATCTGATAACAGTGTAGTTAGGCTGAACAGAAACCTTGTTTTTCTGCCTTCTATTTTAGTGGCAGATGTAGGCATTTCGAAAACCGTTAGTGCTGCACCTTACATTATTGGTGGTACGGTTACATATACCATTACCGTGCGCAATAACAGCCCGGAAAGTGCTACCAATGTTTTGGTTAATGAACAGCTAAACAGTAGCCTGCGCTTTCTTGATTTTGCGGCTACCCGGATTGATGCCAGTGGCAATGCAACTCCCCATACCAGTGTTTTTCATGATGAAGTAAGAGGTACTTTTGATATTGGGGTTATAGGTGGTCGGCAGTCGGTGGTTATTACCCTGCGGGCTACTATTATAGCCGCTGGTACTATCCCTAATACCGCAACCGTTGTGGCCAATCAGCCCGATCCTTATCCGGGCAATAATACTGATACCGCACCTATAATAGTACCCGCTATCTCTACTGATTTAGCGGTAGTAAAAACCATAACTTCGCCTGGACCTCACAATGTAGGAACAAAAATAACGTATACCATAACGGCCCGCAACAATGGTCCGGATAATGCCACCGGCGTTTTTGTAACCGATAGATTACCGCTTAACTCTTTAAGAAATCCGCAAATAACGGTTTCGGCCGGTACTACTTTTACTTATAACGATGCCACTGGTATTTTCTGGAATATTGGTACGCTTACTCCCAATGCCACCCGCACCCTTACCGTTACCGCCGACATTTATGCTCCCGGCAATATTACCAATACGGCCACTATTGGCAATACCGAGGCGGAGCAGGTAGATCAGGTGCCAGGCAACAATAGTTCTACCGTTACCACGCCGGCGGAAGCAGTACCTTTATCGGATCTGAGCGTTAACAAAGTTATTGTAACCCCCGGACCTTACGCTTTAAACCAGGAAGTTTCTTACCGTTTAGTAGTGCGTAACTTTGGCCCGGATGCGGCCACCGGCGTTAAATTAC